>Ga0209258_100044_pt1 | contig 376336 bp, 310 predicted proteins | sample Araplaol_mTSA_r2_FD_184281 | JGI IMG/M metagenome (GOLD analysis project Ga0209258, IMG submission 184281) | Arabidopsis root microbial communities from North Carolina, USA - plate scrape CL_Col_mTSA_r2 (SPAdes) (version 2) | ecosystem: Host-associated > Plants > Roots > Endosphere | place...
CGATGCTGTTGCCGCCGGTCAGCGTGATGTCGCCCGCCGACGTCGTCACCGAGGTCGCGCCCGCCACCTGCAGCGCGGTGCTGGCGACCTGCGACACGGTGTTGCCGGCGCTCACCGTCAGGGCGCCACCCAGCGCGCCGGAACCGTTGTCCACGTTGCCCAGCGCCAACGCGCCGCCGGTCGTGATCGAGACGTTGCCCGCCACGGCCGCGTCGTGCGCGGCAAACGTGGCGATGCTGTTGCCGCCGGTCAGCGTGATGTCGCCCGCCGACGTCGTCACCGAGGTCGCGCCCGCCACCTGCAGCGCGGTGCTGGCGACCTGCGACACGGTGTTGCCGGCGCTCACCGTCAGGGCGCCGCCCAGCGCAGCGCCGGAACCGTTGTCCACGTTGCCCAGCGCCAGCGCGCCGCCGGTCGTGATCGAGACGTTGCCCGCCGCGGCCGCGTCGTGCGCGGCAAACGTGGCGATGCTGTTGCCGCCGGTCAGCGTGATATCGCCCAGCGAGGTCGTCACGGCGGTCGTGCCGGCCACCTTGATCGCGCCGGTTTGAGTAACCGCGCCACCCGCACTGACCGTCAGGTCGCCGACCAGCGCGCCGCCACCGTTGTTGTCCACGCCCGCCAACACCAGCGCGCCGCCCGTGGCGACCGAGACGGTGCCGGCGGCATCCGCATCGTGCGCCTCGAAGCTGGAGAGGCTGTTGGTACCGCTCAGCGCGATGTTGCCCGCGGTCGTGGTCACCTTGGTCAGGGCGCCGGACACGGTGAGCCCCTGCATCGCGACCGCCCCGCCGGCGGTCACCGTGAGGGCACCGCCCCCGGTGTCGATGCTCGAGCCGCTGTCCATCGCGACGCCGCCGCTGCCGGCGATCAGGGTCACGGCCAGCTTGCCGGAGCCGCCCGGCGCGATCGTGCCGCTCACGAAATCGACGGCGCCGCTGGCGTTGAGCGTCAGCGACGAATTGCTGTTGCCCTTCGAGGTGACGTTGCCGGCGACGGTGATGACGCCGTCGCCACCGCTCGCGCCCGAGGTCGCCACCGTCACGTTGGCCCCGTTGAGGGCGTTGTGCAGCGTCGTCGTGTTGAGGACGGACGGGGCGGTCGAATCGGTGAAGGGGTTGCCCGACGAGCCGGTGCCGGTGACGGTGTTGCCGCCCGAACTGATCGTGATCTCGCTGGGATCGATCAGCCACTGGCCCGCGCGACCGTTCACGGCGGACGCGTCGATCGCGCCGGCCACCTGCAGCGAGTGGCCGGAGGACGTCTCGATCGCGCCGCCGTCGCCCGAGTTGGCGCCGCCGCGCGCGCTGATCGTGCCGGACGCGACGGTCCGGTCGTCGGACCAGAGCACGACATTGCCGCCGCGGCCGCTGGTGAGCGCGTTCGCCGTGATCGTGCTGTCGCCGCCGGTGAACACCCGGCTCGCGTTGGCGTCGCCGTCGGCGCCCGCGCCGTGCCAGTCGCCGCCGATGCGCACGACGCCGCCGCCGACGTCGCCGGAGACGTCGACCGCCGCATGGTCGAACAGGCCCACGTTGGCGCCGGTGACCTTGACGGTGCCGCCGGCCTGGCCGGCGCCCTTGCCGCTCGCGTCCAGCGTGCCCGTGACCTGGACGACGCCCGAGCTGCCGCCGTCCAGCGTGATGACGCCGTTGCGCGAGCCGATGGAATGCGCCTGCACGATGCCGTCGACGTTGACGACGGTGCCCAGCAGCGCGTCGGTGGCCTTGGCGGAGATCAGCACCTGGCCGCCGTCGGCCTGCACGATGCCGCCCGAGCGCACGAGCGCCGCCGCGGTGGGCGCGTCCACCGACACCGACACCAGGTCGCTGCCCGTGAGGTTCATGGTGATGCGGCTGCCGGCCACGAGGGCCGCCGTGCCGCCGTCGGCGACGATGGTGCCGGTGTTGGACACCTGCGCGCCCGCCAGCGCCACGAAGCCCGCCTTGATCACGCCCTGGTTGTCGACCGCGCCGCCGGTGCCGGCGAACACGTAGTTGCCGGCGAGGTAGTCGGCGTCGGCCAGTTGCAGCGTGGAGGCCACCAGGCCGGCGGCGTTCACCTGCGCGCCGGGCGCGAAGTAGATGCCGGCGTTGTTGACAAGGAAGACCTGGCCGGTGGCGTTGATCTGGCCGAAGATGCTGCTGGGGTCGGAGCCGACGACGCGGTTGAGCGTGGACGACGTGGCGCTGGGCTGCAGGAAGTTGACCTTCTCGCCGCTGCCGACGTTGAACGACTGCCAGTTGACGATGCCCTTGTCGGTGGTCTGCGTGACGTTGAGCGAGCCGTTGGCCGGCGCGCCGATGGTCACGTTGCCCGAGGCCACCTGGCCGCCGGTGGGCAAGGCCATCGCCTGGACGCCATAGCCGGCGAGCAGCGCCAGCAGCAGCCGGCTGGGCGCGGGCGTGCGCACCCGGGCCATCGTCAGCTTGAACTTGAAGCCCACGCGCAGCACCATCTGGCGCACCTGGAACATCGACGACGACAACAGCGACGACTTGGTCTTTTCCACGACAACCCCTAGCGTTCAGCGGCGCGGCGGGCTTTCGGGCCCGCGGCCGCCTTGAATGATCGACAGTCCCCGGGGGCTCGCGCACGGCCGCGCGACGCCCCTCCCCTCAAATCAGAACCACTTCTGCAGCGATGCCCACGCCCGCGTCATGCGGTTGTCGGAACCCGGCAGGGCGCCCTTGTTGATGCGATGCGCCACGTCCAGGCGGAACTGGAAGTTGTCGCGGCTGGTCATGTTCAGGCCCAGGCCGTAGCCGCCCAGCGTGCGCATGTTCTGGTTGTCTTCGGCCAGCGGGTCGTGCCAGTCCTTGACGCGGCCGCCGTCGACGAAGGCGCTCAGCACGAACGGCGCGTTGAACAGCGTCCAGGCGGGAATGCGCTGGCGGAGTTCGACCGTTCCCTGGAACAGGTCATCGCCGACGCCGTCGCCCACCGCGAACGCGCGCACGCCGTGCGGGCCGCCGAGCGATGCCTTCTCGGAGGTATCGAGGTTCTGGAACGCCAGTTGGCCACGCATCGACAGCAGCACGCTGGTGGTGTCGGTGATCGCCTGCAGGCGCTGGTAGTCGCCATTCAGGTGCTCGAACCCCCCGCTTGTCTTGTGGCCGCTGGCGCTCTGGTCGTCGTCGCGCTTGTCCTTCGTCCTGATCCGGTTGTCGCCGGCATCGAGCGTCAACGTGAAGCTGTTGAGCGACCCGCCGAAACGTTCGTCGCGGAAGTCACCGGTGGCGCCGAGGTGTGCGACGTAGATGTCGCGTTTGTCGTGGAACAGGCCGCCTGACGTGCGGTCGTCCATCTGCTTGATGTCCGCGCCGCCGACGGCGAACAGGTTGAAGTTGCGCGAGCGGATCACCGGGTGCTGCACGTTCAGCGAGCCCACCATCGCGTAGCCGTCGGCATCGAGCGAACTGAAGTCCTTGCCCAGCACGTTGTAGTGCAGGTAGGTGAAGCTGCCCGTCGCCTTGGTGCCGTAGTAGCCCACCGGCGTCGTGACGCCCGCGCGAACCAGGTCGATGCCGTTGTGCTCGCTGGCCAGGCCGCCCAGCGTCCACGCTTCGCCCAGGCCCAGCAAGCCGTTGGCCACCAGGTCGGCGCCCACGCGCACTTCGCCGGTGCTCTTGCTGCCTTCGTTGTCCAGGTAGCCGTCGCCGCCGAAGGCCTTGCCCTCGTCGACCATCTTCACCAGCAGGTCGGCCTCGCCGGTCTCGGCGCCGGGGCGCAGGACGGAGGTGACCTTGACGCCGGGCAAGTCGTTGAGCAGCAGCAGCGGTCGCTCGACGTTCTGCTCGGTGACGGCCGCGCCCTTGGGCAGCAGCTTCATGTAGCCGTCGACGAGGGCCGGGGTGACGCGCTGCGTGGCGACCTCGGCACGGGTGTCGCCGATGCGGGCCTCGACGACGCGCAGCGTGACGACGCCGTTGGGCACCTCCTGCGCGGGCACCAGCACCTGGGTGAGGAAGAAGCCGGCGTCCTTGTAGCGGTTCTTGATGGCCTCGGCGGCATCGAGCAACTGGTCGGTGCCGGCCTCCTTGCCGACCCACGGACGCACCAGCGCCAGGAGTTCGTCGGTGGGGAAGATCGTGTTGCCGGTGAGCGCGAAACCCTTGACCAGCAGCGTGGGGCCGTCGGCGGCGGCCGGGGCGCGCGGCGCGTCGGCCGGCGGCAGCACGTTGGCGTCCTTCCTGAGTTCCTGCGGCTGCGGCGGCGTGGCGGACTCGAGGGCTCGGCCAGCGTTGGTGGGGGCGGTCTGGGCCAGCAGCGAACCGGACGTGCTAAGGCATCCAAGGGCGACGACGACGTAGCCCAACCCATGACGGGTATGAGATTTCAACTGGCTCTCCTTCCTCTGTTTCGCCCGCTGAGGCGGACGCTTGTTCGTCTCGCGGAGCGCCAAGGGGCGCCAGCGAATTTCGAGAATTGTTACCTGAACTGGACAGGAGCGCATCCCCCACCAGGGGGTTTTACAGAAGCGCCGGGCGTGCGGCAGGGGGTATTGGCGACAACCCCTATTCCCTCGGGTGCGAGACACCATGGCGTCATCGAGGGATCGTATCCTCGCCCAGAATCCATGTGTCCGAAAACGGCGAGTCGACATCTCCGGCGTGCCTATGATGGCCACATGGAACTCGATCCCGACACCGCATGGAAGGCGCTTGCCGCGCACGACGCCCGCTTCGACGGCCGGTTCTTCGTGGGCGTCACCTCCACGCGCATCTACTGCCGCCCGGTGTGCCGCGTGCGCACGCCGCGGCGCGAGAACTGCCGGTTCTACGCAAACGCCGCAACGGCCGAACAGGCCGGCTTCCGTCCCTGCCTGCGTTGCCGGCCGGAGCTGGCGCCGGGCCTGAGCCTGATGGACTCGTCGCAGGTGCTGGCCCAGCACGCGGCCCGCATGATCGACCACGCCGTGCGCGTGGGCGCGGCCGTGCGCATGCCCGATCTCGCGGCGCGCCTGGGCGTCACGGAGCGCCATCTGCGGCGGGTGTTCGCGCAGGCCCACGGCGTCAGCCCGATCGACTACCTCACCACGCAGCGGCTGCTGCAGGCCAAGCAACTCCTCACCGACACCGACCTGCCCGTCACCGAGGTGGCGCTGGCCTGCGGCTTCGAGAGCCTGCGCCGCTTCAACGCCGTGTTCGCCGAGCAGGTGCGCCTGAAGCCCACCGAGCTGCGGCGCGCCGGCACGGCCGCCGGCGCCCTGCCCGGCAGCCGCGGCGTGACGCGGGTGCGGCTGGGATACCGCCCACCCTACGACGTGCAGACCATGCTCGCGTTCTGGGCGCAGCGGGCGCTGGCGGGCGTCGAGGAGGTGGACGGGCGCGTCATCCGCCGCACCTGGCGCGCGCCGCGTCCCGCCGGCGACGAGCCGGAGCGCGCCGGCGCGGCGGCGGCCCCGGCGCGCGGCTGGATCGAGCTCGAGTTCCTGGACGAGCGCCACGAGGTCGAACTGCGCGCCAGCGCCAACCTGGCCGCACACGCCGGCCAGCTGGTGGAGGCGGCGCGCCACGCGCTCGACCTGGACGCCGACCCCACGCACATGGCGCCGCTGGTCGAGACCTTGATCGCGCTGCACCCGGCCGCCGGGCTCGGCGCCGGCCTGCGCATGCCCGGCAGCTTCGACGGCTTCGAGACGGCGGCCCGCATCGTCCTCGGCCAGCAGGTGACGGTGGCCGCGGCCCGCACGCTCACGCGCCGCCTGATCGAGCGCTTCGGCGCGCCGGTGGAGACGCCATGGCCCGGCCTGAACCGCTGTTTTCCCGACGCCGCCACCATCGCCTCGGCCACGCCCGACTCGATCGGTGAGCTGGGCATCGTGCGCCAGCGCGTGGGCGCGCTGCAGGCGCTCGCGCGCGCGGTGGTCGGCGGCCTGCCGCTGCACCGCGGCGCGCCGCTGGCCAGCACGCAGGAGGCGCTGCTGGCGCTGCCGGGCATCGGCGATTGGACGGTGCAACTCCTGGCGCTGCGCGTCCTGGGCTGGCCCGACGCCTTCCCGGCCACCGACATCGGACTGCTCAAGGCCATGGGATTGGCCCAGGCGCGCGACGCGCCGCAAGCCATCGCGATGGCCGAGGACTGGCGCCCCTGGCGTTCGTACGCGGTCATCGGGCTCTGGCGCGCGTTGGAAGCGAGCGACAGCTCCGTCGCCCGATCAACCCCGGTGGCGACATCCCCCACGAAGCGAAGTGCACCGCGCAAGACCCTCGCATCGGCTCGCCGAGAGACGGGCACCAAGGAATCCTCATGACCCGAACCGCCTCCATCTCCCTGCCCGCCCGCCGCACGACGGGCACCGGTCTCGCCCAGGGCGTCATCGAGACGCCGCTGGGCCCGCTCACCGCCCTCGCCTGCGACGCCGGCCTCATGGGCCTGTGGTTCGACCGGCAACAGCACTGGCCCGGCCTCCTCGACGCGCCGGTGGACGACGCCCAGCGCTGGATCGCCCAGGCGCGCGAGGAACTGGACCTGTACTTCGCCGGAAGGCTGCAGGCGTTCAAGGTGGCGCTGGCGCCGCGGGGCACCGCGTTCCAGGAGGCCGTCTGGCGCCGCCTGTGCGCGATCCGCTGCGGCGACACCACCAGCTACGGCCGCATCGCGCGCGAGGTGGGCAGCCCGCAGGCGTCGCGCGCGGTCGGCGCCGCCGTGGGCCGCAATCCGATCACGGTCATCGTGCCCTGCCACCGCGTCATCGGCGAGAACGGCACGCTCACGGGCTACGCCGGCGGACTGCATCGCAAGCAGGCGCTGCTGGACATCGAGGGCATCGTGCTGGCGCCGGGGGCTCGCCATCACGCGCAGGCGAGCCTGCTGTGACGACAGCGCGCGCCCGCGCCGCGGGACTCACCTGAAGCAGCGCATGTCGAATTCGTAGGTGGAGATCTGCGAGGGCTGCGTCTCCACGGGCTCGCGCTTGACGGCACCGTCGGCGCCGACCAGGCGGTACGGCGTCACGGTGCAGTGCGCGGGCGTCAGGTCCACCACCACCTCGTACTGTTCGTTGAGCTTGGGCACGAAGGCCGGTACCTTGCAGACGCCGGCCTGGCGCGCGCGCATCGCGGCCTGCGTCTCGGGCATCAGCGAATGCATGATCTCGCTGTTGGTGACGGTGGGGAAGACGGCGCGCGGGCCGATCACCAGCGTCTCTTCGGCGGGCACGAAGCGTTCCAGCGTGGCAGCCGACACGGGCTTGTCGTCCAGCATGCCGATGCGCTCGGCGTCGCGGCTGCCGCCGCCGGTCATGCCGAGGTTGGCCTTCGTGAAGCAGGTGGGCGAGTCGAACACCGCGATGTCGGCGTAGTACGCGAACGGATGGATGTTGACCACGCGCACCTTGGCCGACGGCGCCGTCTTCGGCGGCTCGATGTACTTCGGGGCGGTGTTGGGCAGCGTCGCGCCGCAGGCCGCCAGGGTCGCAGCGAACGCCACCGCGCCGACCGCGCGGGCGCGGACGTTGTCGTGAGTGAAGAGGCGGCGATCGTTCATGGCAACTCCTGCCTGATGTATCGGCCTTGTGCGCAGGAAGCTGTAGATCATGTCGGGGCCGACACGGAACGCTGGATGCGCGACAAGGCGTCGCGGGCAGGACTGGCCGGGATATCGGCCGCTTTTCGACCGATCTGAAGCCTCGCCGGCGCGTGCGGGAAACGCGGCGCGGAAATGAAAACAGCCACCCGGGGGTGGCTGCTTCGACATTCTTGGCGGAGTGGACGGGACTCGAACCCGCGACCCCCGGCGTGACAGGCCGGTATTCTAACCAACTGAACTACCACTCCACGTGGTCGCTCGCTCCGAGCCTTGCTCCGCTGGGAACGCCGCGAGCGCGTTGCGCTCGCGAGTGTGACTGGTGACCCCAAGGGGATTCGAACCCCTGTAACGACCGTGAAAGGGTCGTGTCCTAGGCCTCTAGACGATAGGGCCAGTCGTAAAACAATTCTTGGCGGAGTGGACGGGACTCGAACCCGCGACCCCCGGCGTGACAGGCCGGTATTCTAACCAACTGAACTACCACTCCACGTGGTCGGCAACTTCGAACTTGCGTTCCAAGCGCTGCCTGCAACTTGTGCCCGCTGTCGCTGGCGACCCCACGGGGATTCGAACCCCGGTAACGACCGTGAAAGGGTCGTGTCCTAGGCCTCTAGACGATAGGGTCTAAATCCATCTTCTCTCTACCACGCGCCGCCGGCACTGCGTGAAGCAGTTTGGTGGAGGTAAGCGGGATCGAACCGCTGACCTCTTGCATGCCATGCAAGCGCTCTCCCAGCTGAGCTATACCCCCACAAATTTGCTTCGTCGTTTGACTTCCGAAGCTGCATCGCGTGGTGAAGAGCGAAGACCGCTAGTATAGAACAGATTTCAAACAGTGCGCAAGCGGTCGAGCACAACTTCGCGATCGAAAAGGGCCAGCAGCGCGTCGATGGCCGGCGTCTGCGCGCGGCCGCACACGATCACGCGCAACGGGATCGCCAGCTGCGGCATCTTCAGGCCGTGTGCCGTGAGCGTCTCCTTCATCGCGGCGGCGATGCCGGCCTTGTCCCAGACCGCGGTCTCGAGCTTCTCGCGCAGCGTGCGCAGCGCGGTCTTCGCGGCGTCGTTGACGTGCTGGTCGACGTCGGCCTGCGCGGGCGCCGGCGCCGCGAAGAACATCGCGATCCAGTCGGCCAGTTCCACCGTGGTCTGGCAGCGATCCTTCAGCAGCGCGCAGCGCGCGGCCATCGCGTCGTCGGCCGCCGCATCGATGCCGCGCTTCTTCAGTTGCGCGACCACCAGCGTGGCCAGGCGCGCGTCGCCGGCCTGCTTCATGTGGTGCGCGTTGACCCACAGCAGCTTGGCCGGATCCCACTGCGCCGGGCTCCTGTTCAGGTGCGAGCCGTCGAACCACGACACCATCTGCTCCAGCGTGAACAGCTCGTCGTCGCCGTGGCTCCAGCCCAGGCGCGCGAGGTAGTTGTTCATGCCCTCGGGCAGGTAGCCGTTGTCCTCGTAGTCGGTCACGCTCACCGCGCCGCGGCGCTTGGACAGCTTCAGGCCGTCGTCGCCCAGGATGATGGGCAGGTGGCCGAACTGCGGCAGCGCCGCGCCCAGCGCGCGGAACATGTTGATCTGCCACGGCGTGTTGTTGATGTGCTCGTCGCCGCGGAACACGTGCGTGATCTTCATGTCCCAGTCGTCCACCACCACCGCGAAGTTGTAGGTGGGCACGCCGTCGTCGCGCACGATGATCAGGTCGTCGATCTCCTTGTTGCCGATCGTGATCGGGCCCTTGACCAGGTCGTCCCAGGTCACGTCGCCGTCGGCCGGGTTGGCGAAGCGCACCACCGGCTTCACGCCCGCGGGAACCGGCGGCAGCGTCTTGCCAGGCAGCGGGCGCCACGTGCCGTCGTAGCGCCGCTTCTCGCCGCGCGCCTCCTGCTCGTTCTTCATCCGGTCGAGGTCTTCCGGCGTGCACCAGCAGAGGTAGGCCGTCCCCTGCGCCAGCATCTGGTCGACGACCGCCTTGTAGCGAGCCAGGCGCTGCATCTGGTAGACCGGGCCCTCGTCGTACTGCAGGCCCAGCCACTTCATGGCGGCCAGGATCTGCTCCACCGAGTCCTGGGTGGAACGCGCGACGTCGGTGTCCTCGATGCGCAGCACGAACTCGCCGCCGTGGTGGCGCGCGAACGCCCACGAGTACAGCGCGGTGCGCGCGGTGCCGAGATGGAGGAAGCCCGTGGGCGACGGGGCGATGCGGGTGCGGATGGTGGTGGTCACGGCGTCAGGAAATGAGAAGGCACCCGAAGGTGCCGTGGGCGTCGGATGAGGCGACGGCTTATTCGGAGGCGTTCTGCAGCGCGAGGCGCGAGCGGGCCGGATCGTCCTCCTCGGTCTGCTGCGAACGGCGCTGCTCGCGCATGGTGGAGAAGTCCTCGACGCTGACGTCGCCGGTGATGTAGCGGCCGTCGAAGCACGAGGCCTCGAAGCTGGCGACCTGGCCGTTGAGCTTGCCCACCACGCGCTTCATCGCGTCGACGTCCTGGTAGATCAGCGCATCGGCGCCGATGAAGTCGCGGATCTCGTCCTGCGTGCGGCCGGAGGCGATCAGCTCCTCGGGCGTGGGCATGTCGATGCCATACACGTTGGGGTATTTCACCGGAGGCGCGGCCGAGGCCATGTAGACCTTGTTGGCGCCGGCCTCGCGTGCCATCTGCACGATCTCCTTGGAGGTGGTGCCGCGCACGATGGAGTCGTCCACCAGCAGCACGTTGCGGCCCTTGAACTCCACGCCGATCGCGTTGAGCTTCTGGCGCACCGACTTCTTGCGCACCGACTGGCCCGGCATGATGAACGTGCGGCCCACGTAGCGGTTCTTGACGAAGCCTTCGCGATACGGCTTGCCGATCTTCTGCGCGAGCTGCATCGCGGACGGGCGGCTCGACTCGGGAATGGGGATCACCACGTCGATGTCGGACGGCGGCATCGTGGAGATCACCCGCTGCGCCAGCGTCTCCCCCATGTTCAGGCGCGCCTGGTACACCGAGATGCCGTCGATCACGGAATCGGGGCGCGCCAGGTACACGTACTCGAACATGCACGGGTTGAGGGACGGATTCTCGGCGCACTGCTTCGCGTGCACGTTGCCGTCCGGGTCGATGAACAGCGCCTCGCCCGGGGCGACGTCGCGCACCACCTGGTGGCCCGTGCCCTCGAGCGCCACGCTCTCGCTGGCGACGATGACGCTGGGGCCCTCGGGCGTGTCGGCCGTGCCGTAGACCAGCGGGCGGATGCCGTACGGATCGCGGAACGCGAGCAGGCCGTAGCCGGCGATGAGCGCGACGACGGCGTACGAGCCCTTGATGCGCTTGTGCACCGCGGACACGGCCGCGAACACCACGTCGGGCGTCAGCGCCGAGCCGCGCGCCGCGTTCTCGAGCTCGTGCGCGAGGATGTTGATCAGCACCTCGGTGTCCGACTCGGTGTTGATGTGGCGGCGATCCTTGTCCACCAGCTCGGTCTTGAGCGCGTGGGCGTTGGTGAGGTTGCCGTTGTGCACCAGCACGATGCCGAACGGGGCGTTGACGTAGAACGGCTGCGCCTCTTCCTCGCTGTAGGCATTGCCTGCGGTCGGGTAGCGCACCTGGCCCAGCCCGACGGTGCCCGGCAGCGCGCGCATGTTGCGCGTGCGGAACACGTCGCGCACCATGCCGCGGGCCTTGTGCATGAAGCACTTGGTGCCCTGCATCGTGACGATGCCGGCCGCATCCTGCCCGCGATGCTGCAGCAGCAGCAAGGCGTCATAGATCATCTGGTTGACGGGGGATTTCGCGATCACGCCGACGATGCCGCACATGGTTTGTTCCGTTTCCTGAAATACCGAGAGAGTTCGTTTCGTGACCGTCGCTGCAGGCCTTCCACACCCATGACCGTAGCCGAGTTCCGGCCGAACAGGTGAAGGTCCTACGTGCTGATGTGCACGTTAAGTGACTGCGGGAGGATGGGTTTCAACCCTTCCAGCGCCAGGCCCAACCAGAGCGAGCCGTGCGAGTTCTTCCACGTCGTGGAATCCGCGTAGGGCGACAGCGTCACCAGCATGCCCACCGCCACCAGGATCACCGCGCCGCGCACCACGCCGAATGCGCCGCCGAGCAGGTGGTCGACGAACGACAGCGGGGTGGCCGAGATCAGCGCCCGCAGCATGCGCGCGAACAGCGTGCAGGTGACCAGCACCAGCACGAAGACGATGACGTAGGCGATCCACAGCCGCAATTGGGGGTCGTGGCCGCCGCCCAGCGGGATGTAGTCGGCCAGCAGCGGGCCCAGCGTGTTGGCCAGGACGAACGCCACCACCCAGCCCAGCAGCGACACGATCTCGAACACGAAGCCGCGCCACAGCCCCACCAGCGCCGACAGGACGAACACCGCCAGCAGGGCGATGTCCACCCATCCGAGCTGGATGTCGAGGTGCGGCAGGTTCACAGCGTGAGCACCACGGCCTGCAGGCCGTCGCCCTTCAGCCTGGTGGCGACCTTGTCGGCCTCGGCCTTGGTCGCGTAGGGCCCCACGCGCACGCGGATGCGCTTGCCCGTGGGCGTGTCCACCGGCTGGGTATACGTCTTCATGCCCAGCTTCTCGACCTTGCTGCGCGCCTCGTGCACCTTGGCGTCGTCCAGGAACGCGCCGACCTGCACGACGAAGCGGCCCGGTGCGGCCGCGTCCGACGGCTTGGGCGTGGGCGCGCCGGCCAGGATCGCGGCGGGCGACGGCGTGGCCGGAGGCGGCGGCAGCACGACGGCCAGCGGCGGCTCGGGCCGGGAGGCCGGCGCCGCGACCGGTGCCGCGTGCTTCTCGGGCTTGGCGGCCGGCCTGGCTTGCGCAACGGTCGAGCTGGATGGCGCCGGGCCGCTGGCGGACGCACTGGACGTGAACGCCGCCGCCAGGCTGGCGAACGCGGAGCGGCGCGCGGGCGTCGACGCGGGTTCCGAGGCCGCGGCCGGCGCGGACGGACGGGCGTCGTAGGACACCGACTCGGGCCTGGCCGCCGAGGCGCCGAGCGCCGGCACCGATGCGACGGCAGGCTGGGTGGTGGGCGTGCGCGCGTGCGCGCCCGCGTCGGCGACGCCCGGCGCGTTGCGGGCCGGGATCTCGATGGGCAGGTCCACCGGAATGGGACGCGGCTGGGTCTCGAACAACAGCGGGAAGCCGATGACGCCCACCAGCAGCAGCACCGTGGCGCCCATCAGGCGCGTGCGGGCACGCGCGCGCGCCTCACGCACGGCTTCGGCGGTATCGGCGGGGTTCTGGGTGTTGGCCAGCGGGGCCTGGCGGGCGGCGGAACGACCGCCCCGCCCCTTCACGGGCTGGGCGGATGCCTGCTTGTTGCGTTGGAAAATCGACAGCAGCCCCATGCCTTCTCATCGGTGTCCGGGGCCGGACAAGTTGCGGTGGAGCGGCGCGGGTGCGTGCCGCTGCATCAACCGAGGTGTCGGGCCACCAGTCGTGGGGGGCCGTCCTTCAGCACGCCGCCCACGGTGTAGAACGAGCCGAAGACCACGATTCTATCAGCCGGGTCTGCCTGGGCGAGCGCCGCGGCGAGCGCGTCGCGGGGCGATGCGAACGTGCTCACGCGCGGCTTGGGCGACGCGGACGGCGCGGTGGCGGTCAGCGACCACACGGTCTCGGCCAGTTCCGCCGCCTTGGCCGCGCGCGGCAGCGGCAGGTCGGTGAGCATCCAGTCGTCGACGAGGTGGGAGATCTTGCCGACGGCACCGGCGAGATCCTTGTCGTGCATCGCGCCGAAGACCGCGAACGTGCGCTTGAAGAAGCCCATCTGGTCGAGGTTGAGCGCCAGCGCCGCCACCGAGTGCGGGTTGTGGGCGACGTCCAGCACCAGCGCCGGCTGGCCGGGGACGATCTGGAAGCGGCCGGGCAGGTCCACCGACGCGAGGCCGATGCGCACCGCCTGCGCGGTCACCGGCAGCCGGTAGCGCAGCGTCTCCAGCGCGGCCAGCGCGCCGGATGCGTTGAGCAGCTGGTTGGCGCCGCGCAGCGACGGGTAGCCGAGCGCGTTCCAGCGCTTGCCGCGGCCGCTCCACGACCACTGCTGGCGGTCGCCCGAGTAGTTGAAGTCGCGCCCGCTCAGCCACAGGTCGGCGCCGACCTGGGTGGCGTAGTCGATGACGCTCTGCGGCGGCACCGGGTCGCCCACGATCAGCGGACGGCCCGGACGCGCGATGTGCGCCTTCTCGCGGCCGATCGACTCGCGGTCGGGGCCCAGGTACTCGACGTGGTCGATGTCGATGCTGGTGATCACGGAGACGTCGGCGTCGACCGCGTTGACGGCGTCCAGCCGGCCACCCAGGCCCACCTCGAGGATCACGAGATCGACCGGCGCCGAGGCCAGCGCGCGCATGATCACCAGCGTGGTGAACTCGAAGTACGTGAGCGCGATGTCGCCGCGCGCGGCCTCGACGGCCTCGAAGTGCGGCAGCAGGTCGTCGGCCTTCACCATCTGCCCGTTGAGCCGGCAGCGTTCCTCGAAATACACCAGGTGCGGCTTGATGTACGCGCCCACCTTGTAGCCGGCCGCGATCGCGATCGCCTCCAGCATCGCGCAGGTGGATCCCTTGCCGTTGGTGCCCGCCACGGTGATCACCGGCATCGCGAACTTCAGCCCGAGCCGCTCGATGAGCGTCCTCGTGCGCGCGAGCGTCATGTCGATCTGCTTCGGGTGCAGGCGTTCGCAGTGGGCGAGCCACTCTTCGAGGGTCGTGGGCTGGGTCATGGGCGATCAGGAAAGACGAAGGCGGCGCGAGCGTGAGCCCGGCCGCCCTTCTGGACGAATCGAGATGCAGTATCAGGCTACCGCATCGGCGCTCTGGCGCTGCAACTGGGCCAGCAGCTTGGCGATGGTCGGGCGCAGCTTGCGGCGGTCGACGATCATGTCGATGGCGCCCTTCTGCAGCAGGAACTCGGAGCGCTGGAAGCCCTCGGGCAGCTTCTCGCGCACGGTGTTCTCGATCACGCGCGGGCCGGCGAAGCCGATCAGCGCTTTGGGCTCGCCGATGACGACGTCGCCGATGAACGCGAAGCTGGCCGAGACGCCGCCCATGGTCGGGTCGGTGAGCACGCTGATGTAGGGCAGCTTGGCCTTGGCCAGCAGCGTGAGCGCGCCGTTGGTCTTGGCCATCTGCAGCAGGCTGAACAGGCCTTCCTGCATGCGCGCGCCGCCGGTGGCGGTGTAGCAGACGAAGGGCACGCGCTGCTCGACGGCGGTGCGCACGCCGCGCACGAAGCGCTCGCCGACGACCGAGCCCATCGAGCCGCCCATGAAATCGAACTCGAAGCAGGCCACGACCAGCGGCACGCTCATCACGGCGCCGCCCATCACGACCAGCGCGTCGGTCTCGCCGGTGGCCTCCAGCGCGCCCTGCAGGCGCTCGGGGTACTTGCGGCTGTCCTTGAACTTGAGCGGGTCGACCGGGATCACTTCCTGGCCGATCTCGAAGCGGCCTTCCGGATCGAGGAAGCCGTCGAGCCGCGCCCGCGCGCCGATGCGCAGGTGATGGTCGCACTTGGGGCAGACGTTGAGGTTCTGCTCGAGGTCGGTCTTGTAGAGCACCGTTTCACACGAGGGGCACTTGATCCACAGGCCTTCGGGGATCGTGCGCCGCTCGCTCGGATCCGTCTGCTGGATCTTCGGGGGCAACAGCTTCTCAAGCCAACTCATCGATGAACTCCTTCATGCGGCTCGGGGGGAGCCGCCCAACGTCGCCGGCGGGGGATGCCCGCCGGACTCGCGAAACGACGATTTTACGCCTTCCGGACTTCGTCCACGGCCGAGCGGATCCCGGCCACGAACTGCCGGGCGCCTTCGGCCACCCGGTCGCGCGGCAGCGCTTCCAGGCACTGGATCAGCGCCGAGCCGATGACCACGGCGTCCGACACCGCCGCCACCGCCTTCGCGGAGGCCGCGTCGCGGATGCCGAAGCCCACGCCCACCGGCACCTTCACGTGCTGCCTGATCCGCGGCACGGCGCGTGCCACCGCGTCGGTGTCGAGGTTGCCGGCGCCCGTGACGCCCTTGAGCGAGACGTAGTACACGTAGCCGTCGGCCACCTCGCCCACCTGCTTCATGCGCGCCTCGGTGGAGGTGGGCGCCAGCAGGAAGATCGGGGCCAGCCCGGCGGACTTCAACCGCGCGGTGAACTCGACGGCCTCCTCCGGCGGATAGTCCACCACCAGCACGCCGTCCACGCCGGCGGCCGCGGCGTCGCGCACGAAGCCGCCCTTGCCGTGCGCCAGGTCGTAGGCCTCGATCGGGTTGGCGTAGCCCATCAGCACGACGGGGGTGCGCGCGTCACGCGCGCGGAACCCGCGCACCGCCTCCAGCACCTGCCGGGTGCCGATGCCGCGCGCCAACGCGCGCTCGGAGGCCTTCTGGATGACCGGGCCGTCGGCCATCGGGTCGGAGAACGGCACGCCCAGCTCGATCACGTCGGCGCCGCCTTCGGCCAGCGCCAGCAGGATGTCCACCGTCGCGTCGGCGAACGGATCGCCGCAGGCCACGTAGGGGATGACGGCCGTGCGGCCCTGTTCGCGCAGCGCGGCGAAGGTGGCGTCGATGCGGCTCATTGCGCACCTCCCTTCGAGGCGACATTGCCCTTGACGGCATGCCCTCCCTGCGATGGCCGGTCGTGGTACTCCGCGCCGGAGAGGTCGGCCACCGTGCCGATGTCCTTGTCGCCGCGGCCGGACAGGTTGACCAGGATGTGCTGGTCGGGCCGCATCGTGGCGGCCAGCTTGATCGCGTAGGCGACGGCGTGGCTCGATTCCAGCGCCGGGATGATGCCCTCGGTGCGGCACAGCCGGTGGAACGTGGCCAGCGCCTCGTCGTCGGTGATGCTGACGTACTCGGCGCGGCCGATGTCCTTCAGGTAGGCGTGCTCGGGGCCGACGCCCGGATAGTCGAGGCCGGCCGAGATCGAATGCGGCTCGATGATCTGGCCGTCCTCGTCCTGCAGCAGGTAGGTGCGGTTGCCGTGCAGCACGCCGGGCGAGCCCAGCGTCAGCGACGCGGCGTGCTTGCCGGTGTCCAGCCCCAGGCCCGCGGCCTCGACGCCGATCAGGCGCGTGTTCTCGTGCGCGATGTACGGATGGAAGATGCCCATCGCGTTGCTGCCGCCGCCGATGCAGGCGACCACCGCGTCGGGCTGGCGGCCGGCCTGCTCGGGCATCTGCAGCAGGCACTCCTCGCCGATGACGCTCTGGAACTCGCGCACCATCGTCGGGTACGGATGCGGGCCCGCCACGGTGCCAATGACGTAGAACGTGCGCTCGACGTTGGTGACCCAGTCGCGCATCGCCTCGTTGAGCGCGTCCTTGAGCGTGCGGCTGCCGGAATGCACCGGCACCACCGTCGCGCCCAGCAGGTGCATGCGATAGACGTTGGGGCTCTGGCGCTTGACGTCCTCGGCGCCCATGTAGACCACGCACTCGAGGCCGTAGCGTGCGCAGATGGTGGCCGTGGCCACGCCGTGCTGGCCCGCGCCCGTCTCCGCGATGATGCGCGGCTTGCCCATGCGGCGCGCCAGCAGCACCTGGCCGATGGTGTTGTTGATCTTGTGCGCGCCGGTGTGGTTCAGGTCCTCGCGCTTGAGCCAGATCTGCGCCCCGCCGGTCTCGCGGCTGATGCGGTCGGCGTGGTAGATGGGGCTCGGGCGGCCGACGAAGTGCTTGAGCTCGTGGTGGAACTCGCGCAGGAACTCGGGGTCCTGGCGGTAGTGCTCGTAGGCGGCCTTGAGCTCTTCGATGGCGTGCGTGAGCGTCTCGGAGATGAAGGCGCCGCCGTACGGCCCGAAGTGGCCCGACGCGTCGGGCTGGGAATACTCGAACATGGTGATCTTTCCAGGGTGCCGGCGCCTCGTTTGAAGACGCCGTGAGCCGCACTGCGCGGTCTCAGGTCATGGCATTGGCGACGCGGGCATCGGCCTCGCGCACCGCCTCGCAGAACCGGCGGATCAGGTCGGCATCCTTGATGCCCTTGGCCTGCTCCACGCCTGAACTCACGTCAACGGCCCAGGGCCGGACGTGCATCACTCCATCGATCACGTTTGCAGGATTCAACCCACCAGACAAAACGACTGGAAGGGGGACGCCTGGAGGAATTTGAGACCAATCGAAAGCCTTTCCACCGCCGCCATAGCCCTCGACGAACGCATCGAGCAGCAGGCCGGCCGCGCTGGCGAAACCAGACGCACAGTCTAGCAAATCGACGCCCGGCGCCATCCGCACCGCGCGCAGGTAGGGCCGGCCGGGCTGCTCGCACTGCTCGCGCCCTTCGTCGCCGTGGAACTGCAGCAGCGCGTGCGGCACCGCGGCCAGCGCCTCGTCGATCAGGTCGGGGCTGGCGTTGACGAACAGGCACACGGGCGTGACGAACGGCGGCAGTCGCCGGGCGAGCTCGGCCAGGCGCGCGATGGACACGTGGCGCGGGCTGCGCTCGTACAGCACGAAACCCACGGCGTCGGCGCCGGCAGCCACGGCGGCGTCGACGTCCTGTTCGCGGGTCAGGCCGCAGATCTTGATTCGGGTGCGAGTGGAGATCATTTCATTGCTTCGCGACGGCGCCGGAGACGAAAGGAAGGGCCTCGTCCGGACGCGCCAGTTCGACGGGCACGCGCGGCAGCCAGTCGTGCGCGGCCGTGCGCCGCGGCACCGCCAGATGCGGATCGTAGAGCGGTCCGAGAAAGTACAGGCCCGCCGCGGGAAACGTGGGCGGCGCCAGCGCGCGGTCGCGCCGCGCGAGCAGCTCGGCCATGTACTCGGGCGGGTACTGCCCGCTGCCGATCGCGATCAGCGCGCCCATCAGGTTGCGCACCATGTGGTGCAGGAACGCGCTGGCCTCGAAGTCGAAGCGCCAGTAATCGCCGATGCGGTTGATGTCGATGCGGCGCATCTCCTTGACCGGCGACGGCGCCTGGCAGGCGGACGCGCGGAACGAGCTGAAGTCGTGCTCGCCGATGAGCGTACGCGCCGCCGCGCGCATGCGCTCGATGTCGAGCGGCCGGAAGACCCAGCCGCACTGCCCCGCCTCGATGGCCGGCCGCGCGGCCGACTCGCGCACGAGGAACGCGTACTCGCGCCCGCGCGCGCCGTTGCGCGCGTGGAAATCGGGCTCCACGTTCTGCGCCCACTGCACGGCGATGTCGTCGGGCAGGAAGCGGTTGGTGCCGCGCACCCAGGAGAAGATCTCGCGCGCGACCGGCGCGTCGAAGTGCACCACCTGGTTGAGCGCGTGCACGCCGGCGTCGGTGCGGCCGGCGCACACGGTGGCGACGACCTCGCCGCGCGGCAGGCCGACGAACTCGGCCAGCGCGCGCTCGAGCTTGTCCTGCACGGTACGGCCGTCGGGCTGCGACTGCCAGCCGTGGTAGTTGCCGCCGCGATAGGCGATGCCCAATGCAACGCGCCCGGGCGGAACGGCCGCTGCTGCGGTGTCGTCCCGCGCGGGCGCGGTGGGGGTCTCTGATTCAGGCTGGCCGGGCGCGAGGCCCGGCGTGTCTTGGGCGTCTTGGGAAAGGGGGCTGGTCACCCCGCCAAGGTTAACCCAGAGCGTCCAGCATCGTCTGGGCGCGGGCCTTCAGCGGGCCGTCGGCCTTGCTCACCACTTCCTCCAGCAGCTCGCGCGCGCCTTCGTGGTCGCCGATGCGGCGGAACTCGTCGGCCAGCTCGATCTTGCGGGCCATCGGCTCGGTGTCGCCATGCGCGCCGCCCATGTCGAGGTCGGGCAGGACCGACGCCGCATGCTCTTCGGCCGTGTGCACCGGCTTGCCGAGATCCAGCGACAGGTCGCCGAAGTCGAAGTTGATGGCCGGCTCGCCCGCGGCGGGGGCCGGCGCCGGCTTCGCGGCGGCGGGAGCCGGCGCGGGCGGGATCGTGATGGTCGGCACTTCGACGTGGCCCGGCTCGAGGTCGAAATCGCTGACCTCGAACGGCGTGCGGTGCGCGGCGCCCTGGTGCGGCTGGCGCGCGGTGTCGCCTGACTCCATGTTCATGGGCTCGGTGTGCGCGGTCGGCTGCGGCGCGGTGTGGTGCTCGCCCGGCTGCACGGTGGGCACTTCGTCGTGGTCGAAGTCGATCGGCAGGTCGGTGGACGAGAAATCGGCCGCGCCCTCGGTCTTGCTCGGCGGACGCATCAGCGTGTGCTCGTCGGCGTCGTCGCCGAGCGGATTCAGCGGCATCGGGTCGGTGTCGACGATGGCGTATTCGCCGCCCTCGGTGTACAGCGGGTTCGTCGGGTCGATCTGGCGGCCGAGTTCCTGGGCCTTGACCCAGTCTTCGCCCTGGCCATTGGTGAGGCCCTGCAGCTGGCGCGCCTGCGTCTCGAAGGTCTTCAGGTCGGCGCGCTTGGCGTAGACCTCCAGCAGCTTCGTGCGGATGGCCAGGCGATCCGGGTCGGAGCGTTGCGCCTCCTTCAGGATTTCCTCGGCCTGCAGGTCGCGCCCGTAGGCCAGGTAGACGTCGGCCTCGGCCACCGGATCCACGTCGCCGATGGCGTCGAGCTGGCTCAGCGAGTAGTTGAGCGAGGACGAGGCCGAGTTGGCCGCGCCGTCGCGCGTGTCGACGCGCTGGCCGCCGCTGGCGCCGAAGAACGAATCGGGCTGGATCTTGCTCTCGATGAACGAGGTCTCGCCCGAGAACTTGTTGCGGTCGCCGCCCTGGCGCTTGCGCCAGAACAGGAAGCCGCCCAGCAGCACCACCAGGCCGGCGAGGCCCGGGAAGATGTACGGCGGCTCGAACAGCGAGCTGATGAAGCTGTCGTCCGCGGGCGCGGGCGCCGGCGCGACCGCGGGACGCACGGGCGCCGACGCGCGCACGGCAGCCGACGGGGCGACGGTGGGGGCCAGGGCCGGCGTCGACGCCGACGCGGCGACGCTGGCGGCCAGCGCCGGCGCGGACGCCACGACGGCGGGAGCGACCACCGGGGCCGGTGCGGGCAGCGGCGGCGTGGACGGGATCGGGGCCGGCTTGGGCGCGGCCACCGGGGCCGGCGGCGGCGGAACCGGCGCGGGCTTCGGCGCCGCGACCGGCACCGGGGCGGGTGCCGGGGCCGGCTTCGGCGCGACGACCGGCGCGGGCACCGGCGGCGTCGGATGCGCCAGGGCGATGGTGGGCGCCAGCCCAGCCGGCGCGGGCGTCTTCGCGGCCGGAGCGGCAGCGACCGGCGCCGGCGGCGTCTTGGCCGCGAGGTCCTTCAGTTCCTTCAGGTTGCGCGTGAGTTCGTCGACGCGCTTGGCCTCGGCCTTGCTCTGCGCGGCCTTGGAATCCTTGACTTCCGACGGCGTGGTGCCCGGCTTGGCGGTGCCGCCGCGCGACAGCGTGAGCTTGTCGGGCGGGGGCGCCGCGGAGGCGGTCTTCTGGTCGTTGACCTTGGCCTCGACCTTGCCCGACGCGACGTGCTTGTTCTCGTCGGTGTGCACCGTGGTGACGCCGGTGGCCAGGCGCTGGCGGTAGGCCGCGAAGTCGGCGCTCTGGGCCTGGATGATCTGGTGCGCTTCCTCGGTGGAGGTCTGCTTGGCGGTATCGGCGCCGGGCACCGTCAACGTGACGCCGGACTTCATCCGGTTCATGTTGTCGTCGATGAAGGCCGACGGGTTGTTGCGGTACAGCGAGACCAGCATCTGGTCCAGCGAAACGCCGCTGGGCTTGTTGGCCACGGCGAGCGAGGTGAGCGTGTCGCCCGGGTTGACCTTGACCGTGGACTCGCCACCGCCGGCGGGCTGCGGCGCGGGCGCCTTCTCGGCCTTTTCCGCCTTCTCGGGCTTCGGGGCCGGCGCGGGCTTGGGCGCCTTCTCGGGCTTGGCCGCATGGGCGGCAGGGGCCGGCGTGGGCGCGGGCAGCGGCGCGGCGATGGGGGCCGGCGGCGGCGCGATGGCGACCTGCGGCGCCGGCGCCGGAGCGGCCGGGCGCGGCGCGGGCGGGGGCGAGGCGAAGACGGGCGCGGTGGCCGTGGTGCCCGGCTGGGCAGCCGTGTTGCGGCCCGGCGGGTCGATCAGCAGCGTGTACGAACGGGTGAGGTGGCCGGTGGCCCAGGTGAAGTCGACGATGACGTCGATGAACGGCTCCTGCACCACCTTGTCGCTGGACAGCACCAGCACCGGACGGCCATCGGCGCGGCGCGACAGCGTGACGGTGGCGCCCGCGAGCACGGCGTTGTACTCGACGCCGGAGGCCTTGAACGCGTCGGGCGACGCGAGGCTCACGCGCAGGGAAGACGCTTCTTCCGCGCTCAGGCTCGTCACCTCGATTTCAGCGCGCAGCGACTCGCCGAGCACGGATTGCACGTTCACGCGCCCGAGGCCCAGCGCCGAGGCACCGGTCGACAGGAGGATCAGGGCAGCGGCTGCCATGACGTTCAGCGCGCGACCAGTGGTGACCAACGAGCGATTCTTCAATTTGGTATCCCGAATGCAATTTGGCGATCCCTCTGCAGATCGCCCTGGAATGACAGGTTCTTCGGTAACTGGCGCAGTCAATAAAGGCCCACGCTCGTCAGGGAAAAGACCATAGCACCAGCCAGAAACGCTGACAAGCTCATGCATGGAGCGCTCGCCCGCGACAACTGCCCGCCGTTTTGGCCTGGACCTCGCCCGAATATTCTCGCACTACGGCGCCGGGTTAAACCAGCGCAGGCGCGCATTTTGCCTGCGCGGCGCGCGCCGGAAGCGGAGAGTTAACCCCGAAATACTCGAATAAGCCACGCGCGGGCCTATTTCCTGCCGGGTGGCGCGCCCCAGAGGTAACAAGATATTTCGTGTGTAGGGTTTGGCGTGCGCGCAACGATCTCCCGATCCTTGCGCGCCCGAAATGCCCCCGCGGGCGTGCATTACTTGTCGAGAAGAATCCGCAGCATGCGGCGAAGCGGCTCCGCCGCGCCCCACAGCAATTGGTCGCCGATCGTGAATGCGCCGAGATATTCGGGGCCCATCGCGAGTTTGCGCAGGCGGCCCACGGGAATCGTCATCGTGCCGGTGACGGCCACCGGCGTCAGGTCGCGCAAGGTGGCTTCGCGATTATTCGGAACGACCTTCACCCACTCGTTGTCGGCGGCGATCATCGCCTCGATGTCGGCCAGCGGCACGTCCTTCTTCAACTTGAAAGTGAGCGCCTGGCTGTGGCAGCGCATCGCGCCCACGCGCACGCAGAAACCATCGACAGGAACCGCGGCGGACCCGAAACCCTCACCCTGGCCGAGAATCTTGTTGGTCTCGGCCATGCCCTTCCATTCTTCCTTGGTCATGCCGTTGCCCAGGTCCTTGTCGATCCAGGGAATCAGCGAGCCACCCAGCGGGACGCCGAAATTCTTCGTTTCCTCGGCGGACAGCGAACGCTGCGTGGCGGCGACCAGGCGGTCGATCTCGAGGATGGCGCTCTTCGGGTCGTCCAGCAGCGAGCGAACCGACGCGTTGAGCGTGCCGTACTGAGTGAGCAGTTCGCGCATGTGCTGCGCGCCGCCGCCCGAGGCCGCCTGGTAGGTCTGGGTGCTCATCCACTCCACCAGGCCCGCCTTGTACAGCGCGCCCACGCCCATCAGCATGCAGCTGACGGTGCAGTTGCCGCCGATCCAGTTGCGGCCGCCCTTGGCCAGCGCGTTCCTGATCACCGGCATGTTGACCGGGTCGAGCACGATGACGGCGTCATCCTTCATGCGCAGCGTGGAGGCCGCGTCGATCCAGTGGCCGTTCCAGCCGGCCGCGCGCAGCTTGGGGAACACCTCGGTGGTGTAGTCGCCGCCCTGGCAGGTGATGACGATGTCGCAGCGCTTGAGCGCCTCGATGTCGAAGGCGTCCTTCAACGTCGTCTCGTTCTTCGCCTGCGCCGGGGCCTTGCCGCCCACCGCGCTGGTGGAGAAGAACACCGGTTCGATCAGCGCGAAGTCGCCTTCGGCCTGCATCCGGTCCATCAGCACGGAACCAACCATGCCGCGCCAGCCTACGAGTCCTACCAATGCCATGTCGTTCGCCTTTTGCGTGCCCCGCACGCCTGAACTCTATCGATTACACGACTCCCTGGGGAGCCACCGCTTGTCCTGCTTCCCGCCCCGCGACTCACGTCGCCTGGATTCTTTCTTGGGGGAAGCAGGGGCGAAGCGAGTCGGAGCGTCAGCTCGTGGTTTTGGTAATCGTGGTGGTGGTGGTCGCGCGAATGGCCGCGACGACGGCGTCGCCCATCTCGCGCGTACCCACCGTGCGCGTGCCCGCGGACGCGATGTCCACGGTACGCAGGCCGGATTCCAGCACCGAACTCACCGCGGACTCGATACGGTCGGCGGCGTCGGCTTGCTGGAGGGAGTAGCGGAGCATCATGGCGGCAGACAGTATTGTAGCCAGAGGATTGGCGATCCCCTTGCCCGCGATGTCCGGGGCGCTGCCGTGGCTGGGTTCGTACAGGCCCTTGTTGTTGGCGTCCAACGAGGCCGAGGGCAGCATGCCGATCGAGCCGGTGAGCATCGCCGCCTCGTCCGACAGGATGTCGCCGAACATGTTGCCGGTGACCACCACGTCGAGCTTCTTGGGCGCCTTCACGAGCTGCATCGCCGCGTTGTCGACGTACATGTGGTCGAGCTCGACGTCGGGGTACTGCGCGTGCACGTCGGTGACGACGTCGCGCCAGAACTGGAAGGTCTCCAGCACGTTGGCCTTGTCGACGCTGGTCACCTTGCGGCCGCGCTTGCGGGCGGCCTGGAACGCGACGTGGGCGATCCGCTCGATCTCCGGGCGGCTGTAGCGCATCGTGTCAAAGGCTTCGTCGGCGCCCGGGAAGTGGCCGTCGACCGCGGTGCGGCGGCCGCGCGGCTGGCCGAAGTAGATGTCGCCGGTGAGCTCGCGGATGATGAGGATGTCCAGGCCCGACACCAGCTCGGGCTTCAGGCTCGACGCGTGCGTCAGCTGCGGATGGCAGATGGCCGGGCGCAGGTTGGCGAACAGCGCCAGGTTCTTGCGCAGGCCCAGGATCGCCTGCTCGGGGCGCAGGTGGCGCTCGAGCTTGTCGTACTTGTAGTCGCCCACGGCGCCGAACAGCACGGCGTCGGCGGCCTTGGCCAGGTTCAGCGTGGCCTCGGGCAGCGGATGGCCGTGGTTGGCGTAGGCGGTGCCGCCGACGTCGGCGAACTCCGCCTCGAACGGGAGTTCCAGTGCGTGCAGCGCCTTGACGGCTTCCGCGATGATCTCGTGGCCGATGCCGTCGCCGGGGAGGATTGCGATCTTCATGTCAGTGTTCTGGGTGGGATTCGGGGGAAGCACGCTCGTCGGTCGTCGACGAACGCGTGAACGAGGACGGATCGGCGAGCCATCGCGACAGCGTGTGCTCGCAGGTCTTCATGACGACGTAGGCCAGCATCGCCAGGTAGCCGTCGGCGACCAGCTCGATCAGTTGCACCGCGCCGCCGTCGGCCAGGGCCATCGCGCCGTCGGCCAGGATCAGCCTGGCGTTCGCGTTCAGCAGGCGCAGCAGGTCCAGCGACACCATGCCGAAGCAGAAGAAGGCCAGGCCCATCACGACGAACGTCAGCCACGGCCGTGCCAGCACCACGCGCTGGAAATGGCGTCGCAACTGCAGGGCGCGCGGCCAGGCCATCGTGTTCAGCCGACGAGGCGGTTGGCGAGCCAGGGCATCTTCGCGATGCGCTCGGCCTCGTAAGCACGGATCTTGTCGGCGTGGCGCAGCGTCAGGCCGATGTCGTCGAAGCCGTTGACCAGGCAGTACTTGCGGAAGGCCTGCACGTCGAACGGGATCTCCGCGCCGTCGGGCTTGACCACCACCTGGCGCGGCAGGTCGACGGTGAGGCGGTAGCCCACGAAGGCGTTGACCTCGTCGAACAGCCGGGCCACCGCGTCCTCGGGCAGCACGATGGGCAGCAGGCCGCTCTTGAAGCAGTTGGTGAAGAAGATGTCGGCGTAGCTGGGCGCGATGATGGCGCGGAAGCCGTATTGATCGAGCGCCCACGGCGCATGCTCGCGGCTGGACCCGCACCCGAAGTTGCGGCGCGCGATCAGCACCGACGCGCCCTGGTAGCGCGGCTGGTTCAGCACGAAGTCGGGGTTGGGCACGCGCGAGTCCGGATCCTGGCCCGGATAGCCCGGATCCTTGTAGCGCCACTCGTCGAACAGGTTGGGCCCGAAGCCCGTGCGCTTGATCGACTTGAGGAATTGCTTGGGGATGATCGCGTCGGTGTCGACGTTCTCGCGATCCATCGGGGCGACGAGGCCCGTGTGCAGGGTGAAGGCTTGCATGGCTGGCGTCCTCTAGATGTACTTGCGCGCGTCGACGAAGTGGCCGTGCAGCGCGGCCGCCGCGGCCATCGCCGGGCTCACCAGGTGCGTGCGGCCGCCGGCGCCCTGCCGGCCCTCGAAGTTGCGGTTGCTGGTGGAGGCGCAGCGCTCGCCCGGCTCGAGGCGGTCGGCGTTCATCGCCAGGCACATCGAGCAGCCCGGCTCGCGCCACTCGAAGCCGGCGCTCGTGAAGACCTTGTCCAGCCCTTCGCGCTCGGCCTGTTCCTTCACGAGGCCCGAGCCCGGCACCACCAGCGCCAGGCGCACGTTGCTCGCGATGCGGCCGCCCACCTTGCGCACCACCGCGGCGGCGTCGCGCAGGTCCTCGATGCGGCTGTTGGTGCACGAGCCGATGAACACCTTGTCGATGCGGATGTCGGAGATCGCCTTGTTGGGCTCCAGCGCCATGTAGGTCAGCGCGCGCTCCATCGCGCCGCGCTTGACGTCGTCCTTCTCGCGCTCGGGATCGGGCACGCGGTCGTCGATGGACAGCACCATCTCGGGCGAGGTGCCCCAGGTGACCTGCGGGAGGATCGTGCCCGCGTCGACGTCGACGACGCGGTCGAAGTGCGCGCCGGCGTCGGAATGCAGCTGGCGCCATTGCGCGACGGCCTGGTCCCACTCCACGCCGGACGGCGAGAACGGGCGGCCCTTCACGTAGGCCAGCGTGGTGTCGTCCACGGCCACCAGGCCGGCGCGCGCGCCGGCCTCGATGGCCATGTTGCACACGGTCATGCGGCCTTCCATCGACAGCGCGCGGATGGCCGAGCCGCCGAACTCGATCGTGTAGCCGGTGCCGCCGGCGGTGCCGATGCGGCCGATGATGGCCAGCACGATGTCCTTGGCGCTGCAGCCGCGCGGCAGCGTGCCTTCCACGCGCACCAGCAGGTTCTTCGCCTTCCTGGCCAGCAGCGTCTGCGTGGCAAGCACGTGCTCCACCTCGCTGGTGCCGATGCCGTGCGCGAGCGCGCCGAACGCGCCGTGCGTGGAGGTGTGGCTGTCGCCGCAGACCACCGTCATGCCGGGCAGCGTGGCGCCCTGCTCCGGCCCGATCACGTGCACGATGCCCTGGCGCTTGTCGTTCATCTTGAACTGCGTGATGCCTTGCCTGTCGCAGTTCTGGTCCAGCGTGTCGACCTGCAGCTTCGACGTCGGATCGGAGATGCCGCCGCGGCGATCGGTGGTGGGCACGTTGTGGTCGCTCACCGCCAGGTTGGCCGACAGCCGCCACACCTTGCGCTCGGCCAGCTCCAGCCCCTCGAACGCCTGCGGGCTCGTGACCTCGTGCAGCAGGTGGCGGTCGATGTACAGCACCGAGGTGCCGTCTTCCTCGGTATGCAGGACGTGGTCGTCCCAGAGCTTGTCGTAGAGCGTGCGGGCGGTCATTGGAACCCCTTTCAGAGAGCGGAGGCCTCGCGCGCGCGGGCCGCGACGGGCGCGGTCGCGGCGGCGGGCGCGGTGGGCGGGCACAGCGCGTCGACGAAGCGCTGCACGGCGGCCGGCAGCGAGTCGCTCACGCGCGTGGCGAGCAGGTAGTCACGATGGGCCCACGATTCCTCGAGGGCCAGCACCTTGATGTCGAACAGCTTGGAGAAGCGCGAGGCGCTGTCGGCCGGCAGCACCGCCACGCCGAGCCCGGCGGCGACGAGCTGCGCGATGGCGTCGAACCCGCGCACCTGCAGGCGCGCGTTGAGCGTGCGCCCGCGCTCGAGCGCCGACTTGAGCATCAGCTCGTGCGCCGAGGCGCCCACGTGCAGGCCGACGATGTCGAAGTCGAGCAAGGCATCGAAGGGCACGGCGTCGCGGCGCGCGAGCACGTGGTCGGCCGGCACGATGGCGGCCAGCGTGCCGCTGCTGTAGTGGCGGGCGGCCAGGCGCACGTCGGTGCTGGGGCCGACGAAGATGCCCACGTCGGCGCGCCCTTCGGCCACGGCCTGCATCACGTCGGCGCTGGTCTGGTCTTCCAGGCTCACGCGGATGCCCGGGTGCGCTCGCGCGAAGGCGGCGAGATCGGCCGGCAGGCATTCGGAGATGGCGCCGGCGTTGGCCACCACGCGCAGGTGGCCCTTGATGCCGCGCGAGAACTCGACGACCTCGCTCTCGAGCGCGTGCAGCGACGCATTGAGGGTACGGATGTGGCGCACCAGCGCGCGGCCCGCCTCGGTGAGGTCGACGCCGCGCGCCCGGCGGTCGAACAGCCCGACGCCCAGGCGGGCCTCGAGATCGGACAGCCGCTTGCTGGCCGCCGCCAGCGCCAGGTGCTCGCGCTCGGCACCCCGCGTGATGCTGCGGGTCTCGGCGATGGCGAGGACGAGATTGAGGGTGACGAGGTCGAAGCGCATGGAACCGGTCTTTGTGGCTGACTTTGGAGAACTGCAAAAAAGTCAGCTGTGACTGACGCGGCTCAGCCCGGAACGCGGGCCTCACACCGGTGAACGTGGACCCTCGAACGGTACGGAAGCGCCGGATAAGGTGCTTCGATCGCCGAGCCGCTTTCGCAATGATGCGCGAAGGGTCGACGAAGTGCGCACGGCTGTGATGAATTCAGCCTTCTTCGCAAACGAAGTCTTGATGATAGAGGGTCTTTGGTCGCATGTCGAGGTCCTTTCGGCTTTCCGGGCGTCCGTGCGGACCGGCCCGGAACCGCCCGATCCGAGGCGAGCGCCTCGGGCGCTCACGGCGCCATCGTTGAGTTTTCCCTACACCGGCAGACGTTCAAATCCCTGGTTAGCGCGCCGAAATACGGGGCTCGGCATTCATGCCGACGTCATGAACCCACGTGCCTGAAAGCCGGACCCATGCGATCGAGATTGGCCACCAGCCCCGCCTCCCAGCCAGGCACCGAAACAGCCTTCTTCTGAACTCTCCTGCACCCCATGGCCAAGACAATCCTGATCGTCGACGACTCCTCGTCGTTGCGCACCGTCGTCAAGCTGGCGCTGGTGCGCGCCGGCTACGACGTGCTTGAAGCGGGCGACGGCCAGGAAGGCCTGGCGCAGCTGGACAAGGCCGGCAAGGTGCACCTGATCGTCAGCGACGTGAACATGCCCAACATGGACGGAATCACGTTCGTGACGCAAGTCAAGCAGCACGCGCGCCACAAGTTCACGCCGGTGATCATGCTGACGACGGAAGGCCAGGACGCCAAGAAGGAACAGGGCCGCGCCGCCGGCGCCAAGGCCTGGATCATCAAGCCATTCAACCCGCCGCAACTGCTGGACGCGGTCTCCAAGCTCATTCTCCCCTAGGAGAAAACGATGTCGCGATCACTCGTCCTGCCTTCCGAACTGACGATCTACGCCGTGGGCGAACTGCGGCCGCAATGGTTGGCCTGGCTCCACGCCGCACGCGAAGCGAGCGCGGACGACGCGGTCTGCCGTGTCGATGCCGGCGCGGTCGACGAGGTCGATGCGGCGGGCGTGCAACTGCTGGTCTCGCTCTCGCACGGGTTGGCGAAATCGCACTTGACGCTGCGGCTCGCCGATCCCAGCGGCCCGCTCTCCCGGGCCTGCGAGGCGCTCGGCGCCGGACACCTGCTTGCGGCCGCCCAGGCCGGCGAGGCCCAGGCATGAATACCCGCGAGCACGACCTGAGCTTCATCGCCGAAGCGCTGCCGGCGTTCATCAGCGAGGCGAACGAGCAGATCGAAGCCCTCGAACAGTTGCTGCTCCAGCTCGAAGACGCGCCGGGCGATCGCGAACTGCTCGACGCGCTGTTCCGCTGCGCCCACACGATCAAGGGATCGGCGGGCATTTTCGGCCTGGACCGCGTGGTGACGTTCACCCACCACGTCGAGACGCTGCTCGACCAGCTGCGCGACGGCCTGCTCGAACTGACGCCCGCGCTGAGCACGCTGCTGCTCCAGTCCAACGACCAGATCCGCGCCCTCGTGGGCACCGCACAGGATCCGCAGGCGGAGCCCCCCGAGGCGCTGCTGGCGCGCGAAGGACTCGTCGAGCGGCTCAAGGCAGCCTGCGTCGGGCAGACCGCCGCGGCGCCGGTCGAGGTGCCGCCGGCCGTTGCCCTCGGCGGCCAGCGAAGGTGGCATCTGTCCGCCCGCTTCGGAACCGAGACCTTTCGCAACGGGATGGACCCGCTGGCCATTCTCAACTACGTCCGCGCGCTGGGCGAGATACCGCGCCTCGTGTGCGACGTGTCGGCGATACCTGAACTGGATGCGATCGACCCGGAGACATGCCACCTCGGCTTCGAGTTCAGCCTGGACAGCGCGGCCTCGCGCGAAGAGATCGAGTCCGCCTTCAGCTTCGTGCGCGACGACTGCGTGCTGCACCTGATCGAGCCCGGCGCGTCGCCGCGCGAGTACGCGGCGCTGATCGAGGCGATGCCCGACAACCCGCGGCTGGGCGACATCCTGATCGCGGTCGGCGCGATCTCGCGCGCCCAGCTCCATCAGGCGCTGCAGAGCCAGGCGGCCGACGCGGACGGCCCGTTGCCCCTGGGCGAGATCCTGCAGGCCAGCAGCGGCGTATGCCCCCAGGTCGTGGGCGCGGCGCTGCAGAAGCAGAAGAAGCAACGCGAGAGCAAGGGTGCGCCGGCAGGCGACGACAACCGGTTCATTCGAGTCCACGCCGATCGCCTCGACGCGGTGATCAACCTGCTCGGCGAACTCGTGATCGCCAGCGCCGGCGCCTCGATGCTCTCCCGCCAGACGCGCCAGGACAGCCTGATCGAGGTGACCCAGCAGATCAGCTCGCTGGTGGAGGAGGTGCGCAACGGCACGCTGCAACTGCGCATGGTGCCGATCGGCGAGACGTTCTCGCGCTTTCGCCGCGTGGTGCGCGACACCGCGGCCGAACTCGGCAAGGACGTGGCGCTCGAGATCGTGGGCGGGGAGACCGAGCTCGACAAGTCGATGGTCGAGCGCATCGCCGATCCGCTCATGCACCTCGTCCGCAACAGCCTGGATCACGGCCTCGAAACACCGCAGGAGCGCAGCGAGGCCGGCAAGATGCCGCAAGGCCGGCTGACGCTGTCGGCCTGCCACGATTCGGGCAGCGTCCTGATCCGCATCAGCGACGACGGCCGCGGCATCGACCGCGACAGGGTGCTCAGGCGGGCGTGGGAACGCGGGCTCGTCGAGCACGGCACGGTGCCCTCCGATGCCGAGATCCTGAGGTTGATCTTCGAGCCCGGCTTCTCGACCGCCGAGAAGATCACCAACCTGAGCGGGCGCGGCGTCGGCATGGACGTCGTCCGCCGCAACATCGAGGCGCTGCGCGGCTCGGTGGACATCTTCAGCGAACAGGGCAAGGGATCTCGCGTCGACATCCGCCTGCCGCTGACGCTGGCCATCATCGACGGCTTCCTGGTCAGCGTCGGCCCGTCCAAGTTCATCTTCCCGCTCGATGCGGTGGTCGAGGTGATCGAGGATCGGCCGACCCGCACCGCGCGCGACGCGCGGGGCCGCAGGATCATCGAACTCCGCGGCCAGGTGCTGCCGGTGGTGAGTCTTCGGGCGCTCTACCTGCTCGACACGCCGGAGCAGGAACGCTGCAGCGTGGTCGTCATCGAATCGGGCTCCCACCGCTACGGCGTGAGCGTCGATCAACTGCATGGACAGTACCAGACGGTCATCAAGCCGCTCGGGCGCATGTTCCGCAGCCTGCGGGGCATGTCGGGATCCTCGATTCTCGGCAGCGGCGAGGTCGCCCTCATCTTCGATCCCAATTCGCTCGGCGAACTGGCTGCTGCAGTGCCATCCGGCAATTTCCAACACTCGGGAGAACCTTCGTGAACACCACATACAAGACGAACCAAACGACGAGCCGGTCCTGGTTGCAGCGAGTCTTCGCAAGCGGGCCGACCCCTGAAGAACTGAAGGCGCTGCACGAGCAGGAACGCGAGATCGCCGACATGCGCGCGCGCGTCGCGGCGATCGACAAGGTCCAGGCGGTGATCGAGTTCAAGCTCGACGGCACGATCCTGACCGCCAACGACAACTTCCTCAAGACGCTCGGCTACTCGCTCGACGAGATCAAGGGCCGGCACCACAGCATGTTCGCGGAGCCCGCCTTCGCGGGCAGCGTCGAGTACCGCATGTTCTGGGACAAGCTCGGGCGCGGCGAGTACGACGCGGGCCAGTACAAGCGCATCGGCAAGGGCGGCAAGGAGGTCTGGATCCAGGCTTCGTACAACCCGATCATGGACATGGACGGCAAGCCGTTCAAGGTCATCAAGTACGCCACGGACATCACTGCCGCGAAGATCCAGGCGGCAGACTTCGCGGGCCAGCTGGAGGCCATCGGCAAGGCGCAGGCAGTGATCGAGTTCAAGCTCGACGGCACGATCCTGACCGCCAACGACAACTTCCTCAAGACGCTCGGATACTCGCTCGACGAGATCAAGGGCAAGCACCATTCCATGTTCGCCGAACCGGGCCTCGTGGGCAGCATCGAGTACCGCATGTTCTGGGACAAGCTCGGACGCGGCGAATACGACGCGGGCCAGTACAAGCGGATCGGCAAGGGCGGCAGGGAGGTCTGGATCCAGGCTTCCTACAACCCGATCATGGACATGAATGGCAAGCCCTTCAAGGTCGTCAAGTACGCCACGGACGTGACGGCCGAAGTCAACGCCAACAACATGCTGCGCCGGGCCGTGGAGCAGGCCCAGCAGGTCACCGCCGCCGCGCGCGACGGCGACCTCACGCAACGCATTCCCCTCGAAGGGAAGAGCGGCCCGATCGAGGCGCTCTGCGCGGGCGTCAACACGCTCATGGAAACCACGGCGATCATCTTCGACGACGTGGGACGCGTCTTCGGCGCGCTGGCCGAAGGCGACCTGACGCAGCGCATCACGCGCGACTACAGCGGCACCTTCGGAAAGGTCAAGAACGACGCGAACGAGACCAGCGACAAGCTGGTGGGCATCATCGAGGACGTCGGACGCGTCTTCTCGGGGCTGGCCTCGGGCGATCTCTCGCAACGCGTCACGCGCGAGGCCCAGGGAACGTTCGACCAGGTCAAGCAGGACGCCAACGCGAGTTGCGACAAGCTCGCGGAGATCATCGAGGAAGTGCGCGCCGCCGCCGATGCGTTGACGGGCGCCGCCAACCAGGTCAGCGCCACGGCGCAGTCGCTGGCGCAGTCGGCCAGCGAGCAGGCTTCGTCGGTCGAGGAAACGACCTCCTCGATCGAGATGATGTCGGCCTCGATCACGCAAAACAGCGACAACGCCCGGGTCACCGACAACATGGCCACCAAGGCCAGCAAGGAAGCCGGCGACGGCGGCCAGGCGGTGACCCAGACCGTCACGGCGATGAAGCAGATCGCCCAGAAGATCAGCATCGTCGACGACATCGCCTACCAGACCAACCTGCTGGCGCTGAACGCGGCGATCGAAGCGGCACGCGCCGGCGAACACGGCAAGGGCTTCGCGGTGGTGGCTGCCGAAGTGCGCAAGCTGGCCGAGCGAAGCCAGGAGGCCGCCAAGGAGATCGGCGACCTCGCCGGCAACAGCGTCTCGACGGCCGAGCGTGCGGGCAGACTCCTTGGCGAGATCGTGCCGTCGATCCAGAAGACCTCCGAACTCGTGCAGGAGATCGCGGCCGCATCGTCGGAGCAAAGCCAGTCGGTGACGCAGATCGGCAACGCCATGGGCCAGCTCGGCAAGGCGACGCAGCAGAACGCCTCGGCATCCGAGGAACTCGCGGCGACGTCCGAAGAACTGTCGGGCCAGGCCGAGCAACTCCAGCAGGCGGTGTCCTTCTTCGCCAACGGCAATGACGCCCCGCCGGTGAGGGTCGGCAAATCGGCGGTGCCTGGCGTCGCGGACCGCCGGGCGCCGAACTCGCCCATGCGCGCTCCGGCCAAGGCGGGGGCCGTGGCAGCGGCAGCGAAGAGCGCCACGGGCACGCGCGGCAACTTCCGTCCCTATTGAGGCGACCGACATGATCCAGGAATCCGTCCGCCAGGGCGTCGTGTCCGACGCCGGGGAGGCCTCCGCGCAGTACCTGACCTTCGCGCTCGGCGAGGAAGTGTTCGCGGTGGATATCCGCACCGTGCGCGAGATCATCCAGTACGGCGCCATGACGACGGTGCCCCTGATGCCGGACTTCGTGCGCGGCGTCATCAACCTGCGCGGCGCGGTCGTGCCCGTGATCGACCTCCATGCCCGCTTCGGACGTCCTGCAGCGACGGTCGGGCAAAAGACCTGCATCGTGATCTTCGACGCCATGCGCGACGGCGAACGCGTCGAACTGGGGCTGCTCGTCGATTCCGTCAGCGAAGTCGTCGAGATCCCGGCGCAGCAGATCGAGCCGCCGCCGAGCTTCGGCGTCGCCGTGCGGCGCGACTTCATCCACGGCATGGGCAAGCTGGCGAACCGCTTCGTCATCATCCTCGCGCCGGACAAGGCGTTCGACGTCGACGAGATGGCGCAGCTCTGCGAGTCGGCGCAGGTGCCGGTCGCGGCCTGACCGCGGGTCGACGGAGGCTTCATGCTGACGCTGCACGACGAGACCTTTCGCAAGATCACCGGCCTGATGTACTCGGCCATCGGCCTGTCGTTCGCCGCCGGCAAGAAGCCGCTGATCGCGTCCCGTCTCGCCACGCGCGTCCAGCGCCTGGGACTGGCCGACTACGAGGACTACTTCGCGCTGATCGCCGGCAACGACGACGCAGGCGAGTTCCAGGTGGCGATCGACCTGCTCACGACCAACGAGACCTACTTCTTCCGCGAGCCCGCGCACTACGAATTGCTGCAGCGCGAGCTGGCGCACCGGCCGCCGCGCCCGCTGGCGGTCTGGAGCGCCGCCTCGTCCTTCGGCGACGAGGCCTACAGCATCGCGATGCTGTTGGCCGACATGCAGCAGCAAGGGCGAATCGGGCCCGATTGGTCGGTACTGGGCACGGACATCAGCGATCGCGTGCTGCGCAGCGCAAGCACCGCGATCTTTCCCGAGGATCGCCTTCGCAACGTCTCGCCCGAACGGCTCAAGCGCTACTGCCTGCGCGGCGAGGGCGAGTCCGCCGGCCTGGTGCAGATGCAGGAGCGCCTGCGCGAACGCGTCCGCTTCGGACAGCTCAACCTGTGCCAGCCGGTCGACGACATCGGTCCATTCGACGTCATCTTCCTGCGCAACGTGCTGATCTATTTCGATGCCGCGACCAAGCTCGAGGTGGTCGAGCGGGTACTGTCGCAGCTCGTTCCCGGCGGGATCCTTTTCATCGGGACCGCCGAAGGCCGCGTGGCGTGCAAGACGCCCCTGCAGACGCTGGCGCCCGGCGCGTTTCGCAAGGCGTCGGAATGAGCAGCGCCCGGGCCGACCCGGCCGGCACCGCCGCATCGCGCGGCCGACTGCATACCCTGCACCCGGGCGACGTCGCCTGCGCAGATCGGGACGACCGCCTCGAGACGCTTCTCGGTTCGTGCGTGGCCGTCGTGCTCACGGACCCGCGCCGCACCGTGGCCGCGATGTGCCACATCGTGTATCCCGGCGGGGCCACGAAAGGCGCTCCGGAGGACACCGCGTACGCCGGCGCCGCGCTCGACGCGATGTTCTCGATGCTGCGCGGGCGCGGCATCGACCCGCATCAATGCGATGCCTATGTCTACGGCGGCGGCAACATGTTCCCGGACCGGTTCCAGGCATCGCACGTCGGTCAACGCAACGTGCGGCGCGTCCTTGACGAGCTCGAGCGAATGAATGTCCGGATCGTGGGCAGGGACGTCGGCGGCAACTGCTACCGGCGGCTGGCCTGGACGGTCGGCCCGGCCGAACCCCGCGTGGTCGCGGCGTCCGCCTGAGGGGTTGCGATGGCCATCAAGGTCTTTGTGGTCGACGACTCGGCGATCATGCGGCAGGCACTGCTGCACCTGCTGCAGGGCGACCCGGAAATCGAGTCGATGGGCAGCGCGCCCAACCCGCTGATCGCGGCGACCATCATCCGCAAGTCCCGGCCCGACGTGCTGCTGCTGGACATCGAGATGCCCGGAATGGACGGCTTGACGTTCCTGCGGCAGATCATGGAGGAGTCGCCGATCCCGACCGTGATCTGCTCCACCCTCACGGAAAAGGGCAGCCAGGTCGCACTGGATGCGCTGTCGGCGGGAGCGGTCGCCGTCGTGGCCAAGCCCCGGCTCGGCTTGAAGCAGTTCCTCGAGGATTCGCGACGCGATCTGCTGCAGACCCTGAAGGCCGCGGCACGTTCGCGGCCTCGGGCCGATTCCGCGGCGGCCGCGCGGGCAACGGGGATCCCCGTCGTCAGGCGTGCGCCGGTCCCGGGCCTGCACGCCCTCTCCGTCAACAAGCCGGTGCTGATCGGCGGCTCGACGGGCGGAACGCAGGCGATCGAGACGGTGTTGCTGGCGCTCCCGTCCGATTGCCCGGGCATCGCCATCGTCCAGCACATGCCGGAGAAGTTCACCGCGATGCTTGCGCAGCGACTCGACGGGGTCTGCTCGATGAACGTGCGCGAGGCGCGCGACGGCGACCGGCTGGAGCGCGGCGTCGTCCTGATCGCACCCGGTGGACGCCACCTGCAGATTCGCAAGGCCGGCGGCCAGCACTTCATGGTCGTCGCCGACGGCCCGCCCGTGAATCGCCACAAGCCCTCGGTGGATGTCCTGTTCAGGTCGGCCGCCGATTGCAGCGGCGCCGACACGCTGGCAATCCTGCTGACCGGCATGGGCGACGACGGGGCGCGCGGCATGAAGGCGCTGCATGACCGCGGAGCTCGAACCCTGGTCCAGGACGAGGCCTCGTGCGTCGTCTACGGCATGCCGAAGGAAGCGGTGCGCCTGGGCGGGGTCGACCGCGAAATGGCGCTCGAAGACGTGGCGGGCGCAATACTGCAGTTCGACGCGAAGGGATAGCTCAGGCGGTGGCGCGGCGGGCCACCACGGTCACGTGCTGCACGGCGACGTGCGCCTGGCCGTAGCGCGCCATTTCCAGGCTGTCCGCCTTCGCGTACTGCGTGGTCGCGAGGCCGTTCATGCCGGCGACGATGGCCAGGCTCATGATGGCGGACAGGACGACGGCGGCGGCTTGGGGGGTGGTCTTGGTCATGGCGGGCTCCTGGGGTGTTCGGTGGCGTTTCGTGTTCCGATGGATGAACTATCGGAGCACGCGAACGGCGGGCCAACCGGCTTGCGACGAGTCACCGGGAAGCCCGCACGAACTGCGGGATTCGCCGACGAACCGGATGCGGGAAACCGTCCAGACGACAGGCACGCCGGGGCCAGGAACGACAAAGCCCGCCGAAGCGGGCCTTGGGAAGCGGAGCGGCGAGGCTCAGGCCTTGGCGGCGCGCAGCTTGAGCGAGAACTCGCGCAGCGCCTCGATGCCGGATTCCTCGGCCTGCTTGCACCAGGCCTGCAGGTCGGCCACGGCCTGCTCGGCCGACACGTTGGTGCGCGTCCACAGCGAGCGCAGTTCCTCGCGCATCGTCACCAGCTTGCTGAGCTTGGGCGAGGTGGCGGCGGCGTCGGCGACCTGGGCCTGCAGGTGGCCGGGGATCTTCTCCACGTCGCGGTGCAGCCAGCGGCGGGCGACGCGCAGGTTGGCGCCTTCCGGCGTGTGTTCGCCGCCCTTGTTCTTCAGCGCGGCCAGCTCGGCGGCGCAGGCGCGGCGCAGTTCGCGGGCGTACTTGGCCATCACTTCGTAGCGGTTGGCGATGATGGCCTCGAGCGTCTCGTTGTCGGCCACGGCGCGAACGTCGCCGGTCTTCATCTGCGGCGCGACCTTGCGCACCTTGGCCCAGCCGATCATCTCCATCGCGCGGATGTAGCCCCAGGCGATGTCGAACTCGAACGGCTTGACCGACAGCTTGGCCGACGTCGGGTAGGTGTGGTGGTTGTTGTGGAGCTCTTCGCCGCCGATGATGATGCCCCAGGGCATGATGTTGCGCGACGCGTCGACCGCTTCGAAGTTGCGGTAGCCCCAATAGTGGCCGATGCCGTTGATGATGCCGGCGGCGGTGATCGGGATCCACAGCATCTGGACGGCCCAGATGGTGGCGCCGATGGCACCGAACAGCGCCAGGTTGATGATCATCATCAGCGCCACGCCCTGCCACTGGAAGCGGCTGTAGACGTTGCGTTCGACCCAGTCGTCCGGCGTGCCGTGGCCGAACTTGGCGATGGTTTCCTTGTTCTTCGACTCGGCGCGGTACATCTCGGCGCCGGTCAGCAGCACGGCCTTGATGCCGCGGGTGACCGGGCTGTGCGGGTCGTCGACCGTCTCGCACTTGGCGTGGTGCTTGCGGTGGATGGCGGCCCATTCCTTGGTGACCATGCCGGTGGTCAGCCACAGCCAGAAGCGGAAGAAGTGCGACGGGATCGGGCCCAGGTCCAGCGCGCGGTGCGCCTGGCTGCGGTGCAGGAAGATGGTGACGGCCGCGATCGTGATGTGGGTCACCGCGAGCGTGTAGACCAGCTCCTGCCACCACGTGGCGTGCAGCAGCCCGGAGGAGAAGAAGTCCACGAACACGTTCACAACAGTCTGAATCGCTTCCATTGCCTGCCTGTAGATGCCCGAAAAAATGGGCGAATAACGAATTGTAGGGGGCCGAGGTCGGTCACGGCCACCAAAATGCGCCCGTCAAGCCGGTCAATCCGGTGTTTGACGCCCCTCTTCGAGAGATCCCGACAGCAAAAGTTCTGCTCGACGGCACTCCGACGATGCAAATTCTTGAAATTGTCGAGCGAAACGCTGGGCTTTGCCGATCAGGCCTTCTGCCACGCGGCGGCGAAGAACCCGTCCATGCCGTGGGCGTGCGGCCAGCTGCGCATGTAGCCATTCGCATTGAGTTCATCCGCACGCTCCACGCCGGCCGCCTTCAGCAGCTCGCCGGCGTCCAGCAGCTTGAATTCCGGGTGCGCGGCCGAGAAGGCCTCGGCGATGGCCTCGTCCTCGCGCCGCAGCGGGCTGCAGGTGGCGTAGACCAGGCGGCCGCCCGGCTTGAGCAGGCGGCACGCGCTTTCCAGGATCTTCGCCTGCAGCTCGCACAGCTCGTCGATGGCCTTGGCCGACAGGCGCCACTTCAGGTCGGGGTTGCGGCGCAGGGTGCCCAGGCCCGAGCACGGCGCGTCCACCAGCACGCGGTCGATCTTGCCCGACAGTCGCTTGACGCGGTCGTCGCGCTCGTTGGTGAGCTGGGCCGGATGCACGTTGGACAGGCCGCTGCGCGCCAGGCGCGGCTTGAGCTTGTCGAGGCGGTGGCCGTTCACGTCGAACGCGTACAGGCGGCCGGTGGAGCGCATCGCGGCGCCCAGCGCCAGCGTCTTGCCGCCGGCGCCGGCGCAGAAGTCCACCACCATCTCGCCGCGCTTGGGCGACACCATCGCGGCCAGCAGCTGGCTGCCCTCGTCCTGCACCTCGACGTCGCCGCGCAGGAACACGTCGGTCTTCTGCAGCGCCGGCTTGCCGTCCACGCGCAGGCCCCAGGGCGAGTACGGCGTGGGCGTCGATTCGATGCCGGCCTCGTGCAACTGGGCCTGCGCCTTGTCGCGGTTGGTCTTGAGCATGTTGACGCGCAGGTCCAGCGGCGCGCTGGTGGACATGGACGCGACGAACTTCCAGAAGCCCTCGTCGTCCAGGTCGTTCTTCAGCGCGCCGGCCAGCCAGTCGGGGAAGTTGTGGCGCAGCTTCTCGGAGAACGAGTTGCGGTCGATCGAGCGCACGCCGTTGAGCCACTGCTGCTCGTGCTGGCCCAGTCCGCCGCGGATGAGCGTCTCGTTGCCCTGCCAGGCCAGGATCGCCAGGCGCCGTTCCAGCACGCCGCTGCCGCTCTGGGCCAGGTGCTGGAACAGCAGGCGCTGGCGCAGCACCGCGTAGGCCGTCTCGGCCAGCGCATGCCGCTCGCGCGGGCCCAGCTCGCGGTTCTTGCGGAAGAAGTTGGACACCACCACGTCCGCGGGCATGTCGAGCTTGCCGACCTCGCGCAGCAGTTCGGTGGCGATGTCGAGGAGGGCGTTCGGATGCATGGCAGGTCTCTTTCGCGGTTATCGCTGAAATGAAAGCCCGAACGGCGCCGGATGCGCCGCAGGAGCGGGGAAGAAATCGTCGTGTGCGGCCGTTCATCAGGCTCCCCTCCGCCTGACGGCTGCGGTGCGAGCGCCCTTCGGAGCGGCCGGGCGGGCGCATGCGCCCGCGCGTGAAAAAAGTCAGGCGAACCAGCCTTGTGGCTCGCCGCCGAGGTGGGTCACCCGGCCGTCCTGCAACTGCAGCTCGCCCTTGACGAACCAGCCCACGGCGCGCGGATACAGCACGTGCTCGGCCGCCAGCACGCGCCTGGCCAGCGTCGTCTCGTCGTCGCCCGCCAGCACCGGCACCACGGCCTGCGCGACCACGGGCCCGTGATCGAGCTCGGCACACACGAAGTGCACCGTCGCGCCGGCCACCTTGCAGCCCTGCTCGATGGCCCGCCGGTGCGTGTGCAGCCCGGTGAACGACGGCAGCAGCGACGGATGCACGTTGAGCATGCGGCCCTCGTAGCGCGCCACGAACTCCGGCGTGAGGATGCGCATGAACCCGGCCAGCACGACGAGGTCGGGCGCGTGGCGGTCGATCAACTTGGCCAGGGCCGCGTCGAACGCCGCGCGATCGGCGAAGGCCTTGTGGTCGAGCACCGCGGTGGCGATGCCGTGGGCCTGGGCCCGCTGCAGGCCGCCGGCGTCGGCGCGGTTGCTGATGACCGCGACCACGCGGCCGGGCCAGTCTTCCGCCTCGGACGCGCGCACGATCGCATCCAGGTTGGAGCCCTGACCCGAGATCAGGACCACTATTCTTTTCATGGGCAGCCATTGTAAGGGGAAACCCGCCAGCAGGCCTCCAGGGACATGGGTGGCGCTCACTACAATCGCCCGTTCCGCCGCGCAATCGCGCGACTACGAGAGATCCCCATGCGAGCCCGCGTCCTGTCCGGCATGCGCCCCACCGGCGCCCTGCACCTCGGCCACTACCACGGCGCCCTGAAGAACTGGGTGCGCCTGCAGCACGAGTACGACAGCTTCTTCTTCGTCGCCGACTGGCACGCGCTCACCACGCACTACCAGGACCGCGACGTCATCGAGCGCAACGTCTACGACATGGTGATCGACTGGATCGCCGCCGGCCTCGATCCCGACCTGTGCACGATCTTCATCCAGAGCCGCCTGCCCGAGCACGCCGAGCTGTTCACCCTGCTGGCGATGGGCACGCCGCTCGGCTGGCTGCAGCGCGTGCCCACCTACAAGGATCAGATCGAGCACCTGAAGGATCGCGACCTCGCCACCTACGGCTTCCTCGGCTACCCGCTGCTGCAGGCGGCCGACATCCTCATCTACAAGGCCGCGTTCGTCCCCGTCGGTGAGGACCAGGACGCCCACGTGGAGCTGACGCGCGAGGTCGCGCGCCGCTTCAACCATCTCTACGGCCAGGGCACCGGCCGCGCTGTGCTGCACGAGCCGCAGGCGCTGCACACCGAGGTCACGCGCCTGCCCGGCCTCGACGGCCAGAAGATGAGCAAGAGCTATGGCAACACGATCGAGATGCGCGAGGAGCCCGCGCAGGTGGAGGCCAAGATCCGCACGATGCCCACCGACCCGCAGCGCGTGCGCCGCAGCGACCCGGGCGACCCGGCGCGCTGCCCGGTGTGGCAGTTCCACAAGGTCTATTCCGACGCCGCCACGCAGGCCTGGGCCAGCACCGGCTGCACCACGGCCGGCATCGGCTGCCTCGACTGCAAGCAGCCCGTCATAGACGCCATCCTGCGCGAGCAGCAGCCGTGGCGCGAGCGCGCCGAGCAGTACCTGGCCAACCCGAAGCACGTGCACTGGATCGTCGAGATGGGCACCGAGCGCGCGCGCACCGTCGCGCGCCAGACGATGAAGGACGTCCGCGACGTCATGGGACTCTCGTATTGAACGCCGCCACCCCGGAGTTGCAAGCCATGGCCGGCATCCACATCACCGACATCGAGGCTGCCATCAACTGGTGGCGGGCGCAGTTCCCCTCGCCGGACGGCATCACCGCCTGCCCCGAGGTGCTGGCGCTGGCCGAGGTGTACGCGCTGATGGTCTATTACCGCGAGCACGAGGCCGACGAGCGGACGCTGCCCACGGTGGCCCGCGACGCCTGGCTGGAGTGGTACGCCTCCACGCCCGACGCGCCCTGCATCGCCATCTGCTCCACTTCGCAGGGCGACGAGACGTGCAAGGGCTGCGGCCGCACCTTCGAGGAGGTGCAGCACTGGACGGCCATGAGCCCGGGCCAGAAGCGCTCGGTGTGGCGCCGCATCACGCTGGACGCCAAGGCCTGGCGCTTCAACAAGTACGCGGAACGCGCCGGCCGCGCCACGGGCGAGGATCATCCGGACCCGTCGGCGCTCGAGAACCCGGCGCCAGCGAGCCGCTGAGCGACCGCGCGGCCAGGCCTCAAGCCCGGGCAGAAGCCGGCAGCCTGATCACGAAGCAGCCGCCGCCCTCCGGCGGCCGCACGCACTGGATCTGGCCATGGTGGCGTTCCACGATCTGGCGCACCAGCGCGAGCCCCAGGCCGACGCCGCCGGCCCGCTCGGCATGGCCCGGCAGGCGGAAGAACGGCTCGAAGATGCGCTCGCGATAGGCCTCCGGCACGCCGGGGCCGTTGTCGCAGACGCGGATCTCGACGCCCGCCGCGGCCTTGTCCTCCAGGTCGACGTGGATCCGGCCGCCACCGTAGCGGCGCGCGTTCTCCAGCAGGTTGCGCAGCGCGCGCCGCAGCAGCCGCTCCTCGCCCCGCACCGTGGCGCCCGCGCCGTCGACGCTGGCGTCGACGCGCGCGCCCTCCTCCACGGCCAGCGCGAGCAGGTCGACGCTCTCCAGGTGGTCGGGCGCGGGCGCGGCCTCCAGCCGGCTCGCCAGCAGCACCTCGTCGACCAGGCCGTCCAGCTCGGCGATGTCGGTGTTGATCTCGGCGCGCAGGTGCTCGCGGTCGCGCTCGTCGGGCGCGGCGTCCGACAGCAGCGACGTGGCCATCTTCAGGCGCGCCAGCGGCGAGCGCAGCTCATGGCTGGCGTTGGCGAGCAGGCTCTTGTGGGAGCGCACCAGCGCCTCGACGCGCTCGGCCGCGAGGTTGAAGCTGGTGGCCAGCGTGGCGACCTCGTCGCGCCCTTCCACCGGCACCCGGCGATCGAGCGCGCCCTGGCCGAACGCCTCCACGCCGCGCTTGAGCGCCTCGAGCCGCCGCGTGAGCCGGCGCACGAACGGATAGGCGCCGATCGCGATCGCCAGGAACAGCACGATCACCAGCGCCAGCAGGCTCAGGCCCGGCGGCACGCCGCGCGGCACGCCGGGGAGCAGGAACGCCGGCGGCCCGTGCCCGTCGCTCGCCTGCGGATGCCGCTCGTTGCCGAAGTTGCCGATGTCCTCGTCCTGCGGCATCGCCGGATCGGGGTTGACCGGCGGCTTGAGCATGTTGGGCCGCATCACGTACAGCGAGCGGCCGTCGTCGAGCTTGATCTGGTAGATCGCGACGTGCATCTGCAGCTTGTCGCCCTCGCGCCGGATGAACGAGTCGGAGGCCGCGATGCGATGGCCCTGCTCGTCCTCCAGCGCCATGGGCACGCGCAGGCGCTGCGACCAGTCGCGCAAGGCCTCGGCCTGCACGTCCGGCGGCGCGGCGGCGGCCGGCAGCGAGCGCTGGATCAGGTCGCCCCAGGCCGCGATGCGCTCGTTGACCGCCGCCTGGTTGCGGATGCGCTCCTGGTCCAGGTGGCGCTGGACGAGCCAGCCCGACGCCCCGGCGAACAACGCCAGGGAGACGATCACCGTGAGCCAGATGCGCAGGTAGAGCGAACGCAAGACGGAACCTTCAACGATGGGACTTCGAAACGAAAACAGCGCCGGCACGGCCGACGCTGTGGGCAGGAGGCCGAGCCGCGATTGTTACGCGTCTTGCTTGCGGGCGAAAAGATAGCCGGAACCGCGCACCGTGAGCACGCGTTTCGGGTTCTTCGCGTCCTCCTCGATCACGCTGCGGATGCGCGAGATGTGGACGTCGATGGAGCGATCGAAGGCCTCCAGCGGATGGCCCTTGAGCGCGTCCATGATCTGGTCGCGGCTCAGCACGCGGCCGGGGCTGCGGGCCAGCACCACCAGCAGGTCGAACTGGTGGCTGGTGAGGTCGCAGCGCGCGCCGTCGAGGCGGGCCTCGTGGGCGCCAAGGTCGATCTCGAGCTTGCCGAAGCGCAGCACTTCCTCGTTGACCGGCTCGGGGCTGGCGCGGCGCAGCAGCGCCTTCACGCGGGCCAGCAGCTCGCGCGGCTCGAAGGGCTTGGGCAGGTAGTCGTCGGCGCCCAGCTCGAGGCCGACGATGCGGTCGGTGGGCTCGCCGCGCGCGGTGAGCATCATCAGCGGCAGGCGTCGCGTGGCCGGCTGGCCGCGCAGCTCGCGCGTGAAGTCGAGGCCGTCGCCATCGGGCAGCATCAGGTCGAGCACCAGGGCGTCGTACGAGCCGGAGGCCAGGCGCATGCGGCCATCGGCCAGCGTGCCGGCGGTGTCGACATCGAAGCCCTGCGTGCGCAGGTAGTCGCCCACCATCCGGGTGAGGCGCGCGTCGTCGTCGATCAGCAGGAGATGCGGATTGGTCATGGAGGAGTGGGCGTTCCGCGAGGTGGAAGCAACAGGGCGGACACCCTGCGCGGACGGAGCGTAACCGATCGAGTCGAAGGATGTCATCGGGTCAGTCATTTCGCGCGGCCTCAGCCGCAAGGGGACGATGGAAACCGGCGAAGGCGCGCGGGGCGCCGGCGAGTTCGCCGGCGATGGCCTGGCGCTGCCGGGCGTTGGGCACCAGGCCGGCGTGGATCAGGCCGCGCGGCAGCATGAGGCCGGCGCGCGGTGCCTGAACTTCTTCCGTGGCCGACCAGGCGGCCAGCGCGACGCCGCTCGCGAGCACGACGCCCAGCGCCAGCAGGAAGCCGCGCACGGGCCGGGCCGCGGCACGGTCGCCAGCGGTGGGAGAAAGGCTCGTCAGACGGGTCATTGCAGGCATCGTGCCCGTTCGCGGTCAACAGCCGATGCGAGACGGGTAAAGCTTTGTGAACCGCCTGCATCAAACCGGCGCGCCAGCCGCGTGAGATACCCTCGGTGCATTCCCAACTCGACACTTGCCCGATGGCCTGGCACGCCCGCCTGAACCTGGATTACCGCGCCGACGCCGCCACCGCGGGCACGCGCCTGGCCTTCCGTCACGACGGCCCGCTGCGCGTGCTCAAGAGCCTGTTCCCCGAGGGCCCCGAGGTGTGCCACACGGTGGTCGTCCACCCACCGGGCGGCATCGTCGGAGGCGACACGCTCAACGTCGACCTGAGCCTCGGCGAAGGCGCCCACGCGCTCGTCACCACGCCGGGTGCCACGCGCTTCTACCGCAGCGGCGGCGAGCGCGCGGCGCAGGCGATCCGTGCCCGCGTGGCCGCCGGCGCGCGGCTCGAGTGGCTGCCGCTGGAGACGCTGGTCCACTCCGGCGCGCGCGCCGACAACCGCATGGACTTCGAGCTCGCGCCGGGCGCCGAGATGTTCGGCTGGGATTGCGTGGCGCTGGGCCTGCCCGCCGCCGACGCGCCCTTCGTGGCCGGCGACTATCGCCATGCCATCGCGGTGGGCCCACGCTGGCTGGAACGTGGCCGCACGGCCGCCGGCGACGCCGCGCTGCTCGACGGCCCCTGCGGCTGGGCCGGCCACCGCGCGCTCGGCACGCTGTGGTTCGCCGCCGGCACGCCGCTGGCGGACGATCGCCGCGAGCAGTTGCTGGACGTGGCGCGCGAGATCATGGGCGCACACGCGCTGGCCGCCACGGCCGGGGCGACGGCGCCGCAGCCGGACGTCGTCACCTTGCGGGTGCTGGCGCCGCGGGTGGAGCCGATCCACGAGCTGCTCGCGAGCGTGTGGCGCGCGTGGCGCGCGCTGGCGTGGTCGCGCGAGGCGTGCGCGCCGCGCGTGTGGCGAACTTAGGAGCCTGCGCGGCAGACTCCTAAACCGACATCAGCGTCCGCACCCCATCCGACTCCATCGCCGACCCCGCGCCCTGCGCGATCACCACGCCGCGCTCCATCACGACGTAGGCGTCGGCCAGCTCGGCCGCGAAGTCGTAGAACTGCTCCACCAGCACGATGGCCATGGTCCCGCGGTCTGCCAGCTTGCGGATCACGCGGCCGATGTCCTTGATGACGGACGGCTGGATGCCCTCGGTGGGCTCGTCCAGCAGCAGCAGGCGCGGCCCCGGCGCGAGCGCGCGGGCGATGGCCAGCTGCTGCTGCTGGCCGCCAGAGAGATCGCCGCCGCGGCGGTTCTTCATCTGCGCCAGCACCGGGAACAGCTCGAACATCTCGGCCGGCACGTCGCTGCCCGAGGGCATCGAGGCCAGGCCCATGCGCAGGTTGTCCATCACCGTCAGTCGCCCGAAGATCTCGCGGCCCTGCGGCACGTAGCCCACGCCGCTGCGCACGCGCTCGTAGGGCGCCTTGCCGGCCAGATCCTTGTCGTCCAGCCGGATCGTGCCCGTGCGCGTGGGCACAACGCCCATCAGGCTCTTGAGCAGCGTCGTCTTGCCGACGCCGTTGCGCCCGAGCACCACCGTGACCTCGCCCACCCTGGCCTGCAACGCGACGTCGCGCAGGATGTGCGAGCCGCCGTAATACTGGTTGAGTCCTTCGACCTGCAACATGTTCTTCTACCTTCCGAGATAGACGTCGATCACCTGCGTGTTCGACTGCACCTCGGCCAGCGTCCCCTCCGCCAGCACCGATCCTTCATGCAGCACGGTCACCTTGCGGTGGCCTTGAGTGAGCATGTCCACGAACTTCATGTCGTGCTCCACCACCACCAGCGAGTGCTTGCCCACCAGCGTGAGGAACAGCTCCGCGGTGCGCTCCGTCTCCTCGTCGGTCATGCCGGCCACGGGCTCGTCGAGCAGCAGCAGCACGGGCTCCTGCGCCAGCAGCATGCCGATCTCCAGCCACTGCTTCTGGCCATGCGACAGCAGGCCGGCGATGCGGTGCGACTCGGGCAGCAGGTGCACCAGCTGCAGGATCTCGGCGATGCGCTCGCGCTGCGTGCCGGAGAGCCTGGCGAACAGCGCCGCGCGCACGCCGCGGTCGTTCTGCAGCGCGAGCTCCAGGTTCTCGAACACCGAGAGCTCCTCGTAGACCGTCGGCTTCTGGAACTTGCGGCAGATGCCGGCGCGCACGATCTGCGGCTCGCGCAGGCGCAGCAGGTCGATGTTGGAGCCAAAGTGCGCGTGGCCGGAATCGGGCCGGGTCTTGCCGGTGATCACGTCCATCATCGTCGTCTTGCCGGCGCCGTTGGGGCCGATGATGCAGCGCATCTCGCCCACGTCGATGGCCAGCGACAGGCTGTTGAGCGCCTTGAAGCCGTCGAAGCTGACGCTGATCTCGTCGAGGTACAGCGCCACGCCGTGCGCGAAGTCGGGCTCGCTCGCGTGCATCAGGCGGCCGAAGCTGGCACCACCGGCCGACGACGGCGCCGCCGCCTGCTGGTGGTGCCGTTCCAGCGTGGCCGCACCGGCTTCCTGCAGGTCCGGTGTCATGCCTTCACCTCCACGCCCTTTTCCTTCTTCAACCGATCCTTGATGCCCATGATCCCGCGCGGCAGGAACAGCGTCACCGCGATGAACAACGCGCCGAGGAAATACAGCCAGAACTCGGGGAACGCCTGCGTGAACCAGCTCTTGGCGCCGTTGACGAAGAACGCGCCGACGATCGGCCCCACCAGCGTGCCGCGGCCGCCCACCGCCGCCCAGATCGCCATCTCGATGGACGCGGCCGGCGACATCTCGCTCGGGTTGATGATGCCCACCTGCGGCACGTACAGCGCGCCGGCGATGCCGCACATCACGGCCGACAGCACCCAGATCGACAGCTTGTACTTCAGCGGGTCGTAGCCGGTGAACATCACGCGGCTCTCGGCGTCGCGGATCGCCTGCAGCACGCGGCCGTACTTGCTGTTGACGATGGCGCGCGCCAGCAGGTAGAACGCCACCAGCGTGAGGCCCGTCAGCACGAACAGCACCATGCGCGTGGACGGCGCGGCGATCGAGATGCCCAGGATGCGCTTGAAGTCGGTGAAGCCGTTGTTGCCGCCGAAGCCCGTCTCGTTGCGGAAGAACAGCAGCATGCCGGCGAAGGTGAGCGCCTGCGTGATGATGGAGAAGTACACGCCCTTGATGCGCGAGCGGAACGCGAACCAGCCGAACACGCCCGAGACCAGCGCCGGCACGGCCACTACCAGGATCATCTGGAACACGAACGACGCGCTGCCGGCCCAGGTCCAGGGCAGGGCCTTCCAGTCCAGGAACACCATGAAGTCCGGCAGGTCGCTGCGGTAGTTGCCGTCGTGGCCGATCTGGCGCATCAGGTACATGCCCATCGCATAGCCGCCGAGCGCGAAGTACAGGCCGTGGCCCAGCGACAGGATGCCGGTGTAGCCCCAGATCAGGTCCATCGCCAGCGCGCACATCGCGTAGCACATGATCTTGGCCACCAGTGCCACGCCGTAGTCGCCGAAGTGCAGCGGGTTGTCCGCCGGCACGGCCAGGTTCAGCACCGGGATCAGGACCGCGATGACGGCCAGCACGCCGATGACGACGCTCCAGCCGCGCACGCCCAGCAGCAGGCCGCGGCGCGATTCGGGAAGCAGTTGAACAGGAGCGACGGGCGTCACGATTCGGCACTCCGTCCCTTGAGCGCGAACAGGCCCTGCGGACGCTTCTGGATGAACACGACGATGAAGATGAGCACGAAGATCTTGGCGAGCACGGCGCCGGCGATGCCCTCGAGCATCTTGTTCATCAGGCCCAGGCCCAGCGCGGCGAGCACCGTGCCGGCGAGCTGGCCCACGCCGCCCAGCACCACCACCATGAACGAGTCGACGATGTAGCTTTGGCCCAGGTCGGGGCCCACGTTGCCCACCTGGCTCAGCGCGCAGCCGGCCATGCCGGCGATGCCCGCGCCGAGCGCGAAGGCCAGCGTGTCGATGCGCGTGGTGTTGATGCCCGTGCAGGACGCCATGCGGCGGTTCTGCGTGACGCCGCGCACGAACAGGCCCAGCCGCGTGCGGCTGATCAGCAGCCAGGTGGCCAGCAGCACCAGCGCGGCGAACGCGATGATGGCCAGCCGGTTGTACGGCAGCACGAGGTTGCTCGTGACGGCGATGCCGCCCGACATCCACGACGGGTTCTCCACCTCCACGTTCTGCGCGCCGAACAGCGAGCGCACCCCCTGCATCAGGACGAGGCTGATGCCCCAGGTGGCCAGCAGCGTCTCCAGCGGACGGCCGTAGAGGAAGCGGATCACGCCCCGCTCGAGGATCGCGCCCACGGCGGCCGACACCACGAACGACGCGGGAATGGCCAGCAGGACGTAGGCGTCGAACAGCTCCGGCGCGAAGTGGCGGAACAGGTTCTGTACACCCCAGGTGGTATAGGCGCCGATCATCATCAGCTCGCCGTGGGCCATGTTGATGACGCCCATCAGGCCGTACGTGATGGCCAGGCCGAGGGCCACCAGCAGCAGGATGGAGCCGAGGCTGATGCCGGTGAACAGCACGCCCAGGCGTTCGCCCCAGGCCAGCCGCCCGTCCACCTGCGTGATGGCGTGCGCGAGGGCGCCGCGCAGCTCGGGGTCGGTCTCGGCGTCGGGCGCGAGGCGCGACTGCAGCAGCGCGCGCACGGTGGGCTCGCCGCTGTTGGACAGCAACTGGATCGCCTGCAGCCGCTGCGCGCGGCCGGGCGCGGCGATCTGGGCCGCGGCCTTCAGGCGCTCCAGGCGCGACTTCAGGCCAGCGTCGGCTTCCTTCGCGATCGCCTTGTCGATCACGGGCAGCAGCGCCGGATCGGCGTCGCCCCTGGTCAGGTCGCCGACCGCGGCGCGCCGCGTGGCGAGCTCGGGCGACACGAGGCGCAAGCCGCTCAGCGCCGTCTGCAGCGCGCCGCGCATGCGGTTGTTGTTGGAGACGTCCTCGGCGTCGTCGGGCAGCTTCGCGGGCTGGCCCGTGACCGCGTCGACCGCCTTGTCGTCGTGCACGATGAAGACGCCGCCGGCGGTGGTCTTCACGGAATCGTCGAGCAGCGCCTGCGCGAACGTGGCCAGGCCGGGATCGGCCCGCGCCACCGCGTCCTGCAGGGCCGCGATGCGCGCGTCGCCGTCGCCGACGGCGATCGCGCGCGCCTGGGCCGCGTCGAGCGCCCAGGCGGGAACGGCGACCATGCCGAGCACCGCGACAAGCGCGATGAAGGCACCACGGAGAGTGAGTCGCCGCATCACGTCCTCACTTCTTCTCGGGCTCGTCCTTCTTGCCCTTGTCTTCCGGGATGTACGGCGACCACGGCTGGGCCTTGATCGGGCCCGGCGTCTTCCAGACCACGTTGAACTGGCCGTCCGGCTTGATCTCGCCGATGAAGACCGGCTTGTGCAGGTGGTGGTTCTTCGGATCCATGGTCGACACGAAGCCGCCCGGGGCCTTGAAGGTCTGGCCGGCCATCGCCGCGATCACCTTGTCGGTATCGGTGGACTTGGCCTTCTCCACCGCCTGCGCCCACATGTGGATGCCGATGTAGGTGGCCTCCATCGGGTCGTTGGTGAGCGGCTTGTCCTTGCTCGCGAGGTTGGCGCTCTTGGCGTAGTCCGACCATTCCTTGATGAACGCCGTGTTGGTCGGGTTCTTGATCGACATGAAGTAGTTCCACGCCGCCAGGTGGCCCACCAGCGGCTTGGTGTCGACGCCGCGCAGCTCCTCCTCGCCGACCGAGAACGCCACCACGGGCACGTCGGTCGCCTTGATGCCCTGGTTGCCCAGTTCCTTGTAGAACGGCACGTTGGAGTCGCCGTTGATCGTCGAGACGACGGCGGTCTTCTTGCCTTCGCTGGCGAACTTCTTGATCTTCGCGATGATGGACTGGTAGTCGGAGTGGCCGAACGGCGTGTACTCCTCCATGATGTCCTCGTCCTTCACGCCCTTGGAGTGCAGGAACGAGCGCAGGATCTTGTTGGTCGTGCGCGGATAGACGTAGTCGGTGCCCAGCAGCACGAAGCGCTTGGCCGAGCCGCCGTCCTTGGACATCAGGTATTCGACGGCAGGAATCGCCTGCTGGTTCGGCGCGGCGCCCGTGTAGAACACGTTCTTGCTCAGCTCCTCGCCTTCGTACTGCACCGGGTAGAGCAACAGGCTGTTCAGTTCCTCGAACACCGGCAGCACCGACTTGCGCGACACGCTGGTCCAGCAGCCGAAGACCACGGCCACCTTGTCCTGCGTGATCAGCTGGCGCGCCTTCTCGGCGAACAGCGGCCAGTTCGAGGCCGGGTCGACGACCACCGGCTCGAGCTGCTTGCCGAGGACGCCGCCCTTGGCGTTGATCTCGGCGATCGTCATCAGCGCGGTGTCCTTCAACACCGTCTCGGAAATCGCCATCGTGCCGGACAGCGAGTGCAGGATGCCGACCTTGATCGTGTCGGCCGCCTGGGCCGGCGTCATCGAGGTCAACGAGGCGAATGCGGCTAGCGCACCCAACGTCAGGCTGAAGCTGCGGCGGGAAGTGGTCATTGCGGGGTTGCTCCTCAAGAAGGTCCTCTGTGCCGAGGACGATGGATGAAGAATAGGCAACACGGCCCGGCAGCGACATACGACACATGCCGTACCCCCGCGGCCGCGCCGCGGATTCGACCACGCGGCCCGAGGTGGCTTGTCGGTGGCGGGCCGCGACCGCGCGCCGAACGGCTACGCTAGCCGTTCCCCAGTTGCCATTGACACACATGACCGGTTCCGTCGACGCCCTCCTGGCCGACCTGGAGACGTTCCGTCCGACCGACGACGGCGCGGACAACGTCCATCGCCTCAACGAGTTGCTGGCCGGCTTCGACGCCCTGCCCGGATGCGAACGCGTCGCCCCCGCGCTGCTGGCCTTGCTCGAGCGCCATCCGCAGGCCGACTTCGGCACGCCCGGCCCGCTGGTGCACGCGCTGGAGAACCAGGCCGGCTACCCCGGGCTGCTGGCGGCGTCGCTGGAACGCCAGCCCACCGAGCTGACCGCGTGGATGGCCAACCGCCTGCTCAATTCGAAGCTGCCGCGCGAGGAGCGCCTTGCCTGGCTGAGGCAGCTGACGGTCGTCACCTCGCACCCGCGCGCCGCCGCGGGCGTGCGCGACTCGGCGATCCGCTTCCTCGACTTCCAGGCGAGCCGGCAGGGGCGCTGAAAGCGATCGGCAGGCCCCTCTGGTTTCGCCTCGCGTCACTTCCTGCGCATCAGCTCCGGCAGCGTCCCCAGCACCCGCGCCGCTGCGGCGGTGCGGGTCTCGACGCCCAGCTTCTCGAATACGTGCTCCAGGTGCTTGGTGATGGTCTTGGGCCGCGTGCCCAGGATGTCGCCGATGTCGCGGTTCGTCTTGCCCTGCGCCACCCAGTACAGCACCTCGGCCTCGCGCGCCGTGAGCCGGAACTGCAGCGACAGCGCCTCGATGGCCGCGCCGTTGCTGCTCTCGGTGAGCACCAGCAGCCACTCGTCCTCGGCGCTGGCCGGGTGGAGGCTGCAGTGCAGGCGTTGCGTGCCCGTGACACAGGTCCAGGTGTCGGCGCCCTCGGCCGCGTCGGGCCCGCGCGTGACGCGCTCACGCACCCAGTCGCACAGGCTCGCGGGCGCGCGCAACGGCGCCGCCACGCTGCTGGCCGCGTCGGCGATCGGGGCGCCGGCCGCGCCGGCCCCGAAGTGCCGCCGCATCAGGTCGCGCGCCAGCGGCGTCTGCCACAGCACGCGGCCGTCGGCGGGCCGCAGCGCGATCGAGGCGTGGCCGAACGCGTCGAGCGCGTTGCGCGCCTGCTTCGCGTGGCGCGCGCTCTGCAGGTGCGCGGCGATGCGGGCCACCACCTCGCGCGGACGCACCGGCTTGGAGACGTAGTCCACGCCGCCCGCCGCGAACGCCGCAAGCACGTGCTCGGTGTCGGTCAGCGCCGTCATGAACACGATGGGGATCGGCGCCGTCGCCTCGTCGGCCTTCAGTCGGCGCGCCACCTCGAAGCCGTCCATGCCGGGCATCAGCGCGTCCAGCAGCACGATGTCGGGCAGCGCCTGCGCGGCCCGCGCGATGGCGCTGGCGCCGTCGGTGGCCACCAGCACCGTGTAGCCGGACTCGTCCAGCGCGTCGTGCAGCACGGCGAGGTTGTCGGGAATGTCGTCGACGATCAGCACCACGCCCACCGCCTCGCCGGCCGGCGCGCGGCGCGCGTCCGGCGCGACGGCACCGATGTCCAGCGGCGGCTCCTGCATCCACTCAGCCATGCGACGCCTCCCCGCCGCGCAGCGCCAGCGCGATGTCGGCGGCCATGGCGTCGAGCTGGAAGCGGCTGGCCAGGCCGCGCAGGCGCTGCGTGAACTCGGCGCAGGCCGGCTCGGTGGCGTCGATGTGGTCCAGCCATCGGTGGATGCCGCGCGGATAGCCCACGCGCACCTGTTCGGCCAGCGCCTGCAGCGAGGTCGTCTCGGGCACCGGCGCGGGCGCGGCGACCGCCACGGGCTCCGGATCGGCCGCGAGCCGCACCGGCTCGGGCTCGCTGCTCCATTCCAGCGCCAGCACCCGGCCCAGCCACGCCAGCAGCTCCTCGCCGCGCACGGGCTTCAGCACGTAGTCGTCGGCGCGCACGCCCACGTCGTTGTCCAGGCGACGGTCGAACGCGTTGGCCGAGACGATGGCCACCGGCGCGCCGCTGAGGCCCTGCGCGCGCAGCCGGCGGATGGTCTCCCAGCCGTCGATGCCGGGCATCGCCAGGTCCATCAGGATCGCGTCGGGCAGGTCGCCCGCCGGGCGCGCACGCGAGTGCGCGATCGCCGCCTCGCCGGAGGCGGCCTGGCGCGCGCGCAGGTGGGCCAGCGCGGCCTCGCCCGACGACGCCTGCTCCACGATGAAACCGGTGGGCTCCAGCAGCTGGCACAGCAGTTCGCGGTCGACCTCCTCGTTGTCCACCACCAGCACGCGGCGGCGCGCGCCGAAGTAGCCGTTGCGCCGCCGGGCGGCGGGCGCCACCATGGCCGCGCCGGCGCGCTGCTCGGCCAGGAACAGCACGATGCGGAAGCGCGTGCCCACGCCGGGCGTGCTGTGCACCGTCATCTCGCCGCCCATCAGGTCGGTGAGCATCTTGGCGATGGTCAGGCCCAGGCCGGTGCCGCCGCCGTCGTGCGGGCCGCCCCGGGCCGTGCCGCGCGCGAAGGGCTCGAAGATGCGCTCCAGGTCGCGCGCGGCGATGCCCGGGCCGGTGTCCTCGATCTCGAAGTAGGCCATCTCGCGTTCGTGGCGGATGCGCAGCGTCACCGAGCCGCGCTCGGTGAACTTCACGGCGTTGCCGATCACGTTGATCAGGATCTGGCGCAGCCGGCGCTCGTCGGCGCGCACGACCTGCGGCAGCGCCGTGTCGAACTCGCGCCGGAAGCGCAGGCCCTTGGCGCCGGCCTGCAGCTCGAACAGGTCGGCGAGCTGGTCGATGGCGTCGTGGAAGTGCATCGTGGTCATCGCCAGCGACACCTTGCCGCTCTCGATGCGCGCCAGGTCCAGCGTGCCCTCGATCAGCGACAGCAGGTGCTCGCCGCCGCGCCGGATCACGCTCACCGCCTGGCGCCGGTGCGCGGGCAGCGCGGGGTCGTCGTCCAGCAGCTGCGCGTAGCCGATCACGCTGTTGAGCGGCGTGCGCAGCTCGTGGCTTAGCGTGGAGATGTAGCGGCTCTTGGCCTGGTTGGCCGCGTCGGCGGCGGCCTTGGCGCGCTGCAGTTCCGCGTCGGTCCGGCGGTGCGACGCGATCTCCTGCGTCAGCCGCACCGTCTGCTCGCCGAGGGCCTGCGTCTGACGGTTGCTCTCCTCCTGCGCCACGCGCCGGCTCTGGCGCGTGAGCACCGCCCACCAGCCCACGATGCCGCTGGCCAGCAGCAGCATCGCGAACACGCTGATGCACGACTGGCGCAGCGCGGTGGCCGAGGCGCCGGAGCCATCGCCGAGCGCGCGCAGCTCCTGCCGGTACAGCAATGCGCACACGCCGCCCAGCAGCAGCGACACCGGCAGCATCAGCGCCAGCCACGCGCCCAGTCCCCCGTCGACCGCGGGCCAGAACCGGCGCGGCAGCAGCGCGTGCACCGCGTTGCGCGCCTGGGTCGCCAGGCGCGCATCGGGCTTGCACAGGTCGCCGCAGCGCGCGTCGAGCGAGCAGCACAGCGAGCAGATGGGGCCCTGGTAGGCCGGGCAGTGGGCCATGTCCGGGCCTTCGTAGTCGCGCTCGCAGATGCAGCAGCGCAGCGTGCGCAGCCGCACGGCGCCGTCGGCCGCGGCCTGGCCAGTGGCGAAGAAGCGCAGGGGCTGCGCATCGGCGCGGCGCGCGATGTAGTAGCGGCCCTTCGTCGCCCAGGCGATCAGCGGCGACGCCACGAAGGCGGTCACCAGCGCGATCAGCGCGGAGAACGCCTGCGCCAGCGCGCCGAACGCGCCCAGGTGCGCGGCCACGCTCAGCACCGACGCGATGCCCATCGCGCCAACGCCCACCGGGTTGACGTCGTAGAGATGGGCGCGGCGGAACTCGATGCCCGCGGGCGACAGGCCCAGCGGCTTGTTGACCACCAGGTCGGCGACGACGGCCATCAACCACGAGATCGCCAGGTTCCCGTACAGGCCCAGCACCTGGCCCAGCACGGTGAACACGTCCAGCTCCATCAGCATCAGCGCGATGGCCGTGTTGAAGGCCACCCACACCACGCGGCCCGGGTGGCTGTGCGTGAGGCGCGCGAAGAAGTTGGACCACGCCAGCGAGCCGGCATAGGCGTTGGTGACGTTGATCTTGAGCTGCGACAGCACCACGAACGCCGCCGTCGCCGCCACGGCCATGCCGGGCCGGCTGAACACCGTGTCCCAGGCCGCCAGGTACATCTGGTTCGGATCGACCGCGCGATCCAGCGGCACCGACTCGCCGATGGCGATCCAGGCCAGCAGCGCGCCGCCCAGCATCTTCAGCACGCCCGGCAGCACCCAGCCGGGGCCGCCGATGGCCACGCCCAGCCACCAGCGCCGCTTGTTCAGCTCCGTGCGGGCCGGCATGAAGCGCAGGTAGTCGGCCTGCTCGCCCATCTGCGTCATCAGCGCGATGCCCACGGTCATCGCGCTGCCGAACTTCAGCAGGTCGAACACGCCGCCGCGGCCGTCCTCGCCCGGGTACGCCCACAGGCCCGCCAGCGCGTGCGGGTGCGCCCGGAAGACGTAGACATAGGGCAGCACCAGCATCGCGATCCACAGCGGCTGCGTCCACACCTGCAGGCGGCCGATGGCGGTGACGCCGTGCGTGACCAGCGGCAGCACCACCAGCGCGCAGACGAGGTAGCCCCAGGCGGGCGGGATGTCGAACGCGAGGTCGAGCGCGTAGGCCATCACCGCGGCCTCCAGCGCGAAGAAGATGAAGGTGAAGCTCGCGTAGATCAGCGAGGTGATGGTGGAGCCCAGGTAGCCGAAGCCGGCGCCACGGGTGAGCAGGTCCATGTCCAGCCCGTGGCGGGCCGCGTACACGGCGATGGGCCAGCCGGCCAGCGCGATGATCAGCCCGGTCGCCAGGATGGCCCAGAACGCGTTGACGAAGCCGTAGCGCACCAGCAGCGTGGCGCCCACCGCCTCCAGCACCAGGAACGAGGCCGCGCCGAACGCCGTGTTGGCCACGCGCAGCTCCGACCACTTGCGGAACGACTGCGGCGTGTAGCGCAGCGCGTAGTCCTCGAGCGATTCCTGCGCCACCCAGCTGTTGTAGTCGCGGCGCACCTTCACCACGCGCTGGGGCGCGGGCGAGGCGGTCGGGCTGGTTTCCAGGGTCGCGTCGGTCATGTTCGCCCGGGATGCACTCAAGACTCGTGCCGCCGCCGATTGCGCGTGGCATCAAAAGTGCAATACGCTCCGCAAGATGAACCTGACTCCGCGCGAAAAGGACAAGCTCCTGCTGTTCACGGCCTCGCTGCTCGCCGAGCGGCGCAAGGCCCGGGGCCTGAAACTGAACCATCCCGAGGCGATCGCCCTCATCAGCGCCGCCATCATGGAAGGCGCGCGCGACGGCCGCAGCGTGGCCGAACTGATGAGCGAGGGCCGCCACATCCTCACGAAGGCCGACGTGATGGACGGCATCGCGGAGATGATCCCCGAGATCCAGGTCGAGGCCACCTTCCCCGATGGCACCAAGTTGGTGACCATCCACCAGCCGATCACATGATGAGGGCATGCGCGCACCCGCGCGGTGCAACGACACGATGATTCCAGGCGAACTGCTCACCGACGATGGCGACATCGACCTGAACCCCGGCCGGCGTCGCATCACGCTGGTGGTCGAGAACGGCGGCGACCGCCCGATCCAGGTCGGCTCGCACTACCACTTCGCCGAGACCAACGGCGCGCTGCGCTTCGACCGCGAGGCCGCGCGCGGCATGCGGCTGGACATCGCCTCGGGCACCGCCGTGCGCTTCGAGCCGGGCCAGCAGCGCACCGTCACGCTGGTCGATCTCTCCGGCAGCCGCACAGTGTTCGGCTTCCGCGCCCTCGTTCAAGGACCCCTCTGATGCCGACGATCGGCCGCCGCGCCTATGCCGAGATGTTCGGCCCCACCACCGGCGACCGCGTCCGGCTCGCCGACACCAACCTCGTCATCGAGGTCGAGAAGGACTTCACCCTCGCGGCCGGCGGCTACGGCGAGGAAGTGAAGTTCGGCGGCGGCAAGACCATCCGCGACGGCATGGGCCAGGGCCAGGCCGTCAACGGCCCGGGCGCGGCCGAGGCGGTCGACTGCGTCATCACCAACGCGCTGATCGTCGACCACTGGGGCATCGTCAAGGCCGACATCGGCCTGCGCGGCTGCCGCATCGCGGCCATCGGCAAGGCCGGCAACCCGGACGTGCAGCCGGGCGTGGACATCGTCATCGGCCCGGGCACCGAGATCATCGCGGCCGAGGGCATGATCGTCACCGCCGGCGGCATCGACACCCACATCCACTTCATCTGCCCGCAGCAGATCGAGGAGGCGCTGTCCTCGGGCGTCACCACGATGATGGGCGGCGGCACCGGCCCGGCCACGGGCACCTTCGCCACCACCTGCACGCCCGGCCCGGCCAACATCGAGCGCATGCTCAAGGCGGCCGACGCGTTCCCGATGAACCTGGGCTTCATGGGCAAGGGCAACGCGAGCCGGCCCGAGGCGCTGCGCCAGCAGGTGGAGGCCGGCGCCATCGGCCTGAAGCTGCACGAGGACTGGGGCACCACGCCCGCGGCCATCGACTGCTGCCTGTCGGTGGCGGAGGAGACCGACGTCCAGGTTGCCATCCACTCCGACACGCTCAACGAGAGCGGCTTCGTGGAGGACACCGTCGCGGCGTTCAAGGGCCGCACCATCCACAGCTTCCACACCGAGGGCGCGGGCGGCGGCCACGCGCCCGACATCATGAAGGTGGTGGGCGAGGCCAACGTGCTGCCCTCCTCCACCAACCCGACGCGCCCGTTCACCGTCAACACGCTGGACGAGCACCTCGACATGCTGATGGTGTGCCACCACCTGGACGCCGGCATCGCCGAAGACCTGGCCTTCGCCGAGAGCCGCATCCGGCGCGAGACCATCGCCGCGGAGGACATCCTGCACGACCTCGGCGCGATCAGCATGTTCTCGTCCGACTCGCAGGCCATGGGCCGCGTGGGCGAGGTGATCCTGCGCTGCTGGCAGACGGCGCACAAGATGAAGGCCCAGCGCGGCGCGCTCGCGGGCGACTCGGAACGCAACGACAACACGCGCGTCAAGCGCTACGTGGCCAAGCTGGCCATCAACCCGGCGCTGACGCACGGCATCGCGCACGAGGTGGGCTCCATCGAGCCGGGCAAGTGGGCCGACCTGGTGCTGTGGCAGCCCGCGTTCTTCGGCGTCAAGCCGGCGTTGATCCTCAAGGGCGGCTTCATCGCCATGGCCGCGATGGGCGACGCCAACGCGTCCATCCCCACGCCGCAGCCCGTGCACTACCGGCCGATGTTCGGCAGCTACGGAGGCGCGTTGTCACAGGGCTCGCTCACCTTCGTCTCGCAGGCGGGCGTGGCCGCCGGCGTGCCCGCGCGCGCGGGCCTGCACAAGACCATCGCCACCGTGAAGGGCTGCCGCACGGTCACCAAACGCGACATGATCCACAACGCCTGGCTGCCGAAGATGGACATCGACCCGCACACCTACGAGGTGCGGGCCGACGGCCAGCTGCTCACCTGCGAGCCCGCCACCGAGCTGCCGATGGCGCAGCGCTACTTCCTGTTCTGAAGCCAGTTCAGCGGGCGACGGAGCGCAGGGAAGCAACCGCGCTGGCCATCAGGATCGCCCCGGCCACCAGCCACCCGGCGGGCGCCATCGCACCGGCGGCAAACAACCACGGGTAGACCAGTGCCCAGCCGGTCAACGCGAGGCCGGTGGCGACGTGCGGCCGATAGCCGAAGGCGGTCGCCAGCGGCAGGAAGTGCAGGCCCACGACCAGCAGCGCCGCGGCCGGCTGCCATTGCGGGTGGCCCAGGTTGGTGACCACGTTGACCGCCAGGAAGATGCCCACGCCCTCGCCCACCACGGCCCACCGGAAGATGCGGTCGCCGCGAAGGCGCTGCGCGGCGAGTTCCGCTGGCAGCGCGCGCTCGTCGATCGGCGGGGTGGCGCGCAGCGTCCTGATCGCGTCGGCGAGGAGCGACGTGGCGACGACGGCGAGGACGACCCAGCTCCAGGCCGGCGCGCGCCATGCCCACAGGCCTGCGCCCGCCCACAGCGTTCCGAACACGGTGACCACCAGCGCGCCGGTGGCGCGGCCCCGGGCGCGCAGGCGCGCGCTCAGGTCGTCCACGGGCGCCGGAGCGAGGGTTGGCGGCAGGGCGGCGGTGCGGGTCATGGCGTTCTCCTGGTGAGCCTGGCGACGGGCGGAAGTCGCCGCGTCCATGCGTCGCAGTGTCGCAACGGGCTCCCTGCGCGTCCGCCCGCCTGCGACGAATGGCGAGAAACGCGGACGAATCGACAAACGCCTATGTAAATGAGGCCTTCGTTGTCGACGGCGAAGCCCTCATGGGCGTTGAATAGACAAGCACCCGGCCAACCGCGGAAAGCTCATCAGCGTTTACACGCAGTGCGCGATCCCTGGCTCGCCGATTGCTTGTGTGAGATCGTCCAGATGACAACCAACGAGAGGGCATATGAGAGTCGCTGGTGAATCGAAGCCTGCACCCTGGCAGCCGCTCGGCGAACGCGTCGTGCGTCCGCAGCCCGTGCAGCCGGAGTGGAAGCCTCTTGCACATGCGCCGTGCATCGAGGTCAACCGTCAAGGTCAGCTGCGCACCAACCTGCCTCTTCCGAAGTAGTTCGGGCAGGCGACCCAAGGCGGCGCTTCCGCGCGACGCCTGAGATCACGATCGGCATCGCCCGATCGACCGGCCGGCTCCCTCCCCCGGAGCACTCCAACGGCTCAACGACGCCTCCAGCGGCGCCAGGGCGGAGCTTCCGTCCCCTATACAACATGCCCGGCGCGGGAAGCCCCGAGGCAAGGCTGCTTTCCCAACCTGCGAAACTAGCGATCTGCCGCGCGCGTACCGCCGCGGCGCACGCCGGAGAACCGCATGAAAGCCACCTGGAACGGGGCCGTCCTGGCCGAGAGCGACGACATCGTCACCGTCGAGGGCAACCACTACTTTCCCGAGGCCAGCCTGAACCGCGACTACGTCACGTTCAGCAACCACCGCACGAGCTGCCCGTGGAAGGGCCAGGCCTACTACTACACGCTGTTCGTCAACGGGGAGATGAACCCCGAAGCCGTCTGGTACTACCCCGAGCCCACCGAGGCCGCGGCCAACATCAAGGGCCGCGTCGCCTTCTGGAAGGGCGTGCAGGTTTCCTGACCGGAAGCCCGCCGCCGCCCCGTCCCTCACCTTCGCCGTCCATGCAACCCTTCCGCAAGAAGCTTCTTGCGGCGCTGGCCCTCGCGGGCTGCGCCGCCGTTCCCGGGCACGCCCAGGATGCGCCCGCGCCGCCGGCCTCGGCCCCGGCCGCCACGCCGCTCGCCCGCCTGCCCTACACGCCGGTGCTCGACGTCACGTCCATGGACCGGACCGTCGATCCCTGCGTCGACTTCTACCAGTACAGCTGCGGCGGCTGGCAGAAGAACAACCCGATCCCCGCCGACCAGGCCGGCTGGGACGTCTACGGCAAGATGCAGAAGGACAACCAGCGCGTGCTGTGGGGCATCCTCGATCGCCTGGCCACGCAGGCCGACGGCCGCACGCTGTCGCAGCAGAAGATCGGCGACGCCTTCGCGGCCTGCACCGACGACGGCCTCACGCAGTCGCTGGGCGCGCGTCCGCTGAAGCCGTCGCTTGATCTCATAGCCGGCATGAAGACGAAGAAGGACCTGCCCGCCGTGCTGGCCACGCTGCAGCTGGCTTCCGGCGACGACGGCCTGTTCTTCTCGTTCGGCTCGGGGCAGGACTACGCCGACTCGTCGCGCGCGATCGCCTTCGCCGCGCAGGGCGGCCTGGGATTGCCCGATCGCGACTACTACGTCAAGACCGACGCCAAATCGAAGGAACTGCGCGAGAAGTACGTCGTGCACGTCGCGCGCATGTTCCAGTTGATCGGCGAAAGTGCCGGCGACGCCAAGGCGCACGCCGACACGGTGATGTCGATCGAGACGGCGCTCGCCAGGGGCTCGATGACGCAGGTGGAGCAGCGCGATTCGAGAAAGCTCTTCCATCCCGCCGACGCGCGCAAGCTGCAGTCGCTGACCCCCGCGTTCGACTGGGCGCCGTACCTCGCCGGCATGGGCCTGCCCGGCAACGACCGCTTCAACGTCAGCCAGCCCCGGTTCTTCCAGACGCTCGATTTCCAGCTGCGGATGCGCAGTCTCGACGAGATCAGGACCTACCTGCGCTGGCACGTGGCGCACATCTCGGCGCCGTTCCTGTCGCAGCCGTTCGTGGACGAGAACTTCGACTACTACCGCCGCACGCTGCGCGGCGTGACCCAGCTGGCGCCGCTGTGGCAGCGCTGCGTCGCGCTGGTGGACAACCAGATCGGCGAGGCGCTGGGCCAGGAGTTCGTCAAGGAGAACTTCAGCCCCGAGCTGAAGGCCAAGACGCTGCACATGACGCAGCAGATCCAGGCGGCCATGGACAGCGAGATCCGCAACCTCGACTGGATGGGCCCGCAGACGAAGGCCAAGGCGCTCGAGAAGCTGCACGGCATCGTCAACAAGATCGGCTACCCCGACAAGTGGCGCGACTACTCGGGGCTCGAGATCCGGCGCGACGACCTGCTGGGCAACGTGCAGCGCGGCGACGCGTTCGAGCAGCGTCGCCAGCTGGCCAAGATCGGCAAGCCGGTGGACCGCAGCGAGTGGATCACCACGCCGCAGACGGTCAACGCGTTCTACGACCCGCAGATGAACGACATCAACTTCCCCGCCGGCGTGCTGCAGCCGCCGTTGTTCGACGGCAGGCTTGACGACGCGCCCAACTACGGCAACACGGGCGGCACGATCGGCCACGAGCTCACCCACGGCTTCGACGACGATGGCCGCCAGTTCGACGCGCGCGGCAACCTGAAGGACTGGTGGACGAAGAAGGACGCCGCGGAGTTCGAGAAGCGCACCACCTGCCTCACCGACCAGTACGGCAAGTACATCGTCGTGGACGACGTGCACATCAACTCCAGGCTGACGCTGGGCGAGGACCTGGCCGACTTCGGCGGCCTGGTGCTGGCCATCGTCGCGTGGAAGGCCGAGGCGGCCGCGCACCCGGCGCCGCAGTTCATCGACGGGCTGGCGCCCGACCAGCGCTTCTTCGTCGGCATGGCGCAATGGGCCTGCTCCAACGAGCGTCCCGAGAACCTGCGCGTGAACGCGTCCATCGACCCCCACTCGCCCAACAAGTACCGGGTGAACGGGCTGGTGGCGAACTTCAAGGAGTTCGAGCAGGCGTTCGCGTGCAAGCCGGGCCAGCCCATGGCCCCGGTCAAACGTTGCCACGTGTGGTGATGTAAGGTTCGGGATCGAGCCGCCCTCGCGCGGCCCGTTTCCGTTTTCGCTCGAGGATTTCAAGATGACTGACAAGCAAGGCGCCCTCCAGGTCGGCAAGCGCATCGCCGGCGGCCAGGGCCTCAGCCCGGTGCTGCTGCGCCGCGGCAGCGAGGTGGAGCTGGCCTGGGACGTGCGCCAGAAAAGCCGCATCGAGGCCACCGATTCGCTGGGCCGCGCGCTCAACGTGTTCCTGCCCCGCGGCAGCGTGCTGCGCGGCGGCGACGTGCTGGTGGCCGAGGATGGCTCGCTGATCCGCGTGAAGGCCGCGCCGCAGCCGGTGCTCGTGGTCACGCACTGCGCCGACCACGGCACGCCGTTCGACCTGCTGCGCGCCGCCTACCACCTGGGCAACCGCCACGTGCCGCTGGAACTGCAGCCCGACCGCCTGCTGCTGGAGCCCGACCACGTGCTGGCCGACATGCTGCGCGCGCAGCACCTGATCGTCACCGAGGCCTCGGGCGCGTTCGAGCCCGAAGGCGGCGCGTACGGTGCGGGCGGGGGCGCGCATGCGGGTCACGCGCACGGGCACGACCACGGGCATGCCCACGACCACGACCACGACCACGATCACGATCACAAGCACGATCACGGCCATTCGCACGACAAGCCCAAGGCCGCGGGCAAGGCGGTCGCCATCCCGGTCGTCGGCCAGGCCGCGCCGCACGTCCACGGCCCGGACTGCGATCACGGCCACTCGCACGACCACGGCCACGGCCACAAGAAGCACGACCACTGATGGCCGGCGACGCCGTGCTGCTGCAGCTGATGTGGCTCGCCTCGCCGGCGCTGCCCGTCGGCGGCTTCAGCTACTCCGAGGCGCTGGAGGCGGCGGTCGACGATGGCCGCGTCACCGGCGAGGCCAGCGCCGCCGGCTGGCTCGCCAACCAGATGGCGCTGGCGCCCGCGCGCGCCGACCTGCCGGTGCTGGCCCAGGCCCACGCCGCCTGGCAGCGCCACGACCTGGCGCGCGTGACGGCGCTGAATGACTTCATCGGTCGCACCCGCGAGACGCGCGAGCTGCGCCTGCAGAGCGAGCAGATGGGCCGCTCGCTGGTGGAGTGGCTGCGCAACCAGGCGGGCGGCGACGACGCGCGCCTCGCGCACCTGGCCGCCCTCGCGCCCTCGCCCACCTGGCCCGTGGCCTTCGCGCTGGCCACGGCGCGCGCGGACGCCAGCGCGGCACAGGCCTTGCATGCGTCGCTGTTCGGCTGGGCCGAGAACATGGTGCAGGCGGCGCTGAAGGCGGTGCCCCTGGGCCAGCTCGCGGGCCAGCGCATCCTGCAGGCGCTCGTCGAGAAGATGCCGGCGCTCGTCGAGCAGGCGCTCGCCACGTCCGACGACGACATGCAGTCGTTCGCGCCGATGCTGGGCATCGCCAGCGCCCGCCACGAGACCCAGTATTCGCGCCTGTTCCGATCCTGACGACACACGAGATTGCCATGACAGACTTTGCCCCCGGCCCGCGCGGCACGCCGCTGCACCACATCGCCAACCGCAGCAAGCGCCTGCCGCCGCTGCGCGTGGGCGTCGGCGGCCCGGTCGGCTCGGGCAAGACGACGCTGGTCGAGATGCTTTGCAAGGCGATGCGCGACAAGTGGGACCTGGTCGTCGTCACCAACGACATCTACACCAAGGAAGACCAGCGCCTGCTGACCGTGGCCGGCGCGCTGGCGCCCGAACGCATCATGGGCGTGGAGACCGGCGGCTGCCCGCACACCGCGATCCGCGAGGACGCGTCGGTCAACCTCGAGGCCATCGACCGCATGCTGGAGAAGTTCCCCGACGCCGACATCGTCTTCATCGAGTCGGGCGGCGACAACCTCGCGGCCACCTTCAGCCCCGAGCTGAGCGACCTCACGATCTACGTGATCGATGTGGCCGCCGGCGAGAAGATCCCGCGCAAGGGCGGTCCCGGCATCACCAAGAGCGACCTCTTCGTGATCAACAAGACCGACCTCGCGCCGCACGTGGGCGCGAACCTCGACATCATGGAAGCCGACACGCGCCGCATGCGGCCCACGCGGCCGCACGTTATGACCAACCTGAAGACGAAGGCGGGGCTGGCCGAGGTCATCGAGTTCATCGAGCGGCGGGGCTTGTTGGTGGCGCGCTGAACGGCGCCGCGCCGGGCTCACCGAGGGTTTTCACCGGGCCGGCATCGCGCTTGCCGGGCGCTAGCACACTGGTCGAAATGGCGTCTTCAGCCCACGCCAGCAAGAGTCACGAATTTCCAGTACCTTTCGCGCCTGACAAGTACCAGGAGAAACCGCATGCGCGGTCTACAAGAACGCCTGAAGGCACTGAGCTCGGCTCGCCTGCACGGCATCGGGCGAGGCGTGGAAAAGGAAAGCCTGCGCGTGACGCAGGCGGGTACGCTCGCCACCACCCCGCATCCGCGCGCGCTGGGCGCCGCGCTGACGCATCCGCACATCACCACCGACTTCAGCGAGGCCCAGCTGGAGCTGATCACCAGCGTGCACCGCAGCGCCGAGGCGGCCGAGGCCGAGCTCACGCAGGTGCACCAGGCCGTCTACCGCGCGCTCGGCGACGAGATGATGTGGGTGGGCAGCATGCCGTGCTCGCTGCCGCCCGACGACCAGATCCCGCTGGGCCAGTACGGCAGGTCCAACGTGGGCCAGTCCAAGACGGTCTATCGCATGGGGCTGGGCCATCGCTACGGCCGCCGCATGCAGACCATCTCGGGCATCCACTACAACTGGTCGCTGCCCGACGTGACGACCGCCGAGTACTTCGGCCTGATCCGCAACTTCCGCCGCCACTCGTTCCTGCTGCTGTACCTGTTCGGCGCATCGCCGGCGGTGTCGCGCGGCTTCGCCGACGGCGCGCCCGACCTGCAGCCGCTGGGCGAGGACACGATGTTCATGCCGCACGCCACGTCGCTGCGCATGGGCCGGCTCGGCTACCAGAGCGACGCGCAGACCTCGCTGTCCGTGAGCTACAACAGCCTCGACAGCTACGCCGCCTCGCTGTCGGACGCGCTGGTGCGCCCCTACCCGGCCTACGAGCAGCTGGGCATCCGCGCCGCCGACGGCACGTACAACCAGTTGAACGACAGCCTGCTGCAGATCGAGAACGAGTTCTACGGCACCATCCGCCCCAAGCGCGTGATCTTCCCGGGCGAGCGCCCGCTGCACGCGCTGCGCGAGCGCGGCGTCGAGTACATCGAGGTGCGCTGCATGGACCTCGACCCGTTCGTGCCGGCCGGCATCGCGCCGGCCACGATGCGCATGATCGACATCTTCCTGCTGCACTGCCTGCTCGACGAGAGCCCGCTCGACTCGCCCAACGAGATCGCCGAGCTCGGACGCAACCAGCAGCGCGTGGCCGCCCGCGGCCGCGAGCCCGGCCTGAAGCTGGAGCGCGGCGGCGTGGAGGTGCTGATGACCGACTGGCTGCGCGAGATCCTCACCGAGTGCGGCCCGATCGCCACGTGGCTCGACGCGCACGAAGGCACCGACGCGCACTCGCAGGCGCTGGCCGCCGCGCGCGCCGCGGTGCTGGCGCCCGACACGCTGCCGTCGGCCCGCGTGCTGGCCGAGATGCGCGACAAGCACGCCGGCTCGCACGACGCGTTCCTGCGCGCGCACTCGCTGCGCACGCGCGCGCACATGCTCGAGCTGGACCTGCCCGCGCAAGCGGCCGCGCACATGGCCGAACTGGCCACCGAATCGCTCGCCGAGCAGGCGCGCATCGAGGCGGCCGACACCATGCCCTTCGAGATCTACCGCCAGCAATACCTGGCGCCCGAGCGCCTGCGCCTGCCGCGCGGGGCGCCGGTGCCGGCGGCCTGATCAGGCGAGGCGTCCGACCGGCAACGCGGACGGCTCGCGGCCCATTCGCCGCCAGCGCAGCGCGCACCAGGCGGCGGTCGCGGCGAGGCTCAGCGCCGAGACGCCCGCGTGCGTGCCCCAGCCGAAGTCCGGGCCGACCCAGATCGCCAGGCCCGCCAGCGCGGGAAGCAGCAGCGGGCCGATCGCGGCGAGGCCGGTCGGAGCGCCCACACGCGACCATGGGCGCCACTGGAAGACCATCATGGTCATCGCGGTGATCGCGAAGAACTCGACCAGGTCCAGGAGCAAGGGGTGAACCGCCTGCGCGCGCAACGCGTGCGCCGTCGCGAGGCACAGGGCCGCCAGCGCGACGGCGCCGACCCAGGCGACCAGGAACTGGCCCGTCAGCTGCCACGCCAGGCGGCGGCTGAGGGCGGCGCCGCGCGGAACGCCCGGCAGCAGCACCAGCAGGGCCTGCTCGCGGCGCGACTGGTGCAGGCGGCCCTGCACCTGGATCGCCGGCGACAGCAGTGCGAACACGAGGCCGATGGAAAAGCCGGCGAGCATGTCGGGCGCCACCCTGGCCGCGGGCGGATAGACGAGTCCCGCGAGCTGCAGCACGACCAGGCCCGCGAACAGGGCCAGCGCGCAGGCGCTCACCGCGGCCGCGCTCGCCGTCCAGTGCACGCCCGGGCCCAACCCCAGCATCAGCCGCGAGAACGCCGGGCTGGCCGGGCGCGCGAGCGCATGGCGCCACCACGCGTGGTAGGGCCGGGTCAGCAGCGCGTCGATGCAGCCGCGCGTGCCCACCGCCACCGGCTGGCCGCCTTGTGCGCGCATGACGAAGCGCTGCACGCGCCGGCGCCGCGTCTCGTCGCTGGCGACATGGCCGGCACCGCCCGCCTGGATCAGCGCCACCAGCAGCACCGCCGACGCGGCCCCCAGCGTCAGGAAGATGGCCATCGCCTGCTCGCGCCAGACGCCGCCGGCGACATCGATCGCGTGCGGCAGTCCCGGCCACATCGACCCCCAGCCCACGGCCATCGGCGCGATGCAACCCAGGATCCAGAGCATCGGCCAGCGCACCGAGGCCGCCAGGATCGCCAGGGCCGCCGATGCGGCCGTGGCGCAGGCCAGCGGCGCATCGAAGCGCACGCCGATCAGCAGCGTGATGGCCGCGACCATCGCGACCCACGCCACCAGCAGCGCCGTGCGCAGCCGCGCCGGGTGGTGCGGCACGAGGCGCGCCAGCACGGGCCGGTTCTGGTCGAGGAGGTTGGAGACGAGCGTGGCCCAGACGGCCAGCAGCGCCGCCGCCAGCGCCCACAGGCCCGTGTTGGCCGCGGTGTGGCGGATCTCGCGTGCGATAACCGCCAGCGGCAGGGCGCCTGCCGGCGTCTTCGGCGCGCCCCATTGCATGTAGAGGCTCCAGCCGAACAGCAGCACCGGCGCCAGCGCCAGCATGCAGGCGACGATCACAACGCCCCACATCGACCCGGTGTTGCGCCGCTGCTGCCAGGGCGCGGCCAGCACCGGCCGCAGCGTCGACGTGAATCCGTTGCTCATCGCGGCACTCCTCAGGCAGTCAGGGCCAGGAACAGGTCTTCCAGCGTGACGCGATCCACGCTCACCGTGGACGTGGGCGCCGGCAGCGCCGCGGCGTCGCGCCCGCGCGCGATCACGGGCACGCCCGCCACGCGCGAGACCGCCTGCAACTGGTACTGCGCCACCAGGCGCTCGATGTCGGCCGGCACGCCGCCCAGGCGCACGCTGGACTCCAGCAGCTCGTCAAGCGGTGCGTGCAGCGCGATCCTGCCGCCTGTGAGGAAGGCCACGTCGACGGCCACGCGCTCGAGGTCGGACAGGATGTGCGTGGAGAAGACGATGGTGGTGCGGCGGTCGACGACCTGCTCCACCAGCTCGCCGAGGAAGTCGCGCCGACCCGCGGGGTCGAGGCTGGAGACGGGTTCGTCCAGCACCAGCAGTTCGGGCTCGTGCGCCAGCGCGCGCACGATGGACAGGCGCTGCTGCTGGCCGCCGGAGAGCTTGCTGATCGGCTTGTCGCGCGCGATGTCCCAGCGCGACATCAGGCCGTCCACCTTGGCCGTGTTCCAGCGCGGATAGAAGCTGCGGAAGTACGCGAGCAGCTGGTCGGCGGTGAGCCATTCGAAGAGATCGGAGCGCTGCGGCACGTAGCCGATGCGCGCGCGGTCGCGGTCGCCGAGCTGCGCGGGCGGCTGGCCGAACAGCAGCGCGGTGCCGGCGTCGGGCTCGCGCAGGCCCAGCAGCGCCTCGATCAGCGTCGTCTTGCCGGCGCCGTTGCGCCCCAGCAGGCCCACCACCTGGCCGATGGGCAGCGACCAGTCGAGGCCGTCCAGCACGCGCTGGGTCCCGAAGGCCACCTTCAGGCCCTGGAGCGCGAGGCAGGTCTCGCCGGAATGGTTCGTGGCTTGGCTCATGTCATTGGCCTTCTTGTTCGTTCAGGATGGTCTTGAAGAGGGTCAGCGCCTGGGCGGCGGGCAGCTGCAGCTCGCGCACCTCCTGCGCGGCGCGCACCAGCGTCGGGCGCAGCAGGTCGATGCGATCGGAGGCGGACTGCGCGCGCCGGTGCTGCTCCGCGATCACCATCGCCAGCCCGCGCCGCCGCGTCACCAGGCCCTCGGCCTCGAGCAGCCCGAAGGCCTTGGACACGGTCATCGGATTGACCGCCAGCGCCTGGGCCAGGTCGCGCACCGACGGCAGCTCGTCGCCGGCCCTCAGCTGTCCGCCGGCGACGCAGCGGCGCACCTGGGCCACCAGTTGCCGGTAGATCGGCTCGGGGGAGCCGGCGACGACGGAGAAGAGGGAGAGGTCGGTCAAGGCGGTTTCTGTCTTTGTGTATCACTACTGTAATACACCTGGGCGCCCGATTGCAAGCGTGCCGTGGCGGGGACGGCGCGGCAGGCTCGGAGGCAAGGCGCCTGCACCCGCCGCCATGGCAACCTAGAACAAGGGGGAGCGACGGCTCGAACGGGGCGTCGCCCCCACACTTTCCGGAGCCTGATGACACAATCGATCGACGCCGGAAACCAGACCAGGAACCCCGTGCCGATCAAGTCATGGCTGACCTTTCTCAGGAGGCTCTTCATGAACTATCCCTTGCCGAGAAATCACTTTTCGGTCGACTGGGGCGGCACGCGGATCGGCTTCAGCGAAGTGAGCGGACTGACCATCGCTGCGCAGTCGCCGGCGTTCCGCGATGGCACGATGGTCGAGAACAGCGACGTCACGATGCCGGGCATCGTGCACTACCCGAACCTGGTCCTGAAGCGCACGCTGGAGAAGTCGGACAACGAGTTCTACGACTGGATCAACACGATCCAGCTCAATACGGTGGAGAGGCGCGACATCACCGTGACCCTGCTCGATGCCGGCAACAGCCCCGCGGTGGTCTGGAGGCTTCGCAACGCGTTCCCGGTCAAGCTCGAATACTCCTCGCTGGAAGCCGGCAACTCCGGCCCGATGATGGAGATCCTCGAGATCGCCCACGAAGGCATGGCGGTGGAGAACAACTGACACCGCGCGATCCTGGCTGCCGGGTCTCGCTCGCTTGCCGGGCCAGCGTGACCATCAGGCACGCCTGCGAGGTCTTGTCCTACCCCTGCCGGCCCGCGCGCCTACATCCGACGCGGCCACATCGGCGCATCGTGGATGCTTGTCCACACCGCCACGGAGGTGAGCATGCAGGTTGTCTGCACGTCGACGCCTGAAGGTCGCGTCTTCCGCTTCTACCGCGGCAGCGAGGACTTCACGCTCGCCCTCAAGCCGCTCGTGCCCTTCCTGCTGGCGAGCCGCGCCGATGTGATCGTGGGCAACGAGGACAACGACCCCATGCTCCTGCTTCGCGTCGGCCCCATCGCCGGCGAGGGCGAGGCCATGCTCGTCAGCCTCATCGCTGCGAAGCTCACCTGCCGCTGCGCGCCCGCGCCGGCGCCGGCGCCGGCCTGAAGCTCGAGGCCCGGCGGGCCTCGGCGCTTCCCGGCGTGCCCGGCCCCTCGCTCACTCGCGGCCGTTCGAAGGCCGGCTCGCTTCTTCGGTGCGGGGTCGCGCCTGCTCCTGCTTCGCCCGTTGCTGCGCCTGATCCTGCTGCGCGCGCTGTTGTTCGGCCTGTTGCTGGGCGCGTTGTTGCGCCTGCTGCTGGGCCTGCTGTTGTTGCGCGCGCTGCTGCTCGGCCTGCTGCTGCGCCCGCTGCGCCTGTTCCTGCTGCGCACGTTGTTGCGCCTGCTGCTGGGCCTGCTGTTGTTGCGCCCGCTGCTGCTCGGCTTGCTGCTGCGCCCGCTGCGCCTGTTCCTGCTGCGCACGCTGTTGCGCCTGCTGCTGGGCCTGCTGTTGTTGCGCACGCTGCTGCTCGGCCTGTTGCTGCGCCCGCTGCGCCTGTTCCTGCTGCGCACGCTGCTGGGCCTGCTGTTGTTGCGCGCGCTGCTGCTCGGCTTGCTGCTGCGCCCGCTGCGCCTGTTCCTGCTGCGCGCGCTGTTGCGCCTGCTGTTGTTGCGCGCGCTGCTGCTCGGCTTGCTGCTGCGCCCGCTGCGCCTGTTCCTGCTGCGCGCGTTGTTGCGCCTGCTGCTGTTCGGCTTGCTGCTGCGCACGCTGCTGTTCGGCCTGCTGCTGCGCCCGCTGCGACTGCTCCTGCTGCGCGCGTTGTTGCGCCTGCTGCTGGGCCTGCTGTTGTTGCTCATGCTGCTGCTCGGCCTGTTGCTGCGCCCGCTGCGACTGTTCCTGCCGCGCCGCCTGTTCCCGCGGCTGCTCGGGCGCGGGCTGTGCCGGCTGGGCAGTCCGCGCCTCGGCGGGCGCGTTCGGGCGAGCCTGGCGCGCCTCTGCCGGCGTCATCGGCGCGTGGCCCATCTGGGCACGCTGGGCCTGCGACACGTTGGCGGCGCCGTGCGAGGGTACCGCGGGCAGGCCCTGGACCTTCTGCGGCGCCGGCAGCGCGGCGGGCGGGCGGCCCGGCACGTACGCGGCCACCGCCGTGCGGCTCGCGGGCGCAGGCGCGCGGGCCGCGACCTGCGGATGCAGCGCGGCGGCCAGGTGCGCCTGGTGCGGCACCTGGGCCTGGAACGCGCGCCCATTCGCGGTGGCGCCGGCCGGCGCCTGCACGATGACGTTCGTGATGTTGCGCACGTTCGTGACCGAGTAGTTGGTCACCCGGTTGTCGTTGATCGTCGTGTGATGCGCGTCGATCACCACTGCTGCCGTGATGCTCATGCCCACCGCCATCACCGCCGGCGCGCTGATGACGACCGCGGGCGGCGTACCGATCGGCGCGGGAATGATGAGCCCCGGACGCGAGCCCGGCGGCGGCGGCACGAAGACGCCCACCGGACCTTCGGGCGGCGGCCCGATGACGACGCCCGCGTTCACGTAGGCCCAGGGAATCGGCCCCTCCATCGGCGGCGCGATGAACTCGGCGTCGGCGGGCGACCAGTATCCGGGGATGAAGATGACGCGCTCGTCGCGGTGCTCGTAGTAGGGCTGTACCCACACGTACTCCTGGCGCGGCGGATCCATCCAGCGGCCCGCGCACCAGACCCAGTCGCCCTGCCACGTCCAGTAGCCGCCCGTCCAGACGGCATAGGGATCGGGTTGCGGCGGAGGCAGCTCGACCAGCATCGGCGGCGGCGCCCACGCGACCGCCACGGGCTCGGGCTCGACGATCGGCGGATCGACGAACAGGCTGACGACCGCGCCGAGGTCATAGAGCCAGCCCGGCGCCGCCGCGTTGACGTCGACGTCGACCGAAACCTGCGCCTGGGCCGCGCCTGTGGCGGCGAGGCCGAATGCCGCCGCGATCGCCAGCGCGATGACAGGTCGACGCAAGGTGGTGGAACGGGGGCGGAAGTCTCGAATCATGATGTCTCCTGAGGTTGTCCGGCAATGCGCCCATGGACGCATCAAGTGGCGGCAACTCTGCATTCGCCGTACCGCGCCCTCATACAACGCAGGGGCCCACGTCGCGGGCTGTCGGACAACGACTACTTTCGCCCGACCTGACCTCACGCTGGCGCGAAGCTTTCGAGGCAGCACGCGCCGCCGCGCGGCGATCGCCGCGCTATATTCGGCGCTCCTTCCCTCTCGAGAGGCAGACATGCGACGCGTCACGGGCATCGGCGGAATCGTGTTCAAGGCCAAGGATCCGAAGGCCCTGCAGGCCTGGTACAGGACGCACCTGGGCATGGACGTGCAGTCCTGGGGCGGCGCGGCGCTCGACTGGGTCGACGAGGCCGGGCAGCCCGTGGCGGGAACCACCGCCTGGCGCGTCTGCGCGAAGGAAGGCGAGGACTTCGGCCCGGGCGCTCCGCCGTTCATGGTCACCTATCGCGTGGCGGACCTGGCCGGGCTGCTGGCGGCGCTTCGCGCTGAAGGGTGCACGGTGCTCGACAAGACCGACGAATCCGAATTCGGCAAGTTCGGCTGGGCCGTCGATCCCGAAGGCAACAAGGTGGAGTTGTGGGAGCCGCCCGAAGGCCAGTGAGTCCCGGCGGGCGATGCGCACCGGCAGGACGAGCACGAGAGTTAGCTGCGAATTAACGACCAAAAGAGTCGCGAATCAACAAGGAGTTGACGCTCTGCTTCAATGCGAAGAACCTCGCCACGACGCGGCGCTGACCTTCGCTGAGCAGACCTGCCAACCCGGTGCCGCGCTGCACCTCTGATTCGAGACAACGAAATGAAACCCATCTTCAAGTGCGCGGCGCTGGCCGCCACGATCCTCGCCGTCGGTTCGGCGCTCGCCGCCGAGAAGGCGCCGTACGAGCTGGTGCGGCGCGTCGCCCTGGGCCCCCGCTCGCACTACGACTACACCGCGGTCGAGCCCGGCCATCGCCGCCTCTACGTGACGCGGGGCGACCACGTGGACGTCCTGGCGCTGCCGTCGGGCGAGCTCGTCGGCGTGATCGAGAATACCGAGGGCGTGCATGGCGTCGCGTTCGACGAGGCTCGAGGCGTCGGGTTCACGAGCAACGGCGCGAGCAACTCCGTCACCGTGTTCGACCTCGCGACGCTCCGGGTCAAGTCGAAGATCGCGCTGACTGGCAAGAAGCCCGACGCGATCGTCTTCGCGCCCGACGCGGACAAGCTCTACGTCTTCAACGGGCACAGCGACAGCGTCGATGTCGTCGATGGCAAGACGCTGGCGATCAGCCGCACGATCCAGACCAGCGGAGATCCGGAGTTCGCGGTCGCAGACGGACACGGACACATCTTCTTCAACATCGAGAACCATCCCGCGGTGGAGGTCATCGACACGGCGTCCGACCGGATCGTGGACACCTGGCCGCTGGCGCAGTGCGACGCCCCGACGGGCATCGCCATCGATGCCCGGCACGCCTTGCTCGTCTCGTCGTGCCAGAACCACTTCGATGTGGTGACCGACGCGTCGAGCGGCAAGGAAGTCGGCCGGTTCGGCATCGCCGGCCATCCCGACGCCGTCGCCTTCGACGCCGCGACCCAGACGGTCTTCACGGCATGCGGCGAGGGCAAGGGCACGCTCAGCATCGCCGACGAGCTGCCAGACAGGCAGTTCGCCGTCCGCCAGGAACTCGAGAGCCTTCCCGGCGCTCGCACGCTCGCGCTGGACGGCGTCGACGGCCGGGTCTACCTGCCTTCGGGTACCGGAGACGCCTTCCTGGTGGGTGTCGCCGCGCCGCGCAAGCACTGATCTTCTGCCGTGCGGGCTCGGGCTCCCGGGCCTGGGCCGACAGCCACTTGCGCCCGCGGCGGGTCAGGCGGCCAAAGTGGATTCCGACGTCCGGATGATGCATGCCGCCGTTCTCGATCAGCCGCTCGACGAGCAGCATCCGCGGGACGGTGATGGGCATGGGCGTTCCCGGCGCTGTGGGCGTCGGCATTGTCGGGATCGATCCTGTCGGATTGCCATCGCCTGAAGCGCCGCTGACTGCCTGCGCGACAGGCCGCGAAACATGCCTCGATAACGAGCTCGAGTTAGCCGACGGTTATCTCGATGCCTTCGCGTTAGGGGGGTCTCCGGTCGCGTTCGACTTCGCGCAAGGTTCGCCGGCACCAGGGCCCGGAGTCACGCGTCGGTCATCTGCGCGGCCTACCTTGCACTGCCCCTCGGTCGACATCGACGACCGTCCGGGGCCCTGCGCGAATGCCGGAACAGACCCAGGCGGTCGGACGCGCAACGCTCATCCGTGGCATGAACCTCCCTTCCAAGAACCAACCCTTTGAGAGACACCATGAAGCCCCTTCTTCTCGGTACGGCGTTGCTCTGCGGCAGCGCCCTCGCCCTGGCCGATGACGATCGCCACTCCTTCGATCACGTGCTCATCGTCAGCATCGACGGCATGCATGAGCAGGACCTGGCGCGTTGCATCACCGACAGTACCTGCCCCAACATCGCCGCGCTCGCGCGCCACGGCGTGACCTACACGAACGCGTACACGCCGGGGCTGTCGGACTCCGTGCCGGGACTGGCCGCGCTGGTCACCGGCGGCGGCCCGCGCTCCACCGGCCTGTTCTACGACGACGTCTACGACCGCACACTCTATGCGGGCACCGACACCACGTGCACGGGCACGCCCGGCGTGGAGGTCTTCCTGCAGGAGCTGGTGGGCATCGACGCGATCAACGGCGGCGCGCTGGTGCACCTCGACGGCGGCGGCGCCTTCAATCCGCAGCAGATCCCGCATCGGAAGATCGGCAACAAGTGCGTGCCGGTCTACCCGCACGACTTCATCCGGACCAACACGATCTTCGAGGTCGTCAAGCAGAACCTGCGCCACGCGCACACGGCCTGGTCGGACAAGCACGCGTGGGGCACCGACTGGGTCAACGGCCCGTCCGGCAAGGGCGTCGACGACATGGCGCGGACCGAGATCAACTCGATCGACGGCCCCGCCGGCAACGACTTCACGGGCTCGTACGACGGCGTCGCGCCGGCCTACCTGCACACCGAGGTGTTCGACGACATCCACGTGCAGAACATCCTCAACGAGATCGACGGCAAGGATTCGACCGGCAAGGCCTCCGCGCCCGTGCCGACGATCTTCGGCACGAACTTCCAGACGCTCAGCGTGGCGCAGAAGGCCACAAACCTGTCCGGCGGCGGCTACGCGGACGCGGCATTCACGCCGAACCCGTTCGTGAAGGCCGCGATCGCCTACGTGGACGGCGCCATCGGCAAGTTCAGCGCCGAACTCGCGGCGCGCCACCTGGCCGATTCGACGCTCTTCGTCGTGACCGCCAAGCATGGCCAGTCGCCCGCCGACTACGCGCGCCTCAAGAAGATCGGCCACGCCGTGGGCACCGCGCTGACGGCCTATGCCGGCGGCGGCAGCGACCCCGTCACCGGCAACAACCTGGGCAACGGCCAGGTCACCGACGACGACGTCGCGTTCGTCTGGTTGAACGACCAGTCGCAGCGCGCGGCCGCGAAGGCGATGCTGGACGCGTCCACGGCCTGCCCCGCGGTGGATCCGGCGACCCGGACCGTCGCGACCGTCGTGCCGCAGATCTGCGCCGACAACGGCGGCGCGGTCATCGACCTGAGCGCCGTGCCCTGGAAGTTCGGCGACCCCGCCAACGGCCGCACACCCGACTTCATGGTGCAACCCAATCCCGGCGTCATCTACACCACGAGCCAGGCCAAGGACATGGAGCACGGCGGCTTCGCACCCGACGACGGCCATCTCGCCCTGCTGGTCTCGCACCCGTCGATGCGCGCGAGGACCGTCGATCGCCGCGTGACGACCGCCCAGGTCGCGCCGACGGCGATCCGCGCGCTCGGCCTGGATCCGGAACTGCTCGAGGCGGTGCGCAAGGAAGGGACGCGCGTGCTGCCGCATGCGCTGTCCGGCGACCGCGACGACGACAACTGAGGTGTGTGACGGCCCCGCGCCCGCGGGGCCGTTCCCGAGGTCAGGCCAGCGTCACGCGCTCGATGTCGTCCGCCGGCTCGAAGCCGAACACCTGCGCGTAGAACGACAGCTCGGCCTCCAGCGCCCGCTGCATGCTCTCCTTCTTGCGGAAGCCGTGGCCCTCGCCCTCGAAGGCGATGTAGGCCACCGGGATGCCTCGCGCGTGCAGCGCGGCCACCATCGCCTCGGCCTGCGACGGCGGCACCACCTTGTCGTCCAGGCCCTGGAAGAAGATCACCGGGCACGACAGGCGGTCGGCCGCGTGGATGGGCGAGCGCTCCAGGTACAGCCGCTCGCGCTCGGGCAACGGCGCCAGCAGGTCGTTGGTGTACTGCGACTCGAACTTGTGCGTGTCCGCGTCGAGCGCGCGCAGGTCGCCGACGCCGTAGTGGCTCGCGCCGGCCTTGAAGACGTCGTGGAACGCGAGCGCCGCGAGCGTCGTGTAGCCGCCGGCGCTGCCGCCGCGGATCGCGAGCCGCTCGGCGTCGACGAGGCCCTGCTCCGCCAGGTGGCGCGCGCCGGCGATGCAGTCCTCCACGTCCACCACGCCCCACTGCCCCGTGAGCAGCTGGCGATAGGCGCGGCCGAAGCCCGTGCTGCCGCCGTAGTTGACGTCCAGCACCGCGAAGCCGCGGCTGGTCCAGTATTGCGTCGACAGCTTGAGCGTGTTGCTGGCCATGGCCGTGGGGCCGCCATGGATGATGACGATCAGCGGCGGCCGCTCGCCCGCCGGCATCGCGCAGCCGGCGTTGCGCGGCGCGTAGTGGAAGGCGTGCGCGGTGCGGCCGTTCGCGCTCGGATAGGAGATCGCGCGCGGCACCGACAGCACCGAGGCGTCGGGCAGCTCGTCGGCGCTGCGGGCCAGCACCGTCACCGCGCCGTCGTCCAGCGCGATGCGGGCGATGCAGGTGGTGGTCGTGGGCGAGCCGGCCTCGACGAGCGCGAAGCCGGGGCCCACGCGCAACTCCGCGATGTCCTCGAACGGCGTGGCGATCGTCGTGGCGACGCCGGTGCGCAGGTCGATGCGCAGCAGCCGGCTGATGGCGTTCTCGCGGCAGGTGGCGACGATCTCGTGCGGGCCCGCGAAGCCGTACGACGACTGCGCGAACACCCACATCGGCAGCCCGAACTCGGCCTCCATGGGAAGCACCGGCACGAGGCCGCTCGCCTCCAGCCGGTACAGGTTCCAGAAGCCGCTGCGGTCGGAGACGACGTGCAGCCTGCCGTCGGGTGCCCACGCCGGCTGGCACAACGACTCGTCGCGTCCGCCGGCCACGCGGCGCGCGTGCGCCAGCGTGCCGTCGTCGGCGATGGCCGCCAGCCACAGCTCGGTGCCTTGCCAGGGCATGTCGGGATGGTTCCATTGCAGCCACGCGAGGCGCCGGCCCTCGGGCGACACGCGCGCGGCCGCGTAGAAGTCGGCGCCCTCCGCCAGCGTGGTGCTGCCGCTGCCGTCGAGCGCCAGGCCGACGAGGGTGTTGCGCGGCTCGCCCGCGCCGCCGTGCTGCTCGCGCACGGCCACCAGCCGGCCGTGGCGCACGTCGAGCTCGAGGTCGGCATGGCGCTGCTGGCCGTCGTGGGTCAACGCCACCGGCGCGGCGTCGCCTTCCTGCGCGTAGACGAGGTTGTCGGCGAAGTTCGAGAACCAGACCGTGTCGTCCGCGGCCGCGAACGCGCCGCCGCCGTACTCGTGCACCCGCGTGCGCACGTTGAACGGCGCGGGCGTGACGATGCGCGGAACCCCGCCGTCGCCGGGCGTGGCCACGCCGATGCGGCCGCCCTCCTCCGGCAGGCTCTGCAGCCACAGCACGCGGTCGCCCACGATGCGCGGCGAGGCCACGGGTCGGACGCCCGCGGCGACGCGGGCCGCGGTGATGGGCGAGGGCCAGGTGCCGCAAGGGGCGACGATGGGGTGGGTCATGGTGGGACTCCGAAGAGGATCGTTCATTCTCGATGCTGTTCGAGCACCGTGTGCACCAGCCCCGCCAGCCGCTCCAGCGTGTACTCCTTCTGCAGCAGCGCGCCCACGCGCAGCGCGCCGGCCTGCTGGCGCATGTCGTCGGAGATGAAGCCCGAGGTGATGATGATGGGCAGCCTCGGCGCCGCGCGCGCGATCGCGGAGGCGAGCTCCATGCCGTTGATCTCCGGCATGTTGTAGTCGGTGACGACGATGTCGAACGCGTCCGCATCGGCCTGCACGCGCGCCAGCGCCGCGGCCGGCTGCTCGAACGCGGTCACCCTGTAGCCGGCGCGGCGCAGCAGCCCGTCCACCATCAGCACCATCGCCGGATCGTCGTCCACGCACAGCACGTGCTCGCCGCGGCCGCGCGGCGCGTCGAGCTCGCCGTGCTGCGACTCCACGGCCTCCTGCGGCGCGTCCTGCAGCGGGAACCACAGGTCGAAGCGGCTGCCCATGCCCGGCACGCTGTGCACGTGGATGGCGCCGCCGTGCACGCTGACGATGCCGTGCACCACGGCCAGGCCCAGGCCCGTGCCGTGGCCCACCTGCTTGGTGGTGAAGAACGGCTCGAACACCCGTGCCCGCGTGGCCTCGTCCATGCCGCAGCCGTTGTCGGCGATCCACAGGTGGGCGCGCGGGCCGCCGCGCAGCGCCGGCGGCCACGTGCTGGCGGCCTCGACCTGCGGCACGGCGTCGGCGTCCTCCACGTCCAGCCCCACGTCGATGCGGCCGCGGCCGGCCGGCAGCGCGTGCCAGGCGTTGGTGCACAGGTTCATCACGATCTGCTGCACCTGGGTGGGGTCGGCGCGCACGTGCACGGGCGTCCTGGGCATGCTCACGTGCAGCTGCACCTGCGCGGGCATCGACGCGCGAAGCATGTCGAGCGTCTCGTCGATGACCGGCTGCAGCGCCTGCGTGTGCAGCTCCTGGGCCTGCATGCGGCTGAACGTGAGGATCTGCTGCACGAGGCTGCGCGCCCGCACCGCGGCGCGCTCGATCTGCGCCAGGCTCATGTCGCTGGACAGGCCGATGGCCGCGTCCTGGCGCGCCGCGGCCACGTTGCCGATGATGGCCGCCAGGATGTTGTTGAAGTCGTGCGCGATGCCGCCGGCCAGCGTGCCGATGGCCTCCATCTTCTGCGCGTCGCGCAGCTGCGTCTCGAGCGCGGCGCGGCGCTCCTCGGCGAGGCGGCGCTCGTTGATGTCGGTGAGCATGCCCAGCGCGCCCGAGGGCCGGCCGGCGTCGTCCATGATGGAGCGCGTGGACAGCGACACCCACATCGGCGAGCCGTCGGCGCGCCGCAGCCGCAGCTCGATCGTGGCGCCCTCCCCGTCGCGTGCGCCATGCGAGGCAAGCGCCGCGCGGCAGCGCTCGGCCTCCTCCTCGTCCATGAAATCGTCCACCGGGCGGCCCCGCATCGACTCCTCGGACACGCCCAGCCACTGCGCGATGCGCGGGTTGACGAAGGCGAGGCGGCGCGAGGCGTCGAGCAGCCAGATGCCCTCGCTGGCGGTCTCCACGATGCGCCGATAGCGCTCCTCGCTTTCGCGCAGCTCGTGCGTCATCGCCTGCGCGGCCGCATAGGCGCGCGCGCGGCCGGTGACGAGCTGGTGCGTGATCACGCCCAGCAGCAGGCTCAGCACCACGCCCGCCACCAGGATCACGGTGGACGCGTTGCGCTCGTGCACGCGCTCGAACTCGGGCAGCGAGCTGAGCTGCACCGTCCACGTGTGGCCCGCCAGGGTGACGTACTCCTGCGCCTGGAAGCGCGCCTTGCGGATCGGGTCGTCGCCGCCCGAGGTGGCGTCGCCCGCGGTGTCGGAGCGGTACATCAGCGAGGCCTCGCTGGTATCGGCGCCGTCGTGCAGCCGCACCACCAGGCCGGGGCTCTGCTCGCCGTAGAGCGTGGACATGAGGTCGCTCACCCGGAAGGCCGCGCGCACCCAGCCGATGCCGTGCGCGCGGCGCTCGGCGATGGAGTTGATGGACGCGCCGAGCGCGTACACCGGCAGGTAGATGAGGCAGCCGCTGCGCAGCTCCGGGCCGGAATCCACGCGCAGCTGCACCAGCGACGTGAGCGTGGCGTTGCCGGAGTCGCGCGCCTGCACCATCGCGGCGTGGCGCGTGGCCTCGGAGTACGAGTCGTAGCCGACGACCATGCGGTTGGACACGCTGTCGGGCGCCACCAGCGCGACGGGCGCGTAGAAGTCGCGCGCGCCGTCGGGCCGCACGCGATAGTCGGGATGGCCGCCGCGGCGCATCTTCTCCACGTGGGCGGGCAGGTCGGCGGCCGGGATCAGGCGCGAGAACGCCACGCTCTGCAGGCCGGCGGCGTCGGGGCCGGCCATCACGGTGTCGACATAGGTCTCGAAGGCCTGCGGGTCGATGCCGTTGTCGGCCGACAGCAGGCCCTGCACGCCGCGCAGCATCTGCTCGTAGTTGGCGATGCGCTGCTCGATGCGGCCGGCGGTCTGGCGCGCGTTGGCGTCGAAGACCGCGCGCAGCCGCGCCTGCTCGTTGTCGCGCTCGTGCACGCACAGCCCGATCGTGAACGCGAGCGTGATGGCGCCGACGAACAGCGAGATCAGAGGGGGAAGAGCGCGTTTCACTTAGAAATTGGTCATCTGCCTGGCGAGGTCGGCCGGGAAGTACTTCTCGAAGATGCGCAGGATCGTGCCGTCGGCGCGCATCGAGTTGACGATGTCGCGCCAGGCGCCCTGCTGCGCCGGCGACAGCGACTTCCTCGACATCACCAGCCCGTGCAGCACCGACGGATCGCCGAAGTCGAGGATGGACGTCTGCGCCTTCAGCTGCGCGCCGGCGATCACCGGGAAGTCGAACGGCTCGATGATCATGGCCTGGATGTCGTCGTCGAGCAGGATGGTGTAGAGCGGATCGAGGCTGCCGGCGTAGGTGGCGCGCTGCTCGCCCTCCAGCGCGTCGACGAAGGCGTTGGCCCGGTCGCCGTAGCGGAAGCTGCGGATCAGGCCCACGCGCAGCGCGCGCCTGCGGAGGAACTCGTCCGCGCTGTGCACCCCGGTGTCGCGCCGCACCAGCAGGTAGTACTTGTTGGAGACGTACCAGGCGAACGTCGCGAACTTGTCGCGCTGCGCATTGGTGATGCCCGACAGCGTGAAATCGAGCGCGCCGGATTCGATCAGCTGCCAGATGCGCGAGCGCGGCAGCACCGTGAGCGTGAGGCGGCAGCCGCTGCGGCGCGACATCTCCTCGGCGATGTCCTTGTCGATGCCCTCGCCCGTCTGGCCGGTGTACAGCAGCCCGTGCTCGTGCAGGCCCAGCGTGAGCGGACGCGAGCAGTCGGGCCGGGCGGCGGGTGCCGCGAGGGCGGGCACCGATGCCGGGGGCGCGGCCGACTCCTGCGGCGGCGCCGCCTCGGCCACCGCGGCGCGCGCGCCGCAGCAGGCCGCCAGCACCACCAGCCAGGCGGCGGCCAGCGGCGCGATGCCGCGGTGCGGGAGCGGCCAGGAAGGTCGATATCGGCGAGGCATGGCGGCGGGATACCGGGCTGGCGCCGGGGTGTCGGAACGGAGGGGACGAACGAACGCCGGTGGGATGCACCGGCATGGGGTCAATGTTACCGACGCGGCGGCCGATGGTGCGCGCCGCGAGGGTCGGGGTTTCCTCATTGTTCTCCCGCAAGCGAGGATTCGGCCACGCGTTCGCCCCCCGGGAGCACCCGGCGCAGCCCGCTCAGGTGGGAATGTCTTCCATGATGGCCGACAAGTCCAACCTTGCGTTTTCATGACCGACACGCGGCGATGCATCTGGTAGCGTGCGCGCCATGAAGACCACCATCGCCCCCCAACTCCAGGTCTCCGAGTCGCGCCGGGGGTTCACCTGGGTGGACGGCGTGGTGATGCTGGTGCTGATCGCGGTCTTCTGGAGCGCGCTGCATTTCGGCAAGGGCATGCTGGTGCACTTCGACGCGTCGGCGCAGCCCGGCATCGACGGCAGCGTGTGGCAGATCCCGTACTACGCGGGGCGGACGCTGCTGCGCATGTGGATCGCCTTCGCGTTCTCGCTGGTCTTCGCCGTCGGCACGGGCTACCTGGCCGCCAAGAGCGCGCGGGCGCGGATGCTGATCCTGCCCGCGCTCGACGTCCTGCAGTCGGTGCCCGTGCTGGGCTTCCTGTCGGCCACCGTGACGGCGTTCATGGCGCTGTTCCCCGGCAGCCTGATGGGCGTGGAATGCGCGGCGATCTTCGCGATCTTCACCGGCCAGGTCTGGAACATGGCGTTCGGGTTCTACCACTCGATGGTGACCATCCCCACCGACATGCAGGAGGCCGCCACCACCTACGGCATGACGCGCTGGCAGCGCTTCACCACGCTGGAGCTGCCGGCCTCGGCCCACAGCCTGATCTGGAACTCGATGATGTCGTTCGGCGGCGGCTGGTTCTTCGTCGCGCAGAGCGAGGCCATCACCGTGATGAACCGCGACATCAAGCTGCCCGGCCTCGGCTCCTACATGGCGCAGGCCATCGAGCGCGGCGACAGCAACGCGTCGCTGTGGGCCGTCGTGGCGATGATCGTGCTCATCCTGGTCAGCGACCAGCTGGTCTGGCGGCCGCTGCTCGCGTGGGCCGACAAGTTCAAGATCGAGCTGACCGAGTCGCGGACGCCCGCCACCTCGTGGGTCTACGACCTGCTGCGCGGCGCCTACGTGTTCACCTGGCTGGCCGAGCGCGTCGTGCGGCCGTTGCTGGCGCAGTCCTCGCGCATCGGCCGCCGGCAGGTGCGGCGGCTCGCGCCGTTGAAGGCGGTGCGGGGCGACTATGTCTGGCGCGCCGTCGTGGGCGTGCTGCTCGCGTGGCTGGCCTACGAGGTGCTGACGGGCATCGTCGCGGCGGCCGAGGAACTGCGCGGCGCGCTGTCCTGGCGCCTGTTCGGGCACATCGCCTGGCTGGGGTTCCTGACGATGCTGCGCGTGGTGGCGATGACGGTGCTCGCCACGATCGTCTGGACGCCCGTGGGGGTCTGGATCGGCTTCCAGCCGCGCGTCGCGCGCTTCGCCCAGCCGCTCGCGCAGATCGGGGCGTCCTTCCCGGTGAACATGACGTTTCCGCTGGTGGTGGGCTGGTTCGTCGCCGCGAACATCTCCATCAACTGGGGCAGCATCCTGCTGATCGCGATGGGCACGCAGTGGTACATCCTGTTCAACGTGGTCGCGGGCGCGATGGCGATCCCGAACGACCTGAAGGAGGCCGCGACGGTCTACGGCCTGCGCAACTGGAACCTCTGGCGCACGCTGATCCTGCCCGCGATCTTCCCGTTCTGGGTGACCGGCGCCTGCACCGCGGCGGGCGGCGCATGGAACGCGAGCATCGTGGCGGAGCTCGCCACCTTCGGCAAGACGACGCTGAAGGCCGATGGCCTCGGCGCCTACATCGCCGAGGTGACCCGCACCGGCGAGACGCCCCTCATCATCGCCAGCATCGCGGTGATGTCGCTGTTCGTCGTGCTGATGAACAAATTCATCTGGCGCCGGCTGTATGCGTTCGCCGAGCGCCGTTTCCGACTGGATTGACCATGACCACCGTGAACGAAACCCTCGCCAGGCCGGCCGTCGCCGAGCTCTGCGCCGTCACCAAGTCGTACCGGACCGCGGGCGGCCACGAGCTGAAGGTGCTCGAGAACATCGACCTCGCCGTCCGCGAGGGCGAGCTGCTGGCCTTGCTGGGCCAGTCGGGCTCCGGCAAGTCGACGATCCTGCGCTGCCTCACCGGCCTGGTGGAGCCCACGTCCGGGCGCGCCCTGGGCCACGGCGAGCTGCTGGCCGGCGTGAACCCGGACGTCTCCATCGTGTTCCAGACGTTCGCGCTGTATCCGTGGCTGACGGTGGAGCAGAACGTCGCCGTCGGCCTCATGTCGCGCCGGATGAGCCGCGCCGGCCGGGCCGCCGCCATCGACCACGCCATCGAGCTGATCGGCCTCGGCAACTACCACGCGGCCTACCCGCGCGAGCTCTCCGGCGGGATGCGCCAGCGCGTGGGCATCGCGCGCGCGCTGGTGTCGCAACCCAAGCTGCTGTGCCTGGACGAGGCGTTCAGCGCGCTGGACGTGCTCACCGCCGAGAACCTGCGCCAGGAGCTGATCAGCCTGTGGCGCTCGAAGGAGAACGGCCTCAGCTCGATCTTCATGGTGACGCACAACATCGAGGAGGCCGTCGAGATGGCCACGCGCGTGGTGGTCGTGTTCCCGCGGCCCGGCCGGCTGGGCCTGGTGCTGGACAACCCCCTGCCGTATCCGCGCGATCCCAAGAGCCCGGAGTTCCAGCGCCTCGTGAGCATCATCCACGAGTCGATCACCACGATGACGCTGCCCGACCTGCCGCCCGAGGCGCCGCCCGCGCCGGGACAGGCCATCTCGCGAGCGCGTTCGCGCATGGAGTCGATCCCCGCCGTGCCGGTGGCGCAGATCCTGGGCCTGCTGGAGATCCTGGACGGCGCGCCCGAACTCAAGAACATCTACGAGATCTCGGACGACATCGGCAAGGAGTTCGGCGAGACCATCTCCATCGTGAAGGCCGCGGAGATCCTCGAGCTCGTGGACACGCCCAAGCACGACGTCGAGCTCACCGACCTCGGGCGCCGCTTCATCGCCTCGGATCGCGACGGCCGGTGCGCCATCTTCGCGGAGCAGGTGTTCAAGCTGCGGATCTTCCACATCATCCTCGCGCTGCTGGACGCCTACGAGGAGATCGACTCCGAGCGCATCGTCAAGGACGTCGCCAGCGCGCTGCCGTACGACAACCCCGAGAAGACCTTCGAGACGATGATCGCGTGGGGACGCTATGCGGGCCTGATGGACCTGAACACCAAGACCGGCAAGGTCTTCGTGCCCCGGGACGAGGACGCGGAGACGACGTCCGACGCCGGTTGAAGTCGGCTCAGCGCAGGTCGCCGCTGGCGTGCGGCTTCTCGCAGTTGTCGTCGTGCGGATGATCGTGCCCGGCGTGCGGCGTGAAGGCCGCGGTCGCCTCGATCTCCACCTTGTAGGCGCTGTTGATCAGCCTGGCGCCCACCGTCACGCGCGCCGGCGTGTGGCCCGGCACGACCCAGTCGTCCCAGACCGCGTTCATCTGCGCGTAGTCGCCCACCGACGCCAGGTACACGCGCGCGGACACGATGTGCTGGCGCCCCGCGCCGACGTGCTGGAGCAGGCGGTCGATGAAGCCGAGCACCTCGCGGGTCTGGCCGCCGATGTCCAGCGACGCGTCCTCCGCGACCTGGCCGGCGATGAAGACGAGCTTGCCGGTGCCGACGTCGACGACGGTCATCTCGCTGAAACGGGGCCCGATTTCGTGGCGTTCGATGTGCATGGGGAATGGCTTCGGCTGGTCTCGGGATTGGGGCACGTGCAACGGGGCGGCGTCAATCCGCAGCGGCCCGCGCCGGGGCGGCATCGTCGCCCGCGCGATTCCACCAGCCGCCGCCGAGGGCCTGCAGCATGGCGGCCGCATCGCTCAGGCGCTGGGCCTTGGCCTGGACGGCGGCCGCCAGCGCCTGCTGGTGGGCCTGTTGGACCTGGATCACCGCCACGGCGCTGACGTCGCCCAGGTCGAGCTGGCGCCGGCTGACCTGGAGCGTGTGCCCGGCGATGTCGAGTGCGTGGCGCGTGGCGCGCTCGGCCTCGGCGTCCGCCTGCACGGCCTGCAGCGCGTCCGCCACGTTCTGGAACGCGTTGATGACCGTGGCGCGCCAGGTGGCCTCGGCCTGGTCGTACGCGGCACGGGCGGCCGCCTCCTTGTGCCTGAGCGCGCCGCCGTCGACCAGCGTCTGGGTGGCGCTGCCGGCCAGGGTCCAGAACGCGGTGCCCGGCCCGAACAGGCCCGACAGCGACGCGGCCGACGAGCCCCAGCTGTTCACGCCCAGCGTCACCTGCGGCAGCCGGTTGGCCACCGCGACGCCGACATCGGCCGACGCGCTCTCCAGGTCGGCCTCCGCCGCGAGCACGTCGGGCCGGTGCTCGACCAGCGTGGACGGCAGCGTCAGCGGCAACGGATCGGGCAGCGTCAGGTCGTCCAGCCGCAGCTCGGGAACACCGGCGGCGTCGGGCGGCAGGCCCGCCAGCGCCTTGACGAGATCGCGCTGCTGCGCGAGCTGCTTGCGTAGGCCGGGCAGCGCCGCCTGCAGCGACGCCAGCTGCGATTCCTGCTGCGACACGTCGAGCTCCGAGCTCTCGCCCAGGCGCTGCAGCTGGCGGAAGCGTTCCAGCACGTCCGACTGCAACGCGGCCTGGCGCGCCGTGGCGTCGACCTGCGCCTGCAGGCTGGCCTCGGCGATCGCCGCGACGACGAGGTTGGCGCTCAGGGACAGGTAGGTCGCCTCGACGTTCCAGCGCTGCGCCTGCTCCTGCGCCCGCAGCGATTCGACCTGGCGCCGGTTCAGGCCGAACAGGTCCGGCGTGTACGAGACGTTCAGCTGCGCGGTGCTCAGGTTGAAGATGTCGGAGCCCGACGCCAGCGGGCTGGCCAGCGGAGTGGCGACCTTCTGGCGCGCCGCCGAATACGACGCGTCGACCGTGGGGAAGAACGCGGCCTGCTGCGCGCGCCGCATCTCGCTCGCCTGCCGCAGCGCCGCCTGCGCGGCGGCCACCGACGGGCTGCGCGCGAGCGCACCGCGCACCAGCTCGTCGAGGGCCTTGGAATGGAACAGCGTCCACCACTGCGCGGGCACCTCCGCGTCCACCACCTGCCGCTCGTCGCGCATGGCGGCGGCAACGGGCGCGGGCAGGTAGTCCATCGCCGGCAGCGCCGGACGCCGATAGTCGGGGCCCACCGCGCAGCCGGCCAGCAGCGCCAGGCAGGCCGCCGCGGCCGATCGCGTCATCACAGGGAAGGTCGTCATGGTCATCACCGGGTACGCCGCAGTTGCCGATCGGCTGCGCGGTTCTCGAAATGGCGCTCGATCGCGAAATAGAGGACGGGCAGCACCAGCAGCGTGAGCAGCGTCGACACGATGAGGCCGCTGACGACCACCGTGGCGACGCCGCGCTGCACGTCCGTGCCCACGCCCGTGGCCAGCGCGGCGGGCAGCATGCCGATGGAGGCCACCGTGGCCGTCATCAGCACCGGGCGCAGGCGCTCGGACGCGGCGCGCAGGATGGACTCGTCCAGCGCGATGCCCTCGCCGCGCACGCGCCGGAAATTGGCCACCATGATGATGCCGTTCTGCACCGACACGCCGAACAGCGCGATGAAGCCGACCGCCGTCGCGACGTTGAGCGTCTCGCCGGTCAGGCGCAGCGCCACCAGCCCGCCGAGCGTCGCCATCGGCACCACGCCCAGCACCAGCAGCGTCTGGCGCACCTTGCCGAACTGGAGGAACAGCAGCACCGCCATCATCGCGAACACCAGCCCGAGGATGAACACCAGCCGGGCCTGCGCGCGCCGCTCGTTCTCGAACTGGCCGGCCCACTCCAGGCGATGCTTCGTCGGCTCGAACTTCACCTCGGCGTCGATGCGGCGTTGCGCCTCGGCCAGGTACGAGGTGAGGTCGCGGCCGCGGTTGTCGACGCGCACGGTGATCTGGCGCTCGTTGAGCTCGTGCGAGATCGTGCTCTCGCCGGTCCTGTAGCGCAGGTCGGCGAGCTGCGACAGCGGGATGCGGGCGCCGCCCGGCGCCGTCACCGTGAGCGCGCCGATGTCCTGCAGCGTGCCCTTGGCCGAGCGCGGGAACCGGGCGGTGACGGCGTACTGGCGATCGCCCACGTACATCGTGGTGACGGCCGCGCCGCCGAGGCCGGTCTGGATCAGCGTGGCGATGTCGGACACCGGCACGCCGACGCGGCCGGCCGCCTCGAGGTCGATCTTCACCACGAGCTGCGGGATCGGCGGCTCCTGGAACAGCGAGGCCGACGCGGTGCCGCGGATCGTGCGCAGGATGTCCACCACCTGCTGCGCGATGCGGCGGTCGTCGACGATGTCCTCGCCGTAGACGCGCAGCACCAGCGGGCTGTGCGCGCCGCCGATCGCGTCGTTCACGCCGTCGATGATGGGCTGGCTGATGCCCACGTCGAAGCCGGGCAGGCGTTGCAGGCGCTCGTTGAGGCGGCGCACGAACTCAGCCTTGGACTCGCGGCCGGGCCAGTCGGCATAGGGCTTGAGCCCGACGGGCACCTCCATGTGCGAGGGCGTCCACGGGTCGGTGCCGTCGTCGCTGCGGCCCAGTTGCGTGACCACGTACGAGACCTCCGGGAACTCGTGCAGCGTGCGCCGCAGCTCGCCGGCCATCTCGCTGGCCTTGTCCATCGAGAGCCCGGTGGGCAGCTGCACCTGCAGCCACAGCGCGCCTTCGTCGAGCTCGGGCAGGAACTCGCGCCCCGTGGTCGCGCCCAGCAGCACCACCGCCGCAAGCACCAGCGCTGACGCGACGTAGACCACCGGCGTGCGCAGCAGCAGCCAGCCGAGGCCGCGCCGGTAGCGCTCGGTGAGCCAGATGAGCGGCTTGTTGTGGAACACCTTGCGCGGCTTGCGCAGGGCCACGAAGGCCAGGCCCGGGATCAGCGCCATGCAGCCCAGCAGCGCGCCGAACAGCGCGAAGCCCACCGTGAACGCCATCGGCGAGAACAGCTTGCCCTCCGCGCGCTCGAACGCGAACAGCGGGAAGTAGGCGCAGACGATGATCAGCGTGGCGAAGAAGATGGGCCGCGCGACCTGGCCCGTCGTCTCGAGCACGTCGTCGGCGTCGAGCGCGCGCTCGGGGTTCTCCTCGCGCCGCCGCAGCATCGCCTCGGTGACCACGATCGCGCCGTCGACGATGATGCCGAAGTCGATCGCGCCCAGCGAGAACAGGTTGGCGGGCATGTGCAGCAGGTTCATCGCGATGAACACCGCCACGAGCGCGAGCGGGATCGCGGTCGCCGCCACGAAGGCGCTGCGCGGGCTGCCCAGGAACAGGATCAGCACGACGCAGACGAGGCCGACGCCCTCCAGCACGGTGTGCGTCACCTTCTCCACGGTGAGCTTCACGAGCTGGTCGCGGTCGATGTAGGGCACGATCCTCACGCCCAGGGGCGCGAGGCGCTTCTGCAGCTCGTCCACCTTCGCGTGCACGCCCTCCAGCACCTTCGACGGGTTCTGGCCCTTGAGCAGCAGCACGATGCCCTCGATGGTGTCGGGATCGGCGTCCTTGCCGAGGATGCCTTCGCGCTCCTGGTGCCCGATCTGCAGCTTGCCGAGATCGCGCAGCTGCACCGGCACGCCGGCGCTCGTCGCCACCGCGATCGCGCCGAGGTCGTCGAGTCCGTGCGCCTGGCCGATGCCGCGCACCACGTAGCTCTGCTCGCCGCGCGCGATGCGTCCGCCGCCGGCGTTCTGGCTGCCGTTGTTGATCGCGGTGACCACGTCGTCGAGCGCGAGGCCGTAGTGGTCGAGCGCGCGCGGATCGAGCTCGACCTGGAACTCCTTCGTGAAGCCGCCGAAGTTGTTGACGTCGGCGATGCCGGCCACCTGGCGGAATGCGGGAATCACGAGCCAGCGCTGGATCTCGGACAGCTCCATCAGGTTCTTCGTGTCCGACTCCAGCGTGTAGCGGTAGATCTCGCCCACCGGGCTGGACACCGGGTCGAGCCCGGGCTGCACGCCCGCGGGCATGGTCACCTGCGCGATGCGCTCGTTCACGCGCTGGCGCGCGAAGTAGTCGTCGGTGCCGTCCTTGAACACGAGCGTGATGAGCGACAGCGCGAAGGTGCTGCTCGAGCGCATGGTCACGAGTCCGGGCGTGTTGGCCAGCGCGCGTTCCAGCGGCGTGGTGACCTGCTGCTCGATCTCCTCGGCCGCCAGGCCGGGCACCTGGGTCGTGACCTGCACGGTGACGTCGCTGATGTCGGGATACGCCTCCACCGTCATCTGCGTCCAGGAGAAGTAGCCGTAGACGAGCAGCCCCAGCGTCAGCACCCACACCAGAAGGCGGCGCCGGAAGCACAGCTCGATGAACTGGTTAATCATTCAGCAGCACTCCGCCGCGGGTCACCACGCGGTCGCCGCGCTTCAGGCCGGACACCACGCGCACGGCCTGGTCGTCCTCGGCGCCGATCTCCACGGCGCGGCGCACGAACGTCCACGGCGCCACCTCCACGAGCACGGTGGTGCTGTCGTTGTTCATCAGCAGCGCCGAAGGCGGCACGCTGACGCTGCCCGCGTCCGGCACCGCGAAGGTGGCCGTCGCGAACATGTTCGGCCGCAGGCGGCCATCGGCGTTGTCGAACGGAACGCGCACCTTGGCGCGGCGCGTGTCGGGCTCCAGCACCGGACTCGCGCGCAGCGACTTGCCGTGCAGCGTCACGCCGGGCAACGCGACCAGCGTCACGTCGACCGTGGCGCCGGCCGACAGCGCGCCCAGCGCCTGTTCCGGCACCTGGGCGGTGACGAAGACGCGGTCGAGGCCGGACACCGTCATGATCGGCGCCGCCGCGTCGTTGAGGAACGCACCGACGCCGGCACCGAGCGCCGTCACCGTGCCGGAGACCGGCGCCAGCACGACCAGCGCGCGGGTGCGCGGATCGATCTTCGCGCCGCCCGACAGCGTCGCGACGCGGTCGCGGGCACGCCGATCCTCGGCGGCGGCGTCGCGCCGCGCGGCCTCGGCGGCCTCGATGTCCTTGCCGGCGTTCGCGCCCACCGCCTGCACGCCGCGCGCGCGCTGCAGCGCGTGCTCCGCGAGCGCCAGCGCGTCCGCGGCCTTCTCCGCGTCGGCCATCGCCTGGCCGAAGTCCGGCGAGCTGACCGTGGCGAGCGGCTGGCCGCGGCGCACCGTGTCGCCCAGGCCGACGTGCAGCGCCAGCAGCCGCCCGGTGAGCGGCGGCGCGATCGCGACCACGCGCGCGGGATCGGCCTCGACCACCGCCGGCACCGACAGCACATGCCGTCCGGCCTGCTCGCCGACCGCGGCGACCTGGAGACGCTGGCGCAACGGCGAATCCGCCGGAACGACGATGCGGCCAGCCTGCACGACGAACATCGGCCCGGGCTCGGCGGCGGGCGCCGCCCACGCGGACGTCGACAGGGCGGCCGACAGCAGCAGGCCGGCCAGGCGATGGGGGATGTTGTTGTTCATGCGCTCACGCTCTGTTTTTCGAGGAAGGTCCTGCCGTCCGCTCACGCGTCGGCGACGTTGCAGGCAGAATTGTCGAATCTGTACCTGCTACAGAGTCAAGCCCGGGCCTTCGTCAACCTGAAGTTGCCTGTGAAAGGTGTCGCCAACATGAAAATCGGTGAGCTGTCGGCCGCCACCAACACGCCCGTGGAGACCATCCGCTACTACGAGCGCGAGGGCCTGTTGCCGGCCCCGGCCCGCACGGAGGGCAACTTCCGCCTCTACGGCGACGGCCATGTCGGCCGGCTCGGCTTCATCCGCGCGTGCCGCGCGCTGGACATGAACCTGGAGGAGATCCGCGTGCTGCTGCGCTTCCGCGATGGCAGCCATGAGGATTGCACCGAGGTGAATGCGCTACTGGACGAACACGTGGAGCACGTCGAGGAGCGGATACGCGAGCTGCGGGCGCTGTCGAAGGACCTGCGGGCGCTGCGCGAGCAGTGCCGCGAGGTCAGCGCGGCGGATCAGTGCGGGATCATGAAGGGGCTGGACCGCGGAGGCTTCGAGGCGGGGCAGAAGTCGCACTCGCATGTGGCGCACCTGCATGGGAAGCCGGGGCGCAAGGCGACGTGACGGGCGCGGTCAACGCGACGCCGCATCCAGGATCCGCGCGGCCAGCGCAGCGTACTCGCCGCCGAAATGATGGCCGCCGGCCAACGGCATCTCCTGCGCGTGGGCCGGTGACAGTGCAGGACACAGCGAGTCCTTCTCCTCCCGCCCGTAGATGCACAACGTGTCGGCGGCCGAGAGCTTGAGCGCCTCGGGAGCGATCGGCAGGTCGCCGCTCGGGCCGATCCAGTTCGCGAGGTGGAATTCGAACGAGGCCATCTGGCCGGGACCCAGAAGCGCCGTGAGCCTCACGCTCGCGCGAGTCGCCGCGGGGAGCCGGTTGAGGGCGAAGGGCAGCACGTCGGCGCCTTGCGAATAGCCGACCAGCAGCACTTCGCTGCGGCCCCAGCGGGCGGCGTAGTACCGGATGACGCGGTCGAGATCGGCCGCCAGTTCGTCCGGCGTGCGCGCGCTCCAGAAGTAGCGCAGCGAATCGAACCCGGCGACCGGCACGCCCTGCGCCGCGAACGCGGTGCCCAGGCTCTTGTCGATGCCGGCCCAGCCGCCGTCGCCGGACAGCAGGACGACGAAGCGCCGACCCGTCGAGGCGACCGGGACCTCGACGATGGGAAGGCCCGCCAGCTGTTGCGGCGGAGCGCCGAGCGCGACCTGGGGCACGGCCACCTGGCGCCAGGCCCGCTCGAAGGCCTGGGCAGGCGAACGGTCGCCCGGCAGCGCCACCCACTCGGCCTGCGGCACGCCCTGGACGAACGCGCGCGCGGCCCGCGTCGCTTCCGAACCCTGCGCATCGTCCTGCACCGCGGCCCATCGGGTCCCGAGCGCCGCGGGCGGTGGCAGGAGATCGAGGATCCCGGTGTCGCCCTCCGCCCGATGGCGCAGCGCGTTGATCGGGCACGGAGGCGTCTTCAGCGCCAGCCGGGGCGAAAAGCCGAACGACAGGCCGGCCTGGAAGGTGCCGGCAGGCGCCTGCGCCAGTACCGCATAGACATAGGGCGCGGCGCCATCCGCCCCGACCAGGATGGGCAGCAGGTAGCCCGGCAGGTGTTCGAAGGCCTGCAGATCGCGCGACAGGTTCTCGAACGCGCCCGGGCCGTACGTGCACTTGCCGTCCTGGGCCGCCAGCTTGCGGTAGAACGGCTCGAGCGGCAGCGTCGCGACCATCGCGCCCTCGTCGAGCATCGAACGCCGCATTTGCGCCTCGCGCGCCGTCGGGATGACCCCTTCCGTGACGAGCATCGCGAACTGGCGCACGCCGCCCGCTGGCGGGTAGACGCGCACGTCCGAGAACAGCCCGTGGTTCATCACCGGCGGCTCGCCCTCCCCGGCCGACGCCGCCGGTGCCGCCGCCAGGCACGCCGGGCTCGCGATCGCGGACAGCGCTGTGGCCAGTGCGGCTGCAAGACGCCGCATCCGGGCGAAGGGGTCAAGGGGTCTCATGTCTCTTGCGCGGGCCTGGTGCCGCTGATCAGGGTGGTCACATCGGCCAGTATGAACGCGGTGGACAGGCCCCGGGGCGCCGCCAGGAAGCGCGCCTCCCAGACCGGCGCGAACTTCTCCTTGAAGCTGCGCAGGCCGCGGAAGTTGTAGAAGCGATCGCCATGCTCGAAGACGAGCCTGGCGACGCGTTGCCACTTCGGCGCGCCGCTGCGCTCGGCCATGCCGGCCATCGGCGACATGCCGAGCCCGAACCGGAGACAGCCTTCGGATTGCAGGTGAAGCAGGATGCTGGTGATCAGGAAGTCCATCGTTCCCGGAGGCGCGCCCGGCACGTGGCGCATCAGGTCGAGCGACGCCTCGTCGCGGGCGTCCGTCGTCAGCAGGTTCGCGAACGCGATGATGCTGTCGTCGCGGCGGACGACCGCGACGGGCAACCGGCGCACGTACGCATCGTCGAAGCGGCCGACGGAGAACGCCTTCTCGCCGCTGCGCTGCTCCGCCAGCCAGGCATCGGAGACCGCCCGCAGCTCGGGCAGGATCGCGTCGACCTGCGCGGCCGGGACGACCTCGAAGCGCAGGCCCTCGCGCTCCGCGCGGTTCATGCCCGTGCGGAGGTTCGCACGGCTCGCGCCCTTGAGGTTGAACCCGGGCAGGTCGACGTGCGCATGCTCGCCGAGCTTGAACAGGTGCAGTCCGCAATCCAGGAACAGGGGCAGCGCCGCGGGGCGCACGTGGTAGAACGCGGCGCGTCCGCCATGGTCCGTCGCCATCTCGATGAATTGCCACACCATGTCGGCGAATTCGCGCGGATCGCCGAACGGGCCGAACAACCCGACCCAGGAGCGCCCCTGCTTGCCGAACATCAGGAAGCTGCGGCCCGACGGCGAGAACAGCAGGTGCTTGTCGCCGACCAGCGCGTAGCAGGCATCCGACGACGGATTGGCGCGCGCGATGGCCGCGGCACGCTCGATCTCGTCCTCGGTCGTCGGCGCGAGCTCTCCCGCGGGCGGCCGCAGCAACTCCCACAGTCCATAGCCCAGCGCCAGCAGCGCGACGGCCGTCAACGCCCGCAGCGACCGCGGGGCCTGGCCGTCGAGCTCGAACTGCCACCAGAGGCGATTGCTGTAGTCGACCTCCCTGAACGCGAAGAACAGGACCCACGCGCAGGCGACCACGACGCCGCCGAGTGCCAGCAACCACTCCGGCTCCTGGTGCTGCGCGAACAGCGAGGACCGGCGGTCGAACTGGCGCCGCGAGATCGCCAGGAGCACCACCAGCGAGAGCAGCAGCTCCGCCTCGTGCAGCGCGATGCCCTTGGGCAGCGCCAGCACCGCGGCCACGATCGCGAGCCCCGACGCGATCCACCACGCGACGTCCAGCCGGTGCAGGATGCCGCGCGCGACGATCAGCAGGCCCAGCCCGGCGATGCTGCCGATGAAGTGCGAGGCCTCGATCAGCGGCAGCGGCACGCGCAAGGCGGCCAGCAGCTCGCGCGCATCGTCGGTGAACGGCGTGACGCCCGAGACGATCAGCCAGACGCCGGCGATCATCGTCAGCGCCGCGAGCAGGATGGGACTGAGCCGGACCGCGAGGCGCCCGACCGGCGCCGCGATGCCCGAGCGCAATTCATGGAAGACCAGGATTCCCGTGGCGACCACCAGCGGCAGGACGTAGTAGATACCGCGATTGAGCAGGAGCGCACCAAGCATCGCGTCGCGCGGCATGCCGCCGCCCGCCGCCAGCAGCATCACCGTCTCGAACACCCCCACGCCGCCGGGGATGTGGCTGATGATCCCGACGGTGATCGCGATCGCATAGAACGCGCCGAAGGCCGCCACCGAGATATGTCCGGGGGGCAGCAGGAGCCAGAGCACCAACGCCGAGGCGGCGAGCTCGACGGCCGATATCGCCAGTTGCCTCGTCGCCAGCTCGGCCGGGGGGAGCCGGACCTGCAGGTACCTGCCGAGGTCTATCGACGATCGCGTTCCGCACAGCCAGAGGAAGCCGAGCAGCGCGAAGAGCATGGCCGCCGCGAACAGCCGCAGCATCCAGCCGTGCACGTGCAGCGATGCCGCGACATCGTGCGCGCCCCACAGCAGTCCCAGCGCGCCGAAGAACAGCATGCCCAGGCCGAACGCCGCCGCGTTGAAGACGATCACGCGAGCGACCTGTTGCGGCGGCACGCCCGCCGCCGAGTACAGCCGCATGCGCACGACGCCGCCCGACAGCGGCCCGAGCCCGATCGTGTTGGACAACGCGTAGGCGACGAAGGAGGTCAGCAGCACGGTGCCGCCGTCGACCTTCGCGCCGACGAAGCGCAGCGCCGACGCGTCGTAGCGGGTCAGCGCCAGGTAGCTGAAGGCGGTGGCCAGCACGGCGGCCACGATGTTGGGCGTTGGCGTCGCGTCGACCGCCAGCATCACCTCCGCATAGCGCACGTCGATGAGCAGGTGGCGCAGCGCGAGCCCCACCATCGCCGTCAGCGCCAGTCCGAGCACGGCCAGCAGCCACGGCCGCGCGCGCGCCCACCGCTCGGCGGGATCAGCGCCCGCGAGAGATTTCAGGTTGGGCGCAAGGGGGTGGATCTGGGACACTTTCGATGACTTGCGGATCCGCTCGATGGACAATGCATAGTGCGACTGGTGACGCGACGCATGATGCTCAGCTCCGGCGCTAAGGGCAGTACGGCACCTAGCTCTTGGGCGCCACGCCACCCTTGCGCCCTAGGCCGGAGCCCACGCGATAGAGGTCCGGCATGTCTATACGGCCGTCCTTCTTGGTTTCGATAAGACCAAGACGCTGCAGATCATCCCGAATACCGTCCCATCCGCGCCCGGCGTGCTGTGCTGGCAGCCTATCAGAGCGAATCTCACGAGGCCCGTTGGGGAACTTCTTCGCCCAGAGTTCAAGAAGATGCTCATACGCACATGGGACGATTAGGCCCCTCAAAGCGCCCAGAGTATCCGTGACCCAAGGATAGTCCTCGGCGACCTCGGCGACTCGGATTTCCGACGCCTTCAAAATTCCACGCTTGATGCTCTCGTAGTGAAGCGCGAACTCATGCTCAGGGTAACGGTCGCGCGAGTCCTCTGCTGCTTGATGAATTGCAGCCAAGAATGAGCGAGGAGAACTTTGGCCCCTCCCGTCGGCCAAGTGACCAGCAGACCAGGCGTACGGCACCCCGCGGCGCCTGTCGCGACCCATCCAGGGCCCAGCAAGTCGACCAAATGCCTGTCGTTGGGTGTCTGTTTCCCGCTTCATTTCGTCTGGCAACTGCCACTGATCGTCGCTAAGGTAAGCCGAGCACATTTCTCGAATGACTCCCGCTGAGCTGTCGGGCCCACTGATCAGGCGCTGCCACAGCAAGCCATGCAGATCATGCCGAGCCCATACCAGCTCAGCTTTGGTCGCGAGAAGTTTCGACGCATCCGGAAAATTGAAAACGGTTCTCTCAGCCTGATCCTCTCTTAGGAAAACCTTTGCATAAAGCCCGGGATGCGACTTCAGCCAAAGCACTGCACGAAGGAGGCCGCGAACGATGTCATCCATTCGTTGCCAGTTCGCGCTGGTGCGATCGAGCGCATCGAAAATGATCAGCCCACGCCAAGCTCGCTCTCGGCTCATTAGCTCCACAGCGGCCTCGGGTTCCTGCTTCAGCCAGTTCACAGTGGCTTGCCAAGTCCGAACGGGTATCGTTGCGCCAACGAGATTTGCCACCCAGCGGAGGATCACGGCCCGCCAGATGTCATAGGGCTCCCCCCCGTCATCCAAGAGCTTCTCGAACGCATCAGCATTCGGGTACTCCTGCGAATCCTTGCTTGCGAAGCCCGTACGTATCACCAAACCGTCTAGCTCTTTCAAGCTCGCGCCAAGTGTCTTGCGCAACGCATCAGATTGCAGCGCAGCGGTCCAAAAGGACTTCCCTACCCCTCGCCCGCCCACGATGACATGGGCATCTAGTCTCAAGGCCTTGAGGTGGGACGGCGGGGTATACAACGTCCCCGGTTGCGGCGACTCGCCGTGGTTGCTCGTTTCAAGAGGGGCCGCCAAGATTGCTTCGCGGACAGCGCTTGCACTAGTCATGAATGCCGTCCAACGCCACGGTGTTCGTCACGCCATCAATGAGCATTCCAAAGATGGCATCAACCTGCCCAAGGTCGATCACCGCGAGACGGCCGTCAAGGGAGCGCAACCCAACAAAACTTCGGTGCCATTTGACACCCCACGGATAGTGCGGTGCCGCGCTGTCGGATTGCTCATAGTGGAACTTTCCCGCACCGGAATCCCCCGGCGGTATCGCGTCATAAATCTCTGCAAACAGATCGGCCGCACGCTCGCACAGCCCTTCCACGTATGCGATTTCCTCCGTCTCGGGAAGCAGCGCGCCTACAATTTGCAACCGCTCGCGAATGTCCGCAGCGACCCCGCGGCGTCGCCAGTGCTCGAATAGGATGCGGTATCCAGTCCAAGTCTGGCTGCCTTCTAGAGCAAACAAGAGTACGAGATTGGCTCCGAGGTCAGTGACGCAGCTAGACGCCACTTCGTCAATGCCAGCACGGGAATCAATGAGGATGATGTCAGGCCGCACTCGATCTTCTAGCGCGCCGATCAATCGCTTCAGACGGGCCGACCATTTTTCGCGCGCGCCGTCCCGCGCGAGCTTAGGCATCCAGACTCGACCGAGCTTGGCTACGTAGTCGCCGGGATTGGCCCCGTGAGCAGGCACAACGTAAATCTCTCCGTCGTGGGAAAGCACGCTCGTCGCGACCATCGCCTCAAGGACTGCGTCCGCGTTGTCTACCAAATCTTCGACAAGCCAGTCAGTGATTCCAAAGACGGGTTGCCGCCCCTCTGGCAAAAGTGACGATGAGAGCCCGGGCGACTCCAGATCAAGATCAATCACCAGTACTCGCTTGCCAGCTTGAGCCAACCGCCAAGCAGTCGCCGAAAGAGCAGTGGATCGACCAACGCCTCCTTTGATGGAGAAGAAGACAACTCTAGGTGCTCCGGTGGACTCAGGAGCGATGCGAGACCATTCGCTCTCAGACGCGAGGCGATCAGCAACCCAGACGTTAGCGAAGCCGTCCAGAACAAAAGGAGCCACTCCCTGGCAGGCAGACGACAAGTCATCCTCGAAGAGAATCGACGCAGCTGACGGGTAGGCATGCGGCCCAAGACGCTCCGTCAGAATATCCGCGAGAGCCGAAAGGCCCGCGCTCCGTTCGTCTGCACTTCCAAGAGTTGATCCCTGGCTTGGACGTTGAACCGCCGCATTGCCATTGATCACAGAAGGCGCAATCAAACGGACTCGCCCCGTCAGATCGCGGTTGATCAGCAACCATTCGACAGTCGCTAGCCACCCCCTCCGTCCCTCCAGCTCCTCGCTGATCGTGGGAAGAATCTGGTCAAACGTCAGCATGTCAAATCAATCCTTGGATTTGAGCCTTCTTGATGAGCGCTTGGACAGCGTAGGCTGCTGCCTGATGAACTTGCGTCCGAGCCTGGTCGAAATGAGTTTGGTGGGCGTATCGTTGTGACACATGCCAATCTCCAAATGGGTTGTTCTGCGGCAGAGCGTAATCCGTACCTGCCACGTGGCCCGATCGATAGGCCTCAAAGCGAGCCCAGATGCCATTCGCATGAACTTGATCCGGCTTCCTCTCTGGACGGTCTGTGCCCGGATCCAGTTGCATCCCGAAGAGCAGCATCAGTCTTTTCAGCCCACACTCTGACGAAACCCCGTAAAGGTGATCAGCATTGGCCCATCGCTGACCGTTGAACAGGAAATCGGCATCCTCGCGATGCCGGTCGTGTGCGTCGAGAAAATCTGCGTTCATCGGGTGGCCGTGGCGCGATCAAGGGTGCTTATGGAGAGTGAAGGAGTTTATTGCGAATCGCCCTGCTTGCCAGGCTCGGTGAGTGCGCATACGAGACCGGCAACTCTTAATCGGACACTCAATCAACTAGAGCACGCCCGAATTTGTCGCGACCAGCTTCGCTCGCCGAGACGCTGCTTCGCTGTTACCCCACCGGGGGAGCCGCTTCCCCACGGGGTCTACTAGTAGCAGACTGCTCAGCTAACCCTGGAATCAACGCGCGCCTCGACGGATGGAAACAGGGAGCATCGCGGCAGAATGCGAGCCAATACGCCTGCACGCCGCCGCAAAACGTTTGGTAGAAGGAAACAAAAAAGCGCCCCGGAGGGCGCTATTTTGCTGACACTTTGGCGGAGAGGGTGGGATTCGAACCCACGGTACCTTGCGGTACGCCTGATTTCGAGTCAGGTACAATCGACCACTCTGCCACCTCTCCAGGATTCGGCTGCCGCTGTGGTCTGACTAGCGGAGTCCGTGACTCTAACACGGAATGAGAGGGGTCGGCAAGTTTCGCTGCGTGATCGCGCTGTTGTTCAGCCGCCGAACCGCAGGAACGTCACCCTCAGCTTCCCGTTCACCACCTTCACGTCGCGCACCGCCAGCTTGGCGAGTCTGGCGCGTGCGGTGTCGCCCTTGAGCGAGTAGACGGGATGCCCCTCCAGCGCGCGGCGCAGCACGGCGGGGCCGCGCACCTGCACCACCTGCACGAACTCGGGCGGGAAGCCGGTGAGGGAGAAGTTGTCGACCTGCACCTCGTCCAGGAAGAAATCGCCCTGGTAGCGCACGTAGCGCAGCACGCCGCTGAAGGCCACCTTGCCGGGCATCTCGCGGTGGCCCAGCGTCACCAGCACGTCGGCGGACAGGCCGACGCGCGGCGAGCCCTCGGCCAGCGTCACCACGGGCGCGCTCAGCGTGACGCAGGCCAGGCCCATCGCGCAGGTCTTCTGCGGGAAGCGCTCGTCCAGGCGTTGCTGCAGCTGCGCCTGGTCAATGTCGATGAAGCCCTCGGGCATGAAGGCCACGACGGCCCACCAGCCCACCAGGGCGAGCACCGCCGTGATCCCGAGACCGATGGCGAAGTGGCGTGCGCTCATGAAGCCGTCGTGTCCGCCGGCGGCTCGGCGGGCTGGTCGAGCCGGCGGTTCTGCGCGACGCCGTACTTCACGCCCAGCAGGTTGCAGGCGGCGCCGCAGGCCAGGAGCAGCAGCAGGAAGCCCGTGGTCACGCGGTCGGTGTCCGCCAGCAGCAGGCCGATCAATGCCGTGCAGCCGGCCATCAGGGCGCCGAGCCTGAACTCGTTGCGGCGCGCGATCCGCGCGCAGACGTAGCCCGCGGCCACGGAGATCAGCGAGCCCAGCAGGATGCCCAGCAACGACAGCGGCGACTCGGGCGGCATGTTGCGCGCGAGGTCGTCGATATCGGTCGCCGTCATGCCGGGCGTGCCGGCCTGCGCCACGTACAGCGAGGTGAGGACGATGTTGAGCAGCGTCGAGCCGCAGACGTGGATGCCGATGCCGGTGAGCACCGCCCGCAACGCCGCGTTGCCGGGCACGGGCGGCGGCTTGCAGCAATCGTCTTCGGGCGGCTTGGCCGGGGTCATTGGCATGGATGGCGGGGGTCAGGTGACGCTGCGGGACGACGCCGCCGCCGTCACGCCTGCGGATCGTCCCAGTGTGCCGCACGCCGGCGGCGTTCGAGACGCCAGTTCGTAACTTCCAGTCGCACGCCGTCCGGATCCTCGAAGAACGTGGCGCAGTAGTCGTCCGAGTATTCCGGGTAGAAACGGGCGTCGGTGGCCTGGATGCCGGAGCCTTGCAATTCCCGCGCCACGGCGTGCACGTCCTCGACCGAGTCCACCCGCAGGCAGAAATGGTGCAGCCCCGGCGCATACGGTTCGTGCGCGCGCCGCACCCGCGCGGGGCGCAGCACGAATCCGAACAGCCGGTTGAAGTACTGGATGTGCGGGTCGCCGGCCAGCGTGAAGGTGTTCTTGCGGAAGCCCAGCGCATCGCGCAGCACGCGGTCGTAGAACGGCTCGGAGCGGGCCAGGTCGGACACGGTGATGTAGATATGGTCGATGCCGCTGACTTCGGTCAAGGCGCTTCCCTCCTTGTGACGGACTCGCGCCCATCGTAGCGCGTCCTATTCGGGCAGCGCGTCGCCTCGCATCAACGCCAGCAGCTCGCGCGCCATCGGCACCGCGGCCACGGCCTCGCCGTCGGCCTCCAGCACGCTGTCGGCGAGCTCGCGCTTGGTCTGGTGCAGCGTCAGGATCTTCTCTTCCAGCGTGCCGGTGTTCACAAGCCGATACACCGTCACCGGCCGCTGCTGGCCGATGCGATGGGCGCGGCCGCTGGCCTGGTCCTCGGCGGCCGGATTCCACCACGGGTCGGCGATCACCACGTAGTCGGCCACGGTCAGGTTCAGGCCGAAGCCGCCGGCCTTCAGGCTGATCAGGAACAGGTGGCCCTCGCCATTCTGGAACGCCTCGACGCGGCGCGTGCGTTCGGCCGCGGGCGTGCTGCCGTCCAGGTACTGGTAGGCGATGCCAGCCTCGTCCAGCGGCTCGCGCAGCAAGGAGAGGAAGTCGACGAACTGGCTGAAGACGAGGGCCTTGTGGCCGTTGGCGACGAGCTCGGTGGCGAGCTCGGCGAACGCCGTGACCTTGGCGCCGGGGCGCTTCAGCGTGGGCGTGACGAGGCGCGGGTCGCAGGCGGCGCGGCGCAGGCGCGTGAGGCCGGCCAGGATGTTGAGGTGCGCCTGGCCGGCGCCGTCGCCCGACAGGCTCTTCTCGGCGGCGATCAGCGCCTCGCGGCGCAGGGCCTCGTAGTGCGCCTTCTCGGCGTCGTCGCCCTGCACCTGCAGCACGAGCTCGGTGCGCGGCGGCAGGTCGGCCAGCACCTGGGCCTTGGTGCGGCGCAGGATGAACGGGGCGATCAGGCGCTTCAGCGTGCGCTGCGCGCCGCGGTCGTTCTGGCGCTCGATCAGGTTGGCGAAGCGTTCGTTGAAGCGCGCCATCGTTCCGAGCAGGCCCGGGTTGCACGCCCGCATCACCGACCACAGCTCGCCCAGCCGGTTCTCGATGGGCGTGCCCGACATCGCGAGCCTGAACGTGGCCTGCAGCGCGAACACCGCCTGGCTGCGCTTGGCGGCGGCGTTCTTGATGGCCTGGGCCTCGTCCAGCACCAGCGTCGTCCACACCTTGCCGGCGAAGGCCTCGCCGTCGATCTGCAGCATCGGGTACGAGACCAGCAGCGCGTCGTGCCGGCCCATCCCGGCGATGACCTGCGCGCGATCGTTCGTGCTGCCCTGCTCCGCGTAGACGTGCACGCGCAGCGACGGCGCGAAACGCAGCGCCTCCGAGCGCCAGTTGCCGATCAGCGACGTGGGCACCACCACCAGCGCCGGGCCGTTGGCGGCGCGCGCCAGCAGCACCGCCAGCGCCTGCAGCGTCTTGCCCAGGCCCATGTCGTCGGCCAGGCACGCGCCGAGGCCGGCGGCGGCGAGCCGCATCGCCCACTCGAAGCCCTCCTCCTGGTACGGCCGCAACTGCGCCTGCAGCGTGGACGGCAGCGCCGGCACGATGCGGCGCGCGTCGTCCAGCGCCATCAGCCGCGCCGCGTAGGCCGCGTCGTGCTCCACGCGCGCGCCCTCCATCGCGGCCTGCAGCCACGGCGCGGCGATGGCGGGCGCCCTCACCTCGTCCGGGTTGTTGGCGCGCGCGGTCTGCTTCTCGGTGACGGCGGCGATGTCGGCCACGCGCTCGCGCAGCTCCTGTGTCAACGCGAGGAAGCGGCCGTCGCCCAGCGGCATGAAGCGGCTCTTGCCCTCGGTGGCAAAGGTGATCAGCTGCTGCAGCCCCACCACCAGCTCCTCGTCGACCTTCAGCTTGCCATCGAGCTCGAGCCAGTTCTCGCGCGTCTTCACCTTGAGCATCAGCTGGTCGAGCGCGCCCGGCGTGACGCGCACCGGCCGGCCCTGCGGCCAGTCGAGCGCGGCGATCGCGTTCAGCGGCTGCAGGCGTTCGAGCAGCGCGAGCGAGTCGTCGGCGGCGTCGAGGATCCACTCGCAGGGCGCGTCCGGCGCGGGCTCCGTGAGCATGGGACAGGCGTCGAGCACGGTCTCCAGGTGCGACTGTTCCAGCGCCAAATCGCGCGTCACGCCCACGCTCTCGCCCTTCAACGTGGCCACGACGCGCGCGCGCCCACGGCCCGGGCGCAGGCGCGGGCCGGCGTTGGCATAGTCGTCGCCGAACGGCGCGACGACCAGCCGCAGCTGCAGGCCGTCGCCCACCGGCTGCAGCTCGGCGCGCAGGCGCGATTCGGCCGGCAGCTCGCGCGCGGCCTGCGCCGTGGCGGCGTCGTCGGCGTGGATGCGGAAGTGGCTGCCCAGGCCGGTGAGCACCTCCTGCAGCTGCGCGGCGCCCTGGCGGGGGATGTCGAGGCCGGCGGGGCCCAGCAGCTGCGCCACGCGCTTCTGCGAGGCGGTCAGGCGGACCAGCTTCGCGCGCTGCGGCCCGTCGCGCCAGATCGACACCAGCCGCAGCGCATCGAGTTCCTTCTGCTCCGCCTCGCTGCCGGCCCAGCGCGCCACGGCGGCGTCGTTGGCCACCTGCAGCGCGGGCTGCATGCGCACGCGCAGCCGTTCGCCCTCGTCCAGCACCTCCAGCTCGGGGCCGGCCTCCACCAGCTCGATGAACTGGCCAGGCGCGTCGGAGAACGCCACGTGCGGATGCTCGAACAGCGCGCCCACCGCCTGCGCGAGATCGAGGCGCAGGCCGCGGCCGTACGTCTCCTGGCGCAGCGCGCGCACCACGCCGGCGTCGGCGGGCGTGAGCGTCTGCGCGCCGCGCTGCAGCCGGCTCAGCGGCACCTCCTTCAGCGCGCCCCAGCCGCGCGCGCCGCGCTTCTGCTCGTGGGGCACCAACGCGCGGATCGCGCCGTGCTCGCCGGCCTCGATGAGCCAGACAATGCGGCTGTCGGGCGCGCCCGCCGCCGCGGCCGGCGCCGACGCGGGCTCGCCCAGCGACCGCAGCGCCGCCAGCGCCACCTGCCAGCGCTCCAGGCCCGCGGGCACGAAGAACCACGCGGGCGCGGGCTCGCCGCCCAGCACGCGCAGCGCGGCGCCGAGCTGCTCGGCCAGCGCCTCCAGGCCGGCCGACTCGTAGGCGCTCTTGAGCTGCTGCGCCGAGTCGGCCTCGGCCGGCGGCAGGCCCTCGGCGAGCGAGCCTTCCTTGAGCCACGCGCGCATCAGCCAGCGGTTGAGATCCAGCGGCGAGACGACGCGCGACGCGCTGCGATAGCCCCACTGGCTGCCGAACGGCAGGAAGGGCTTGAGCTCGCGCGGCGCGGCGCCCAGGCGCATCTGGATCGCCAGCGCGATCGCGCCCAGCGGGTGGTCGAGCGCGGGCTCGCGCTTGCCGCCCTCGGCCAGGCAGAACTTCAGCGCCTTGTCCAGGTGCGCCGGCGTCTGCTGGGCCAGCAGCGCCAGCACATGGGCCAGCGCCACCTGCGGCGGCACCAGCCCGCGCCGCTTGCCGGACAGCTTGCGCAGCGCGGCGAGCGCCGTGTCGAACTCGGGCTCGGCGTCCGACCAGCGGCCCTGCGCGGCGAGCGCGGCCGCGCCGATCGCCTGGGCCAGCGCCTGGCGCCCGGCGACCGACGCCGGCGAGACCCTGGCGGGCGCCGGCAGCGCCATCTGCCCGTGCGAGCCGCGCAAGGCGTCGAGCAGGCCGCCCTCCAGGGGCATGTCGATGGCCGGCCCGAGCAGGCGGCCGAACGACGCCGCCCATCCGGCGTCGCGGCGCTCCGCGCCATCGGACAACAGCCGGTCGAGGGCCAGGGACCAGCGCAGGCCATGCACGAGCAGCGCATCCTCGCGCTCCACGAGGGCGCTCGCGCGCTCGCGCACGAAGGCGGAGCCGAGGCCGATGCCGGTCTGCAGCGTGGCGCCCAGGCGGTCGAGCGCGCCGGCGAGCATGTCGGCCTGCATCGCGGGATGCAGGCGATCGAACAGCGCCTCGTCGATGCAGTCGGCCAGCGCCGTGTCCAGCAGCGCCGGGATGTCGTGCAGCCCGGGCGGCAGCCGGTCGAGCAGTTCGGCCAGTTCCACCGGGCCCGCGCCGCACAGCGCGTCAAGGCGCACGCGCGCGATCGCCGCGCCCAGCGTGGGAAAGCGGCCGTGGCTCTGGCGGCCGAGGCTGGCCGGCGCGTAGGCATCCGCGTGGGCGAGGGCCTCCTGCAACGCGGCCCGCGGCGCGCGGGCCAGCAAGGACGCATACACCACCGGGTACACGTTCAGCGGCAGCGTCCAGAAGCCCGGGCGCCGCTCGTCCTCGTTGGCGATCCCCGCCTTCTCCAGCCGCGCGAGCGAATGGCGCACCAGCTCCTGCGACGGCGCCACGCTGCCGGGCGTGCGCACGGCCGGCGACGCGAGCGCGTCCGTCACCCACGCGCGCGAGCGCGCCAGCGCGCCGAGCGCGAGCGCCGCCAGCGCGTCACGCGCGGGCGCGTCGAGGCCGGCGAGCGGGTCGTCGGGAAGCGTCACGGGCGTCGTTCGCCTTGAGTCGCCGGCGACCGCGAACGGCTCACGCGGCCTTGCGCGCGTGCAGCTTCAGCACCACGTCCGCGGCGGCACGGCTCAGGTGGTCGCGCACCTGCGGGTCGTCGAGATCCTCGGCATCGTCCGTCTCGCCGGGTTCCATGTCGCCGCCCAGCATCGCGATGGTGGCCAGGCCCGGCCCGATCTCGGGGTCGGCCTGCAGCGCGGCCCAGGCATCGGGCGCAAGGTCGGTGGCGGCGAGGAAGCCCAGGCACCAGTCGGTGGCGTCGGCGAGTTCCTCGCCCTGGCTGCCCGGCACCTCGGCCACGGAGAACACCGGCTCCCAGGCGGCGGGCGCTTCGGTGAGCGCGGCATCGATGCTGCGCAGGTGGCGCAGCACCAGCACCGCGCTGCGCTTGCGCTGCTGGTTGCTGCGGAACGGCGCCGGCGCGGGTTCCTGGTCGCCGCCCCAGATGGCGGGCAGCCAGTCGGATGGTCTCACGCTGGACAAAGGCACTGGGGAGACCAGCAGCGCGGTCAGGTAGCCGTCCATGCCGTCCAGCGTCATCGCGCCGTCGGAGGGCAGGTTGGTGAGCAGATCGTCGAAGGTGGCGAGCTCGTCCTCGGTGAGGGGCGTGTTCGGCGATTTCGGGTCGTAGGACGGGTAGTCCATGTCAGGCCTTGAGGACGGCCATGCCGCCCATGTAGGGGCGCAGCGCCTCGGGGATCGTGACCGAGCCGTCGGCCTGCTGGTAGTTCTCCAGCACGGCCACCAGCGTGCGGCCCACGGCCAGGCCCGAGCCGTTGAGCGTGTGCACCAGCTCCGGCTTGCCCGCGGCGTTGCGGAAGCGCGCCTGCATGCGGCGCGCCTGGAACGCGCCCATGTTCGAGCACGAGCTGATCTCGCGGTAGGTGTCCTGCGCGGGCAGCCACACCTCGAGGTCGTAGGTCTTGGTCGAGCCGAAGCCCATGTCGCCGGCGCACAGCAGCACCACGCGGTAGGGCAGGCCGAGCTTCTGCAGGATGGCCTCGGCGTGCCCGGTCATGTCCTCGAGCGCCTGCATGCTCTGCTCGGGGTGCGCGATCTGCACCATCTCCACCTTGTCGAACTGGTGCTGGCGGATGAAGCCGCGCGTGTCGCGGCCGGCCGAGCCCGCCTCCGAGCGGAAGCACGGGCTGTGCGCCGTCATCTTCACGGGCAGGTCTTCCGCCTTCAGGATCTCGCCGCGCACGGTGTTGGTGAGCGAGATCTCCGAGGTCGAGATCAGGTACTGCTCGGCCTGCTGGTCGTCGCCGCCGCGCAGCACCCAGAACATGTCTTCCTTGAACTTGGGCAGTTGGCCGGTGCCCTCGAGCACCTCGCGGTTGACGATGTAGGGCGTGTAGAGCTCGGTGTAGCCGTGCTCGCCGGTCTGCACGTCCAGCATGAACTGGGCGAGCGCGCGATGCAGGCGCGCCATGCCGCCGCGCAGCACGGTGAAGCGCGAGCCCGAGAGCTTGGCGCCGGTCTCCGGGTCGAGGCCCAGCGGGGCGCCGACGTCGACGTGATCCTTCACCGCGAAGTCGAAGGTGGCCGGCGTGCCCCAGCGGCGCACCTCCACGTTGCCGGTCTCGTCGGCGCCCAGCGGCACCGACTCGTCGGGCAGGTTGGGAAGGCCCATCAGGATGGTGTCGAGCTCGCCCTGCAAGGCACCGAGGCGCTCGGCGCTGGCCTTGAGCTCGTCGCCGATGCCGGCCACCTCGGCCATCACGGGCGCGGTGTCCTCGCCCTTGCCCTTCAGCATGCCGATCTGCTTGCTGAGGCTGTTGCGGCGGGCCTGCAGGTCTTCGGTCTTGGTCTGCAGCGTCTTGCGTTCGTTCTCCAGCGCCGTGTACGCGGCGACGTCCAGGTACGGCTGCGGGTTCTTGCGCTTCTCGAGGCCGGCGATGACGGCGGGCAGGTCGCGGCGCAGCTGGTTGATGTCGAGCATGGGTTCTTTCCTTGGATTCCTGGGATTCGGTGTCGTCGCCGCGCGGGTCCGCAAGGGCGCTCGGATCGCGACGCGGATCAGTGCGGGGAAGCGGCCGCCCGGCCGGCAAGCGTCAAGATCGGGACGCCCGCAACTCGGCCATGCTGCGGTCGCCCAGGCCCATGGGCAGCGGGAACTCGACCGTCTCCTTGACGCCGTCGATGTTGCGCACGCTGACAGCGCCGAGCTGCTTCAGGCGGTCGATGACGGCCTGCACCAGCACGTCGGGCGCCGACGCGCCGGCGGTGAGGCCCACGCGGGCGCGGCCCTCGAACCAGGCGGGATCGAGATCCTGCTCGCCGTCGACCATGAAGGCCGGCGTGCCCAGGCGCTCGGCCAGCTCGCGCAGGCGGTTGCTGTTGGAGCTGGTGGGGCTGCCCACCACGATCACGATGTCGACCTTGGGCGCCATGAACTTCACGGCGTCCTGGCGGTTCTGCGTGGCGTAGCAGATGTCCTGCTTCTTGGGCTCGCGGATCTGCGGGAAGCGCGTCTTCACCGCCTCGAGGATCTCGCGCGCGTCGTCCACCGACAGCGTGGTCTGCGTGACCACCGCCAGCTTCGTGGGATCGTTGGGATGCACGTTGGCGACGTCGGCCACGTCCTCCACGAGGTAGATGCCCTCGGTCAGCTGGCCCATGGTGCCCTCGACCTCGGGGTGGCCCTTGTGGCCGATCATCACGAACTCGTAGCCCTCGCGCGCGAGCTTGGACACCTCGACATGCACCTTGGTCACCAGCGGGCACGTGGCGTCGAACACCGAGAAGCCGCGCTGCGCCGCCTCCTCGCGCACGGCCTTGCTCACGCCGTGGGCCGAGAACACGAGCGTGGCGCCGGGCGGCACGTCGGCCAGGTCCTCGATGAAGACCGCGCCCTTGTTCTTCAGGTCGTTGACGACGAAGGTGTTGTGCACGATCTCGTGGCGCACGTAGATGGGGCGGCCGAACTTCTCGAGCGCGCGCTCGACGATCTCGATGGCGCGGTCGACGCCGGCGCAGAAGCCGCGCGGTTGGGCGAGCAGCACTTCGTCCACGAACTTGCCCTTTTCGGTGTCGGCGCCGCTCATCACATCACCCCGATCAGCTGTGCTTCGAACGTCACGGGCTGGCCGGCCAGCGGGTGGTTGAAGTCGAACAGCAGCCAGTCGGTGCCTTCCTCGCGGACGACGCCGGCGAACTTGCCGGTGCCGTCGGGCGTGGGGAACTCCACGACGTCGCCCACGCGGTATTCCTCGCTGGCGTCGCCGTGCTGCGCCAGCAGGCTGCGCTTGACCCGCTGCAGCATGTCGGGGTTGCGCTGCCCGTAGGCGGCGCCGGCCTCCAGGTGCCAGGTCATGCGCGACCCTTCCTCCATCCCCACCAGGCAGGCCTCGATGGCCGGCGCGAGCTGGCCCGCGCCCAGCGACAGCGTGGCGGGCTTGTCGTCGAACGTGCTGACGACTTCGGCGCCGTCGGGGCCGCAAAGGCGGTAGTGCAACGTCAGAAACGAATCGGGCTGGACGATGTTCACGAATATGAGGCAGTTGGGCAGGCGGGGCCTGCAGGGGTGCGCACGACACTGGGAAGGTCGGCTTCCCGGGGCACGCCTTCAGGCGCCTCTCCCAGGACGAAACCCGATTTTACCTGCCACGCCCCCCGCCATGTCGATCAAGGATTTGCCACGCGCCACGCGCCCGCGCGAGAAGCTGTTCGCCCACGGCGCGCCGGCCCTCGCCGACGTCGAGCTGCTGGCGCTGCTGTTGCGCACCGGCGCACGCGGGCTGGGCGTGCTGCAGCTGGCCGAAAGGCTGATCGGCGAGTTCGACGGGCTCGCCGGGTTGCTGCACGCGTCGCCGGCCGAGCTGGCGCGGGCGCCGGGGCTGGGGCCGGCGAAGCGGGCAGAGCTGGCGGCCGTGCTCGAGATCTCGCGCCGCGTGCTCGCCCAGCAGCTGAAGGCGGCGCCCATCTTCGATTCCCCGCAGAAGGTGAAGGACTACGTCGCCCTGCGGCTGGGGGCGCTGGCGCACGAGGTTTTCGCGGTGATCTTCCTCGATTCCCAGCATCGCCTCATCGAGATGCAGGAACTCTTTCGCGGCACGCTGGCGCAGACCAGCGTCTATCCGCGCGAGGTGCTGCGCCAGGCCCTGCTGCTGAACGCGGGCGCCGCGATCCTGGTGCACAACCACCCGTCGGGCGTCGCCGAGCCTTCGCGGGCGGACGAGGCGTTGACGCAGTCGCTGTCCGCGGCCTTGCGGGTGATCGAGGTGCGGGTGCTGGATCACCTCGTGGTGGGGGCCGGGTGCGTTGTGAGCTTCGCGGAGCGGGGGCTGCTGTAGTCTCTTGATGGGTGACGCTTCGGGCTTCGGGCTTCGGGCTTCGGGCTTCGGGCTTCGGGCTTCGGGCTTCAGGTCTCACGCTTCACGCTTCACGCTTCACGCTTCGCGCAGGTGGCCGTTACCCGCTTGCGCCAAGGTGGGCGCGCACTTGGCTCGACGTCAAACGGGGGCCTGAATTCGGCCTGGACGGCCTCATTCCGAGGGCACTCGATGAATGTTCACCACGTATGCAGGCGGGCCGCGCCCGGAACCTTTGCCACGCGCCAAGACGCCCTCGACGTCCCGTTTGCCGTCTCCCCAAGTACACGCCCACCTCGCCGCCGGTACCCCCAGGCAGTTGGGACAAATACGGCTCTCCGTTTTAAATGGTGAGTTGCCATCGTCGGGCCATCGAGGCCGCGACGATGCCCGCGGCCAACTCGATCGCAGGGCGCCTGGCCTGACGCGAACATCACGTCGAGTCGCCGACGCTCCTTCTCGAGTCAGACGATGCACGTCGCCTGCGGCGTCGTGCTTGCTCTTCGGCAAGCCGCACGGGTGATCGAAGCAGTCCAAGCCGCGCAGCGCCGCAGGCGCGCGCATCGTCAGTCACGAGAAGGAGCGCCGATATCGTGGCCCGTGGTTCGCGTCAAGCCCGGCGCCCGGTGTCGATGCTGGCCGCGGGCATCGTCGCGGCCTCGATGGCCCGACGATGCCAAATTACTTACTAAAAAGTTGGAGGCGTATTTGTCCCAACGGCCTGGGTGTGCCGGCGGCGAGGTGGGCGTGTACTTGGGGAGACGGCAAACGGGACGTCGAGGGCGTCGTGGCGCGTGGCAGAGGTTCCGGGCGCGGCCCGCCTGCATACGTGGTGAACATTCATCGAGTGCCCTCGGAATGAGGCCGTCCAGGCCGAATTCAGGCCCCCGTTTGACGTCGAGCCAAGTGCGCGCCCACCTTGGCGCAAGCGGGTAACGGCCACCTGCGCGAAGCGTGTCAACCACCACTTCAAAAAAAAGCGATCGTTCCCACACGCAACCGGGTACATCCCGCGGTCAGCGAAAATGTGGCCCTGGATGCAGACGAGGACAGCTTCTTGAAGACGAAGATGCGCAGCTTGCAGGATCTGGGCTCCATGCGCGAGGCGCTCGCACGCGGGCAGCGCGAGGCGGCCGAGGCCGCGCGCCTGGCCGCCGAGGAAAAGGCGCGGCTCGATCGCGAGCGGCGCCAGTTCGAGCTGGCGGTGGGCGCGGTCAAGCCGGTGAAGGCCGCGCCGCGCGCCGACCTGCGCCCCGTGCCGCCGCCGGCGCACCCGCGCCAGAAGGAGCTCGACGAGGCGCGGGCGCTGGCCGAGGCCATGTCCGACGAGGTCGACGTGGAGTCGCTGCTCCTCACCGACGACGGCCTGGGCTTTCGCCGGCCCGGCGTCTCGCTCGATGTGCTGGGCCAGCTGCGCAAGGGCAAGTGGTCCATCCAGGACCAGCTCGACCTGCACGGCATGCGCCGCGACGAGGCCCGCGAGGCCGTGGGCGCGTTCATCCGCGGCGCCGAGCAGCGCGGGCTGCGCTGCCTGCGCGTGATCCACGGCAAGGGCCACGGCTCGCCGGGGCGCGAGCCGGTGCTCAAGTCCAAGGTGCACAAGTGGCTCGCGCAGCGCCTGGAGGTCATCGCGTTCGCGCAGGCCGCAGGTCCGCAGGGCGGCGCCGGCGCGCTGATCGTGCTGCTCGCTGCCTAGCCTTTCGCGAACGGCCGGCTGACGAAACGCGATCCGAGCAGCCCGAAGCGCCATGGCGCGTCGACCGCCTTCGAGATGCCGATGCGCGGCCCCACGATCGCCTCGGTCGCCTCGTCCGGCGCCGCCACGAAGAACGGTGGCCGATCCAGCGACAGGCCGTAGTGCGCCATCGTGATGCCCAGCGCCTGCCCGAGCCGCCCCGGCCCCGAGCACAGAAGGCGCACGTCGTCCGTGCCGCGGCGCGCCTGCATCTGTTCGATGCCGGCGCGCGGCTCCAGCGCGCGGATCAGCACGCCGGCGCCATGCCCCGCCGGCCGGCAGGTGAAGTTGAGGCACCAGTGGATGCCGTACGAGCGGTAGATGTAGGCGTGCCCCGAGGGTCCGAACATCGCGGCGTTGCGCGCGGTCGGGCCCCTGTGCGTGTGCGAGGCGGCGTCCGCCTGGTCGTAGGCCTCCGTCTCCACGATGACGCCGCCCACGCCGTCCACCAGCAAGGTGGCGCCGATCAGGGCGCGCGCGACCGCCTCGGCGGGCGCGTCGAAATCGATCTCGCGCGAACGCCGCCGGGTCATTCGGAATCCGCCAGCAGTTGCAGCGTCATCGGGTCGGGCTGGTCATCGAAGAACTTCACGAGCGCTCGCTCGAAGACGCCGCCCGGGCCGTCGACCGCGCGGAACAACGTGAGGCAGGAGCGCAGCTTCAGGTCGTCGGGCGAGCCGAAGATGGCGTGCGCGCCGCGTCCGGCGATGGCCAGCACAGCCGCCACGTCCGCGCGCAGGCGCGGGCCGAGCACGGGATGCGCCAGGTACGCGGCGGCCTCCGCCTTCGAGGCGATGCCGAAATGCCGCGCCATGGCGCTGCGCCCCAGGCCGCTCAGCTGCGGAAACACGAACCACATCCAGTGCGTGCGCTTGCGTCCGGCGGCGAGCTCCGCGTCCACGTCGGCCCGGTGCGGGGCCTGCGCGTCGACGAAGCGTTGGAGGTCGTGGTCGTCCATGGCTGGTGACTAGTCCAGCAGCCGGCCGGCGAAGTGGCGCCGGAACGCGCCGAGCAGCTTCCTGGCGGCCGTGTCCCAGCGATGCACGGCCGCCACCTCCAGGCCGCGCGCGACGAGCCGCTCGCGCAGGACGGCGTCGGCCAGCAGCTCGGAGATCGCGCCCGCGATCGCCGCGGGATCGTCCGGATCCGCGACCACCGCCGCGCCGGCAGCGAGCTCCACCAGCGCCGTCGTGGCCGAGGTCACCACCGGCACGCCGCTGGCCATGGCCTCCAGCACCGGCATGCCGAAACCCTCGGCGAAGCTCGGGTAGACGAACGCGCGGGCATGGCGCAGCAGCGCCGGCAGCTCGGCGTCGGCCACGCGCTCGAGGAACGTGATCTCCGCGGACAGGCCCAGCGCCTCGACCTCGGCAAAGGCCTCGTCGTGCTCGAGCTCGCGCCGGCCCACGATCAGCAGCGGCGGCCGCGGCGTGGCCAGCCGGGCATACGCGCGCACCAGGTTCAGGTGGTTCTTGCGCGGTTCCAGCCGGCCCACGGTGACGAGGTATCGCCCGGGCTCGACGCCGAGCGCCCGCACCAGCTCGGCGCCGTGGCCGCCGTCGGCGCCCGCGGCCGACGCCGGATGGAAGCGCGCCGGGTTCACGCCGTTGCCGGTGAGGGTGATGGACAGCGGATCGACGCCGTACAGGCGCGCGATCTCACGCAGCGAGAACTGGCTCACGGTGAGCAGCAGCGCCGCCTGGCGCACCGAGCGCCGGCCGGTGAAGCGGGCCATGCGCAGGAACTTCGGCGTGTAGAAGCGCGGGTGCGACTCGAACAGCGTGTCGTGGATCGTGACGGCGCACGCGCCCCACGGCAGCAGCGGCATGCGGTACTGCACGTGAAGCAGGTCGATGCGGTGGCGGCGCTGCAGCAGCGCGAGCTGCCAGCCCAGGCGCGCGACGCCGCCCTGGTTCGGCATCTCCACGCAGCGCACGTTGGCCATCAGGAACGCCGGATCGGCCTCGCGCAGGCGCGCGGGTTCGGCGCAGAAGAAGATGAAGTCGTATTCGGGCGCGCGCCGCACCGCCTCGCGGTAAAGGCCCAGGAGATGGCTGCGGCTGCCCTGGTACAGCTCGTCGAAGGTGTGGAAATCGACGCCGATGCGCGGGCGTCTCGTCTGTCCGGCCAGCGAGGAAATGGAGGTGGTCATCCGGTTCGGCAAGAAGGAGTGAACGTCGACGACGCCAGGCTGGGCGGCGGCATCGCGCCATCATCGACGCGACGACGGGCAGGCCTGCCCCGGATGTTGCCAGAGGGCGTGGTTGTCCGCTGCATCGAAGACGGGGGCCGGTGCGCAGCTCAGCAATCGGCAGGCCCGGCGCCGGCCGGCGCCCGTGTCCATAATCGATGCATGCCGCACACCCCCCGCTTCCTCCGTGCCCTGGCGCTCGCCGCGGCCGCCGCCACCTCGGCCCACGCCGCCGAATCCCCGGACGCGCAACTGGAGGCCATCGCCGGCGCCGTCGACCCGCAGGCGCTGCACGCCAGCATCGAGAAACTGGTGGGCTTCGGCACGCGGCACACGCTGTCGGAGACCGCCTCCGAGACGCGCGGCATCGGCGCCGCGCGGCGCTGGACCCAGGCCCGCTTCGAGGCGATCTCGAAGGCGTGCGGCGGCTGCCTGGAGATCGTCACGCCGGCACAGGTCGTCACCGGCAAGCGCATCCCCAACGGCGTCGAGATCGTCGATGTCGTCGCCATCCAGCGCGGCACGGGCGACCCGAGCCGCGTGGTGGCCATCACCGGCCACATCGACTCGCGCGTCACCGACGTGATGGACGCCGCGCACGACGCGCCCGGCGCGAACGACGACGCGTCCGGCACGGCCGCGGTGCTGGAGTCGGCGCGCATCCTGAGCCAGCGCCGGTTCGCCGCCACCATCGTCTACGGCGTGCTCTCCGGCGAGGAGCAGGGCCTGTACGGCGGCAAGGTGCTCGCGGACTACGCGAAGGCGCAGGGCTGGCAGGTGGAGGCCGACCTGAACAACGACATCGTGGGCAACAGCCACGGCCAGGACGGCGTCAACGACAACAGCGTGGTGCGCGTGTTCTCCGAGGGCACCAAGGCGCTGGAGACGCCGGAGCAGGCCAACCGGCGGCGCTACAACGGCGGCGAGCTCGATTCGCCGTCGCGCAACCTGGCGCGCTTCGTGGCCGGCCTGGCCGAGCGCCACCTGGTGAACCTGCGCGTGAACATGGTCTACCGCACCGACCGCTACGGCCGCGGCGGCGACCAGGTTCCGTTCCTCGAGCACGGCTACCCGGCGCTGCGCTTCACCGAGCCGCACGAGGACTACCGCAACGAGCACCAGGACGTGCGCACCGAGAACGGCGTGGCGTACGGAGACACCCTGGCCCGCGTCGACTTCGACTACCTCGCGCAGGTGACGCGCCTGAACGCCATCACGCTCGCGGCGCTCGCCAACGCCCCCGCGCCCGTGCGCGGCGTGGCCATCGGCGGCGCGGTCACCACCGACACCGTGATGACCTGGACGCCGCAGCCCGGCGTCGCGCAGTACCGCGTGTGGTGGCGCGACACCACCGCGCCGCAGTGGCAGCACAGCCGCACCTACGCGGCCAACGTCGATCCGGGACATGCGGTGCTGAAGAACGTCGATCTCGACGACTTCTTCTTCGGCGTGTCGGCCGTGTCCGCCGACGGCTGGGAATCGCCGGTCACGTTCCCGGGCGACGCGGGCAGCTTCTAGCGGCTGGTTCGCCGCCGGCCTCTCAGGCGCCGCCGAACAACTCGGCGATGCTCTCGTCCGTCAGCCGCATCGGCATCGCCTGCATCGATATCAGCGCCACCACCGCGCTTCCATGACGGGCGGTGTCGCGCATCAATGGCGACAGGCGAGGCACGCCCGTCGCATCGGTGAGCGTCGCCACGAGCGGGTGATGGGCCTTCTCGCCGTTGCGCGTGACCATGCCCAGTTCGCCGGAGGCCAGCTTGACGAGGCTGCCGGGCGGGAAGATGCCGAAGGACTTGATCAGCGTCGCGGCGAGCGGGCTTTCGGCCGCCATCTGGTGCAGTTCGCGGCCGGCCTGCGTCGCGCTCATCGCGGGCCGGTTGGCGCGGCTGCTCATGCGCGCCGTGTAGACGTCGGCGTAGCGCAGCAGTTCGGCCAGCTCCCCGACCGTCGTCAGGCCCTTCGGATAGCCCGAACCGTCGGCCACCTCGTGGTGCTGGGCGACGGCCACCAGCCAGTCCTCGTCGGCGATGCCGGCCTGGGCCAGCAGCTCCGAGCTTCGGGTCGGATGTTCGTTGATCGTCTCGCGCTGCTTGGCCGTCAAGGGCGAGACCTGGGTCGCCAGCCGGGCCTGCAGGTCGATCATCGAGATGTTCATCGTCAATGCCGCCTGGAACGCGCGCCGCTGCTCGCCCGCGCTCCACCCCAGGTGGCGTGCCGCGGCCTGGCACGCCGTCGCGGCGTGGATCGAATGGTTCACGGCGTAGTTGCCGGAACCCGAACCGGGTTCGTTCTTGCGCACGACCTGCGACAGCGCGAGGTCAGGCGCCTGCGCGATCAGCGCGAGCAGTCGATCGGTGCTGTGATCGATCGCCCCGGCCATGTCGGCCGGCGCCGCGGTCAGCGCGAGCCGGACGTCGCCGCCGCACTTGTCCCATTCCGCTGGCAGCGCCGCGGACCTGCGCGCCCGGGTTTGCTGGAGGGCGGGTTGGATGGCGCCGGCCAGCTCGTCGATCTCGACCAGGGCGCCGCGCTGGAAAAGCTCCTCCAATTGCGCTTCGTCGACGATCACCTGCCCGCGCGCAAGCAGCAGCATGCGCGTCGAATCGCGCACGCCGAACGGCAGCGGCGCGCCGAGCACGATTCGATTCTTGACCGACGAAAGCGAGCAGACACGCATGGGTATCGATGAGAGTGGCAATTCCGGAACTGCCGAGAAGGCGATCGAACCTTGACATCGACCGGAGTTGGCGCAACTTGAGGGAAAGCTGCTTCCGGAGCGGGCTCGGGCAGATCGTCGAACAGCGGGCCCTGGCTCAAGCCACCCCTTCGGCGACGCCCACGCCCTCGATCAGGCGTGCCGCGATCGCGCGGTGGAACGGCATGATGGCCGCGAGATAGGCCCGGCCCCATGCGTTGTGCCAGCGCACGATGGTGGTGAGCGCGGCGAAGCCGCCGGCGACGGCCACGACGACGCGGAAATCGAGGTGCCTGTCGTCGAAGCCCAGCACCACCTCGCTGGCCGATTCGCGCACCACGGGAAAACCGCCGGCCGGCGCGGGCTTCAGGCCGACGAACCGGCCCAGCCGGTTGCGCAGGCCCATCAGCGAGCGGATCCACAGCGGGCCGTGCGCGAAGGCCAGGCGCGTGGCCTCGATGGCGTCCAGGCCATGCGGCACCGGCACCTTGTACGCGTCGGCGAACTGGTGGCCGGGCAGGATGCGTTCCGCGTCGGCACAGGGCGCGGCGCCGATGGCGGGCGGTCGTCGGGGCATGGCTCGACTGTATGCCCGCGCGGCGCGCGTCGCGCAATCCCTTGTCGAGGACACCGGCTTGCATCCGGACACACCGCGGGCCCCCGATTTGCCGAGGCTCGCCTTTGCCCCGGAAGGCGCCGCCGGACGCCGCCCCCACCATGAACCTGCACGACTACGACGACTGGCTGGCCCCCCTGGCCACCGCGCTCGGCGCCATCCTCGTGGGCATCCTCGCCTACGCCATCCTGCGCCCGATCGCGCGCCGCCTCAGCCGCCACGCGCCGGTGGCCAACGCCGTCAACCGGCAGTTGGACCGGCCGCTGCGCTTCCTGCTGCCGCTGATGGCCGTGCAGGTGGCGCTGGAGGGCGCGCCCGACGACCTGCCGCACGTCGACGGCGTACGCCAGCTGATCACCGTGCTGCTGATCGCCGCGTTCACCGGCGCCGCGATCGCGGCCGTGCGCGGCGTGGCCGACGCGGTGGCGGTGCTGCATCCGCAGGACGTGGCCGACAACCTCGAGGCCCGGCGCGTGCTCACGCAGACGCGCGTGCTCGCGCGCATCGCCATCGGCATCGCGATCTTCGCGGGCCTGGCCTTCGTCCTGATGACGTTCCCGCGCGCGCGCCAGTTCGGCGCCAGCCTGCTCGCGTCGGCGGGCCTGTCGGCGCTGGTGATCGGACTGGCCGCCAAGTCGGTGTTCGGCAACCTGCTGGCCGGCCTGCAGATCGCGCTGTCGCAGCCGCTCCGCATCGACGACGTGCTGATCGTGCAGGGCGAATGGGGCCGCGTCGAGGAGATCACCAGCACCTACGTCGTGCTCAAGATCTGGGACGAGCGCCGGCTGGTGATCCCGCTGCAGTGGTTCATCGACAACCCGTTCCAGAACTGGACGCGCACCACCTCGCAGATCATCGGCAGCGTGTTCTTCTGGGTGGACTACACCACCGACCTCGAGCCCCTGCGCGCGGAGGCCACGCGGCTGGCGCAGAGCTCGAAGGACCACGACGGCCGCGTCTGCCTGCTGCAGGTGGTGGACACCAGCGAGCGCGCGATGCAGCTGCGCCTGATCGTGAGCTCGCCGTCGGCCGGCCAGAGCTGGGACCTGCGCTGCCTGCTGCGCGAGGGCCTGATCGCGCTGATGCAGCGCGAGCATCCCGACGCCCTGCCCCGGATCCGCGCCGAGATGCGCGAGCCGGCGGGCGGCCACGGCAGCGGCGGCGGTGAGCTGGAGGCCCGCATCGCCGGCCGGCGCACCGACGGCGGGCCGGCCGAGGTCAACAACGACACCGGCCTCACGAGCCTCGTCGCCCCCACGGGCGGCGTCGTCCCACCCGCGGAGCCGCCCCGCTGAACAGCCTCCGCGGCCGAGGGTAACAACCCGTAATGCGCGTGTCACCGTGAAATTCAGTGCCACAGAACAATCATTTGCTCGACAATATTTTCGTGAACCGATTCACGCGCCCGGGAAATCAATTACTTCTGCCCGGCACTTTTTGATTTCGCGTGCCGTGCGCCTGAACGACAATTTGGGTTCCCCCTAGTACACACGCGCCCCTCCAGCGCCCGCAAATGACCATGAAACGCCGCACGATGCTGAGTCTGCTGGCCTCGCTGCCCGCAGCCACCGCTTTTTCCAGGGAATCGGGCAACCTCGTCCTCGGTCAGTCTGCACCCGCCACCGGCCCCTCCGCGCAACTGGGCATCCAGCTGAATCGCGGCGCACGGCTCTATTTCGACAAGGTCAACGCCGCCGGCGGCGTCAACGGCCAGAAGATCGAGCTGCGCATGCTCGACGACGGCTACGACCCGCCGCGCGCCAAGGCCAACACCGAGAAGTTCCTGAACGACGACGTCTTCGCCCTGTTCGGCTACGTCGGCACGCCCACCTCGCTGGCCGCGCTGCCGCTGGTCAAGGATTCCGGCATCCCGTTCTTCAGCCCCTTCACCGGCGCGATGTCGCTGCGCACGCCCGCGTTGCGCAACGTGTTCCACGTGCGCGCGTCGTACGACGACGAAACGGCGCTCATTGTCAACCAGCTGCACAACCTGGGCCTGAGCAAGATCGCCGTCTTCAAGCAGAACGACGCCTACGGCCAGGCCGGCCTGGACGGCACCACCAAGGCGCTGAAGGCGCTGGGCCTGGCGCCGGTGGCCGTCGGTGGCTTCGAGCGCAACACCGTCAACGTCGGCGAAGCCGTCAAGGCCATCGCCGCCGCCAAGCCCGACGGCGTGGTGCAGATCGGCTCGTACAAGGCCTGCGCCGCGTTCATCCGCCAGGCGCGCGCGGCGGGCTACGGCGGCCAGTTCTTCAACGTGTCGTTCGTCGGCACGAAGGCGCTGTCCGACGAGCTCAAGGAAGAGGCGCTGGGCGTGGTCGTGAGCCAGGTCATGCCCTACCCGTTCTCGGCGGCCGTGCCCATCGTGCGCGACTACCTCGACGCCGTGAAGGCCGCCGGCGGCGACGCCTCGGCCAACTACTCCAGCCTCGAGGGCTACGTCGACGCGCGCATCTTCGTCGAGGGCCTGCGCCGTGGCCGCGCCAACACGCGCGAAGGCCTGGCGAGCGGCCTGGAGTCGATGCAGCACGTCGACTTCGATGGCTTCAACCTGAACATGAACCGCGACCACGCGGCGTCGCACTTCGTCGAGCTGTCGATGCTCACGGGCGACGGCGGCGTCCGCCGCTGAGCTTTCCGCTCTCCGGACTGGAGGCGCTCACCTGGCTGCGGAAGCGGCCAGGCGCGCCTCCAGCGCTTTCAGGCGCTCAATCGCCGCCCAGCCAGCGCGGGATGGGCCGCGGACGATGGTTCAGCACCAGCCCCGCGATCCGGCCGGGGCCGATGTCCGCGTCGGCCAGCGCCTGCTGCGCCGCCTGGCGCGAGGTGTGGCGCGAGTCCACCACCAGCACCACGGTGTCGACCTCGGTCAGCAACGCGCCGCAGGCGTCCAGCGGCGGCGCGTCCAGCACCGCCAGCGCGAACCCCGCGCGCAGCGCCATGAGCCCCTTGCGCACGGCGTCGGGCCGCAGCAGCAGCGAGGGCTGCGCCAGCACGCCGCGGCCCAGGCGCCACAGGCGGTGCGGGCCGGCGCCGGCCGGCGCGAGGCCCTGCAGCGAGCCCAGCGTCATGATCTCGGAGAAGCCGGACGCGCCGCGGGCGAAGATGTCGGTCTCGCGCGGCGGCGTGTTGAACGCGGCGTCCACCCAGACGACGTCGCCGCCCTGCTGCTCGGCGAGCGCGTGCGCGAGGCCCTGGGCGACGAAGCTCTTGCCCTCGCCGGCGCGGGCGCTGCTGACCAGCAGGACGCGGCCGGACAGGGACGGCACCTCGGCGCCGTCGGAGGGCTGCACCGGCGGTCCGTGGCGCCTCGTCAGGTGCTCCAGCACGCCCTGGCCGATGCGCGTGAACAGCGTGGCGTCATGCACGATCTTCCTCATGCGGGTTCCGCCGGGCTCAGCTGCGCCCGCCTGGCCCTGGCCGACAGCGTGGGGATCGCGCCCAGCACCGGCAGGCCCAGGGCCCGTTCGGCGTCGCGGGGCGAGCGCATGCGGTCGCCGCCCAGCTCGCGCCGCGCGGCCAGCACCAGGCCCAGCAGCAGCCCGGCGACCGGCCCCAGACGCCGCCACGATTCGGTCCGCGCCGGCGGCGCTGCCTCGCCGAACGCCGCGCGCCGGCCCGCCGCGGCCGGCGGCAGGCGCAGGCTCAGGTCGATCTGCTCGAACCGCTCCTGCAGCGCGACCCAGCGGCCGCGAGCGAGCTGGCGCACGCGCTCGAGGCGATTGAGCTCGGCCTCCAGCGGCGTGTGCTCGTGCACCGTCCTTGCCGGTGGCGCGGGCACGGCCGCGCCGTCGTCGCCGCCCGGCGATCGCGCGTCGTCGAGCCGCAGCGGCAGCTCCGACGCGCGCGCGTCGAACGCGGCCACCGCCGCGGCCGATCCGCCCCGCGCGGCGTCGGGGCTCAGGTCGAGCCTGAGGGCGCCCTCGAACGCGTTGCCGTCCGTGGCGAGCAGCGTGACGATGCGGTCTTCCGACCGGCGCAGCTCGGCCCTGGCCTGTGCGATCTCGGCCTCGATGCCGTGATCGAGCGGATCGACCTCCGGCGTCTCGCGATCGTCCGCGGGAGCCGAAGTCTTCGCCGCGGCGACGCGTGCCGGCGGCTGGCGCAGGCCGCCCACCAGCGAGGCCGCGCTGCCCACGAGCACGCAGGCCGCGATCAGGCCGGCCTGGCGCCACGGCACGGCCACCAGCCCGCGCGCCAGGCGCGACGGCAGGGTACCCGGCGAGGACGGGAGGGAATGGCCGGGCATCAGCGGGTCGTCGAGGGGCGCGGGAGAAGGCTGTCCAGGCGAGCGTATAGCGCCGCGCGCGCCGCCGTGCCGGCAAACGTGGGATCCGCCTGGTCGATCTCGTAGACGTTCACGCCGGTGTCGCGCGCAAACCCCAGTCCGCGCCGGCCGGCCTGTCGCCGCAGCAGCGCGAGGCCGGGCTCGCGGCGCGAGAACACGAAGTCGAGCGCGACGCCGCGGTCGCCGACGCGGGCCAGGTCGGCGGCCGTCTCGCCCGCGAGCGGCCAGCGCAGCACGCGGCGCAGGCACCGGGCCAGCACTTGACCGATCGCGCGCGCGCCGGTGCGGGCCGGCGCCGTGGCCGGCCTCCAGCGCAGGGCCGGCGCGTTGATGGCCACCACCTGCTGCACGTCGTGCCCCGCCAGCGCGGCCTGCCAGGCCTGGTACGCGCCGGACTGCAGCCCGACAAGCGCGACGCGGTCGACGCCGTGCTCGCGGCGCAGCCAGGCCAGCGCGCGCGCGACGTCGCTCGTGGCGCGCGCGTCGTAGTGCGCGGGGCGCCGCTCCGGGTCGGGTTGCGCATGCGCGGCGCTGTCGCCGATGGCCGCGAGATCCAGCCGCAGCACCACGTCGCCCAGCGCCGCGCGCCGGCGCGCCCAGGCCACCCACAGCCGGTGCGGGCCGATGCGGCGCTCGCCGCCCGCCGACAGCAGCACGATGCCGTGGCTCGGCGGCCGTCCCACCAGGCCGCCCGTGGGCAGGTCGGGTTCGGAGAGCACGCCCACCAGCGGCGGCGGTTCGCGGTCGCGCGCGTCGCCGATATGCACGATGCGCTCGCGCACCGCGACGCCGTCGTCCCGCAGGCGCATCCACCTGCGCGCCCCCGCCGCCGCCAGCGCCAGCACGGTGCCGGTGGCGGCCTCCAGCTGCGCCGTGGCCACGCCGCCGTCGGCACGCGCGAGCACGCCCTGCCCCCGGTCGGCGGTGCCGGATGCCGGCGCCGTGCGCGCGTCGGACGCGTTGCCGGCCCGATCCTGGAGCCAGCGCACGATCCCGGCGACGGCCGCGTGCGCGAGCCGCGCCTGCTGAGCATGGGACAGCTCCTCGGGCGCCTGCGCGGTCACGCGCACGCCCGCCTGCGCCAGCGCCTGCGCGACGGCGCCCGGCGCCCCCACCAGCAGCGCGTCGTGCAACGACGGAAAGCGGGTCGATGGCCAGCGCAGCGCGGCCAGGGCCTCGAGCCCGCGCACGCTCTGAATGAAGCCGCCGAGGGACACCGGCAGTTCCGCCGGATCGAACGACGCGCCCGGATCCGGCGCGAGCGCGGGCGCCGGCACGCCCGCCGCGAGCTCGCGTTGCGCGCACGTGAACGCCTGGCCGCTGGCCACGGGCATCAGGCCCACCAGGGCGTCGACGTCGTCGCGCACGTGCGCGGCCCGGGCCGCCAGCAGCGCGCCGAGGCGCAGCCCGACGAACGCCAGCCGGCGGCATCCGGACAGCGCCAGCGCCTGCGTGGCGGCGGCGTCGAAGGCGGCCAGCGCGTCGGCGACGGACGTGGTGCCGGTCGCGGCCGACGAGTCGCCGGTGTCCGGCCACTCGAAGCGCAGGGTGCCCAGGCCGCCCTCGGCGAGCTCGATGGCCAGGGCGCGCTGGCTGTCGTAGCCCGCCATGTCCTCCTCGCCCCAGGAACTGGCCAGCACCACCGCCAGCGGCAGCGGGCCGTCGGCGAGCCAGCCGCGCGGCAACGCGGGGGCGGCGCGGCCGTCGGCGGCGGCGGCCGGCGCGTGCCACCAGGCGACGCAGGTGTGGCCGGCGGCTCCGATCAGCAAGGGCTGCGGGACCGGCGTGGCGGAGGGCACCATCACGACGCCGACGCGGGCGCGCGGGCCTGCGCCGCCAACGGCGCCGGCCCGGGTCTCATCGTGGTGACAGCGCGCGTGAAAGACATGGTTACCAAACGTATCAGGGAATTCTAGCGGCCGGATCCCGGGCCGCCCCCGTGAACTCCCGCATCCGCGGGCGGGCGCGCCGGCAAAAGACGGCGCGCTGCCACTTATGTCACGCCGGCGCGTCGCCCTCCTTCACGGCGGCGAGCTCGCGAACGAGCCGGCGCAGGCCCGTCCATGCCTGGAGGGGTATCTCGTGACCGCCGTCGAACGGCGACCAGCGCACGTCGGCCTCTTCCGCCGCCAGCGCGTCGCACAGGGCCTGCGCGGCGGCGATGGCCAGGTTGGCGTCGGCGCGCCCGTGCAGCAGGTCGGCGCGCACGCCGCGCAGGCGGTGCAGGCCGGGCGCCCATTCGCTGAAGGCCAGTCGCGACGCCGACCACAGCGCGAGCGCGTCCACGGCCAGCGGCGGCGACTGCAGCGCGCAGTCGAGCGCCAGCATCGCCCCTTGCGAGAAGCCGGCGACGATCAACGGCCGGCCCGGCGCCCGCGCGCGCAGCTCGCGCGCCACCGCGTGCACCGCGTCACGCGCGGGCTCGCGGCCGGGCGGGTGGCTGTCGTGCAGGTCGGCCGGCCCGGCGCGCAGCCGCGCCGCGCGGGCTGCGTCGTCCACGGGCCACCAGGCGCGAAGGCCACCGGGCCGCTCGACCGGCCCCGACGGCAGCGCGACCAGCGCCGGCAGCTTCAGCGAACGCACGACGGGCGCCAGCTGCGACGGCGCCATGTCCAGGCCGTGCAGCAGCAGCACGGCTGCGCGCGGCGCGCCGGGCGGCTCGATCCAGGTGGTTCCGGCGGCGTCGCGATCCACGGGTGCTACCCGTGCCGGTTGCGCATGTGGTCGGCGGTGTTCGCGAACGAGATCATCAGCCGCTCCTGCATGTCGGCCGTGAAGCCGCCGGCCTCGCCGATCTCGGCCATCGCCAGGCCCATGCAGGTGAGCCACTGGTCGCGCACCTGCACGCCGATCGGGAACGGCAGGTGGCGCGCGCGCAGCCGCGGGTGGCCGAAGCGTTCGATGTAGAGGTCGGGGCCGCCCAGCCAGCCGGTGAGGAACCACGCGAACTTGTCGCGCGAGCCGTCGAGGGTGGTCGGATGGAGCGCGCGCAGCTCGGCGAACTCGGGCTCCAGGTCCATCAGGTCGTAGAAGCGGTCGACGAGGGCGCGCACGCCGTCGACGCCGCCGAGCTGCTCGAAAGGCGCCGGCGGCTTCACATCGGGATCGGTCATGCCCGCATTGTCGGGCGTTGCGCGCACGGCCGCGCGCGTGCGGGCTTGCTAGGCGCGCAGGCGGGTGGCGGCGGCCACGACGGCCTGGGCCGCCGGGGATCCCGGCATGCATTCCAGCAGCAGCTGGCGGCGCTTGACGGCGTCGCGCACCGACGGGTCGATGGGCACCTCGCCGACGAACTCCAGCTTGACCGGTACTTCCAGCCCCGGGCTGACGAAGCGGTCGACCACCTGCTGCAGCTGGCCGCGGATGACGCGGCCCTCCCCGGGCTTGCTCACCTGGTTGACGATCACGCGGATGTCGCGCCGGCCCTGCGTGGTGGCCAGCACCTTGATGGTGGCGTAGGCGTCGGTGAGCGAGGTGGGCTCGGGCGTGGCCACGATCAGCACCTCGTCGGCCAGCGACACGGTGTACAGCACCACGTCGGAGATGCCGGCGCCGGTGTCCAGCAGGATGCGGTCGAAGCGCGGCACCACCTGCTGGACCACCGAGACGAGCTGCTCGCGCACCTCGGGCGTGAGCCGGGAGTATTCGACCATGCCGGAGCCGGCCAGCAGCACCGAGAAGCCGCCCGAGGTCTCGAGGATGGCCTGGTCCAGCGTGTTCTTGCCGGTGAACACGTCGTGCAGCGTGATCTTGGGAAACAGGTTGAGCACGACGTCGAGGTTGGCCAGGCCCAGGTCGGCATCGAGCACCAGCACCCGCTCGCCCTGGCGCGCGAGCGCCGTGGCGAGGTTGGCCGACAGGAAGGTCTTGCCCACCCCGCCCTTGCCGCTGGTGATGGCGGTGATGCGCGCGCGGCGTCCACTGGATGCCGTTGTCATGAAAGATCTTCCCCAAAGATGGACGAAGCGAACAGGAGGCCCTTTTCCTCGGCGCTCACCACGGAGACGGGCGTGGGCTCGAGGCAGGTGCGATTGCGGCCCTCGGACTTGGCGCGGTAGAGCTGCAGGTCGGCGCGCTCCATCCACACGGACGGCGTGGAACGCACCCATTGCGGGGCGTAGGCACCGCCGATGCTGATGGTGCAGCCCAGCTGCTGGCCGCTCACCAGCGGGATGGCCCGGCTCTCGACGCGGGCGCGGACGCGCTCGGCCACCGTGGTGCCGAACGCGGGCGGGCAGTTGGGCAGGATGATGGCGAATTCCTCGCCGCCGATGCGCGCCACGAGGTCCATCGGGCGGACGGTGGCGTTGAGCGCCTCGGCCACGGCCTTGATGACCAGGTCGCCGGCCAGGTGGCCGTGCTGGTCGTTGATGCGCTTGAAGTGGTCGATGTCCAGCATCAGCAGCAGCGCCGGCTCGCCGGAGCGCGCCACCCGGTCGGACTCGCGGGCGATCGCGTTCTCGAAATTGCGGCGGTTGGCCAGGCCGGTGAGCCCGTCGCGGCTGGAGAGGTCGCACAGCGCGTCGATGAGCGACTGCAGCCACGGCGTGCTGCCTTCGGCGCCCGCGGGCTGTCCCTGCCCCGACTGCGTCAGCAGCGACAGCGCCTGCTCCAGGCGCAGCGCGTCCGGGGCGGTCGGTTGCAGGAAAGAGGGCTTCGAGTTCACGGGGTGTAGGGAGTTCTTGAGAGAAAAGGCGACGGGCGCGGACGGACGCCACGACGCTTGAACCGAGTCTACAGCCGGCCCCTTGCGCCAAGGAACGGCGAAAAGAACCCCATTTCGACCCCAACTCCACCCGCCGCGACGGCCCGGGACTCTTGAGACTGGTCGCAATTGACCGATAACCCCATACCGAACCCCTCGGTCAACGGGCCAAGACACCAGACGATGAGCACCGACCTCGCATTCGACAGCAGCACCGACGCCAGCCACGAATTCACGTTCTCCAACGGCGATTTCCAGCGCGTCCAGAAGCTGATCTACCAGCGCGCGGGCATCAGCCTGCACGACGGCAAGCGGGCCATGGTCTACAGCCGCCTGTCGCGCCGCCTGCGCGAGACCGGCGACCGCAGCTTCGCCGACTACCTGAACGGCCTGGAGCGCGCCGGCGGCGCCGCGGGCGAGTCCGAGTGGCAGGAGTTCATCAACTGCCTGACCACCAACCTGACCTCGTTCTTCCGCGAGGAGCACCATTTCCACGCGCTGGCCGACGCCCTCAAGCCGATGGCCGGCCGCCCGATCCGCATGTGGTGCAACGCCGCGTCCACCGGCGAGGAGCCCTATTCGATCGCGATGACGCTGCTCGAGGGCGGCTGCGCCGGCGCCAGGCTGCTGGCCACCGACATCGACACCAAGGTGCTGGCCACCGCCCAGCGCGGCGTCTACGCGGCCGACTCGCGCGGCCTGTCCACGCAGCGCCTGCAGAAGCACATGATGCGCGGCACCGGGGCCAACGCCGGCTTCATGCGCGTGAAGCCCGAGCTCCAGAAGATGATCGAGTTCCGCACGTTCAACCTGATGGCCACGCAATGGTCGCTGGGCGAGCCGTTCGACATGGTCTTCTGCCGCAACGTGATGATCTATTTCGACCACGAGACGCAGCGCAAGGTGCTCGAGCACATCCACGCCGTGATGAAGCCCGGCAGCCTGCTGTTCGTCGGCCACTCGGAGAACTTCACCGACTCGCGCGACCTGTTCGTCCTGCAAGGCAAGACCATCTACAAGCGCGTCTGACGCGAGCGGCCCGTCCCTCCGACACGACCCGCCCCCGGCATCACCTCCCACTCCTCAGGCTCAGCACATGGCTTCCCTCCAGCCCACGCCCTCCGCCCCGGGCACGCGCCCTCCGTTGCCGCGGGCGACCTCGGGCCCGGGTTCGCGCCTGGAGAAGCTCAAGGCCGCCGCGCGCAAGCCGGGCGAGGCCTCGTTCTTCTTCTATGACGCGCACTTCCAGAACGAGGCCGTGAAGGTGCTGCCCGGCGAGTACTACGTCGACAACGAGGAACTGCTGGTGATGACCACGCTGGGCTCGTGCATCGCCGCCTGCCTCTACGACCGCCAGGCCAAGGTCGGCGGCATGAACCACTTCATGCTGCCCGAGGGCGCGGGGGACTCGGGCCGCTACGGCTCGTACGCGATGGAACTGCTGATCAATGAGATGATGAAGCGCGGCGCCACGCGCATGACGATGGAAGCCAAGGTGTTCGGCGGCGGCGCCGTGATCGCCGGCATGAACAGCATCAACGTGGGCGAGCGCAACACGAAGTTCGTGATGGACTTCCTGAGCATGGAACGCATCCCGGTCGTCTCCAAGGACGTGCTGGAGATCTATCCGCGCAAGGTGTGCTTCCTGCCGGCCACCGGCAAGGCCATGGTCAAGCGGCTCGCGCCGACGAACGCCGAAGCCCTGGTGCAGCAGGATCGCCTCGCCGCGCAGAAGGCCGCGCCGGCCCGCACGGGCGGCGGCTCGGTCGACCTGTTCTGACCGACGAAGAAACAACGAGAGCCAACCCATGACCAAGACTCGAGTGGTCGTCGTCGACGATTCCGCACTGGTGCGCAGCCTGCTCACCGAGATCATCAACCGCCAGCCCGACATGGAATGCATCGGCTCGGCCAGCGATCCGTTCGCGGCGCGCGAGATGATCCGCAACCTCAACCCGGACGTCATCACGCTGGACGTGGAGATGCCGCGCATGGACGGCATCGACTTCCTGTCCAAGCTGATGCGGCTGCGGCCGATGCCCGTCGTGATGGTGTCCACGCTGACCGAGCGCGGCGCCGAGGTCACGCTCAAGGCGCTGGAGCTGGGCGCGGTCGACTTCGTCGCCAAGCCCAAGATCGGCGTGGCCGACGGCCTGAAGCAGCTGGCCGACGAGATCACGGAGAAGGTACGCACGGCGTCGAAGGCGCGCGTGTCCAAGCCGCACGTGCCCGCGTCCGGCGTGGCCGGCGCCGCTGCGCCCGCGCGGCCGGCGGCCCAGGCCATCGGCCGGCTGTCCACGGAAAAGCTGATCTTCATCGGCGCCTCCACCGGCGGCACCGAGGCCACCAAGGAAGTGCTGATGAACCTGCCGCCCGATTCGCCGGGGGTGGTCATCACGCAGCACATGCCGCCGGGCTTCACCAAGTCGTACGCCAACCGGCTGGACGGCCTGTGCAAGATCCGCGTGAAGGAGGCCACCGACGGCGAGCGCGTGCTCCCGGGCCACGCCTACATCGCGCCGGGCGGCTTCCACCTGAGCGTGGAGCGCTCGGGCGCCAACTACATCGCGCGCGTCAGCGACGGCGAGCCGGTGAACCGCCACAAGCCGTCCGTGGAGGTGCTGTTCGAATCCGCGGCCCGCGTCGTCGGCCAGAACGCGCTGGGCATCATGCTCACCGGCATGGGCGCGGACGGCGCCAAGGCGATGCGCACGATGAAGGACGCCGGCAGCTACAACGTGTGCCAGGACGAGGCCACCTGCGTGGTGTTCGGCATGCCGCGCGAGGCCATCGCGCACGGCGCGGCCCACGAGGTGCTGCCGCTGTGCAAGATCGCGCAGCACGTCATCGACCGCCTGCGCAGCACGTCGGGGCTGTCGACGAACCGCGTCTAGCGGGTCGTGACAGCCATCGGCGACAGCAGTCGTCGGGGCTTTCGACGAACCGCGTCTGATGCACGTCGACGGATGCCGGGTAAGGCGCCTTGACGGCGGCGCCGCCGCGGGTGCATCCTGACCGTTGCCACCGCTGCGCCAGCAGGAACAAGGACGAGGCACCATGCCCACCGACCAGGACGATGCGGACGCGCTGTTCGGCGGTGCCGCGACGCCGCCGAAATCGCCGCTGCCCGGCAAGGGGCCCGAGAGCCGCAAGGAGACGCGCGTGCGGGCCAACTGGCACGCGCGCGTGCTGCTGGCCGGCGACCGCGTCATCGCGCTCAACGTCTTCGACCTGTCGGAGAGCGGCATCGGGCTGGTCTCCGAGGTGGGCATCCCCGCGCACACCGTGCTGCAGCTCGCGCTGGCCGTGCCCGGGCTGAACGAGCCCGGGAAGATCACGCCGGTCACCGGCACGATCAAGACCACGCACATGACCGTGCGCGGGCATTTCGTGCACTGCGGCGGCACGTGGGTGACGCTCCCGTCCGCGTCGCGCGACCTGCTGAACCAGTGGGTGCGCAAACTCCGCAATTGATGGCATTGCGCCTGGCGATGTCATGATTCGGGCATGAACGAAGAACAGCCCTGGATCACCTGGGAAGAATCCGGCGCGCCGCGCCGCGCCCGCTGGCGCTCCGAATCGCAGGCGATGCCGGCCACGCTCCTGCCCGTCGACGACACGCTCACCGCCAACGCCGCCTTCAAGGCCGTCAACGAAGGCACCGGCCTGCTGTGGCGCGGCGACTTCCACAACGGACGGCAACTGCTGCAGGCGCTCGGCCGCCGCGTCGACCGGCCGCCGCGCGACAACCCGCCCCGCGCGGGCGCGCGCGCCCAGGCGCCCGCCGACGCGGCCGCGCTCGCGCGGGACGCGTTCGCGCGCCACCGCGCCGCGCAGGCGCGCCGGGCCGCGCTGCTGGGGCGCGTGCTGCTGCAGTTCGAGCCCGACCACTCCCTCTTGCTGCGGCGCGCGCCCGATGTGCGCGCCGCGCTGGCCGAGGCCTGGGGTGCCCCCGACGACGCCGCGTCCGTCGCCTCGCTGCGCGAACTGCAGGGTCTCATCGGCGCGCACGAATGGCGCAAGAAGGGCGTGGAGGTGCCGGCGCTCGGCGCGCGCATCCATCCGTGGTTCGGCGTGTTCTCGCCCTTGCGCGGCGAATACCTGGGCCTGATCGCGCAGGCGCCGCTGCCGCCGGGCGCGCAGTCGCTGGCGTTCGACGTCGGCACTGGCACCGGCGTCATCGCCGCCCTGCTCGCCCGGCGCGGCGTGCAGCAGGTCGTGGCCACCGACCTCGACCCGCGCGCGATCGCCTGCGCCACCGAGAACCTCGCGCGGCTGGGGGTCTCGAGCCAGGTGCGCGTGGTCGCCGCCGACATGTTCCCCGAAGGCCGCGCGCCGCTGGTCGTGTGCAACCCGCCCTGGGTGCCGACACCCGCGAACGCGGCCATCGAGCGCGCCGTCTACGACCCGGACAGCGCGATGCTGCGCGCGTTCCTCGCGGGCCTGGGCGCGCACCTGAGCCCGGGCGGCGAAGGCTGGCTGGTGATGTCCGACCTGGCCGAACACCTGGGCCTGCGCACGCGCGCCGAGATGCTGCAATGGATCGCCGACGCGGGCCTGCGCGTGGTGGCGCGCCACGACACGCGGCCCACCCATCCCAAGGCCGGCGATCCCACCGACCCGCTGTTCGCCGCGCGCAGCCGCGAGGTGACGTCGCTTTGGAGGTTGGCAGCGGTATGACCACGGAGGGTGCGTTTCCTTCGCTGTCGACGAAGCGGCTGCAGTTGCGCGAGATCGTCGCCAGCGACGCGCCCGCGCTGCTCGCGATCCACTCCGACCGCGAGACGATGAAGTGGTTCGGCACCGATCCGCTGGCCGATCTCGAGGCCGCGGAGAAGGTGATCGCCGGCTTCGCCAACATGCGCGCGCTGCCCAGCCCGGGCGTGCGCTGGGGCATCGTGCACGCCGACCCGGGACGCGGCGGCGCCCTGCTGGGAACCTGCGGCGTGTTCCGCTGGAACCGCGGCTGGGGCTCCTGCCTCACCGGCTACGAACTGGCGCGCCAGGCGCAGGGCCAGGGCCTCATGACCGAGGCGCTGCGGGCGATCTACGCGTGGGCCTTCCAGGCGATGGCCGTGGAGCGCATCGAGGCGCAGGTGCATCCGCTGAACGTGGCCTCGTTGAAGCTTCTTCGGAGGTTGGGCTTCGTCGAAGAGGGACTGTTGCGCGAGGCCGGGTTCTGGATGGGGGAGCGGCGGGACCTGGTGCAACTGGGGCTGCTTCGTCGCGAGTTCGTTTCTGCTTCCTGAGAGGCTTGCTGCGTTTAGTGTTTGGCGTTTGGCTTTGCTTCTCGCTTCGCGCAGGTCGAGGTTATCCGCGCGAAGCGTGAAGCCCGAAGCATCACCCATCACGTCAAGAAGAAACTTCGTACAGCTCCAACGGCAGATCATCAGGATCCGAGAAGAACGTGAACCGCCGCCCGGTGTATTCGTCGACGCGGATCGCCTCCACGACCACGCCTTGCGCCTCGAGCGACGCCTTCGCGGTCGCCACGTCGGCCACCACGAACGCCAGGTGCCGCAGCCCGCGCGCCTCCGGATACGACGGCCGTGCCGGCCGGTCCTCGAACGAGAACAGTTCGACCTGCGACCCGTCCGGCAACGCCAGGTCGAGCTTCCAGGAGCGGCGCGGTTCGCGCCAGTGCTCGGCGACGACGGCCAGCCCCAGCACCTGCGTGTAGAAGCGCTTCGAGACCTCGTAGTCCGAGCAGATGATCGCGGCGTGGTGGATGCGCAGAAGCATGGTCGTGGCGATTGTCGCCGATGCGGCTACAGGCCCGAGACCCGCTCCCGTCGAGCTGGACCACAGGAAACAGGCACCCCTGGGTTTTCCATTAATCAGTCCGCTTGATTTATTAATCCAGAATTCTGACAATCGCTCCACGCCACGCCGCCACAGAAGCGGCCTTCCTCAACGCATCGGAGACAACCATGCCGAAGTTCGCTTCCTCGCTTCTCGCCGCGGCCGTCCTGGCCGGCATCGCCACCGTCGCCGCGGGCGCCGACCAGCCCGTGATCGGCCTGATCACCAAGACCGACACCAACCCGTTCTTCGTGAAGATGAAGGAAGGCGCCACCGAGATGGCGAAGGCCAGGGGCGCCAAGCTGCTCACCGCCGCGGGCAAGCAGGACGGCGACAACGCCGCGCAGGTGACGGCCATCGAGAACATGATCACGGCCGGCGCGAAGACGATCATGATCACGGCCAACGATTCCAAGGCCATCGTGCCGGCCATCCAGAAGGCGCGCGCCAAGGGGGTGATGATCATCGCGCTGGACAGCCCCACCGACCCGCAGGACGCCACCGACGCCCTGTTCGCCACCGACAACTACAAGGCCGGCATCCTGATCGGCGAGTACGCGAAGGCGGCGCTCGGCGGCAAGCCGGCGCACATCGTCACGCTGGACCTGTTCCCCGGCCACCCGGTGGGCGCGCAGCGCCACAACGGCTTCATGAAGGGCTTCGGCCTGGCCGCGCCGGACGCCAAGATCAACGAGCTGGGCAAGGCGCCCGAGATCATCTGCCAGGCCGACAGCTACGGCGACCAGGCCAAGGGCCAGACGGCGATGGAGAACTGCCTGCAGAAGAATCCCGACGTCAACCTCGTCTACACGATCAACGAACCGGCCGCCGCCGGCGCCTACAACGCGCTCAAGCGCGCGGGCAAGGAAAAGGGCGTGATCATCGTGTCGGTGGACGGCGGCTGCGCCGGCATCCGCAACGTCAAGGCCGGCATCATCCAGGCGACCTCGCAACAGTACCCGCTGAAGATGGCCGCGCTGGGCGTCTCCGCCGGCGTCGACTACGCCACCAAGGGCACCAAGGTCAGCGGCTACACCGACACGGGCGTCACGCTGATCGCCGACAAGGCCATGCCGGGCGTCGAGAGCAAGGACTCCAAGGTCGGCGAATCGCTGTGCTGGGGCAAGTGAGATGAGCGCCGCCACGACTGACGCCGGCGCTAGCAAGCCCAACGCTCCCGGGCCACGCTGGCCGGCCGGCCTCAGCGTGGCCGTGCTGGGCCCGGTGATCGCGCTGGTGCTCGCCTGCACGTTCTTCGCCACGCAGAGCGACCACTTCCTGTCGGGCGGCAACTTCTCGCTGATCCTGCAGCAGGTGGCCGTGGTCGGGGTGATCGCCATCGGCCAGACGCTGGTGATCCTCACCGGCGGCATCGACCTGTCCTGCGGCATGCTGATGGCGCTCGGCGGCATCGTGATGACACGCTTCGCCACGACGCTGGGCATGCCGCCGGTGCTGGCGATCGGCTGCGGCATCGGCGTCACGGCGCTGTTCGGGCTGGTCAACGGCCTGCTCGTGACGCGCATCCGCCTGCCGTCGTTCATCGTGACGCTGGGCACGATGAACATCGCGTTCGCGGCCACGCAGCTGTACTCCGGCGCGCAGACCGTCACCGACCTGCCGCCGCTGATGACGGCGCTCGGCGACACGTTCTCCGTCGGCGGCACGCAGTTCGCGTGGGGCACGGTGGCGATGCTCGCGCTGTACGCCGTCGCGTGGTACGTGCTGCGCGAGACCGCGGCGGGCCGCCACGTCTACGCGGTGGGCAACAACGCCGAAGCCACGCGCCTGGTGGGCATCCCGACGCAGCGCGTGCTGCTGGTGGTCTACGTGGTGGCCGGCGCGCTGTACGGCGTCGCGTCGCTGCTGAGCGTCGCGCGCACGGGCGTGGGCGACCCGAACGCCGGGCAGACCGACAACCTCGACGCGATCACCGCCGTCGTGCTGGGCGGCACCAGCCTGTTCGGCGGGCGCGGCGTGGTCGTCGGCTCGCTGGTGGGCGCGCTGGTGGTGGGCGTGTTCCGCAACGGCCTCACGCTGATGGGCGTGTCGTCCATCTACCAGGTGCTGGTCACCGGCGTGCTGGTGATCCTGGCGGTCACGGCCGATCAACTCTCTCGCCGTGGAGCCCGCTGACATGAACGCCACCGCACAACCCCGCGTCGTGATGCAGGCCACCGCGCTGGTCAAGCGCTACGGCCAGGTCACCGCCCTCGACGGCTCCGACTTCGAGCTGCGCGCCGGCGAGATCCTCGCGGTGATCGGCGACAACGGCGCCGGCAAGTCGTCGCTGATCAAGGCCCTGTCGGGCGCGACCACGCCCGACTCCGGCGAGATCCGGCTGGACGGCGTCGTCACGAAGTTCAGGAGTCCCATCGAGGCCCGCCGCGCGGGCATCGAGACCGTCTACCAGGACCTCGCCGTCGCGCCCGCGATGACCATTGCCGAGAACCTGTTCCTGGGCCGCGAGATGCGCCGCCCCGGCTGGCGCGGCAGCGTGCTGCGCCAGCTGGACAAACGCCGCATGATCGAGGAGAGCGTGGCGCGGCTGGCCGAGCTGAAGGTGGGCATCCGCTCGATGTCGCAGGCGCTCGAGACGCTGTCCGGCGGCCAGCGCCAGTGCGTGGCCGTGGCGCGCGCGGCCGCGTTCGCCAAGCACGTGGTGATCATGGACGAGCCGACGGCGGCACTCGGCGTGAAGGAAGGCGGCATGGTGCTGGAGCTGATCCGGCGCGTGCGCGACCGCGGCCTGGCCGTGGTGCTGATCTCGCACAACATGCCGCACGTGTTCGAGGTGGCCGACCGCATCCACGTCGCGCGCCTGGGCAAGCGCGGCTGCGTGCTCGACCCGAAGAAGATCGGCATGAGCGATACGGTGGCGGTGATGACCGGCGCACTCCGGCCCGAGGACCTGCCGCGCGACGCCCTCGCCCACTGACCTTCGCCGACCCCGTGACGACCGACTCGCCCGCCCGCGCCGAAAGCGCCCACCTGCGCCCGCGCGGATCGAGCCAGGGCGGCCTGCGCCAGTACAACGAGCGCGTGGTGCTGCAGGCGATCCGGCTGCACGGCGCGCTGCCCGGCGCCGAGATCGCGCGGCTCACGGGACTCACCGCGCAGACGGTGTCGATGATCACCAAGAGCCTCATCGACGACGGCTACCTGCGCAAGGGCGCGCCGGTGCGCGGCAAGGTGGGCCAGCCCTCGGTGCCGCTGTCGCTGGCCCCCGACGGCGCCTTCGCCATCGGCATCAAGGTGGGCCGGCGCCGGCTCGACACGCTGCTGATCGATTTCGCCGGCAATCCCTGCGCGCGCTGGTCGCTGGACTACCGCTTCCCCGATCCCGAGGACGTGCTGGCCGAGCTGCGCCTGCGCTTCACCGCGATCCGCCGCAAGCTGGGCCCGCTGCGCCGCGACCGGCTGCAGGGCGTGGGCCTCGCCGCGCCGCTGGCCTTGAGCAGCTGGCAGTCGCTGCTGGGCGTGACGCCGGCCGCCGCGCAGCGCTGGAACGACCTCGACCTGCGCGAGGCCGTCGCCGGCCTGTGCGACTGGCGCGTGCATTCGATGAAGGACACCGCCGCCGCCTGCGTGGCCGAGCTCGTGCAGGGCCGCGGCCGCGGCATGCACAGCTTCCTCTACATCTTCGTCGACACCTTCATCGGCGGCGGCCTGGTGATCGACAGCCACCTGCGCAACGGCCTCACCGGCAACGCCGGCGCCATCGGCTCGATGCCGCTGGGCCTGCCCGACGGCCACGGCACGCCGCCGCAGCTGCTCAGCGTGGCCTCGCTGCACACGCTGGAGCAGGCCTGGCGCGACGCGGGCCTGGCCGACCCCGGCTTCGACGGCCCCGAGGCCCTGCAGGCGCCGTGGCGCGACGTGACGCGCGCCTGGCTGGCGCGCGCCGCGGCCGCCATCGCCCATGCGATCAACGGCGCCACCTGCCTGCTCGACCTGGACGGCGTGATCGTCGACGGCGCCGTCCACCGCGGCCTGCTCGACGAGCTGATCGCCGCCACGGAAGCCGCGATGCGGCGCTCGAACTGGGAGGGCGTGAGCGCGCCGCAGCTGTTGGCCGGCACCATCGGCCCCGACGCGGGCGCGCTGGGCGGCGCGCTGCTGCCGCTGCACGCCAACTTCGCGCCCGACCGCGACCTGTTCATCAAGGAGCACGGATGATGACCACATCGCTGCAAGGCCAGGTGGCCGTCGTCACCGGCGCCGCCTCCGGCATCGGCCTCGCCAGCGCGCGGGCGCTGGTGGCCGCGGGCGCGCGCGTGGTGATGGTCGACCGCGACGCGGCCGCGCTGGCGGCGGCGTGCGCGCCGCACGGCGACGCGATGATCCCGCTGGTGGTCGATCTGCTCGACGCCCCGGCCTGCGCGGCGATGGTGCCGCGCGCGCTGGAGGCGGCAGGCCGCATCGACATCCTGCATGCCAACGCGGGCCTGTACATCGGCGGCGACCTGGTCGACGCGCAGGCCGACGCCATCGACCGCATGCTCAACCTCAACGTCAACGTCGTGATGAAGAACGTGCGCGACGTGCTGCCGCACATGATCGCGCGCGGCTCGGGCGACATCATCGTCACGAGCTCGCTGGCCGCGCACTTTCCCACGCCGTGGGAGCCGGTCTACGCGTCGTCCAAGTGGGCCGTCGACTGCTTCGTGCAGACCACGCGGCGCCAGGTGTTCAGGCACGGCCTGCGCGTGGGCGCGATCTCGCCCGGGCCGGTGGTCACGGCGCTGATCGCCGACTGGCCGGCCGACAAGCTCGCGCAGGCGCGTGCGTCGGGCAGCCTGCTCGACCCGGCCGAGGTGGCGGAGGTGATCCTGTTCATGCTCACGCGGCCGCGCGGCATGACGATCCGCGACGTGGTGATGCTGCCGACGAACTTCGACCTCTAGAAATCGCGGCAGCCGGCCCCACCTGCGACAGATGGGCACGACCGCCCGACAAGGAGTCCCGCATGCGCCGACTGTTCCTCTTCTGGCGCCAGGGCGGCCGCGACGTGAAGCTGCTGTGGCGCGCGCTGAGGCACCCGGATCGCCCCGCCTGGCTGCTGCCGGCCACCGTGCTGCTCGCGTTCTTCGCGCTGGATCCGCTCAACCTCGCGTTGCCGCTGATGGGCGCCGTCGACGACCTCGTGCTGCTGCCGCTGGCGCTGACCGCGCTCGTGCGCGCCCTGCCCGAGCACCTGCGCGCGACGCCGCGCTGAGCCTCACTTCGGCTGTTCGTTGCCGTAGGTCTTCGCGAGGTAGTCGACGATCTCGGGCATGTCCTCGTCGGCGATGGGCGCCTTGAAGACGGCCTTCATGCGATGCACCATCGCGTCCCAGTACGGCCGCGCCGCGTTCGGCGGCTGGTAGCGCATGTACTCGGCCGAATGGCACATGGCGCAGCTGGCCTGCGCCTTCGCGTAGCCGGGCAGCGGGCTGGGGGTGAGCTGCACGCCGTCGGGCGGCAGCGTGATGTCCTTCGCGCCGAGGGGGCCTACGAGGCCGAGTGCCAGGGCGGCCACGGACAACAGGATTGACGTCTTCATTTGCGCTCCTCAGCTGGCCACGACCTTGACCGACTCGACCACGTTGCGCATGTAGCCCGCGGGCTGCCACAACGGCACCATCGGCTGGCTCTCGCCCGAGCGGTTGAACGCCCGCACGCGCAGGTCGTGCGCGCCGGCCTGCGGCGTGAAGCCGAAGGTGAATTCGCGGAACGAGAAGCGGCTCAGTTCCTCGCCGAGCGCCGCCTCGCGCCAGCTCTGGCCGCCGTCGGTGCTGTACGCCACCTCGCGGATGCCCTGGCCGCCGTCGAAGGCGATGCCGCGGACCGCGAGCGGCGCGCCGGCGTGCACGCGCGCGCCGTCGCTCACCGACGTGATGAACGAGCGCACGTTGAGGCGCCCGATCGGCCGCGTGGCCGCCGGCGCCGTGCCGGGCTCGATGCAGGCGCAGGCGTTGTCCGGGATGCGGTAGGCGGGCTTCATCCAGAAGCCGTCGAACACCGTGTCGATGACCTGGATCTCGGACAGGTGCTTGACCCAATACGTGCCGTAGTACCCGGGTACGACGAGGCGCACCGGATAGCCGTTGAGCATGGGCAGGTCGGCGCCGTTCATCTGGTACGCCACCATCACCTCGCCGTTGGCGGCCTGCGCGATGTCGAGCGCCTTGACGAAGTCGCCGCCGCCCATCAGCGCCTGGTCGAGGCCGTCGAAGGTCACCTGCCGGGCGCTGTCCTTCACCTCCGCGCGCGCCAGGATGTCCTTCAGCGGCACGCCCACCCAGCGCGCGTTGCCCATCGCGCCGTTGGTGAGCTGGCCGCCCGTCACGCGCGGGTTGAACAGCGCGCGGCCGTTGCCGGAGCACTGGTTGACGGCCACGAGCTCCATCGGCCTGAACTGCGTGCGCAGGTCGGCCAGCGTCAGGGCCAACGGCTTGCCGCAGGCGTTGCCGCCGATGCGGATGACGTGCCTGTCGGCGTCGATCGAGGTGGGGATGCCGGCGTTGTGATAGCGCACGAAGAACGCGTCGTTGGGCGTGATCAGGCCATCGTTGAACACCTCGAACGGCGTCTCGAGCTGCGGCGGCCGCGACGTGAGCACGATCAGCGGGCGCTTCTCGGGATAGGCGACCAGGTTGCGATGGCCGTTGACGACAGGCAGGTCGAGGCTGGTGGCCGCGGTCGTGGCGGCGCGGGCGAATCGCCCCCATCCCGCCGTGGCGATGCCGGCACCGCCGGCGACGAGAAGCCTGCGGCGCAGGCGGTTCCGGGGAGCGTTCGTCATGCGGGTTCCTTGGACGGGACAGCGACGGAAACAGAGTCTTACATCCCGGCGCTTGATCGGGGCGCGCGGCGAACGAAGACAACTCGACGGCGAAGTGTAGTCCCGGCTTGTCCTTGTCCAAAGCCTGTTGCGCATGGATACAGCACAGGGTATTCACGGCGCCTACGATGAATCGAGCGTCCGCATGAGGGAAGGAAGCCCCGGGCCCCTGGCACCGAGAGAGTTTTCCGCGTCGCATCGAAACGGCCATCCATCCATCGATCGTTATCGCTGTCATGAGGACGAAAGACGTGAAACATCTCACCGCATTCCTGCTGTTCTGCCTGCTTAGCGCGCGGGCGCTCGCCGACGTGTCGGCCCTGGTGGTCATCGAGCCCAGCAATCGCAAGGACGGCCTGATGGTGTCGCGCGACGTGCTGGAGGCCAGGCTCGGCAAGGCCCTCGGCGAACACGTCAGCGTCACCATCTCCAACGACATGACCGACGCGATGCGCGCCACGCGCTCGGGCGGCTACGACGTGTTCATCTCCCCGCCGCAGGTCACGGCCTCCGCGCTCGGGCACGGCTACTCGCTGGTGGGCGCCACCGACGCCGACGAGCAGTACGTGCTGGTGGGCCGCAGCAACGTCGCGTCCGTGGGCAACCTGCGCGGCGCGCAGATCTACCTGCCGGAGCAGGACTCGATCTACACCTACCTGGCGCGCGGCCTGCTCAATGCCAACGGCCTGAGCTTCAAGGACCTGAAGAACGTGGAGTTCGCGCACTACCCGGAGGCGGGCCTGTACGCGCTGCTGCTCAACTCCTCGGAGGCCACCATGGTGCGGCGCACCGAGTGGGAGGGCTTCGACAGGGAACACGCCGGCGTCGGCAAGGTCCTCGCGGTGTCCAGCGCGGTGCCCGGCGGGCTGTCGGTGGCGCTCCGCAAGAAGCTGCCCGCCGACACGCGCGCGCACCTGGCCCGGTGGTTCGCGACCGACGCGCCGTCCTGCGGCCTGAAGCCCATCAACGCGCACCCCGACCTGGCACCCTACACCCGCGTCGCGGAACTCGGCACCTTCACGCCCAAGGCCCTGCCCGGCGCCACCGTGGTCGACCTCGCGGCGATGAAGGCGCTGGTGGCCCATGGCGCGGTGCTCGTCGACACGCGCATCGAGTCCGAATACAAGGACAAGCACATTCCCGGCGCGCTGTGGCTGCCCTACGGCGAGAAGAGCCTGAAGGACGTCGCCTTCGATCCCCGCGCGGACAACTTCCCTGGGCTGGCGCGCCTGAGTCCCGACCGGAACATCGTGTTCCAGTGCAACGGCCCGGAGTGCTGGAAGTCGTACAAGGCCAGCCGCACCGCCATCGCCGCCGGCTACAAGCACGTCTACTGGTTCCGCGGCGGCATGCCCGAATGGGAGATGGCCGGCGAGCGCACCGAAGGCACCCAGACGCTGGCCCTGGCGAACTGATCCCCGCCGCGCGGCCGACGCGCGGGCATACTTCGTCCACCACGACCGACGGAGTGCACGACCATGGCAGCGGAGACGATCACGTTCGACGACGGCGTGGCCTACGAGGATTTCATGGGCAAGTGGAGCCTCCTCGCTGGCCACGCGTTCCTGGAGTGGCTCGCGCCGGCGCCCGGCCTGCGCTGGGTCGACGTGGGCTGCGGCAACGGCGCGTTCACCGAACTGCTGGTGCGGCGCTGCGCGCCGAAAGAGGTCCAGGGCGTCGATCCGTCCGCGGAACAGCTGGCCTTCGCGCGCAGGCGTCTCGCGCGGGCGCCCGCGACATTCCGCGTGGGCGACGCGATGGCGCTGCCTTACGCCGACGGCCAGTTCGACGCCGCGGTGATGGCGCTGGTGATCTTCTTCGTGCCGCAACCGGCCAGGGGGATCGCGGAGATGGCGCGCGTGATCCGGCCCGGCGGCGGCGTCTGCGCCTATGCCTGGGACATCCTTGGCGGCGGCTTCCCCTACTTCGCGCTGCAGGACGAGATGGCGAAGATGGGGCAGCAGCCGCTGTGGCCGCCCAGCGTGGAGGCCGCGCGCATGGACGCCCTGCGGCAGTCGTGGACGGACGCGGGCCTCGTCGATGTCGAGACGCACGAGATCGCGGTCGAACGCACCTACGCCGACTTCGAGGCGTTCTGGGCGGCGGCGCGCAAGGGCCCGCGCATCGCGCCGCGGCTATCCGAACTCGGGGGCGGCGGCGCCGACGTGCTCAAGGAGCGCCTGCGCGAGCGGCTCGTGGCTGCCGCGGATGGCAGCATCACGATCGAGGCCCGCGCCAATGCCGTGCGCGGCCGCAGGCCCGGCTGAGCCCTGTCAGGCCTGTTGTTCGAACTCGAAGATGAAGCAGGCCCCGCCCAGCTCGCCGTCGGTGACGGTCACCACGGCGCCGTGCAGCGTCGCGACATCGTGCACGATGGCCAGCCCCAGGCCGGTGCCCTCCCAGCGCGGCCGCGAGCCGCGCGCGTAGCGTTCGAAGATCACCTTGCGCTCGGACGGCTTGATGCCGGGCCCGCTGTCGCAGATGCGCAGGCCCGGCGGCGATTCGATGACGGCCACCAGCACCTGGCCCTTGCGGCCGGCGGCCTTGAGCGCGTTGTCGATCAGGTTGGCCACGGCCTCCACCAGCAGGTCGGACTGCGCGACCACCATCACGGGCTCGGCCGGCACCTGCAGCTCGAGGTCGACATGCTGCTCCAGCGCGACCTCGGCGAACAGGCCGCACACGTCGCGCCCGACGTCGCGCAGGTCGACCGGCGCGCGGTCGACGTCGCCGCGGCCCTCGGGGTCCAGCCGGCCCAGCAGCATCAGTTGCTGCACCAGCCGGCCGGTGTGCTCGGTCACCTGCATCAGCTCGTCGAGCACGGCGCGGGCGGTCTCCAGGTCGGGGCTGTTGCGCGCGCGGGTCATGCCCAGGCGCAGCGCGGTGAGCGGCGTGCGCAGCTGGTGCGCGGCGGCCGCGGCGAACATGCGCTCGCGCACGAGGATGCCGCGGATGCGCGACAGCAGGTCGTTCAGCGCGGTGGCGAACGGCGAGAGCTCGTGCGGCAGGTCGTCCTCGGGGATCGGGCGCAGCGAGGCGTGGGACTGGCGGTTCCAGCGGTCGGCCATCGCCTCCAGCGGCCGCACGGTCCTGCGCACGGCGATGTAGATGGCCGAGCAGGTGATGACGAGCATCAGGCCCAGCGGCATCAGCAGCCACTGCACGACGCGGTTGGAGCGCTGGCGCTTGAGCGTGGTCTCGGCCACCAGCACCACCACGTGCTCGCAGCCGGCGCACGGCGCGCCGACCGCGGCCACGCGCACCGGCGCGCCCTGGTAGACCGCGTCGAACGCGCGCCCGTCGGGGTAGGCCTGCGTGTTGGTGCCGTGGGTGGGGATGCCGCTGCTGCCGAGCAGCATGCGGCCGCCATCGCTGACGCTGAACCAGGTGTGGTCGATCTCGTCGTAGGCCAGCATGGTGCGCGCCGCCTCGGGCAGGTCGACCGCGTTGGCCCCGCTGCCGTTGCCGCTGCGCACCTGGTCGGCCAGCGACACGGCCGCGTCCAGCAGCCAGCGGTCGAACACGGTGGCCGACTCGGAGCCGGCGCTGACCATGCCGATCGCGCCGACGACGGCCACGATCCGCACCAGCGGGATCATCAGCCGCAGCGTGAGCTGCCGGTACAGGATCGGCCGCGCCCGCGCGGCCTGCCGCGTCACTCGGAACCTTCCGGCGCGGCCCCCGGCGCCGGGGCGGAGATGGCCAGCTGGTAGCCCACGCCGCGCAGCGTGCGGATACCGGTACCCGTACCCTCGAGCTTCTTGCGCAGGCGCGACACGTAGAGCTCCACGGCGGCGTCGTTGAGCTCCAGGTTGCGTTCGGACAGGGCGTCCACCAGCGCGCGCTTGGCGACGAGGCGCGGGGCGGCGCGCATCAGGATGAACAGCAGCTCGTACTCGCGCGGCGACATGTCCAGGCGCTTGCCGTCCAGCAGCACCTCGGAGGTCTCCTGCAAGACGTCGAGACGCCCGAACCGGATCGCCGGCGTGCGCGAGATGTTGGCGCGGCGCACCAGCACGTCGATGCGAGCGTCGAGCTCCTCGGGCGCGAACGGCTTGACCAGGTAGTCGTCGGCGCCCAGGCGCAGGCCCTTGACGCGGTCGGCCACGCGGTCGCGCGCCGTCATCACCAGCACGGCGCCGTGCGGATCGCGCGCGCGCCAGGCGGTGAGCCAGTCCATGCCGTCGCCGTCGGGCAGGCCGAGGTCGAGCAGGACGATGTCGAAGGTGGCCTGCGCCAGCGCGGCGTCGGCCTGGGCCAGCGTGGCCGCGTGCTGCGCAAGGCGGTCGCTGTCGCGCCAGCGCAGCAGCAGTTCGCGCGCGATGTGGGTGTCGTCTTCGATCAGCAGGAGTCGCATGGCGGGCCATTGTCCCCCGAGCGGCGAGGGGGCGCTGCCGCGGGTCGGACCGCTGGCTTGACGCATCAACCCGACAATTTGTGGATACAAAGCAGCAACAAATCCCACCTGGACGTGGGGGGATAGGGTTCCGACAGGTGCGCTTTTCAAACTCGCACGCGCAAGGAGCGGGATTCCGCTCGATAACGACGGATCACATGCTTCTCACCTCTCTCGACGCCTCCGGCGTCGGTTCCCCCGCGGGGACGCTGGCCTGGCCCGGCGCTCGAGCCATGTTCGAAGGCGCGTTCGAGCTCAGCCTGGAGCGCCGCCTCAAGTACCTGTGGCGCCTGGCCCTGACGTGGAACGTGCGCGGCCGCCTGCTGCGCGAGTTCGACGGCCAGGCGATGGCCACCGCCCTGTTCCGCGCCCAGCCGCGCGCGTTCTATCCGGTGATGAACCACCTGATGGACCGCCGCATGAGCGCCCAGGCGCGCCTGCGCACCACGCTCGCCAGCCTGCGCGTGGTGAGCCGGTCGGTGGGCGACGACGCCAACGTCACCAGCCTGCTGACGCAAGGCCTGACGCTCCTGGAGCTCACCGACCAGACCCGCGTGGTGCTGTCGCTGAACGACGTGAGCTTCCACGAAGGCCTGTGGCAGGTCGGCCTCATCGGCGCCGACGGCGTGCGCCTGTACAGCATCGGCTTCGGCTTCACCGACGAGCACACGCTGCTGATGGGCAACGTGCAGGGCCCGTCGCTGAAGGACGAGGGCCTCGACCGCATCCGCGACGTCACGCACGCCGCGCACGGCATGCGCCCGGCGCACCTGCTGGTGCACACGCTGCGCGTGCTGGCCGCCCACTGGGGCGCGACGCGCCTGGAGGGCGTCGATCCGGAGAACCACGTCAAGGGCCGCTGGAACCTGCGCGACTCGCGCCTGCGCTTCGACTACCGCGCGTTCTGGCAGGAGCACGAGGCCGTCCGCGACGCGGACGGCAACTGGTCGCTGCCGCTGGACACGGCGCTGCGTCCGCTGGAAGAGGTGCCCACCAAGCGCCGCGCGATGTACCGCCGCCGGTACGCGATGCTGGAGGCGCTGCAGCAGGCCGTGGCGACGCTGGCCGACGCGCGCCACGCCACGCGGCCGGAATCGGTGCAACCGCCCGAACCCGCGCTGGACGCGGCGAACGCCTCGACGCTGGAGCCGGCGCTGGTGGCCTGACGGAAGCGGTCAGGCAGCCTTCGCCGCGACCATCGCCGGCGCCGCCTCGGCGGCCGCCGTCGGCAGCGCCACGCTGAACGTGGAGCCTTCGCCCAGCACGCTCTCCACGCCGATCGTGCCGCCGTGCGCCTCCACCAGCTGCTTGGTGATGTACAGGCCCAGGCCGAAACCGGGCGTGCGCAGGCGGTCGCCGACGCGCACGAACTGCTCGAACACTCGGGTGCAATCCTCGGGCGCGATGCCCACGCCCAGGTCGCTGACGCGGATGGCGGCCGCACCGGGCAACTGCGCGAGCTCCACGCGGACGGGCTTGCCGGCGCCGTAGCGCAGCGCGTTGGTGAGCAGGTTCACCACCACCTGCTCGAGGCGGAACTCGTCCCACTCGCCCACCAGTTCGGCGCTGTCCACCTTCAGCGTGATGGGCACGTCGCCGCGCTGTCCCTGCACCTCGGACACCACGCGCCGCAGCATCGCGCCGAGGTCGCAGCGGGCGCGCCGGATCGAGAGCCTGCCGTGCTGGATCTGCGACACGTCAAGCATGTCGTCGATCAGCCGCGTGAGGCTGCGCACCTGGCGCTCGTCGCGCTCGAACATCTTCGACAGGTTCTCGGGCGCGAAGAAGGTGGCGTTCCCGGCGGCCACCTGACGCTGGCGCACGCGCACCTCCATGGCCAGCACGCTCAGCGGCGTGCGCAGCTCGTGCACCACCATCGACATGAACTCGTCGCGCATCTGCAGCGCGCGCTTCTGGTCGACCTGCGCCGCCTGCAGCTCGGAGACGAGCGCCTGCTGGCGCCGGCGCGACTCCTCCAGCGCCGCCAGTTGCCGGCGCAGCTCGGTGCGCTGGAGATACAGGTCGACGAACACCCGCACCTTGCTCTTGACCACGTAGGCGTCGAGCGGCTTGTAGAGGAAGTCGACCGCGCCGTTCTCGTAGCCCTTGAACACGCAGTCGAGCTCCTTGCCCGCGGCGCTGACGAACACGATGGGCAGGTGCCTGGTGCGCGCCATGCCGCGAATGAGCTCGGCCAGCTCGAAGCCGTTCATGCCGGGCATCTGCACGTCGAGGATGGCCAGCGCGAACTCGTGTTCGAGCAGCAGCGCCAACGCCTGTTCGCCGGAGGAGGCCTCGTGGATGCTGTAGCCGTCGTCGCGGATCGAGGCCTCGAGCGCCAGGAGGTTCTCGGGCAGATCGTCGACGATCAGGAGCTTGATGCCGGGGTCTATCGTCATTGCGGTTGTCCAAGCCTGCGCAGCAAGGCGCTGATCTCGGCGAGTGGGAGGATCAGGTCGGGAGTCATCCGGCGGAGGGCGCCCTCGGGCATCGTCGCCACTTCGGCGGTGGCCGGGTCCTGGACGACGGTCAATGCACCGGCAACCTGCATGCCCGCGAGGCCCGCGGCGCCGTCGTGGTTCGCCCCGGTGAGGAGGACTCCCGCCAGGGACTTCCCGTAGGCATCGGCCGCGGAACCGAACAGCACGTCGATGGACGGGCGCGCGAAGCTCACGCGGTCCTCGCAGCTGAGCGAGAACGAGAAGTCGGCCTCGATCGACAGGTGGTAGCCCGGCGGCGCGAAATACAGCGTGCCGGGCGCCAGGGATTCCTTGTCGCGCGCCTCGCGAACCCGCAGTGCGAGCCGATAGCCGAACAGCTCCGCGAGCCGGCTCTCGTGGTTGTCCGGCAGGTGCAGCACGGCCACGAGCGGCATCGGGTAGCTGGCCGGCAGGTCCTTGACGACCGCCAGGATGGCCTCGAAGCCGCCCGCGGACGCGCCGATCGCCACCGCCTGGATGGGACGCGACGCGGCGGCGGCCACTGCTTCGGCTGACGAGACGGGCGCGGTGCTCATATCTTGCGGAACAGGCGTTCGCGCCTGGACACCGGCTCGAACCTGTCGGCGAAGCTGGAGAAGTCCAGGCTTTCCTTGCTGCCCAGCCCGAGGAAGCCCCGGTGGCACAGCGACTCGTGGAACAGGCCGATGGCTCGGTCCTGCAGCGCCTTGTTGAAGTAGATCAGCACGTTGCGGCACGAGATGAAGTGCGTCTCGGAGAACACCGTGTCGGTGGCCAGGCTGTGGTCCGCGAACGTGACGTTGCGGACCAGCTCGGGGTCGAAGCGGGCCGAGTCGTAGGCGGCGCTGTAGTAGTCGGAGAATGCGCGCCTGCCGCCGGCGGCCTGGTAGTTGGCCGTGTGCTGGCGCACCCCCGCGACGGGGTAGATGCCCTGGCGCGCCTTGTCCAGGGCCGCCGGGTTGATGTCGGTGGCGTAGACCAGCGTGCGCTCCAGCAGCCCTTCCTCCAGCAGCAGGATCGCCAGCGAGAACACCTCCTCGCCGGTGGCGCAGCCGGCCACCCACACCTTCAGCGACGGGTAGGTGCGCAGCAGCGGCACCACCTGCTGGCGCAACGCGAGCCAGTAGCCGGGGTCGCGGAACATCTCGGTGAACGGGATCGTGATGATCTCCAGCAACTGCTGGAATACCACCGCGTCGTGCAGCACCCTGGACTGCAGCTGGGAGATCGTGTCGCAGTCGAATTGCCGCAACGCGTGCTGCACGCGGCGCTTCAGCGACGCGCCGGAGTAGTCGCGGAAGTCGTGGCTGTACTTCGCGTACACGGCCTCCAGCAGCAGGCGCATCTCGATGTCGGCAGCGGCGTGGGACATGGAATCGGGAAACGGGAAATGGACGGGATGCGCGCTTCAGGCAAGACCGGGGCCACGAGGTTCGCCGCGGTTCAGAGGCGCTCGATGCTGGGCATCCAGACGCGCAGCAGCGAGAACAGGCGGTCGAGGTCGATCGGCTTGGCGAGGTAGTCGCTGGCACCGGCGCGGCGGCACTGCTCCTGGTCGTCCTTCATCGCCTTGGCGGTGACCGCGATCACCGGCAGCTGCGCGAACTTCGGATTCGCGCGCATGCGGCGCGTGGCCTCCAGGCCGTCCATGCCGGGCATCATCACGTCCATCAGCACCAGGTCGATGTCGGGCACCTCGGACAGCCTGGACAGCGCCTCGAAGCCGTTGCGGCCGATCTCCACCCGCAGGCCCTTCTGCTCCAGCGCGCTGGCCAGCGCGAAGATGTTGCGCACGTCGTCGTCCACGAGCAGCACCTTGCGGCCCTCGAACACCTTCTCGCGGTTGCGCGCGGTGCGCAGCATGGTCTGGCGCTCGGCCGAGAGCTTGGCCTCCACCGTGTGCAGGAACAGCGTCACCTCGTCAAGCAGGCGCTCGGGCGAGCGCGCGCCCTTGATGATGATGGAGCGCGAGTACCTGTTCAGGCGCGCCTCCTCCTCGCGCGTGAGGTTGCGGCCGGTGTAGACGATCACCGGCGGGAACGAGCAGATGTCCTCGGCGGTCATGCGCTCCAGCAGCTCGCTGCCGTCCATGTCGGGCAGCTTGAGGTCGATGATCATGCAGTCGTAGACCGTGTCCTTGAGGAGCTCGAGCGCCTCGGCGCCGGTGGCCACGGCGGCGATGTCGATGTCGTCCTCCCTGATCAGGTGCACGACGCTGTCGCGCTGGCGGGCGTCGTCCTCCACGACCAGCACGCGCTTGACCTTCTTGGCGCCCTTGTCCTCCAGGCGCTGGAAGATCTCCTTCAGCTCGCCGCGCGTGGTGGGCTTGACCGCGAAGCCGATCGCGCCCATGTGCAGCGCGATCTCGGAGAAGTCCTCGCCGGCGACGATGTGCACGGGAATGTGGCGCGTGCGCGGGTCGTCCTTGAGGAACTGCAGCACGCTCAGGCCCGAGTCGTCGGGCAGCCGGATGTCCAGCAGGATCGCGCTGGGCAGGTGGGTGGTGGCGAGCTCCAGCGCCTCGCCGGCGCTGGTGGCCACCAGGCAGCGGTAGCGCATCTCGTGGGCCAGGTTGTAGAGCACGCCGGCGAAGGTCTCGTCGTCCTCCACCACCAGCAGCACGCGGCCCTTCTCGGGGGACGGCGCATCGCGATCGTCGGTGAACGCCGCGGACGCGGGCGCGGCAGGCGCCGACGCGGGCGTCGCGCCGGCGGACGCGAGCGCGCGCGCGGAGGAGCCGGCCGCGGGCGCCGCGGTGCCGGCGCCCGCGGCCGGCTCCGGCACGTCCGTCCACTTGGCCGGCAGCGTCAGCGTGAACGTGCTGCCCTGGCCGGCCGCGCTCTCCACCGCGATGGTGCCGCCCAGCAGGCGCGCGAGCTCGCGCGAGATCGACAGGCCCAGCCCCGTGCCGCCGTAGCGGCGGTTGATGGTGCCGTCGGCCTGGCGGAAGGCCTCGAAGATGACGTCCTGCTGGCCTTCGGGGATGCCGATGCCCGAGTCTTTCACGGCGAACGCGACGCGGTCGTCCGGCCGCGGCTCCACGCTGATCGTGACGCCGCCCGTCTCGGTGAACTTGATCGCGTTGGACAGCAGGTTCTTCAGGATCTGCTCCGTGCGCAGGTTGTCGGTGACCATCGAGGCCGGCGCGTCCGGCTGGACGTGCACCTCGAAAGTCAGCTTCTTCTCGTCGGCCAGCGGCGCGAACACGCGCTGCAGCGACTCCACTAGACGCGGCACCGACACGAACTGCGGCTGCAGGTCGAGGCGGCCGGCCTCCACCTTGGACAGGTCGAGGATGTCGTTGATCAGGTTCAGCAGGTCGTTGCCGGCGCCGTAGATCGTCTGCGCGAACGTCAGCTGCTCCGCGCTGAGGTTGCCCTCCTTGTTCTCGCTGAGCAGCTTGGCCAGGATCAGCGAGCTGTTGAGGGGCGTGCGCAGCTCGTGCGACATGTTGGCCAGGAACTCCGACTTGTAGCGGCTCGCGCGCTGCAGTTCGTCGGCGCGTTCCTGCAGGGCGACCTGGGCCTCGTTGAGCGCCTCGTTCTTGCGATCGAGCACGCTCGCCTGCTCGGCCAGCTGCGTGTTCGTGGCCTCCAGCTCGGCCTGCTGGCGCTCCAGGTGCTGCTGCGACTCGGCGAGCACGCGTGACTGCTCGCCCAGCTCCTCGTTGGCGGTGCGCAGTTCCTCCTGCTGCACCTGCAGTTCCTCGTTGAGCTGCTGAGTCTCCTCGATGGAGTCCTGCAGGCGCTTGCGGTACAGCGCCGAGTCCACCGAGGCGCCGACGACGGTGGCGATCAACTTGAGCAGTTCCAGGTCGCGCGCCGCGACGGGCCGCATGAAGCCCAGCTCGATCACGCCGTTGGTGACGCCGTCGTTGCTGGTGGGGGCGATGACGAGCGCCGCGGGCGCGGTCTCGCCGATGCCCGAGCCGACCTTGAAGTAGCCGCCCTTGAGGTTGGCGACGTGGTTGATGCGCCCGTCGCGCAGCGCCTGCCCCACCAGGCCGTCGCTCGCCGCGGCGACCTGCGCGCCGTCCTCGCCGCCCTCGAAGCCGTGCGTGGACACGCGCTGCAGGGTGCCGGCGTCGTCGCGCACGTACATCGCGGCCACCACCGGGTCGAGGTAGCGGCCGGCGAACGCGAGCACGCTGCGGCCCACGGTGGTGATCGTCTGCTGGCCGATCAGCGTCTCCGCCAGCTGGGCCTGGCCGTTGCGCACCCAGGCCTGCTCCGACAGCACGTCGGCCGCGTCGGTCTGCGCCTTCAGCGCGCCGCCGAAGTCGTTCGTCAGCTGGTTGATGTCGCGCCGGCCCGCCCAGGCGATGTAGCAGTTGACGATGATGATGAACAGGATGTAGGTGCTGATGCCGACCCGCGTGACCGTCTGCAGCGAGTCGAGGCGCTCCTTCAGCAGGGCCTGCTCGGCACCGCGCGCGGCCAGCACTTCCGACCGCACTCGATCGGAAAGCTGCTTGCCCACGGCCGACTTCACGGCGCCCACGGCGTCGCCGCCCTGGCGCTTGAGGTCGATCAGCCGCTGCGCGTAGTCTTCCCAGCCCTGCTGGATGGAGCGGATGCGCCGCAGCCGGTCGGTCTGGATCGGGTTGTCGATCGTCTGCCGGATCAGGTCGTCGACCTGGGCGTCGAGCTGCGGCCTGGCCACCTGGTAGGGCGCGAGGAAAGCCTCGTCGCCGGTGACGACGTAGCCGCGCGCGCCGGACTCCATGTCGGCCTGCAGCGTCGTCAGCTCGTTGAGCTTGCCGATCACCTGGTGGGTATGGTCGACCCAGCCCGTGACCGTGATGAAGTACATGAAGAACCCGAAGAACGCCCCCGCGCTGACGAGGCCGACGACCAGCGGCAGCGTGACGTTGCGGCGCGCGATGCGGTTGAACTTCGCGGTGTCGAGGGCAGCGTTTGCGGGCATGTGGGGATTCCGTGCGATCGGTGACGGGCGAGCGGCATCATAGGAGCAGCCGGCCGGTCGCGCGGGAAGGATTCCCCGCAATGCCACGACGGGCGCGCGCGGGTCGCCTGCTCGACCATGGGGAATCGCTGCAATCAGCGTGCCTGCTCAAATGTCAGGCAGCGCGCCGGCTCAGAGGAACAATTCCTGGAGGTCGTTCAGGAAGTCGAAGCCGCGCACGGTGGGCTGGATCCATTCGGCCCCGGGCGGCCCGGAGCGCACGACGAGGCCGCGCCGCTCCGCCTCGGCCAGCGGCTTCGCGACGGCCGACACGGGCAGCCCGCAGCGCTCGGTGAACAGCGCCTGCGCGAAGCCTTCGCGCAGGCGCAGCGCGTTGAGCATGAACTCGAACGGCAGCTGCGCGCGGGCCACGTCGTCCTCGTTGGACACGCCCTGCCCGCCCAGCGACCGGTCCATGTACATGCCCGGCTCGCGCCAGCGCACCTGGCGCGTCACGCGGTGCGCGAAGGAGAGCTTGCCGTGCGCGCCGGCGCCGAGCCCGAGGTAGTCGCCGAATTGCCAGTAGTTCACGTTGTGACGACAACGATGACCGGTCTTCGCATAGGCCGACACCTCGTAACGGTCGAAGCCGCCGCCCGCGGTGCGCTCGGTGACGCGATCGAGCATGTCGTAGGCGGTGTCGTCGTCCGGCAGGTTCTCGGGCGGGCGCTTCGCGAAGACCGTGTTGGGCTCCAGCGTGAGGTGGTACAGCGACAGGTGCGGCGCGCCGAGAGCGAAGGCGAGGTCCAGGTCGGCGTCGAGGTGGGCCAGCGTCTGGCCGGGGAGCGCGTACATCAGGTCGAGGTTGAAGGTCTCGAAGCTGCGCGCCGCCTCCTCCGCGGCCGCGCGCGCCTGCGCGCCGTCGTGCACGCGCCCGAGCGAGCGCAGGCGCTCGTCGTCGAAGGTCTGCACGCCGATCGACAGGCGATTCACGCCGGCCTGCGCGAAGGCGCGGAAGCGCTCCTTCTCGAACGTGCCGGGGTTGGCCTCCATCGTGATCTCGCAGTCGGCGGCCAGCGGCAGCAGCATGCGGAGATCGGACAGCAGCCGCGCGATCCCGTCCGGCGAGAACAGCGAGGGCGTGCCGCCGCCGATGAAGATCGTCTGGATGGTGCGGCCCCAGACGATGGGCAGCGAGCGCTCGAGGTCGGCGCGGATCGCGTCGAGATAGCGCTGCTCGGGCAGGTCCTTCGGCGTGGCACCGACGGTGCCGTACTCGTGCGAGTTGAAGTCGCAGTACGGGCACTTCTTCAGGCACCACGGCAGGTGCACGTACACCGACAGCGGCGGCGGCGCGGGCAGGCTCAGCGTGCCGGGGCGGTGGTACCACTGCGGGTCGCGCAACGGCGCGCCGGCGAGCGTGGACGGGTCGCCGGAAGCGCCCTCGCCGGACTCGCCGCCGGCCGCGTTGACCGGGTGGATGCGCACGATGCTCATGAGGTCAGGCCCCGAGGCGCTTCAGAGATGCCACGCCTGCTGCATCAACTGCCGCATCTGCGCCGCCGCGATCGCCCGGTGGCTGTGCGCGTTCTTCACGTCCTTGGCCAGCGACGCCACCGTCGCGCCGAACGCCGGGATGAACATCAGCGGGTCGTAGCCGAAGCCGCCCTGCCCTTCGCGCGCGCGCAGGATCTCGCCGTTCCAGCGGCCCACGGCCACCAGCGGCGACGGGTCGTCGGCCGCGCGGATGGCCACCAGCGTGCAGGCGAAGTTGGCGCGGCGGTCGTCGACGTCGCGAAGCTTCTCGAGCAGCAGCGCGTTGTTGGCCTCGTCCTGCGTCTCGCGCACGGCCTCGCGCGCGAGCGCCTCGCCCGCACGCGCGACCACGGTCGCATAGTTCGCCGAGATCACGCCCGGCATGCCGCCCAGCGCGTCCACGCACAAGCCGGAGTCGTCGGCGATCACCGGCAGCCCGGTGGCGGCCGACGCGTGCCGCGCCTTGGCCAGCGCGTTCTCGATGAACGTGATGTGCGGCTCCTCGGCCTCGGTCACGCCCAGCTCGCCCTGGCGCACGAGCTCGATGCCCAGGCCATCGAACAGCGCCTGCAGTTCGGCGAGCTTCTTGGCGTTGTTGGACGCGAGGACCAGCTTCATGGTCAGACTCCGAGAGCGGCCTTCTGGGCGACGATCAGCTGGCGGATGCCGGCGTCGGCGAGATCCAGCAACTGGTTCATCTCCACGCGCGAAAACGCGGCGCCCTCGGCCGTGCCCTGCACCTCGATGAAGTGGCCGGCGCCGGTCATCACGACGTTCATGTCGGTGTCGCAGGCCGAGTCCTCGATGTATTCGAGATCGAGCAGCGGCGTGCCCTCGACGATGCCCACCGAGACGGCGGCCACGAAGCCGGTGAGCGGCGTGCGCTCGAGCTTGCCGGCGGCCAGCAGCCTGGCGATGGCGTCGTGCGCCGCCACGCAGGCGCCGGTGATGGCCGCGGTGCGCGTGCCGCCGTCGGCCTGCAGCACGTCGCAGTCGAGCGTGATGGTGCGCTCGCCCAGCAGCTTGAGGTCGAACACGGCGCGCAGCGAGCGGCCGATCAGGCGCTGGATCTCCTGCGTGCGCCCGCTCTGCTTGCCGCGCGCGGCCTCGCGGTCGGAACGCGTGTGGGTGGCGCGCGGCAGCATGCCGTATTCGGCCGTGACCCACCCCTCGCCCTTGCCCTTGAGGAACGGCGGCACGCGGTCCTCCACCGAAGCGGTGCACAGCACGCGCGTGGCGCCGAACTCCACCAGCACCGAGCCCTCGGCGTGCACCGTGAAGTTGCGGGTCAGCTTGACCGGACGCGTCTCGTTGACGGCGCGGTTCTGGGTGCGGACGAAGGTCATCTGGATTCCTGTCTTGAAAATGTGACTCGGCGCCTGCGCGCCGAGTCGGTGTCTTGCATTGTCCGGCGCTGCCGCTCGAATGCCCCAAGGGAAGTTCAAGGGAGCGCTGGAGCCGGCTTTGCCGGGCCAGTCGCGGAGCGCCCCCTCGGGGGGCAGCGAGCGCTAGCGAGCGTGGGGGCTCACGTTTTGCGCGGGCCTGAGCGCTGGATGGCCTCGTTGATCTCGCGGATGGAACGCTCGATCTCGTCGTCGTCGATGTCGGGCAGGAACGAGTCGCCGCTCATGCTGGCCTGGATGGTGGACGCGAACACGTCCTCGCCCAGCGTGCGGGTGGAGACGTTGCCGTTGGCGTCGTCGTCCTCGGAGGCTTCCCACTCGACGGCCAGGGCGGTGACGTTGTCGCTCTTCTCGCCGGCGTTGCGCAGCGCCTGCTCCACGATCTCGGGCACGGAGTCGTGGATGGGGAAGCCGGACAGCATCTTGACGATCTCCGGATCCTCCACGCTGCTCCACAGGCCGTCGGAGCAAAGCAGCACGCGGTCGCCGGTGCGCAGCACCATGGGGCCGGCGCTGTCGATCACCGGCTTGCCGGGGCTGCCCAGGCAGGTGAACAGCACGTTGCGGTTGACCTTCTCGTCCAGCGGCACCACGTGCGACAGCGCCTCGCGCAGCTCGGAGTACGAGTGGTCGCGCGTGCGGGCGATGAGGCGGTCGCCGCGCACGAGGTACAGGCGCGAGTCGCCACAGTGGGCCCAGTAGATGTTGCCGCCCTGGATGACGCAGGCCACGATGGTGGTGCGTGGCGTGTCGGTGAGGCCGCGGTCGGTGGCGTAGCGCAGCAACTGGTGGTGGCCGGCGAGGATGGCGTCCTGCAGGAAGCGCTGCGGATCCTTCAGGTCGGTCTTGGCTTCCTTCTGGAAGTAGGCGGCCAGCGTCTGCAGAGCGAGCTGCGAGGCGACCTCGCCCTCCGGATGGCCGCCCATGCCGTCGGCCAGCGCGAACAGGCCCGAATCCCGCGTGTAGCAATAGCCCATGCGGTCTTCGTTCTTCTCGCGGCCGCCCTTGCGGCTGACCTGGTAGGTTCCAAACTTCATTCGTTATCCCTCAGGGATGCGTGCCCGACTTCAGGTTCTCGATCTGCAGCTTGAGCCGTTCCGAGAAGCTGAGCGTGGTGTAGCGGCGCTCGATCTCGCGCGAGAGTTCCTTCTGCAGCGCGAACACGCTCTGCGGGCGCGACAGCGGATCGAGCGCCATGCACCACTCGATGACCTCGATGAGGTTGTCCGAGTAGACGTTGCGCAGGCGCGAGAGCGACAGCGGCAGGCGATCCTTGTCGATGCGCTGCGGCGCGTCGTTGGGCGGGTAGCCCTGCATGCAGGCGTACAGGCAGGCGCCGATGGCGTAGATGTCGGTCCACGGGCCCAGCGAGCCGTCGCGGCGGTACATCTCCGGCGCGGCGAAGCCCGGCGTGTACATCGGCCGGATGAACTGGCCTTCCTTGCTGAGCACTTCGCGCGCGGCGCCGAAGTCGAGCAGCACGGCGCGGTTGTCGTTGGTGATGAAGATATTCGCGGGCTTGATGTCCAGGTGCAGCATCTTGTGCTGGTGGACGATTCGCAGCCCGCGCAGGATCTCGTCGAACAACGAGCGGATGGTGGATTCGCGCAATACCTTTTCGCGCTTCAGGTCGCGCGCGGTGACGATGAAATCCTGCATGGTGTCACCCTGCAGATAATTCATCACCATGTAGACGGTTTCGTTCTCGCGGAAGAAATTCAGCACCGAGACGACGCTCGCGTGCGAAATCTGTGCAAGTGAACGGCCCTCTTCGAAGAAACTCTTGAGCCCCAGGCGGTACAGTGGCTGCTTTTCCGGCTTCACGCGCGGAATCAATTCACCTGGCGACCGATCGGCCAGCGAGGCGGGAAGATATTCCTTCAGCGCGACGAGATGACGTGTTTCATCTTCGGCCAGGTAGACGATGCCAAAACCGCCGGCGGCGATCTTCTTGACGATCTGGTAGCCGCCGACCACGGTTCCCGAAGGGAGCGGGGCGGGTTTTGGCTTTGACATAATCTCTTTTTGCAACCTGGCACTCGCGATATGGCAGTTTACAGCATGACCGGCTTCGGCAACGCCTCGGCGACCGCGGCATCCGCCGCCTCTTCCGAGGGCGCCGCCGCCACGGATTCCGCGGCGGTCACCGTCGAATTGCGATCGGTGAACAGCCGGTTTCTCGACATCTCGTTCCGCATGCCCGACGAGCTCCGCCAGCACGAGGCGGCGTTGCGCGACCTGATCACCACCGGATGCCGGCGCGGCAAGGTCGATGTCCGCGTCAGCGCGGCCAAGACCAGCGGCGACGACTGGCCCCAGCCCACGGCCGACCAGCTCAACCGATTGTCACGCCTGGAGGGCACGGTGACGTCGTGGATGTCCAAGGCGCAGCCGCTGAGCGTGAACGAAGTCCTGCATTGGTGCCGTTCGGCGCCGGTGACAGCCATCGGCCGTGTCGACGAGGCGCTGATGGAGGCCGGCAGGCGCGCCGTCGCCGCGCTCAAGGAGGCACGCGCGCGCGAAGGCGAGAAGCTGGTGGCCATCCTGATGGAACGCATCGTGCGCCTGCGCGAGCTCGCCGCCCAGGCCGAGCCGCTGGTGCCGGCCGTGGTCGAACGCCAGCAGCAGCGCTTCCTGGAGCGCTGGGCCGAGGCCCTGAAGGCCACCGGCGGCGTCGAGGGCAGCGTCCCCGCCGAGGCCCTGCGCGAACGCGCGATGAACGAGGCCGCCACCTTCGCGCTGCGCATCGACGTGGCCGAGGAACTGTCGCGCCTGCGCGCCCATCTCGAGGAGATCGCCCGCCTGCTCAAGGGCGGCGGCGAACTGGGAAAGCGGCTCGACTTCCTGATCCAGGAGCTGCACCGCGAGGCCAACACGCTGGGCTCGAAGTCGGCCGCGCTGGAACTCACCGGCGTATCGGTGGAGATGAAGGTGTTGATCGAGCAGATGCGCGAGCAGGTGCAGAATCTGGAGTGACCCTTCGGAGGGTCTCGGGCCATCCGAGACCCCATGCCAAGCGATTGATCGCGAGACCTGCGCTGTGTCCAGGGAGTTGCGATCAGCCCGGGCGCGGCCAGCGGCTCATCTTGGCGTCGGCGATGGCTACGTCGATGCCGTCCGACTTCACGCGAACCTTCACGTTGCAGTCGACGGCCCAGATGTCACGCCCGCTGCGGTCGATGAAGACCACCATCTCGCCTTCGAAGTCGAGCTGATCCGAACACCGCGGTCGCACGATGGGCTGCCTGTGTCCGGTCAGGCTGCTCGTGAAGCGTCCGAACGCGTGCGCCGTGCCCCGAGCGTCGGATTCGACGCTCCCGACTTCGTGGCGTCCAGCGCCAACTTCTTCGACGCGGTGCAGGCGCCGAACGGAAACAAAGCCAGGGCCGCTTGACCTCGGCGCGGCTCAGTTGAGCGGCAGCGCGGTCTTGTATCGAACCTGCTTGAGGGCGAAGCTGGATCGGATCTTCTCTATCTCCTTCATCGGCGCGAGCTGCTCGAGGATGAACCGTTCGAGCGCTGCCATGTCCGGCAGCGCCACGCGGATCAGATAGTCCGCGTCGCCGCTCATCAGGTAGCACTCCATCACCTCCTCGCGGGCGCAGATCCTGGCCTCGAACGCCTCGAGCGTCGGCCTCGTCTGCTGCTTCAGGCTGATCGAGATGAAGACGTTGAGCTTGAGCCCGAGCTGTTGCGCGTCGAGCAATGCGACGTATTGCCGGATGACGCCCGATGCCTGGAGCGCCTTCACGCGTGCGAGACAGGGCGACGCCGAGAGCTGGACTCGGCGTGCGAGCTCGACGTTCGAAAGACCGCTGTCGGCCTGCAGTTCCTTCAAGATGCGGAGGTCAATGGTATCGAGATTCATCGGATGCCGTCGCGAGTGAGTTTTGAAGCAGATTGTGCCGATCGCCAGGCAAATTGCGAGCCATTTCGATCACTTGTGTTGTTCGTTGCAGCCTAAAGTTTCGACCAGGAGATCCACATGAGTCACCCATCGAACCCGCAGCAAATGACCCAGGCCGGAGACAGCGACCCGCAGGAAACCGCCGAATGGCTCGACGCGCTGTCGTCGCTGCTGGCCGTCGCCGGCCCCGATCGTGTTCGCGAGATCATGGACACGCTCGCCGAGCGGTCCCGCGACCCGGCGATCGGATGGCAGCCCGCGCTGGGCACGCCGTACGTCAACACCATCCGCGCGGAACATCAGCCGCCCTTCCCCGGTGACCTGGCGATCGAGGAGCGCCTGGCCTCGCTGATGCGCTGGAATGCGCTGGCGATGGTCGTGCGCGCGAACCAGGCCTACGGCGAGCTCGGCGGACACATCGCCAGCTACGCGAGCGCGGCCGATCTGTTCGAGGTGGGCTTCAATCATTTCTTCCGCGGCGGAGACCACGCCGATCTCGTTTTCTACCAGCCGCATTCGGCGCCGGGCGTGTATGCGCGCGCCTTCCTCGAGGGCCGCTTGACCGAAGACAACCTCGCGCACTACCGGCAGGAGATCGGCGCACGCCGCAAGGGGATCAGCGGGCTTTCGAGCTACCCGCACCCCTGGTTGATGCCGGACTTCTGGCAGTTCCCCACGGGCTCGATGGGCATCGGCCCCATCAGCTCGATCTTCCACGCCCGCTTCATGCGCTATCTGCGGGACCGCAGCCTGCTCGACACGAGCGCGCGAAAGGTCTGGGGGGTATTCGGCGACGGGGAGATGGACGAGCCCGAGAGCATGAGCGCGTTGACGCTGGCCGCGCGCGAGAAGCTCGACAACCTGGTCTGGGTGGTGAACTGCAACCTGCAACGGCTGGACGGCCCGGTGCGCGGGAACGGCCGCATCATCGACGAGCTGGAGGCGCTGTTCGTCGGCGCCGGCTGGCGTGTCATCAAGCTGGTGTGGGGCTCCGATTGGGATGGTCTCCTCGCCCGCGACAAGGAGGGCGCGATCGTGAAGGCCTTCGCACGTACCGTGGACGGCCAGTTCCAGACCTTCGCGGCGAAGGACGGCCGCTTCAACCGCGAGCACTTCTTCGGCCAGAACCCGCAGATGGCGGCGCTGGCGCAAGGCCTCAGCGACGAGCAGATCGATCGCCTGAAGCGCGGCGGGCACGACCTCGTGAAGATCTTCGCCGCCTACCAGGCCGCGGCGGAGACGACCGGACGCCCGACGGTCATCCTCGCGCAGACCAAGAAGGGCTACGGCATGGGTGCCGCGGGCCAGGGCCGCATGACAACGCACCAGCAGAAGAAGCTGGAGCGCGACGACCTGGTCGCCTTCCGCGATCGATTCCAGCTGCCCTTGTCCGACGAACAGGCCGCGAGCCTCGTCTTCTACAAGCCTGCGCCGGACAGCGCGGAGATGAAATACCTGCAGGCCCGTCGCGAGGCGCTGGGCGGCAGCCTGCCGACCCGGCGCGCGCGGGCGGCGGACGTGCCGGTGCCGGCCATCGAGAGGGTTGCCGAGTTCGCGCTGTCCGCCGGCGGCAAGGAGATGAGCACGACGATGGCCTTCGTCCGCATGCTCGCCAACCTGCTGAAGGATGCCGAGCTGGGACCGCGCGTGGTGCCGATCGTCGCGGACGAGGCGCGAACCTTCGGCATGGCCAACCTGTTCAAGCAGGTCGGCATCTACTCGAGCGTCGGCCAGTGCTACGAACCCGAGGACATCGGGTCGCTGATGAGCTACCGCGAAGCCAGGGACGGCCAGATCCTGGAGGAAGGCATCAGCGAGGCCGGCGCGATCAGCAGCTGGACCGCCGCGGCCACCAGCTACTCGGTGCACGGGCAAGCCATGCTGCCGTTCTACATCTACTACTCGATGTTCGGTTTCCAGCGCGTGGGCGACCTGATCTGGGCCGCGGCCGACCAGCGCGCCCGCGGCTTCCTCGTCGGCGCCACCGCCGGACGCACCACGCTCGGCGGCGAGGGCCTGCAGCACCAGGACGGTTTCAGTCTCGTGCAGGCGGCGTCCGTGCCGAACTGCCGTGTCTATGACCCATGCTTCGCCGGCGAGCTCGCCGTGATCGTCGACCACGGCATGCGCCGGATGCTGCAGGAGCAGGTCGACGAGTTCTACTACGTCACCGTGATGAACGAGAACTACGCCCAGCCGTCGTTGCCGCGGGGCGTCGAGGCCGATCTCGTCAAGGGACTCTATCTCCACGGCGACCACAAGGCCGACACGCCGCGCGCCGGCGTGCGCCTCGTCGGCTCCGGCGCGATCCTGCGCGAGGTCATCGCGGCCGCCGAACTGCTGGCGTCGGATTGGCAGATCGATTGCGAGGTCTGGAGCGCCACCAGCTTCGCCGAAGTGGCGCGAGACGCCCGCGAGGTCGAACGCTGGAACCGCCTGCACCCGGATGCACCGCGGCGGCCCAGCCACGTGTCGACCTGCCTGCCCGGCGATGCGCCGGTGATCGCCGCCAGCGACTATGTGCGCGCCTGGCCGGAATCGATTGCCGCGTACGTCGACGCACCGTTCGTCGCACTCGGTACCGACGGCTTCGGCCGCAGCGATACCCGGGCCGCGCTGCGCGATTTCTTCGAGGTCGACAGGCACCAGGTGGTCCTCGCCGCGCTCGATGCGTTGCGCGGCCAGGGCAAGGTGGACGGCGCGACCTGCGCCGACGCGATCCGGCGTTACGGCCTGGACTCGGAGCGCGCGCCCGCCTGGCGCAGCTAGCGGGCTGGTTCGCCGCACGGCGTCTGCAGCTGATCCGCGATCACCTTGCCAGATCGCCGCGACTGCCCTCGACCGTCGAACCCGAGCTTCCCCACATGGCTATCCGGTATCGCGATGCGGCCGCCGGACAAGGAGCCGGATCGGCGCTACCAGAGCGCTGATGGGCCGGCGGCGAACCGCACCGCGAAAAACATGGGCGCGACCGGCCGGCATCCGGATGCGCTCCGACAGTCGAGCAGCGGCGCCTGTAGGGAGTTCTCCATCGGTGCCAATTGCCCGGGATTCGTCGTATTTTTCTTGCGTCGGAAGGCGTGACGCGCTCCTAATATCTCTTTCATCGCAGGACGCCGCGGCGGCCCCTGGCGCGATGCTCGGAGCAAGACAAACATGGCGAGCCTGCCAATCGAATCGATCGATACCCCTACCCATACCCCTACTTCCGAGTCGGCTGCTCAGCCCACCCTGCTCCTGGTGGACGACGAGCCGTCGATCCTGAGTGCGCTGCGCCGCCTGTTCCGGCCCCACGGCTACCGCGTGCTGACCGCCGAGGGGGGACAGATCGGGCTGGATATCCTTCAAGGCGAGACCGTCGACCTGGTGATCTCGGACATGCGCATGCCCGGCATGGACGGCGCCCAGTTCCTGGAGCGCGTGCGGCGCATGCAACCCCATTCGGCACGCATCCTGTTGACCGGGTACGCCGATATCGCCTCCACGATCGCCGCCATCAACGACGGCGAGATCGATCGCTACATCGCGAAGCCCTGGGACGACAACGACATCCTGCTCGTCGTCCGGGAGGCGCTCGCACGGCGCAGTCTCGAGATGCGCAACCGCGAGCTGACGGAGCTCACCGGCCGTCAGAACGAGGAGCTGCGCGCACTCAACGCGAGTCTCGAGCAGCGCGTCCGGAGCCGCACTGCGGAGATCGAGCAGATCAACGACATGCTCAACGTGGCGTACGCGGAGCTGAAGTCCAATTTCACGCTCTCCATGGGGATCTTCGCCGGCCTGATGGAACTCCGGCACAACGGCATGTCGGGGCACTCGCGCCGCGTCGCCGTCTGGGCGAAGAAGGTGTGCGCCAAGCTGCAACTCGACGAGCGGACGAGCCATGACATCCATGTGGCCGCGCTGCTGCACGACATCGGCAAGATCGGCTTCCCCGACAGCCTCCTGAGCAAACCCGTCTCGCTGATGACGCCCGAGGAAACCGCACGCTATCGCAAGCACCCGCTGAACGCCGAGGCGGCGCTGATGCCGCTGGTGCAACTGCAGACGGTCGCCAAGTTCATCCGATCCCAGCACGAGCGCTACGACGGCAACGGATTTCCGGACGGATTCGAGGCCGACGAGATTCCGCTGGGCGCTCGCGTGCTGGCACCGATCATCGACTACGAGACCCTCATGGCGGGGACGTTGGCCGAGCGCCGCTTCTCAGCCGAGGATGCCGCGGCGAGCATCCGGCGAGGAGCCGGCAGCCGCTATGACGGCAAAGCCGTCGATGCCTTTCTCGAGGTACTGAAGGAACCGGTCGAAGAAGAGCGCGATGACCGCTGCATCTCCGCTCTGGAGCTCGCCGCCGGCATGGTGCTGTCACGCGACCTGGTCAGCCCGCAGGGCACGCTGCTGCTCGCTGCTGGATATGTCTTCGACGCGCGGGTTGTCCGCCAGGTGCGCGAGTACGCGCAGCGCGAAGGCGCCAAATTGACGCTCAATGTCCGCCGCGAGACCGTCGCGGTATCCCAGTCCTGAATCTCGGGAGTTCGACATGCACCGGATCCTCCTGGTCGACGACGAGATCGGCGTGCTGAACGCCCTCTCGCGCGTCCTGAAACTGAGTCCGCTCGTCGTGCGCGGCGAAGAGCTGCGCCCCCGGGTCGATGCGTTCACCTCGCCCGTCGAGGCACTCGCCCGTGCCGCGACGACAGCCTTCGATGTGGTGATCTCGGATTTCCGCATGCCGGAGATGGACGGCGTCGCCGTCCTTCGCAGGATGCGCGAGTTGCAGCCTGATTGCGCCCGCATCATCCTCTCGGGCTACACCGACCTCAACGGGCTGATCGCCGCCATCAACGAGGCTCGCATCGACCGCTTCATCGCCAAGCCCTGGAGCGACTTCGAGCTGATCAGCTCGCTATCCCAGATTCTCGAAATCCGGGCGCTGCGGATGGAGAACGAAGCGCTCGCCGACCAGGTGCGTTGTGATCGGGGCGAACTGTCGCCAGCCGATCTCGAAATGAAGAGGCTGGAATTGCAGGAGCCCGGCATCACCCACGTGCATTGGGGTGAGGACGGATCCATCGTCATCGACATGGATGAGGACGTGCGATGACACACGCCGATCCGGCATTGGCGGAGGCGATCGCCGCCGTCGACGATCCGGCGGATGAAGTCTGCCAGGCAATCCTGCGCGCGTTGAACGTGCCCGCGTTCCTGCATCGCGGAGAAAAGCTGGTTTGCTGCAACGCGGCCCTGGCTCGCCTGCTCGGCTTTACCGAGAACCAGCTCCTCGCCATGAGGCCGGCGCAGCTGGTGGTGGCCGACATGCGTGATCGGATGGAGGAGTATGGCCGCGCATGCTTGACGGTCGATCCGGAACCGGCCGCCACGGAGATGACTCTCGGCACCGCGACCGGCGAAGAGCGCTTCGTCGAACTCACGGCGCGGCGCCTGGTCATTTCGGGCCGGCCTGCCGTGGTGTCGACCTGCCAGGACCTGAGCGACATCCGCCATGTGCAGATCAGCCTGCTGAATACGAGCCAGGTTCTCAACCAGATTCTCGACAGCGACCCCGTTCCGACCTTCGTCATCGACGCCGAACACCGGGTCACGCACTGGAATCGGGCGTGTGAACAGCTGACCGGGCGCGACTGGTGGGACATGCAGGGCGTCACGGAGAAAGGCCCGGTTTTCTACGGCAAGGACCGTCCGCTGCTGTGCGACCTCATCGTCGACGGCACGGATGCCGAGGCCCTCGAGGCGCTCTATCCCGGACGGATCCGCGCATCGCAGGTCAGTGAGGGCGCTTTTGAAGCGGAAGGCTTCTTTCAGAATTTCGGCGAGAACGGCCGGTGGCTCTTCTTCACCGCGGCGCCGCTTCGCGGTCCGGGCGGGCAGGTCGTCGGCGCGATCGAGACGTTGCAGGACGTGACGCAGCGGCGCAACGCGGAAGAGGAGTTGACGCGTCACCGCAACCAGCTCGAAGTTCTGGTCGAAGAGCGGACGGCCGAGCTTCACAGCACCCACCGCGAACTGTCCGCCTTCATGGAAAACGCGAGCGTCGGCATCCTGGCCGTTGCCGAGGGGCGCGTCGTGCGGCACAACAAGAAGTTCGCGCAGATGTTCCTCCCGGAGGGGCAGTCCGCGGTCGGCCGCGCGACCGCCGACTTCTTCGGCTCGACGGACGAGTACGCGGACTTTTCGCGCATCGCGTTCCCCTGTCTGGCCGAGTCCCGGCCATTCCAGCACGAGACCACGCTGCGTCATGACGACGGCAAGCGCCTGTGGGTCCAGATGATCGGCTACGTCTCGAACGCCGACGATCCTGCAGCGGGCGCCTGGTGGCTGCTGCAGGATCGCAGCGAATTCCGGCGCGCGCAGGAGGCGCTCGAGTCCAACTACGATCGCCTGAAGGAGACCAACCGCCGGCTCGAAGAGGCGCAGAACCAGCTCCTGCAGTCCGAGAAGATGGCGTCGATCGGTCAGCTCGCGGCCGGCGTGGCGCATGAGATCAACAATCCGGTCGGCTTCGTCAATTCGAACCTCAACTCGTTGAAGCACTACATCGACGACCTGCTCGAGCTCATCGCGCAGTATGAGTCGGCGGAGTCCGAGTTGCCGCCCCAGGTCATCCAGCGACTCGAAGCCACGAAGCGTGAGGCGGACCTCGAATACATGCGCGAGGATCTGCCGGTCCTGTTGCGTGAGAGCGCCGACGGCCTGGCCCGGGTCAAGCGAATCGTCCAGGACCTGAAGGACTTCTCCCGCGTCGACAACTCGGATTGGGCGGAGGCGGACCTGAACGCCGGGCTGGACTCGACCCTCAACGTGGTCTTCAACGAGGTGAAGTACAAGGCCGAGGTCGTGAAGAACTACGGCGCCCTGCCGCCGGTGCGCTGCCTGATGGCACAGCTCAACCAGGTCTTCATGAACTTCATCGTCAACGCGGCGCACGCGATCGAATCTCGCGGGACCATCACGCTCTCGACCGGCCTGGTGGACGAATGGGTGTGGGTAGAGGTCGCCGACACGGGCTGCGGCATGAGCCCCGAGGTGCAGCATCGCATCTTCGAGCCGTTCTTCACCACCAAGCCCGTGGGCAAAGGCACCGGGCTCGGCCTGTCGCTGTCGTTCTCCATCGTCCAGAAGCACCATGGCGCGATACGCGTGCGCTCGGCACCGGGTGAAGGAAGCGCGTTCAGGGTCTGGATTCCGATCATGCCGGAGGGCGCCGACGACCCGCCGCCGATGCCGGCGCAGGCCCAGCTCGAATCGCGGGGCGGCGCATGATGCTCGCCGAAGCCGCTTCGCCGGCCACTCCCCGGGGCGCGGACGACGCCCTGCTGGATCACGTGCATGCGGGGATATGCGTGATTCGCGACATGCGCTTCATGTACGTGAACCGATGCCTGGCGCAAATGCTGGACTACGACGTGTCCGAAATGCTTGCTGGAATGGAAGCCATCGGCATCGTGCACCCCGAGGACCGCTCGATCGTGCTCGACAAGATCCGGCGACGCGACGAGGGGGAGATCACCGCCCCGTATGACATCCGGCTTGCCGGCCGCGACGGCCGTGTGCTTCACGCTCGCGTCTGCGGCGTCTACATCAACTTTGGCGGCGCCCGCGCCAACCTCGTGACGATGACCGACATCAGCGAGGTCAAGCAGGCGCTGCACGCGGTGGACTGGCAGGCACGCATGCTGGCGCTGACGGAGGATCTCTGTCGAGGCGCCTCGATCGAGATCGAATTGCAGCGCGACCGGGTGGTGGCCTCCCCCGGGCTGCACGCGCTGCTCGGCCTTCCGGCCACGGACGCCATACTGTCGCGTCGTGCCGCACTGTCGCTTGTCCCACGCCCACAGCGGCGGGCGATCATCGCAGCCTGGCGCCGCGCAGTACCTGGGCACCCCTTCGAGCTGCAGCATTCGATGCTGCGCGCGGATGGCGGGACTTCGGTGGTCCACCAGCGTGGCTTCGTCGAGACTTCGCAAGACGGTGGCATGTCGCGAGGCATCGCCATCCTCCGCGACGTCACCGCGCAGCGCGACGTGGAGCGGCGCCTGCACGAGAGCGCAAGCACCGATGCCTTGACTGGATTGCCCAACCGGACGGGGCTTCTCGAGCGCACCGATCGGCTGATCGTCGTCGCTGATCAGTCAGTGACGATCCTTGCCATCGACCTGCCGCAGATCGCGCAGGTGAAGCAGGGTCTCGGGTTCGAGACGAGCGATCGGCTGACGGAACTTGTCGCGGCTCGCCTGCGCTCAGGGCTTCCCGAGGGCGACATCCTGGCGCGCTTGAACGGCGGCGAATTCGCGCTGGGCATTCGCGGCGACCCGGGCGCCGATGCCGGCCAGGCGGTCTCGGGAAGGGTACGCTCCATCGCCGCGGCGTTGAGCGATCCGTTCGAGATTGCGGCCACCCGTGTCTTCATGACTTGCTCGATCGGGGTCGCGCGCGCGCCGGACGACGGCGACAACGCCGCCGAGCTGCTCTCGTCCGCGCTGGTTGCGCTCGAGGAGGCGATCGCAGCGGGCGCCGGGCAGGTGCGGATGGCGACATCCCGAGGCAACGAAGGCGCCATGCGCCAGCTCGCGATCGAGTGGGCGCTGCGGCAAGCCATCACGGACGGCGAGCTTTCACTGCAATACCAGCCGCAGGTCGAGCTGCGCTATGGCGGCATTCAGGGGGTCGAGGCGTTGCTGCGCTGGGAGTCCGCGACGCTCGGGTCGGTGCCCCCCGCTGAATTCGTACCGGTGGCAGAGCAGAGCGGCCAGATCGTCGCCATCGGCGAATGGGTGCTGCGCACGGCGTGCGCGCAGGCCGCCGCGTGGCAGCGCGAAGGTCTGACCCAAATGCGCGTGCACGTGAACGTCTCGGCGGCCCAACTGGCTCGCGACGATCTTGCGGAGCGCGTGCAGGCCATCCTTCTCGAGACGGGGGCACGGCCGAACCACCTCGGCATCGAGGTGACGGAAAGCATGCTGGCAGCCGACACGGCCAAGGCCGCTCGCGCGCTTGCCACGCTGCGGGCGATCGGCGTCGAGATTTCGATCGACGACTTCGGCACCGGCTATTCGAACCTGAGCAGCTTGCGTGCGCTGCCGATCGACGTCATCAAGATCGACCGCTCGTACGTTCACGATGTGCTCGCCTCGCCATCCGAGGTGTCGATGACTCGGGCCGTCATCACCATGGCCCATAGCCTGCAGATGCGCGTGATCGCGGAAGGCGTCGAATCCGAAGGCCAGCTTGCGCTCCTGCTCGCGCACCGTTGCGACGCGATCCAGGGCTATTACTTCAGCCGCCCCGTCTCTGCCGATGCCGTCGCGGCACTCGTGCGCGAGGATCGGCGCCTGCCTGCGAACCTGTTCGACCGGCCACCTCGCCAGCGCACGCTGCTCCTGGTCGACGACGAAGAGAACATCCTGGCTTCGCTCAAGCGCCTTCTGCGGCGCGGCGACTACCGCATCGTCACGGCGACCAGCGCCGCCGAAGGCCTGCGGCGGCTCGCAGAGATAGACGTCGATGTCATCGTCTCCGACCAGCGCATGCCGAACATGACCGGCGTCGAGTTCCTGCGCCGCGCGAAGGATCTCTATCCGCATACGGTGCGCATCGTCCTGTCGGGCTACACCGAGCTGCAGTCGATCACCGACGCGATCAACGAGGGCGCCATCTACAAGTTCCTCACGAAGCCCTGGGAAGACGATCTGCTGCGGGCGAACATCGAGGAGGCATTCCGCCAGAAGGGGCTCGCCGACGAGAACCGGCGGCTCGACCAGGAGGTACGCGCCGCCAACACCGAGCTGGCTGATCTGAATCAGCGCCTGCAGGCTGCGCTCGCGCGCCAGCACGAGGAGCTGAGCGTGGTGCAGGACCGGGGACTCCACGCCATGGAGGTCCTCTACAACGTGCCCATGCCCCTCATCGGGCTCGACACCGAGCGGCTGATCGCATTCGCGAACCAGGACGCCGAGGCGCTCCTGCCCGGCATCCGGGCACTCGTGGGCAGCTATGCCCAGGATGCACTGCCGGAGGAACTTCAGGTCCTGGCCAACTTGCGGGACGGCGACGTCGTCGAGACCACGCACGACGGCCGAGCCTATCGCTGCAGTTGCCGGGCCATCGATGACAGCGGCGGCGGCCGCGGGACGTTGGTGGCCATCGTGCCGCTGCTGGCGACCGGCGCCTGAACGCCGGTCGCGATGGAAATCAGGGAAGACAAAGATGATCGACAAAGCTGCGACCCACCTGCCGCCGGCAAGCCAAGCCGGCCCACAGCAGGCCTCTCCTCCGGAACCGCCGGCACGGGCCGACCGTGTGGAGTGGCTGTTCCGCGATGCCTTGCGGCGACGCCAGGTGCACCCTCTGATGGAGCTGTTGCGGCGTTACCGCGGCCAGGAGGGCGCATGACCGCCGCAAGCTCCGCGATGCGGCTTGACGCGCTGCGCGAATTGCCCTCCTTGCCGCAAGTGATCATCGACCTGCAGTCGGCGATGTCGCGCGAGGATGTCTCGATCGACGCCATCGCGGATACCGTCTCGTTGGACCAGGCGCTGGCGGCCAAGGCCCTGCGTGTGGCGAACTGTTCGTTCTACGGCGTTCCCGGCCGTGTTGTCTCGATCCGGCAGGCGATCGGCATACTCGGACTGCGCAGCGTTTCCACGGTGCTCACGATCGCGGCGGTGAGCCAGACCATCCCGCGCCCTTCGTGTCCGGGTTTCGACATGGAGCGCTACTGGCGCCATTCGGTGGCCGTCGCACTGTGCGCTCGCAGCATCGCGCGGACGTTGCACCTGGACGCGGATGTCGCATTCACGGCGGGCCTCCTGCACGACCTCGGCCGCCTCGCGCTCGCGAGCCAGGCGCCGACTTGCCTGGGCGAGGCCTTGCGGCGGCGCGACGAACTCGACTGCACGATGCTGGAGGCCGAGCGCGCCACGCTCGGCACCGATCATGCCGCGCTGGGCTCGCAGGTCGCCGCGCGCTGGCATTTCGGCCCGGCCATCGTCGATGCGATCAGGCTCCACCACGAACCACCGGCGGCGCCGAAGGCGACGGTTGTCGATATCGTCCATATCGCGGACGGGATCGCGCACGCGCTCGATCTGGCGGGTGACCCGAACGAGCTCGTGCCGCCGCTCGACACAGCGGCATGGAATCGTGCGGGGCTCACGGAAGGCCAGATGCTGCTGGTGCTGGAGGGGACCGAAGCCGAGGTGGACGGGCTCTGTGACGCGCTGGCCGTCTGAGGCACATCACGCCGCTCTCGCCTGCGCGAGCGGCGTCAGGCGACCGCGACCTGGCGTGGCTGCTCCACTTGACGGATCGGCAGCCACACGCGGAACGTCGTCCCGATTCCGACTTCGCTCTCGACCTCGATACGCCCCCCATGTTGGCGCACGATGCTGTACGAGAGCGACAGTCCGAGTCCCGTGCCCTGGCCGACGGGCTTGGTCGTGAAGAATGGGTCGAAGATGCGACTCAAGACTTCCGGCGCGATGCCCGAGCCCGTGTCCGAGATGGCTACCCAGACTCGATCACCCACCGTTCCGCTGCCGATCGTGATGGTGCCCTGGCCAACAATGGCATGGGCGGAGTTGACCAGCAGGTTCATGAAGACCTGATTGAGCTGCGAGGGCATGCACTCGATCTCCGGCATCGCGCCATAGCGCTTCACGACCTCGGCCTTGTACTTGATTTCGTTGCGCACGACGTTGAGCGTGCTCTCGAGACCGCGGATGAGATCGGCGGTCTGCCACTCGTTCTCTCCCACACGCGAGAAGTCCTTGAGATCCTGCACGATGCGTTTGACGCGATCCAGGCCGTCGCAGGACTCGAGCAACAGCTGCCTGACGTCTTCCCTCACGAAATCGAGCTCGGCGGCCTCTTTCGCCTGGCGAAGCAGCGCAGCCTGCGGACCGCCCTGCAGCAGAGGCTCGGCCGCTTCGTAGGCCGCGATGACGTTGAAGACGTCGACCATGTAGCGCTCGAGCGACCTGAAGTTCGAGAGGACGAATCCGATGGGATTGTTGATCTCATGCGCGACCCCGGCAGCGAGCTGGCCGATCGAGGCCAGCTTCTCGGCCTGCATGGCCTGGTTTCGAGCCGCTTCCAGCTTCTCGATGAGAACGCGCTGCTCCTCGCGCTTGACCTCGAGTTCGGCGACCTTGGCGTCCAGGTCGACGGTTCGTTGTGCGACGCGCTGCTCGAGTTCGCACCTGTAGCGCTCGAGTTCCTGCTCGCTTCGCTTGCGGGCGTCGATGTCGACCAGGTGTCCCTGCCAGAGCCTGCCCGCGGCGCTCTCGCGCCGGTCGGCAAGCGCCGCGAACCAGCGATCGCGGCCGTCTGCCGTCCGCAGGCAGCATTCGATCTCGATGCGCGCCGACGATCCCTGCAAGGCCGCATCCAGGGTCGCGAGACTGTCGGGCATGACGGTGTCCGGCGTGAAGCCACCCTCGCGCCAGACATCGATCGGATGGCCGAGCAGCCCGACGATCTGCGGCCCGATGAACGTGATGACCCGTCGATCGGCGTCGAACTCCCAGCCGACGACGTTCGTCGACTCGACCAGGTTTCGATAGCGCTCCTCGCTGGCGACGAGGGCTGTGCGCGCTGCCTGCAAGTCGTCGAAGTCGCGCTTGAGCGAGGAACGCATCGAGTTGAGCGCGCTGACGAGGATGTCGAAGTCGTCGTGGGCGTGCGGGCGTCGACGCAGCTCGATGGGCTCGACAAGAGGGCCCGTGCGAGCGGCGGAGCGAACAAGATCGGACAAGGGGCGGCTGACCAGGCTCCTGAAGATCAGCAGCATCATGAAGGAGACGAGGAAGATCTCGCCGCCCTTCGACGCCAGGGTCAGGATCGCCTCGTTGCGGAGATCGTCATAGGCGCCGGCCAGCGAAGCCCGGATCGTGAGAATGCCGAGCGGCATGCGGCTTCCCGATCGTTCGTCGGGCGAGGAAATGGGGATGACTCGAACGACGGCGCCCGGGGCCGCGTGGCCCGCCGTGGCCATCGTTCTTCCGCGCGCGTCGACGAACGTCGCCGACGCCATGTCCGGCAGCGCGACGATGTCCGCGAGCTCGGCCCTCAACTGCGCCTGGTCGAGATTCCAGACGGCGGATGTCAGGGCGGATGTCGACGACCGCTCGACTTCGGCAAGCCGTCGCTCGATCTGCGCCACGTCGCGGAGATAGTTCACATACAGCTGTGCCGCTGTCGACACGAGGGCCAGCGCGAAGCTGCAGAGCAGCATCCATGAGATGACCCGGCGGCCGAGTGCGTTCTCGACGGCAAATCGCACGGTTCGGGCGGGTGCCGCCAACCACGACGGCAACCGGCGCGGGAACCGCCATGAGAGCGGAATCTTGGACATCTGGCATTCGCTGGGCCGCGGCAATGAAGGATTGCCTGATCGATTCGGCTCGCTCAACCGGTATTTCGGCGCGATAGCCGACATATTGAGCGGCCGAATCCCAAATCCTGCACGCCTTCAGATGGCGCACCGGTCGGTTGCACGGCAGAAAGCCGCCGAATCGCGTGGTCGAAGATGACTTTCAGCAGGCGGCGAGCGCCACCCCCGGGTCAGTTCGGCGGGGTGTCGCGCTTCGGGTCGAACCACATCCCTGCATCTTGCAGCGGCGTGTCCTTCGGCAAGAGCGGATTCGGGATCCGGATCACGCGCCGTTCACTCATCCTTGCCTGCTCGATGGCGGCGCGGTTGTACTTCCAGAAGATCCTGTCGAAGCTGCCGTCGCCGCGCATGCGCTTCAGGCCCCGTTCGATCCGCGCTGCCAACGCCGTGTCCGTGCGATTGCAGAAGAAGTAGTACGGCCAGGGGTAGTACAGCAGAAGCCCTCGTTCGACGGACAGGTCGGGCACCTCGTTTCGATGCGCGGCGTGCTCGCGGAAGGCCTCGCCGACGCCGCGCGGAAACAGGTCGAAGCGATCGTTGGCCACCATGCGGAAGAGATTCTCGTAAGGCGCCGTCGTGACCTTCATCCCCGCCGCCTCGTAGACCGCGACGTCACCCCAGCCGATTCCCTGGCCGATCGTCAGCTTCTTCAGGTCGGCGAAGGTCGCCACGCGATCGAACTCCTTCTGGCGCCGCTGGTCGATGAGCGCGACACGGAAGCCGAGCAGCCCCTTGCGGAGTTCGAACCGGATGGGGAGCAACTCCCGCTCCTTCTGCTCGGACGTCGAACTCCAGACGACGCTGGCTTCACCGCCGCCATCGCGTATCTCGGCGAGGTAGCGCGCCTCGTTCACGTACCGGCTGCTCGCGGCCAGCGTATAGGGGCCGTCGGTATCCACGGTCTCGTCGAGCGCCGTCTTGAGGATTTCCTTCAGGTCGTCGAAACGTGTATCGGTTGGCGATTCCGTCGCCGGGTAGATGACCCGCAAGACAGGTGCGCTCTCCACGGCGCCGCTCCAGAGAAGCAAAGGCAGGATCAGCCATCGAAGCGGTCTCAACACCATGGCGCAAGCTCTCCAGGCGATCTGTCGGGGGGCATCGGCGAGGCGCCGGACGTCCAGTCCGACACGATCGACGCTCGGCATGCAGCGTGAATTCGAGTTTGACATGAGACACGGGAGCCGGGAAGCGCCGTGCGCCGATACTCCGACCGAACTGTGCGGACGCTGTCACGTTCGTCGCGAATGGCGCTGGACCCGGGTGTCGTCGAGCACCCGTCGCGAACCTGACGAACCGGCAGACATGTCAGGAGTTCTCGAATCAAGTCGACGCGCTCGAAGATCCTGCTTCAAAAGGCTCCACGTCAGGTCGAAATTCCTGCATGACTCGTCTCCAGATCGCGGCCCTGACGGCCTTGCTCGCCTTTCTCCCCGCGCGCGCCGACGAAGGCATCACCGACACCGAGATCAGGCTCGGCATGGTGAACGCACAATCCGGCCCCGCCTCCGGCCTTGGCCGCGGCCTGCGCGCCGGCGCACAGGCCTACTTCCAGGACTTGAACGCGCGCGGCGGCGTGCACGGTCGCCAGATTTCGCTGGTCATCGCCGATGACGGCTACGAGCCCGATCGCACGGTGGACGAGACGTTGAAGATGATCGAGCAGCAGAAGACCTTCACGCTTTTCGGCTATGTCGGCACCCCCACGACCAACGCGGTGCTGCCGATCGTCAAGGAGATGGACATCCCGCTGGTGGGGCCGTTCACCGGCGCGATGACCCTTCGCCAGCCGGTCACGCCGCAGGTGTTCAACGTGCGCGCCAGCTATGACGACGAGGCCGAGGCGCTGGTAGCGAACTTCGCGGCCAAGGGTGCCAGGAGCGTGGCCGTCTTCTACCAGGACGACGGCTTCGGCATGGCAGTGCTCGCCGGCACGGAAAAGGCGCTTGCTAAGCGCGGCATGAGGGTCGCGGCCAGGAGCACCTTCCAGCGCAACACGCTGGCCGTCAAGTCGGGTCTGGCGGCGATGCTCGACGCCAACCCGGACGCCATCGTGATGGTCGGCCCCTACGCGCCGCTGGCGGCCTTCATCAGGGAGGCGCGCGCGACCGGTCTGAGGTCGCAGCTGGCGACGGTCTCGTTCGTCGGAACCGACAACCTGGTCGCCGAACTCGGCAAGGACGGCGACGGGGTCGTCATCTCGCAGGTGGTGCCCTATCCGTACGACGACGACCTGGCGGTCACGCGCGAGTGCCGCGAAGCGCTGGCCAGGTACGGCCACGAGCCGCTGGGATTCGTCAACTTCGAGGGCTGCCTCACCGCGCGCGTGCTGGCCACCGCGCTGGAGCGCGCCGGCAGGACCGTGGACCGCAAGTCCCTGGTGGAAACGCTCAATGCGATGCGCCTGGTGGACATCGGGGGCCTGAGTGCCTCGTTCTCCCCCGAGAGGCACCAGGCCTTCGACAGGGTGTTCATGACCCAGATCCAGGGTGGCAGGATCGTCAAGCTTTCGATAGGCCCGCCAGGCATCGGGGAGCGCCAATGAAAATCTCGCAACGCCTGGCGGCGCTGTCCGCGTTCTCGGCTGCCGGTCTGCTGTGCGTGTCCGCGGTCAGCTACTTCGCGGTCACGTCGATCCAGTCGGAACTGCGCACATTGACCTTGCATGCCACGCCGCTGCAGAACAAGACCTATGAGATGCAGGAGCGCACCGAGCGGTGGCTGGGCGGCCTGCTGAAGCTGTCGCTGGCGCACGAGCGCGAAGAGGTCGACAAGGCGCTGGACGGCATCCGGGCGGAAAGCGCGGCGATCGACCGCCTCGGCGCGGAGATCCGCGCGTTGGATCCGACGGCCCACGTCAACGCCACCGAGTTTCGCGCCGCGCAAGGCGAGATCGTGCAGGCCGTCCAAAGGCACCTGGACGACGAGTTGGCCTATCGCCAGGAGACCGAGCATGCCCGCGTCGCATTGCAACGGGCCGAGGCGACGATAGCGCTCACGCGCAGCAACGTGGCCGGCATCGCCGCAGAGGCGAGCAGGACCGCCGACGAGGCGCAGGACGCCAGCCGGCGGCTGGCCAGCGTGACCAAGGTCGCATTGTCGGCACAGGCCGGGCTGAAGGAGATCGCGATGGTGGTGTCCGAGGCGGATCTCGCGACCAACCGGTTTCGGTTGACGCCTCTGCGCGACAAGATCCGTGCCGCGACCGACAGGATTCAGCGGCTGGAGGTCGAGGCGGGCACCGATGACCCGCTCAAGGAGCTCAAGGCGGAGGCCGCCGACGTCTACGAGGCGTTCGCCGACGATCGTCAGGGACTGTTGGCCGCGCGGGCAGCCATGCTGGCGAAGAAGGACGATGCCGAGGCCGTCTACCAGCGGCAGCGCAAGGCGATGCTGGCGCGGCTGGACGAGCAATCAGCCAGGCTCGGGCTGCTGATCGACGACACGGACGCACAGGTCTACAAGCAGCGACGCGCGCTCGAGGCTGCGCTGCGCCTGCGCGGCGAGCCGGGCGGTGTCATCGCCGTCAGCGAAGAGGTGTCGCTGGACATGCGCGAGATGGGCGCCGCCTTGCGCGAACTGATGCTGGCCACGACGCCGGCAGAGTGCGTGGCTTCGGAATCCCGGCTCAAGACCCTGGGAGCCGGACTGGTCGCGAACATGAGAACGATGCGCTCGGCCCTGGACAAGATGGGGCGGCCCCAGCTGGCCGCCAACGTGGACCATGCGCTTGCGGCGATGACCTCCGTGGCTGCGTCCACTGAAAACGTTGCCTCGGCGAAGCTCAGGTTGCTCGACAGCGAGGCGCGCACCAACGCGTCGCTGGCGCGCCTGAAGACTGCCGCCGCGCAGCAAGCCAGCGCCGGCGAGCGTGAGGTGAAGGACATCAACGAGCGGCAGGCCGAAGTCACTTCGGCCGTCGATAGCCGCGTCGACCATACGCTGCTCGCGATCCTCTCGGTGTCGGGTTTCATCATCTTCCTGTCGGCTGTCGTCAGCGTGCGGACGGTGCGCGGCGTCACACGCTCCCTGAACGAGGCCGTGCACGTGGCCGAAGCGGTCTCGCAAGGCCGCCTCGACCCGGTGGCGTGCAACAGCGACAACGACGAGACCACCCGGCTGCTGGCCGCGCTCGGCTCCATGGTCAATACCATCAGGGCCATGCTCGGATCCCTGCACGAGACGAACGGCCAGTTGAGCAGTGCGAACGACGAGTTGCGTCGCCGCGCCTTCCTGGACCCGCTCACCGACCTGCCCAACCGCACGTTGTTCGAGGATCGCCTGGCCCATGCGGTGGCGCGCAACGCGCGGTCCGACGAGCGGGTGGCCGAGCGGCATCATGAGAAGCTGGCCGTGATGTTCGTCGATCTCGACGGATTCAAGCCGGTCAATGACGGCTTTGGCCACGGCGTCGGCGACATCGTCCTGAAGCAAGTGGCGCAGCGCATGCGCAGCATCGCGCGAGACAGCGACACCGTGGCGCGCGTCGGCGGCGACGAATTCCTGTTGCTGATGGAGGACGCCATGAGCGCGGCGGATGTCGCGACATTCGCCAGGCGCCTGACCGAAGCGTTGCGGCAACCGTTCGAGGCCGCCGGACAGCGGATCGACGTCTCTGCCTCGATTGGCGTGGCGATCTATCCGGAGCATGGTGAGCGCGGCAAGCTGATCGCCCACGCGGACGCGGCCATGTACGCCGCCAAGCGTGCCGGAGGAAACACCTTTGCGCTGTTCGAGGCGCACATGGAGACCGACCCTGTGGCCGAACTGAGCCTGCAGCGCGATCTGCGCCATGCCGCGGAGCGCGGCGAGCTGATGCTGTACTACCAGCCCAAGGTCGACAGCGCGGGAGGCCAGATCCATGGCGTCGAGGCGCTGCTGCGCTGGAAGCATCCGCAACGCGGCCTGGTGGGCCCCAACGTGTTCATCCCCCTGGCCGAACGCTTCGGGTTGATCTGCCAGATCGGCTCCTGGGTCATCGAAGAGGCCTGCCGGCAGATGCACGTCTGGAGCGCGCAGGGGCTGCGGATGCGCGTGGCCATCAATCTTTCGGCCCACCAGTTGAGGGACGAGGCCCTCGTCGAGCGCATCTGCCAGGCGCTGGACCGCCACCAGGTGGATCCTGCCTACCTTCTGTGCGAGATCACGGAGTCTGTGGCGATGGAGGACATCGAAGTCACGCAGCGCGCCTTCGAAGGTCTCGCCGCGATCGGGGTCTATTTGTCGATCGACGACTTCGGCACCGGCTACTCGAGCTTGAGCTACCTGCGCCAGCTGCCGGCCCGGCAGTTGAAGATCGACCGCAGCTTCGTGAAGGATCTCGAAGAGAGCCGGGATGCTCGCGCCGTGGTCGAGGCGGTCGTCGGCCTGGCCCACGCCTTGGAGTTGAGCGTCGTGGCCGAAGGCGTCGAGACGGAGGGCCAGCGGGATATCCTGGTGCGCCTGGGCTGCGATGAGTTGCAGGGCTTCCTGTTCGCGCGCCCGATGCCCGCCCCCGATCTGCTGCTGTGGGCCCAGGGACAGCGGCAACCGCCCGACCGGCCGGAGTTCGCGAAGTCCGTCATCGACGAATCACTGTACGCACCCGAGGGTTGCAGCCTCGCGCTCGGCGGCGCACTGCCGCATGGCGCATGAGCCCACGGCTGCACTAGACACAGCGGAATGTTCGATGAGTGGGCCGCGCGTGAACTCCGACAGTCAGTCCGCCAAAGCCCGTTGGCGCGCACGGCTCGCCACGGCCTTCTGGTCGCTCAAGCTGCGCATCACGTTGGGCACCATCGCCGCGCTGGTGCTCGGCATCGGTCTGACCACGGCCGTCCTGCTTCAGCGCGCCGAGCGAGACACGTTGTCCCTTCAAAGCGAGCGCGAACTGGACGAAGCCGCGCGCGCCGCCGGCATCCTGTCGCGTCGCGCGGTCGAATTGCAACGGGCGTTGCAGGTGGTCGCCGCCCAACTTGACCAGAGGACCTTGGCCGACGACGCCAGGCTGGCCGCCTTCCTGCATGCCCAGCCCGTCCTGCGGGAACTGTTTTCCACGCTGTCCGTCTCGTCATCCGGCGGGCAGTTGCGGATCTTCGTCGACGAGGCCGGCACGCGCTTCCCGCAGTTGAATGTCGCGGATCGCGACTACTTTCGACGCACAGTCGCCGAGCGGCGTCCCATCGTGTCCGATGTGGTGCAAAGCCGCGTCTCCGGGCAGCCAGCCATCATCTTCACCTACCCGCTCAAGGATGCGACTGGCGTCTACGGCGTACTGTGCGGCTCGCTGCGCTTGACCCGCCGAGACCTGTTGAGCGACCTGGTCGATGCACAGGCAGGTGAATCCGATGCGCTCCTCGTCGTGACCGATGCCCGGGGCCAGATCCTCGCTCATCCGAGCCGCGATCGGCTGCTCCAGAGCTTGGCCACGGAGCCGCGCCTGGCTGACGCGTTTCGAAGGTGGCTGGCCGACGGGGGCGTGGTCGAGCCGTCGGGGCTGAGGCTCGCTCAACCGGCAGAGGTGGTCAGCGCCGCGGGCGTGGCGGGGCCCGACTGGATGATCTGGCGGGCCACTCCGGAGGCGGAGTTGCTGGCCCCTTTGCGGTCGGCACGCAAGCAGGCGCTGGAATGGGCCGCAGGACTGATCGGGCTCATGTCGGCGCTCATCCTGACGCTTCTGCGGTGGCTGTTGCGCCCGCTGAAGCAACTCGAGCACCGCGCGCAAAACCTGTTCAACGGCGATGGCGACCCGCACGCAGGTTGGCCGGTCGGGTTTGGGGAAATCGGCCGCCTCGCTCGCGTCCTGCGGCATGTCGGAGCCGAGAGGGCGCAGTTGGAGGGCTTCAATGCCGCAGTGCTCGGAAAACTGAACTCCGTCATGGCCGCCGCGCCGATCGGAATCGCGTTCACGCGCGCAGAGCGCTTCGAACTGGTGAGCGTCGAGTTCTGCCGCCTGTTCGGTCGCGAGGAGCAGGCCCTCCTGGGTCAGCCGGTGCAGATGATCTTCGGCTCGAGCGCGGACTACCAGGAATGTGGAATCCAAGTGCAGTTCACCTTCCGGGCGGGCGAGGCCTACGTCGGCGAATGGCAGATGCTGCGCGCCGACGGCACTCCGTTCTGGGCTCGACTGCGCGGACGGCCCGTGGATGCAGGCGACGCGCAAGCCGGCGTCATCTGGACTCTGAACGACATCGACCAGCAGGTCGCCGAGCGATCGCGACTGGAGTGGTCGGCGATGCATGACGTCCTGACCGGATTGACCAACCGCAAGGGCTTCGAGCAACGTCTGAAGCACGTCTTCGACGCGCTGCCGCGTTCGATGCCCGCCGCGGTGGCCGTGATCGATCTCGATCACTTCAAGCCCATCAACGACACTCATGGGCACGCCGCTGGCGACGCGATGTTGAAGGCGGTGGCCGCGGCGATAGCGTCGCACGTGCGCGCCAGCGACCTGGTCGTCCGTCTGGGCGGAGACGAGTTTGCATTGCTGTTGGAGCGCTGCCCGCCTGACGTCGCAATGCGCGTTGCCGAGAACGTGCATTCAGCGATTTCAGCTCTTGCCTTGGCCTGGCAGGGACGAGTCTTGCATGTGGGTGCAAGCGTAGGCGTCGCATCGCTGAACGAAAATACTCCGAACATGGCCGCATGGGTCGCCGAAGCCGATGCTGCCTGCTACAGGGTCAAGGCTGACGGTCGCGGAGCCGTCAGGGCGGCCGCGCCGGCCTTGCTTCGTGTGGATGCCGGTGGGCGAGCGATCGCGGAGATCGAGGCCGTGCCGGGCGTCACCCAGGCATTCTGGAACTCCAGCGCGGAGGAATGACTTCGCGCCGTCAGCGCCCGCCAGGCTTCAATTCGGGATGGGTTTCCAGGGCCGCCGCGAGCGCGGGGTCGAGGGTGTGCCAGTCGACCTCCGCCGCCACCCGCGCGTAGATCCAGTGGATGAACCGGTTGCGGTGGGCGCCGTAGTTGGTGAGGGGAACGAGGTCGTGGCCCAGGTCGATCTTGGGCCGATAACCGGTCTGGCCGCTCTGCAGCACCTTCGCGCCGAGAGCGATCGCATGGTCCACGGCGGCGTCCCAGAGCCGGAAGTACAACAGCCACTCGCGCGGCTTGCCGTAGTCGATCCCGATGAACTTGTTGACGAGGTGCCCCGGGAATTCGAAGCACAGCATGAAGGCGACGGGCTCCGCGGTGGCGGGTTCACGCAGCACGATGAAGCTGCTGGCCGGCTCGGCCGCGACGAGTCCGAAGAAGCGCCGGTTCAGCCGCTCGAAGCGCGTCGTGGCCTTCTCGTAGGTCTGCCAGAACAGCGCGAACAGCTGATCCAGGGTGGCGTCGTCGGGCTGGCGAAGGATTTCCACGCCGAGCTCGACCGCCTCCCGGCTGCGGCGGATCTTCTTCCTGAACTGATGCCGCCGATTGCCGCCGAGCGACTGGAGATACCCCTCCCGGGTACTGCCCGGAAGGGCGACCGCCGTGCCCGGAAAGCTGACGAGACGGAACATCCCGGCCTCTCTCGCGAGCGACCCGAGCGCCTCGTCCCACTGGGAGCCGAAGTCCTTCCAGACCCGCACGCTCGCGCGCTGGCGCCGCATCTCGGCCCGCAACGCCGCATCGATGCGGCGCAGCGCCGCCGGAACGTCGATGCCGGGCGCCAGGCCGATCCAGCCCTCCTCCGCGCACGGCGAGCCGACGAACAGCGTGCGCTGGGCTCGCAGCCACGGAATGACGCGGCCGAGCGCCGACACCCACGGCAGCAATGCCGGCGGCACGACCAGGCGCATCGGCACGTCCATCAGGAACGTCGGCACCAGGCCCACCGTGGCGCCGTCCTGCTCGAGCACCAGGTAGCGGAAGACGAACTGATCCTCCAGCCCGCTCCGTTCCAGCGCGCGGTACCACCAGGCGCCCTCCAGCGGCGGCGCGAAGAAGCGCGCCCAGTCCGAGGCGGCGATGTCGGACGCGCGATCGACCCAGGCGACCTCGAACCGCGGCGCGCTCATCAGGCTACCCTCCGCCTATTGGCCGCGGTGCGAGCACCTTCGGGCGGCCGGGCGGTGCTCATCCGCCGGAGGCCAGCACGGCACAGCCGGCGACGATGCAGGCGATGCCGATCCGGCGTGTCATCGGCAGGGCTTCGCCGAGCAGCCAGGCCGCCCCGAGCGCCACGAACACGAAGCTCATGGCGCCCAGCGAGTAAGCCACGCTGACCTCGAGCCGCTGCAACGCCGCGGTGTAGAGCAGCGCCTCGACCACGAACAGCCCGACGCCCGTCGCGATCCAGCCCGCGCGGCGCCCCGCCTGCCGCGTCGACTGCTTCAGGCAGATCTGCGCCAGGCCTTCGACGCCCGCGCACACCAGCACCAGCAGCACGCCGATGAGCCGGGCGCTCATGGACTCTTCCGCCGCGCCGGGCTGGCGCTGACCAGCGCGACGCCGGCGAGCACCAGCAGCACGCCGAGGCCCTTGTGCAGGTCCAGGCGCTCGCCGAACAGCCAGGCGGACAGCAGGCAGACCGTCACGTAGCTGAGGGCGGTCAGGGGTTGGGCATAGCTCAGGTCGACGCGTTCCAGCACCACCAGCCAGTTGACGAGCTGCAGCACGAACACGCCGATCACCAGCAGCGGCAGCGGATCGCGTTCGATCGACTGCAGCAGCGCTTCCGGCGACAGCGTCGCGGGCAGCCGGCTCGCGGCGAGCTTCCACAGCAGTTGGCCAAGCGTGTCGAGCGCGATGGCGATCGCCAGGACGGCGGCGACCCGGCGCCCGACGGGCGAACTGGAGGGAGTCTGTTCTGACATGGCTGGCGCCGATGATCCCACAGCGGACCGGGCCGCATTGCCCCTGCCCGGTGGCGCGCGGGCCGAATGTGGTGCAATTGACCGCGAGCCCGATCAGGAGCGAGATTCGATGAGCGACCCCGTGGCATTCCTGCCGCCCGAGACGAACGCCAGCGGCTGGGTGATCCAGTGCGACTTCGACGGCACCATCAGCGTCGACGACGTCACCGACGCCCTGCTCGAGCGCTTCGGACGCCCCGGATGGCGCGAGATCGAGGCCGAATGGGAGGCCGGCGAGATCGGCTCCGGCGAATGCATGAAGCGCCAGGTGGCGCTGCTGGACATGAGCGGTTCCGAGCTGGACGAGTTCCTGGCGGGCATGGCCATCGACCCGCATTTCGTGTCGTTCGCGAAGGCCGCCAGGCGCCTGGGCATCGCGCTGGAGGTCGTCAGCGACGGCATCGACCGCGCGATCCATCGCATCCTGGCGCTGCATCGCGTGGAGGGGCTGTCCGTGCGCGCGAACCACCTCGTGCAGGTCGACGCGCGGCGCTGGCGCCTGACGTCGCCCCACGCCAGCGCGACGTGCGTCAGCGCCTGCGGCACCTGCAAATGCGAGCTGCTGGCACGCCACGCGGCGACCGCGCAAAAGGTCCTGTTCGTGGGCGACGGACGCTCCGACTTCTGCGTGGCGGACAAGGCCGACTTCGTGCTGGCCAAGTCCAGGCTGGTCGAGCATTGCGCCCGCCACGGCATCGCGCATGCGGCCTTCCACGATTTCGAGGACGCGCTCGCGCTGATGGCGAAGACGGTCGCCGGGGCGCGCGTGTCGGCATGACGGCAGCTGGCGATCCGATCCCGTCGCGCGAATTCACCCTGCCTGGAGACGGCGCCAATGGCCGCACCGGCGTGCTCCTGGTCCACGGCCTGGCCGGCACCCCCAACGAGATGCGGCAACTCGGGCGCTCGCTGCAAGGCGCCGGCTTCGAGGTGCACGGCGTGCAGCTGGCGGGCCATTGCGGGACCCTGGACGACCTGGTCGCCACGCACTGGCACGATTGGGTCGCGAGCGTCCATGCCGCCGCCCAGCGGATTCGCGCCCGCGTGGACCGGCTGGTGGTGATGGGGCTGTCCATGGGCGCCGTGCTGTCGCTGGAACTGGCCGCGACCCGGCCCGACCTGGTGGACGGCGTCGGCGCCCTTTCCACGTCGTTCTGGCACGACGGCTGGAGCATGCCGATCTTCACGCGCTTCGCGTTCCTGCTCAAGCCGGTGCGCGCGCTCGGCATCGGCCGCCGGCGCATGTTCCTCGAACGCCCGCCCTACGGCATCCGCAACGCGGGCCTGCGCAAGTACGTCGTCGCCCACATGCAGGGGCCGGACAGCGGCGCCGCCGGCCTCTCGGGCACGCCCTGGTACTCCATCATCGAGATGCACGACCTGAGCAAGCACGTCCGGCGACGCCTGGGCGACGTGCGCGCGCCCTGCCTGGTGGTGCACGCCACCGAGGACGACGTGTCCAGCCTCGCGAATGCCGACCTGGTGTCGCGGCACGTCCAGGGCCCGGTGGAACGCCTGCTGCTGGAGAACAGCTATCACATGATCACGATCGACAGCGACCGCCGCATCCTGACGCAGCACGCCATCGATTTCGTGCGGCGCATCGGCGCCGCGCCGGCCGCGGCGAGCGCGGTCGAGGACGCCGACGAGGTGCCAGCCTGATGACTCAGGCGGCCTTCGCGCGAACCAGCAGCTGCTCCAGGAGCACCATGGCCTGGTCGATCTCCTTGCGGGAGATCTCCAGAGACGGCGCGAACGTGATGACGTTCTTGTAGTAGCCGCCGACGTCGAGCACCAGGCCGGCCTTGCGGCCTTCGAACTCGAGGGTGCCGGACAGCCCGATGTCGACCATCTTGTCCAGCAGCGCGCGATTGGGAGTGAACCCGTCCTCGGTGCAGATCTCGGCGCGCAGGGCCAGGCCCAGGCCGTCGACGTCGCCGATCTCCTTGTGGCGCTTCTGCAGGTCGCGCAGGCCGTCGAGGAAATACGCGCCGCTCTCGCGCACCTGCTTGCCGTAGTCGATCTCGGCGGTCATCTTGAGCACCTCGAGCCCGAGGGCCGTGCCCAGCGGGTTCGACGCGAAGGTGGAATGCGTCGAACCGGGCGGGAACACCTCGGGGCTGATCAGCTCCTCTCGGGCCCACAGTCCCGACAACGCGTTGAGGCCGTTCGTGAGCGCCTTGGCGAACACCAGCACGTCCGGCTGCACGCCGAAGTTCTCGATCGACCACAGCTTGCCGGTGCGCCAGAACCCCATCTGGATCTCGTCGACCACCATCAGGATGCCGTGCTCGTCGAGCACCTTCTTGAGGCCCTTGTGGAAGTTCGCGGGCGGCACCACGTAGCCGCCGGTTCCCTGGATGGGCTCGACGTAGAAGGCCGCGAACTCGCACTGGCGCGTCTTCGGATCCCACACCGCGTGATACTCGTTCTCGAACTTGCGCGCGAACTCGCGCACGATGTGCTCCGAGTATTCCTCCGCCGTCATGCCCTTGGGACGCCGGAACGGATACGGGAAGGGGATGAACTGGGCGCGCTCGCCGAAGTGACCGAACCGGCGCCGGTAGCGATAGCTGGACGTGATGCTGGAGGCGCCGAGGGTCCGTCCGTGATAGCCGCCCTCGAAGGCGAACATCAGGCTCTTGCCGTTGCTCGCGTTGCGCACGATCTTCAACGAGTCCTCGATCGCCTGGGCCCCGCCGACGTTGAAGTGGACACGACCCTGGCGCCCCCACTTCCTCTCCGCGTCCTGCGCGATCCATTTCGCGAGCTCGATCTTGGTCGGATGCAGGTACTGGCTCGCGATCTGAGGAAGCGTCTCCATCTGGCGCAGCATCACCGCTTCGAGGCGCTTGTTCTTGTAGCCGAAGTTGACCGCGGAGTACCACATCTGCAGATCGAGGTAGGGCACCCCGTCGGCATCGAACATGTAGCTTCCGTCGCAGCCCGTGAACACCTTGGGCGGGTTGACGTAATGCACGGTGTCGCCAAAGGAGCAGTAGCGTGCCTCATCGATCAGCAATTGTTCATTCATCGAGTATGTGCCCTTCGAAAGAAGGACCAGTCTACTCAGGGATCCTGGACGCTGCCTGTCCGGCCTCGATTGGCCCTGGATTCCGGGACCTCAGCTTCGACGCAGCCGGCTCGCCGTGAATCCCAGCGCCAGGATCCCGCACGCGAAAAGGGCCGAGGTGGTCGGCACCGGGACCGCTGCCAGCGGCTGCGCGATCAGCGAGCCGGAATAGGCGCCCGGCTGGGTCACGTTGCCGCGCACCTCGAGCGTGTAGCTGCCCGAGCCGAGGGCGCTCGGCGGAACCAGGGCCACGGTCTGCTGCAGCCCCGTGGCGGGCGCGCTGACGGACAGCCACGACACGATCGGCGATCCGGACGGCGGGTCGGTGACGAGGTTGACCTGCAGGTCGGCGATGCCGAACAGGACGGCGTGCCCGTCGACGTCCGTGAAGTTGATCGCCGCCGCGATGCTGGAGACCAGGAAGCTGCCGTCCAGCGTGAACGACCAGCTGTCCAGGAAGTTGTACAGGCCGTTGGCCGACGTGGTGCCGGGCTGGACGTTCGAGTCCTGGAACGCCACCGCGGTGGACGCGGCGATCGGCGTCGGCTGGAGGACGCTGGCGAAATCGGCCCTGGCCGCGCCCGCACCGAGAAGCGCGCCCGCCAGCAACGTGGCCCGAACAAGACTCCTGGACATGAGCGTTCCCGTTCCCTCTCCGCCGCGACATGCGGCGCCCCGGGGCACATGGTGGAACTCGGCCATGACGCCACGGACGCCCTGCCGGGCGGCTTGCATGGCCCCTGCGGACTGATCCGGACGGGCCGGGGCCGGGCCGCCACGGACGCCGAGCCAAGACACAAGTCATCATTCCGTCATCGCGGAGCCCCACGCTCGGGCACGTTCCGCCGACCGTCCGGCGCCTGCCCGGAGTGCCCGTCCCATGCCCTTCTCCCGCCTGCTCCGCAAAGCTCGAATCGACGTCGCCCTGGAAAGCGCTCGCCAGGACCCGGGCGGCGAGCCGTTGCCGCCCGGCGAGTGGTTCGTCGAGCTGAGCCCCGAGATCCTGAAGGTGTTCCGCGACGCCGAGGGCACCGAGCACGTGGCCGACGTGAACGTCGTCGATTTCCTCGACGGCCTGGCCACGCGCCGGATCGTGTTCGTTTCCTGGGGCTGAGCGGCGGCCTGCCTGCCCGCAACGGGCCAGTCCGGCGCGTCGGACTGTCACACACCCTGGGTAGCCTTCGCTGCTTCGCGAACCTCCTTCGGTGCCTTCATGTCCAACCGCGTGCGCCACCTGCCGCATCGCCGCCGCCAGGCCTGCCTCGCGCTCGCGGGCCTCGCGCTCGCCGGCGCCGCACGCGCGGAAATGGCGACCGCGGTCTTCCAGATCGACGACACGCCCGGCGAGATCCACCTCAGCGACCGCGCCGACGCCGCGCCGGGCACGGCGGTGCGGCGGGTCGCGGGATCCGCGGAGGACGCGGCGCCACGCGCCCCCGCGCCGGCCGCGATCGCCGACATCATCCACGCCGCGGCCGCGGCGCAGCGCCTGCCGCCCGCGCTGATCGAGGCCGTCATCGGCGTGGAATCCGCGTACCGCGAACGCGCCGTCTCGCCGCGCGGCGCGTCGGGCCTGATGCAGCTCATGCCGGCCACCGCGAGGCTCTACGGCGTCACCGACATCTTCGACCCGCGCCAGAACGTCGCGGCCGGCAGCCGCCACCTGCGCGGCCTGCTCGATCGCTACGGCCAGGACATGGCCCGCGCGCTTGCGGCCTACAACGCCGGCGCCGGCGCCGTGGATCGCGCCGCCGCCTTCCACCAGGGCTGGCCCAGCGCCGAGACCGCGGCCTACGTGCCCAACGTGATGCGCCGCTTCGCCGCGCTCGAGTCGGCCGGGGCGACCCGCGCCCCCACCGTCTCCTCACGCTGAGAGCCGCCACCTTCCAACTGCACCGATCCTTCCGGTGCGCGCCGGACCACCGACATGAGACTTGCAGCCGTTCCCCTCCTCGCGATCATCCTCGGCGCCGCCCTCGCAGGCTGCGGCGGCGGGGGCGGCGGCGATTCGTCCGGCAGCGGCGACGCGCCGCCGTCCTCCGGCGCCTACGCCTGGGTCCTGAAGGCCCAGAGGCCGACGGCCTCGCCCAGCTACGGCCTCTCGCTGGTGAGTCCCGGAAAGCCCGGGACCGAATACCTGGTGGAGTACGGCAGCTCGGTGTTGACCGACACGCGCGTCGTCTCCACCGGCAGCGTCGACGCGGCCAACGCGAAGACGGGGGCACTCCAGCCCTATGCGCTCGTCTACATCGTGGGCGGCGACGTGCGCCGCGTGCCGCTGCAGGCCAACGGCAAGCTGCCCTCCACGCAGGTGCAGCGGGCGCATTCGACGACGGCCTGCAAGTTCGTCGCCGACGCCAACGGCCGCCCGATGGGCGACGCCGTCGACTACGCCACGCCCGAGAACACGCGCTTCGTCGTCTCCACCGCCGGCCCGGACGGCCAGTGCGGCACCGCGGACGACGGCACGGCCGAGGTGCGGCTGTCGGCGACGAGCGGACTGGTCTACACGGAGTCGTCCGGCGCGACGTTCCTGGGCGTCTACCGCGACGCCGCCACGCTGGCGCCGCGCGGCTGGATCTTCTCGCGCGCCACCACCGACTGGACTTCGGGCTCCGCCACGCTGCGCGCGAATTCGTCGCCCGCCTTCCAGTCCGTCGTGCAGGCCGCGCCCACGCTGGCGTTGATGGACGACGGCACGCAGTTGAGCGTGGTCGATTTCTCCGTCCCGGCCAAGCCCTCCGAGACGCTGCTGGACGCCGCGACGACCGGCGGCGGCGGCTGGGTGGGGATCGGCTTCGACGCCAACGCCTTCTACGCCTATCGCAACACCGGCAGCGGCGCGAGCGCGCAATGGAGCGTGCTGAAGGTGACGCGCGCCGCGCCGAGCGCCACCGTGCTGGCGACGGCCGCGGGCCAGGTGAGCGTCGCCAGCATGGGCACCACGCTGATGTACGTCACCACCCTCGCGCCCGGCGGCAACACGCTGGTCGCGGTCAGCAAGTCGGTGGGCGTGCCGGCCCAGTCGCTGGAGTCGACGCCCACGTCGACGCTCACGACCGTGCAGACGAGCGCGAGCGGCGTGCACGAGCTCTGGCGCATCGTCAACATCGGCACGGCGGCGCTGAACTACCAGATCGAGTTCATCGACGAGAGCGGCCAGCGCCTGTACACGACGAACGCCGGCGGCTACCCCATCACGGCGCCCGACGCGCAGGCGCAGCGCTTCGACACCAGCGAAAGCCGGACCCGCTTCGTCTTCGCCAGCGGCTACGGCTCGCGCGCGTTCGGCGACGCCGCGCTCATGGGCTTCGACGCGGCCAGCCACCAGCCGGTGACGTACGGCACGCTGCCGGGCAGCACGGCCTTCGGCACCGACACGGTGTACGCCGGCGCCGTGGGCGGGCCCACGAACGCGATGGCCGGCTTCGCGGCGCGCAGCGTGGCCGGCAGCATCCAGGCCACCGGAGCGCAGGTGTTCTCGTTCGACTTCGCGACGGCCGGCAGCCTCGTGTTCACGACGCAGACGCACTGACGACGGCCGCCTCCATGAACCTCGTCCAGGTGTGCCCGCCCGGTGCCGGCGGCGTCCGCGACTACGCCGACTGCCTCGCCCACGCCTGGGCCGCGCGCGGCGTGGATTCGAGCCTGGTCGAGGGCGAGCGCGAGGGCCTGCAGCGCGCACTCGCGGGGATGCTGCGCGGCGCCGATCGCCTGGCCGTGGTGCTGCATTTCTCGGGCTACGGCTATGCGCCGCGAGGCCTCTGCGGCTGGCTGCCCGACGCCCTGGCGGCCATCAAGGCGGCGAATCCGGCGCGTGTGCGGCTCGTCATCGTGTTCCACGAGCTTTTCGCCAGCGGCGCGCCGTGGCGCAGCGCGTTCTGGCTCTCGCCCTGGCAGTCGCAGGCGGCGCGCCGGCTCGCGGCGCTGGCCGACGCGCTCTGGACGAACACGCAGCACCACGCCGCGTGGTTGCGCGAGGTCGTGGGCGACGAGCGCGCGCCGTCGGTGCAGCCGGTGTTCTCCAACGTCGGCGAAAGGACGGATCCGGCGCCCTGGCGCGGCCGCCTGCCGCGGGCGGTGGTGTTCGGATCGGCAAGCACGCGCCGCCGCGCGTTCGTCGCGCTGCGGCCGCAGGCGGCGGCGCTGGCGCGGCTGGGCGTCCGGGAGATCGTCGAGGCCGGCGACGGCGGCAGCCAGTCGGACGGGATGCCGCAGCTGCCCGCGTGGTACGCCGGCCGGCTGTCGGCCGCCGAACTGGGCGCCGAGCTGGATCGATCGCAGTTCGCGCTGCTCGACTATCCCGCGCGCTACCTCGGCAAGTCGGGCGTCTTCGCCGCCTACGCCGCGCACGGCTGCGTGGTGGTGAACACCTTCGCGCTGGACGACGAAGCGGATGCGCTGCGCGCGGGCGCGCACTACGTCAACGTGCGCGCGCCCTTCTCGGTCAATCCGGACGTGCTCGAGGCGATGGCGCGGCGCCTGCACCGGTGGTACGGCGGGCACTCGCTGGCGCTGCAGTCGCGCGGACTCCTCGAGCTGGCGATCGCCGGCGACGCAGTTCTTGCCTAGTGCCCCCAGTCGACGATGCGGCGCTGGTCGCCGACCGCGTTGATGTCGCGCCAGAGCCGGGCCACGTGGCTGTCGTGGCGATCCTTGCGAACCCAGAACGCGTTGAACTCGATCAACTCGCGCCCGCCGAACAGCCCCATGGACGCGAGGCGCACGAGGCCGAAGCCGCGCGAGCGCATGAACGCCGTCACCTCGGCCAGCATGGGTTGGCCGACGTAGAGCGGCGAGATCACCGTCTCCAGTTCCACGCAGCAGACCTGGTCGAGCAGGTCGCCGAAGCCCTGCAGCACGCGCAACTCGAAGCCCTGCACGTCGACCTTGACCATCGCGGGCACCGGCCAGCCCGACGGCCACACGCGATCGAAGCGGCGCAGGGTCACGGGCACCTGGCGCACCACGCTCCACGGCTGGGAACCGAACGGCGCCAACGCGGCCATGTCGGGCGCGAGCACCGACGAGCGCCCGGGCTCCTGCGTGACGTGCAGCGCCACCTCTTCGCCATCGATGTCACCGAGCGCGTGGGGCAGCACCAGCGCGCCCGGCAGGCTGGCGCGCAGCCGCTCGGCCTCCTCCGGCTCCGCCTCCACGAACGCGGGCCGGATCAGCCCCGCCTGCTGCACCCACTGCCAGCGCGGCGGCAGCCCGCCGCGCGCGCCGATGTCGAGGTAGACGGGCGCGGCGTCGCCGGCGCCGCGCTGGCGCCAGTGCGCGCCCGCGATGCCCTGTCCCGTCGCGGCGGCCTTGCGGATCCTGGTGATGAGCGTCATGGCCGTGCGTGGAAAGCAGGAGGAGCGCACAGTGTAGGAACGCGCCGTGAATCCGCCGTGACGCCGTGGCGGGCTCAAAGGGCCAGGATCGCCTCGCGCAGCGCGGTGGCCAGGCGGCCGGCCAGGTACGCGCAGCCGGCGGCATTCGGATGGATGTTGTCCGAACCGATGTAGGCGCTCGCGTTGGCCAGCGTCTGCCACGGCCCGTCGGCGTCGAAGGGCTGCTGGCTCACGCCGTTGCTGTTGCTCCAGCCGCCGTTGATGTTGTCCACGAAGATCCAGTGCCCGCCGGCGGCCGCCAGCGCCGCGCGGATGACGGCGGCCTTGTCCAGTTGCGCGGCACTCGCGGGCAGCACCGTCGGCGGCTGCCACGGACCGGTGGCCACGAGCACCGCGCCCGGCAGCCGGGCGCGCAGGTCCGTGTAGTAGGCGGATACCGCGGCGGCGAAGCCGGCCTTGGCCTCCGCGCCGCTGGCGTAGGGTGGCAGCGCGTTCTCGTTGTTGTCGTTGAGACTGCCCGCCGTCACGAACAGGTCGGGCTGGGTCGTGGTGATGGAGGGCAGGCGGGCCTCGAACGCATTGCCCGGCAGCAGCGTGTCTGGCGTGCTCGAGTTGGGTGCATAGGCCGTGCCGCCGATCGCGTCGAGGTCGACGTGCGGAATGCCCAGCGCGAGCGCCGCCTGGTAGAACAGGCCGCCCCAGCCCCACGTGGTCGTCGGCGCGCCGCCGTAGGAATCGCTGATGGCCGCGAACGAGGCCTCGGCGCTCCGGTCCCAGGCGGTGACCACGTCGCCCGCCGCCACCATCAGCGCGCACGCGCCCTGGCTGGCTAACGAGTAGAGCGAGACGTGGCGCGTGCCCGCGCCACCGAAATCGAACTTCAGCGAGGTGTTCAGCCCGTTGATCGGACCGCCGTTCAGCGACGTGTTCAGCCCGACGAGCGGCTGCGTGGCATCCGCGCAGCCCAGGTACTGGCCGTCCACGATCAGGGTGACGGCGTTGTTGGCCCCCGCCACCAGCAGCTCGAAGGCGCTGCCCGTGTGGACGAAGTGCAGGCCGACGCGGCCGGCGCTGGCCAGCGTGGCGGCCGGATGATCGACCCCCATCGGGATCACGGCCTGGCTGGCGATGCGTCCCGGCGTCTGTGGCCACAGGTCGCGCCGCCGTCCCCAGACCTGGGTCGTGGTCGCCAGGTCGTTGGCGGCGGACTGCGGCCAGGAAGGAATGAACTGCGCGCCGCTGCCGAAGGACGAGTCGGCGGATTGCGACGGCCCTTGCGTCACCCCCAGCGAGGTCGTGGCCACGACGGGCGCGGTCGCGGCCAGCGCGGCCTTGAGCCGCGTCAGCACCGGGTCGGACGGCGGCGGCGGTGGCGGTGGGATAGGCGTCGGCGTGGGCGCCGGCGTTGGCACGGGGGCCGGGGATGGCGCCGGTGGCAACGGCGCCGCGCCGCTGCCGCCGCAAGCGGCCAGGCCGGGCAGCGCGCCCCCGACAACGGCGGCCAGCGCGAACAGGCGCTGCAACGCGTGGCGGCGCGCCGTGTCGGCGGCCTCGTCAGACGAGCCGGTGTCGGTCATGGTTGGCTTGGGATGGAAGCGCCGGCAACTCGCGCTCGAGCACGCGGCGATAGATGGACAGGTAGCCCTCGATGGCGGCACCGGCGCTGAAGAGCGCGGCGCGCGCGCATCCCGCCGCCGCCAGGCTGGCGCGCTCCTCGGCGCCGCGCCCGAGCACGTCGACGACGACCTGCGCGCCGCGGGCGGCCCAGTCCTCGATGTCGTCGCCATGGGCCAGCCGCGCCAGGTAGGCCGCGACGTCGCCGCCGACCTCCGTCATCGGCGCCGCGTCGGTGGTCAGCACCGGGCAGCCGCAGGCCATCGCCTCGAGGACGGGCCAGCCGAAGCCCTCGGCCAGGCTGGGAAACAGCAACGCGCGAGCGTGGGCGTAGAGGGCCTCCAGCAGCTCCGGAGCCAGCCCCTGGAAGAAGCGGACGTGACCCGCCGGCGGGACCCGCGCCAGCGCCGCGGACAAGCGCGCGTCGGGCGGCGGACTCACCATCCACAGCGGCAACGGCGCCGCGCCCGCCGCGAGCGTGGCGCGCACGTAGGCGGCGTAGAGGTGCACCACCCCCGCGGCGTTCTTGTACCACTGGCCGCCCCCCACGTGCAGCAGGCAGCCGCCGTCGTCGGCGGGCAGGCCGGCGTCGGCGAGCCGGGCTCGCGCCACCTCCGGCGCCAGGGGCTGGAACGGATGGTTGAGGCCGTTGTGAACGACCTCGGACAGGCCGCGCGGCGTGCAGCCGAACGCGTGCAGGTCGCTGCGCGTGCTCTTGGAGATCGAGATGAAGTGGCGCGCGCGCCGGAAGCCCGCGCGGATGTAGCGCTGGTACACACGGCCGGTGGACGACGTCGGATTCTCGGGGATGTCGCCGAGCGCCGAGCGCAGGGCCAGCAGGTCGTGGCAATGCACGACGTGCGGGCGATGCGCCGCGTCGGGCACCCACGGGCCCAGCGCCTGGTCGCAGAAGACGTAGAGCGTGTCCGGCGGATCCTCGCGCATCGCGGAACGCATGCGCGCCGGGAAGACGAGGTACTGGTCGACGTAGCCGGCCCACTTCGCGAGCGGCCCGCGCGGGAACCAGGCACGCAGCACCGGCGACGGCCGCCGCAGCGCCACGCGGTGGCCGCGGCGCAGATACTCGTCATGCAGCATCTGCGCGAAGTGGTCCTGGCTGCGCAGGCCCAGGAACGCGGGATGGGTGAACAGCACGATGTTCACGGCGCCACCTTGCCCAGGCGCGGAAGCTCGACGCGGCGGTGGCGCAACAGCCGGGCGCCGAAATGCCCGGCGTTCACGACGAGCGCGACGAACGCCGTCAGCGTCGTGAGCCTCAGGCTGCCGGCCACCGTGGACAGGTCGAAGAGGTGCAGGCCCGCGATCGTCGCGGCCACGCCGCAGGCAATGCCCAGCCAGCCCGGCAGCACCCAGCCGCGCGCGCAGGCCACCGAGTACAGCGCGCCCGACCAGGCGCCGAGCGCGGTGGCCAGCACCATCCACACGAGCTCCGGCCGCAGGTTCGCGTAGTGCGGCCCGAGCACCCACAGGATGGGCCCGGGCCACAGCATCGCCGCGGCGGCGAGCACGCCCAGCAGGGCCGCGAAGAACGCGTTCAGCGCCACGAAGCCGGACTCCAGCTGCGCCGGCCGCTCGGTGCGCGCGAAGTACGGCATCACCAGGGTGGCGATCACCGACATGATCACCGCGAAGCCCGCGCCCAGCCGGCCGAGCGCGCCCACGTCGGCCACCTTCTCCGCCGAGCCGAGCACGCCCACGAGCCAGACGGCCAGCTGCGCGTTGAGAACGTAATAGACGCAGTTGGGTGCCTGGCGCCACACCGAGTCGCGCAGCGCACGCGCGTGCCCGCCGCGTCCGGCGGCGGACACACCCAGCTGGCGCGCGAGATAGCCGCGCCAGAACAGGTAGCCACCCGCGGCGGCCGCCACGTTGACGGCGCTCGCGACGGTCGCATCCAGCAGCACGGCACCCGCCCCCGCCAGCAGCACCAGCCGCACGGCGTTCATCGCCAGGTCCGCCTTCTGCTGGATGGCGACGTGCCCCGCCAGCCGGGCCACCGACTGCGCGATGGTGATGCGCACGTTGAAGAAGGCGCATGCGGCGCCGAGCAGGACGAGCGCCAGGGCCTGGGCCAGCGTGGCCTGCTGGTGGCGCAGCAGGAGCACGAAGACGGGCAACACCACGCATGGCGCCGCTGCGGCGAGCACGGCCTGGAGCGCATGCGCATCGTCCACGAGCGCGCGCATCCGTTCGCGCTGGCCGGCCATCCTGCCCCCGATGGCCAGCACGGCGTTGGCCACGCCCAGCTCGGTCAGCACGTTGGCGACGCCCACCATCGCGACCGCCAGCGTGTAGTAGCCGTACTGTCCCGGCGAAAGCGTCCGCACCAGCACGATACCCGCGAGGAAGCCCAGGGCCTGCACGGCGGCCTGCGTCGAGGCCACGCCCAGCACGCGGCGCATCCGGGCGCGCGTCAGCAGGCCGTTCACGCGCGCGCCCTCCGCAGCGCGCGGCGCGGCGCCGCGCGGGCCGCGCGCGGCGCGAGTCGTGCCGGCGCGAGCGCGGCCGCGGCGGCGGGCGCCCGCCGGCACGCCGCCAGGCACAGGCCCGCGAACAGCCATCCGTACACGTTGATCGAGCCGTTGCCGGTGATCTGGCCCACGAGCACGACGTAGCCCGCGTAGGCGAACAGCATCATCGGCAGCGGATCGCCCGAGCGCCGCGTCGCGCGCACGGCGCGGCGCAGGAGCCACCCCACGAACACGAAGCGGAACACGATATAGGCGACGCCGCAGGCGGCGCCGAGGTCGACCATGTGCCGTGCGTAGTCGGTCTCCGCGTAGACCGTCGGCTGCGCCCCGTCGATCGTCGCCTTCATGAGCGTGGCGGCGTTGCCGCCGAAGCCCAGGCCCACGCCCAGCGGCGGCACCGCATCGGTGAGGCGGGTGAAGTCGACGAACCCGATCAGCGCGCGGCCGAACACGCCGCCCTCGATGCCGCTCTCGTCACGCGCGGCCGTCGTCCAGCGCGTCGTGAACGAGGCGAAGCCTTCCGGGAAGACGACCGGGAAGAGCAGCACCGCCGCGACCGCCAGCGCGAGCGGGATCAGCGCGGCGCGCGAGCGCGTCGCGCCGTCGCGGGCCAGCGCGGCCACGGGCAGCGCGAACAACAGGATCATGGCCGACTGCAGGATCGTTCCGCGGCTGCCGCTCAGCGCCACGCAGCTCAGCACCGCGCCGCCGCCGGCCAGCAGCAGGGGCAGCCCGACGCGGCGTCGCGCGGCCGCCATGATCACCAGGGCCACGAGCATCGCGACGGCCGTCGTGGCGAACTGCTGCAGCCCCGCGTTGGAGCTGAACGGCCCGGCGGGCCGCACGTGCGAGGTGTCGATGGCGAGGTCGCGGAACTGCAGCAGCTTGTCCTCCGCCGTCCCCACGTTGATGGTGGCGCCCGGCGGCGAGAAGAACTGCGCGGCCACGAGCAGCGCGATCGGCAGGGCCAGCCACAGGGTCAGGCGGGCCAGGCGCAGCAGGTCGTCGCGCGCGAACTGCGCGCCCACGAGGAACGCCAGCGGCACGTAGAAGAAATAGGCGCGCCAGCCGTAGACGCCCAGCAGCAGGCGCAGGTCGCTCGGCGGCCCGAAGCCGATCTGCAGGAGCAGCAGCAGCACGCCGCCCGCGGCGGCCCAGGCGGTCACGCGCCAGAGCGTCTCGCCGCGCGGCCACAGGCGCCAGCGGGTCGCGCTGAAGTAGGCCCACGCGACCAGCGGATCGCGCACGAAGAAGATGTACTGGCCGAACTGCGGGACGACGTACTTGCGCACGGCGCCCTCGACGATGGCCAGCACGTAGATGAGCAACACCAGCCGCACGACGCGGCGCCGGGCGAGCTCCACGGCCGGCGCCGGCGCCATCGACGGCATGGCGGCGACCCGGTGCCGCGCCGCGGGCGCGCCGCCATCAGCGCGAAGCCGCAGCGCATGCATCGGAGATCACCTGGAGATAGTCGCGTGAGACGCGGTCCGGGGTATGGCGCATCAGGTGCGCCGCGGCGCGCACACGGTAGCCTGCCTGGAGGGTTTCATCGCCCAGCAAGGCCTGGATGCCGTCGGCCAGCGCCACGGGATCGTCGCGCGCCACGACCAGCCCGCAATCGCCCACGGCATCGGGCAGGCCGCCGCTGCGCGTGACGAGCGGAACGCAGCCGCAGGCCATGCCCTCGAGCACGACGACCCCGAAGGGTTCCTGCCAGACGGAGGGGACGACCAGGATGCGGTGCAGGTTCAGCGTGGCGACCAGGGCGGTTCGGACCTGCCAGCCGACGAACCGGATGCGGTCGGCGACGCCCGCCGCTTCGGCCTGGCGCCGCAACGCCTGTGCCTCCGGGCCGTCGCCCACGATGGTCAGGTCCGCATGCAGGCCGCGCCCGGCGAGCAGCCCCAGCGCCGCGATGAGCCGGTCCACGCCCTTGTCGCTGACGAGCCGTCCCACGAAGACCAGGTCGCACCGGCGCGGCGCCCTGTCGTCGCGCAGGAACACGTCGTCGGCATAGGGATTGGGAACGATGGCGGCGGACACGGGAAGCGACTGCGCGACGGCGCGGCTGATGGCGATGTTCCTGGCCCGGCCCAGCACGGCTCGCTTCACGCGCGCGGCGAGCCCGGTGGGCGGGATCCAGGTGTGATGCGCCACCACCCACGGGCGGCGCATCAGCAATTGCGGCCACGCGAAGCGCAGGCTGATGTTGTTGTGGAAGACGACGTCGGCCTCGCGCACCAGCGCGACCAGGCGCGCGGCCGAGGGGCGGCGCACGACCTGGAACTCATCGACCTCCGCGCCGGCGGCCGGGCTTCGCGTGACCAGGACGACGCGATGCCCGGCGCGATGGAAGCGCTCGGCGAGCAGCGCGGAAATGGTCTCGATGCCGCCGATCGATGGGCGGAACGGAACCGAGCAAAACAGGATGTTCACGGTGGGAGCCAAGCCATCGGCGCAGGCCTGCCAGCCCTGTCCGCATCACGGGCGGCCGAAGGCAGCCGACGAACCGCGATCCTAGGCAGCGAATGTGGCAGGCGTGCGTCAACGCCGGTGGCTGGATCGTGCGTCAGGCTTTGCCCTGCACCGTATAGGCGAACTTCCTGCACCGGATCACGAATATCGAACAGAGAGCCGGCCCGAAAGGATCATTCAAACGGCCGATTTCGGGCCCCGGCGAACCCTTCGGGGTCACCTTGACCTGACAGACTCGCGAGACGTCGCCGCCGCCGTCGCGGCACGTCGTCCCCCAACCCCTTCCATGACCGCAAGTTCCACGCATCACCGCCGATATCTGACCCGGGGCCCGCACGCGGCCCCGAGTCTGGACAACGGGGAACGTCGATGCGCGGAATGGATGTGGACGGAACGACCAGGAGTCGCTCCAGGATGATGCTGCTGAGCTTGTTCCAGGCCGTGGCCTGCACGGCCTCGCTGAGTGGTTGCGGCGGCGGCGGTGGAGGTGCCGGCGGCGAGCCGGCGACCAGCGCGCCCGCGCAGGCACCGGCCTCGTCGCAGTCGGCCTTCCCGGGACAGTCGACGCTGGGCAACTCGGGCAGCGCCGCGCCGGCGCCGTCCGGCGCGTCCTCCGCGGTCATCACGGGCAACGGCAACGGCATGAGCTTCAGCTTCTCGCTCGCGGCCACGCGCACCACCAGCGCCGGCGTCTATTCGTCCGACGGCACGCTCGTCCGCACGCTCTGGCGCGGCCAGCCGTACGACGCGGGCACGCACTCGGCGACCTGGGACCAGCGCAACGATCAGGGCGTGCTGATGCCGGCGGGCCAGTACACGGTGAAGGTAGCGCACCATGCCGTGCAGTACGTCTGGGAAGGCGCCATCGGCAACACCTCCGCGCGCGCCGGGGCGGCCGTTCTGCACCATTCCTATCGCGGCCCCACCAGCTTCGCCAGCATCCCGGGCGGCATGCTCTACGCGGTCGGCTACAACGAGGCCCAGAGCGCCGTCAACGGGTTCACGCTCGACAACATCCAGCTGAACCAGAGCCCCGTGCGCATCGTCTCGAGCTTCGTGAGCCCCGACATGATCGCCGCCGACGCGCAGCGCGTGTACTGGGCCAACACCGGCCTGGGCATGAACAAGAGCACGTTCGTCGCCGCCAACGACATCGCCACGAACGCGACCACGACCTTCAGCGCGGGCACGCCCGTCTGCCTGTCCATGATGCAGGACGGCAAGACCTGCTACGCGTCGACCACCTACCAGGGCGTGCTCGACCTGAACGGCAACGACAACAGCAACCCGGCCACCGGCCTCGCCGTGCAGCACGCGGGCAGCATCCTCGCCGTGGCCTACGGTGCCGCCAACGAGATCCACCTGTTCGACAAGAATTCCGGGCAACTGTTGCGCAAGATCCCCGTCGCGCTGAACGCCGGCACGATCAACCAGATCGCCATGAGCCCGTCGGGCGACCTGTGGGTGCTGTCGGGCACGACGGCGCTGCGCTACACGGCGCTGTCCTCCGCGCCCACCGTCGCGGCGTCGATCACGTCGCTGGCCAGGCCGCTGGCCATCGCCGTGGACCCGGCCGACGACAACGGCGTCTGGATCGCCGACGGCGGCGGCAGCGAGCAGGTCAAGCGCTTCGATGCGGCGGGCAACTTCAAGCAGGCGATCGGCACGGCCGGGGGCTACGGTACGCAGACGCAGCTGGCGTCCAGCCGGCTCAACTTCACGATCAGCCCGGGCCAGGAGCGCACCACGCTCGCCATCGACGACAACCACGCGGTGTGGGTGCTCGATACCGCGATCAACCGCATGGCCAGGTTCATGCCGGACGGCAGCTTCGGCGACCAGATCGCGTACCTGCCCTGCAGCTACACGACGTCCACCGACGCGGGCAACCCGACGCGCGTGTTCGCCAACTTCCAGGAATACAGCGTCGACTACGGCAAGGGCCTGAACGATCCCAAGGCCTGGACGCTGGTGCGCAACTGGCTGCCGGCGGTGCCCGCCGGCCTGCAGGTGGCCACCGGCGGCGATCCGGTCTACGTGTCGGCCAACTGGGGCTGGACGGGCTTTCGCACGGTGCTCACGATGTCCAACGGGCGCACCTACGCGCTGCTCGGCGTCAAGGAGAAGAACGCCTTCGTGGAGCTCGCCGCCGACGGCAGCGTGCGCTTCGTCGGCTGGCTGCGCGATGCCGGCAGCGGCGAGACGCGCATCGTCTTCTACGAGAACGGCGACCTCGGCTACTCGCAATCCGACGGCGTGACCCAGTCCGTGCTGCGCCTGCCGCTGCAGGGCTTCGACGGCGCCGGGAATCCCCAGTGGGCAAGCGTCCCCACGACGCTGGCGAGCGCCCCGGCATCGATCGCCACGCCGGCCGATCCGCCGATCACCTTCACGGGCGTCGTCGGCGCTCGCTTCCCGGTGACGTCGTCGGGCAAGGTGGTGTTCTTCAACCCGTCGGTCGACGCGGGCACGGTGTACCACCTCGGCGCCGTGGCCACCGGCGGCTCCGCGTGGAACTTCCAGGCCAGCCCCAGCGGCCCGCTGGACGGCCTGGGCACCTTCCAGACCGACAAGGACGATCCGACCCTGCAGTACGGCGGCAACCTGGTGCACGCGCTGGGCCGCGACATCGTCTACGGCTACCACGGCGAGTACTACACCGACCTGGGCAACGGCAGGTTCGGCGAGGCCAACCAGTTCATGCATTTCCTGGACGACGGGCTGTTCATCGGCGAGTTCGGCGTGGCCAGCACGCGCGCCACCTCGGCGTCGCAGCCGGGCCTCAGCGGCAACGCGTTCAGCTCCACCCTGCTGCGGGCGAACGGGCAGGTGTACCTGTATCACAACGACGAATCGACGTTCGGCGGCGTGCAGCGCTGGCGCCTCGCCGGCATCGACGACATCCAGGAGCTCAGCGCGATCGGAAGCAGCGGCACCCAATTGCTGCTGAAGTGACGCCACGCGCGGCGCGACATGGTCCGCGGACCGTGGCGCGCCGACACGCGCGCGACACCCGGCCCGCCTACCTTCCCAGGCTGGCCAGTTGCCCGGGAGGCGCCGCATGCAGGTCGATCGATGGAGTCTCCTGGCCCTGCTGCGCTTCTCGCTGGCGACGATCGTCGCGACGAACCACCTGGCACCCGCCGTCCTGCCCGGACGCCTCGGCGCCTTCGAGGCCGTCCTCGGCTTCCTGGCCATCAGCGGCTACTCGGTGGCCGTGTCGCGGGCGCGCCAGCCCGAGGGCTTCCTGCGCCGGCGCATCGCGCGCGTCTACCCGGCCTACCTGGCGTGCCTGGCGCTGGCCTTGCTCGTCGTCGCGTTCGTCGACCGCAAGCCGCTGCCGGGCGTGGCAGAGATCGCCGCCAACGTGGTGATGCTCAACCAGGTGCTCACCACGACATCGATCCTCGGGCCGGCCTGGAGCCTCGCGCTCGAATGCTGGTTCTACGCCATGCTCCCGTGGCTTGCGGCCCAGCCCGCCGGTCGCGTACGCCGGCTGGCATGGTTCTCCTTCGCGGCCTTCGCGATGTTCACGGTGGCGCGGACGCTGTTCCAATGGCCCTACTACGCCGGCGTGGGATTCGGTGCCAACGCGATCCTGCTCGCCTTCGCCTGGCTCACCGGGACGCTGCTGGCGCGCGGCGCCGACCGGCGGCTCCAGGCGCTGCGCGACCTGCGCTGGATGTTCGCCGGCCACATCGTGCTCGATGCCCTGCTGCAGCTCGGCCATCGCATGAAGCACCATGAAGCCGCGCGCTTCCTGGCCGACGACATGCCGGGCTTCTGCCTCCAGGCGCTGACGCTCTGGGTGGTCGTGCGCTGCTTCGTCCATGTGAGCGCGGCCGCATCCGGGCCCCGCGCGCGATCACGCTGGATGACGGCGCTGGGCGACTGGTCGTACCCGCTCTACCTGGTGCACCTCTCCGTCTTCGCGATCGCCGCGAGACTGGGCGTCGCCTCGCCCACGCTGCTGTTCATCCTGGCGCTCGTCGCGGCGGTCGTCCTGCACCTTGGCGTCGAGCGCCCGTGGCGCCGCCGCGCGCCGGCGGCCGCACCGGACGCCATCGCCCGCCCTGCGTGACCACGCGGTGCCGGCACGACCGTCACAAACGCTGCCTACCATCGTGCGATGCCTGTCCCGCACCTGCCCCGCACCTTGGTCGTGAACTTCAACGCGCCCGAGCTGAACCAGCTCGCGCTCGCGCTCGCGCGTGCCGGCAGGCTCGAACGCTACGTGCGTCCGTACGTGAACAAGCGGCGCGCCTGGGAGCGCCTGATCGCCGCCCTGCCCCTGGCGGGCAACGTCTACGCGTCCACGTTCGGGCGCCGCCTGATGGACGATCCGGAGCTGGCGCGCCTCACGCGCGAATCCGGTGTCCTGCCCGACGTGCTCGCGGCCGCGACCATGCGGCTGGGCTGGTTGCCCGACGCCCGGCGGCGGCAGTGGACGAACGACCTGATCAAGTCGCTGCGGGAGAGCGTCGCGAGGACCGCGGCCGGCCTGAGCTCCGGGGCCGAATGCGTCGTCGCCTACGAGGGCTTCGCGCTGCCCGCCTTCGCCGCCCGACGCGCCGCCGGCGGCGGCCGCAACGTGCTGAACTACCCGGTGGCGCACCACCGCGTGCGGCGGCGCGAGCGCCTGGAGGAGATCGAGCGCCAGCCCCTGTTCGCGTCGACGTGGCCCGACTTCGACGACTGGCCGGCAGGCCACGAGCAGCGCCTCGACGAGGAGATCGAACTGGCCGATGCCGTGCTCGTGGGCTCCACGTACGCGGCGGACAGCTTCGTCGACGAGGGCATCGCGCGCGCGCGCATGAAGGTCATCCCGTACGGCGTCGACCTGCGCACCTTCATGCCGGGCGGCAACGGCGCGGCGGGCGTGAAGGACCGTTCCCGCTTCGAGGCGATCTTCACCGGCCAGATGACCCAGCGCAAGGGACTGTCGTACCTGCTGGAGGGCTGGCGACTGTTCGCGCGCGACGGCGCGCGCCTGACGATCGTGGGCCAGCCCGTCGGCGATCCGTCCGCGCTGGCGCCGTACGCCGGCCTGTTCCGGCACATCCCGCACCAGACGCGCGCCGAGCTGGCACGCCACTATCGGCGATCGGACGTCCTCGTCTTCCCGACCCTCGTCGAAGGCATGCCGCTGGTCGTGCTGGAGGCGATGGCGTGCGGCCTGCCCGTCATCGTCACGCGCAACGGCCCCGCCGACATCGTGCGCGACGGGATCGACGGCTTCGTGGTGCCCGCGCGCGATCCCGAGGCCATCGCCGCCTGCCTGGAGACGCTCCATCGCGACGCCGACCTGCGCGAGCAGATGGGCCGCAACGCGAGCCGGCGCGCCGCGGAATTCGGCTGGCCCGCCTACGCCGACAAGGCGATGGCCTGCCTCGCGGAGCTGTGCCGACCGGCCTCGGCAACCGTGGACGAGCGCGCCGGTGCGCTCATGCCGCAGGGTGCATTGCACGCGCCTTGATCGCCCGCGCCGGCATGCCGGCGTAGACCGTCCAAGGCTGCAGGTCGCGCGTCGCCACGCTGGCCAGCCCCAGCACGGCGCCGTCGCCCACCTGCACGCCCGGACCCACCACGGCCCGCGCGCAGATCCAGGCGTAGCGGCCCAGCGAGATCGGCTTGTCGACCATCGGGAAGGCCGGATCGTCGTAGTCGTGCGTGGAGCCGCACAGGTAGGCGTCCTGCGACACGATGCTGTGCGACGCCAGCCGCATCGGGGCCGCGTTGTAGAGCACCGCGCCGTCGGCGACGGCCACCGCGTCCTCGCAGACGAGGTTCCACGGGGCCCAGATGCGCGCCCCGGCATAGATCCGGCAGTTCGGCCCGAGCTTCGCGCCGAAGGCCCGCAGCACGAACGCGCGCCACCGGTGGAACGGGCGCGGCGTCGGGCGCACGAGCAGCAGCCAGGCGATGCCCCACAGGAAGCGGCCGGCGCGGTTGCGCAGCGACTTGCTCGGCCCCAGGTAGGGATCGCGCAGCGACGGAACGGGAGGCGAAGGCAGCTCGAGCATCGCGCGAGCCTGAGGGCCGCATGTGTCGGCGTGTTGACACGGTCCGGGATGGCCCGTTCGCATCATGCGTGCTGCCGGGAGGGGTCACATTGCCCTTCTACATTGCAGGCACGTGCCCGGGCGGCCTGCTCGCGCGCAGCCCCTTCCTGCCCGCCGCGCCGTCCATGTCCACCCCGTTGCCCGCCCCGCCCGTCCCCCTGGTCTGGAAGACGACGCCCACGCTGTGGGTGCTGATCGGCCTGTCGCTGCTCGCCACGGTCGTCGCCTTCTTTCCCGCGCTGCGCTTCATGGTGGCGACCTGGGACCAGGTGCCGGAATTCGGCTACGGGTATTTCATCCCCTTCGTCAGCGCCTACCTGGTCTGGCAGTGCAGCGACCGCCTGCGCCTGCGCGATTGCCAGGGTTCGTGGAACGGCCTGTGGATCGTGCTGGCCGGGCTGCTGCTGGGCCTCGTGGGCGCGCTCAGCGCGATCCGGATGACCAGCCAGTACGGCTTCGTGCTGACCCTGTTCGGCATCTCGGTGACGTGGCTCGGATGGCAGGGCACGCGCATCATCGCCGCGCCGCTGGCCATGCTGTTCTTCATGATCCCGCTGCCGCAGTTCCTGCTGCGCGAGCTCTCGGAGCAGTTGCAGCTGCTGTCGTCGCAGCTGGGGGTGGCCATCATCCGGCTGTTCGACATCAGCGTGTACCTGGAGGGCAACGTCATCGACCTGGGCAGCATGAAGCTCCAGGTCGTCGAGGCCTGCAGCGGCCTGCGCTACCTGTTTCCGCTGCTGGTTCTGGGCATGATCGCCGCGTACCTGTTCCGCGCGCCGCTCTGGAAGCGCGCGGTGCTCGTGCTGTCGACGATCCCGATGACGATCGTGATCAACAGCCTGCGCATCGGCCTCATCGGCGTCACCGTCGACCGCTGGGGCGCCGGCATGGCCGAGGGCCTGCTGCACGACTTCGAGGGCTTCGTGATGTTCATGCTTTGCATCGCGCTGCTGGGCCTGGAGATGGCGCTGCTCGCGCGCATCGGCGATCGCCGCGCCCCGCTGCGCGAGGCGTTCGACGTGCAGGGCCCGTCGGCGCCGCCCAGCGGCGCGCTCGTCGCGTTCCGCAGCGTGCCGCTGTCGGCCGTCGGCGCGGGGCTGCTGATGGCCGTCGTCGCGCTGGTGCTCGTCTTCGAGCCCACGCGCGAGCAGGTGCGGCCGCCCCGCACCACGTTCGCGGCGTTCCCGATGCAGCTGCCGGGCGACTGGCAGGGCCGCCCGAACACGCTGCCGCCCGACATCGTCGCCTGGCTGGCGGTGGACGACTACCTGCTGGCCGACTACGTGCGTCCCGGCCAGCCGGGCGTGAACCTCTACAGCGCGTACTACGCCACGCAGAGCGGCGGCGGCTCGGCGCACTCGCCGCGCACCTGCATCCCCGGCGACGGCTGGAGCATCTCCTCGCTCGCCGAGGCCACGGTGCCGGCGGCCCACGGCACGTTCACCGTCAACCGGGCGATCATCGAGCGCGCGGGCCAGCGCCAGCTCGTCTACTACTGGTTCGACGAGCGCGGACGCCAGCTCACCGACGAACTCAAGGTGAAGTGGTACATCCTGCGCGACGGCATCGTGCGCAACCGCTCCGACGGCGCGCTCGTGCGGCTGGTGACCCCCATCGCGCCGACCGAGACCGAGGCCGCCGCCGACCGCCGTCTGGCGGACTTCATCGACGTCGCCCAACCCCGGCTGTCGACGTTCCTGCCGCAGTGACCCGCTCCCTGGCCTGCGTCCTGGCCGCCGCGGCGCTGTGCGGCTGCACCAGCCAGGCCGAGCGCGTGCAGGCCGGACTCGGCAAGGCGACGCAGTACGTCCACGATGGGCAGTGGGACAAGGCCCGCCTGGAGACGCGCAACGTGCTCCGGATGGCCCCGCGCAACGCGCGCGCCCACACGCTTGCGGCGCAGGTCGCCGAGGGCCTGGGCGACTATCCGCGCGCGTGGTCGGAATGGCAGCAGGCCGCCGAGCTCGATCCCGCGGATCTCGACGTGCAGGTGGCGATCGCGCGGCTGCAGTTGCTGAGCGGCGATGCGGACGGCGCCGCGCGCGGCGTCGCGCGGATCCTTGCAAAAGACGCCGGCCAGGTCGGCGCGCGCACGCTGCGGGCCGCGGTGGCCGTGCGCCTCGGCCAGCCGGACGCGGCGCTCGCCGAGCTGCGCGACATCGTCGCGCGCACGCATCCGCCGCCCGTCGACGCGAGCCTGATGCTGGCGTCGCTGCTGGCCGGCCAGGGCGATCGCGCCGGCGGCCTGCGCGCGCTGGCCGCCGCGCTCGCCACCGCGCCCGCCAACGTGGCGCTGCTGGTGGCCGCCGCGCAGCTGTGCGAGGCGGCGCCCCAGGATCCCTCGTTCGCGGCGCGCGCGCTCGACTTCCATCGGCGCGCGGCACGCGCCGCGCCGCAGGATCCGTCGGTGTGGCGCTCCTGGGCCGACTTCCACCTGCGCCGCCGCGAGATAGCCCAGGCCGACGCCGTGCTGCGCGCGGCGATCACGGCCGATCCCCGCGCCGATCCGGAGGCCGCCACGCTGGACTGGATCGCGTTCCTCGCCGACCAGCGCGGCCTGGCGGCGGCGACGGACGCGGCGCGCACGGCGGTGGCGGCCTACCCCGGGCGTCCGTCGTTCCGCCTCCGGCTGGCCGAGCTGCTCGACGACGGCGGCCGGGGCGACGACGCCGAACGCGTGCTGGGCGACCTGGCGACGCGCGATCCCGAATCGCCGGGCGCGCTGGCGGCGCAGGACAGGCTGGCCGAGCGCGCGTTCTCGGCCGGCCGCCTCGATGCGGCCTCGGAATGGCTGGCGAAGACGCTGGAGGTGCAGCCGCGCGACGCGTCCGCGCTGCGGCTGCGCGCCCGCATCGCCCTGGCGCGCGGCGAGCCGGCGGCGGCGGTGGGCGACCTGCGCACCGCCGTCCACGACGCGCCCGGCTCGGCCGACCTGGTGGGCCTGCTCGCGCAGGCGCATCGCGCGAACGGCGAGCCGCAGCTCGCCCGCGACGTGCTCGCGGACGCCGTGCGATTCCGGCCCGACGATGCCGGCCTGCGGCTGCTGCTCGCCGCCGACATGACCGAATCGGGCGAGCGCGACGCGGCCGACGGCGAGCTCGACGCCGCGATCCGCCAGGCGCCGCGCGACCCGCGCGCCTACGCCGCGAAGGCGCGCCTGGCCCTGGCCCGCCACGATCCGGCCGGCGCCGAGCGAGTCTGGCGCGCGCGCCTCGCGGCCGCGCCCGACGACGCCGACGCGTGGCTGGACGTCGCCGCGATGCGCCAGCTGCGGCACGACCCCAAAGGCGCGCTCGCGCTCTTCGACGAAGGCGAGCGACAGGCGCCGGGGCGCCGCGCGATCGCCCTGGCACGCGCGGAGTGGCTCGTCCGCCAGGGCCGGGACGACGCCGCGATCGCCGCCTACGAGCAGCTCAACGCGCGCTCGCCCGACGACCTGTCGGTGGCGAACAACCTGGCCTGGCTGCTGTCCCATCGTCCCGGCGACGCGGCCGCGCTGCAACGCGCCAGGGCGCTCGCCCTGCCGCTGGCGGCGTCCGGCGAGCCGCGCTGCCTGGACACCGTCGGCTGGATCGAGCTTCGCTCCGGCGACGCCGTCGCGGCGACCACCACGCTGGAACGCGCGGCGCGGCTGGCACCCGACGCGGCGGCGATCCAGCTGCACCTGGGCCTCGCTCTCCATGCGAAAGGCGAGCGCCAGCGCGCCGCCACGCTGCTGCGCAAGGCGCTGGCGAGCGGCCCCGCGCTGCCGGACGCCGACGAGGCGCGCCGCGTGCTTTCCACGGGTTGACGCTGCCAGCGCTCAGGCCACCGGCTGGCTCATCACGGTGCCCACGAGCGCGAACGGCGCCAGCAGGTCGGCCAGCGCCTCCATGTCGGCCATGCGCGTGGTGTGTTCCTCGATCACCACCAGCGTGGTGTCGGCCAGCGGCAGGAACGCCAGCGCGTCCGCGGTGGCCAGCGCCGGGGGCAGGTCCACCACGATGAAGCGGTCCGGGTAGCGCGCCTTCATCTCGCCGAACAGCTCGCGCGTGACGCGCGTGGACAGCAGCTCCGCCGACTGCACGATGGCGCCGCCGCCCGCGGGCAGGAACACCAGGCGCTCGATGCCGGGATTGACCAGCAGCTCGGGGATGGGTACGCCGCGCAGCAGGTGGTCACCCAGGCCCGGCGCGCCGGCCAGGCCGAACAGGGCTTGCAGGCCCTGGCCGCCGAGGTCGGCGTCCACCAGCAGCGCCGTGGAATCGAAGTCGGCGGCGATCGCAAGTGCGAGGTTCAGCGCGCTCAGCGACTTGCCCGCGATCGGGCGCGGGCTCGTCACCGCCAGCACGCGGTGGCCATCGGCTTGCATGCGCTGCAGCACCTGGTTGCGCAGCATCTTGAACGCCTCGGCGAGCTCCGAGCGATCCGACTTCACCACGCCGACGTGCTCGTGCAGCGCCATCCGCGCCGCGGGCACGACGCGCGTGGTGGTGTAGTCGATGCGTGGCGGCGCCGCGTGCACGGCGGGCTGCGGCGCCTGCGCGGCCTGGCGCGCCGCGCGGGCGATGGGCGAGCTGGCGGGCGGTTGGACCGCGGTGTCGACTGCGAGGGTCATGGCAACTCCTGGTGTCGTGATTGAGAAGTTCGTTGAATAGGTGGTGAGCGAAGAACAAGCGGTGCCGAATCCTGTTCAAAACGGCCGCAGACTAGGCGCGACCGCGCCGCGATGCTGGTGGCCTCGCAAGCGGGCGCAACGACGGCTGCGGCCGTTTTGAACAGGATTCTTCAACGAACTTCTCGATCACGACACTAGTTGTAGATGCGGCGCAGCAGGCCGTACCAGGCCACGTCGAGCGGCATGTAGAAGAAGTGGAGCGCCGCCAGCGCCAGCGCGGCCAGCGCCACCAGCCCGGCGATGGCCCAGCGCACGCGCAGCCTGTGGCGGCGCACGCGGAGCGGGTCGACGGGCAGCGGCAGCACCGCCAGCACGGGAACCTGCAGCGTGCGCACCGCGTCGCGCACGGAATGCACGCTGCGGTCGAACGACTCGCGCACCAGCGGCGTGCCGATCCCGCCGAGCAGCGCCAGCGCCATGCCCACCATCAGGATCAGCAGCCGGTTCGGCCGGAACGGCTTCTCGGGAAACACCGGCGGCTCGATCAGCGTGAAGCGCTCGGCCTTGCGCTCGCGCTCCAGCTGCTCGGCCACCTGGGCCTGCATCTGCTTCTCGCGCAGCTCCCTGAAGCGCGCCCGCGAGGTGTCGAGGTCGCGCGCGAGCTCGAGGTACTCGCGCTCGGCCTCGGGCGTCTGGCTGAGGCGCGCGTCGAACTTGTCGAGCCGCTCGCGCACGGCGGCCTGCTCGGCCCGCATGGAATCCAGCTGCGCCGAGGCGGTGTCGAGTTCGTCCTGCAGGTTCGTGTAGACCGGGTTGTCGGGCTTGCGCCTGGCCGGCGTGAAGTCCTTGCGCGGCGCGCCCGCGCCCGCCTTCACCGCCTGCTCGAGCACGGCGTAGGTGCCCTCCAGCCGCGTGATCTCCGGGCTGCCCTGCGGGTTCCTGCGGCGCAGCTCGGCCAGCTGCGCCTGCAGCTCCTTCAACTTGGCCTCGCGCGCCGCCGCGCCGCCGTCGGACTTGACCGCGCTCTCCAGCGTCGCATAGGTGCGGCGCAGGCGCACCAGGTCCGGGTAGTCGTCGCCGTACTTCTGCTGCAGCACCGAGATCTGCGCCTTCAGCTCGTCGAGCTTGGCCTCGCGGTCGAGCGCGTCGTCCTGCAGGCCCGTCTGCGCCTTGAGGTTGGCGATCTCGCGGCGCAGGCGCTTGACGTCGGGATGCTCCTCGCTGTACGTGCCCACCATGCCCGCCAGCTGCGACTGCAGCGCCACCAGCCGGTCCTGCGGATCGGCGATGGCGCCGGCGGCGCCCTGCACGGCCAGGTTCGGCTTGGTCTGCGCGAGCTGGCGCTGCAGCGAGGCCTTGCGCTCACCGAGGAAGGCGATCTCGCGCTCGACGCGCTGCGCGTCGTCGTAGGTGCGTTCGCTGCTGACCTGGTTGGTCTGCGACAGGTCGGGCGTGCGGCCCTGGTTCTTCAGCTTGTAGTCCGACAGCTGCTTCTCGAGCTCGGACACGTGGTCGCTCACCCGCACCAGCTCCGCGTCGAGGAAGGTCGTCGTCTCGGCCGCCTTCTGCTGGCGGTTCTTGACGTTCTCGTTGAGGAACAGCGTCGTGAGCTCGTTGGCGATCTTCTGCGCGTTGCCGGCCACCTCGCTGTCGTAGGACAAGGTGAACGCGATCGTCGACTTCACGGGCGACCCGGTGCGACGGTCCGTGACGTCGGCGCTGATGGGCGTCAGCTTGATGTCGCTGCGCATGCGGTCGAGGATCTCCTCGCTCGTCTCGCGCTGGCGCGCCTTGCCGTACAGGCCGTACTTGTCGACCATGTCCAGCAGCGTCGCCCGCGTCATCACCTGCTGGCTGATGACCTGGATGCGTTCGTCCGCGAAGCTGGTCACGGTGGAGCGCACCAGCTCCTGCGGGATCTCCTGTTCCTTGATCAGGATGGTGGCCGTCGATCGGTAGACCGGCGGCAGGGCCACCGCCACGACCAGCGCGATGGCGAGCAGGCCGCCGCCCACGCCCCAGGCGAGGCCGCGCCGGCGCGCCAGGACGGCGAGGTGGTCGCGCAGGTTGCGCCCGCTCTCGAGCGCGGGCTCGTTGGCGGCGAGGGGATCGGACAGGATGGCAGCCATGGTGACGTGCGGGTTCCGGGGTGTCTGGGAAGGCGGATCGCGCCGCGGGTCAGTGATGCGCCTCGACGCGCTGCCATTCGTAGCGCAGCGTGAGGGCGAAGCCGAGGGAGTGCGCGCGCAGGCCGTCGAAGGCCAGCGTGGAGCGCTTGTAGTCGGCGCTGGCCCGCAGGGTGAGCTGCGGCGACAGCGACTTGTTCACGAGCGCGCCGAGCGTCTGCAGCCGCGACTCCTGGCCGCCGGCGACGCCCTGGTAGCGCGAGCTCGAACGGACGTACGACAGCGAGGCCTTCAAGGTCTCGGAGACCGCGTGGTCGATCCCGGCGCGCAGCGTGTCGCTGAGCACCGTCACGCCGGCGCCGCTCGGATCCTGCTGGCGCGACGCGGCGGCGCTGAATCGCGTGAGCTCGGAGAACTGGTCGTCGAAGGACGCGTTGTACTGCACGCCCCAGCGCGCGACACGGCCCACCTGCTCGACGACGATGGGCGCGACGCCCACGCACGACGGTGCGTTGCCCGGGCAGGCCAGAACGGCCTGGCGCACGCCGGAGCGGGAGCGGTAGGCGCCGATCGCCACGGCGGCATTGGCGGTCTCCGACAGCGCCCGGTTGCCGCCCACGGTGAGGCTGTCGGTCATCGATCGCACCTGGTCGTCCAGCGTGCGGTAGTCCTGGTGGGCGATGTTGGCCGTCACGCCGCCGCGTTCGTCCACCAGGTAGCGCAGCGACATCGAACCCGAGCCGTTCTGGTAGTCGCGCGCGCCGGCCAGCGACGCGGAATAGCGCGTGCGCACGATCGCCAGCGTGGTGCTGGCGCTGAGCCGCTCCGTGAGCTGCCGGTCCCAGCTGGCGTCGCCGCTGGCGTTGACCTGCAGCCCGCGGCCGATCAGGAGGTCGGCGCTGGTGGCCGGCGCCTGCAGCGTCTCGTCGCGCGCCGTCTTCGCATCGAACGCGAACGTGTCGACGGGCCCGGTGAGCGTGTGCGACAGCGCCAGGCGGTCCTGCCATTCGTTCTGGTGCAGGTCGCCGCGCAACAGCAGGCCCACGAGGCTGGCGTCCAGCCGGGTGGCCATGTTCTCCGTCTCGCGCGAGGAGACGAGGCCGCCGGTCATCGACGCCCATCCCACGCGATTGCGCCGGTCGAACGCCAGGCCGTAGTTGTCATTCGCACCACTCGTGAGCTCCAGGCTGGGATCGGCCACCCAGGCCGCCGCTTGCACGGGGACGGGCAGCAACACGCAGACCGCCGCGAGACAGGCGGCCCCTCGAACCGGGTTCATGGCACCAGCAACACATCCCCGCTGCGCAGCGTGATGTTCTGCGCCAGGTCGCCGTCGTTGAGAACGTCCGAATACCGGAACGGGATCGTCGTGGTCCGGCCGTCGACCTTGCGCACCACGCGGATGTCGTTCTCGTGGGCGAACGGCGTCAGGCCGCCGGCCAGCGTGAGCGCCTGCAGCACGTCCACGTCGCGTCCCACCGTGAAGTCGCCCGGCTTGTTCACGCGGCCGAGCACGTAGATCCGGTAGCTGGCCACGTGCACCACCGACACGGTGACCATCGCATCGGGGATGAAGCGTTCCAGGCGCTTGCGGATCTCCTCGCGCAGCTGGTCGGCCGTCAGGCCCGCCGCGGTCAGTTCGCCCACCAGCGGGAACGAGATGCCGCCGTCCGGGCGCACCAGGGCCGATGTCTTGAGCGAATCGTCCTTCCACACCGTGATGTCGAGGCCGTCCTCGGGACCGATGACGTAGGCCGTGGACCGCGCCGGCGCGCTGGCCGCGGCAGGGGCCGACGCGGCCGCCACCGGCAGGGCCGGCGGATCGCCCCAGCTGGCCGACGGGTTGGCGCGGGCCGGTGCCGCGGCGGCGCCCGCGGTCGGCGCGTCGAGCGGGAAATGCAGCGAGGCGCAGGCCCCCAGCGCACCGGCGAGCGCCGCGATGGCCGCGCCGCGGACCAGGCGTTGCAGGGAGACGAGAAGGCTTGGAGTCATGGCTGGGGTTTCTGGCCCGGAGGCGTGGGCGCCAGTCGCTGCGCATCGGTGCGATCGCGGTAGTCCTGGACGAGGTTGAACATCTCGACCTGGCCGATGCCCAGCAACGGGTCATGCGCGCCGGCGACCTCGGCGAACCCCTTCCTGCGGTATCGATCCAGCAGCTCGGCGCCCAGCTCGACGAGCTTGCGGTTCTTGTCGGTGCACAGGTCGACCTGCGCGACCTCGTTGTCGAAGCGCGCCTGCGACCCGGCCTGCTGCGCGTCCCACGCATGCATCACCTGCCCCAGTTCGAAGCTGCGGGCCGCCAGCGCGGCGTCGTCGGCGCGCTTCTGTTCGGCGGACTGCTTCTCCAGCTGGTCCAAGCGGGCCTGCAGCTCGGCGCGCGCCGCCTCGCTCGCCTTGAGCGCTGCGGCCGACTGGCGCGCCGCCGACTGCGCGCGCGGGATCTCCTGCGCCTGGCTGGCCAGCTTCTTCTCCGCCTCCGCCTTGTCCGCGTCGGCGCGGGCCTGCGCGGCCTGGGCGTCCTGCACCTGCTGCTGCAGGCCCTGCATCTGGAGCTGCGCGCGCCGCGCGGCGCGTTCGGCCGTCTTGTCCTGCGCGCTCGCGGAAGGCGGCTGCAACGCGCAGGCCACCACGCCGGCCGCGACCAGCGCGCGCAGGAACGGGAGAGGCGCGAACGTCCGCATGATCAGAACCGGACGGCGAGGTCGAGCTGCAGCACGTCGATGGACAGCGGCGCGCCGCTGATCGAGTCGGCGCTCATCAGGCGCAGCGTGGCCGCGGTGTCGCGTCCGAGGCCGACGCTGCCGCCGACGGTGTAGCCCTTGGCGTCGGTGCCGCCGAGGCGGAAGTCGCTGTCGGTGTAGGCGTCCAGCACCGCGTCGCGCTCCACGTGCTTGTAGGCGGAGAACAGCTGCCAGGTGCCGCTGCGGCTCACCTCCGCGTCGCCGAAGCCGGCGCGCAACAGCCAGCCCGTCGTCTTGGGCGCGACGTCGGCACCGACGCGGGCCGCCACCGCGGCGCGCCGGAAGCCCACGTTCTTGACGAAGTCGCCCGCCAGCAGCACGTGCTTGCCGGCGATCAGCGGCACGTCCATCGTGCCGGTGACGTTGACCAGGTGGTAGTCGGAGGCCAGGCCGAACAGCGGCTTCGTGGCATCGGACGAGATGTTGTAGTACGTGTTGCCCTTCTGGGCGAACTGCACCGCGGTGAACTCGTTGATGGCGCTGCCGGTGGGGCTGACCTTCCCGACGACGTTGCGGTAGTCGTAGAACGCCACGCCGGCCTTGGCGCTGACCTCGCCCAGCAGGTGGTTGGCCTCGACGCCGGCCTGCGCGCCGAACAGCCACTTGTCCGCGGTGGAAAGCTCCACCTCCTGGATCGGCAGGGCCGCCAGCGTCAGGAAGCCGCGCGCGGACTTGCCCAGCGACGGCAGCCACTGCACGGCCACTCCGTCGAAGCTCAGGTCGTTGGCCCACACGAGGTCGGTGCCGAACCAGGGGTTGCCGAAGCGCCCGGCCACCGCGTTGACGAAGCCGCCGTTGCGATAGCGGATGTTGGCGCGGTCCAGCGCCACCGTGTAGCGGTTGCCGTAGTTGCCCAGCGTCTGGTTCGACGACACCGGATTGGTGGTGCTGCCCGTGGTCAGGCGGATGTCGGTCGTCCAGTTCTCGTCGACGGCCGCGGCCATGCCGGCGCGCGCGCGCACCAGCATGCGGCCGCGATCCTCGGTGGTGTTGAGCAGCGTCAACGAACGCGCCTGGTTGGTGGCGGTCACGTTGACGGCCGGCGCGTTGCTGCTGATGAAGTTCTCGTACTGCCCGCGCACGCGCAGGTCGCCGTACCACTGCACGCGACGCACCCATTCCGGCACCGCGCCCGGCCCGGCCCAGCCGTCGCGCTCGGCCTGCGCGACCAGCTCGGCGCGCAGCTCGTCCTTGATCTCCTTGCGCACGAACGCGGGCAGGTAGGGCACGCGCACCGTTCCCGCCGGCACCGACGCCGCCTCGGCCGGCGCGGACGCCGCGGCGGCGGGCGCCGCCGGCTTGGCCGGCAGCGAGGCCTCCTGCAGCAGCACGTCGGCGCGCTCGCGCGACAGCACGCCCTGCTCCACCAGCATCGAGATCAGCTGGATGGTGGAGGCGCGCACCTTCGCGATGTCGGCCGCATCGTCGGCCCGCGCGGGCGCGAGCGTGCAGGCGAGGGCCAGGGCGATGGCGCCGCGGGCGGCTCGGTGTGCGGTGGCGGGATGCATGGTGGCGAGTCGGTGGAAGGGGTTCACGAACGGTTGCTCAATCGCAGCTGGATGGGCCGCATGGCGCTCGGCGGCACGTCGTGCAGCGGCTGCATATCCATCAGCGCCACCTGGATCTGCTGGTCGACCTCGGCGTTGCCCGAACCGCTGACGATGTCGGCGCGCGTCACATGGCCGTCGTCCGCCAGCCAGATCTTCACGACCACGCGGAACTCGTCGTGCAGCACCTTGCGATTGCGCGACAGCGCGTCGAAGAAGGCGCGCTGAAGCAGGCCCGAGTAGTACGCGCCGGAGCCGCCGCCCGAGCCGGAGCCGGCGATGTCCTGGCCGCCCTTGTTGGCGTTCAGCCCGAAGCCGTCGCTGCCGGCGGCCCCGTCGGCGTCGAGGCCCAGCGGCTTGTCGGCCGCGGGCTTGTCCGCCGGCTTCGGATCGTCGGCCTTGGGCGGATCCTTGGGCGTGTCGACCTTCACCTCCTCCTTGATCTTGGGCGGCTCGGGCGGCTTCTCGGGCGGCTTGGGCGGCGGGGGCGGCGGCTGGTTGATCAGCGCGATCGAATGGATGCCGGGGCCCTTCTCGGCCGGGTGCGCGAGGAACGCGCGCAGCGCCAGCGCGCCGCCGGCCATCAGCGCCAGCGCCGCGAGGCCCACCAGCAGCGGACGCAGCCAGGCATGGCGCGCGGCAGGCGCGACGGCGTCGTCGTTGTAGAAGGAGTCCACGTCGTCGTCGCGCGCGCGGCGGCCTACTTGACCAGGCGCTGGGTGACCAGCCCCAGCTGCGTGATCTCGAGGCGCCCCATCAAGTCGAGCACGTCGATCACCTTCTCGTAGTGCACCTTGGCGTCGCCCTTGATGACCACCGGGAAGCTGGGATTGACGGCCTTGAGCTGGCGCAGCCGGTCCTCGAGCTCCTGCATCGAGACCGGGTAGGTGTCGAGGAAGATCTGGCCGTCGTCGCGGATCGTGATGGCCTTGGTCTGCGGCTTGGCCAGGCTGGGCGCCGCGCTCGCCTTCGGCAGGTTGACCTTGATGCCCTGCACCGACGCCGTCGTCATGATGATGAAGATGACGAGCAGCACGTACGCCAGGTCCAGCATCGGCGTGATGTTGATGTCGTCGTACGGCTTGTTCGCGGCCTGGGCTTTCATGGCGGCCCGATCAGAGCGAGTACTTCTCGGCGATGCGCGAGATGAATTCGTCGACGAACACCTGCATGTCCGAATTCAGCTCGGAGATGCGGCTGCCGAGGTAGTTGTAGCCGAACAGCGCCGGGATCGCGACCGCGAGGCCGGCCACCGTCGCCACCAGCGCGGCCGCGATGCCGGGCGCGATCGCGTTGACGTTGACGTCGCCCGCCGCCGCGATGGCGGCGAAGGTGATCATCACGCCGACGACCGTTCCCAGCAGGCCGAGGAACGGGCCGCCGGCGATGGCGATGGTCAGCAGCACCATGCGCGAGTTCAGCTGCTGCATCTCGCGCACCAGGCGCGCATCGATCGTCGAGCGGATGGCGTTGATGGTCTGGTCGGTGAGCCCGCCGTGGTGGCCTGCCTCGGCGTACATGGAGAAGCGCGCGCGCAGCTCGTGCGCCCCGACGGCGTAGAGCCGGTACAGCGACGAATGGCGGAAGCCGCTGGCCGCCGCCCTCTCCGCGCTCGCGTCCACGCCGCCCGGCTTGATCGAATCGATGAAGGCCTCGAACTGCGCCTTGAACTTGTCGTTGTCGCGGCTCGCGGCCGACACCGCGCGCGTCTTGGTCACCATCACGGCGACGCTGATCACGAACATCACCACCAGGAAGCCGATCACGACCCAGCCGTCGATCGTCACGGCGCCGAGCAGGATGTGCAGCGTCGACGGGCCGCCGGAGTCGGAGCCGCCCTCGGCCTGGCCGTAGGTGATCAGCTTCTGGTCGGGCCCCTGCGACAGCGCGGCCACCTTGATCCACGCCGCGCTGCGCGCCGTGGAGGCGATCTCGAACTCGTCGATCTCGCCCTTGAAGCCCTGGCCGATCGCGGCGGCGCCGTCGGAGATGCCGACGCTGCCCGCGGCCGTGCCGGCCTCCGCGCCGTTGACGTACACGGTCAGTCCGTCCTTGGCGACGACGGCGACGTGCTGCCACGCGCCGGCGGCCGGCGGGCTGCCGGCGGTCGCCGAGACGCCACCCGATTGCGCCACCAGCTTGCCGCCCTGCAGCGCGATGCGCAGCCCCGCGGGCCCTTGCTGCGCGAACAGCGTGGCGTCGCCGAGCTCCCTGGCCTTCATCCAGAACGACACCGTCGTGCCGCCGGCGCCCGTCTTCAGCGACGGCGAGCCCGCGATCTGGATCTGCGTGCCGCCATCGAAGACGGCGTCCGCGCCGATCAGCCCGGCGGCGCCGGATTTCGCCGTCGCCAGCGTCGCGTTGTTGCCGTTCGCCGTCGCGTCCTGCGGCACCGGCTGCGCATCGCCGAAGTGATAGACCAGCGCCGTGCCGGCGTCGTAGAACGTCTTCGGATCGCTGGCCGGCGGCGCCTTGTCGTTGCCGTAGTACAGCCAGATGGAGTCGGCGTTGGAGCCCGGCGCCAGCTTGGGCACCTGCACCCAGATCAGGGCGAGCTCGTTGAGGCCGTCGAACTTCTCGATGTGGAACTTCAGCGGCGTCTTGTCGTCAGCCGCGATGAAGCGCAGGTCGGAGCCGTCGGGCTTCGCGTCGACGAACGAGAAGTTGCCGGTGTGCAGCCGGATCAGCAGCGGCACCGAATCCGCGCCCGCCTGCAGCGGCAGTCCGTCGTTGGCGGTGTTCAGGCCGATCTTGACGCGCTTGGTCCAGTCCGCGTTCCACGCCGCATGCGATGCCGGCGATGCCAACAGGAACAGCAACGCGAGACCGAGAGCAAAAAGCTTTTTCATGACCCGGCCAGACGGCGTTCGAGGAGTAGCGCCGAATTGTGTTGACACAATGTGGCAAGGACGTGAAGAAGCATCGACATTCCCGTTACACGCGCGAAACGTGGGGGGTGATCGTGGCCACCAGGCGCGACGCCGCGGCCTCCATGCGGAAGCGCCGCTGGAAGCATGCGAGGGCGCGCGCCTTCATCGCCAGCCGCTCCGCCGCACCGAGCGCGTGCCAGCGCATCAGCGTGGCCGCGGTTCCTTGCAACGTGTCCGCGTCCGCGAAGCCGGCACCGTCCTCGACCACCTCGCGCCAGATGTTCACGCGCTCGGAGATCAGCACCGGCAGGCCCACCGACAACGCTTCGACGACGGCGACGCCGAAGTTCTCCTGGTGCGACGGCAGCGCGAACACGTCCGCGGCGCGCAGTGCGCCCCACTTCAGCGACCCTTCCAGCATGCCGGTGAACGTGATGCGGTCCGCGATGCCGTGCTTCTGTGCGAGCGCACGCAGTTCCCGGCCGTGGTCCTGGGAGTCGGGCCCGGCCATCACGAGGTGTGCGCGCGGGTTGGCCTGCGCCAGCTGCGCGAACGCCTCGATCAGCAGGTCGCAGCCCTTCTTCGGATTGAGGCGGCCCAGGAACAGCACCAGGTGGCGATCGAGCGTCGCCGGCCAGGCCGCATGGAAGGACGCCACGTGGCCGTCATCGGCGGGCCCTTCCACCGCGAGCCCGTAGCCCACCACCGCGGGCGTCACGCGATAGAGCCAGAACGACTGCGCGGCCAGGCGTTGCTCCTCGCGCGCCGTGAACAGCACCGCCTTCGCATCGCGCGCCACGCGGTAGTCGGCCCAGGGCCAGTAGAGCCATTTCTTGAGGTGCTTGAGCGGGTAGGCGCGCCGGAACCACGGATCGAGCATGCCGTGGAAGTACACGAAGTACGGCACGGGCCCGCGCCGCAACGCGCGCCAGACGGCCAGGCTCGTGTACTGCCAGACGCCGTGCACCACGACCGCGTCGTAGTCCGCGGCATGCGCGCGCAGCCACGGCACCAGGCCTGGGTGGTAGCCGTAGGTGGACGCCACCGGCCCCAGCGCGTGGACGCGCGCGGGAAAGTCGCCCAGCCACGGCGCATCGGGGCCGTCCAGGCACACCACCTCGTCGACATGGCCCAGCGCCGCGGTGGCGATCACCGACTGGCGCAGGCCCTCCGCCGTGCCGCCCTTGGCGGGGTCGATGGACGGGATGACGTTCAGCAGCCGCATCGTCGTGGCCTCATTTGGCGAAGCAGTCCTTGTCCGTCTCCTTGCAGTTCCGGTCGCCGAAGCCCATCACCTCGACGGTCAGGATCGCGGGGCGGAAGGACGAGGCCGAGGCGGCGGCGGCCGCCGCGGCGGCCTGGGCGGCGGCATCGCCGGCGCCTGCACCGTTGGTCGACGTGGTGGCGCCGCTGGAGGCCACCGTCGACGCCACGCTGCCCACCTGCACCTGCGGCACGCCCACCGACGAGCCCACGGAGCTGATGTTGTCGGCGTTGAGCACCGTGAGCGCGGCCACGATGATGTTGCCGCCCGAGGCGATGCCGCCCTCGCCCGCGTCGATGGTGCCCGCGGGGGCGAACAGGTAGATGTTGCCCGCCGGCGGCGCCACCGAGGCCGGGCCGCCGGGCTTGGACGTGAGGGTCTGGATGCCGCTGCCGGTCACGGCCACCGGCAGGCTGTACGTGTAGCCGATGATGTTGCCGTGGTTGTCCAGCATCGGCGTGCGCCGCGGCGGCGGCGTCGTCGACGACGTCTTGGCGCCCTTGCCCGCGTCGATGCCGCCGTCGGCCGTGTAGATCAGGATGTCGCCACCCTGGGCCGTGACGACCTTGCCGCGGTTGATGTCGAAGTCGCCGCTCAGGTAGCTGTGGATGGCGCCGCCGTTGCTGGTGACCACGCCGATGAGCGTGGCGCCGGGGGGCGTCGTCAGGCCCACCGTGATGTTGCCGCCGGGCGCCAGCAGGTTGATGCCGCCGCCGGCCACCGACTGGATCGACGTGTTGTAGGAATCGATGTCGCCCTTGCCGATCTTGGCGCCCGCGAAGAAGCCCTCGACCAGCGTCTTGGCGGCCGCCGTGTCGTGGGCGGCTCCGGCGGTCGCCAGCTTGCTGAAGAAGGCATCGATCTGGGTGACGTCGATAGACCCGGTGACTCCGGCCAGCAGGTCCACCTGCGCCCCGGCGGGGTTGGCCAGGCTCTGGTTGTTCTGGTTGCCGGAGCTGGTGAGCCGCCCATTGCCAAGATCGATGTCGGCGCCGGCCTGCACCAGCAACGTGCCAGGGCCGCCGATGCCCCAGGGGACGGGCGGCCGGGCGATGGACCCGGTGTTCGCGACGATCTCGCTGACGTCGCTCGCGGCGGTGTTCTGCAGGTTGATCGTCGTGCCCACGACGTCCTGGCCGGCCCACACGCGGGCACGCTCGGGAAAGGTGAACAAGGAGTTCGTCACGCTGCCGGCCTGCGCCACGACGTCGTTGACGAAGGTGTCGGTCGACGTCGTCGTCACGATCCTGTTGGGGCTCGAAATCTTGGGCAGCAACTGCGCGCTGTCGATGACGTTGATTGCCTCCGAGACGTTCTGGATCGCATAGGCCGTCGGATCGGCGTCGGACACGATGAGCTTCAGGTCCGTGACGCTGCCTTGCGCCAGCAACTTCAGGCTGCCGCTGGTCGAGGGGAAGAGGACGGCGCCGCCGCCTTGAGTGCCCGAGCCGACGATGCTGCCGCCGAAGGCCGTGACGCCCAGTTGGGCCGGGTAGATCGCGGCAATGGCCGGCGACCGGTTCACGCGCGACTGGTTGGCGGGATCCAGCGTGGCATAGGCGTCGGGGTGGGTGCCCAGGTGCACGTCGCCGGACAGCGACGAGAGCGTCGCACGGCTGTTCGCAGAGTAGCTGAGGATCTCCAGCAGATTGCCGTTGCTATTGAAGCTCGGGTCACTGCTGTTGGAGTTTCGCGTCAGGAACAGTGTGCTGGGGTTGTCCAGGCCGTCAATGGCGATCGACTGCCCGGCACTCACCTTCAGGCTCGCCTGCGAGAGGCCGGGGTCGCCCGAGAGCCCCATCAGGAACAGTTGGGTGCCGTCAGCCGCCGTCCCGACGCTGCCGCCGGCCTGCAGCGAACCCTTGCCGAGCGAGACCATGCACTGGCCGCCGAGGATGTCGCCGCCGGCGCGCAGGTTCACGTCGCCGCCGCCGTAGGTCTGCAGGGTCGCGGTGTCGCCCGACCCCACCTTCAGCGCCGAGGTCGGCGCCCACGCGGACAGGGTGCGGATGTCGTTGCCCGCGCTCACGTTCACGTTGCCGCCCCCCAAGGCCGCGACGCCGTCGTGGAAGGTCTGCCGCCAGGCCCACCAGGCGCCCAGGTCCAGCCCCCCATCGACGTCGGTGGCGGAGCGGAACCATTCGGTCATCCATTCGTTGCCCGCGCCGATCGCGTCGCGTTGGGCGGAGATCGTGACGTTGCCGCCGCCCTGCACGAAACGGGAATCGGCCGGCGCCGTGAGCTGGTCGACCACCGCGGCCTGCCCCGCGGTGTAGACGACGCCCACGACCGCATTGCCGGTGTTCGCGTCCACGCCGGACTTGATGACGAAGTCGCGTCCCGCCGACAGCCGGATGTTGCCGGTGCCGGTGCGGATCGACGCCTCCGCGTCGTGGCTGTCGAGCACCAGGTCGCCCGCGCCCGCACCGGTGCGCGCGGACTGCGCCGCGAGCTGCGTCGTCGACAAGGTGCGCGACGTGTCGGTGGCGCCGAGGTCGGCGCCGCTGGTCAGCGCGATGTTCCAAGTCGGACCCGCCACGAGCGAGTTGTCCGGCATGCCCAGCGACGCGCTCACGAGCTTCAGGTCGCCGCCCGCGCGCACGACCAGCGAGCCGGCCTCGGGCGTCGCGCCCGGCGTGGCGGCGTTGAGCCAGCCGGTGCCGGTGAGATCCCAGGTCTGGGCGATGGCCAGGTCGCCCGCGGCCTGCACCTCCACGGCGGGACGCACGTGCACGTTGGCCGCCGCGCCGCCGTCGCCGCGGATCCCCGCCGCGATCGCGCCGGGGTTGATCGCGGCGAGCCAGGACTGGTTGTCGGCGGCATACCCGGCGATCATGTCGGCGGTGATCGCCGTGCCGGCCAGGGCCGGGCCGTAGACCTGGTTGCCCTCCACGTCGATCTCGCCCGCCACCGATCCCTGCGCGCGCTGGCTCAGCACCTGGCCTGCGAGGCTCGCCTGCAACCCGGTGGCCGTGCGGGGAGCGCGCAGCAGCACGCTGCCCGCGTCGCCCTTGGCGCCGGCGCGCACGTCGATGAGCGCGCCGCCGGCGAACGTCAGCGTCCCGCCTTCGGCCACGAGCGACACGCTGCCGCCCGAGGCGTTGGGCGCGGTGCTCCCGACGGCCTGCGAGGTCGCGCTCGCATCGATCACCGCGCCGGATGCGATATTGACGTCCACGCCGTGGATCTCGACGGAGCCGCCCCCCAACGCCGCGCTGGCGTCGAGTCTGCCCTGCACCGTCACCGCGCCCGCGTCGCTCTCCAGCACCAGGTGGTGGGTCTTGACGACGTCGGTGGCCGCCACGGTGAGATCGCCCGTGCGCACGCGCAGGTCGCGCGATTCGTTGAACGAACCCGCATCAAGCGCCTTGTCCAGCGCGGCGAGGCTGGGTAGCGCGCCCACGTCGAGGCTGAACGTGCCCTGCTGGCCGCTGGCCGACGCGGCCGTGATCTGGCCCTGGAGCGCGAGCGATCCCACCTGGATCGACAGCGATCCCGCGTTGCCGCCCTGGCTGGACGCGGAGACGTCGACGCTGGCGCCCGCGGCGATGCCGACCGTGCCGTTGGCCGCCTGCAGGCTCACCCGGCCGGCGTCGGCCACCGACACCGTGCCCTGGAACGACTGCGCGAACCCGGTCGCGTCGATGCGCGCGCCGGACCCCAGCTGAACCCCGTCGCCGGGCGTCGAGCCCATGGCCTGCAGCGTCACGGCGCCGGCCTTCATCGTGATCGTGCCGGTGTCGTCGATGCGCGAACCGGCGACGGTCAGGCGAGACCCGAGCGCCGTCGAGTCGGCCAGCGGCGTCGCCGGCGCGACGGCCGCGATGGTCACCGGCAGGTAGGTGGCGTCCGCGGCCGTGCCGCCGCGCGCCGACCAGCTCTGGTCCGCGCCGCCCACGCTGCCGATGCGGGCGGCCTGCAGGCTCAGCGGCGCGATGGCCTGCAGCGATCCCGTGCCGGAGGCCAGCAGCTCGCCGCTCGCCTGCAACTGCACGGCGGAGAAGCCGCCGACGACCTTGTCGCCGGCGCCCAGCGTGATGCCCGCCGCGTTGACGACGAGCGCGCCGCCCTGCCCCTGCGCCGCGTTCGACGCGCTGCCGTTGCCGGACGTGTTCGTCAACGTCACCTGGGCCGCCGCGACCTGCGCCGCGGCGGCGCTGCCGTCGGCCGCCGCGTGGCCGGTGATCGCGCCGCCGTCGATCACCAGGTTCTTCAGCGCCGCGTCGCCGATCTGCGCGGAGCCGTAGACGTCGATGCCGCCGTAGCTCTTGAGCACCAGCGTGCCCAGGCTGTCGAAGCCCGCCAGCTGGGCGTTGCTGAGCACGAGGCCCGAGGAGCCGCTCGCCAGGCCGGCCGTGTCGCCCAGGCTCAGCGAGCCCGAGACCAGCGACAGCCCGCCGCCGGCGCCCACCGACAGTGCGCCGTTGGAGGTGGTCGTGCGCGTGGCGTCGAGCGCGAGCGAGCCCGAGGCCTTGAGCGTGGCGCCGGCCTCGACGGTGATCGTGCCTTGCGACGAATCGGCCGCCGCGCGGCTGACCTGGTCCAGGCCCGAGTTCGCGGCGCGCACGATGGCGCCGGACGCCGCGCCGGCGCCGCCGACGCTGAAGTCCTGCGAGACGGAAGGGCGCGAGCCGGCGCCCTCCACGACGCTGCCCGCGCGCACCGTGATGCTGTCGGTCGCCGCGAGGATCACCTCGGGCGCCTTCAGCTCCTGGGCGGCGCTGTTGGCCACCACGATGTCGCTGGCCTGGGGCGTGACCACGAGGCCGTTGGCGCCGGTGCTGCGCACGCCGCCGATCAGCAGGCTGGCGTCCAGCCGGCTCAGGCTGGACGAATCGATCTGCAGGTAGTCCGACGGGATGTCGCCGCGGCCGACCTGGTCGACCAGCGCGATCTTGCTGGCGGCGATGTCCACCTCCGCGCTGCGCGAGGTCGCCGTCGGCAGGCTGGCCACCAGCGATCCGTCGAGCGTGAGGCGCTGCGTGGCGGCGATCGAGAGCTGGCCGCCGTCGGTGGGCAGCAGCGGATCCGCCGTGCGCGTGCGGTCGGCCAGCGCGGCGAAGTACGCCGACCCCGTCACCGTGTAGTCGGCCAGCTTGGCGATGTCGCTGCCCGGACGCACCACCACGCCGATGGTGCTGGACGACGCGACGCTGGTCCCGGTGGCGGTCATCGTGCCGGGCACCACGGTGAGCCCGTTGGCCAGCGTGGCGGTCTGCCCGGACTGCAGGTTGGCATAGGTGCTGCCGGTGAGCAGCTGCACGACGTAGCCGCCCTTGAGCAAGCCGTAGTAGCCGGGCAGCAGCACGTAGTCGCCCGCCGGCACCGCGCCGCCCGGGCCGATGTGGATGCTGTTGTAGACCGCGGAGTCCTTGCCGAAGCCCAGCGGGTTCGTGAGCGCGATGTCCGGATCGATCGGCGCCGCCGACAGGTTGGCGGCCGGGATGATCGCGTAGGTGTTCGGCTGGATGAGCGCGTCCTTGCTGCCGCCCGACCCGGAGACGAATTCGACCGCGGCGACGTCCCCGCCGCCCGAGACGTCCACCGTGGCGCCGGTCTTCACGTCGACGGCCGGCGCCGTGAGATGGATCTGCTTGGCGGGCGGCGCCGTGAGGGACGCCGTCAGCGGGTCGCTGCCCATGGCCCCGTAGGTCCACGTGACGCCCCCCTGGGTCTCGCCGTAGAACACCGTCAGGCCGTCGGCCGACACCGAGGTGGTGCTGTTCGGCGCCAGCGTGAGGTCCATCCCGGCGACCAGGTTGAGCGTGCCCAGCGGCGCCTTCACGACGCCGGCCTGGATGATGTGGTCGGCCGACAGCGTGAGGCTGCCGCCGGCGGAATACACCGCGCCCGGCGTGGCGCCGCTGCTGCCGATGCGCAGCGTGCCGCCCGGCACCGGCGTGCCGGTGAGGCCGTCCGCGACGGCGACGGTGAACGTGCTCGCGGTCGTCGGATAGACCTGCGCCGCGTTCAGCGTGAGGTCGCCGGCCGTCGTGAGGCTGCCCTGGAAGGTGGCGCCGGCGGCGGTGTTCGCCTGTCCGATCGCCCGCCCCGACAGGCGCAGGTCGTCGACGGCGTCGAGGCTCACGCTGCTGGTGCCGCTGATCGTGACGCTGCCCGTCACGTCGATCGTGTCGGCCTTGGCGACGAAGGTTCCGGTTCCCGCCAGCGTGGGTTGGAGCGCGGTGGCCTTGGTCGAGTCCATGACCCTGTGCGGATCATCGGGCGACACCTGTGCACGCAAGCCGAAGGAATCGGCGAGTTGCACGGAGACGCCCGAGACGACGGCGGTCACGCCGTTGGCCACGCCTATCGATTGCGAGTCGAGCTTCACGCCGCGCTGGAACGCCAGCGTGGTGCTGTCCGTGAACAGGATCTGGTCTTCCGCGGTCAGGCGCAGCTTGTCGAAGCCGCTGCCGGCCAGCTTGTCGGCCGAGATGAGCACGGTCTTCACGCCGGCCACGGGCGCCACCGCGGCACCGCTCTGCGAGACGTCGATCACCCGCGTGGAGGTCGTGTCGGCCAAGTCGCCGCGCTCGGTGAACGTGAGTGCGAAGCTGCCGCCCGCGGCGGAGTTGTCGGCGTTGGCCCGCAGGGCGCCGCCCAGCGTGACGCTGTCGTCGGCGGTGATGCTCAAGGTGCCGGCGTTGCTCGATCTGGCGACCTTCGTGTACGGCACGGTCGCCCCCGCCACGGCGGGCTGGTCCACCACCTGGCTGGCGCCGCTGACGTCGATGATCGAGCCCGCGTCGAGCGCGATGGTGGCCTTCTGCGCCTTGATGTTGACGCTGCCGGCGTCCAGCAGCGTGCCGGTGACCAGGCCCTTGTCGCTGGGGCTCTGCACGAAGGTGCCGCGCGCCGACAGGAAGCCCGCCGAGCCGAGCTCGAACTGCGGCGCGACGGCCAGGCTGTCGATCGCGCTCGGGTTGACGCTGACGTTGATGGCGCCGCCCGGCGCGTAGACCGTGCCGTCGATGCTCACCCCGGTGGAGCCCGACAGGCCGACACTGCCGCCGGCATCGAGCCCGATGCCCGTGCCCTGCTGCATCGTCAGCGTTCCCCCGCTGCTGGCCAGCGTCAGGTTGGTGGCCTTGCGCGCCGAATCCGTCAGTACCGAGGCCGTCGTGACGCCGCGCAGGTCGCCGCCGCTGGCCAGCAGCGGCGCGTTCACGGGATCGAAGACCAGGTTCTCCTGCCGCGGCGCCAGCACCGTGCCCGACACCACGCTCAGGTTGCCCAGCGCCGTCACCGAATAGGCGCCGAACCCGCCGGTGGTGAAGAGCGACGGATCCAGCTGCAGGGCGGCGCCGCCGCCGGCGCTGCCGCCGATCTGCACGGTGCCGGCGGTCGACACGTTCAGCTGCCCTCCGGTGGCGAAGCCCTCGCCGCGCAGCGTGCCGTCGAGTACCAGGGGCTGCGCCGCCGTGGCGCTGGCGGCCGCCAACGTGATCGAGCCCGCGGAGCCGCCGGCGAGCGCGCCGCGCGTGGACACGCTGCCCCCGGCGGAGACGTCCAGCACGCTGCCCGCGCCGAGCGACACCGTGGTGCCGGCGAGCGAGATCGCGCCGCCGTTGGCCGTCGACTGGGCCGCGCCGGAGGTGTCCAGGAAGGCGCCGGGTGCCGTCGCCGACGCGCCGGCGAGCGCGTTGTTGACCCAGGTGCCGCGCGTGTCGATGCCCGCGTTCTGCGCCACGACGATCGAGCTGCTCGCCACCGGCGAGTCGGCGGTGCCAAACGTCGCGACGTTGGACAGGCTCACCGTGCCGGCCGGCACGCTGACGTGGCCGTCGATCTCGACCTGGTTCGCGTTCACCGTCAGCGTGCCGCCGGCCGGCCCCGCGAGCGTCACGCCCTCGGGCACCGTGACGCGGCCGTTGGAATTGAGGTTGACCGTGGCGAAGCCGGTCGACACGCTGTTGTCGCCGCTGGCCGTGCTGGTGCCCGCGAACAGGCTCGTCGACAGCGACACCTGCGCCTTGTTCGCGTCGCCGAGGACGGACGTTGCACCGAACCCCGCCGGCAGCGACGACAGCGTGCCCGGCATCACGACGATGTCGCCGACGCCGAAGTCCTGCGTGGTCTTGGTGGGGTCGAACAGGCCGATGGTGAGCGTGCCGGCGCGCGGCGCCGCGGCCAGTTGCTGGCTGCCGGTGGTGACACCGCCCAGGTTGGCGCCGTCCAGCACCAGGCCGTTGTTGCCGGTGCCCAGGGTGAACGCCAGCGTGCCGCCCGCCGCGCCCTGCGTGTAGTCGGGCCGCTTCAGGCTGCTGCCCATCAACAGGTTCGACCACGTCTGGCTGTAGCCCCAGCGCGCTTGCGTGTCCACGAACGTATCGGCCACCTTGGTATAGGCGAGCTGCTCGGGCGCCGTGGAGATGTCGTAGAGCTTGCCGTCGGAGCCGATCAGCTTGCTGGTGGCCTCGGTGGCGCCGGTGTAGTGGATGCCTCCGCCCGACACGTCGACCGTGGCGTCGGTGCGTTCGACGACGGAGCCGCTGCTGGTCATGCTCACGATGCCGCCCTGCGTGGCCTTCTGGGCCAGCGTGCGGGCCTGGTTGGCCTGGTAGCCCGAGAGATCCAGCAGCGTGCTGCCGGTGCGCAGGTCCACCGTGACGGTCTTGCCAAGGAGCACGTCGCCCTTCTGGTCGGGCGAGTCCGCGAGCTCGTTCGAGGTCACCTTGAACGTGAGCAGGTTGGAGCTGTCGGGGGCGTCGCTCCACGCGCCGGAGGCGTCGATCGTGCTGCCCGCGCCGAGGTAGATGCGCGCGTTCGCCTTGTTCGCCGGATCCAGCGCGTTCAGCGTCACCTTGCCGCTGGGCGAGGTCACGCGGCCCTCGACGTCGATCTGGGCGCCGGTGAGATTGACGACCGGACGATACGGCGTCCAGTCGTCGCCCTGGTGCATCGTCGTGGCGTCGGTGGTGTCCAGCGGTGTCTCGGTGACGCTGCCGGCGGCCAGCGTGAGGTTGCCGCGCTGGCCGTCGTTGATCGTGTTGGCTTGCAGGTAGATGGAGCCGTTGGTCAGCATCGCCGACGAGGCCGACACGCGTCCCTCCTGGTTGATGGCCAGGCCGGCCAGCGTCACGTTGCCGCGGTCGGACTGCAGCGTGGCGCCGTTGCGGATGAAGCTGGTCAGGTTGCGGTCGCTGTTCCTGGGCGCGTCGACCTGCACCAGCATGCCGCGAAAGCCGGGATCGTTCGTGGCGCTGAAGTCGAGGTAGGCCGATGTGCCGGCCGCCAGGATCACCTGCCCGTCGGGCGACGTGATGATGCCGGAGCGGTTGTCGATCACCGGCGCGATGATGACGATCGCGCCGCCGGTCTGCGCCGCGATGGCGGGCGCGGCCGTCTTGGCGTCGCCGTTGGCGCCCACGGTGATCGAGCCCGTCGTCGCGCCCGCGATCGTCTTGCCGTTCGAGTCGTAGCCGCCCGTGAACGCCGGCGTGAACATGCCGCCGGAGGTCACGCCCTTCTGGAACACGGCGTCGCTGATGTTGAGGCTGGACGCCACCAGCGTGTTGACGTTGATCTGCGTGCCGCGGTCGAACAGGATGCCGTTCTGGTTGACCAGGTAGACCTGCCCGTTGGCCTTGATCGCGCCCTGCACGATCGTCGGGTCGAGGCTGTAGATGCGGTTCAGGACGGCCGAGGACGACGAGGGCTGGATGAACTGGACGATGCTGCCGTTGCCGATGTCGAAGCTGTTCCAGTCCAGGATGATCTTGGGCACCAGCTGGTTGATGGTCAGCGTCTTGCCCACGCCGCCCACGTTGGCGATCGTCGAGAATGTCGCGCTCTGGCTGTAGTCGGACACCAGTCCCCGCAGCACGGGAATCGTGTTGGCCGGCAACACGGTGCCGGCCGGCGCGGCGAGCGCCGGGCCGCCGAGGATCGTCGACAGGCCCAGCGCGGCCAGCGCGGCGCGATTGCAGGGCGTGCGCGCCGGGGCGGCGCGGCGGGTCTTCCTGGCGATGACGATCATGACGACTCTCCCGGGACGGGGTCGCGCGGCGCGCGACCCGCCCTCAAAACTGGTAGTTGGCGCTGGCCTGCATGCGCGGTTGCAGGGCCGACTGCGCGCCGATCGAGTTGAGCGGCCACGCGTAGTCGCCGCGCAGCGTGAAGCCCGGCTTGGCGGTCATCGTCACGCCCAGCCCGTAGCTGCTCAGCTCCCACGACGCGCGCGAGCCCGGCAGCGGATAGAGCGTGCGCAGCCAGGCGGTATCGAAGAAGGTGCGGAACTGCAGCAGGTCGAAACGCGCCGCGGCAGGCCGGAAGTTGGGCGTGCGGAACTCGATGGATCCGCGCACGGCGATGTCGCCGGTGGCCGTCGACTCGAGGTAGCCGCGCAGCGAATCGACGCCGCCCGCCACGTACTGCTCGTTGCTCACCAGCGCATCGGCGGTGAGCTGGCCGTCGATCGCCACCCGCAGCGACGTGTCGGCCGGCAGCTTCTGCGTCCGCGCCGCGTTGAACTTGACCAGCGCGAAGTTGGAATGCGCGCGGAAGCGCTTGTCCTCGAACTGCGATTGACGGCTGTCCAGGTCGCGCACCGCGAACTCGACGCCCACGCCGTAGTCCGAGCTGCCGTGGGGGTCGACGCTGCTCGCCGCGTAGTTCAGCGTGAACGGCACGTAATGGATGGGCGTGTCGATCCCGGCGCCGTTGGTCAGCGCCAGGCTCTGCATCGACTCCTTGTATTCGACGCCCAGGGTCAGCGACTGCTGGAACTCCGTGGGCCTGTCGGTCGCGAGCGGCTCGACGAAATGGGCGCCGTAGACCTTGCCGTTGCCGAATACGCCGATGCCGTCGCCGACGAAGCTGGTGCTGTCGGAGCGTACCGCCGACAGCATCAGCGTGCCGCCGGCCGCCGGCATCACGTAGGTGCCGACGAACAGCTTGACCTCACGCGTGTCCTCGGGCGAGGTCTGCACCTGCAGGCCGATGGTGTGGCCGCGCTGGAACAGGTTGGCGTAGCGCAGGCTGGCGTTCGCGCGCAGGCTGGTGGTGTTGGGCGCGTGCGCGTTGTTCAGCTCGGCGCTGCCATGCAAGGGCAGCTGGTCCTCCACCTGCAGGTCGACCTCGGTGGTTCCGGGGAGCTTGCCGGGCCGGAGCAGCGGCGTCACGCGCTCGTCGGCCGACGTGTTGACGGCCGCGAGCTGCTGCTGCACCTCCTTGAGGTTGGGCACGCCGCCCTCGGCGAGGCCCGGCACGAGCTCGAGGATGCGCTCCTGCGAGTAGTAGCGCGAGCCGACGACGCGCACGCGCGCGATCGTGCCCTGGACGACGTTGAGGCGCACGATGCCGGCCTCCACCTTCTGCGGCGGGATGTCGACCGAGACGGTGCCGAAGCCACCGTCGCGATACGCCTTCTCGAGCGCGGTCCGCGCCGCCTCGACGGCGTTGATGTCGAGGCCCTCGCCCATGAACGGATAGACCGCGCGCTCGATGGACTCGGTGTCGAGCACGGTGTTGCCTTCGACCTGGTACTCCATGACGTCGAAGCGCTGCACCGGCGCCGGGTTCTGCGCGAGTACCGCGCAGGACGCGAGCAGGCCGGCCACGCAGGCGACGAGGCGCCGTGGCAGCAGGCGGCGGCGCCGCGGAAGCGCTGGGAGGAGACGGATCATTCGGGCGTTGAAGTGGCGCGGCGCGCGCGTGGAACGGCATCTCGGATCGCTGCGCACCGGCCGCATCCCGACGAATGCAAGACTACGCAGCACGCGTGACACGGGAATTAACAAGGCAGCAAGGCGGGACCGCCGGCGGACGACCCAACCCAAAAAGCCGGTCGCGGAAATCCGCGACCGGCTCGGAACGGAGGGCGACGTTCCGGCAGGGCCGTGACCGGACCCCGCCGTCGTCGCCAACTTGACGCTTACTCCGACTTGTAGCCGCGCGACGGCTGCGGTTGCGCGCACAGGTTGTAGCCCGAGCCGTAGCCGCGCGACAGCGGGTTGGCCGGGTTGGCCAGCACGCTGGCGTCGCTGCGCGGCACCGGCAGGTTGCCGGCCACCGGCAGGCCCCAGCCCGTCGCGTTCTGGCTGTTCGGCTGGGCGCCGAGCAGGCCGCCGGTCCAGCCGCCGTTCGGTTGCTGCAGGCCGTTGGAGATCGCCGAGAGGTAGGCCGCATCGGCCGACGCGGTCTGGAAGCGGGCGTAGAAGTTCGCCAGGTCGCCCGGGATGCCGCGGCCGGTGTTGTAGTTCAGCGCCTCTTCCGACCACACCTTGTACTTGCCGTCGATCACGTTCAGTTGGGTCGGCAGGTAGCCGTCGACCTTGACGAAGCGATAGCCGTCGGCGGCGGTCGGCTGGTAGTCGGTCGACACGTAGCCGATGGAGCCGATGTTGGAGGTGTTGAAGCGGGCGACGCAGGAGACCATGTCGTCGCTGGTGGCGGCCTGCTTGCGGCGCGACGTGGTGCTGCTCACGCATTCGGTCTGCGGGTTCACCATGTTGGTGTTGGCGGTCGGCGTGGAGGTGACCATCGGCTGGATGCCGGGGGTGCAGAACTCGCCGACGAAGGCGGTGTTGAACGCGCGGTTGCTGCCCGAGCCGTCGCCACGGCGCACGACGTAGATGCCGTTCTCCGAGAACACGCCGCTGGTGGCCGTGCCGATGGCCTGGCTCCACAGCGAGACGTTGCCGGTGAAGATGGCGTTCAGCTGGGCCGAGCTCAGGTTCGGGGTGTTGGCCAGGCTCTCGTCGTTGGTGACGCCGAACTGCTGTTGCTGCAGCGCGTCGCGCACGTTCTTGGAGACGACCACGCCGAAGATGATGCCGAACGGATAGGCGGTCGTCAGTTGCGAGGCGGTGCCCGAGTTGAACTGCGACGGCTCGGAGTCGGAGAAGCCGAAGTTCACTTGCTCGCTGTCGGTGCCCGCGCCCGCGTTGCCGGCGGTGGTGCCGCAGGTCGACTGGGTGTAGGCCGGCAGGCCGGCCGTGGCCGGGATCTGCGCGGCGGCGACGGTGCACGAGGCCACGTCGGCGGTCTTCAGGAACAGGGCCGGCGCGGCGGTGTTGCTCAGCAGGTTCACGCCGTCCGACGACGAGTTCGTGTTCTTGTGGATCGCGATCTTGGTGTGGCCCGAGGCCAGGCCGAAGCCGTTGGCCGTGGTCGTTTCGCAGGTCCACAGGTAGTACGTCTTCACGCCCGCATCCGAGCGGTAGGTGTCGAGCGTGCCGGCGTCGCAGGCCTTGGCGAAGAACTTGGTCAGGGCCAGGTCGACGGCCGACGAACCCGCCAGGTAGACGTTGGTCGTGTCGGCGCCGGCGTAGTTGGACAGCGGGCGGTTGGTGCCGGACGGGTCGGCCAGGGCAGAGGAAGCGACCAGCGCGAGACCGGTGGCGGCGGCGATGTGCGAGAGAGCGAACTTCATGATGGGGTTCCTTGAACTGGAGGCATGGCTGCGCCACGGCCGGCGCCCGAGGGCCGCCGGCCAGGCGGGCTGGAGAGGAAAACGGAACGGGCGGGCTCGGAGGCCCGCCGCGAACTCAGGCTGCCTTGTTGCGGCGACCGAAGCCGAACAGGCCCAGCAGGCCCGGCACGAACAGCAGGGCGGCGCCCGGCAGCGGCACGCCGGAGACGGCGGCGACCGACGTCCACTGCAGGTCGCCGGCGGTGTTCAGCAGCGTGAAGTAGCCGCCGTTGACGTTGCCCGAACCGAAGGACGACAGCGCCGTGTTGGTGTACAGCTGGGCCACGTCGGCCGTGCCGTTGGCCTGGTCTTCCGTGACGCTCAGGAAGTTCTGGCTGGAGCCGACGCCCACCGAGGGCTTCGGCTTGCCGAAGCTCGACTTGGCCAGCAGCGTGACGCCGTTGGTCTGGTTCGACAGCGTGGTCGAGCCCGTGTATTCGCCGTTGGCCTTGGCATAGCCGTTGGCGGCCAGGTCCAGCTGCGTCAGGCCGCCCAGGCCGCTGGTGAGCGTGCCCACCACGGCCGGCACGTCGCTGTCGAAACGGTTCTGGAGGTTGTCCGAGGCATTGGTCTCGTACACGACGTTGGCGGCGTTCAGCTTGGTGACGGCGAAGACACCCCAGTCGATGTTGGCGGCGCTGACGCCGGCCATCTGCGTGCTGAAGATGCTGCCGGCGGGCGCGCTGAACAGCGTGTTGGCGGTGCCCGTGAGCTGGCTCAGCGAGCCCAGGTCACGAACGTAGGTGGCGCCGCTGCCGCTGGCGTCGTAGGCGACGAACAGCAGGTCCGGGTTGGTGCTGGTGTCGATCGCAGCGAACGCGCTGCTGGTCATGGCCAGCGCCGCCGCGGTCGCCCACAGCTTGATCTTGAACTTCATTACTTGCTCCTGATATCAGTTGATGATCCAGACGGAGACGAGGCGTCTCCTCTTTCCTCCGCGGCCGCGAACGTCGTGCGTTGCGGCGATGCCAATGTAGGCATCGCACGTGACGTGGCACCGTTCATCCGGAGGGCCCTGCCAGCCCATACAGGCTAGTCCCGACCACCCTCGCCACCGCGATGCGCGACGCACGTTCATGCCCCACACTCATGCTATGAACGGGCCGTGTCCACCTCCGAGTCGGGCGTGGCGCGCGAGCTAGCCACTTCGGACTAGTCCCGGAGCCCCCACGAAGCGCGGCGCGGCCTCAGCCGCCGTTCGCCGCCGGCACGGGCGCCGGATGCGCCGTCGACCACTTGGCCGGCGGCTCGCCGTCGCGGTCGTAGTTCCAGCCCGGGATCTTTCCGGGGGTCAGCGGCCTGGCGTCGTCGTCGGGCGCGGTGCCGCTGGGCGGGCCCGCCGCCGCGTCGTCGAGCGCCGAGAAGATCCAGTCGCGATAGGACATCGCCGCGCCGAGGTTGATGGTCTCGTCGGGATACGGCGACGTGGATCGCACGGGGCGCGCGGTCGACAGGCTGAACACGCCCGTGATCCCGCCCTGCGCGTTGCGCACCAGGCCCCAGGCGTCGTCGCCGGTCATCGGATCGAAGAAGAGGCGGCGCAGGTAGCGCCGCGGCGCGAGCCTGTCGCCGTCGTCCAGGAGCTGCTCGAGCGCCGTCGGATAGGGCTGCGGCCGCCCGGCGTGGGCCTGGCGATAGCGCTGGATGGCGGCGCGGTATTCGCGCCCCGCGTAGAGGAGCTGCAGTTCCTTGTCGCGCCGGCTCGCGAAGGTCCAGGTCGTCGCCGCGGCCGTGGCCGCCAGCGCCAGGATCATGATGAGGAACATCAGCCCGAGGAACGTGAAGCCGCGCTCGGTTCCGCGTTCGCGCATGGGCCAGAACCTGTGAATGAATCCCGCGCGCCCGAGCGGCTCGCCAAAACGTGTCCGATCAAGGCGCAAAGCACAGCCGTAGCTCGGGCTACGGCGAGCATTTGCAACGCAGAGCGGGCGTGTTTTGGCGGGACGAGCGGGCGTGTGGGATTCGTTCACAGGTTCTTAGCCGCGCCCGAGCAGCGCCTGGGCCTCGTCGTGGTCGGCCAGCGGCGGCCGCACGGCCAGCGCCTTGCGGAGGATGGCGGTGCCCTGCTGGACGTCGCCGACCTTGTACAGCGCCATGCCGTAGTGCAGCTGCAGGCCCGCATCGGCGGGCGCCATCGACGCGGCGCGCCCGAGCAGCGTGGCCGCCTGGTCGTAGAGGCCGAGCCGGTACTGCACCAGGCCCAGCGTGTCGACGTAGCCGGGCTGGCTCGACGACGCGAAGCGATTGGCCAGCTGCAGCGCGCGGTCCAGGCTGGCCTTGTCGCGCTTCGACTGCGCGAGCACGTAGGCCAGGTTGTTGGCCGCCAGGTCGCTGTCCGGCGCGCGCTGGAGAATGCCCTCGTAGGTCGCGATCGCCTCGTCGATGCGCCCCGCCCGGCCCAGCCATTCGGCGCGCGCGGCCGCCAGCGTCACGTCGCCGGGCCAGGCCTTCTGGCCCTGGTCGATGACGGCGAACGCGTCGTCAAGATGGCCGCGCGCCACCATCACCGCCGCCAGGTTCTTGTAGGCCGAGACCGGCGCGCCCGGCAAGGCCACCAGCTCGGCGAAGGCCGCCTGGGCCTGCGCGGGATCGTTCATCGCCAGCGCCAGCTCGCCCCGCATCTGGCGCGCCAGCGCGGAGTTCGGATTGGCCTTGCGGATGGCCTCGATGCGCGCGCCCGCCTCGGCGAACCTGCGCTGCGTGGTGAGCAGGCCCACGGCGGCGATGCGCGGCTCCGGGCTGCCGGGCGCCTGCGCCGCGGCGGCGTCGTACTGCGCCAGGGCCGCCGGGAACTTGCCTTGCGCGGCGAGCACGCGCCCATGCAGGAGATGGCCCGCGGGGTCGGTGGGGAAGCGGGTCTCGATCTCGCGCGCCTCGGCCTCCGCGGCGGCGTGGTCGTTGGTCTCGAGCGCCAGCTCCGCCTTCATCTGGTGGGCCGACAGGCTCGCCGGGTCGGCCTTGATGGCGGCGTCCACCTCCGAGAGGGCCGCGGGGAATTCGCGCGTGCGCGCCATGTCGGCCGCCAGCAGCATGTGCGCGTTGGCGTCGGCGCCGTTGAACTTCACGGCGTCGGCCAGCACCTCGCGCGCCAGCTGGGGCTCGCCGGCCAGGTTGTGGGCGCGCGCGAGCAGCTCGGTCACCTCGATCGATCCCGGCCGGTCCTTGGCGGCCGAACGCAGGTCGGCGATCGCGGCCGGCAGGTTGCCGTCGGCGATCTCCAGCCGGCCGCGCAGCACGAGGCCGGTGGCGTCGCGGGGATTGGACTTCAGCAGGTCCGCGAGCACGGTGCGCGCCTGGTCCTTCCTGCCCTGCTCCATCCACAAGGTGGCCAGCCTGGCGCGCGCCAGCGTGCTGGCGGGCACGTCGCCCGGCTGGTCGGCGACGCCCTGGAGAACGCGGACGGCGTCGTCGGCCCGCTTCTGCTGGCGATAGAAGTCGGCGAGCGCGAACTTCAGGTCGGCCGACTTCGGATGGGCCTCGATCTCCGCCAGGAAATCCTTCTCCACCGCGGCCTTGTCCCCGAACACCGACTTGAACTGCAGCAGCACCACGGCCCGCTTCATGTTGTCGGGCTCGGCCGCCGCGGATTGCTGCAGGATGGACCGGGCCTGCGCCGTCTCGTTGCGGCGCAGGTGCATGTCGGCCCAGCGGCGCCAGAGCGCGCCGTTGCCGGGCGCCGCGGCCACCGCCCGCTTGTAGTAGCCGTCGGCGCGCGCGAGCTGCGCCGCGTCGTCGGCGCGCGACTGCGCCACTTCCGCCGCCATCTCGAGCAGGCGGACGTCCGTCGGATGGACCTCGATGGCCTTGTCCAGGACGCCGGCCGCGGCGTCGGGCGCCTTCGCGTTGAAGTAGAGGCCGGCGAGCGCCAGCGCGATGTCGACGGGCAGCGGCTGGCCGGAATTCGCGATGCGATCGGCCTCGGCCGTGGCGAGGGGCGTCTCGCCGCGGCGCATGTGCAGCGCCGCATCGAGCGTCATCGCGCGCAGGTTCTGCGGATCGGCCTGGAGCACCGGCGCCACGAGCTTCTGCGCGTTGTCCATGTCGCCGCTCAGCAGGTAGAGCCGGGCCATGGCCAGGCGCGCCTCCACCGAGTCCGGCTTGAGCTCGATCACCTTTGAATAGTTCGCGAAGGCGTTGCGGAACTGGTCCTTGCCGTCCTCGACCTGCGCGGCGATGAGGAACGCCCCGGCGTTCTTCGGATCCATCTGCAGGACGTTGCGCGCCTCCACGCTGGCCTTGTCCCACTCGGCGTTTGCGACGTACTGCGCGCCCTTGCGCAGGCCCGATTCGATGCGCTGGGCCTTGGTGGAACATCCCGCCAAGGCGATGCAGCAAGCGGCCGCCAGCAGCGCGCGGACCGAGTTCGTGTTGTTCATCGTGGACCCCGTTCGTTCTCAGCGGACGCGCTGGAGAGTGAGCGGAAATCGTACGGATCCAATGTGACCGTTTACCGGTCGAGCACCCGATGCGATCAGGCCGTGGCGAGCGCTCGCATCACGTTGCCGCCGCGCGTCCCGCGCACGAGGAAGCGCCCGGCGAACATCGCCGCGACACCGCAACCGAACAGCCAGGACGCCGGCGGGAGCGGCACCGGCGCCGGGACGCCGTTGAGCGTGTAATCAATGTTGGCGGCGGTGGTCTGCAGCTGCACGAAGGGATTGCCGACCTGCTGCGCCTTGACGCTGGCGATGAAGTTCAAGAGCGTCAGGCTGAGCGCCGCCGGCGAGCCCACCACCGGCGATGTGTTGCTGACGCTGGAGGATGCGGACAGCACGCGCATGCGATCGCTGGAAGACGGCATCGAGGCCTGCGTGGCCGCGGCCGTCTGCGAATCGAGCGTCAGCGCGGAGGCGCTTGCCGTGCTCGCGGTCGAGGCGCCGTCCCATGCCGAAGAATCGAAGTTCGTGCCCAGGCCCGCCCCGTTCTGGAACGCCGGCGTCGACAGGCCGGCCGTCGACACCGAGGGCTGGAATTCACCGATGTAGCGCCACTCCGACGTGGGGCCTGCGACCGCCGCCGTGGTCGTCGTCAACAAGCCGACGACGACCACGGAGCCGATCCGAATTTTCAACGCGCGATTCATTTCTCACCACCGATCCAATCGGAGGACCATAGCAGGCAGGCCTTCGAATGCCTAACGAATGGCCCATCGCCATCCGCTGTTTATCGGCGTGTGAAGTTCGCGGCCGCCGGCATGATCCGAACGGGCCGGCCCGGTGCCATCAATCGGGCTTCAGGATGCCCAGGCTCATCGCGCGCGAGATCGCGTGCGTGCGGGTGTTGGAGTCGAGGCGGCGCAGGATCGCCTGGATGTGGTTCTTGATCGTCCAGGGACTGCAATCGAGGAGCTTCGCGATCTCCACGTTGGTCTTGCCTTCCTTGATCAGCGTCAGGATCTCCTCCTGGCGCGGCGTCACGATGCGGCCCGTCCGCTGCGAGCCGGCGCTGGCGACCTCGCGTTCGGTGGCCAGCACGCGCAGGAACGCGTTGTGCACGTGAGGCACGAGCAGCTCGATGATGTGGCCCAGGCGCACGTCCAGCGGCACGGGAATCCGGCTGAAGCCGTACAGCGCCTCGACCTTGCCCGACGCGCCCGTCACGAGGTGCGCCGCGAGGTTCCTGAGCTCGTTGTCCTCCACGAGCTGCGCCAGCTCGGTGTCGGAGGAGCGCATGCGCGCGGCGGGGCAATAGACCAGCATGCTGCGCGACCCCTCCACCACGGCCATCACGCGGGAGCGCAGGCCCCTGAGCGGATCGGCGATCTCGTGGAAGTGCTCGTCGCGGAAATAGCGGCTCGCGGAGAACCGGTGCATCACCATGCCCTGGCGCGATCCGTCCTCGATGCCGCAGATCAGGATCTCGTGCGGCAACAGTGACTGCAGCGAACTCTGCGTCCAGGCGAAGAACTGGTGCCGGCTGGAGATGGCGAAGGAGTTCTCGACCACTTCGGAGAAGCGTTCGCGATCGACATCGTTCATTCTTGGATTGCTGCTCACCTGCCCGCCCTCGCCCTGCATTCCTGGATCCGATGCCCGCGCGGCGCGCGTCTCACATTTCTGCAGTGTTGCGAGCCTATCGACGAACAGTGACAATTTGTCGATCGCGATACATCACCATTGCGCATACGCCGTCCCATCGAGCGAATTGCCTTCGGCGCCGCTGCGGACGTCGTAGACGCCGGCCGCCGCGACGTCTTCCGGCGGGGCCACGCTCACCCAGGTCGCCGCGGACCGCGTCACCGGATCCTCCGGCAACCCGCGCAGGTAGCGGTTCTTCACCAGGTCGTCGAGCGTGGCGGGATAGCGCCCGGTGTCGGCGAAGAACTGGTCGATGGCGGTCCGCATCACGCGCAGGTCCTGGCGCAGCACCGCCTCGCGGCTGCGCTCCACGCTGTGCAGGTACTTGGGCAGCGCGATCGTGATCAGCGTGCCGATGATGGCCAGCACCACCAGCAGCTCTATCAGCGTGAAGCCGCCGATCGATCGAGGCGCGCGCATCACCAGGCCTCGTACGGCTGGCCGTTCAGGCCCTTGCGCGGCGACAGCGAGTGCACGTCGAACACGTCGCGCCCGGGCTGCGGGTTGTCCGGCGGGCTGTCGTAGCTGCGCAGCCCCCACGTGGCTTCCGGGGCCAGCGCCGCATCGGCCATCGGGTCGCGCGGCAGCCGGCGCAGGAAATAGATCCGCGCGCCCTTCGCGCTCCTGGCGTCGACCACGCCGTCGGTCAGGTCGGACAGGGTCCGCGGATAGCCCGTCTCCCCGACGACGTGCGTGATCCTTCCGGCGTCCCAGGCCAGCTTGTAGGCGTCGATCGCCTGGCGTATCTCGCGCAGGCCGGCGCGCAGTTCCTGCTCGTTGCTGCGCTGCACCGCCAGGTCGACGAACGTCATCGCGCCGCCGGCGAGCAGGCCCAGGATGGCCACGCTGATCAGCAGCTCGATGAGCGCGAATCCGCGCCGGCCGGCGCGGGACGTCACGGCGTCCCCTGGGGCGCCGACGCGGCGCCCTGCGGAACGGGGGCCGCCGGCGCGGGCGGCGCCGCGGGCGCGTCGTCGTCGCCGTCGTCCGGCGCGTGCGGCGCCGTCGTCGTGGGCAGGGCCGCCGACGTGGACGGTGCCAGCGACAGCTGCCCGGTCGCGCGCATGCGCAGCGGCGGCGCGCCCGGCGTCGTCTCCGTGCCCGATCCGTATTCGTAGCGCGGCGCGCCGCCGGTGCCGGCGCCGATGTTGCGCACCACGCGCGGCGTGATCAGCAGCACGATCTCCGTCTTGCTTCGATCGTTGCTCTGCGTGGAGAACAGGCGTCCGAGGATGGGCAGGTCGGTGAATCCCGGCACGCCCGCCGTGCTGCTGCGATCCTCGTCGCTGATCAGGCCGGCGAGCGCCTGGGTCTCGCCGTCCTTCAGGCGCAGCGAGGTGGTGGCCAGCCGCGTGCCGATCTGGTAGGTGAGCGTGCCCGACGAGCTGCGCACCTCGCGCACGATGTTGCTCACCTCGAGGTTGACCTTGACGCCCACCTCGTTGTCCAGGAACACGTTGGGCTCCACCTCCAGCTTCAGGCCGACGTCCAGGTAGTTGACCGACTCCGCCACGCCGACATTGGCGGTGGACGTGGTCGTGATCACCGGCACGCGGTCGCCGATCAGGATGCGCGCCTTCTCGCGGTTCTTCACGCGGATGCGCGGGTTGGCCAGGATGTTGGCGTCGCCGTTCTCGGAGCGCAGGTTGGCGGCCGGGTTGTCGATGCCGATGGCGGAGCTGGAGAGGTGGCGCAGGTTGCCCAGCGTCAGCTGCGTGGGCGTCAGCGTCTGGTTGGTGACCGTCTGCGAGCCCGCCGCCGTGGCGATGACCGTGGCCGGGTTGGGCACGAGGTTGAGCACCGTGAACTTGCCCGGCGGATCGATGCCGATGTCGAGCAGCCGCGAGCGCTTGACCTCGAGCACCTCCACCTCCAGCATCACCTCCGGATCGGCGAAGTCCTGCGCGGCGATCACCTTTTCCGCGAGGCGGATCGCGGCGGGCGTGTCGCGCAGGGTGATGCTGTTCAGCTTCTCGTCCGCGTAGACGTCGCGCGTCTTCAGCACGGTCTTCATCATCGTCAGCACGTTCTTGGCCTCGGCGTTGGCCAGGTAGAACGTGCGCACGCTCAGCTCGGCATAGTCCTTCTGCTTGGCCGGGGTGTTCGGGTAGATCAGCACCGTGTTCTCGTTGAGCACCTTGCGCTCGAGCTGGTTGGTGGCCGTCAGCACGCCGATCACGTCGTCGATGCTCATATGGCTGATCGTCAGAGTCACCTTGAGGTCGGGGCGCACGTCGTGGTCGAAGACGAAGTTCAACCCGGTGGCCCGCGAGAGCGCCTCGAACACGGACTTGAGGCTCGTCTCGTGGAAGTCCAGCGTGACGGGCTTGCGCAGCGCCGCCGAGAGTTCAGGCGGCGCCGGGTCCGCCACGGGCGCGGACGCGCCGGCGCGCCGCGCGAGCGCCTGCACGCGGGCGTCCGACGGATCCTCCGCGACCAGCTCGTCCAGCAGCGGACGCGCGAGCGCCGGCTGGCCATGCTCGACCAGCTTCGTCGCCTGGTCGACGCGCGCCTGGCGCCGCCGCGCCGCCGCCACGGCCTCGAGGCCCGCGCGCGCGCGCGGTTGGTCGGGCCACAGCGCACGCGCACGGTCATAGAGGCCGGCCGCGTCGTCGAGCCGGCCGGCCGCGAGCGCCGCGTCGGCGCGCGTGAGCATCAGGCCGGTCTGGGTCTCGCGCTGGCGGATCAGCGTCATGCGATAACTGGCGTTGCCCGGCTCCGCGCTGGCCGCCCGCTCCAGCTGCTGCAGGCCTTCTTCGGGATGGCCCTGATCCAGCAGCCGCTGGCCGTCGTTGAGGAAGTCCCTGCCCGGCGCGCAGCCGCCCAGCGCCAGCGCCGCGAGGCACGCGGCCGCGATGCGCGTGGCCCTCATCGCGCGCCTCCGAGCGGCACCTGCCGGGTCTGGTTCAGCGGCACATAGGTCACGGTCATCGAGGTCTCATCCAGGTGGTCGACGCGAAACGAACCGTCGACGGTCTCGCCGGCGCGGACGGCCAGCACGCGATCGGCGCGATTGAAGAAGGCGGTGCGGCCGCTGTCGTCCGACAGGCCGCCCAGGTAGGCGTACGGGAACGGCGGCGCTTCCGGCGCCTCGGGCGCGGCCGGAGGTGGAGGCGGCGGCGGCGGGGGCTGCCACGACTGCACGGCGAACAGCGGCGGCTCGCTGGCGCCCTCCGCCGGCAAGGGCGCGCCGCGACGCAGGCGATCCAGCCGCAACGAGGCGCTCGCCGGCCGCGCGGACGCACGCGGGACGGGCGCGGCGTCCGACGGCGCGACGCGGCCATCGCGCGCGACGGGCGCCACCACGTCGGCATCGCCCGCCGAAGCGATGGTCCGCTGCACGATCAGCCCGATGCCGATCGCCACGAACGCCATCGCTGCGCGCCTGCGGCCCGGCGTCAGTTCGGCCATGCGGCCTCCCCGCGTCGCACGAACAGCACGAAATTCAGGCGCACGTCGAGCTGCAGCGACTTCGAGTCGCCGCGCCGCACGTTCATCTCCTCGAGCGCGAGTCCGGGCAGGTCGGCCAGCGCGTCGACGACGAAGGCGCGCAGCGATGCGTAGTCGGCCGTCACGGGCAGCAGGATGGTGTAGCGCTGGAACTCGTCCTGCCCGCCCTCCGACAACTTGAATTCCGCCTGGCGCAGGGCCACGCCGTGGCGCCGGGCGACGTTCCAGAGCCGCGAATAGCTGGCGCCCAGGTCCGCGGAGCCGGGGAACGCCTGCTCGAACGCCGTCAGCTGCTGCTGCGTTCCCAGGGGAGCGCTCGCGGCACGGGCTCCGGCGGCGGCGCGCCGCAGCAGCGCCTCGTTGTCCGAAGCCAATGCGCCGGCACGCGCCTGCAGCGACACCCCCGTCACCGCCCACGCCGCGAGCGCGATCGCGCCCACGGCCGCGGCGGCCACGCCGACCGGGCCGCAGCGTTCGAGCAGGCGCCGCGCCTGCCAGCGCCAGCGGTTCAATCGGTCCGCCATGCGGCCGCCACGGTGAACGAGACCACGTCGACGCCCTCGCGCCGCACGGTCTCGTAGCCTTCGAGCCGGACCTGCCGCAACAGGGGCAGCGCCGCGAGCCGGTCGACGTAGGCGAGCAGCTCGGGCACCGTCCGCGCCTCTCCGCTGAGCCGGAGCAGGTGCGTGCGCGCGTTCGGGACCAGGGACATCACGCCGAGACCGCGGGCATCGGCCGATTCGATCGAACGGAACAGCGCGGACCAGGGCACCGCCAGCGCGTCGATGGCCTGGTTCGCCGAGGCGATGCGCGCCGCCAGTTCGGGCCCGACCACCTCGGCGTGCCGCGCCGCGGGCCGGGCGCGCGCCTCCAGCAGGTCGTGGCGCGCCTGCAGGTCGGCCAGCGCGTCGCTGCTCCGCTTGAGGCTCGAACCGGCGATCGCCGCGCCGGCGCACGCCAGGACCAGCGCCGCCCACGCGATCGCGGGCGTCGCGCGCGCGACGCGCGGATGGAAGTCGATCCGCAACGCGTCCATATTCAGGCCGCCAGGGCTTCGTTGCCCGGCGCCACGGCGCAGACGCGCACATGCGACCAGGTGCCCTCGCGCCCGAGCGCGAACCATTCGCGCCGCAGGCAGGCGTCCAGGCGCTCGATGGCGCCGGCGACGAGCGCGACCCGCACGGGACGACCGTCCTCCACCAGCAGCAGCGTCAGCGTGCCGCAGCCCGGCACGACGATCCAGGTGCTGCCGGTGGCCAGGCGCGTGGGCATGGCGTTGAACGCGTGCATCAGCGCCGGCTGCACCGATTCGAGCACCAGGCTGCTCTCCTGCGCCATGCGCGCGAGTCCGTCGAGCAGGCCGGCATTCATCGCGCAGGCGAGCGTGGCCTGCCCGAAGCGGCCCGGATCGACCCGCACCACCCACTCGCGGGCGAGCTCGCCATAGGTCTCGCGGAAGCAGTGCTCGGCGAAGACCGCTCGCGCCCGGCGCCCCTGCATCTCCGCGTTCCAGGGCACCAGCACGTAGCGCACGAACGGGGCCGGAACGACGCAGGCGATGCGCGTGCCGCGCCGGGGCGCGAGGGCGGAGATGCGCGACGCGAGCTCGGCCACGGCCTCCGCCATCGGCAGGTTGTCGGGCAAGGCGAGTTGCAGCGGTTCAGGACGCCAGAGTGACACGATTGACCTCGGCCAGGCTGGTGTGGCCATCGAGAAGCAGTTCGACGGCGGCGTCGCGCAGGAACCGCGTTCCCTTGCGCCGCGCCGCCTCCTTGATCTGGCGCACCGGCGCGCGCGCCACGACGAGTTCGCGCAGCTCGTCGTCCAGCACCAGCAGCTCGCCCACCGCGCGGCGCCCCTTGTAGCCCGTGCCGCGGCACTTCCCGCAGCCCGCGCCGGCGCACAGGCGTCGCCCGCGCGCGCACGCCGGGTCGATGGCCGCGGCCTGCAGCTCCGCGTCGTCCACGCTCACCGGCCGAACGCAATGCGCGCAGTTCAGGCGCAGCAGGCGCTGGGCGAGCACGCCGCTCAGCGCCGACACGAAGCTGTACGGATCGACGTCCATGTGCGTGAAGCGGCCGATGACGTCGAACGCGTTGTTCGCGTGCACGGTCGACAGCACGAGGTGGCCGGTGAGCGCCGCCTGGATGGCGATCTGCGCGGTGTCCGGGTCGCGGATCTCGCCCACCATGATGCGGTCGGGATCGTGGCGCAGGATCGAGCGCAGGCCGCGCGAGAAGGTCAGGCCCTTCTTGTCGTTGACCGGGATCTGCAGGATGCCCGGGAGCTGGTACTCCACCGGATCCTCGATCGTGATGATCTTGTCGTCGCCGTGGTTGATCTCGGACAGCGCCGCGTAGAGCGTCGTGGTCTTGCCGCTGCCGGTGGGCCCGGTCACCAGCAGCAGGCCGTACGGATCGCGGGCGAGGCGGCGGAACGCGGCCAGCGTCGCGTCGTCGAATCCGAGCACGTCGAGCCGCAGGCCCGCCGCCTGGTCGACCATCGCCTGCTTGTCCAGCACGCGCACCACGGCGTCCTCGCCATGGATGCTGGGCATGATGGACACGCGGAAGTCCACCGCCCGGCCGAGCGCGCGCAGCCGGAAGCGGCCGTCCTGCGGGATGCGGCGCTCGGCGATGTCGAGCTCCGCCATCACCTTCAGGCGCGACAGCACCTGTTCGGCCAGCTCGCGGCCCTCCGGCGCGCCGGCCTGGATCAGCATGCCGTCCAGCCGGTACTTGATCACCAGGCCGTTCAGGTGCGACTCGAGATGGATGTCGCTCGCGCCGCTCTTGAGGGCGTCGTAGAGCGTGGACTGCACCAGGCGCACGACGACGCTGGTGCCCTCGCCGATGGAGCGGATCGACAGGTGCTCGAGATCGTCGTCGCCGGCATCCGGCGCGGCGCCCGCCGGCAGCGCGCTGTCGATGGCACGCATCGAGTCCTCCTGGCGCGCCAGGAACGCCGCGATGTCGCCCGCGGCCGCCACCCACCACCGCGGCACCGGGCCCAGCCGCGCGTTGCACCAGTCGGCCAGCGCCGCATCGAACGGATCGGAGACGACGACGCCCCAGGTCGCGCCGACGTCGAACGCGATGCAGCCGCGCTGCGCCGACTCCGCGTACGGCAGGCGTTCGAACGCCGGGCGCCACGCGTTCAGCTGCGCCATGCCGGCGACGTCCATCTCCATCGCCGCGCCGATCAGGTCGGCCAGCGCGGAGGCGTCGACGCCGAGCTCGTCCTGCAGGATCTCCAGCAGCGGCCGCTGGAACTGCGCGGCGCGCGCGCGCGCCGACGCCAGAACGCCCGGCGTCAGCGGCGCGGCGCGCAGGGCCGCGTGCCGTTCGACGCCGACGCTCGCGTTCATTGCAGGCTCCCGGCCAGCTCGAAGATCGGCGCGTACATCAACAGCACGATCAGGCCGATGATCAGGCCGATGGCGATCATCAGCGCGGGCTCGAACAGCCGGATGAACCAGTCGAGGGCCTCCGCGATGTCGTCCTCGTGGAAGATCGCCGTGCGCTCCAGCATCTCGCCCATCCGCCCGGTGTTCTCGGCGACGCGCAGCAGGCGCGCGGCCACGATCGTCGTCAGGCCGTTGTTCTCGAAGGCGTCCGACAGGCTGCGCCCCTCGCCGATGTCGCGCCGCGCGCCGGCCAGGGACGCGTGGAGGCTCTGCGGCAGCAAACCTTCGACCATCTCCAGCGCCGGCCGGATCGGGATGCCGGCCTGCTGCAGGAGTCCGAGCGCGCGGTAGAAGCGCGCGAGCTGGTACGTCCTGACGTATTCGCCGATGCGCGGCAGCCGCATGACGCGGCGCGCCAGCGCGCCCCGCACGGCCGGGGTGCGCAACGCGGCAACCGCGCCGGCGACCACGGCGACCATGCCCAGCAGCACCGCGAGTCCGTGCGCGTGGACGAACTGCCCCCATTGCAGCAGCAGCCGCGACATCGCCGGGATGCGGTCGCCCATGTCCTCGAACACCTGGCTGAAGCGCGGGATGACGTACAGCAGCAGGAAGCCGATGACGAGCGCGCCCACCGCGAGGATCAGCGCCGGATAGACCGCCGCGCCGACGATGCGCTTGCGCAGCTGCTCGGCCTGCGCGCGATAGAGGATGAAGCGCTCGATGGCCTCGACGAGGCCGCCCGTGCGCTCGTTGGCGCGCACGCCCGCCACGTAGAGCGCGGGAAACACCGCGCGATGGCGCTCGAGGGCCGCCGACAGCGTGAGGCCCGTGCCCAGCTGCTCGCGCAGGTCGAGCAGGATGCGGCGCGCGTCGCCGCGCGTCTCGCGCTGGGCCAGCGTGTCGATGGCCTCCACGATGGACAGGCCGGCCCGCAACAGGATCAGGAGGCTCTGGTTGAACTGCAGCAGCGGGAACGACGCCCGCCCACGCGCCTTGAACCATTGCCCGCGCGCGGCGCGGATCGCGACGATCGCGTATCCCCGCGTCTCGGCCTGGCGCCGCGCGTCGGCCATGTCGATCGCGTCGATCTCGAGCGAGACCGATTGCATTCGATGGATGGCCTGGATCGCGAACTGCATGGCCTCACCAGTTGCCGATATCGGCGTCGAGTCCCTCGCCGCCCGGCTGTCCGTCGCGGCCCAGCGAGATCAGGTCGACCTCCCCGTGGTCGCCCGGAGACTTGTAGACGTACGCATGGCCCCAGGGATCGAGCGGCACCGCCTTCGCGAGATAGGGCCCGTCCCATCGCGCGGCGTTCGCGGGCCGCGCGACGAGCGCCGCCAGGCCCTGCTCGGTCGTCGGAAAGCTGCCGACGTCGAGCCGATATTGCTCGAGCGACTTCTCGAACGCCACGATCTGCGCGCGCGCCGTCTTGACCTCGGACTTGCCGATCTGCGAGAAGTATTTCGGCCCGACGTACGCGGCCAGCAGCCCGATGATGACCATCACCACGAGAAGTTCGAGCAGCGTGAAACCGCTATGTCGTTGACGGGTCATGGGCACGGGCCGGAGAACGGAGTGCTGCAGTCTGTGCCGTCAATGTGACGTGGCAGTGAAGTGTGTCGGCCTCGCGATGTGAACGTGAAGAAGATCGATGTCAGCGTGCGGCTGCGACCGGCATTCCAGCGGGACGCGACGCGTGGCGCGCGCGCTCCAGCGACATGTCCAGGCGATCGAACACCGCGCCCGTGGCGAAGTTGCGATGCGCGTAGTCGCGCGCGGCGACGCCGAGGCGCAGGCGCCGTTCCTCGTCGCCCGCGAGTTCGACGACGGCGTCGGCGATGCCTTGCGCGCACTCGGGCTCGGTGACGACGCCGCAGCCCTCGACCACCGTGGCGATCTCCGTTCCCGGCGCCGCCGCGGCGACCACCGGCCGGCCGCTGGCGAGCATGCCCCCGAGCTTGGACGGCATCACGAGATCGGCCGCGCCGCGCAGCTGCGGCAGCAGGTGCACGTCGGCCATGTTCAGGAGTTCGTTCAATCGGGACAGCGGCTGCAGGTCGAGGAAGCGGACGTTCGGGAGGTCTCGCGACGCGTCCTCCAGCGAGTTGCGAAGCTCGCCGTTGCCGCAGATCACGAACACGATGTCGCGGCGCGACGCGAGCAGGCGCGCGGCGTCGACGACGGCGGCCAGTCCCTGCTTGCGATTGAGCGTGCCGGAGAACAGGCAGACCATCTGCTGGTCGCCGATGGACAGCATGCGCCGCAGGCCCGGGGAGCGATCGCCCGGAACCACCTGGTCGATGTCGACCCAGTTGGGCAGCAGCTCGCGCCGCTCGACGCCCACGCCCTTGGAATCGAGTTGCCGCAGCATGCGGCGCGAGATCGTCGACACGCGATCGAACGCGCCCATCAGGCGCCGCTCGCCGGCGCGAACCAGCTTGCGGATGAAGGCGCCTTTGAGCAGGCCCAGTTCGAACGCCGCGTCCATCTCGAAGTCCTGCACGTGCAGCCACGCGGTGGCGCCGGAAAGCCGCGCGGTAAGCCAGCCGGCCGGCGCGGCGAACAGCGCCGGCGCGACGACGAACACCAGCGCGGGCCGGCCCGCCACCAGGCGCATCAGCACCGGAAAGCTGGACGCGGCGAAGCTCGCGAGATGCAGCAGGCGCGACAGGCCGCCGAGGCGCTTGGGCAGCCACACCGGGCAGCGCATCACCGTGAGTCCCGGCTTCGGCTGCTCGCGCGTGTACGCCTGGTTGGAGTAGCCGCGCGCCAGGTCCCACTTCGGGTAGTACGGCGGCGCGCACACCACCACCACCTCGTGCCCGCGCCGAACGAGCTCGTCGGCCATCTCGCCGGAGTACTTGCCGATCCCCGTGAGCTCGGGCGCGAAGTTCATGCTAAGCAGGATGATTTTCATGCTCGTCGCGCTCGCGGAAGATGTTTGTTCTTGGAGGGCCTCGCCGGCACATGCCGGGAACGGCCCGATGCGAATCAGTGTGGGCTCGCAAAGTGACCCGGCCATGTGACGCCGCATGGTCCGAAGGGGCCTGTCGACCGGGACGGACTACGGGAATACACCGGTCCGTCACACGCGCGAGTCACAGTCGCTGCTCCTCGAGCGCAACCCCGGACCGCCCGCATCCCATGAAAACCTCCCTTCGTCTTGCGGCGCTCGCCGCGCTCGCCCTGTGCCTGAGCGGTGCCAGCCTCGCCGCCGACGAGAGCGCGGCGATCCTGGCCCGGCTGAGGCAGCTGTACCCGACGCGCACCTTCACCAGCGTCGCGCCGGCGCAGGTCAAGGGACTCTACGAAGTGGTGATGGGCCGCAAGATCGCCTACACCGACCGCACGGGCCGCTATTTCATGTTCGGCTCGCTGGTGGACATGACGACCAACGACGACCTGACCGCGGCGCGGCAGGAGGTGCTGTCGCTGATCGACGTGCGCAGGCTGCCGCTGCAGGACGCCATCGTCCGCGTCAACGGCAAGGGCCGCCGGACGCTGTTCGTCTTCAGCGATCCGGACTGCCCCTACTGCCAGCGCCTGGAGCCGGAACTCGACAAGCTCGACGACGTCACGATCTACATCTTCCTGTTCCCGATCGAGTCGCTGCATTCCGACGCGGCGCGCAAGGCGCAATCGATCTGGTGCCAGGCCGACGAGAAGGGCCGGGCGCAGCTGTGGCACCGCGTCGTGACCCACGTCGAGACCATAGGTACGTCCGAGTGCGACAACCCGCTCAGGCGCAACCTGGCGCTCGGCGAATCGCTGGGCGTCGTGGGCACCCCCACGATCGTCGGCGCCGACGGCCGCTCGCTGCCCGGCATGGCGCCCGCCGCGGCCATCGAGGAGTGGCTCGCCCAGTCGAAGAAGGTGTCCCTCGCGCCGGCGGCGAACTAAGCCAGCAGGTACAGCGCCAGGTTCTGCGCCTTGGCATGGCGCTTGGCGATCGCGGCGGCGCTCGCCACGTCCTCCGGGCGCGGGTAGCGCTGCGGGGTCGCCTCGACGGCGCCGATGCACAGCGTGGTCAGCGGATGGAAGCGCATCACCCCGTGCCGATCCTCGGCGTGGATGCCGCCGGCCGCGAGCGCGTCGTCGTCGAACAGGCCGCGCGCGCGGCGGTTGAAGGTCTCGACGATCTGGTGGCAGCGCGATTCCCAGTCGTCGCTCTGGAACAGCACGATGAAGTCGTCGCCGCCGACGTGGCCCAGGAAGTCGCGTTGCGGGTCGCAGTGCGACGAGATGATGCGCGCGGCCAGCAGGATCATCTCGTCGCCGCGCCAGTAGCCGTACTGGTCGTTGAACGGCTTGAAGTGGTTCAGGTCGCCGTAGCACGCGTGGAACGACCTGCCGCTCGCGAGCAGGCGCTCGATGTGCACGGTGGTGGGGATGTTGCCGGGCAGGAAGGTGAGCGAGTTGGCGTGGCGGGCCGCCTCGATGCGGGTCTCGGTCACCGCGCGGACCAGCTGCTCGCCGGTGCCCAGCCCACGGTAGCGGCCGGCCTCCGTCAGCACGAAGCCTTCGGTGAGGTAGCGCTGGTCGCTCGAGGTGAGCACCGCCGTCAGGTCGTCCACCTTGGTATGGACGTCCAGCTGCAGCGGCGTCGCGTTGGCATGCATCAGGGCCGGCCGGCGCTCGTACAGCTCGCGGAAGTACGGCTTGGCATAGCTCAGCACGAAGTCATGGCGGTTGACGAGCGCGACCGGACGATCGCCGTCCACGATGGCCAGCGCATGCAGCTCCGGGTGGCGTTCGAACAGCGCCAGCGCCTCGCCGTGCGTGCCGGCCAGGGACAGCGACGGCGCCGGGATCAGCAGCCGTTCCGCCGTGACGCTGCCGTAGCCCACGCGCTGGCGCTCGGGAAACACCGCGATCTCGCGCGCATGCAGCACCTCGTGCGCCTGGCGCAGTGGCGCCACGACCGGCAGCGGCGCGGGCCGGCCGAGATACCAGCCCTGGGCGAAGCGGATGCCGAGGTCGCGCACGACCCGCAGCTCGTCGGCGGTCTCCACCCCCTCGGCCACCAGGCTGGAGCCGAAGGTGTCGGCGATCTGCAGCAGCGCGCGCATCGTCTGCAGCTTGTCGCCGCTGGTGGCCAGGTCGTGCGTGAAGTACTTGTCGATCTTGACGATCTCGGGCTTGAGTTCCGACCACAGGCGCAGGCTGGAGCGGCCGTCGCCGAAGTCGTCGAGCGCCACGGAGATGCCGTGGCGCCGCAGCACGGCGGTGGCGGACTTCAGCATCTCCACGTCGCGCACATGCTCGTGCTCGGTCAGCTCGATGACGATGGAGGCGGTGGCGACGCCCAGCGAGCGGATCAGCTCGAGCGTCTGCTGCAGGCCGCGCAGGCCGATCGCGGCAAGCAAGGCGCTGGCGCTGAGGTTGATGAACAGCTTGCCGGCGACGGATCGCGTCGCCCACCGCTCCAGGGCGACGCGCACGCATTCGATCTCGAGCTCGATGCTGATCTCCTCGGCGCGCGCCGCGGCGAACAGCGCATCCGGATTGGCCCAGTGGCAGCCCGCCGGCGTCCGCACCAGGGCCTCGTGGCCGTAGACCGCGGCGCCGTCGAGGGAGACGATGGGCTGGAAGTGCACCTCCAGCACCCGCCGGGCGATCAGTTCCCGCACGGACGGCTCCCGCAGGCGTCGCGGCGGACCGACGACGGCGACTTCATTCATGGCGATCATGTGGAAGGCTCCTCGAGGTCGTCGCGGTCGGAGAGTCGGAACACGCCCACCAGGCCGTGCATCTGGTCCGCCTGGTCGCGCAGCGATTCGGCGGCGGCCGCGGATTGCTCGACCAGCGCGGCGTTCTGCTGGGTCAGGCCGTCGAGGCGCTCGATGGCGCCGCGCATGCGGCCGATCTGCTCGACCTGCACGCCCGCGCCCGCCGTGACGTCGCCCATGCGGCGCGTCGCCTCGCCGATGCGCGCGACGATGTCCTGCATCGCGCCGCCGGCCTCGGTGGCGAGGCGGCTGCCATCGGTGATGCGCTCCACCGAGGTCTGGATCAGCGCCTTGATCTCGCGCGCGGCCTGCGCCGAGCGCTGCGCGAGCGAGCGGACCTCGCTGGCCACCACCGCGAATCCGCGCCCGTGCTCGCCGGCGCGCGCCGCCTCGACGGCGGCGTTGAGCGCGAGGATGTTGGTCTGGAACGCGATGCCGTCGATGACGCCCGTGATCTCGGCGATGCGCCGCGAGCTGCCTTCGATGCCCTGCATCGTGGCGACCACGCGCGTGACCACGTCGCCGCCCTGCAGCGCCGCGCTCGAGGCCTGCTGGACGAAGTCGTTGGCCGCGCGCGCCGAGTCGGCGCCGCCGCGCGCGGACGACGCGAAGCGATCCATGTCGCTGGCGGTGGACTGCAGGTCGGCCGCCGTGCTTTCGGTGCGCTCGCTGAGATCGTGGTTGCCGCTGGCGATCTCGGCCGCCGCATGCGTGATGCGCGAGGCGGTCGAGTGGATCTGGGCGACGAGGTCGCGCAGCCGCTGCTGCATCAACGCGATCGCCGACAGCACGCGCCCGAGTTCGTCGCCGCGATCGGCCGGCACCGCGCGCGTCAGGTCGCCGGCGGAGATCCGTTCGGTGGCGTCCACCACGCGCAGCACCGCGCGCAGGATGTTCGACACCGTGCGCCACAGGACGAAGCCGACGCCCAGCAGGCCGAGCGCCACGGCGGCCAGCACGCCCAGGGCGCGCAGGCGAAGCGCGTCGCTGCGCTCCCGCAACTCCTGCTCCACGCTGTCGAAGGCCCGTTGCGACAGCTGCATCTGCAACTGCGTCGCCTCGTCGAGCGCCTGGCTCATCTTGGCCAGCGGGTAGTTGACGTCGAGCGCGGCGGCGGCCAGCGTGCCGTCCACCATCTCGCGCTGCGTCTTGAGCTGGGCCAGCACGGGGGCGAACTGCGCCGCGAGCCGCGGGTTGTCCCGGCCCGCCTCGGCGAGATCGGTGCGAAGCGCCTCCGCCTGCAGGTGGTACCGCGTCGACGCCGCGGAGACCAGCGCGATGTCGTCGATGGCGATCGCGGCGGCGATCGAGCTCAGCTCCGACAGGGCGCTGCTGACGCGCGGCGCGCTGTGCAGCCCGGCATGGATGAGGTAGTGCGCCGACGCCTGCGGGTCGAGCTCGAGGCCGGCGTCGTTGGACAGCGATTCGATCGCGCCGAAGGCCTCCGCCTCCATGGCCTGCTCGCGGATCACGAGCTGCGCCGGCACGAGTTCCTTGCGCGCGGCGGCGGCGGACAGGTCGTCGAACGCGTGCCTGATGCGCTCGACGGCGGCGAGCTGGCGCGGGGACGCCCCGTCCGCCGCGAGGGCCCCCTGCAGGGACGCCATCGCGCGTGCGAAGTCGAGAGCGGCCGTCTTGCGGGCCTCCTCGGCCTCGGGCTTGACGCGCGCCGCCGCCACCAGCACCGCATGCCGCGACATGGCCGAGATCACGGACTGCCAGCCGCGCTGGCTGGCCAGCGAGGCGGACTCCCGGTGCGCGTCGGAATAGTCGGACAGGAAGCGGACGGCCAGCAGGGTCGTCGGCAGCACGGCGAGCGCGGTGCAGAGGCCCGCCACGATGATCAGTCTGGAACGCACCGACAGGGCGCGATGGTCGAAACGAGAAGGCATGGGCTGTCGAATGGAGCGAGGTGCAGGAAGCTGCCCCCATCGCCGCAAGTATCGGCAGCCACCCCGCCGCCTGGATTGTGAAGACCCATGGGTTTGTGCGTTTGTTGCGCCGCACAACGTCATAGTTCCGTCACATTTCGAACCCGTTCGATGCGGGGCGAGGAAGGCCCCCGCGGCCTTCCTCATGCGCACGGTCAGGCCGTCGCCGGATCGCTCACCCGCGGCTTGCCGTTCTCCACGCGGCCGGCCAGCCGGCGCAGGAAGGCCGGGCTGGCGTCGCAGGTCACCGACAGGTCGTACCAGCCGACGCTGTCGGCGACCGACCAGCGCTCCTCCACGCTCTCGCCCGCCGCCAGGTGGACGTGGCGCGCCGGCGCGTGCGAGTAGGCGTTGGCCGCGAGCGTGAGCCGCACCGGCGTCGTCCCGTCGTTGGACAGGCGCAGGCGCACCGCCTCTCCGCCGAAGCCGTCGTGTTCGGCATGCACTTCCGGCGCGACGGCCGCCTTCGAATCGCCGCTGAAGCGCCGATGGAAGGCGCCCGGGCCGGTGACGACGAAGTCATAGAGCCCGTTGGCCGGCACCGTGGTCCAGGCATCGTGCAGGCGCTTGCCGGCCTCCACGGTGTAGGTGCGCGGGGCGTCCGCGCTGCCGGCCACGCTCACGCGGAACACCGCGCCCGCCGTGCCGCGGTTGACGAAGTCGATGGCGTACGTCCGGTGCACGGCATCGAGGCGGCCGCGCGCGACCAGGTCGTAGGGCAGCGCGCGCGACCACTTCACCCCGGGCTCCTGCGCCGGCATGGCCTGCACCGACGGCGGGATCGGGACGTAGCTGGCGTGGCGCAGCGCGTCGGGCGGCACGTAGCCCGTCGTGGACGGCAGCGCGGGAACCGCCTCGTTGGGATTGGCGAAGTTGAAGGCCGACACCAGGTCGCCGCACACGGCGCGGCGCCACGGCGTGATGTTGCTCTCCGCCAGTCCGCCGTGGCCGGCGCCGAAGCGCTGCTCGATGAAGCGGATCAGCGAGGTGTGGTCGAACACCTCCGAGCAGACCCAGCCGCCGCGCGTCCACGGCGACACCACGATCATCGGCACGCGCTGGCCCAGCCCGTACGGGCCGGCCGGGTAGCTTGCGCTGCCGGCGAAGAAGTCGTTGGTCACCGCCACGGTGGACTGGCCCTGCGCGGGTGTCTGCGCCGGCGTCGGCGGCACCACGTGGTCGAAGAAGCCGTCGTTCTCGTCGTAGGTGACGAACAGCGCCGTCTGGCTCCACAGGTCCTCGTTCGACGTCAGGATCTCCAGCACCTGCGACGTGTACCAGGCGCCGTAGTTGGGCGCCCAGTTCGGATGCTCGCTGAACGCCTCCGGCGCCACGATCCACGACACCTGCGGCAGCGTGCCCGCGGCCACGTCGGCCTTCAGGAGGTCGAAGAAGGTCTGTGCGGGATCGGCGGCCACGTTGGTGCCGATGCGCGCGCCCTGGTACAGCGGCGAGCCGGGCAGCGCGTTCTGGTACTGGTGGAAGTACAGCAGCGAGTTGTCGCCGTAGTTGCCGATGTACGGGTTGCTGGTCCAGCCCCAGTAGCCGTCGGCGGTCAGGCCGGTTCCCACGTCCTGGTAGACCTTCCAGCTGACGCCCGCGGCCTGCAGCTTCTCGGGGAAGGTCGACCAGCCGTAGCCCGCCTCGGCGTTGTCCACGACCGGGCCGCCGCCCGAGCCGTCGTTGCCGACCCAGCCCGTCCACATGTGGTACCGGTTCGGGTCGGTGGGGCCCAGCAGCGCGCAGTGGTACGCGTCGCACAGCGTGAACGCGTCGGCCAGCGCGTAGTGGAACGGGATGTCCTGGCGCGTGAAGTAGGCCATCGTGTTGGTGCCCTTGGCCGCCACCCACTGGTCGTAGCGGCCGCCGTTCCAGGCCTGGTGCGTCGTCGACCAGTCGTGCGGCGTGCCGTCAAGGAACTGCAGGCCCAGGTTGGGCGCGTCCGGATGGAACGGCAGCAGCTCGCCGCCGTTGTTCGGCTGGTGCCAGACCGTCTTGCCGTTGGGCAGCGTCGCGGGACGCGGATCGCCGAAGCCGCGCACGCCCTTCATGCTGCCGAAGTAGTGGTCGAAGGAACGGTTCTCCTGCATCAGGATCACGATGTGCTTGACGTCCTTCAGCGTGCCCGTGTCGCGCCGCGCGGGAATCGCCAGCGCCTTCTGGATGAGGCCGGGCATGGCGTTGGCGCCGGCCGCGCCGGCCATGGCCGCGAGGCGGAGGAAGTCGCGCCGGTTCGAATTCGTCGTCATGGATGCTCCTGATGCGTTGGGAGGGGCGGGAAAGCCGAACGCGAGGCTAGGAAGGCGCAATGTCAGTGCGGTGACACGCTCCCCCACCCCCTAGGCTGGCCTTGCGCCAACCTGTCCGACCACGGCGCGCCACGCCCGCGCGACACGGATTCGTCACACGGGCTCCAGATGATCGGGAATGGTCGACAGCAGCGCGGCATCACGCCACGGGCCATCCACCTCCTAACGACAATCCTGGAGCCAGACAGCCATGAAGAAACTCGTTCTCGCGACATGCATCGCCGCCTTTTTCGCAGCGGGGGCCGCGCAGGCCGGCCAGGGCCGCGTGCCCGAAGGCATCCCCTCGCTCGACCACGTGTTCGTGATCATGATGGAGAACCACGCCTACGCGCAGGTCGCCGGCAACCCGCAGGCGCCGTTCATCAACGCGCTGATGGCCAAGGCCAACGTCGCGAAGAACTACTACGCGATCGCGCATCCGAGCCTCACGAACTACCTCGAGGTCGTCGGCGGCTCCAACTTCAACAACCTGTCCGACCAGTACCCCGACTGGCACAACACGGCCTGCCTCCCCAACATCGCCCCGGGCCGCGCGACCAACACCGACAGCCCGAGCACGGGCCTGCTGTGCCCGATCGGCGGCGCCCGCGGCACCGATGCGCCCACGCCCGCGCTGGACCTCACGATGAACGAGACGTCCGCGCCGCCGCTGACCAACATCGACGGCACGAGGTCCATCGCCGCGAGCACCAACATCGACGGCATCACCATCGCCGACCAGCTCGTGCGCGCCGGCAAGTCGTGGAAGAGCTACCAGGAAGGCCTGCCCCTGGGCGGCGCCGACGGCGTCAACGTGAGCGACGGCTTCTACAGCGTCGGTGGCAAGAACGCCGCCGGCGTGTCCGTCACCAGCGACTTCGCCGCGCTGTCCACGGCGGGCAACCCGGTGAGCGCCGCCAACGTCGTCTACCTGTACGCCGTCAAGCACAACCCGTTCGCGTACTTCGCGTCCGTGCAGGAGGGGCGCGACCCCGAGCTGAGCCTGCGCCGCGTCGCCTCGTTCGACGGCGAGCACGGCCTGTACGCCGACCTGAAGGCGGGCAGCGTGCCCAACTTCGCGTTCATCGCGCCGAACCAGTGCGAGGACATGCACGGCCGCGGCAACGGCACCGCGTTCTGCAACTACGACGCGGACGACAACGGCACGCAGACCGGCCTGAACCCGTCGCTGATCCTGCAGGGCGACCTCGCCGTGCAGCGCATCGTCACCGCGATCAAGGCCTCGCGCGTGTGGGCCGAGAAGCGCAGCGCCATCGTCGTGCTGTGGGACGAGAACGACTACAGCACCCACACGTCCAACCAGGTGGTGACCATCGTCGACACGAACTACGGCCAGCACCGCGTCGCGAGCACGAAGTACTACGACCACTACTCGCTGACGAAGACGCTGGACGCCGCCTTCAACCTGCCCTGCCTCAACCACGCCTGCGACAGCGGCGTGGAAGTGATGTCCGACCTGTTCAAGTGACGCCTCGAACGGAAAGCGGTTCCGCCCGATGAGTCGGGCGAGCCTCGCCCTGGCCTCGGCGCTGCTCGCCGCGTCCGCGCAAGCGGTCGCGGCGAGCGCCGTCGTGGCGCCCGCGTTCGATCCGCGCAGCACCGCCGCCGCGCCCTGCGGCGTCGGCGTGCCGGAGCCCGGCCACGAGATGCCCGAGCTGCTGGCCGAGCGGAACGGCGCCACGCTCACGGTGCGCCAGGACGGCGGCCGCCTCTGCTACGTGGCGGGCGGCGTCGCGGACGCGCCGGTGATCCGCACGCGGCAGGGCGCCGAGCTCGTGCTGACGCTGCGCAACGAGATCGTCGACCCGGCCGCGATCGAGGCCGTGATGACGCCCGGCACGCTCAAGACCGCCAACGCCGCGGTGCCCGCAGCAGCGGGCTACTACAAGGTGATGCCCGGCATGCATCACCCCGCCACGGGCGCCACCAACCTGCACGTGCACGGCTTCGCGGTGCCGCCCGTGGCGCCGCAGGACGACGTGATGACCGTCTGCACCGATCCGGTGGTCGGCCCGGCCACCTGCGGCCGGCGCGAATTCACGTACCGCTACCGGATCCCCGCGGCCATGCCCGAGGGCCTCTACTGGTACCACCCGCACGTGCACGGAGAGGTGCAGGCGCAGATGCTCATGGGGCTGACCGGCGCCATCGTCGTCGAGGGCCCGGAACACGACGCGCGCCGCGCCGCGGGCGTCGTCGAGCGCGTGCTGGTGGTGCGCCAGACGCAGGACCAGGACGCCGGCAAGACGCCCGCCGCGTCCATGACCGCCGCGCCCGCGGGGCCGCCATCGCCGGCGCACGGCCGGGCCGTCGCCGACGCGGTGGACACCGTGCACGAGCTGCTGTGCACCTCCAACGCCGGCATCGACCAGATCAGCCTGAACGGGACGCCCGTGCCTGTGGGGGACGCGCCGGACGCCGCACTGGCGCGCGTGGAGATCGGCGCCGGCACGCGGCAATTCTGGCAACTGCTGAACGCGGCCACCGACGCCTTCCTGAGCCTGTCGCTGGTGGACGAGCAGGGCCGCGCGTTGCCGCTGCAGGTGGTGGCGCGCGACGGCAGCCCGTTGTCGGACGATGCGGGGCATCGCCTGCGGCCGCCGCCCACGACCGAGGCCCAGGCCGTGCCGCCTGGTGGACGCCTCGAGTTCTGGGTGGCCGCCCCGCCGCCCGGCACGAAGGCCTGGCTGGTGACGCATGCGATCGACACGGGCTGCGCCGGGGATCGCCTGCCCGAACGCCGGCTGGCGCTGGTGGTCGCCGGCGATCCGGCGAGCACGGCGGCCGCCGCGATCCCGGCGCCGGCGCCATCGCCCGCCGCGGCGCCCAGCGTGTTCTCCGGCGTCCTGTCGCGCAAGGTGGATCGCCGCCGCGTGATCGCGATGGCCGAGTACCCGCGGCCCGGCACCGCCGACCAGACCGACTTCTACATCTTCGAGCGCAAGCCCGGCGCCGTCCTGCGCGCCTACATGATGGGCGACGGGCCCGCGATCGTCGCGAAGGCCGGCACCACCGAGGAATGGGTCATCGAGAACTGGACGAACGAGCTGCACACCTTCCACATCCACCAGCTGCATTTCCGCGTGCTGGAGGTCGACGGCAAGCCGTCCGCCGCCCCCGAGCTGCTGGACGTCGTGGAGGTGCCGTACGCGACCGCCACGGGCTTCCACAGCAAGGAAGGCCCGGTGCGCCCGGGCCGCGTGCGCATCCGCATGAGCTTCCCGGCCGAACTGGCGGGCGACATTCCCTTCCATTGCCACCTGGTCGATCACGAGGACAACGGGATGATGGCCGTGCTGCGCGTGGTCGGGCCCGGCGGGCCGCCGGCGGTCGACCGGCGTCCGTCGCGCTAGCCGGTGCCGGCGACGAGACCGGCTTGCGTTCACGGCCGATGGGCGTACGCTTGCCACCCGGCCGGCCGGCCACAACGCTGAGAAATGGAGACACTCATGAGCACCCATCGCATCGCCGTCATCGTGGGCAGCCTTCGCCGCGACTCCCTCAATCGCCAACTGGCGAACGGGCTGGCCAAGCTGGCTCCCGCGGACTTCGCGTTCACGCAGGTCGAGATCGGCGACCTCCCCCTCTATGACCAGGACGACGACGCCAACCAGTCGGCGCCGGTGAAGCGCCTGAAGGCCGAGATCAAGGCGGCCTCCGGGCTGCTGTTCGTGACGCCCGAGTACAACCGCTCGATGCCCGGCGTGCTGAAGAATGCGATCGACCAGGCTTCGCGCCCCTATGGTCAGAGCGCGTGGGCGGGCAAGCCGGCCGGGGTGATCGGCATCTCCGTCGGCGTCGTCGGCACGGCGCTCGCGCAGCAACACCTTCGAAACGTGCTGGCCTACCTCGACGTCCCCGTGCTGGGCCAGCCCGAGGCGTTCATCCACGCCCATGCGGGCCTGTTCGAGGCGGACGGCAGCATCAGCGCCGCCAGCAAGGCCTTCCTGCAAGGCTGGATGGACAAGTACGTGGCGTGGGTGAAATCGCACGCCGGCTGACGCGCGCCAACGCGAGCGCGACGAAGGGCTGCGGCCAGCCTGGCCCCGGCTGCCGCGCCTGGCCACGTTGACACCGTCGAGCCAAGGGAACACGATCAGGCACACGCTTCGCGGTTCCGAAGCACGGGCTCGCAGTCGAGCGTCGCACTGCCTTCCGAAAGGGGATCCGCCTTGAAGGTCGCGTTGATCGGAGTGACGGGACGAGTGGGATCCCGGCTGCTGGCGGAACTGCTGGCCCGCGGCCACGTGGTCACGGGGATCGCGCACACGGCGGCCCCCATCGAGGCGACGCCGTCGTTGTCGATCGAGATCGCCGACGCGCGCGACGCCGACGCGCTCGCTCCGGTCCTCGCCGGCCATGACGCGGTCATCAGCGCGGCGCGTTTCGTCTCGTCCGATGCCGATGCGCTGATCGCCGCGTCGAAGCGGGCGCATGTGCCGCGGCTGCTGGCGGTGGGCGGCGCGGGCAGCCTCGAGACGGCGCCCGGCCGGGCCCTGCTGGATTCGCCGGGCTTTCCGGAGGCCTACCGCGAGGAAGCGGAGGCCGGGCGCAGGTTCCTCGCCACCCTGCGCGCCGAGAAGACGCTTGACTGGACCTTCCTGTCGCCCTCGGCGGAATTCGTCCCGGGCTTCCGCACCGGGCATTTCAGGCTCGGAACGGACACCCTGCTGGTCGACGCCCACGGGCGCAGCTGGATCTCGATGGAAGACTTCGCGGTGGCCTTCGTCGACGAGCTGGAGCGGCCGGGACACGGTCGAGCGCGCTTCACGGTGGGCTACTGATGCAGGCCCCAGGCCTTCCCGGTCAGCGACTGGACGCCGTCGCCGAGGTGGTACTGGACGATCGCGTCAGTAGCAGAGCATCAGCTGGTAGCGGACGCTGAACTCGCAGGTGACGCGCCTGGGCGAGGCCGGTGCGCTGGCGGACGGGCCCGCGGCGGCGGCCCTTCGGCGCGCCGCGGGCGCTGGCGCCGAGGGCCGCGAAGACGGCGCGACCGCGGCGATCGCGTCGGGCGGCTCCTCGCGCCGGCGCTCCGGCTCGCTTGCCTCATCGGCCAGGAAATCGATCCGGCCCACCGAGAAGTCGACGCCGCCGGCCGGTTCGTCGTTCGCCGTCACCTCCACGCGCTGGACGGCGTGGAGCGCCTGCCCGATGGACGGCGCGCCCGTGCCGCACCAGCCCGGCGATTGGAAGGCCGACAGCGGCATCAGGTAGTCGGCGGGCGCCGCCGTCACCATCTGCACGGCCACCGGATAGCAGCCCGCGTTGCCGATCTCACGGTCGCTGCCCTTGATGCGCACGCGCAGCGGCCGCGCCACCGCGGAGGCGAGCCGGATCCTCAGGACGCGGGCCGCGCTCATGTCCGCGCCCGCCTCGACGCCGTCGGGCGCGATCTCGGCGCCCAGCGTCGACCAGCGGCTGCCGCGATCCAGGCCCAGCCGGCCGTCGACCCGCAGCATCCCGTCGTCCACGGACAGCGACTGCAGGGTCGCGTCGCCGGGTACCTCCGACGCGACGATGGCGCGCACGGACGCGAGGCTGGCGGGGTCGTCGAAGCGGACCCAGGCCTCGAGGCCCTGCCCCGGCCTGGCGAGCAGGCCGGGCGACGCGATCGCGCAGGCGACCATCGCCGGAAGGAACGGCCGCAGGCGCATGCGCACGGCTATCAGGGCAGCGCGCGGATCACGCCGACCTTGAAGTCGACCTGGCGTCGGTGGCCCGGCATCACGACGGCGTCGGCCACCTCCACCGCGGTCAACGTGGCGGCCGCGGCCGCGCCGGCGGGCGCGTCCGCGCCGCAGAAGGACTCCGGCGTGAACGAGGCGATGGGGACGGCGTATTCCTTCAGCTCCGGATCGACGCGCACCATCGCGACGGGATAGCAGCCGCTATTGCGCAACGCGGTGTTCGGGCCGACGAGCCGCACGCGCAGCGCGCCCGAGGTCGCCGACGAGAGAGAGATCGCGAGCGTGTGGGCCGACCCCGCGTCGAGCGCGCGGCCGCCGCGCTGCAGCGAGGTCGAGAGCGCGATGCCGCCCCAGGTGCTGCCGTGGCGCGGCTCGATCACGCCGGTGGCCCGTGCCACGCCGCTCGAGAACGAGACGGGATCGATCGCGACGTCGCCCGGCTTCTCGGTGAACATGAATCCGTCGACAACCCCGCCCTCGGCGGTGCGCCCGTCGGCCAGCGGCGTCGCCAGCGTGCGGGCGGCCGGGCTCACCGCCGCGTCGGCGCCGGCCGGCGCGCGCAGGCCGCCGCACGCGGACAGGGCCAGCGCGGTCGCGCAGAGGATGAAGGCTGCCGGCATCGCGCGGGCGCGCTTCGGCCTGTTCGTGGTTCTCATCGTTGTCTCCGTTGTCGTTATCGTGCGGAAATTCTAGGAACGCGGGCGCGCCCCGATCTGCCCCGGATTGCGACGGGCCTGACGGATCTTGCGATCTTGTCCGTACCGCTGCATGCCTCGCCGGACACGACGTCTTTGATACCGCACGGGGTATTAATCCCGCTGCCACAGCGTCGGAACCACCGGTTCCGCGGCGGCTCTTCGCGGCTCTCACCTACAATCGCGCCGCTCCGGCATTCGCCGGCGCATCGTCACTCCAGTAGAAGAGAACTCATGGCAACTGCTAAGAAGACCCCCGCTCCCGTCGTCAAGAAGGCCGTCAAGGCCGCTGCGCCGGCCAAGACCACCAAGGCGAAGGCCGCTCCGGCCAAGGCCGTGAAGGCAGCCCCGGCGAAGGCCGTGAAGGCCGCTCCCGCCAAGGCCGTGAAGGCCGCCGCCCCCGCGCTGAAGCCGCTGAAGACGGCGTTCAACAAGTCCAGCCTCGCCGCCCACGTCGCCGAGCAATCGGGCGTCGACGCGAAGTCGGTCAAGTCCGTGCTGACCGCCCTCGAAGGCGCGATCCTGATGTCGGTCAACAAGAAGGGCCTCGGCTCCTTCACGCTGCCGGGCCTGCTCAAGGTCGTCGTGCACAACGTGCCGGCCAAGAAGAAGCGCATGGGCAAGGACCCGTTCACCGGCGTCGAGCGCATGTTCGCTGCCAAGCCCGCGACCGTGAAGATCAAGACGCGCGCGCTGAAGAAGCTGAAGGACGCCGCGCTGTAAGGCGTCGCTTCCGGGCGGGCGCGTTGCCCGCCCCAAATGCAAAGAGCCGCGACATGCGGCTCTTTTTCGTTGGGCGGGCGCGCGGCTCAGCGCTTCTGGTCGCCGAACATCCCGTCGATGCTGATGAACTCGGTCAGGCTGTCGGAGAAGTCCTTCAGCGCGCCAGGGGCCATCGCGGCCGCCAGCTTCTCGGTGCGCGCGTCGGGCTGCGAATGCCCGGCATGGGTATGGCGATCGCCGTGGCGGCGGCGCAGCACCTGTTCGACGCGGCGGCGCAGCAGCACCAGGCCCGGGCCGTAGCCGTCGAGGTCGAACGCGTCCAGCGCCTGGGCGGCGTGGCGCAGCACGGCGGCGGGCACGTCGTCGATGCCGTGCTCGCCGTTCTTCATCATGGCGCGCTCCAGCAGGGCGAGCGACGGCAGGCGCGGGTGGCGGCCGACCTCGCCGCCCAGCATCGCGCGCAGGTTGGCGCAGACCTCGGAGACCTCGGCGGCCGTCATCGAGGGCAGTTCGCCCCGGCTCTTGCGGCGCGGCGCCGCATCGCCCGCGGTGCGGACGCCGGCCTTGCGCTGCGGCGGCCCGAGAACGAAATGCCAGTCGTAGCCGCGGCGCTCGAGCCGGATCGGCTGCGTCAACAGGCTGCGGAGGCGCAGGAAGACGCCACCGGCGGACGGCGGAGGAGAAGACTTGCTCGTAGCCATGCGGGAGGGGAGCATGCTGAGGCTGGTGGTGTGCGGTGTCATGCAGGCCGATTGCAACGATACAACATCAAGGGAGGCGTCGGGGCGGGAGGACCGCCTTCCTCGATTCATCGTCATTCTCGCGGTCCCGTGAACCCGCGAGAGGTATGAAATTGCAAGGCATCGTTACGGCCGAGCGGGCGCGGGGGCCAGCGGCTCGGCGTGCAGCACCTCCTTGACGCCGCCGGCCTGCAGCTGGCGCACGCTCTTGTCGCCGGCGGGGGCGTCGGTCACGAGCACGTCCACCGCGCTGGTCGCGCAGATCTGCATGCGGCTGGTCTGCCCCAGCTTGCTGCGGTCGGCCAGCACCATGCGCCGGCGCGCGTGCTCCAGCATCGCCCGCGCGACCGCGGCCTCGTGCCACAGGTAGTCCATCGCGCCGGCGCGGGCGTCGATGCCCACCGGGGAGACGATGGCCAGGTCCAGGTGGTAGCGGCCGATCTCGGCCACCGTCTGGTCGCCGTAGGTGGCCGGCAGCTCCTGCGCGATGCGCCCGCCCAGCAGCACCACGTCGAGCCGGGCGTTGCCGGCCAGGTCGGAGGCGATGCGCACCGAGTTCGTGATGATCTGGATGTCCTGGCGCGCCAGCAGCGCCTGCGCCAGCGCCTGGGTGGTGGAGCCGGCGTCGATGAAGCACGACATGCCGGCCTCGATCAGCGTGGCCGCGGTGCGCGCGATGGCGCGCTTCTCGAGGCGGTGCAGCACCTCGCGCTCGCCGTAGCTCGGCTCGATGGGCACGCTCTGGGGAATCGCACCGCCGTGCACCCGGCTCAGCTTGCCGGACAGCTCCAGCTCGATCAGGTCGCGCCGGATGGTCTCCTTGGAGACGCCCAGCTCGGCGGAAAAGGTCTCGGTCGTCAGGCGCTGCCGTTCGTTGAGCAGCGCAACGATTCGGGAGTGTCTCTCATGGGCCCACATGGATCTCAAGTCTCCTGGCGCTCGACGTCTCGTCACTGTTTGCGTGGATCATCCGCAGGATTCCCCACGAAAACCAGCACGCAAGATGCCTTGCGACTGTGACAGGACGTGGACTTCCCTGCGTTGCACTTGGGTTTCTGTTGTTTTCTGTTGGATTTAGTTGTTTTGTCATCAACCGTCGAGATAGTGGCGAGGTCGCGCTGCCGAGCAGCGCCCGGATTTCCACCATCACGAAGGTTCCCCATGGCTCGCATCCACACCCTTTCCGCGCTGGCGACCGCCGCCGCGCTCGCCTGCGCCGCCACGGCCCAGGCCCAGACCGTGGCCGCCGTCACGGCCCCCGCCGCCGCGGCCTCCGCGGCGGGCGACACCCAGACCGTCACCATCGCCCAGGGCCGCGGGCAGGTGCGTTCGGTCCAGGGCCTGGACGCCAAGGAGTTCACCGAGGCGCCCGCCGGCACCAGCCCGCTGGTGACCGTGTCGCGCCTGCCGGGCGTGAACTTCCAGTCGGCCGACCCGCTGGGCAACTACGAATGGTCGGCGCGCTTCACGGTGCGCTCGTTCTCGCAGAACCAGCTGGGCTTCACGCTGGACAACGTGCCGCTGGGCGACATGTCGTACGGCAACTTCAACGGCCTGCACATCAGCCGCGCGATCTCGTCCGAGAACGTCGGCCGCGCGTCCCTGTCGCAAGGCTCGGGCTCGCTGGACACCGCCTCGTCCAGCAACCTCGGCGGCACGATCCAGTTCTACTCGCGCGCGCCCGAGGACAAGTTCGGCCTCGACGTCCGCGAGACCCTGGGCAGCGACGCCGAGCACCGCAGCTACGCCCGCGTGGACACCGGCGACTCCGTCATCGGCCGCATCTCGCTGAGCTTCACCAGCCAGGACGCCGAGAAGTGGAAGGGCGAGGGCCACCAGCGCCAGCAGCAGTTCAACCTGGGCTACCTCAACACCTGGGGCCAGAACCGCCTGAGCGCGTTCGTGAACACGTCGCAGCGCCGCGAGATCGACTACCAGGACATGTCCAAGGAGATGATCGGCCGCCTGGGCTACAAGTGGGACAACTTCTTCCCCAACACGGCCGCCGCCGTCAACGCCGCCAACACGCTGTGCGGCAACAACGGCACCACCTACGTGACGCAGTGCGACGACGCGTACTACGCCGGCTCGGGCCTGCGCGACGACACGCTGATGGGCACCACGTTCGAGACGCGCGTCTGGGACAAGCTGCACATGGCGCTCACCGCCTACCAGCACACCAACAAGGGCGAAGGCCTCTGGTACACGCCGTACGTGCCGTCGCCCAGCGGCGTGAACGTGTCGGTGCGCACCACCGAATACAACATCGACCGCACCGGCGAGATCGCCAACTTCGACGTCGAGGCCTTCAGCAACAACACGATCAAGTTCGGCCTCTGGCACGAGGACAACGACTTCGACCAGGCGCGCCGCTTCTACGCCGTCGCCTCGGCCACGTCGTTCCCGTCGCCGTACGACTTCCTCAGCAACCCGTTCGCCACGCAGTGGCAGTACGCGTTCAAGACGACGACCAACCAGTACTGGCTGTCCGACGACTGGGACGTCACCGACGCGCTGACCCTCACCGCCGGCTTCAAGGGCCTGCGCGTGACCACCGACGGCAACGCCCTGGTCGGCGCCGCCACGATGCCCTCGGGCACGGTGCAGTCCAAGAAGAACTTCCTGCCGCAGGTCGGTGCGAACTTCAAGCTGTCGAACACCGACGAACTGTTCGCCTCGTACTCGAAGAACATGCGCGCGTTCCAGGGCGCGGCCACCGGCACCACGCCGTTCGCCACCACGCTCGCCGGCTTCGCGGCGATCAAGAACTCGCTCAAGCCCGAGACCTCCGACGACTTCGAGGCCGGCTGGCGCACCCACCACGCGCTGTACGAAGCGACGCTGGCGGCCTACCTCGTCAACTTCCACGACCGTCTGCTGGCCGTGCAGCAAGGCGCCGGCATCGTGGGCAACCCGGTCGTGCTGTCCAACGTCGGCGGCGTGCGCTCGTACGGCCTGGAGGCCTCGCTGTCGTTCCGCCTGCAGCCGGGCCTGACCTGGACCAACAGCCTCAGCGAGAGCCGCTCCACCTACCAGGACGACGTCGTCAGCAACAACCTGCCGATCAACACCAAGGGCAAGCACGTGGTCGACGCGCCCGACACGATGCTGAAGTCCATCCTCGGCTACGACAACGGCAGCCTGTTCGGCGACCTGGGCGCGGACTTCATGTCCACGCGCTACTACAGCTACACCAACGACGCGTCGGTGCCGTCGCGCCTGCTGATGAACGCCAGCGCCGGCTACCGCTTCCCGTCCTTCGCGATGGTCAAGCAGAGCAGCGTGCAGCTGAACGTCACCAACCTGACGAACCGCCGCTACATTTCCACGCTCGGCTCCAACGGCTTCGTCAACAGCGACCCGAACGGCACGGCGCAGACGCTGCTGCCGGGCGCGCCGCGCGAGTGGACGCTGACGTTCGCCGCGAAGTTCTGAGCGTTCGCCATCGCTCCGGCGCGCAGTCTGCAAAGGCTGCGCGCCTTGTGCATTCCAGCCTGAAAGGAAACGTCCCATGATCAATCGACGCCACGCCACCGCCCTGCTCGCCGCGGCCGCCCTGCCCGTTCGCGCGCAAGGCCCGCAGCCCGCGCTGAAGGACCTGGAGCGCCTCGCGCGCGCCGAGGGCAAGCTGGCCAGCGTGGGCATGCCCGACGACTGGGCCAACTGGCGCGGCACCTGGGCCGACCTGGGCAAGCTCTACGGCATCGCCCACGTCGACTCCGACATGAGCAGCGCCGAGGAGATCGCCAAGATCGAGGCCGAGAAGGCCAATGCCAGCGTCGACATCGGCGACGTCGGCTTCGAGTTCGGCGCCATCGCCAAGGCGCGCGGCGTCACGCAACCGTACAAGCCCAGCACCTGGGCGCAGGTGCCCGACTGGGCCAAGGACGCCGACGGCCACTGGGCCCTGGCCTACACCGGCACCATCGCGTTCGCCGTGAACACGAAGCGCGTGAAGGCCGTGCCCCGCAGCTGGAAGGCGCTGTTCGAATCGAATGCGCGCGTGCTGATCGGCGAGGTGGGCCGCGCCGCGCAGGCCAACGCCGGCGTGCTGTCGGCGGCCATCGCGCTGGGCGGCGACGAGACGCACCTCGCACCCGCGCTGGCCGCGTTCGCGCCGCTCGCGAAGCAGCATCGCCTGGTGATGACCAACGCGTCGCCCGCGCTGATGGAACGCGGCGAGGCCGACGTGTTCGTGATGTGGGACTTCAACGCGCTGTCGTACCGCGACAAGATCCCCAACGCGGGCGACTACGAGATCCTGATCCCGTCCGACGGCTCGGTCACCAGCGGCTACACCACCATCATCAACAAGAACGCGCCGCATCCCAACGCCGCGATGCTGGCGCGCGAATACATCTTCTCGGACGCCGGCCAGATCCAGCTCGCGCGCGGCAACGCGCGCCCGATCCGCGCCGACAGCCTTGCGCTGCCCGACGACATCCGCAGGAAGCTGGTCGACTCGAAGCAGTACGCCAAGGCGCGTGCCGTACGTCCGGCGGTCTGGACCGAAGAGGTCAAGAAGCTGCCGCGCGCCTGGCAACGTGACGTGATGGACGCCTGATCATGAATCGCCTCGCCATGATCCTGGTGGACGGGCTGCGCGCCGACACCGCGCGCCGTTGCATGGGCTATCTCCTGGCGCTGGAGGAGGCCGGCCGCGCGCGCTGGGCCACGCTCACCTGCGAGCTGCCCAGCCTGTCGCGGCCGCTGTACGCCACCGTGATCGGCGGGCGGCGTCCGGTGGACCACGGCATCCTGTCCAACGACCACGTCGGCATTCGCCTGGACGACACGCTGTTCGACGACGTGGCCGCGCGTGGCGGCCGCAGTGCGGTGGCCGCCTACGACTGGTTCTACGAACTCCTCGCGGGCGAGCGCTTCGCCCCAGCGCGCCACCGCACGGCCGCGTGCCCGGGCCGCGGCGTGGTGGCCGGCAGCTGGTACTTCGAGGACGAGTACCCCGACTCGCACCTGCTGGCCGACGCGGAAGACCTGCGCGCGCGCCACGCGCCCGACCTGCTGTTCGTGCATCCGATGGGCCTGGACAACGCCGGCCACGTGCACGGCGGCGAGTCGTCGGCCTACGACCTGGCGGCGCGCAAGCTGGACATGAACCTCGCGCTGCTGCTGCCGCAATGGCTGGCCGACGGCTACGACGTCGTCGTCACCAGCGACCACGGCATGAGCGCCGACCGCATGCACGGCGGCGGCGCGATCGAGGAGCGCGCCGTGCCCTTCGTGTGGCTGCCCAGCGGCGGCGACGCGGCGCGGGCGCCGGCGCACTGGCCGGCGAACCAGCTGGAGATCCGTCGCTTCCTCGTCGAGCGGATGGCCGCGCCGCGATGAACCTGTCCAAGCGCGCCGCCTGGATCGCCGCCGCCCCGCTGCTGGCCATCGTGGCGCTGGCGGTGGTGCTGCCGTTCGCGTGGCGCAGCGCCGGCTTCGTAGCCGACTGCGCGCGCGGCGACGAGTGCGCGCTGCGCGACCTGGTGGCCGACGGCTACTACCTCAAGGCGATCGTCAACACGGCGTGGATCTCGGCGCTGTCGACGCTGGTCGCGCTGGCCGTCGGCGGCGCGGCCTCGGTGGCGCTGGCGGAACATCCGTCGTGGCGCCGCGCGAGCTCGGTGCTGGCCAACCTCGGCACCAACTTCGCGGGCGTGCCGCTGGCCCTCGCGCTGACGCTGCTGTTCGGCGTGCAGGGCGTTCTGCGCCAGGTCCTCGCGGGCGCGGGCATCGCGTTGCCGTTCGACCTCGAAGGCAACTGGGGCCTGTTCGTGGCCTACCTGTGCTTCCAGGTGCCGCTGGCGACGCTGATGCTGGCGCAGCCGGTGCAGATGCTCGAGGGCGGGCTGCTGGACGCGGCCGCCACGCTGGGCGCGAGCCCGGCGCACTTCTGGCGCCGCGTGGGCCTGCCGCTGCTGCTGCCCAGCCTCGTCGAGGTGGGCAGCCTGCTGTTCGCCAACGCCGCGGCCGCGTACGCCACGCCGTTCGCGTTGTCGGGCACGTCGGCCAACGTGCTGGCGGTGCGCATCGCGGCGCTGGTCAGCGGCGACATCTTCTCGAACCCGGGCCTGTCGTCGCTGCTGGCCCTGTTGATGTTCGTGCTGCTGGTGCTGGTCATAGGCGGCGCCAGCCTGCTCGCAAGGTGGCTGCGGGGGCGCGACGCATGAAGTGGTCGCGCCTCGCGCTCGCGCTGGTGCTCGTGCTGGCGTTGCTGCCGCCGCTGGCGGTGCTGCTGTACGCGTTCTCCACGCGCTGGGATCGCAGCCTGCTGCCCGAGGGCGCGACCTGGGCCTGGATGGTCGAGACGGTGCGGTCGCCGCGCGTGCAGGCGGCCGTGGCGCAGACGCTGGCGCTGTCGCTGGCCAGCGCGCTCCTGACGCTGCTGGTGGGCGGCGCCGCCACGATCGTCGCGCGCCTCGTGTCGCCGCGCGTCACGGCGCTGCTGGACGCGCTGTCGCTGCTGCCCTACGCGATCCCGCCCGTGGTGATCGCCATCGGCGCGCTAGAGTTGTTCGTCGGCCGCTGGGGCGGCTGGCTGGACCTGCGCGTGGTCTACGTGCTGGTCGTCTCCCCGCTGCTGTTCCCGCTGCTGCACAAGACGCTGGCTGCAGCGATGCGCCAGCTGGACGTCGCGCCGCTGATGGAGGCCGCGCACACGCTGGGCGCCAGCGACGGTTACGTGCTGCGCCGCGTGCTGCTGCCGCTGCTGGCGCCGGCGCTGGTGGCCGGCCTGCTGCTGTGCTGGGTGACGGCCGCGATGGAGTTCGCGATCGCCAACCTGCTGCTGGGCGGATCGATCGAGATGCTGCAGCCGCTGATGAACGGCATGCGCAACGTCAACGGGCATTTGTCGGCCGCGCTGGTGGCCCTGAGCTTCGCGGTGCTCGCCGCGATGGGAACGATGGTGGAAGGACTGATTGCATGGAACACCCGCAGGAACTCGTCGTCCGACAGGCCGCGCTGACGCTGGGCGGCCGCGCGATCCTGCGCGACGTCGACCTGGCGCTCGCGCGCGGCGAGGTCGTCGCGCTGCTGGGCGCGTCGGGCTGCGGCAAGACGACCTTGCTGCGCTCGATCGCGGGGCTGGCCGCGCTGGACGGCGGCAGCATCGCCATCGGCGGGCGCGACGTCACGCGTGCGAGCGCGCAGCAGCGCGGCGTGGGCGTGGTGTTCCAGCACTACGCGCTGTTCCCCAACCTGTCGGTGGTCGAGAACGTCAAGTTCGGGCTGCTGGCCGCGGGCGCCGATCAAACGGAGGCGACCGCGCGCGCCGACGCGCTGCTGCAGCTCGTGGAGCTGGAGGCGCATCGCGACAGCCGCCCCGCGCGCCTGTCCGGGGGCCAGCGCCAGCGCGTGGCGCTCGCCCGCGCCCTCGCGCGCAAGCCCTCGCTGCTGCTGATGGACGAACCGTTCTCGGCGCTCGACGAATCCTTCCGCATCCCGCTGCGCCGCTCGTTCCGCCGCCTGCAGCGCCAGTTGCAGCAGACCTGCCTGGTCGTCACGCACGACCGCGCCGAGGCGTTCGAGCTGGCCGACCGCGTGGCGGTGATGTTCGACGGCCGCATCGCGCAATGCGACACGCCGGCCGCGCTGTGGCGCCAGCCCGCCACGCGGCAGGTGGCCACCTTCCTGGGCGCGTTCAACCTGATCGCCGCTACCACGGCGCCGGGCACGCTGCGGCGCGACGCCGGCTGGTGGGCGATGCCGCAGGACGCGCTCAGCCTGCGCGGCGAGGCCGGCGGCCTGGTGCTGCGGGCCCGGGTCGTGGAGAGCTGGGTCGGCCAGCAGCGCACGAGCGTGGAGCTGCGGACCGACGCCGGCGATCTCGTGACGGTGTCGCACGACCTGGGCAAACCCGCGTTGGCCGCGGGCGACAGCGTCGACCTGTTCGCCGACCCGGCCGTGCTTCAATACCTGCCCACCTGAAAGCCGACTCTGCCGATGCAATCCGACGACCGTCGCGACTTCCTCCGCCAGGCCCTGCTCGGTGCCGGCCTCACCGCCGCCGGCGCGCTGCCGCCCGTGATCCGCCAAGCGCTCGCGATTCCCGCGCACCGCGAGACGGGCACGCTGCAGGACGTGAAGCACATCGTGATCCTGATGCAGGAGAACCGCAGCTTCGACCACTACTTCGGCATGCTCAAGGGCGTGTGCGGCTTCGGCGATCCGCGGCCCGCCACGCTGCCGAACGGCCAGGCCGTCTGGCACCAGCCCGCGCCCGACGGCGAGCGGCTGCCGTTCCGGCCCGATGCGCCGCACCTGGGGTTGCAGTTCATGGTGGGCACGCCGCACGACTGGCCCACCACGCAGCGCGCCTGGAACGAGGGGCGCTCCGACCAATGGATCGCCGCCAAGGGCCCCAACACGATGGCGCACTTCGCGCGCGCCGACATCCCGTTCCACTACGCGCTGGCCGACGCGTTCACCGTGTGCGACGCGTACCACTGCTCGCTGCTGGGCCCCACCGACCCGAACCGCTACCACCTGTGGACGGGCTGCACGGGCAACGACGGGAGCATGAACGCGCCGGTCATCACCAACGCCGAGGCCGGCTACTCGTGGTCGACCTGGCCCGAGAAGCTGGAGGCCGCGGGCGTCAGCTGGAAGATCTACCAGGACGTCGGCGACGGCCTCGACAAGGCCGGCAACTGGGGCTGCGCCGACAACGCCTACATCGGCAACTACGGCGACAACTCGCTGCTGTACTTCAACCAGTACCGCGACGCGCAGCCGGGCTCGCCGCTGTACGACAAGGCGCGCACCGGCACGCGCATCGCGGCCGATCCGAAGCAGACGCTGTTCGACATCCTCAAGGCCGACTGCGCCGCGGGCACGTTGCCGTCGGTGTCGTGGATCGTCGCGCCCGAGGCCTACAGCGAGCACCCGAACTGGCCCGCCAACTACGGCGCCTGGTACATCGCGCAGGTGCTGGAGGCGCTCACGGCCGACCCGGCGCTGTGGAGCCGGACGGCGCTGTTCATCACCTACGACGAGAACGACGGCTTCTTCGACCACGTGGTGCCGCCCACGCCCGCGGCCACGCCGGCGCAGGGGCTGTCCACCGTCGACACGGCGCGCGAGCACTTCCCCGGCGACGCCAACTACGCCGCCGGCCCGTACGGCCTCGGCCAGCGCGTGCCGATGCTCGTGGTCTCGCCGTGGACACGCGGCGGCTGGGTCTGCTCCGAGGTGTTCGACCACACCTCGCTGATCCGCTTCGTCGAGCGCCGCTTCGGCCTGGCGCCCGAGACCAACATCAGCCCGTGGCGCCGCGCGGTCACGGGCGACCTGGTGTCGGCCTTCAACTTCGCCGACCCGAATGCATCGATGGCTCCGTTGCCGGCGACCGCCGACTTCGTGCCGCCCGACGCCGATCGCCATCCCGACTGGGTGCCGGCGCTGGCCAAGCCGCAGGAGATGCCGCAACAGGAGCGCGGCCTGCGCCCGTCGCGCGCGCTGCCCTACGACCTCGACGTGGCCGGCCGCTTCGACCCGGAGCACCAACGCTTCCAGCTCGCCTTCGCCAACGCGGGCCAGGCCGGCGCGGTGCTGCGCGTGAGCGCCACCGGCTCGTCAGCGGCGCCGCGCAGCTACACGGTGGAGGCCGGCAAGCGGCTCGAGGACACGGTGCCGCTGGACACCGGCGACATCGTCGTCACGGGCCCGGGCGCGTTCCATCGCCGTTTCCGCCACGATCCCGCGCTGGCGGTGGAGGCCCGCGGCCTGCACCGGCGCGGCCGCGGCGGCGAACTCGCACTGACGCTGACGAACCGCGGCACGGCGCCGGTGCGCCTGGCCGTGGAGGCCACGGTCTATCCGAAGGCGCCGGTCCGCCACTGCACGCTGGCGCCCGCAAGCAGCCAGACCCTGGTGTGGAGCGTCAAGGACAGCGCCGGCTGGTACGACCTGAGCGTCACCGCCGACGGCAGCGACGCCTTCCTGTATCGCCTGGCCGGCCGCGTGGAGACCGGGCGGCCGAGCACCAGCGATCCGGCGATGGCCTAGGCTTTCTCAGGTCTTGAACGCCGCGATCGCCTCGCCGAGCCGCTGGCCTTGCTGCTGCAGGCTGGCGGCCGCGGCGGCGCTCTGCTCGACGAGCGCGGAATTCTGGTGCGTCACGTCGTTGATGCGGGCGATCGACTGATCCAGGCGGGCGATGTCGCTCGACTGCGTCTCCGTCGCGCTGAAGATACCCTGGATCAGCGAGGTCACCTCGTCGGCGCGCACCACCATGTCCTGCATCGTGCTGCCGGCGTCGCGCACGAGGCCCGTGCCCTCCTGCACCACCTCGACGGAGCTGGCGATCAGGGTCTTGATCTCGCGCGCCGACTGGGCCGAGCGCTGCGCCAGGCTGCGCACCTCCGAGGCGACGACGGCGAATCCGCGGCCCTGTTCGCCGGCACGGGCGGCCTCGACCGCGGCATTCAACGCCAGGATGTTGGTCTGGAAGGCAATGCCGTCGATCACGCCGACGATCTCGGAGATGCGGGACGACGACTGGCTGATGCGGCCCATCGTCTCGATCACGCGGGTCGTGACCTCGCCGCCGCGGCGCGCGACGGCGGACGCGTCGTTCGCCACCTGGGCGGCGCGGCGCGCGGCCTCGGCATTGCCGCCGACGTTGGCCGCCATCAGCGAGATCGCCTGCGCGGTCTCCAGCAGGTCGCTGGCCTGTTGTTCGGTGCGGTTGGACAGGTGCATGCTGCCGCCGGCGATCTCCGACGACGCGTTGCCCATCGAATGGACGCCGTCGCGCACCTGGATGACGAGGTCGCGCAGCCCGGCCTGCATGTCGTTGAGCGCCGCGGTGAGCCGCCCCACCTCGTCCTGGCTGGTGGCCGGCAGGTGCTGCGTCAGGTCGCCATGGGCGACGGCGCGCGCGCTGCGGGCCGCCGCCGCCAACGGCACGGCGATGCGCGCCGACACGACGAAGGCGACGATCAAGCCCAGGACGTTCGCGACGAGCAGCACGCCCAGCACCGAGGCCTGGGTGGCGACGTACGTGGATTCGGCATGCTTGACCTGGGCGTCCGCGACACGGCCTTCCTGGGCGGCGAGTTCGTCCAGGTCGGCGGCCAGGCCGTCGAACTGCTTGCGGTAGTCGCCCCCCATGGCCTTGAGGCCGAATTCGCCGGACAGCTGCATGGCCTTCTCGTTGCCCTGCAGGTAGGCGTCCCAGCGGCGCTTGACGCGCTCGACCACCGCGCGCGCGTCCACGGCGTCGGGACTGGCCGACAGCATCTGCACCTGCGACCTGGCCGCGGCGATGGCCTTGGCGACGTCGCCTTCCGCCGCCTTGCGGTCGGCGTCCTCGTCGGCCAGCATCGCCTGGTACTGGGCGATGCGCAGGTCGTGCACCGCCGCCTGCAGCACCGCCGCCTGGCGCAGGTGCGGCATCGAGTCGGCGGCGAGGGCGCGCGTCCCCTCGTTCACGCGAGCCAGGTTGAAAAGCGCGATGCCGCCGCCCAGGTCGGCCATCAACATGATCGACATGAACGCGGCAAGCATCTTGTTGCGGATGCTCAAGCGTTGAATCCACTGCATGGCCGTCTCCCCTGATTTGACGATGGCTGGTCCGGGTTATCGGAGCGAGCGGGGGCGGATTGAGCCCCGGCCGGCCTCCAGTGCGAGATCGGACACGAATCGCGCGGCGGGTCCAGCTTGCCGACAGGTTCGCACCGGCTGGGCGTATCGCCTGGCGACACCGTCGAGGGATCAGCTCGACACCGCGGGCAAACCGGTTTCGCCCGCCGTCGAGCTGCGCGATGCTGCGTCCCTTCGCCACCGACCGGTCACCCGGACTCACCCATGCACCGCTCCGCTTCCACGCCGCGCCGCCTTGGCGCCATCGCCACGCTCTGCGCCACCGCCTGCAGCACCGGCGCCCTCGCCCAGGCCCGCAACCACGCCGTCGACGACGTCCCGGCCCCCGCGCTCGCCGCCGAACCCGTGGCCACCCTCGCGCGATCGCTGCAGGTCGGCGACATCGTGTTCACGCGCATCGGCGCCTACCCGTTCCGCAAGGTGGCCGAGGCCACGGGCACCTGGACCAACCACGTGGGGATCGTGCTGGACGTCTCCGGCGCCGAGCCGACCATCGGCGAGAGCCGGTTCCCGTTCTCCGGCAGCACCACGCTGAGCCGCTTCGTGGCGCGCTCGGCCGGCAGCCGCGTGGCCGTGATGCGCCTGCCCGTCGCGCTCACCTCGGCGCAGCAGGCGGGCATCGTGGAGGCCGCGAACCGGCGCCGCCACGTGTTCTACGACACCGGCTTCGACGCCCGTTCGCATCGCCAGTTCTGCTCGCGCTACGTGCGCGAGGTGCTGCAGCAGGGCGCCGGCGTCGAGGTGGGCCGGGTCGAGACCTTCCGCCAACTGCTGGCCAGCGCCCCGCAGGCCGACGTGGGCTTCTGGCGCGCCTGGTACTTCGGCAGCATCCCCTGGCAGCGCGAGACCGTGACGCCCGCCAGCGTGCTGCACACGCCCGGCCTGAAGACCGTGTTCGACGGCGTGGCGAGCTGAAGGACGTGGATTCCCGCCGCCGGGCGATCGAATCCGCGGCGACGAATGCGGCGATACTCGAGGGCCCTGTCCGGGCCGCCGCGCGTGGTCCGGGACGAGTCTTCCTCCGCATCTCCCCATGGAACTCCCCGGCAAGCTCTTCGTCGTCGCCGCCCCCAGCGGCGCCGGCAAATCCACCCTCGTCAAGGCGCTGCTGCAGCACGAGCCGCACCTGGCCGTCTCGGTGTCGCACACCACGCGCGCGCCGCGCGGGCAGGAGCGCGACGGGGTCGAGTACCACTTCACCAACGTCGAGCAGTTCCTGCAGATGGTGGACGCGGGCCAGTTCTTCGAGCACGCCCACGTGCACGGCAACTGGTACGGCACCTCGCGCCGGAGCGTCGAGACGCTGCTGGCCGCCGGCAAGGACGTGGTGCTGGAGATCGACTGGCAAGGCGCGCTGCAGATCCGCACGCTGTTCCCCGCCGCGATGCTCGTGTTCATCCTGCCGCCCAGCTGGGACGAGCTGGCCCAGCGCCTGCGCGGCCGCGGCGAGGACGCGGCCGAGGTCATCGCCCAGCGCCTGTCCAACGCCCGCCACGAGGTGGCCCAGGCCAGCCGGTTCGACTTTGTTATAATCAACGGCTCTCTCGACAAGGCCCTGGCGGAACTCCGTGCGGTGGTGCGCGAGCAGCCCGAGGCCCTGCGCTTCGCGGCCCAGCGCTCCAACCACCCCGATGTCTTCGCCGCGCTGAACCTGGCCTGACCGGCCGCCTTGCGAGAGCCAAGTTTTCATCGCCAGCGCTAGTCAACGCGTTGTTCTCGTCCCCAGCCTAGGAATCCACATGGCCCGCATCACCGTTGAAGACTGCCTGGAAAAGATCCCCAACCGCTTCCAGCTCGTGCTCGCCGCCACCTACCGCGCGCGCATGCTGAGCCAGGGCCACACGCCCAAGATCGAGTCCAAGAACAAGCACGGCGTGACCGCCCTGCGCGAGATCGCCGCCGGCGAGATCGGCAAGGAAATGCTGCGCAAGGTTCCGACCTGATCGGCTGATCCCGCTTCCGCATCGAAAGCCCGTGTCGAAAGACGCGGGCTTTTTGCTTTCTGGGCCGACGCTGGGCTTGGAGCTTCACGCTTCGCGCGAGTCGAGGTTACCCGCTTGCGCCAAGTGCGCGCCCACCTTGACGCAGCGCGTAACGGTGACCCGCGCGAAGCGGGCAACCTAGACCTGCGCGAAGCGAGCCACGCCGCCCAGGGCGCGGCTCGAAGCGGACGGATCACCAGCCCACGGTCACCGTGGCTACCGTCGGCGCCGCGGTGTGCAGCGACGAGCTGAAGCCGCCCACGTCGTCGTACGCGAAGCCGTACGACAGCCCGTTGAGCGCGTGGTCGTGCCAGAACTTCGAGTACGCATTCGCGGGCGACGCGTAGAACGCGCTGGGCGTCGACCACTGCGCCGGGTTCTCGACGATGTGGCGATTGATGGCCGCGCACATCTGCGCCTGGATCTGCAGTTGCTTGTCGTAGCCCGCGGTGCCCGGCGCCTGGCCGGTGGCGTCGTTGAGCACGCCGTTGCCCAGCAGCGCTTCCTGCGTCGTCGGCGCGCGCGCGATGATGTAGGTGCCCTGGCCGTCGGTGAACTGGAACTGGCCGTTGACCACGTGGCCGGTGAACGTGCCCTGCTGGTCGGTGAAGGTCAGCGTCTGCGAGGCGTACTTGCTCCACAGGCCCTGGATGTAGCTGTCCAGGTAGGTGGCGTTCGCGCCGCCCGTGCCGAACGAGCCGTGCGCCGGGGCGACGATGCGGTACGGCGAGTACGGCGCCTGCGCCAGGCCCTGGAACTGCGCCGGCACCGCCGACGCCCACGCCGAGATCAGCGACGAGCGCGTCGCGGTCTCGCCCACGGTCTGGTCGTAGCCGCCCAGGCCCTGCAGCCGCAGCGTCACCGGAAAGCCGAACTGGTCGACGCGGGTCGTGTTGCCGTAGAAGCCCGTCGTCGGGACGATGGCCATCTCCATGAAGTCGAAGGTCACGTTGATGTTCGGGTCCGACGGGTTGTCGATGTTCGCGCCCGCGTAGCCGATGTTGCCGTTCACGTCCTGGTTCACCTGGATGTACATCGGCGAGCCCACGCTGAGCAGCAGGCGTGCCGAGTTGATCGGCGGGATCGTCACCGAGCCGGCCTGCGCGATGGTGTGGAAGTAGTTGGTGTACGCCACGCCGTTCTTGGTCAGCGCGCCGTTGTCGGACAGCGCCATCGGGATCAGCTGGCCGGCGGTGTTGACGTAGACGAACTTGCCGGACGTCCAGTCCTTGCCGATGATCGCCCAGTACACCTGCGAATCCGCGTAGGCGTTGTGCGTGCCGTTGACGATGTTGAACGTGGTCTGCTGGTTCCACGTGCCGCCGGTAGCCGCCGCCGAGATCTTGTACGACGAGGTGACGTCGTTGAAGTTCGACGCGACCAGGTTGGGCGTGTCGGCCGTCAGCGTCAGCGAGCTACCGCCGTAGTTGATGTCGGCGTAGAGCACCACCTGCGTGCCCGCCGACACCTTCACCGACGAGATCACGTCGTTCCACGCCGTGCCCACCCAGGTGCTGCTGGCGCTGCCGCACATCGAGGTGCCGCCGTAGTTGATGTCGGTGAAGAAGCACACCTGGCCGGCCGCCGGGGTCACGGTCGAGCCGCCGGCCGCCGGCACCGTGTACGAGTAGGTGGGCGTGTCGTAGGCCGGGGTGCCCTTGTTGTAGGTGAAGCTGTAGCTGATCGTGTTTCCGCTTGAAACCGCTTGCAAGACCGGCTGGGTCTCCTTTCCGGTCGACGCGTCGCGGGCCATGCGCAGGTTCTGGAGCGCCCCGCCGTTGACCGCGTAATGCACGTCCGTCCAGGTCGTCGTGGTCGACGTCGGGTTGAAGAAGATCGTCGCGGTGCTGCCGCTGACGGTCACGCCCTGCGCGTAGTCGGAGGCCGTCTGGGCCTGCACGGACACCGCGCCGAAGAGGGAAAATGCCAGCAGGACGCCAAGTCCCGCAGTCCGTCGAATCATCGCTGTCTCCTGTCGTTTTGGGCGGCGCGTCCACATGCACCGGGTTCGGGCCAGTCTCGTTCAGGGATTCGCCGGTCGGATGTTTCGGGCATCCTGGCGGCGCTCGGGCAACCCGGCTGCGCTGGTCCGGCGCATCACGGGCGAGCGCATTTGACCCCTGGAAGGCGCTTTTTGGACAAGTTTTTGAAAGCGGTTTCATGGAATCCCCTGAACTGGGTATGTCCAAGGCCCACCGCCACGGTCCCGTTGCCGGCGGTCGACCGGAAATGCTCAATTTGCCGGCCAGGCCCGCTCAATTTCCCGACCGCGGCTGCCCGGGGCCCAACTCAGGCTAAATTCAGCACATGAGTATTCGTTCCTTCGCCGCCGACCTGCTGCCCGCCAAGCTGCACGGCCTGGCGCGCGCTCCGGTTGCCGCGACGCAGCATGCCGAGGTCACCACCTTCGCCGAGCTGTCCGAGAAGCTCACCTACCTGAGCAAGGCCGACCTGAAGAAGGTGCGCGAGGCCTACAAGTTCGCCGACCAGGCCCACCTGGGCCAGCTGCGCGCCAGCGGCATCCCCTACATCACGCACCCGCTCGCGGTCACCGGCCTGGTGGCCGACTGGAAGCTCGACGCGCAGGCGCTGATGGCCGCGCTGATGCACGACACCATCGAGGACTGCGGCGTCACCAAGCCCGAGCTGATCGACCTGTTCGGCGCGCCCACGGCCGATCTCGTGGATGGCCTGACCAAGCTCGACAAGCTGCAGTTCTCCACCCGCGAGGACGGCCAGGCCGAGTCGTTCCGCAAGATGCTGCTGGCGATGTCGCGCGACGTGCGCGTGATCCTCATCAAGCTGTGCGACCGGCTGCACAACATGCGCACGATGGACGCGATGGCCGCGAACAAGCGCGCCCGCATCGCGCGCGAGACCATCGAGATCTTCGCCCCCATCGCGCACCGCCTGGGCCTGAACCAGATGTACCGCGAGCTGCAGGACCTGTCCTTCCGCTTCATGTACCCCTGGCGGTATGCGGCGGTGGCCAAGGCCCTGGAGCGCGCTCGCGGCACGCGGCGCGACATCGTCGACCGCATGCGGCGCGACGTGGAGAAGTCGTTCGCCGAGGCGCGCACCAAGGTCACCGTCTACAGCCGCGAGAAGACCGTCTTCTCCATCTACCGCAAGATGCGCGAGAAGCACGCCGGCTTCGCGCAGGTCAACGACATCTTCGGCTTCCGCATCGTCGTCAATTCGCTGCCCGAGTGCTACCTGTCCCTCGGCACGCTGCACCAGATGTACAAGCCGGTGCCGGGCCGCTTCAAGGACTACATCGCGATCCCCAAGGCCAACGGCTACCAGTCGCTGCACACCACGCTGGTGAACCCGCTGGGCACGGCGGTGGAGTTCCAGGTGCGCACCGAGGAGATGCACGCGGTGGCCGAGGCCGGCATCGCGGCGCACTGGATGTACAAGGCCCTTTCCAAGGACGGCAAGGAGGGCCACAGACCCGACGAGGCGCAGCGCCTCGGCGCGATGTGGCTGCAGTCGCTGATCGACATCCAGAGCGACACGCACGACTCCAGCGAATTCCTGGAGCACATCAAGATCGACCTGTTCCCCGAGGCCGTCTACGTCTTCACGCCCAAGAGCAAGATCCTCGCGCTGCCGCGCGGCGCCACGCCCATCGACTTCGCCTACGCCATCCACTCCGACGTGGGCGACCATTGCGTGGCGGCCAAGGTCAACGGCGAGCCGGTGGCGCTGCGCACGGAGCTCAAGAGCGGCGACGTGGTGGAGGTGAGCACCTCGCCCAACGCGCGCCCCAACCCGTCGTGGCTGAACTCCGTGCGCACCGGCCGCGCGCGCTCCAAGATCCGCCACTTCCTGAAGAACCTCGAGCACGAGGAGTCCATCCTGCTCGGCGAGAAGCTGCTCACCCAGGCCCTGCGCAACGAGGGCATGGCGGTACCCGCCGACGACGAGGAGCACGCCGGCCTGTGGCAGTCGCTCACGCGCTGGAGCGGCAGCCGCAGTCGCGCCGAGCTGATGGTGGACATCGGCCTGGGCCGCAAGATCGCCTCCATCGTGGCCAAGCGGCTCGCGCAGCTGCTGGGCGAACGCGGCACCCGCCCCGATGCCATCGCGCTCACCATGGGCCGCTTCGCCAGCCGCGAGGCGCAGGTGGGCCAGAACGTGGTGGAGATCGACGGCAGCGAGGGCGCGTCGGTGCAGCTGGCCACCTGCTGCCGCCCGATCCCCGGCGACGAGGTGGCGGGCTACTTCGGCGGCGAAGGGCTCACCGTGCACACGAAGGAATGCTCGATCGGCAAGCGCCTGCGCGAGCGCGACGGCGAGCGCTGGATGGACGTCGACTGGGCGGACGTGCTCACGCGCCAGTTCGAGAGCGCGGTGAGCGTGCTGGTGCAGAACGCCAAGGGCGCGCTGGCGCAGGTGGCCCAGGCCATCAGCGCGGCCGAGGCCGACATCACCCACATCGACATGGGCGACGAGCGCGAGTCGGAGACCACCGAGCTGCGCCTGCTGGTGAGCGTGCGCGACCGGCTGCACCTGGCCGACGTGCTGCGCACCCTCAAGCGCTCGTCGTCGGTGCTGCGCGCCTCCCGCGTCAAGCCGTGACGTGATTGGCTAGTCGCCCGGGCGATACACCGGGTCGGGCTTGGCGGCGATGACGCCGGCCATGTCCAGCACCAGCTTGCCCGCGCCGTGGCCCTGTTCGAGTGCCTGCAGCGCCTCCTTCGCCTCGCCATACGCGAACTTGCGCGACACCTGCACGCGCACCTTGCCAGCCTGGATCAGCGCGTCGATCTCGCGCAGCTGGTCGGCATCGGACGTCGCGGTGTAGCGCGTCGCGCGCGCGCCGATGGCCGCCGCCTTCTCCTGCGACGGCTCCTGCACGGTCGAGACGAGCGTCCCGCCCCTCTTCAGCACGGACCACGACCGCTCCTGCGTGTCTGCGCCGATCAGGTCGTAGACGAGGTCGATGTCGCGCAGCTTGTTCTCGAAGCGCTCCGTCTTGTAGTCGATCACCTCGTCGGCGCCGAGGCTGCGTGCGAACGCCACGTCGTCGGTGGACACCGTGGCGATCACGTGCGCGCCGCGCGCCTTGGCGAACTGCACCGCCAGGTGGCCGACGCCGCCCGCGCCCGCGTGGATCAGCACGCGCTGGCCGGCCTGCAGCCCGCCGTGGTCGAACAGGCCCTGCCAGGCCGTGAGGCCGGCCAGCGGCACGGCGGCCGCGGCGAAGCGGTCGAGCGCGCCGGGCACGCGCGCCAGTTCGTCCGGCCGCGCCACCACGTACTGCGCGAAGCTGCCGCGCTCGATGCCCAGCAGGCCGTGCACCGGCGTGCCTTCGGGAAAGGACGCGACGTCGGAGTGCGCGACGGTGGCGCTGAAATCGCGCCCCAGCACGTAGGGCAGCTTGTCGTCCTTGACCAGCGGGTACTTGCCGCTGCGGATCTTCCAGTCGACCGGGTTGAGGCTGGCGGCCTCCACCTTCAGCAGCAGGTCGCCGGGGCGCGGCTCGGGCGTGGGCAGCTCGCCGAACTCGACCACTTCGGGGCCGCCGAAGCGGCGGATCAACAAGGCGTGCTGGATGCGGGGCGGGGTCGGCATGGCAGTTCCTCGGGAAGTCGATGTCCCGAGGCGGCAAGCCCCGCGCCCGCGCGGGACGCGTATCAGTGCGCGGGCACGAGCCCCGGCTCGGCCGCGATCGCGCGCTCGGCGGCCAGCGTCTCGGTGGAAAGCATGCGGCCGAACATCGCACGCACGCCGAACAGCAGCACGGCGCCGACCACGACGAGCAGCGCGTGCACGGCCCAGAAGTCGCGGTTCGACCACACGTCCATGAAGCCTGCCAGCCAGCCCGCGACGCTGAACGACACCCACAGGTGGAGGAAGTAGATGCCCACCACCAGGCCCGTGATCTGGCGCGGCGCGACCCGCGAATAGAGCGCCAGGCTGACCGCGTACACGTTGGCGAAGCCGATGTCGTTGAGGATCGTGAACGCGAGCGTCCAGACCGGCCCGACCTTGCCGTGCGTCGTGTCGACGATGGTCCCGGCCACGGCCATCGCCGCCGGCCCGGCCGCCGCGATCAGCGAGCCGATGGCCATCTTGGCCAGCTCGTCCGGCTCGTTGCGACGCTTGCTCCACCACAGCCAGAACGCGATGCTCCCGAGGCCCGTGATGGTGCTCACCACGGCGTCGACCGTCGCGAGCCAGGTGGCCGGAACCTGCCAGCCGAACATCATCAGGTCCATGTGCTTGTCGGACCACACGGCGAAGCCCAGGTTGAGCTGCGTGTTGCCGATGATGGCCAGCAGCATGACGGGCAGCAGCCCGACGAGCAGGACGACGCGCCGGATCTCGGCGCGGGTCAGCGGCGGCTTCGCGGCCACGTCGGCACCACCGGTCGAGGTCGGGTCGGGCGGCAGCCAGCCCCGGCCCGCGAGATAGGTCACGAGACCGATCAGCATGCCGATGCCGGCCACGCCGAAGCCCCAGTGGAAGCCCACCTTCTGGCCCAGCGTGCCGCACACGAGGGGCGCGACGATGACCGCGATCTGCACCGCCATGATGAAGATCTGGAACGCCGTGGCGTTGCGCTTGTCGCCGGGCGCGTACAAGGAACCGACCTGCGCGGCGATGTTGCCCTTGAAGCAGCCCACGCCCACCAGCAGGCAGGCGATGGCGATGAAGAAGCTCGCCTCGAACGCCATCATGAAGTGGCCCAGCGCCATGAGGGAGGCGCCGAGCACCACCGTGCGCGTGCGCCCCAGCAGCCGGTCGGCCACGAGGCCGCCGAGGATGGGCGTGAGGTACACGAGGCCCGCGTACTGGCCCGCGATGAACAGGCCCAGCTGCAGCGGGGTACGCGGTCCGAGGAGATGCTCGACGCCGGCCCGGACGGCGCCGATGCCCATCACGTTGCCGATGTGCTCGGGCAGGAACAGGTACTGCGTGAGGTAGAACGCGAGCAGGCCCTGCATGCCGTAGTACGAGAACCGCTCCCACAGCTCGCAGGCGGAGAGCCAGGCGAGGCCGAGCGGATGGCCCAGGAAGGCGGTGTCGTCGCGTGAATATGGTCGGTCGGGTGTGGCGGCTGTCGAGGACACGGGCTGATTCCAAAAATGCGATGCGGGACTGTGGTGCGGCTGCGGGCCCTGCGCAAGGCGGAAAGCCCGGGGCGTGCGACGGACGGCGGATCGGGAGGCGCCGGAGACGACGGTTCAGCGCCTGACGAGCTTCACTTCGAACACCTTGGGCCAGAACTTGCCGGTGAGCCACAGCCGCCTGGTGGCCGGGTCGTACGCGATGCCGTTGAGCACGTCGGTATGCCCGGGGATGAAGTCCTTCATCGGCAGCAGGCCCTTGCAGTCGATCCAGCCCACCACGTTGCCCGTCTTCGGGTCGATGCGCGCGATGCGGTCGGTCTGCCAGATGTTGGCGTAGATCTCGCCGTCCACCCATTCGAGCTCGTTGAGCTGGTCGACGGGCTTGCCGTTCGCGGTGACGTGGATGCGGTGCGACTCGATCAGCGTGTCCGGGTTCAGGAAGCGGATGTCGGCGGTGCCGTCGCTCATCACCATCTCGGTGTCGTCGTGCGTGAGTCCCCAGCCCTCGCCCGGATAGCCGAACTCGCCCTTGGTGTCGAAGCTGTCGAGGTCCAGCACGAAGCCCTTCTGCTCCTTCCAGGTGAGGCCCACGAGGCGGCCGTTCCACGGGGCGATGCCCTCGCCGAACATGTCGGGCGGCAGCGTGGCGCGCTGCAGCACCTGGCCCGTCTCCATCTTCACCTTGCGCACCGACGAATGGCCGTCCAGCCCGGTGCTCTCGTAGAAGAAGCCGTTGAGGTAGAAGAAGCCTTCGGTGAAGGCGTTGATGTCGTGCGGCGTCGCGCGCACCACCTGCACGCCGTAGACAGGGATGGTCTTCGCGGTCGCGGGCGCCGCCTGCGCGGCGTCCGCGGAAAGAGCGAGCCAGGCGCTCGCGGCGAGCAGCGCGGTGGCGATCAGGGAACGGGCCTTCATTCTCGAAAAATCCAATGCAATCGTTTCAGGATGCGGGCGGCGCCGGGTAGCTCACGGCGAGCACCTCGATCGTCTCGACGCCCACCGGCGTCACCAGCTGCAGCGTGTCGCCCTCGCGCGACTTCAGCAGCGTACGCGCGATCGGCGAGACCCAGCTGACCTCGCCCTTCAGCGAATCGACCTCGTCGATGCCCTTGATGGTGACGGTGCGCTCGTCGCCCGCGTCGTTGGCGTAGGTGACGGTAGCGCCGAAGAACACCTGGTCGCTGCCGTGGTGGGCCGTCGGGTCGGCCACCACGGCGATGTCCAGGCGCTTGATGAGGAAGCGGATGCGGCGGTCGATCTCGCGCAGCCGCTTCTTGCCATAGATGTAGTCGCCGTTCTCGCTGCGGTCGCCGTTGGAGGCGGCCCAGTGCACGATCTCGACGATCTTCGGGCGCTCGTCGTCGATCAGGCCCAGCAGCTCGGCGCGCAGCCGGTCGTGCCCCGCGGGCGTGATGTAGTTCTTGCCCCCGGCCGGCAACGCGGGCAGCGACGGGCCGTCGTCGTCGTCGTCGCTCTCGGATTCCTTGGTGAAGGCCTTGTTCACGACTCGCCTGCCTTGCGTTCGTACGACGCCAACGTCTCCTGCAACTGCTCGCGCACCTGCTCCACCAGCTCGGGCGGCGACAGCACGCGCACGTTGGGCCCGTGGCGCAGCACGTCCATCACCAGCTCGGTGTGGTCCGAGTACGGGATGCGCATGCGCAGCGAGCCGTCGGCCTGCGGCTTCAGCTGCTGCTGCGGATGCCATTCCTCCTGCGCCACCCACTGCGCGGCCTCGGCGGAGAAGTGCAGCGTGGCCTGGCGCAGGCGCGCCCCGCCGAAGATGCCGTAGCCCTGGTCGAGCGCGGCCTCCACCTCGGACATCGGCAGTTCGCGTGCCGGCTCGTCGAGCACCTTGGCCGCGCGCACCGCGTCGAGCGCGAAGCGGCGCAGGCCCTCGCTGGCGTGGCACCACGCGTCGAGGTACCAGGTGTTGCGGTAGTGCAGCAGGCGCTGCGGCGACAGCACGCGCTCGGACTCGCTGCGCTTGCTGCGCGTGTAGTAGCTGATGGTGAGCCGGCGCCGGCTCAGCACGGCGCTGACGGCCTCCTCGAACCAGCGGCTGGCCACCGCGCGCTTGGCCGGGTTGACGATGCGCACGCGCCGCATCAGCGCCTGCGCCTCCTCGCCCGACGCGCCCAGCATGCCGTGCAGCTTGTCCAGCAGCGGCTGCAGGTGGCGGCCCAGCACGCCGCCGTCGTCCAGCCCGGCGATGAGCTGGTGCATCGTCAGGAGCGCGTGAAGTTCCTTTTCCGAGAACCACACGCCGGGCAGCTCGTGCGCGCGTCCCGCGCCGGCGCGCGGGGATGCCCCGCCATTGGCCGCGACCGCGGCGTCGTGGGCGAAGCGGTACACGTTCTCGTCGCGCGCGTACACGATGGGCGCGTCCATGCGGTCGCGCAGGTACTGCAGGTCGCGCTTGAGCGTGGCCGGCGACACCTCCAGCTCTTCCAGCAGCTGCTCGAAGCTGACGCCGGACTGTCGCTTGATCAGCAGTTCGATGCGGTAGAAACGTTCTGTCCTGTCCATGGGCCCCATTTTGCCGTAGCTCATCGTGTGAGCTTGTGAATGGCCAAACTGGCCTCACTCTCCGATCAGACCGAGGACGCCACCATGAACCAGGCCACCTTCAATTTCGCTCCCAAGGGCAAGCGCGTCGACCTCGCCGCCGACTTGTCCAACGTTCGCGCGGTCGCTGCGAAGGCGCCGGCCCGCGAGACGGCCCCGGCCAACGACGCCGACCCCGGCGACGCGATCGGCTTCGAGTACGCCCGCTACGGCATGGTTCCGCCCGCGCCCTGCCTGTGGCCCGGCCACCCGATCCGCGAGGGCTGGGAACGCGGCCGCCGCCTGATGACCCGCCGCACGCGCCCGGCCACGCTGGCCGTCACGCGCTGGCTGGCGCTGCGCCTGGCCGCCTGGCAACGCGGCGAGGCCTTCGACGACCACCAGATCACGCCGCAGGTGCTGCGCTCGCTGGAGGTGGCCACGCACTGCCCCGTCACCGGCCGCGCGCTGCAGAGCGACGCCCGCGTGGTGCCCATCGCCCTGGCGCGCGGCTGGACCGCCGGCAACCTCGTGCTGCTGAGCCCCGGCATCGCCGAACGCTGGACGACGATCGATTGGGAGATGGCCAAGGCCGCCCTCGCGCGCGCCGAGGCCGAGCCCGACACGCAGGTGGACGGCCTGCCGCTGCGCCACTGGCGTCGCATCGTGGCGCTGAAGTCGCTGGCCACGCCGCTGCCCCACGACGAGGCCGCGCGCATTCCTCTGCACGTGCTGCCGCCCAACCGCATCCGGCTGGTCAACCCGATCCAGGAACTGCAGGCGGTGCTGACGCTGCAACTGGCCGTGCCGGGCTGGGGCCAGCGCGCCCGCGGCATCGCCGACTCGATGCCCGAGGCGTTGCGCAACGAGTTCAACCTGTTCTTCAACTCGCTGCTGGCGCAGGCGCTGCGCCAGAACCAGGGCAGCTCGAAGGTGGAGATGCGCGACGCGCTCGCCGCCGCCTGGGGCGACGAGGTGGTGATGCGGCGCTGGCTGCGCTTCACGGCGCTGGCCGATGCCTCGCTGGCCGAGACGCTGGTGGAGCGGCTGACGCGCGAGCCGATGCCGGGGCTCTACGTGGTGCGGCACGGCGAGGTGGAGGCCAGGCAGGCGATGGCGGCTTAGGCGTCTTGCCCGGGCGACGGATGCGGCCCGCCCGGAGAGACAACCAGCGATGCAATCCGTCACCTTCCATACCGATAGCTTTCGCGCCAGAAATCGCGTTTTATTACAGAGGTAAAGCCTCGGCAAAAGCGCTTGAGAACGCATGCCGGCAAACGCATACTTGGTGCTCGTCCTGGCCCCGAACGCTCCGTCCTGGATCGAGCGTTCAATTCACCGAGGGGAGTTCGCATGCGCATCGTCTGTCACACCACCCCCCGCGGGAACGTCTACCACCTCTATCGGTCAAGCGAGCGGTTCCACGACGAACTGAAGCGGCTGGTGCCCTTCCTCGTCCGGTCGAACGTCGACATGGAGGTCGGCCCCACGGATGCCGATCACGACGTCCTCCTGTCGGTAGGCCCGTTCGACGAGGACTCGGAAGCGGATTTCCGGGAGCAGGCCAAGCGCCATCTCGATTGAGCGCTCGCGTCGCATTCCAGCTGAACGCTCGCTGACGGATGGCCGTCCCCTGTGCCGCGCGCCTGGCGCCGGCGCCCGCGCAGGGCATCGCCCATGGCCCCGTGGGGGAGAGCTCCACCGGTCCAATGAAACATCCCCTCTCCACTGAAACAAAACGCAACCGAAGCGGGCGTCACTGGACACGGGTTCTGCCAAAAAAAGGTTCTTCGCCGATCTGCGGGGAACGCACGGAGCATGCGCAAATGGGCAGGGTCGTTGGGTGGTCCAGGGACTTGGAATCCGCCAAGGCACGTACTTCGCTTTGCGGGGCGCGAGGTCAGGCACGACTCACCGGGGGAGTCTGTTTTGTGAGGTCAAGGAGGAGGAGGCCGCAGGCCGACGGGGGACACGAACAAAACAGACTCCCCCGGTGAGTCGTGCCTGACCGAGCGCGCACCGCAAACCAACGTGCCCCGCACTTCGGCGATGAACCAAAAAAAGGACTCGGCACCGAAGCACCGAGTCCCTGCAATGGTCCCGGGCGGGACCGTGCTTTCCTTGGCCGTTGCTTTCGCTCGAATTACCGGCCGCGATCGTGATCGTGATCGTGATCGTGATCGTGATCGTGATCGTCGAACGCGAAGAGATCGAACAGGTCGCCGATGGCCGGCGAGTTCAGCGGCACGTACGGGTTGCCGCGAGCCACGACCGGGTTGGGGAAGTTGTCGCGGCTGCGGTGGGTCACCGGTTCCATGCGCCAGTTGCGCTCGATGAACTTCAGGATCGACACGTGGTCGGTGTAGTCGTGCGAGATATGGCCGCGCCTGGCCCAGGGCGACACGACGATCAGCGGAATGCGGGTGCCGTCGCCGAAGAAGTCCACCGGCTGCACGTAGCCCGAGTCGTAGTAGCCGCCGCCTTCGTCGAAGGTGATGAAGATGGCGGTGTCCTTCCAGAGTTCCGGATTGGCCTTGACCGCGTCGACGATCTTCTTCGAGAAGCCCTCGAACAGGTCCAGCTTGGACGAGGCCGGGTGGCCGTCGACCAGGCCGCTGGGCTTGACGAACGAGACCGCGGGCAGCGTGCCGCTCTTGATGTCCGCGTACAGGTCGGTGGTGTCCTGGATGTGCGCCGCGCGGATGGCCGGGTCGGCCATGATCGACGTGTCGTACTGGAACGGGTTGCAGATGTTGCAGTACAGGTCGCTCGCGGCGCCGATCGCGCCGTAGTTCAGCTGGTACGGGTCAGGCACGTAGTTGTTCCACTGGTCGCCGTAGTACTTCCAGGAGACGTGCTTGGCAAGCATCGTGTCGCCGATGCTGGGCACCGTGGACGGCGGGATCGTGAACACCGTGTTGTTGGCGCTGGTGTCGGCGTAGGCGTTGTTGCCGTTGCCGAAGTAGCCCGGGTTGTAGTTGTTGAGCAGGTAGTAGTGGCCCGCCTCGCAGCGCGGCTCGACCGGGCGCGGCAGCGACTTCAGGTACTTCACGATGGGCGCGACGCCGGGTTGGCTGGTGTCCGCGCAGTTGCTGTACGAACCGCCGCCGTACGACGGCGATCCGAAGGAGCCGCCGCCGTAGCCGTCTTCCGTGTACCAGTTGTTGGTGCCGGCGCGCGGATCGGGATTCTCGATCTCGTCGACGACGCCGGCGTTGGGCGAGCTGGCCGCCACCGCCACGTTGTGCGGGGGCGCCTCGGCCTTGCCCTTGCCGTCGCTGAAGTAGATCGCGTCGCCGTGGCCCAGCATGATGTGGTTGGCGCCGGTGCCGCCGTTGACCGACTGGTGGAAGTTGTCGCTCATCGCGAAGTCGTCGGCCAGGCTCTTGAAGTACGGCGCGTCGCCGTGCTGCACGTTGTAGAAGCCGAGCGCGGTCGAGCCTTCGCCGGTCGTCCTGGCGGTGGGCGAATACTCGGTGCTGAAGTTGGCCGGCTGCGCCAGGCCGTTGGCGCCCGCGCCCACCGTCGTCTCGACCCAGGAGAACAGCGCCGAGTCGCAGCCCGAGGGGCGCTGCGGCGTCGCGTGATCGAGGCTGCAGTCCAGCTGCTGCCACATCTGGTAGAAGCGATGCACCGGGCTCGCCGCGTAGGCGTGGTAGTCGAGGCTGGTCGGGTTCGTCAGCTGGAACGGGCCGGTCGGCAGCGCGTTGACGTTCGTGATGCGCGCGTCGGGCACCTTCGAGGCCTGGCCGGTGCCGCCCGAGACCAGGTAGGGGTAGTAGTCGTCGGGCAGTCCGTTCTCGGATGCCTTGGCGAGCGCGAGGCTGTCGCCCGTGATGTAGGAGTCCTTCGGGCCGCCGGTCAGCGGCGCGGGCAGCACGCCCTGCGGGAAGGCCGACTTCGGCGGGCTCAGCAGGAACGCGTCGCCTCCCGGGTCGGCGGCGGCCTGCTGCTGCGCCTTGTAGAAGTTCGGGCCGGGCGAGCCGTCGCGCTTGACGATGCCCTCGGAGAGCAGGTTCCACACCGACTCGCCGCGATGGACGGGCTCGTAGGTGGCGAAGACGTGGTCGAAGCTGCGGTTCTCGCCGATGATGACGATGACGTGCTTGATCGGCGAGGTGGTGTGGCGGCTGTGGTCCGCCGTCGCGGCCAGGGTGTCGGCGGACTCGGTGGCGGCCAGGGCCGGCACGATGCCGCAGGTCATCTGGGAGATCGCTAGCGCGACCATGCCCAGTCGTCGGAAGCTGTGGGACGTGAAGTTCATTTGCTGGCTCTCCAGGAGTTTGTTGTCGGTGAGACAGCAGCGTTTCTATGCCCGCGAAATGTCAGTGCGGTGACCTTGCCGGAACGCGGAATTGAGCCATTCAGCGCGCCTTCAACTTCGCGGCGGGCTCGACCTCGACGAGGCCCATCATCCCGCCGTCCTCATGCTCGAGCAGGTGGCAGTGGTAGACGAACGTGCCCACCGAATTCGGGTCTCGGAAGTCCATGCGCAGCCGCACGCCCGGATAGCCGAGCATGCGATCGGCGTAGTACGGCACGTTGACCGTGTCGCGCAGGAACGGCTCGTCGACCGCGACACCCGACCAGTCGAGCAGCAGGAAGTGGATCTGGTGGATGTGGAACGCGTGCAGCTCGGTCGTGCGGTTCTCGATGACCCAGTCCTCGACGTCGCCCTGGCGCGTGACGATGTCGGCGACGCCCGAGCGCGGGTCGAACAGCTTCGGCTCCTGGCCGTCGACCGTGATGTAGAACTCCGTCGCGCTGTTCGGATCCTTGGGGTCGGTGAGCTTCTCGGAGAAGTAGAGCTTGCGCGTGCGCACCGGCGCCACGTCGCCGAGCCACGGCAGGCCGGATACGGGCATGGGTATCTGCGAGGCCGGCAGGCGCGATGCCGGCTCGGCGGCATCGGCGCTGGCGACCACGGTGGCGAGCGCGCGGTTCGGGTCGTTCTCGCCGCCCTGCCCCGTGTCCACCGTGCGCGTGACCAGCAGGCCCCGCACGCCGGCGGGTGGCCCGTCGACGATGAACTCGACGCGCGACGCCGGCGGCACGCCGATGCGGTCGCGCCAGAGGATCGCGTCCGCCGCGCGGCCGTCATGGTCCAGCGGCACGCCGTCGATCGCGACGATGCCCAGCCGCTGCGGCGCGCGGCCGAACAGCAGGGCGAGGTTGAGGTAGGTCACCGAGGACGCGTTCAGCACGCGCCACAGCTGGCGCTCGCCGGGACGCATCTCGATGCGCGCCGGCGGGTAGTCGGGATACGGCACCGGCACGTAGTTCACCGACAGGTCCTTGGCCGGCTTGCCGAAGCCCGTGCCGTTGTTGGCCGAGTCGCCGTCGCGGTCGATCATCATCTTCGGCACGACGGGTTCCGACGGCGACGGCGGCGCGTCCGGATGCAGCAGGTCCTGGTCACGGATGACCAGCACCCGCTCGGGCAGGCCCGCGGTGGCCGCGTTCGCGCGCTCGAGGCCCTCCACGATGATCGCGCCCGAGGCGCCGCCCAGCACCTGCGCCGAGCTGAAGCCGTGGATGTGCGGGTGGTACCAGTACATGCCCGGCGGCTCGTTCGCGGGCACGCGGAAGCGGTACTCGAAGCGCGGGTCGCCCGGCTGGATCGAGGTCCGCAACACCTCGTCCTGGTGGCAGACCGCGGGCATGGTCATGCCGTGGAAATGCAGGTTGGTCGACAGCTCGGACATCTGCCCGCCGGCGCACGGGTCGACGCGGCCGCCCTGGTGCGCCGCCTGCATGCCGGGCATCGCCATCCGGGGCGCGGACGCGGCCGCGGCGATGCGCGCGTCGAGTTCGTTCTTCAGGCCCAGCACCACGAGGTCGCCCGGATGCACGCGCAGCGTCGGCGACTGCGCTCCGTCGGGCGTCACGTAGCAGTAGCGGATCGTCCCGTCGGGCGCGCGCGCGTTGCGAAACCGAAGCTCGACCTTCAGCACGCCGTCGACGCTGCGCAGGTCGCGCGGCTCGCCGACCAGGCCGCCGGGCTCGGGCCGCTCGCACGCATCGGCCTGCGCCGGCGCCGGCTTGCGCGGCGCGACGCGCGCGGGCAGTGCCACCGACACGGCGGCCACCTTGACGGGCGGCGTGACGCAGAGGTCGGCTCTTCCCGGCACGAATTCGGTGCCCGCGCGGCTCGCCAGCCCGGGCGCGAGCAGGCCGGCCAGGACGACGAACGGACCTCCGCGAAGCCAGCGCCGACGCGCGGTCGTTGACCAGATCATCGGGGCATTCTGCTTGCCGGCGGGGACGGCGTGAAGCAACGCACCGGCGGCTCGTCGGCCACGCGGGGTTGTCACCGAACGGCCATGTTGGCGCGCTAGTCGCGCGCGCAGCGTCCGGCGCCGCCGATCCGTCACAATTGGCACCGCCTCACGCGCGCGTTCCTGTCGAGCACGACCATGGCGCAACCCCAGAATCACCGACGCCCCCGACCCTCCGCGGGCGACCTACCGGCTTCTCCACGAAGCACTTCACGATGACCTCTCGTCCCTTCACTGCACGCCTGCTTCCCTCACTCGTCGCCGCGGCGGCCCTCGCCGGCATGGCGGGAGCCGCCGATGCCGCTCCGAAACACAAGCCCCATGCCGCGGCCCGCAAGCCCGCGGCGCCCGCCGAGCCCGCGACCACCACGGACGCGAACGGCCGCTCCGTGCCGTTGCTCGCCAACAAGGCGTGGGTGCTGATGGACTTCAACACCGGGCAGGTCCTCGCATCCTCGAACGCGGACGAGCCGCTTCCGCCGGCGTCGCTGACCAAGATGATGACCAGCTACCTCGTGGAGCAGGGCCTCAAGAGCGGCAAGCTGAAGCCGACAGAGCCCGTCACCATGTCGCTGAGCGCGTGGTGCCGCGGCGGCAAGGACGGCGACAGCTGCATGTTCGTCCCGCTCAACGCCCAGGCGTCCCTGATGGACATGCTGCGCGGGGTCGTCATCGACAGCGGCAACGACGCCTCCAAGGCCCTGGCCGAGCACATCGGCGGCTCGGAGTCCGGGTTCGCGGCCATGATGAACGCCGAGGCCGCGAAGCTGGGGATGACGCATACCCACTTCGAGAATTCGGCCGGGCTGCCCGACCCCAACCACAAGGCCTCGGCACGCGACCTCGCCGTGCTCGCCGCGGCGATCATCCGCAACAGCGCCGAGTACTACCCGATCTATGCGGAGCGCGAGTTCACCTACAACGGCATCAAGCAGGGCAATCGCAACGCACTGCTGTACACCGACCCGACCGTGGACGGGCTCAAGACCGGGCACACGGACGAGGCCGGCTACTGCCTCACGGCGTCCGCCAAGCGCAACGGGATGCGCCTGATCTCGGTCATCATGAACGCGAACAGCGCCCAGGCCCGGGCCGACCAGACGCGCGTCCTGTTCAACTGGGGCTACGCCAACTTCGAACAGGCCACCCCTGCCCAGGCGGGCGCGACGCTGGGCACCGCCAAGGTGCTGTACGGCGTGGTGCCGACCGTCGCCGCCGGCGTGGCGCAGACGTGGACGCTGCTGGCGCCCAGGGGCAAGGCCGCCGCGATCCAGACCGCGGTCACGTTCAACCCGGACCTGACGGCGCCGATCGCCAAGGGCGCCGTGATCGGCAAGGTCGTGGCCACCGCCGACGGCAAGCAGGTCGGCGAGGCGCCCGTCGTCGCGCTCGCCGCGGTCGAGCGCGCCGGGTTCTTCCAGCGCATCGGCCAGCGCATCTCGGGCTGGTTCTCGAAGAAGTAGGGATCACGCCACGCGCTCGGTCCACCGGGCGCGTGACGGCCCCGGCGCGAACGGCTCGGCGAAATACTGCGTCTCCCGGACGACCAGGCCGCCGTCGAATTCCGAGGGCCGGTCGCCGCAGGCGAGTACCAGTTCGGAGATCCACGGCCCGCCGCCGCCCGGCATCCGCCGCAGCGTGAGGCGCCTGTCGTCGGGCTGCGCTGTGCGCGAGGCGCAGATGTCGCCGCGGCCGAGGAGGCGTTCGTTCGATTGCGATCCGGAGGTGACGAGACGTCGCGTTGCCTCTTCTCGACAAAGTTTCTCTAAATTGTCTTTCAGGGAAAATACTTTTGACATACAAGACAATGGTTGATAGCCTTGGTCATGCCTGTTCAGCACCGGATCGCAAGCCTGTCCTTGCTGCGGATGTCGGCCGTGGTCTCATCACCTTCAACTCCTGCCTGGGTCAAACACATGACGGATCTCGATTCAAGCGCCGCAAGCCAAGGCGCGCCATTCCCCATGCGCAAGTCGCTCCTGTCGTTGATGATCTCGCTTGCGAGCGGTTCGATGGCCGTGGGCGCCAACGCGCAGTCGACATCCGACGCGGCGCCGGCCGGCGCCGCGCCCAAGGCGGCCCGGCCGGTGGCGAGCGCCGCCAGCGCCGCCGCGGACGACGCGCAGACGGTCATGATCACGGCCACGCGCCGGCGTGAGCCCGCGCGCGAGGTGCCGATGCAGGTGGAGACGCTTTCCACCGAGAAGCTGGAGCAGTCCGGCGCGAAGAACCTGACCGACTACCTGGCGAACGAGCCGGGCATCGACGTCAAGACCCAGGGCGGCGCCGGCATCGGCGCGATCACCATGCGCGGCGTGTCGACGGGCGACCAGACCAGCGCCGTGGTCAGCACCTACATCGACGACGTCGCGATCGGATCGAGCACGGCCTACGCCTCGGGCGCCTCGACGGCGCTCGACATGGCCCTGCTGGACCTGAACCACATCGAGGTGCTGCGCGGCCCGCAGGGCACGCTGTACGGCGCCGGGGCGATGGGCGGCCTGCTCAAGTACGTGACCAACGAGCCCGACACCGGCGAGTTCTCGGGCCAGGCGTCGCTGGGCGCGTCGTTCACGAAGCACGGCGCCCCCAGCTTCACGCAGTCGGGCATCGTCAACATTCCGCTGAAGGAGGACGTGGCCGGCCTGCGCGTCGCCGCGTTCCACGAGCACGTGGGCGGCTACATCGACGCCATCGGCCCGGCCGCGCGCAACAACGTCGACAGCGGCAGCAACAAGGGCGGCCGGCTCTCGCTGCTGATCGAGCCGAGCAGCCGCTGGAAGGTGCGCCTGACGGCCACCGGCCAGGAGACGCGCCGCGACGGCATGGACTACGCGGACTACGACGTCGCCACCGGCCAGCCGCTCGTGGCCGCCGGCACCCGCACGCTGAAGGTGCCCGAGCCCTACTCCGTGCGCGTGGGCGTGCTGGCCGCCGACATCGAATACGACTTCGGGGCGGCGCGCCTCAATTCCATCACGTCGACGCAGGCGGTGCGGTTCATCCAGCGCCAGGACATGTCGGCCGAATACGGGCCGGCGGTCGGTGTCGACACCGTGGTGGCGGACAACAGCTCCGACGTGCACAAGGCGACCCAGGAGTTCCGGCTGACGTCCAAGGGCGGCACGGAATTCGAGTGGATCGCCGGCTACTACTTCGACCACGAATCGGGCCAGAACCACCAGGCGGACACCACCACCGGCGGGACGTTCGGCGACGGGCTGCACGCGAACCTGCCGAGCACGTACCGCGAGAACGCGCTCTACGGCGACCTCACCTGGAACCTCACGCCGCGGTTCGCGCTGACCGGCGGCGCGCGCATCGCGCACAACAGCCAGACCTTCCGCGAGACCGGCGGCGGCCTGTTCGTCGGCGGCGTCGAGCTGGACCTGCCGGGCACGTCGAGCGACACCAGCAAGACCTGGCTGGCCACCGCCAAGTACGCGCTGACGCCGGTCAGCAATGTGTACGTGCGGATCGCCAGCGGCTATCGTCCGGGCGGCCCGAACGCCGTGTTCCCGGGCGCCGACGTGCCCAACACCTTCAAGCCCGACACGCTGTGGAGCTACGAGGCCGGCTACAAGGCCGACCTCCTCGACAAGACGCTCTCGGTGCAGGCGGCGGTGTACGACATCCGCTGGAACGACATCCAGCAGTACACCTCGGTCAACGGTGTCAACACCATCGCCAACGGCGGCAAGGCGCAGATCGACGGCATCGAGCTGTCCTCCACCTGGCGGCCCATGAAGGAGTTGTCGGTGGCCGGCGGCCTCACGTTCAACGACGCGCGGCTGACCGAGGACGCCCCCGGCGCGGCCGAGGGCTCGGGCCTGGGCGTGCGCGGCGATCCGCTGCCCAACAACGCGCGCTTCTCCGCCAGCCTGGGCGTGAACTACAACTTCAGCCTCGCCGGCCGCCCGGCCTACTTCGGCGTCTCGGACCACTACGTCGGCAACCGCAACGCGGGCATCAACGGCAGCAGCGCCGCGCCCAACTTCGTGCTGCCGCACTACAGCATGACGGACCTGCAGGGCGGCATCGACTTCGAGCGCGTGCAGGTCGGCTTCTACGTGCGCAACCTGTTCAACAAGCGCGCGCTGCTGGGCGCCGAGACCAACCTCGTGAACGCGGGCGTGGGTGGACCGGCGCTGGTCAACGAGTCGCGGCCGCTCACCATCGGCACCACGCTGACGGCCAAGTTCTGAACGTCCCGGCGAGCGAGCACCCGATGAGAGTCTTCCTGGCGGCCCTGGTCCACGAGACCAACAGCTTCTCCCCGTTGCCCACCACCGTGCGGTCGTTCGTCGAGAACGGGTTGCTGCATCGCCCGGGCGACGCAGCCACCGCGCAGCGCGCGCGCGAGACGGAGGGCTACGGGGATGCGCTCACGGTGTTCGCCGAGGCGGGGGACGAGGTCGTCGCGGGGATGTGCACGTGGGCGATGCCCTCGGGCGTCGTCTCGCGCGGCGCCTACGAATCCCTGCGCGACGAACTGCTGCAGGAGCTGCGCGCGGCCGGTCCGCTGGACGCCGTGCTGCTGTTCCTGCACGGGGCCATGGTGGCCGACGGGTATCCCGACTGCGAGGGCGACATCCTGCGGCGGGTGCGCGCGATCGTCGGCGCGGCGACGCCCGTCGGTGCGCTGCTCGACCTGCACGGCAACGTCGGCGCCGGCATGCTGGACAGCGGCGCCATCCTCGTCGCCTGCAAGGAATATCCGCACACCGACTACCTGCCGCGGGCCCGCGAGCTGCGCGCGCTGCTGGCCGCGGCCGCGACCCGCGGCAACCCGATGCCGCGGATGCATCTCCAGCGCATCCCGATGATCGCGCCGCTGGGCACCACCGAGAGCCCGATGAGCGACTTCGTCGCGCGCCTGCATGCGAGCGAGGGCCAGGACGGCATCCTGTCGGTTTCGGCGATGCACGGCTTCGCGTGGTCCGACACGCCGGACATGGGCGCGGCCATCCTCGTCGCCTACCGCGGCGAGGATCCCGCCGCCCATGACCGGGCGAAGCGGCTCGGCCGCGAGCTGGCCGCCGGGATGTTCGCGATCCGCGAGAGCGGCCTCAAGAACCGGCTGCCGCTGGACGAGGCGATCGATGCCGCCCTGGCCGCACGCGGCGCGGCGGGCCCGGTGATCCTGGCCGACAGCTCCGACAACCCGGGCGGCGGCTCCGCCTGCGACAGCACGTTCGTGTTGAGGGCCCTGCTCGAACGCGGTGTCGACAACGCCGCGCTCGGGATGATCTGGGATCCGCAGGCCGCGCTGATCGCCGCCGACGCCGGCGCCGGCGCGCGCATCGCCCTGCGCATCGGCGGCAAGGTCGGACCGCAATCCGGCGACCCGCTGGACGTCGACGCCGAGGTGCTCGCGGTCGGACACGACCTGCGCCAGGTCGGCGTCGGCGGCCAGGGCGCCGAGCCCATGGGCCTGAGCGTGGCGCTGCGCGTCGCCGGCATCGACATCGTCCTCAATTCGATCCGCCAGCAGACGTTCTCCACCAACCCGTTCACCGACCTCGGCATCGATCTCCGCTCGAAGGCGCTGGTCGTGGTCAAGTCGTCGCAGCACTTCCGCACCGCGTTCGATCCCATCGCCGGCGCGACGGTCTACTGCAACGCGCCCGGCAGCATCAACCTCGACCTCGCGACGCTGCCCTACACGCGGATCCAGCGCCCGATCTGGCCGCTGGACGCCCTCGCCTCCGCGTTCGAGGGCCGCGGAGCGGGCGATTGAACGCGGCGCGCGACGCCATCGCGGAGATCGCCGGCAGCGAGCCGCAGCGGCCCGCCCACGTCGTTCGCTGGCGCTGGCTGCCGCCGGTCGGCACCTGGAAATACCACGCGCTGCTGCTCGCGGTGGGCATGCTGGTGCTGGGCCCGCTGGGCGGGCTGACGGCCGCGTACATGGTCTTCTCGCTGGGGTTCTTCGCCGGCAGCCAGGTGCTGGCCGGCATCCTCGGATCCCTCGTGACGGTGGGCTACGGCGCGCAGGGCAAGCACGGCGCCAACCTCATCCAGACCACGGCGGCCTCGGTCGCCGGCATGGGCGCGATGTCGGCCATGATCCAGGCGCTCGTCTGGCTGGGGCTGCCGCATCCGCCGCTGCTGCCGCTGACGCTCTACGTGCTGTGCATCGGCATGTTCGGGGCCGGCGTCGGCATGCTCTACACGCCGCTGCTGGTGGATCGCATGAAGCTCACCTTCCCGAGCGGGCTCGCGGTGGCGAACATCCTGCGCACGCTGACGGATCCGGTGCTGCTGCGGCGCGCCCTGGGCCGCCTGGCCGGCGGCATCGGCCTCGGCTTCGCGGGCGCGCTGGCGGGCCACACGGTGCCGCTGTTCGCGGTGCTCGACGTGTCGATGTCCACCCTGGGCGCCGGCATGGTGGTGGGGTCGCGCATCGCGCTGCCGGCGCTGGGCGCCAGCCTGCTGTTCACGGCGCTGGTGCCCGTCTTCGTGTCCTCCGGCTGGCTCGCGCCGGGAGAACCGTACCGCAAGATCGGCTTCCTCGTCGCCGTGGGCGGACTGATGGGCGCATCGGCGGTGGATCTCTCGCTGCTGCTGGTCGAGGGCCTGCGGCGGTGGCGCGGCACGCCCGGCGCCCGCGACCCTGCCGCCGCGACGTCGGCCTGGAAGCGGACGGACCTGCGGCGCCTGTGGGCCTGGACGCTCTGCTGGGGCGCGGCCGTCCTCGCCATCGGCACCGTGCTGCTGCACCAGCCCGCCGGCTTCCAGCTGTTCGCCGTCGCGATGGTCTTCGTCTTCGCGCTGATCAACGGGATCGCGGGCGGCATCAGCGACTTCAGTCCCATGTCGGCGAGCGTCGTCGTCGCGCTGCTGCTGATGGTGGCGATGGGCCTGCGCGACCCGATGACCGGCATGATGGCGAGCATCGTGATGTTCGTCGGCATCAACGTCGCGACGGACATGCAGCAGGATCGATCGACGGGCTGGCGGCTCGGCACCCCCCGCGTGCTGCAGTTCCGCTACCAGGTCGCGGGCATCGTCGTCGGTGCGATCGCCACGATCGGGTTCGCCCAGCTGTTCCTGGCCGCCTACCCCGTGCTGAAGCTGGACCAGACCACCCTGTCCGCCGCGGCCCAGCCGCGGCAGTGGACCTCGGCGGGCACCTACAAGCTCGTGGGCATGCTGCACAGCCTGTCGCACATCGCGGCCGAACAGGCACAGGCGATCGCCATCGGCTTGGCGGCGGGCTTCGGCCTGCAGGTCCTGCGGCGCTGGCTGTCGGGCAACGCGGGCTACCGGCGCTTCGTGGCGGCCGGCCCGCGGGGGGCCGCGGCCGGATGGGTCGTCGACGCCGTGCTCGTCCCGTCGCCGTATGCGTTCTTCTTCGGCGCCTTCGTCAATCTCGCCGTGACGGCCTGGTTCGCGGCCGGCGGCGTGCTGGCCTCGTTCCTCGGCTGGCGCGCCAGCAGGCGCCCCCGCGCGGTCGACGCCGCCCTGCCTCCCGACATGAGCACCGTGTCGCTGCTGGGCGGCGGCCTGATCGCCGGCGAGAGCCTGGCCGCGCTGGCCCTGGCCGTCATCCAGCTCGCCGGCCTGCTGTAGCCGCCCGCGCGACCCCCGCGCCGCCGCCGCGGGCCACCGGAACATCGATGCCATGAACGAGTACGATCCCCTGCGGCAGGCGCGCGCCATGCGTGCCGCCATCGACGACCTGGGGGCGCAGCGCCTGCCCGCCACGTTGAAGGGCCTGCCGGCCCGCGCCGTCGGGCGACGGCTGGGCGCGCTCGGCGCCATGGGCCTGTCCCTGCTGGAAGGCGACCTGCCGTTGCCGGCCGCCATCCTGCGGCGCGACGCCCTCGACCACAACGCGGCGTGGATGCAGCGCTTCACCGAGCGCGCCGGCGTGCTGCTGTGCCCGCACGGCAAGACGACGATGGCCCCGCAGCTGTTCCAGCGCCAGCTCGCGCACGGCGCCTGGGGCATCACGGCCGCGACGGCGGCGCAGGTGCGCACCTGCCGCCAGTTCGGCGTGCCGCGCGTCCTGCTGGCGAACCAGCTCGTGGGCCAGGCCAACATCGACCTGGTGTTCGACGAGCTGCAGGCCGATCCCGCGTTCGACTTCTACCTGCTCGTCGACTCGATCGCCGGGCTCGAGCTGCTGCAGGGCGCGCTGGCCAGGCGTCCCCTGTCGCGGCCGCTGCAGGTGCTGCTGGAAGTGGGGACGCCGGGCGGACGCGCCGGCGTGCGCAGCCTCGACGAAGGCGTCGCGCTCGGGCGCGCGCTGCGCGAGGCCGTGCCGGCGATCGCGTTGCGCGGCATCGAGACCTTCGAGGGTGTGCACGGCGGCGACGACCATGCGCGCGTCGAACTGGCGGTGCTGTCCATGCTCGCGACGATCGAGGCGCTGGCCAAGGCCGGCTGCGACGAGGCCTGGTTCGCGCCGGGCCCGGTGATCCTCAGCGCCGGCGGATCGGCCTTCTTCGACATGGCGGCCGGCGTGCTGCGCGCGGTGACCGGCGCGCGCGAGCTGCAGGTGGTTCTGCGCAGCGGCTGCTACCTGTCCCACGACGCGCTCCACTACGCCCGCATGCAGGCCCGCATCCGGCAGCGCGCCGGGGCGCTGTGGGGCGACGGGCCGGGCCTGCGCAACGCGCTGGAGGTCTGGGCGCACGTCCAGTCGCGGCCGGAGAGCGGGCGCGCCATCTGCGGCCTGGGCAAGCGGGACCTGTCGCACGACCTCGAGATGCCGAGCCCGCTGTGGTGGTTCAGGCCTGGATTGCACGACGAACCCCAGGCGGTCGCGCCCTCGCTGCGGGTGACGGCCCTCAACGACCAGCACGCGTTCGTCGACGGCCCCGACGCCGAGTTGCCCTGGGCAGTGGGCGACCTCGTCGGATTCGGCGTCGGCCATCCCTGCACCACGTTCGACAAGTGGCCGCTGCTCTACCTGGTGGACGACGCCGGCCGGGTCCTCGGCGGCATCCGCACCTTCTTCTGATCCTCCTTCCATGATGACCTCATCCGCCCACGAACGAATCGACGCCTGGATCGACGCCCACTTCGACGAGCAGGTGCGCTTCCTGCAGGCCCTGGTGCGCGTGCCCACCGACACACCGCCCGGCAACAACGCGCCCCACGCCGAACGCACCGCCGCGCTGCTGTCGGAGTTCGGCTTCCTCGCCGAGTCGCACGCCGTGCCCGCCGACCGTGTGCGCGACTACGGCCTGCAGTCGCTCACCAACCTGGTCGTGCGCCGCCCCTACGGCGACGCCGGCCGCGTCATCGGCCTGAACGCCCACGGCGACGTCGTGCCGCCCGGCGAGGGCTGGACGCAGGATCCGTACGGCGCGGCGATCGTCGACGGCCGGCTCTACGGCCGCGCCGCGGCGGTGAGCAAGAGCGACTTCGCCACCTACGTGTTCGCCACGCGGGCGATCGAGACGCTGCGCGACGAGTTGCGCGGCGGCGTCGAGCTCTACTTCACCTACGACGAGGAGTTCGGCGGCACGCTGGGCCCGGGCTGGCTGCTGGAGCAAGGCCTCGCGAAGTGCGACCTGCTGGTGGCCGCGGGCTTCAGCTACGAGGTGGTGACGGCGCACAGCGGCTGCCTGCAGATGGAGGTGACCGTCCACGGCCGCATGGGCCACGCCGCCGTGCCCGACACGGCCATCGACGCGCTGCAGGGCGCGGTGGCCATCCTGAACGCGCTCTATGCCCGCAACGCGGCCTACAAGCAGGTGCGCTCGGGGGTGGCGGGCATCGTGCACCCGTACATCAACGTGGGCCGCATCGAGGGCGGCACCAACACCAACGTCGTGCCCGGCACGGTGGTGCTCAAGCTGGATCGCCGCATGATCCCCGAGGAGGATCCGGCGACCGTCGAACGCGAGATCCGCGACACGATCGCGCAGGCCGCGGCCACGCGCGACGGGATCCGCGTGGAGATCCGGCGCCTGCTGCTGGCGAACCCGCTGGAGCCGCTGCCCGGCAACGCGCCGCTGGTCGACGCGATCACGCGGAACGCGCGCGCGGTCTTCGGCGAGGAGATCCCCGTCCGCGGCACGCCGCTGTACACCGACGCGCGCCTGTTCGGCGAGCGCGGCATCCCGGCGGTGATCTACGGCGCCGGCCCGCGCACGGTGCTCGAGTCGAACGCCAAGCGCGCGGACGAGAACCTCCGTCTCGAGGACCTGCGGCGCGCCACGAAGGTGGTCGCGCGCAGCCTGTTCGACCTTCTCGCCGGCGACCGCCCGGCCTCGCACGCCACCGGGGAAACCACATGAAGCTCTTCATCAGCGCGGACATCGAAGGCGTCGCGGGCATCTGCGCCGCGAGCGAGGGCGACCACGCGCAGCCCGCCGACTACCTGCCGTTCCGCAAGCAGATGACGGACGAGGTGGCCGCCGCCTGCGCCGGGGCGTACGCGGCGGGCGCCGACAGCATCGTCGTCAAGGACGCCCACTACTCGGGACGCAACCTCGACATCCACCGGCTCCAGGCGCCCGAGGGCAGGCAGCTCCACCTCACCCGCGGCTGGAGCGGCCATCCGCTGTCGATGGTGCAGGGGCTCGACGAGAGCTTCGACGCGCTGGCGTTCATCGGCTACCACTCCGCCGCGGGGCACGGCGGCAACCCGCTGGCCCACACCGTCTCGGGACGCATGTTCGCGCGCGTGGAACTCAATGGCGTGGCGGCGTCCGAATTCCTGCTGTTCACCTTCGCGGCCGCCACGCTGGGGGTGCCGGTGGTCTTCCTCTCCGGCGACGAGGCGCTGTGCGAGGACGCGCGACGCGTGGTGGACGGGGTCGAGACGGTCGCCACGCTGGTCGGCTCCGGCGCCTCCGTCACGTCGATCACGCCGGCGGAGTCCGTCCGCCGCATCGAGGACGGCGTGAAGCAGGCCCTGCTGGCGCGCAGGACGAAGCCGATCGCGCTGCCGGGCCACTTCCGCCTGAAGGTCACCTTCAACAAGGCGGTCGACGCCTTCGAGAAGTCGTTCTATCCGGGCGCGCGGCTGGTCGGCGACACCGAGGTCGCGATCGAATCCGCGCGCTACCTCGACCTGCTCACCTTCATCATGTTTTCCTGCAAGTGAGCTCCCAGCGCGCCTGCGCGTCGCGCACCTGCGCGGCGCCCAGGCCCGCCAGCGACGCGTAGATGGAGGGGGCCGTCGCGCCCTCGGTGTTGACGAGCAGCACGCTGGACCGGCCGTCGAGGCCCAGCGCCCGCGCATGATCGGGGTGGGCGACGAGCTCCGTGAGCGCGGCGAGCCCGGCGGCGCCCGACTCGCCGCTGACCACCGGGATGTCGCCGGATTCGCCGAGCGCCAGCGCGCGCACCGCGGCGGCCGCGCTCGCGTCGCTGACCGTCATGAACGCGTCGACCACGGGTTCCAGGAAGCGCCAGGCCAGCGGCGACGCCTCGCCGCACGCCAGGCCGGCCATCAGCGAATCGGTCGACCCGGTGGCGCGGGAGATGCGGCCGTTGCGGGCGCTCTGCAGGAGGCAGTCCGCCTGCTCGGGCTCGACGACGACGAACGTGGGACGGCCGGCGCCATGACGCTCCCAGAAATGGCTCGCGACGCCCGCCGCCAGGCCACCCACGCCGCCCTGCAGCAACACATGGCTGAACGGCGATCCGCCGCCCGCGGGCGTGGGCGCCGCCTCGATCGCCTCGTCGGCGATGATGGCGTAGCCCTGCATGACGTCGCGCGGGATCTCCTCGTAGCCGTCGTACGACGTGTCGGACACGACGTGCCATCCGTTGTCCTGCGCCAGGCGCGCGGCCTCCCGGACCGAGTCGTCGTAGTTGCCCGCGATGCGCACGATGCGCGCGCCGAGCTCGCGGATCGGCGCCTCGCGTTCCGGGCTCACGTGGGCGTGCAGCACCACCACGCAGCGGCAGCCGACGCTGCGCGCCGCCGCGGCCAGCGCGCGGCCGTGGTTGCCGTCCGTGGCGCTGGTCACGGTGAAGTCCGCGAGGCGGTCGGCGTGGCGGCCGCCGAACAGGCCCGCGGGTTCAAACCCCGCGCCAGGGAAGCGCCGGAGGATGAGGCGCAGCAGCGCGATGGGCGCGCCGAGCGCCTTGAAGCTGCCCAGCGGCGAGCGCAGCGATTCGTCCTTGAGGAACACGGCGCCGACGCCGAGCTTCGCCGCGAGGCGCGGCAGCGCGCGCAACGGTGTCGGCGCTGGCGAGAGCATGTCCCAGTGCGACAGCCAGGCGCGGCTCTCGCGGCCGCGCTCGATGTCCAGGATGGCTTTCAGTCCGGGGTCGTACGCGCGGCGGACGCTGGAAGGATTGGCGAAGAGCACGGATGAATTCCTGCGGCGGCGAGGCCTGAGTTCTTGATTGGCATCATTATTGTCCATTTAGTACAAAACAGTGTGCTAGTATGGAAAATACAGGAAAACTTCCGTCGCGCAATCGCGGGCGCAAGTCGAACGACCGATCGCACCTTTCCTTCGAAGAGGACACCGCAGTCATGGACATCGCCACCCCTTCCGCCACCACGTTGCGGACCGCCCCGGCCCGCGACTGGTTCGGACAGCCCAAGGGTCTCACCGTCCTGTTCCTCACCGAGATGTGGGAGATGTTCTCCTTCTCGGGCATGCGCATCCTGCTGGTCTACTACATGATCAAGCAGCTGGCGTTCTCGCAGGCCAACGCGTCGCTGCTGTTCGGCCTGTATGCCGGCGGCGTCTACCTGACGCCGATCTTCGGCGGCTACATCGCCGACCGCTGGCTGGGCCGCCAGCGCGCCGTCGTCTGGGGCGGATCGCTGATGGCGCTGGGCCATTTCATGCTGACGCAGGAGGCGCTGTTCTTTCCCGCGCTGGTGGTGATCGCGCTGGGCAACGGCCTGTTCCTGCCCAACCTCGCCAGCCAGATCGACGACCTGTACGCCGCCAACGACACGCGGCGCGGCGGCGCCTACAACATCTACTACCTGGGCGTGAACATCGGTGGACTGCTCGCGCCCCTGGTGTGCGGCACGCTGGGCGAGGTGTACGGCTGGCACTACGGCTTCGGCGCGGCCGGCATCGGCATGTGCGTGGGGCTGGCGATCTACCTGGCGGGACGGCGCCACCTGCTGTCGGACGCCGCGCGCAAGGCGGCGCGGCCCGCCGTCGTGGAGAAAGCCGCCTCGGCCACCGCGGGCGCCGTCGCCGTGTTCGCCCTGGTCAGCCTGGCCATCATCGTCTTCCGCGTCGCCTACGGGCAGGCCGGCAACACCCTGGCGGTGTGGGTGGACGGCGCGGTGAACCTGAAGGCGCTCGGGTTCACGATTCCGTTCACGTGGGTGCAGGCGCTCAACTCGCTGATGGTGTTCCCGCTCACGCCGCTGGTGGTGCTGGGCTGGCGCCGTGCCGCGGCCGCCGGCCGCGAGCCCACGCCGCTGCGCAAGATGGTGCTGGGGGCGCTGGCCGTGGGCGCGTCCTACCTGCTGCTGGCCCTGGCGGCGGCACTGGCGAGCCGCGACGCCTCGCTGGTGCACTGGAGCTGGCTGGTGCTGTTCTTCCTGGTCTACACCGGCGGCGAGCTCTACATCCTGCCGGTGGCGCTGAGCCTGTTCGTGCGGCTCGCTCCGCGCGGCCGCGAGGCCACGGCGATCGCCGGCTTCCTGCTGTCGTCGTTCGTCGGCTACCTGATCTCGGGCTGGGTGGGCACCTGGTGGAGCGTGATGAGCCCGGCGGCCTTCTTCGCGGCCATGGCGGGCATCACCGCGCTGTCGGCGCTGATCCTGCTGGCGACGGGGCCGTTGCTGAGGCGCGTGGATCGCTGAACCGGCCGCCCGGCGAACGCGTTTCGCGGCACCGTGGAGGTGCCATAATTGTCCATTATGGATACTGACAGCACGAACGCCGCCGCCGCCGAATCATCGTCCGCGCGCGAGGCCATCCGCCAGTTGCGCAAGCGCAGCGGCATGACGCTCAGCGACGTGAGCGAGCGGACGGGCTTGACGATCTCCACCATCTCCAAGCTGGAGCGCGGACGCATCTCGCTGTCGTACGACAAGCTGATGCTCCTGAGCAAGGCCCTCGGCGTGGACCTGGCGCAACTGCTGGGATCGACCTCGCAAGCCGCCGGCAACGCGCACGCGGCGGGAAGCCCGCAGGGGGGCATGCCAGGCGGCGGCCGCCGCGTCGTGCAGCGCGCCGGCGAGGGCCAGAAGGTCGAGACCAGCGGCTACAAGCACGTCTACCTGGCCACCGAGTTCCTCAACAAGGGCTTCACGCCGCTGGTGGGCGAGACGCACGCGCGCACGATGGACGAATTCATCGCGGAGTTCGGCGACTTCATCCGCCATCCCGGCGAGGAGTTCGCCCTCGTGCTGGAAGGCGCGATCGAGTTCCACACGGAGTTCTATGCGCCGGTGCTCCTGAAGACGGGCGACTCGGTGTACTTCGACAGCGGCATGGGCCATGCCTACCTGAAGGGCGCGGAGGAGCCGTGCAGGATCGTCGCGATGTGCCTGCCCCGGGGCAACGACGCCGATCCGCTCGAGCCCCTCATCAACGCCTCCGAGCGGCACGCCAGCCAGCAGGCGCAGGCGACGCCCGCGCCGCCGCGCGTCACGCGCACGAAGGCACGCGCCGCCAAGTAGCGCGACGGGCCGCGGCCACGCGGCCTCCGGCGCCCTGGATGCGCCTCGCCGTCACGCCGTCGCGCCGTCGCGCCGTCACGATGTCATCCTGCGCGAAGTCGCAGGATCCACGCTGGCGACCCACGTTCGCGCCGGTGCGGATTCCGCGATTGCGCGCGGAATGACAGCATCTACATCCCGGCCCGCTTCGATCCTTGTTGGACAAAACATTTTCCCAAATGGACAACGATGTTCTTTTGGGATAAATTCGCACCCGTCTGATTACCAAGGGTGCGATTGATGGGAAATGTCCACGCCTTCGACTTCATCGTCGTCGGGGCCGGAATGGCCGGTGCTTCGATGGCCGCGAACCTGGCCACGGTCGGCCGGGTGGCCGTGCTGGAGGCCGAGCAGCATGCCGGCTATCACTCCACCGGACGCTCCGCCGCGTTCTTCACGGAGAACTACGGCAACGCCACGATCCGGGCGCTCACGCGGGCGAGCCGCGAGTTCCTGTTCGATCCGCCCGCCGATTTCGCCAGCGTCCCGCTTTGCACGCCGCGGGACGGGGTCTATTTCGCTCGCGTGGACCAGCTCGACGAACTGGAGGGCCTGCGCGCGGACGCCGACGTGCGGGCCGCGACCCGGCTCCTGACCGCCGCCGAGGTCCGCGCGCGCGTCCCGCTGCTGCGCGAGGACTATGTCGCCGGCGGCCTGGTGGAGAACGGCTCCGCGGATCTCGACGTGGACGCGATCCACCAGGGCTTCCTGCGCCGGGCGCGCGGCGGCGGCGCGAAACTGCATTTCGATTGCCCGGTGCGCGCGCTGGAGCGCCGGGCCGGGCTCTGGGTCGCCACGACGCCGCAGGGCGAGTTCAGCGCGCCTGTCGTCGTGAACGCGGCGGGGGCCTGGGCCGACGACCTGGCGACGCTCGCGGGCGTCGCCCCCGCCGGCCTGCAGCCGATGCGCCGCACCGCGATGCTGATCCCTGTTCCACGCGGCCTGCATGCCGAGGCGTGGCCGGTCGCCATCGACATCTCGGAAGAGTTCTACTTCAAGCCCGATGCCGGATTGCTGTTCCTCTCGCCCGCGGACGAGAGCCCCTGCCCGGCCTGCGACGTGCAGCCCGAGGAGCTCGACGTCGCGATCGCGATCGACCGCTTCGAGCGGGCCACCGGCGCCGAGGTGCGCACCATCAAGCGCAGCTGGGCCGGACTGCGCGTGTTCGCCCCGGACCGGACGCCCGTGGTCGGCTTCGATCCCGCCGCGGAAGGCTTCTTCTGGCTGGCCGGCCAGGGCGGCTACGGCATCCAGACCGCCCCGGCGCTGGGCCGCCTCGCGGCCGCGCTCGCCAGCGGGCGCGCGATCCCCGACGATGTCCTCGGCCAGGGCGTCGATCCGCGCCTGCTGGCGAAGTCCCGATTCGCGACGGCGCCCGGAAGCGTCCCCGCATGAACACCCCCGCCCCCTCAACCCACCGGAGCCTCACCCCATGAAAATCCCGCACGCCCTGCTGTCGGGCCTCGTCGCGATCGCCGTCTCGACGGCGCACGCGCAGGCTTCCCCCGCGAAGACCGAACTGGTGGCCGTCGGCGGCCACCACATCTCGTTCCACGTCACGCCCGGCAAGCGGCCGGCGATCGTGCTGGACGCCGGCGGCGGCCTCGACTCCACCTACTGGACGACCATGATCCCCGAGCTGGCCAGGCGCACCGGCCGCGAGATCATCACCTACGACCGCTCGGGCTTCGGCGCGAGCGAGGAGATCCCGGGGCCGTGGAACCTGCAGAAGGCGACCGACGATCTCGAGGCCGGCCTGAAGAAGCTGGGCGCCACCGACGGCATCATCCTGGTGTCGCATTCGATCGCCGGCGAGATCGCGCTGACGCTGGCCAACCGGCATCCGAAGTGGCTGGCCGGCGGCGTGTCGGTCGACGCCAACGTGCCGGACTACTTCACCGACAAGACCATCGAGATGATGTCCGCGCAGTGGGCGCCGCTGGTGGAGAAGGCGAAGGCCGACCCGTCCGCCAAGGAGTCGCGCCAGCTCATCTCCGTCGCGGCCTCGTTCAAGGAGATCAACCACGCATTCCACCTGGCGACCTGGCCGGCCAGCATTCCCGTGGTCGTGATCGTGTCGGAGAAGACGCCGTTCGAGGCACCCGCCGACGCGCAGTGGTGGCGCGACGCGCACGCCCGGTTCGCGCAGGCCGCGCCCAACCGGCGGCTGGTCACCGCGGAACGCAGCAGCCACGACGTCGCGCACGACCGGCCCGACGTGATCGTCCAGGCCGTCGTCGACCTCGCGGCCGGCAAGCACTAGCGGCCGGCGCGTCTCAGAGATCGAGTTCGAGCACGCTCGAATGCGCCCGCGAGACGCACACCATCAACGAGGCCTGCGCGGCCCGCTCGGCCTCGGACAGCACCATGTCGCGATGATCCGCCTCGCCCGCGCAGAGCGTCGTCTCGCAGGTGCGGCAGAGTCCCTCGCGGCAGGCGAACGGCACGCCGACGCCGTTCGCCTCGAGCGTCTCGAGGATGCTGCGATCCGCCTCCACCCGCAGCCGGAGCCCGCTGCGGCGGAGCACGATCTCGAACGGCCTGGCGCTCCCGCCATCCGCCGTCTCGACCCCGGGCGCGGCAAACCATTCGAAGCGCACGCGGCCCGGCGCGCACGCCGCGGCCACCGCCGACATCAGCGACGCCGGGCCGCAGCAGCAGACCTGTTCGCCCGGCGCCAGCAGGCCCACGGCCGCACGCACATCCGCACGGCCGCCCGCGTGCTCGTCGGCGAAGTGGAACGCCACGCGATCGCCGTACGCCCGCAGTTCGTCGAGGAAGGCCGTGCGGACGCGGCTGCGCGTGCAGTACAGCAGCGACCACGGGCGCCCCGCGTCCTCGCACCCGTGGATCATCGAACGGATCGGCGTGATGCCGATGCCGCCCGCGATGAATCGGAAGCGCGGCGCGTGCGAGTCCAGCGCGAAGTGGTTGGCCAGCCCGCGCACGCGGACCAGCGAGCCGACGCGCCACCCGGCGTGCACCGCGCGCGATCCGCCGCGGCCCGCCGCGTCGAGCGCGACGGCCACGACATAGCGATCGCGTTCCGGCGCGGCGTTGCACAGGGAATAGTGGCGCACCAGCGGCCGCGCCGATCCCTGTTCGTCCTGCACCTCCAGCTCCAGGTGCGCGCCCGGCTCGAACGCCGGCAACGCGGCGCCGCCGGGGTCGCGCAGCTCGAAGCTCATGATGTCGCGCGCCTCCGCCCGCACCGCCGCCACGCGCAGCGTCAACGGGAAGCTCATGCCGCCTTCTCCTGGGCCAGGAACTGGTCGACGATCCAGCGGAACTGCGACAGCGCCGCGTCGACGCCCAGCGGCACCATCCGGAATCCGGGGTCGCGCGCGAGGTTGCGCTGCTGCGCCGTGATCATGGCGCGATCCTCCTCGAACGCCTGCACCACGCCGGCGTGGATCTCGCGCGTCACCTCGGGGCGATCGAGCAGGAAGTTGTGCGGATGCGCGAAGAAGTAGTGCGTGGAGGTCGCCGTCTCCGGGGTCAGCGCCTGGCAGCCGCGGAAGGCGAGCGCGCCGTCGCGCGCGCCGTCGGGCGTCGAGGCGCCCGCGGGCAGCATGCCGGAGTCCATCAGCAGGATGCCGGGCACGAGGAAGTCGTAGTTCATCCAGCGATCCACGCGCGCGCCCTCGGGGAGGTCGGCGTAGCGCGCCGAGTAGGCGGGCGGCTCGGTGCCGGGCACCCACTTCGACAGCCTCACGCCGCGCGCCAGGCGCTCGATCCTGGGCAGCACGGCGGCGTAGTCGGTCGATCCGCCGACGGTGGTCGGATGCAGGAAGGGCAGGTGCGAGAAGTCGAGCAGGTTGTCCGCGACGAGGCGGTAGTCGACGTCGTAGTGCAGGTAGCCGGCCTCGCAGCGCCATCCGGGGTCGTCCACCCAGTGCGTGTCCGGGATCAACGCGGGATCCGCGCTCTCCGGGCTGCCCATCCAGACCCAGACCCAGCGGTGCGACTCCACCGCCGCGAAGCTGCGCACCCGCGCCTGGATCGGGATGCGCTGCTGCGCCGGCGCCTCGAGGCACTGCCCGTCGCGGTCGAAGACCAGGCCGTGGTACATGCAGCGCACGCAGTCGCCGCCGCGCTCGCGGCGGCCCATGGACAGCGGCGCGCCGCGGTGGCAGCAGCGGTCCTCGAGCACCGCCACGCGTCCCTGGGCATCGCGCCAGAGCACCAGCGGCACGCCGGCGACGGTGCGCGCGAGCAGGCCGTCGGCGGGGATCTCGTGATCCCAGGCGACCACGTACCAGCAGTTGCGGATGAACATTCGCGTCTCCTCATGTTGACGCGCCCATTGGATGCGGCCGCCCGCCGCCGGACAACCGCGATCGCGGCAAGACGGCCATGAACGCCATTCATCCCGACGCGCTGGACCTCAACCTGCTGCGCGTCTTCCACGCCGTCTACGTGGAGCGCGGCGTGGGGCGCGCGGCGGAGCGGCTGCAGGTCACGCCGTCGGCCGTCAGCCACGGCCTGCGCCGGCTGCGCGCGCTGTTCAATGACGAGCTGTTCCTGCGCGACGGCGCGTCGATGGCGCCCACGGCGCGCGCGCAGGCGCTGTTCGAGCCGGTGCGCGGCATCATGGACAGCATCGCCAACGACGTGCTGGCGGCCGCCCATTTCGACGCGGCACGGGCGTCGCGCGAGTTCTCGCTCGCGATGACGGACATGGCCGAGATCGTCTTCCTGCCGCCGCTGCTGCGCCACCTGCGCGCGAACGCGCCGGGCTGCACGCTGCGCTCGCGCCGGCTGGCCAACGAGGACATGATCCAGGCGCTGGATCGTGGCCTGGTCGAGATGGCCGTCGGCAACGTCCCGGAAGCCCGCGAGGCGCACTTCGTCCAGACCCTGTTCGAGCACGATTTCGTGGTGCTCGCCGCCGCCGGCCACCCGCGGCTGGCGCGCACCCTCACCTGGCCGGCCTATGCGGGCGAGCAGCACGTGGTGGTGAGCTCGGGCTCCGACGCGCACCTGCAGCGGCACGCGCTGGAGCCGCGCGGGATCCGCCGCCGCGTCGCGCTGACCGTGGGCGGGTTCCTGTCGGTGCCGTGGCTGATCGAGGGGACCGACATGATCGCGACCGTGCCGACCCGGCTCAGCGACGAGATCGCCGGCGTCACGGGCCTGCGCCAGTGGGAGCTGCCGGATCCGGTGCCGCCGTATGCGCTGCAGTCGGTCTGGCACGCGCGCTCGCACGGCGACCCCGCGCATCGCTGGCTGCGCCAGGCGATCTTCGCGCTGATGAACGAGCGCCCCTGAGGCACCGCGCCGGTCAGCGCAGGTAGAAGCTGGCCTGCACCTCGGTGGCGATGTCCATCGGCAGCACCACGCAGCCGAGCGAGCTGCGCGCCGGCGGCGCCAGCGGGTCGAACACCTGCGCCAGCAGCGCCGAGGCGCCGTCGGCCACCTTGTGGACGTCGTGGAAGTGCGGCGCCGCGTTCACGAACACGATCATGTCCACGCAGCACGCCACGCGGTCGAGGTCGCCCTCGCACGCATGCGCCAGGTGCGCCAGCACGTTGAGCGCCGAGATGCGCGCCGAGTCGACGCCCTCTTCCAGCGACAGCGCCGCCCCCACCTTGCCCCGGTAGCGGATCGCGCCGTCGACGTAGGGCGGCTGGCCGGCCACCGACACGCGGTTGCCCGCGCGCTGCCAGGGCGAGTAGAGCGCCGGCGGCACCGAGCGGCGCGGCAGCACGATGCCCAGGTCGGCCAGGCGGCGCGCGACGCGCGAGCCTTCAGCGCTCGCCATAGTCCACCGCCGTCCGGTGCAGCGGCAGGTCGTGCCAGCGCCAGTACTGTTCGTGGATCCGCCGCGTGGCCGGGCCGGGCACGCCCGCGCCGACGGGACGTCCCTCGAGGCGGCAGACCGGCACGACGCCGCCGGCCGTGCTCGTGGCGAACACCTCGTCGGCGTCGCGCAGCTCCTCGGTGCGCACGGGCCGCACCTCCGCCGGGATGCCGAGCGCGGCGGCGATCTCGAGCACGGTGCGCCGCGTGATGCCCTCGAGCACGCCGGAGCGCGGCGTCAGCAGCGTGCCGCCGCGCAGCACGAACAGGTTGAAGCCCGGGCCCTCGACGACGTGGCCTTCGCCGTCGGTCAGCACCGTGGTCTCCGCGCCCTGGTCGTAGGCCTCGTAGAGCCCCTTGACCAGGTCGAGCCAGTGATAGTTCTTGATGCGCGGGTCGACCGAGGTCGTCGGGATGCGCACCGTCCTGCCGACCGCCATGTGCAGGCCGACCTTCTGCTTCTCGGGATCGGCCAGCCAGATGAAGGGCACGGCGAACGCGTAGAAGCGGTTGACGGCGCTGCGCGGGTCGCGCGAGCCGGGGGCGGGCATGCCGCGCGTGCAGATCATCTCCACGTACGCGTTGCGCAGGCCGCACAGGCGCACGCACTCGACGAGCACCGCGCGCATCTCGTCGCGCGTGTACGGCAGCGACATGTGCAGCGCGTTCATCCCCGCATGGAAGCGGTCGAGGTGATCCTCAAGGCGGAAGAACGCACCCTCCCAGACGTGCGCCACGTCGTAGGTCGCGTCGGAATGGAGGAAGCCCCAGTCGCCGATCGGCACGCTGGCCTCCTCCATCGGCACGTAGCGGCCGCCGACGAAGGCCGCGCCCTGCGGCCAGGTGCCGCAGGCGCCGGCGTGGGCGAGGGAAACGGACGGCCTGTTCGAGGGATCGTTTTGCATGGGACGAATGATCCGGCGGTGATTTGCGCGTGTCAAGATAATTATCCTTTATGGACAACTATCAATCATTTTTGTTAAAGTTGGAAAACAAATCCACTGGAAGAACCCATGCTGCTGCACCTTTCGACCTGGCCCGAGATCGAGGAATTCCTCACCCGCTCCAGGACCATCCTCGTCCCGATCGGCTCGACCGAACAGCACGGCCCCACCGGCGTGCTCGGCACCGACTGGCTGTGCGCGGAGATCATCGCGCACGGCCTCCACCGCAGCGGGGCCGACGTGCTGGTGGCGCCGACCTTCAATGTCGGCGTCGCCCAGCACCACCTCGGGTTCCCCGGCACGATCACGCTGCGGCCGTCGACGTTCATCGCGGCCATCGGAGACTGGGTCGATTCGCTGGTGCGCCACGGCTTCGAGCGGATCTACTTCCTGAACGGCCACGGCGGGAACATCTCGCCCATCGAGGCGGCGTTCACCGAGTACTACGCCCGGTCCAGCTTCCGGCGCGAGCGCTGCCCCGTCGTGCTGAAGCTGGGGAACTGGTGGCGCCTGCCGGGCGTGCTGGACCTCGCGAAGGCGCAGTACCCGGTCGGCCACGGCAGCCACGCGGAGCCGTCCGAGATCGCCGTCACGCAGTGGGCGTATCCCGAGGCGCGCAAGAGCGCCGTGATGACGCCGAAGATCGCCCCCGACGGCCCGATCCGCGATGCGTCCCACTTCCGCGCGAGCTATCCGGACGGCCGCATGGGCTCGGACCCCACCACCGCCACGCCCGAAAAGGGCGGCGCACTCGTGAAGGTCGCCATCGAGGGCCTGGCCCTCGAACTGCGCGCCTTCGACGCCGAATAGGTTGCCCGGATGACCGCTCCCACCCGCCTCGAGACGCGCCTCGACGACAAGTACACCAAGCCCGAGGGCTGGCTCTACATGACCGGCATGCAGGCGCTGGTGCGCCTGCCCATCCAGCAGCGCCTGCGCGACGCCGCGGCCGGACTCGACACGGGCGGCTACATCTCCGGCTACCGCGGCTCGCCGATGGGACGCTACGACATGGAGCTGTGGGCCGTCGACGACGTGCTCAAGGGCCACAACATCCAGTTCCGCGCCGGCCTCAACGAGGACCTGGCCGCCACCGCGATCTGGGGCTCGCAGTACGTCGGCGCGTTCCCCGGCGCCAAGGTCGACGGCGTCTTCGGGATCTGGTACGGCAAGGGGCCGGGCGTCGACCGCTCGGGCGACGCGCTGCGGCACGCCAACCTGGCGGGCACCTCGCGCACCGGCGGCGTGGTCGCGATCGCCGGCGACGACCACGGCGCGAAGTCGTCGACCGTCGCCAACTTCTCCGACCCCGTCTTCGTGGCGGTGGGGATGCCGGTGCTCTACCCGTCCAACACGCAGGAGCTGCTCGACTACGGCCTGCATGCGATCGCGATGTCGCGCTTCTCCGGCTGCTGGGTCGGCATGAAGGTGGTGACCGACGTGGTCGAGGGCGGCGGCTCCATCCGCGTCGGCCTGGACAGCCCGCGCATCGTCGTCCCGGAACGCGGCTCGGAGCCGGCGGGCGGGTTCAACATCCGGCCGGTCGACGGCGCGCTGCCGCAGGAAGACCGGCTGTACAACCACAAGCTGCACGCGGCGCTGGCCTATGCGCGCGCGAACGGGCTCAACGAGATCACGCTCGATCCGGCGCAGGCCCGCGTCGGCATCGTCGCGGCCGGCAAGGCCTGGCAGGACGTGCAGCAGGCGCTCGCGTTGCTGGGCCTGCCGGCGCAGCGGCTCGAGGAGCTCGGCGTCCGGCTGCTGAAGATCGGCATGACCTGGCCGCTCGATCCCGTCATCGTGCAGCGGTTCGCGCGCGGCCTGGCCACGCTGGTGGTGGTGGAGGAGAAGCGGCCGCTGCTCGAGGACCAGGTGCGCGCGGTGCTGTACGGCGGTGCCGACGCGCCGCGCATCATCGGCAAGCGCCTCGCCGGCACGCCGTTCGATCCGGCGGCCGAGGGCGTCGCGTTCGCCAACGCGGGCGAGCTCACGCCCGCGCTGGTGGCGCGCGTGCTGGCGCAGGCGATCGTCGAGCTGCAGGGCTGCGGCCTCGCCGCCGGCCCGGGGTCGCCCGTGACCGCGCCGGGATCCGCGCCGCCGCGCCTGCCGGGCTTCTGCTCCGGATGCCCGCACAACCGGTCGACGAAGGTCATCGAGGGCAGCCGCGCGCTCGCGGGCATCGGCTGCCACACGATGGCGATGCTGATGAACCCGGCCAAGACCACCACGGTGTCGCACATGGGCGCCGAGGGCGTCATGTGGCTCGGCCAGCAGCAGTTCACGACCGAGAAGCACGTGTTCGCCAACCTCGGCGACGGCACCTTCGCGCACTCGGGCTTCCTCGCCGTCCGCCAGGCCATCGCGGCGCACGTGCCCATCACCTACAAGCTCCTGTACAACGGCTTCGTCGCGATGACGGGCGGCCAGGCCGTCGAGACGGGCCTCTCGCCGGCGCAGATCCTGCACGGGCTCGCCGCCGAGGGCGTCGGCAGGATGGCGGTGGTGACGGACGATCCTTCGCGCTACACCGGGGTCGTGCTGCCCGCGGGCGTGGCGGTGCACGACCGGTCGCGGATGGAGTCGGTGCAGAAGGAGTTCCGCGACTATCCCGACGTCTCGGTCATCCTCTATGACCAGCCCTGCGCCACCGAACGCAGGCGCCTGCGCAAGCGCGGCAAGTGGCCGGATCCGCCGAAGCGCACCTTCATCAACGCCGCGGTGTGCGAGGGCTGCGGCGACTGCGGCAAGGTGTCGAACTGCATGTCGATCGAGCCGCTCGAGACCGAGCTGGGGCGCAAGCGGCGGATCAACCAGGACAGCTGCAACAAGGACTACACCTGCATCGAGGGGTTCTGCCCCAGCTTCGTGACCGTGCACGGCGGGGCCTTGCGCAAGAAGTCGCCGGCGGCTTCGGGCGCGGGCGCCGCGGCCTGGAACGCCGCGCTGCCCGAGCCCGACATCGCCGCGCTGGAACGGTCGTTCAACATCCTCGTCGGCGGCATCGGCGGCACCGGCGTCGTCACCATCGGCCAGACGCTGGCGATGGCGGCGCACCTGCAGGGCCTCTACAGCTCCAACCTCGACGTGACCGGGCTGTCGCAGAAGTACGGCGCCGTGAACTCGCACGTGCGGATCGCGCCGTCGCCCGGCCTGCTGCACGCCACCCGCATCGGTGCCCGCGAGACCGACACCCTGATCGGCTGCGACCTGGTGGTGGCCGCCGGCGCCGAGGCGATCGCGACGCTGGCCCCCGAGCGCAGCCGCGCCACGGTGTGCGCCGACGTCGTCCCCACGTCGGACTTCGCGCGCGATCCGGACTGGACGCTCGACGGGCGGGCGCTCGCGGAGCGGCTCACCGGGCTGCTGGGCGACCGCGTCCGCCTCATCGACGGCCTGCGGCTGTCGCGCGCGCTGCTGGGCGACCCGATCGCGTCGAACATGATGATGCTGGGCGCCGCCTGGCAAGCCGGCCAGGTGCCGCTCCCGCGCTCGGCGATCGAGCGCGCGATCGAGCTGAACGGCGTCGCGGTGCGCATGAACCAGGACGCCTTCACCTGGGGACGCCGGCTCGTCGTGGACGCCGCCGCGGTCGAACGCATCGCGTCCGCGGCCGAGCGTCCCGCCACGCAGGTGGTTCGCTGGCTTCCCGGGAGCCGGCCGTCGACCCAGTCCCTGCTGCAGCACCGGAGCGCGCACCTGCAGGCCCACACCGGCGAGGCGCTCGCGGCGCGATACCGGACCCTCGTCGAGCGCGTGCGTGCGGAGGAGACGCGCCTGGGGCTCGGCGAGAAGCTGAGCGCCGCGGTGGCGGACAACTACCACCGGCTGCTCGCGGTCAAGGACGAATGGGAGGTGGCGCGGCTCTACGCGGCGCCCGAGTTCCGCGAGTCGCTCGAGGCGCAGTTCGAGGGCGACTACCGCCTGCGGTTCCACGTCGGCGCGTGGCCGTTCGCGCGCCGCGACAAGGAGACGGGAAAGACGCTGAAGGCCGAGGTCGGGCCGTGGCTGCTGCACGCCTTCCGCGCGATGTCGGCCCTGCGCCGGCTGCGCGGCACCTGGCTGGATCCGTTCCGCGGCAACGCCGAACGCCGGCTCGACGCGAGCCTCGTGCAGGCCTACGAACGCGACATCGACGCGTTGCTGCGCGACCTCGACAAGGACCGGCTCGCGCTGGCGCTGCGCATCGCCTCGCTGCCCGCCAGGATCCGCGGCTACGGGCATGTGCGGGAGGCCCAGGCCGACACCGCGAACGCCGAACGGGAGCGCCTGATGCTGGACTGGCGGCACGCCGTGGACGGCACGCGCGACCCGCAGGCCGCATGAGCGACGCCCGGCCGCCCGAAGGCGCTCGCACCGCAGCCGCCAGGCGGAGGGTCGCCTTGTGAACGCGCGACTCGACGAGGAGGTCTTCTTCTTCGACGATCCCGCCAGCCGGCTGCGCTGCGTCATCGCGATCGACTCCGCGACCGCGCTGCCGGCGCTCGGCGGCTGCAGCCTGGTCGCGGATCTCGACGACGCGGACGCGCTGCGGCTGGCGCTGCGGGAGGCTGCCCGCACCACGCGCAAGCTGCTGCTGGCGCGGCTTCCCTGCACGGGCGCGCATGCCGTACTGCTGCACCCGCCCGCGCCGTTCGACCGCTCCGCCCTCTTCGCCGGCTTCGGCCGCGCCGTGGGCCGGACGCGGGAACGCTTCATCGCGATGCAGGGCGACGGCGCCACGGCGCAGGACATGCGGGTCGCGCGCCGGAGCACGCCGTCCATCGCCGACACCTTCGACGCCACGTGTCTGGATGGCCCGGAGGCCGAGGTCGCGTTCGGCGTGTTCGTCGCGATGGAAGAGGCGCTGCGGCGCCTGGGGCGGCGCATGGACCGGTCGACGGTGGCGGTGTCCGGCCTCGCGGGCGCGGGCATGCGCCTGTGCGAGCGCCTGCACGACGCGGGCGCCGCGCTCGTGGTGGCGGACGGCGCGCCGGCGCTGGCGCACGAGGCCAGTCAGCGCTTCGGCGCCCGCGTGGTCGACGCGCGCGACCTGCCCGCGCAGGACTGCGACGTCTTCGCGCCGTGCGGAGCGGGCGCGCTGGACGCCGGCGCCGCCGCACGCATCGCGGCCCCGCTCGTCTGCGGCACGGCGGATGCGCCGTTCGCCGATCCGCGCGACCGCGACCTGTTGCACGCGCGCGGCGTCGTGGTCCTGCCGGACATCCTCGTCAACGCCGGCGCCCTGATCGCCGCCGCCGCCTCGCGCCAGGCGGACGGCCGCCGGCCGGCCTGGCTGCAGGGGATCGCGGGCATCGGCCGGCGGGTGAACGACCTGTTCGACCAGATGGACGGCCGCGCACCGTACCGGCTGGTCGACGACTGGATCGACGCCCGCCGGCCGGGCGCGTGACTCAGGCCAGCTGCGCCACCATCTCGATCTCGACGCACGTGCCCATCGGAAGCTGGGCCGTGCCGAAGGCGCTGCGCGCATGCGCGCCGCGTTCGCCGAGCACCTGGATCAGCAGCTCCGAGCAGCCGTTCGCCACCAGGTGATGCTCCGTGAACACCGGCGTGCTGTTGACGAGGATGGTGAGCTTGACGATGCGCGCGACGTGCTCGAGGCCGCCGGCGGCCACCTGCAGCGTGCCGAGGAGATCGATGGCGACGCTGCGCGCCGCCGCGGCCCCTTCATCGGTCGCCGTGTCGCGCCCGAGCTGCCCGACCCAGGGCCTGCCGTCGCGCTTGGCGATGTGGCCCGAGAGAAAGACCAGGTCGCCCGACCGGACGAACGGCAGGAAGGCCGCCGCCGGCACGGCGGGCACGGGCAGCTCGATGCCCAGTTCGCGAAGGCGGGCCTGGATCGGGTGGGTGGAGGCTTGAGACATGGGAGGCAGGTCCTTGTTGTGGAAGAGAGCGAGTGCGGCCGTCAGGGATCGCATTCGGCATCGGGGTGCAGGGTTGTTTCCGCCGGCGCGGGAGCCGCCTGGAGCAGGCCGGCACGCAGCCGCTCGAACTCCATCGTGAGCTGCCCGACCTGGCGCTCGAGCGCCGCGAGCCTGGCCCGGGCGTGGTTGGCCTCGACCTGGTCGTCGTCGTCCGCGTCCAGGGTTCCCGCGTCGAACTTGAGCATCCATTGGTGGATCAACGCGTTCGACAGGGTGAACTCCTTCATGGTGGCGCTGCGCGTGCGCACGCCGCTGCGGATGTCCTGGCAGATCTGCAGCTTGAAGCGCGCGCTGTGGCGCCTGTAGGGTCGTCTCTGCGCCATGGCGGTCTTCTACCAGGCGTCCGTCAGCAGGGCCGTCTCGCGCGGGCCGAGCGCCGCGATCGCCAGGGTCGCGCGGATGCTGATGCGCCGGAGCATGAAGAGCTGCTGCAGCGACCAGTGGACGCACTCGCCCAGCTGGGTGCAAACGAAGGCGCCGAACAGCCTGCCGTTCACCGAGAACGGCGTCGCGATCAGCGACTGCACGCCGCCGTCGCCGCGCGCGTCGACGAAGAAGCGCTGCGTGGCGCGATGCTCGTGCACGTCATGCGCGACCACCTGGCCCGAATTCAGCAATTCATCGAAGAACAAGTCCGCGCTCTCCCTGGAATGCGGCGGCACCCGCACCATGTCGTCGCTGGCGCGATCGTGCATCGCCACGCACCGCAGCGCCCGGCCCGAGTCGGTGCTCGTGAAGACCCACAGGGCCGACCGCGACGCCCCCACGTTCCGGCTGGCGAGCCGCACGCAGCGTTCGATGAACTTCGTCCGTGTGATCTGGCCCAGTCGCAAGCGGCCGCACAGCGTCTCGATCTCACCGTCCAGCGTCACGCGCGTTTCCCTTCGTCGCCGGGACCGGCACCCGCCGGCCGATGCGCCTCAGCGGTCCGGATCGGGCCGCCGTGCTGCGCATCATTCGAACGATATTATCCTAAATGGATAAATGTTGTCCATGTTTGTCATTTCGTTCGAATCGGGAAATGTCGCGTCAGCCGCGCGACTCGCGCGTCATCGCGAGCTCGATGTCCTCGAGCTGGTCCCTGGCGTCCTGCACCCCGTCCCTGGCGGCCAGCGACATCAGGCGCATCGCCTCGCGCAGGTCGCGGTCGAGCCCGCGCCCGTCGGCGGTCAATACCCCCAGGTGGTACCAGGCGGCCGGGATCTTCTTGTCCGCCGCGCGCTGGTACAAGGCCACGGCCCGCGCGAGATCCTGCGGCACGCCGCGTCCCCGCTCGTACTTCCCGGCCAGCATGATCAAGGCCTCGCCGTGGTCCTGCTGCACGGCGCGCTCCAGCCACCAGGCGGCGCGCTCGTCGTCCTGCGGCACGCCGTCGCCGGTGGTGCAATGCATCGCCAGCTCGTACTGCGCCTGCGCGAAGTCGCCGGCGGCCGCCTTGGACAGCAGCGACATGCAGCGCGCCATGTCGTGGCGCAGGCCCTTGCCGATGCGGTGCATCCAGGCCAGCCGATAGGTGCCGTGCGCGTTGCCGGCCTCGGACGCGCGCGTGAGCAGCCGCACGGCCTGCGCCACGTCGCCGGGCGTGCGCAGGCCGGTCTCCAGTTCCTGGCCCAGGCGCGCGATCGCGGGCACGTGGCCCTTGTCGGCCGCGCCGCGCAGCAGGGCCATGCCCTTGGCCGGGTCGGCCTTGACGGTGTCGCCTTCGAGGTGGATCACCGCGAGCGCGAGTTCGGCCGCGGGGTTGCCCGCGTCGGCGGCCGATTGCCAGAGCTGCTTCGCGCCGGACTGGTTGCGCGGGATGCCCAGGCCTTGCCACAGGAGGTTGCCGAGCGCGAAGCAGGCATGCGCCGGCGTCAGCAGCGGCGCGGCCGCCGCACGGCCGCGTGCCGGCTGGCGGATGCGTTGCTCCAGCCAGGCGATGCAGGCCTTGCCGTGGTCGGCGGGGCTGCGCTCGACGAAGATCACGCCGTCCTGGAGCTGCATCGACGTCGCGGTGCGGCGCAGGCCGCGCGCGTCCTTGAACACGCAGGCCATGTGGCCGTCGGCGCCGGGCACGACCTGCATGACGCGGCCCGGATGCAGGCCGCCGTCGATGAGCACCGCGTCGCCCACGCGCACCTGCTCGCCGGTGGCGTAGCTCGGTTGCACCTTGACGGCGGCCGGCAGCAGCGAGGGCACCTCGCGCCGGCCCTGGTAGAAGTCGAGCCAGCCCTTGCCCGAGGGCCAGGGTTCGGCGTGCAGGCCGCGCTTGACGGCCGCGTACAGGCGCAGGAACTGCTCCTCCGGCACGTTGAACTCCCAGACCGACGGATCGAGGATGGCGAACGGCTTTCCGTCGGCGGCGGGCTGGTGGCGGAACGCCATGCGCAGGCGCAGCGGCGACGGCCCGTAGGTCTGCACCGTGACGGAGATCGCCTCGACGCGCTTGCCCGAGGAGTTGATCCACGTGGGGTACGCGAAGGCCTTCCACGCCGCGCCTTCGGGGTTGTTCTCGAGCGCCGCCTCGCCACGCGCCACGGCGTCCTCGCCTTCGAAGGCCAAGGTGGTGACGTTGACGCGCTGTCCGCGCGGGTGCTGCCACGTGATCTGCGGCAGGGCCGGACGCCCCTCGGCCACCGCGCCCATCATCGCGCCGGCGGTCACGCCCAGCAGGCGCGCCGCGTTCCACCACGCCATGGGCAGGTCGTACTCGAGCTCATGGGCCACGCTGAGCAGGTAGTCGGACGCGGTGGCGACCTGGCCCAGGCCCAGCTCGAACACGCGGTCGTGCACCCACACCAGCGGCAGGAACAGCAGGCCCTGGTCGGGCGCCAGCGCCACCAGGCGCGTGAACGGGGTGTCGGCGATGTTGGCCCAGGCGGCGGTCGCGCGGCGCGCCGAGGCCGTGTCGTGCCACTCGATGTGCACGCCGGTGCGCCGGCTCAGCACCGCCATCAGCGTGAAGGCGAGCAGCGACAGGAAGTTGAGGCTCTCGGGGTCGGCCAGGAACTTGTCGTGCACCGGCCTGGCGCGTTCGCGGATGGCCTTGAGCAACAGGTCGAGCCGCTCGAGGCTCTCATCCGACAGGTCGAGCTGCGCCTGCTGCAGCGCCTTGCCGAACTTCCAGCCGCCCGCCACCTCGCCACCACGGGCGTAGGTCTCGAGGAAAAGGCGTGCGACGTCGTTCAAGCGGCCTCCCAGCCGTCACCATTCTCGGCGTCCCTTCATCGGGAACGAACGAAAGAATGTAACGGGAGATGCGCCGGCCTGCACGCCCGGTGGCGTGCGAAAGTGCCGCGTTGCGCAACAGCATGCAAAAGGGCCGCACTCGGCGGCCCCTGCGCGTCGGAAGCGACGGCGGCCTCAGTCGATGCGCGCCATCGTGTGGAACGGCAGGCGCGGGCCGCGCGGCCAGTTGCCGGACGCGTCGCCGTAGCCCAGGTTGATCAGGAAGTTCGACTTCCACTTGCCCTCGGGGAAGAACGCCTCGTCGACGGCGGCGTTGTTGAAGCCGCTCATCGGGCCGGCGTCCAGGCCCAGCGCGCGGGCGGCCAGGATCAGGTAGGCGCCCTGCAGGCTGCTGTTGCGGAAGGCGGTGGACTCGATGAACGGCGCATTGCCGTGGAACATGTCGCGGGCGCCGGGCATCGCGGGGAACTGCGTGGGCAGGTGCTCGTGGAACTCGGTGTCGTAGGCGACGATGGCGGTGACCGGCGCCACCATGGTCTTGTCGACGTTGCCGCCCATCAGCGCGCCCTTGAGCTTCTCCTTGGCCGCGGCGCCGCGCACGAACACGATGCGGCCGGGCTGGGCGTTCATGGAGGTCGGGCCCCACTTCATCAGGTCGACCAGCGAATGCAGCGTGGTGTCGTCCACGGGGCGCGGCTGGAACTTGTTGAAGGTGCGGGCGTCGAAGAACAGCTGCTTCAGGGCGGAGTCGTTGAGGGCTTCGGACATGGTCGTTTCCTGGTTCGGTTGAAGTGGGACGGGCGGCGACGGGTGCGACGCGGATGACCCAGTGTCGCCCGGCCGGTCCCTTCCTCCGTGCAGCCAGGTCGAAGGCCCCATTCAAATTCGGTCAACGCCCCGGGCTCGCGCAAGCCCGTGCGGCAGCGAAGACAATCGCCGCATGCGCCAATCCGTCCCCCTCGATCGCTGCACGCGACTCCTCAACCACGGCCCCACGGTGCTGGTGAGCGCCGAACACGCCGGCCGGCGCAACGTGATGGCCGCGGCCTGGTCGATGCCGCTCGACTTCACGCCGCCCAAGGTGGCGGTGGTCCTCGACAAGCAGACCTTCACGCGCACCCTCGTCGAGGCCAGCGGCCGGTTCGTGCTGGCCGTGCCGTCGGTGGCGATCGCCGCCCTCACCGACCACGTGGGCAGCGTGAGCGGCCGCGACGTGGAGAAATTCAGCGACGTGCTGGCCGCCGCCGAGCCCGGCCCGGCCACCGGCGCGCCGCTGGTGCAGGGCTGCATCGCGTGGCTGGAGTGCCGCCGCATCCCCGAGCCGCACAACGAGCAGGCCTACGACCTGTTCCTCGGCGAGGTCGTCGCCGCCTGGGCCGACGACCGGGTGTTCCGCGACGGCCGCTGGCACTTCGACGACGCCGACGACTCGCTGCGCTCGCTGCACCACATCGCCGGCGGCCACTTCTACGCGATCGGCAACGAAGTGAAGTACACGCCGACGACGCCTACCGAAGGCTGACCGTCACGCGCTTCCAGGCCGGATCCTGGAATTTTTGGAACGCCTTGAGCGACGCCGGCGCATCGGCCGCCTTCTGCGTGGCCAGCGTCCGGCCATCGAGCAGCTCGTAGGTGCGCGCGAACCGGTTCGCGCGCTGCGGATCGCGTGCCTCGCGCGCGGCCAGCACCTGGCCGGTGCCCGGCACCCAGCCGGCGAATTCCACGTAGCCCACGCCGGAGGCCTCGGTGGACGGCGGCAGCACCTGCAGCGTCCAGCCGGCCGGCGTCGCGCGGAACATCCACAGCTCGCGCCAGGTAGCCAGCGGCTGCACGGCCAGCGCCAGCGCGGTCGACGCCGGGTTCACGCGCGCCGACGCCGTCCACACCGTGCCGAAGGTGCAGCGGCGCGCCAGCGGATGGTCGGCGCCGTGCTTCGCGTCGAGCAGCAGCACGCAGGTCTCGCCCGGCTGTCCAGGTTGCGTGAGGACGCGCAGGCCGGCGGACGCCGGCGCGACCACCGGCTCGGCGGCCCAGCGCGATGCGCCCACGCGCATGGCGGCGTCGGTGTACGCGGACTGGTCGTCGTCGGCCAGCTCGCCCTTGTCGATGCCGGCGAGCGCCTCCAGCGCCTCGTTGCCGGCCGCGAGCACGTCGCTGGCGGTGACCCCGGGCAGGCCGGCCGGCGCCGTGCCGCCTTCGACGGCGAGGCGGCGGCTGTCCTCGAACGCCAGCGTCGCCCACACGCCGGCCTGGCGCAGGCGGATGCGGTTGCGCACGTAGGGCGGCAGGTCGGCCACGGGCACGCGCGCGAGCAGGTCCGCGCGGTCGCGGTCGGCCTGCCAGCGTTGCAGCGGCGGCAGCGTGTCGGCGATGCAGTCGGGACGCGTCAGCGCCAGCGCGGCGCGGGCCGACTGCTCCGGCGTCGGCCGCAGCGCGGCCACGTGGCGGAACGCATCGCCGTCGTAGCAGAGCCAGACGTGGCCGTCGCGCTCCAGGCTCGCGTAGTGGATGCCCAGGCTGGTCGCCACCTCCAGCTGCGCCGCGATGCCCGGCTCGCCCGGACGCACCGGCGCGTTGGCCGCGTTGGCGGCCGCGACGTTGGCGCGCCAGGCCAGGCGCTCGGCCATCGTGCCCATCGCGTCGAAGGCCTCGGCGGTGATGCCGCCGGCGGGCGCGGCCTTCAGCCAGGCGGCCGCCAGGCCCAGGCCCAGCGATTCGGAGCCGCTGCGATCGCGCAGGAAGCGCACCAGGGCGAGCAGCTCGGGCGCCTCGTCGGGCGTGAGCGCGAGCACGCGGACCGCGCCCGCGCGCACGTAGCCGCCGCGCTCGCGCGTGAGGTCCCACACCTGCAGGTAGTCCAGGCGTTCGCCGCGCACCTCCAGCAGCTCGCCCTGGCTCAGCGACGCCAGCGGCGCGCCCGCGCTCCTCGCGCCGCTGCGCAGCGGCAGCGCGTCCTGCATCACGAGGGCGTAGCGCGGGGCGGACGCGGCGCCGGCCGCCTGGGCCGCCGGTGGGAACACGATGCAGGCCACCGCCGCGAGCGCCGCCAGCAGCCAGACCATGAACGTGCGCGCCGCGTTGCCGTCGTGGTGCGGATAGCCGAAATCGTGGCGGCGGCGGGTGGGGCGGTAGCCGATCTGGCCGCTGCCGCGGGTCGTGCGGACTCTCATTGCTGGCCCTCCTGCGAAGCGGCGCCGTCGGTGCCGGCCGCCGGCCTGGCCGACGCGGTCGTCGTCGTGCGCGTTCCGAGCAGCGTCGAGCCGATGAAGCCGCCGTCGGCCGGCGGCGGCGCGATGATCACCTGCACCTTGTCGGAGAGCTTGTCGGCCATCGTCTTCTGGATCAGCAGCGGATGGCGCGTGATGAGCGCGCCCTCGCGCGCCATCTGCTCGCTGGTCGATCTGCCCACCTTGTCCATGCGGTAGACCTCGGCGTCGGCCAGCTTGTTGCGCGAGTCGGCCTCGCCCGCGGCCTCGATGCGGCGCGCCTCCGCCGTGCCCTCGGCAGTCTTGATGCGCGACGCCTTGTCGGCCTCGGCCTCCAGCTGGCGCTGCTGGATCTGCTTCTGCTTGAACGGCAGCACGTGGGCCATCGCCTCCTCCTGCGCCTTGGCCGCGATGATCTGCTCCTGGCCGGCGGCCTCGGCGGCCTTCTGGCGCCTGACCTTGTCGGCCTCGGCCTCCAGCTCGGCCTGCTTCACCTCCTTGTCCTTCAGTTCGAGCGTGAAGCGCATCTTCTCGCTGGCCAGTTCCTCGGCGAGCAGGGCCTCCATGCCGCGCTTGTAGTCCGCGGGAAGGTCGACCTTGCCGATCTGCACGTCGCGCAGCACGATGCCGCTGGCGGCGAGCTTCGGCTTCAGCTCGCCCTCGATCACCTGCTGGATCTCGGCGCGCTTCGACGAGTAGATCTCGCGCACGGTGTAGCGCGTGAACACGCGATAGATGACGCCGCGCACGGCCGGGGCCACCACGTCGCCGCCGACGTCGGGCGGCAGGTCGCGGGCGATGCTGGCGATGCGGGCCGGGTCGAGCGCGTAGTGCGCGGCGATGTCCACGCCGATCGACAGGCCCTCCACCGACTGGAACGGCGCGCCGCCGCTGGCCGACTCGCTGTCGGCGGGATGGAAGGTCTGCTCGTGCAGGTCGTACACGCGCAGGTCGTGCAGGCCCGGGAACACGAACGCGGTGCCGGCGCGCACGACGGTGGCGTCGCCGCTCATGCGGTTCATGCGCACGCCCACGTCGCCATTGGGCACGGTGCGCAGCGGCGGGTGCGACCACAGGCCCCAGGCCAGGGCGACGACGGCGGCGCCGGCGGCGAGCGGCAGCGGACGCACGCGCGGCAGGCGGGCCACGAGGCGATCCAGGGGGCTGGGCGGCGGCGTGAAGTCGTCGTCGACGGGGATGTGCGTATCAGTCATGTCGTTCTCTCCTCGGTGTGTGGACGCATTCTTTCGAGCGCTCGCCGAGCGTTCAACGACGCACCGGGGGGAGTGCGTTCCGGCCATCGGAGCAAACCTTCACGTCCGCGACGCCGGGGCCGCCGGATAATCGGCGCACCCTCACCGAAAGGCCAGCCACCGTGTCGAACACCACCCGCGTCGCGATCATCGAAGACGACCCGCCGACGAGCGACCAGCTCAAGGGCTGGATCCTTTCCGCGCGCCCGGGCCTGCAGGTCGACCAGTGGTTCACGCGCGACGAGGCCGAGGCCGCGATCGCGCGCGAACGCTACGACCTGGTGGTGATGGACATCGAGCTGGGCCGCGAGCGCCACGCCGGCGTCGCGCTGATCAACGCCATCAACAAGCAGCACGGCACGCCGGTGCTGGTGGTCTCGGCGATGCCCGCCACCATCTACCGCAGCATCATGAAGGCGCTGGACGCCTGGGACTACCTGCAGAAGACCACCTTCGAGGAGTCCGACTTCATCGACACCGTGCTGGAGATGCTGCGCGCGCCCAGCAACCGGCCGGCGACCCGGACGACGGCCGTCGACCAGGAGCTGAGCATCGACCCGCTGGGCCAGGGCGCCGTGCTGTGGCGCGGCCATCGCGTGAACCTGCCGCTGACGGCGCAGCGCATCCTCGCCGCGCTGCACGCGCACCGCGGCGAGGTGGTGTCCTACGACGACCTGTTCCAGGTGGTGAAGACGGGCCGCAACCGCGACAACGTGCGCAAGCACATCAGCACCATCCGCGAGGCGTTCCGCGACATCGACCCGGCGTTCGAGGGCATCGAAAGCGTGCCCATGCGCGGCTTCCGCTGGCTGTGACATGTTGACCCCCAGTCCGCGGAGTACCGCAGCCAGCCCCCCGAGGGGGCGCGCGGCCTTGCTCCGGAGCGGCCGAGCGCGGCGGCCGCGCGCCTGCGCCCTTCGCTCAAGCGTCATCGCATGACCTGGCGCGAGCGATTCGCCGCCTGGCGCTGGCCCGGCCTCGCGTTCTTCCGCCTGCGGCTGTTCTTCCGCGGCGTGTTCCTGCTGCTGGCCGTGGCCACCGTGGCCATCGCGCTGTCGGTGCTGCAGGACGAGAAGGAGCTGAGCCATCGCAGCTACCGCGAGGGCTTCGCCAAGACCATGGGCCAGGTGGCCGCGCAGCTGCGCCATCCGGCCGGCCAGCTCGCGCTGCTGAACCCGCCCGCGCCGCCGGCATCGGGCCCGTCGGCCGCGGTGCATCCGCTGGTGCTGCCGTTCGCGGCGCTCGACTTCGACGACCACAACAAGGTGGAACAGGCCGTGGAGATGGCCGGCTGCACGCGCCAGTATCCCGGCGACGCGGCGCTGTGCGTGGCCCTCGGCAGCAATCCGTGGGCCGGCGGATTCGTGTACGTGGTGGGGCATGCGCCCAGCCCGGCGCCGGTGGCGCACGAGACCGGCGAGCACGACCTCACGCTGTCCAGCCGGCTGCGCGTGGACGTGTCGCTGCGCGGCCGCCGCTACGCCTGGATCGCGCCGTTCGAGCCCGAGCCGGCCACCGCCGCCAACGTGATCCGCGGCCGCCTCACCGGCTTTACGGAGGACGCCGACGGCAGCGTGCTGCCGCGCCCGGTGCGCGACTTCCGCGGCTGGCTGTGGCAGGGCGGCCCCTGCCTGGACGGCGGCAAGGCGCCGGACGCCTGCGAGCGCCGCGCCTTCTTCTCGGTGCGCCTGCCGGTGGAGGTGCTGCACGAGGACGTGATCGTCTCGCCGCACCCCGTGTGGCCGCCGGCCGACATGAACCGCATCGACGTGCGCGTGCAGTGGCTCGCGCCGGGCGACGCCGCGCCGCTGTTCGACAGCGCGCGGCCCGGCGCCACGGCGCCCTTCTCGCTCGCCGACCTGGGCGCGCAGCTGCTGCCCGGCGAGACGCTGCAGCTGCGCAAGCTGGACGGCAAGTCCACCGAGCCGCTGGCCACGATCAAGGGCGCGGCGCCAGCCGTGCCGCCGACATCGAGCTGGGTGCCGCAGGCGGTCAACGACTTCCTCGGCTACGCGGTTCGCGGCCTGCTGCGCCGCCTGCCGGTGCAGGACCAGGACGTGCCCATCGAGGACACCGAGACCATCCGCACCGCCGCCGGCAGCTACGAGCTGCGCGGCTTCGGCGACGAGCGCAGCGCCAACCGCGCCCTCGCGCTGGTGGCCACGCGCGTGTCGTGGTTCGTGGTGGCGATGCTGGCGGCGCTGGCGCTGGCCTGGGGCGCCATCGAGTGGACGATCATCCGCCGCATCACGATGCTCACCAAACGCTCGCGCGCGGCCACCGCCGCGCTGACGGCCGACGACGACGGCAGCCGCCGCTGGTCGACGCTGGACGTGGCCGACCTGCGCGGCCCCGACGAGCTGGGCGTGCTGGCCAGCAACCTCGCCGAGCTGATGCAGCGCGTGGACGAGAGCATGCGGCGCGAGCGGCTGCGCGCCGAGCGCGAGAAGGACCAGTGGATGGCCGTGGGCCACGAGATCATGTCGCCGCTGCAATCGCTGATCGCGCTGCACGGCGCGCCCGACGACGCCAGCCGGCGCTACATCCTGCGCATGCAGCAAGCCATCCGCGTGCTGTACGGCAGCGCGTCGCCCAGCGAGGCGTTCGAGTCGACCACGCTGCAACTGGCCACGCTCGACCTCGACGCCTTCCTCGCCGAGGTGGCCGCCAACGCGCCGCACGCGGGCATCGCCGACGTGCGCTACGACGGCCCCGGCGAGCCGGTGGTGGTACGCGCCGACGAGTACCCGCTGGAGGACGTCATCACGCACGTGCTGCAGAACGCGCAACGCCACCGCCGCGCGGGCACGCCCGTCACGCTGCGCCTGCGCGCGGACGAGGCGCGCGCGACGGTCGAACTGCACAACGAGGGCGACGCGATCCCGCCGGAGCTGATCGACAGGATCTTCGAGTACGGCGTCTCGGGCGGGCACGACGGCAACGGCGAGGCCCAGGCCCCGCAGCGCGGCCAGGGCCTGTTCGTGGCCAAGACCTACATGGCCAAGATGGGCGGCACGGTGACCGCCGAGAACGCGGCGGGCGGCGTGACGATCGTGCTGACGCTGCCGCGGGTGGCGGCCTGAAGCAGGGGCCTGGCACAGCCGCCTTCCGATTCTTTGGTTCTTCGCCGGTCTGCGGGGAACTAACGCCTGGTGTTCGACGCGGCGGACGTTTCGAGGCGTCTTGAGGCGGTCTGTCGCTGGCATCTACCTCGCGGGCGAGCGGGGGCTGCGTCCCGTCGGGGCTGGCGTTGAGGGGCGGCGAGCACCGCAGGGGTGGGGGCGGCGCGCGCAGCGCGCTTCGTGAACTGACTCGCGCCAGCTGTTTGAGCGTAGCGCCGCAGGCGCGCAGCGAGTTCTGGCGCGCGCCCCCGCCCCGAGGAGCACAGCGCAGTCGACCCGCAGGGGCGACCGCCACGATGCCAGCCCCGGCGGGACGCAGCCGCCGCTCGCCCGCGCGGTAGACGCCAGAGCTACAGGCCGCCTCACGACAACGACGCCTCAGAACGCCTCCGTCGAACATCAGGCGCCAGTTCCCTGCAGTCCAGCGAAGAACCGATTCTTTGCACGACCGACATGCGTCCGGCACACACCCGATGCGATCATCGCGCCATGACCCGCCTGCGAACCCTCCCCGTGCTCGCCGCGCTTCTCCCCGCGCTCGCCCGGGCCATGGCCGGAGGCCTCGACGACGGCGCCTCCGACGACCGCGCCACGCGGGCGCCCGCCGGCACCCGCATCGTGCCCGACATCTCGTACGGCCCCGACAAGGCGCAGCGCTTCGATGTCTACGTGTCCACCGCCGCGCCTGCCTCCGCCGCCCCCGCACCGGTGATCTTCTTCGTGCACGGCGGCGCCTGGACCTTCGGCGACAAGGCCAACCGGCAGGTGATCGAGCCCAAGGTGGCGCACTGGGTGGCGCAGGGCTACGTGGTCATCTCGGCCAACTACCGCATGCTGCCCACGCCGGTGGCGCAGCAGGCCGACGACGTGGCCGCAGCCATCACGCTCGCCCAGTCGCAGGCCGGCCTGTGGGGCGGCGATCCGAAGCGCTTCATCCTGATGGGGCACTCGGCGGGCGCGCACCTCGTCGCCCTGGTGGCCGCGGGCGCGCGCACGGCCACGCGGCCGCAGCCGTGGCGCGGCGCGGTGCTGCTGGACAGCGCGGCCCTCGACGTGCCGGCGATCATGGACGCCCGCCACCTCGGCCTGTACGACCGCGCGTTCGGAGGCGACCCGCGGCAGTGGGCCGCGGTCTCCCCGATCACGCAGCTGGGGCGCGGCACGGCGCCGCTGCTGGCCGTGTGTTCGTCGCGCCGGCGCGAGTCCTGCCCGACGGCGGACCGCTTCGCCGCCAAGGCCAACGACCTCGGCGGCAAGGCGCGCGTCCTGCGCGAGGATCTCTCGCACGGCGAGATCAACGCGACGCTGGGCGCCGAGTCGGACTACACGGCGCAGGTGGACGCGTTCATGCAGTCATTGCGCTGACCCGGCGCAGTCCCGCGATCGTCTCGATGCAGGCCCGCGCCACCTCGGCGCCCTTCTTGACGAAGTGCTCGCTGAAGAAGCGCAGGTGGTCGGCATGCTCGTGGAAGTCGCGCGGCGTCAGCACCGCCGACAGCACCGGCACCCCGGTGTCGAGCTGCACGCGCATCAGCCCGTCGATGACGGCCGTGGCCACGAACTCGTGGCGGTAGATGCCGCCGTTGACGACGAGGCCGCACGCGACGATGGCGTCGTAGCGCCCCGAACGCGCGAGGCGTTGCGCCAGCAGCGGGATCTCGAAGGCGCCCGGCACCTCGAACTGGTCGACCTGGCCCGGCGGTGCCGGACTTCGGGCGAACTCGGCCAGCAGCGCGTGCTTGGCCTGGTCGACGATGTCGCCGTGCCACGACGAACAGATCACCGCGATGCGGGCCGCATGGCTCGCAGCGATGGGCGTGAGATGTTGGGTAGTCATCTGATTCATGGTGCTCTCTCGAGACGAGTGGGTTGCCAGAATCAGGGCGCGCGAACACGCAGCAGCCGCACGACCCGGAAAGGGCAATGCGGCAGCTCACACTTCGCGTTTCTCTTTCATCCGGACTGTGACCGTCGGCCCTGGCATCGCACCAGGTCTGCTGACCCTTCGCTCGAACGGACGCGAAGGCGCTCGCGGGCTCCCGCGACGAGTCGCGGATACCGCCGGTGGGGAATTTCGCCCCGCCCTGAGAACGCTGTCGGCCTTGCGAGCCGACGCCGTCATTCTACGAACCCCGACACGGGCGGCGTGTCGCGGGGGTTACTCAGCCGCCGGCCATGCGCCGCTGGCGCTCGTCCTCTTCCTCGCGCGTGGCCTCGATCTCGCGCATCACCGCGCGCAGGTCGACGGCGCCCTGCTGGTGCACGTACTTGCCCGTCAACGGCGTGTCCACCGTCAGCGCGCCGCCAGTGAACAGCGACCAGATCTCCGGCCCGTACTCGGTGCGGCGCAGCTCCGGCGCGAAGCGGCCGAAGAACGCGGCCAGGTTGCCGACGTCGCGCATCAGCATGCGTTGCGCGTGGTTGTTGCCGGCGGCGTCCACGGCCTGGGGCAGGTCGATGATCACCGGGCCGTCCTCGGCCAGCAGGATGTTGAACTCCGACAGGTCGCCGTGCACGACGCCGGCGCCGAGCATGCGCACCGCCTCCTTGACCAGCGTCGCGTGGTGGCGGCGCGCGTCCTCGGGCGTGAACTCGCAGTCGTTCAGGCGCGGGGCGGCGTCGCCGTCGGCATTGGTGACGAGCTCCATCAGCAGCACGCCGTCGTGGAAGTTGAGCGGCCGCGGCACGCGCACGCCGGCGCGCGCGAGACGGTACAGCGCGTCGACCTCGGCGCTCTGCCACGCCTCCTCCTGCTTCTCGCGGCCGAACTTCGTGCCCTTGGCCATCGCGCGCGCCTGGCGCGAGTTCTTCACCTTGCGGTTCTCGGTGTAGTCGACGGCCTGGCGGAAGCTGCGCTGCGTGGCCTCCTTGTAGACCTTGGCGCAGAAGGTCTCTTCGCCGCTGCGCACGACGAACACCATCGCCTCCTTGCCGCTCATCAGCTGGCGCACGACGGTGTCGATCAGCCCTTCGTCGACGAGGGGCTGCAGTCTTTTCGGAGGCTTCATCGACAGGGATTGTGCCCCCACACTCGCTGGCGCTCGCTGCCCCCCGAGGGGGTGCTCCGCGAGCGGACTGGCGGAGCCAGATCCACCGCTCCCTTGATTCTCGGTCGCGGCGCCCGAGCGGCGGCGCCGGGAGCGCTAAGCCGCTCGACGTTCGTCCAGCCAGCTCGCGAGGTCCTTCTTCAACTTGGCGAGGTCCTCGTCGCGGGTGTACATCATGTGCCCCGCGTCGTAGTACTTGTGCGTGACGCGCTGGCGCACGTCGGCCGGGATGTCCAGCTGCGCGAGCGACCAGTCGCTGGCGGTGGACGGCGTGCCGAGGTCGAAGTGGCCGCTGGCCACCAGCACGCGCAGGTGCGGGTTGCGCCGCAGCGCGCGCGACAGGTCGGGGCTGGTGCTGCAGAACGAGTTGCCCTGGGCCTCGCCGCGGCTCCAGTTCCAGTGCTTGTTGGTGTCCATGGACAGCACCTCGTAGTGCCACGCCGGATCGAACCCGAGCGTGCCGATGAAGTAGCCCATGCCGGCCATCGTGTACGGGCCCACCAGCGCTTCCATGCCCGGGTCGAAGTCCCACTCGTGCGTGCGCGCGAGGGCCATCGGCCCGGCCACGCGCGCCTCGAGGCGGCCGACGATCTGGCCGCGGTCGCGCAGCAGCTCGGTGAAGAAGGTGTTGTCGGCGATGCGCAGGTTGCGGTGTTCCACCAGCGTGGCCGACAGGCCCGTGAGTTCGGCGATGCGCTTGGCGGCCCTGGCGCGCTCGTCGTGCGTGGCGCCGGCGCCGCGGTGCAGCACGCGCAGGTAGTCGGCGTCGACGAACTCGGTGGCCAGGGCGCGCGCCGCCGCGGCCGACTTCGATTGCGGCCCCTTGAGGCAGCCGTGATATTGGGCGACCCCGGCGAACGCGGGCAGGAACAGCGCGTAGGGCAGGTCGTTGCGGGCCTCGAACACGATGGACTGCAGATCCATGGCACACGAGATCAGGATCAGCCCGGCCAGCGACACGCCCTGCTCCGCCAGCTTGTCGGCGATGGCCGCGCCGCGCGTGGTGCCGTAGCTCTCGCCGGCCACGTAGAGGGGCGAGGTCCAGCGCTGGTGGCGCGACAGCCACTGGCGGATCACGTCGGTGAGGCAGCCCACGTCGCCGTCCACCGACAGCATCTTCTTGCGCGCGTCGTCGCTCGCGGTGATGGAATAGCCGGTGTGCGGCGGATCGATGAACACGAGGTCGAAGTGCTCGAACCAGCTGAGCGGGTTGTCCTCCACCTCGTAGGGCGGCGGCAGCATCGAGCCGTCGTTGCCGATGCGCAGGCGCTTGGGCCCCAGCGCGCCCAGCTGCAGCCAGATCGACGCCGAGCCGGGGCCGCCGTTGAACGCGAAGAGCACCGGCCGCGGTTTCGTGTCGCCCGGCTTGCGCTCCAGCTGGTAGGCCGTCGTGAACACGGCCGCCAGGGGGTCGCCGCGCTTCTCGCCCTGGGATGTGTCGAGCACCTGCACGAAGGCGCCCTCCACCTTGTAGTCCAGCTTCTTGCCGCCGAGCTTGATGGAGCCGGTGCTGCGCTTTGGCGCGGTCGCGAGCGCGCGCTCGACGGCGTCGCGTTGCGTCTGCTTGGGCTTGTCGGCGGCGGTCTTGTCGGCGGCAGCGGCGGTGTCGGTCATGGAACTCCCAGCGTCGAAAGATGATCGGCGCATTGTGGCGTGGTCCAACCCGCCCAGGGCCGACTCCGACCAGGGACTTACTTGGGCCCCTGGAACCCGCCGGCACGGAAGGTGAGCACCAGCGTGTCGCGCCAGCCCGGCTCACCGGCCTTCAGCGGCTGGATGGGCGTGGTCTCGTGGATCACGCGGGCGTCGTCCAGCAGCACCGTGGTCCAGCGTTCGGACAGCGTGAAGCGCAGGCCGGCGCTGGACGCGGCCTGGAACACGCGGCTCTCGCCGCCCTTGATGCCATGCCGGTCCACCAGCGTGACGCTCACGAGGTCGACGCCGTCGCGGTGCGCGCCCTCCGGCGTGGGCCGGCCGATGCCGTTGGCCGTGTCGATGCGAAACGGATGGGCCTCCACGAACCAGCGCTGCGCGCCCTTGAGCGCCGAGGCGCGCGCGGCCAGCGCGGCCAGCAGCCGGTGCCACGCGGGATCGCCGGCCAGGCCGGGCTCGATCGGCTCGAACCGGCGCTGGATGCCGCCGTGCAGCGCGTTGTAGTCCACCGGCTGCCAGTGCGGCCGCGGCGGCGCCGCGCTCACCTGGTCGCCGTCGACCACGAACACGCCGTGGCGGCGCTGCCGGTACTTGCCGCCATCGAGCAGGTAGGCGTCGGGCGGCAGGTTGTTCCAGTACGGCAGCCACGCGTCGAGCGCCGCCAGCGGCGCGCCCACCAGCGACGCCATCGCCTGCGGCCCGACCACCGCGAAGCCGGTCGCGCCGAGTGCGGCGTCCACCTCGCCGGCGGGCGTCAGCGGAGGCGGGATCAGGGCGTTCGGATCGGACATGACGGACGGGCTCGCAAGGATTGGCAATAAGCCGTTAAGACTCCGGGGCGGCGCGCCAGGGCGGGTCGCCGGCCCCATTCTCGCCGCTGTGGAACATCCCCCGATGTCGGGAGGCTCGGGACGGAAGAACACCCAGGTCGACGGCGAGCCCGGCGGTAGACTCGACTCGTCTCCCCGACCATCGCCACGCCATGTCCGCACCCGAGGGCCTTTCCAGACCGAGCGCCGCGCCCGCGGTGTGCGGCGAGGGCGACCCCGGCGGGCTTCCCGCCGCGCTGCAGGCCTGGGCGCGCAACGCGCCGGTGGCGCTAGCGGCACTCGATGCGCGGGGCCGCGTCACCTGGGTCAACGCCGCCTTCGAGGCGCTCACGGGCCTGGCCGGCGCGCAGGCGCTGGGCCATGTCGTCGAGGCCCTGCTGGCCGACCCCGCCGCGCCGCAATGGCTGCCACCCGCGGGCGAGCTCGCGCGCCGGCGCGTGCGGCGCCAGGACGGCGTGCCGTTGCATTGCGACGCGCAGGTCGACGCCGTGGACGCGGACGTGCGCCTGCTGACGCTCGTCTCGCGCGACGCCGAGGCCGAGAACGACGCCGAGATCCGCCGCCTGGCCGCGCTGCTCGACTTCGTGCAGTCGCACGCGCGCATCGGCATGTGGGAGCGCAACGTGCGCACGCGCGAGGGCCGCTGGGATCCGCACATGTTCCGCTTCTTCGGCATCGACCCGCGCCGCGGCACGCCGTCGATCGCCCAGATCGCGCAGTCCAGCGTGCCGCAGGACCGCCTGTTCCAGGTGCTCGACGAGTCGATGGACAAGCCCGGCGTCTACTCGCATCGCTACCGCCTGCTCACGCCCGGCGGCACGCTGCGCCGCGTGCGAACGCACTGGGAGGTGTTCGCCGACGCCGAGGGCCGGGCCGACCACGTGGTGGGGCTGGTGATGGACGACACCGAGACCTTCGAGCTCGCGTCGTCGGTGGACGAGGCCAGTGCGCAGCTGCAGCTGGCCACCGAGCTGGCCGACGTGTCGATGTGGCGCCACGACCTGGTGACCCAGCGCGTGCACATGAACGGCCGCGCCGCCGCGGTACTGGGCGTGGAGGCGCGCGGCGACGGCGTTCCCATCGACGAGATGCGCCGCCTCGTCCATCCCGACGACCTGATGGAGGTGCTGGCCACCTACCGGCGCGCGCTCGGCTCGTTCCAGCCCGAGGACGTGCAGGCGCGCTATCTCGGCAAGGACGGCCGGTGGCACCACATCTTCACGCGCCGCATCACCCAGCGCGACGGCTTCGGCACGCCGGTGGCGCTCAGCGGCGTGGCGCTCGACATCACCGAGCAGATGGAGCGCATGCAGCGCGCCGACGAGCTGGCGCGCCGCCTCGACGACGTCACCACCACCTCGGGCATCGGCGTGTGGCGCGTGCTGCGCGACGACGGCTCCGCCGATTGGAACGCGCAGATGTACGTGCTGTCCGGCCTCGCGACCGACCAGCCGGCGCCGGGCTTCATGGACTGGCTCGCGCGCTTCGTGCATCCGCAGGATCGCGACCGCGTGCGCGATATCTGCCTTCAGTGGATCGAAAGGCCCGACGCCCCGCTGGAGGTCGCGCACCGCATCCTGCGGGTGGACGGCCAGGTGCGCCACGTGGTCTCGCGCGCCCGCGTCGAGCCCGAGGCGAGCCCGTATCGCGCCACCGGCGTGTGCATCGACGTCACCGAGCGCGAGCTCGCGCTGGCCGCGCTGCGCGAGGCCACCGAGCGCAGCGCCCTGGCCACGCGCGCCGCTGGCATCGGCATCTGGGAATGGGACGTCGACACGGGCGTCTCGCGCTGGGACGACGAGATGTTCGTGCTGCGCGGCCTCGAGCCGCGGCCCACCTGCCCCAGCTTCGAGGAGATGGCGCAGTGGGTGCATCCGGACGACATCAGCTACGTCAACGACCAGATCCACAGCGCGCGCGTGGGGGACCAGCCCGCGTACTACGAGTTCCGCATCATCCGCGCCGACGGCCAGCAGCGCTGGCTCGCGTCGCGCTCGCTGCCGGTGCGCGACGAGACCGGCCGCACCCGCATGCGCCTGGGCGTGAACTGGGACATCACCGAGGCGCACCAGGCCGCCGACGCGCGCCACGAACGCGAGCTGGTGCTGCGCGAGAGCCAGGCCAAGTCGGAGCTGCTCGCGCGCATGAGCCACGAGCTGCGCACGCCGATGAACGCGGTGCTGGGATTCACGCAACTGCTGCTGGCCGACGACGCCGCGAGCGTGGCCACGCGGCGGGCGCGCCTGGAGCACATCCGCTCGGCCGGCGAACACCTGCTCACGCTGATCGACAACGTGCTGGAGCTGTCGCGCATGGACGGCCCTGCGCGCGACGTGGTGCTGCAGCCGGTGCGCATGTCCGCGGTCATCGAGCAGAGCCTGCCGCTGGTGGAAGGCCTCGCGCGGCAGCACGGCGTCACGGTGGTGGCGCCGCCCAGCCCGCTGCACGTGCGCGCCGACCCCACCCGCCTGAAGCAGGTGCTGGTCAACCTGCTCAGCAACGCGATCAAGTACAACCGGCCCGGCGGCAGCGTGCGCCTGGACGTGGCGCCCGACGCGGGCCACGTGCGCATCCGGGTGAGCGACGACGGCATCGGCATGAGCTCCGAACAGCAGGCCCACGCGTTCGAGCCCTTCAACCGCGCCGGTGCCGAACGCGACGGCATCGAGGGCACCGGCATCGGCCTGACCATCGTCAAGGCGCTGGTCGAAGGCATGGGCGGACGCATCGAGGTGCGCAGCGCGCCCGGCGTGGGCAGCGTGTTCGAGGTGTGCCTGGACGCGGCCGCCGAGTCCGGCCCGCTGGCCCTGCCCGCGCGCCGGCTGCTCTACATCGAGGACAACGCGGTCAACGTGATGATCGTCAGCGAACTGGTGCGGCGCCGCGCCGGCATCGAGTTCGACAGCATGCCCGACGGCGCCAGCGGCGTGGCCCGCGCCGCCCAGATCCTGCCCGGCCTGACGCTGGTGGACATGCAGCTGCCCGACATCGACGGCCTGGAGGTGCTGGCCCGCCTGCGCGCCAACCCGCTCACCGCGGGCCTGCGCGTGGTGGCGCTGTCGGCCAACGCGATCCCCGCCGACATCCAGCGCGCGCTGCAGGCCGGCTTCGACGACTACTGGACGAAGCCGCTGGACTTCAGGGTGTTCAACGCCGCGCTGGACCAGGTGTTCGGCCCGTCGCCGCGGGCGCACGACACGCCCACGGCGCCGGCCTCATGATCGCGTTGCACCTCCTGACGCTGGACGTGAGCGACAACGACGAGGGCGTGGTGACCATCGAGGCCCTGGCCTCCACGCCCGCCGCGCAGCACGCCGCCGCGTTGGCCGAGGCGCGGGCGGTGCTGGACTGGGCCTGGCGCGCGTTCCCGCACACGCACGGGCCCGCGGACGAGGGCGGCGAGTGGGATCACGACCTGCAGTCGGGCGTCGAGGGCGATGGCTGGCATGCCGTCACGCTGACCCTCACCGGCACGCCGGAATTCGCGCACGCGTTCGCCGCCGCGTTCACCGACGTGCAGGCCGACTGATCAGCCCTTGGGCTTCACCGGGTTCAGCACGATGGAACCCGTCTCCAGCAGCGACTTCAGGTTGGACAGGATGCGCGGCCAGCCGCTCGAGACGGCGCCGATGAAGCCCGAGTCCGCGCGATCGATCGAGTGCGTGATGCTCAGCTTGACCGCGGGCACGTCGACGTCGGCCACGGGCTCGATCTCCATCGTGCACAGCGCGAAGCCCTCGGCCTTGAACTCCGGCTTCCATTCGTTGCGCCACTTGATGACCAGGCGGCTGCCGGGCACGGCCTCCAGGATCTCGCCGGCGTCGGCGAGGCTGCCGTCGGCCATCTTCAGCGTCCATGGCGAGCCGGCCTTCCAGTCGGACTCGGCCGTCGCGCCGAACCAGTATTGGCGGATGAAGTCGGGCGTGGTGAGCGCCTCCCACAGCCGTTCGGGCGTGGTGCGGATGTAGGTGACGTAGGCGAACGTGGTCTTGGTCATGGTTCGTGGCTTTCCAGGCGTCGTTTCAGTTGATGCAGAGCCCGCAGGCGCGGCTCCTCGAACTTGCGGATCCAGCGCTCGTAGATGTCCTGCAGCGGCACCGGATTCAGGAAGTGCAGCTTCTCGCGGCCACGCCTCTGCGTGGTCACCAGGTTCGCGGCCTCCAGCAGGCCCAGGTGCTGCGTGACCGATTGACGCGCCATCGCCAGGTGCTCGCACAGCTCGGCGAGCGTGCGCCCGTCGTGCTCGTGCAGCACGTCCAGCAGCTTGCGGCGGCTGGGATCGGCGATGGCCTTGAAGAGGAGGTCGGGGTCGTTCATGCAGGTCTGGGACTGGGTGGATAATAGGCAGGCATTTACCTGCATGTCAAGCGCGATCATTCGATGCCGACAAGGTGGAACGGGAGGCGGCAAAAGCGGAGGCCGTGGTCGTCCGAGGAGGTCGGGTGCCCTGTCGTGCGCCTGACGACACGGCTCCGTCGCCGGCGCCGGCGCCGGCGCCGATCATGGCTGCTCCACGGCCTTTGCTGCCATGTCGGCTCGGACCACTTCCCCTGATCGGGGCATCGCCTCAGGCGTCGTCTGCTTTCGGGCATCGCTCGGTGCGCTGTCGGCTGACGGAATGGTCCAGTCGTACGAGCGCTGTCGCCCGGTAGAAGCCGACAATCGCGGCATCAACCAGCACATTCGGGCGCACTGCGGCGTGGTCTGGATGTTCGACGACTGCTTTCCGCGGGATGCCTTCGGCGGTTCACGACCCGTTGCTGTCAAGCGCGCGATCCAGTTCGTCGCCCGAGACCCGACGTTCGACCTTGCACTCCCGGTGCGGCACGCCACCTCGATGGCAACAGTCAGCAATTCAATCGTAGCGGTGTCCGCGCGACACCCGCCATGCGTCTTCGGTTGAACGCCTAGTGGTGATAGTTCACGACTGCGCTCATCGGATGGCCTCGACGGGCATCTTCGATTTTCGAGGTCAAAGAGACCTGACAATCAACAAATTGACATTCCGGAGGGAGGCGAGATGAAGGTTGATACACGGCGGTACGAATGGCTCATCGCAAACGCGGCCACTCGTTTGATCTACGTTGCGGCTCTGGCCAGCCTAGTCTTTGGCCCCGCCTTGACTTCTTCAGGCTGGATTGGATTGACACTAGGTGGCGGATTTCTGGCCGGATTCGGCCGCACGGTGATGGTTTTGCTCGCTGGGGCAGCACTCTATCGAATTTATACAGTTCTTCGATACCGCGAGTCCCTGAATGCGTTGCCACCTTCCCCAATGAGTTGGCTGCTACGAACGGTCGGGTGGCTGCTGATGGCTGCCGGTGTCGTGGGAGTAGTGAGCTTGTTCCTGGTAAAGCCGATCGCAATGTTGATCTTCAAGACACCAGGTGATGCTGGTATCGCTTTCTTTGTGACGGGTCTCTTTTCAACACTCTTGGCGAGCGTGGGTCCTATCGGGTGCGTGGTTTTCGAAGTCAGTCGTCGCGTTGGACGCCAGCTCCCGGCATCCGCGCTTCCACGGCGCGCGTCGGCACGCAGGCAGGACTACGGCGTGATGGCTTGCCTCGGTTTGCTTGCGCTCGCAGTAGTTGCGATGCCGGCGCTGGTGCGCATCACAAAAGGACCAGTGTCGGGCAGCTACGTTACAGGTCGGTGTGTAGCCCCGACACTCCTCGACTGTGCGGGAAAAATCGAGGGCAGCGTGGTTCGTGTCGCGGCCGTTCCTATCGGTGGAGCGGTGCGGTTGCAGTCGAACATCGAAGCCATTCAGTACCGCCACCCGGCGTTGCAGCAGGGTGAGGTGGTTCTGGAGAGCATGCAGGACGCGCTGGAGCGGGCCGGTTACCACGTAGCACCCGATGCAGATGTAGGAGTGGAAGTGGAGGCCACGACAAGCGGCACCACGCCCGTACTGGCGGTCCATGTCACTGACAAGCTGGGTGAAGTGGCCCGATTCACGACACTATTCACGCAGGACGCAAAAGTAGAATCGACACCCTCCGGCGCGCGCCGCATCGTGGTCAGCTTTGGCCGCGATGTGGAATGGAGACCAGCGATTCTAGGTCGGAGCGCAGATGGCAGTGAGCGCCTCGTGGGTGGGTTGTATGCGCAACTGCGAAAGGCTATCGGCAGCGTGCGCGAGGCCGCAGTGTTTGCCACAGAACTCACGAGAACCGCCACGGCGGGGCCGAGTACCGCGCCCCCGGCCGGGTATCACTATTCGGAAAAACCGTTGGCGCCAGACTGCGCGAACACGGCTGAATTTCGCAGACAGACTGCGCCAGAGCAAGGGATGCCACCGTTCATCTCGTCAATGCATGAGATCTCATTTGTAGTCAACGGGCAGACGGCCTTGCTGCGCTACCCTGAATTCGTTAGCTGCCACGACGATGCGGTCTGGCTCATACGGCAAGAGCCTTTCACAAAGTTGCTTCACGTCCGCCGCTACGATGCGCAGGGCAACCTGCAGCACGCTTGGCGCGTCACACTGCCTGAGGCAATCCCTGGAGCTATGCGCTATCCGGAGGCGGAAACGCTTCAGGAAGTGGCCGGACAAGTTCAACTACGCATGTACGTGATCGAGAGACCCGGCATCCCGAAGCAGCAACTGACGTCGTTCTTCTTTCCTGTGTAGCCTACCCGATGGCTGTCGCTCTTGGCAGACGGCTCGTGTCCATCAACCGATCTGCATCAGCATCGGTTGGTGTTCGGGGCTCGGGCGCAAATAAAACTATGGTGCTCCACGGACACCTGCCGCCAAATTTGGCAGTCGGCGTCGTTTCTCGGGTCGAGACACCCAAAGGTCAGGCTGGACATGGCGCAGCGACCTGAAACCGGACCTTCGTACAGGCAGCCTCTGGCCGGCAAGCGACGGTCGGCGCAAATCACGATCAGGCCGCCTGCGCTTGAAGAGCGTGAGCAGGGATGTGCGCATTCTGCACCGACGTCTCGGCGAAGAATCTCGCAATCGCGTCCTTCGGGAATCCGTGCAGCCTCGCAGTGCTTAAGATCCGCGACGCCGTCAGGCTCTGCAGAGACCGATCTTCGGGAACGACACCGAGCAGGGAAACATGCTGCAGACTAGGAAGATCCGCCAACGGACCAATGGAGTCGACAACAGTTCGCTTCCTTGACGCGTCCCAACTCGGTAGCGTCTTCAGTTCAAGCCACCGCAGGGCTCTCATTTGTCCAATCGGCCGGAGACTCGTGACCTTTGGCAGATACAAAATCGAGAGCCATTCCAATTCCTTGAGCTCCGACAAGAAATCCAGCGTGTCATCGGGAAACGATGCGATCTTCAGCGCACGAAGGCGCCGAAGTTCGGCGATGGGCCTTAGCGTTTTGTACTTGCAGTGCCAAACGCAGAGGCTCTGCAACCCGGTTGGAATCGCTTTAGATGGGAACGTGGCTGACTTGTCGCGCAGCAAACCTAGGTGCATGAGTCAGGGCTGACTGCTGACTGCTGACTGCCGGCGAACGGTGCGGCGAGTTCACAAGCAGTATGCCCGTCGTTCTGGCTTGCCGCAAAGCAGACCGTCGCGATCGACTGGTTGTGGCCGAGAGCTGAGTCTCAAGTACGCTCAACTGAGACGCACCGGTAGCTGGATTCGGTACCAGTCTGCCACTTTTCGCACTTCGTTTTCGGCGCCGAACGGTCTCGATGCTGAGAACGCTTCCAGGACGGCCTCGACCAGGCCAGGTGGCTGTTCGGTTGTGTTGCTCAGCCTCGCGAGGTCAGTCGTCAACCAACAGCATGAGGCAAAGCAATACGGGTCCGTTTGCGCTCGAGCCAGGTTCAAAACGTCAATGACGCTCGCAAAAGCTGTTGCAGAGTCGACCCCTTCGACAACGCGCTCTCGCAGATCCGCAACCGCCCACTCGTCTTGAGCAAGAGCCTCAAGGGCGGACTCGAGTTGATCCGAGAATTGGACTGCGACTGACATTGGATTTCGTGTAGTTCACCGCCTGGGCCGTCCTGGCGCAAAACCAGGCTCGAACCGGCTCAGTGTACGGCTCCGAAGCGGACGCACGCGAGTGACTGGTTCTGGCCGGCATGCGACGTCCGTGCACCAAGCTCGATGCTACCGGATCGCCGGGTTGTTCCCACTGAAGAAGCTGACCATCGGGAAGTCGGTCGCCCAGAACTTGAACACGACGCACCCGTCCTCGCTCAGCCACGGCTCTGCATCTTTCGAGTCGACGACAGTTGCAGAGATGCGCAGGTCGAACCTTTGGACTGCGAGCGCAGCACCTCGAGAAAGTCCTGACAAGTCGGCCCGTGACACTTCGAACACCTCACCAGGCATTGAATCCAGCAGGCGTCCTCGCCAGTACGACGCTTGGGTTGCGTCGATGGCGCAGTCGGGCAGCCAGCGCCCATGCAGCTTCTTCACGAGTCGAGGAGAACGCTCCGCCATAGCTCAATTTTGCGCCTGCGCAGGGGACATCGGGAGTTGGTAGGCTGACCCTTCCTGGCCGACATCAGCCTCACGGGGTCAACCCCGCTAGTCGAAAGAGTCTTCTGCAGGCCATGGAGGGCCCATCGCAGTTCCGTGAGGCTCCTCGGTGCGCCGCTTTCCTGAGCGCTTCCGACGCCCGGCGACCGTCAAACTCAGCGTGGTATGGTCCATGCACATTGCAGCTGGTCGCCGTCGTGCTCCCTAGTCATGAAAGTCCTCGTCCTGCTCGCCATCGTTGCCGCCGCCTCGCCGGGACGCGCCGAGGCGCAGCAGGCGTACAAGTGGACGGACGAAAAAGGCCAGGTCCACTACGGCGACGCGCAGCCGCAGGACAAGAAAACCGAAGCGAAGGCAATCGACCTCGTGCCGCCCGTCTCGGAGCAGGACCGGCAGAAGGCCCAGGAGCGACTCGCGCGCGACAAGGCCTACTTGAAGAAGGTGGACGCTGTACCGGCCTCCGCTGCGAAGGCGGCGTCGCCCGCTCCCAACCCGTCTTCGTCGGCTCCTCAGACCTGCGAGCAGCAGTGGAAGGCGTACAACGAGAGCTATGCCTGCCTGGATCCGTATCGCGTCGGCGGTGCCAACAACGGCGGTCAACATATCCTGCCCGAGGGATATGCACATTGCCAGGTACTGCCCCAGCCGGTGCATTGCCCGTTGGCCAACAACCTCTGATCTGGCCCATGTGATGTTGCTCAGGCATCCTTCGGTCTGTGGCCAAGGGTGGAGTGCGGGATTTTCATGGGCCGTTCAACGGTGGTGGAGTGAGATTGAAACAAACGCTGATTCGGTTCGTGCTGGCGCTGACGGCTGCAGCCCAGGTTGCTGCTGCGGATTCAGATGCGACCTTCCCGCCGCTGCTGAAGCCGGAAGCGCAGGAGGCCAGGGCGGCCCATCTGGCCGCGGAATTGCTGTCACGCTACCACTACAAGGCCGTCCCGCTCGACAACGCGTTGTCGGCCAAGATGTTCGATCAGTACCTGAAGGCCCTCGACCCCGAGAGGCTCTACTTTTTGCAGTCCGACATCGATCGCCTGGCTGTTGACCGCACCCTGCTTGACGATGCAATCCTGACCGAGGACTTGCGCGCGCCTTTCGAGATTTTCAACCTGTACGAACACCGGGCGGCCGAGCGGTTGACCTACGCCCGCAGCTTGTTGCACATGGGATTCGATTTCGAGCGCGACGAATCGTTGACGATCGACCGCAAGGGCCAGCCCTGGCCCGCGACCGAGGCAGATTCACTCGATCTTTGGCGCAAGCGCGTCAAGAATGATTGGTTGCGGCTCAAGCTTGCCGGCCAGGATGACCGGACCATCGCGAAGATCCTCGACAAGCGCTACGACAGCGCCTCCAAGAGTCTGGGCAAGATCACCAGCGCCGACGCTTTCCAGGCATTCATGAACGCGTACACGATGGCGATCGAACCCCACACCAACTACCTGGGACCGCGTGCCGCAGAAAACTTCGACATCTCGATGCGGCTGTCACTGGTGGGCATTGGCGCGGTCCTGACCGAGATCGACGGCTACGCCACCGTCCGGGAACTGGTGCCGGGCGGGCCCGCGAGCCTGTCAGGACAGTTGAAGGTCGGCGACCGTATCGTGGGCGTCGCGCAAGGCTCGGCCGGCGCCATTGAAGATGTTGTCGGCTGGCGCCTGGACGACACGGTGGCGCTGATTCGCGGCGCGATGGGTTCGACGGTGCGGCTGGACATCCTGCCGGCCGACAACGGGCCTGATGCGTCAAACAAGACCGTGGTCCTGGTCCGCAACACCATCACGGTGCAGGACAGCGCAGCCAAGGCCAAGGTCTACTCCGTGACGACGGGCGCCGGCAAGCGCCTGGTCGGCGTGATCACCTTGCCTTCGTTCTACGAGGATGCCGACGCGCTGCGAAAAGGCGACAAGGACTACCGCAGCGCCGCACATGACGTGGCCAAGCTGCTGGTCGATCTGAAGGCTCAGAAGGTGGATGGCCTGTTGATCGACCTGCGCAACAACGGCGGTGGCTCGCTGCGCGAAGCAGTGAACCTGACGGGCCTGTTCGTCGGCAAGGTGCCGGTGGTTCAGACCCGCAATGCCAAAGGCGACATCACCGTGGAGAGAAACACTGATACCGGCGTGGCCTGGGACGGGCCGCTGGGCGTGCTGATCAACAGGGGCTCGGCTTCGGCGTCGGAAATCTTTGCGGCCGCGATTCAAGACTACGGTCGGGGCGTCATCATCGGGGAGGGCAGCTTCGGCAAGGGCACGGTCCAGACCGTGGCCAGCCTCGACCAGATCGCCAAGAACGCCACGCCGGTGTACGGCGAACTGAAGATGACGATCGCGCAGTTTTTCCGGGTGAACGGCGGAACGACCCAACTCCGCGGCGTGACGCCGGACATCCTCTATCCGCAAATCGGCGACGACACTCAGTTCGGCGAGTCGAGCTACGAGAACGCCTTGCCGTGGACCCGCATCAAGGCCGCCGACTACGCGCCTGTGGGCGACATGGCAATGCAGTTGCCTCGCCTGTTGGCGTGGCACGCGACCCGCATCCAGCACGACCGCGACTTCCAGAACCTGCTGCAGGACGTGGCCAAGGCACAGGAACTTCGCAGGAACAACGTGATTTCACTCAATGAAGGGGTTCGACGCAAAGAGCGCGCCGCCTCGGAAAAGCGCTTGGCTGCCATGCTGGGCGCCACCGGAACGGGCGCGGACAGCGCTCTGGCTGACGATGGCTTGCAGTTCAACGAACGCAAGCTCGACAAGGATCTCGCCGCCGAAAAGTCCAGGAACACCATCAACGATGCCCTTCTCGATGAGGCTGTCAGCATTCTTTCCGACATCGCGGCATTGAAAGAAGGCCAGTCCCAAATGGCGGCGAGCGCTTTGCCGATCCGTCCCGAAGTGGTCATGGCCTTGCCGACGGGTTCATCGGGAAAATAGGCCAGATGTGTCGGTCGTCGGCTGGGCAGGTCCGGAACGTGGGTACTGGACGCTCGCCAGAGACTGGTTCTGGCCGCTCTGGGTCGTCCGAGTCGTCCGGGCCAAGTTCAGAGCCAGGCCGCTACGCCACCGTGGTGCGAGCACGTGCCACTGCGATGCGCGCTGAAACTGTACGATCCGTCGCGACACTGCGCCGATGCCCCCGTGGGCACTGCGCCAGTGTCGGTGTGCGCGGGCGAATGCACGATGACACCATTGCTGTTGCGATAGTGACCGTCTTCGATCAGATGTGGGGTTGTCGATGCAGCGCTGGCGGGGCCAGAGGCGCTGGCAGGCGGCGTCGACGGCTTGCCGTCGCTGTTGAGACATGCCGCTAGCAATAGTGCGATCGGGACGAAACTTGCTGGACGCATGCGACCTGCGATTGACTATTGAACCGAGCGTCGAGGCGCGCCGCTGGCGAAGCTGGACGCCGCAAAGCAGTGGCGAGGGCCGGTGGTCTCACGCCGTTTAACGCCCTCCGATTCGCCTGGCGCACCCTCCATGACAGTGTGCAGCGGACGGGCCGAAGCATGCGTCCAAATTCGTGAACTGCTGCCGCCCCGCCGCTCATTCTTCGACCATTTTGGAAGCCCAGGAACCTGGAGGCAGCCGCGCACGTGCACCTCAGGCGAGCGCGCGGCGCTCTGATCAGGCAATGAGCACGCCCCGGAAGCCCCGCACCGCGTAGTACGACTGCGCGCCGTTGTGGTACACGAACACCCTGCCATAGCGCCGGTCGCAGAAAAGGGCGCCGCCGAGTGCACGGACATCTGCGGGCGTGCTGATCCAACTGGAAGTCTTGAGGTCGAATTCCCCCAGTGCCTGCAGCGCGTGGTATTGCTTTTCGGTGAGCAATTCGATCCCCATCGCCGCGGCCATGTCGATGGCATTGCCGGCGGGCTTGTGTTCCTTGCGCGCGTCGAGCGCCGCCCGGTCGTAGCAGACACTCCTACGGCCGACAGGACTTTCGGCGGAGCAGTCGCAGAACGTCATCTTCCCCGAGAGCGCATCGCGACCGATCACGTCGGGCTCACCGCCTGTTCGCTCCATGTCGTGCAGCGTCTTCCACGTGCCAGGGTGCGCTTCAATCCTGGCCTGCACGTCGGCCCACGAGATTCCTTCGTGACGATGCATGTTGCGCTCGAAGCGTACGTTCAGCGTCTGCAAGAGGGCTGCGCGGTCACTTGCTGTTGGAGGGCTTGCCATGGGCCACCGAAAGAAGTTGGAGGTACGAAGGCTGGCCTGCGACGAGCTGAGGGTTCAGCATGCACTTCATCGCAACGGCCTGATGGGCATAAGCTTACTTCTCAAGAGCGGACATGCTCCATGGACCGCTCATGGCGGCGGATTCAACCGGTGGGGGCGACAGTAGCGCCGCGCGCCGGCCGGCAGACTCGTCAGAACGCCATGTTGCGGATGATCTCCCAGGCGCCCGTGGGACCGCGGCGCCAGACCGTCAAATAGGGGCCTTCGTGCGCCACTTCACGTCCGTTGGCTTCACGGCGAGTGGCGCCGCCGTGGCCCCATTCGTAGACCAGACCGAATCCTCCCGGCTGCGCCCCGTCGCGGTGGATGCCGCCTCTCACCACCTTGCTGCCATTTGCGAAGCCGTTGCGGTAGAGGTCCGCGATCGCCTCACGGCCGATCACCACGCGACCTGTCGGCGTAACGAAGACGGCGTCTGGCGCGTAGGGTGCCGCAAGTCGTTCTGCATCACCGGCCTGCATGGCGCCAAGCCACTCGGCGTCGACTTGATCCATGACCGTTGAGGCCGAAGCGAGGTCGTCCGCAGGCGTTGTCGCGCTCGAACCACTGGCGCCAAGCAACGCGGCAGCCGCGGTTGCGATGCAAATCCTCCAAGTCCGAACTTTTCTCATGAGAGCCCTCTGCAAATGAAGAAAGCGGGACGCCGCGGCTTGTCGGTTGGCGCCGCCGAGTCGTGTGGGCAGCCGAAAGCCGCCATGGTTGAGCGCCGCACCTGGCCGGGCCTGGGCGTGGCGCAACCTCACCTGAGGTACGGCCCGACCTTCTTCTGCAACACCGCGACCAACTCCGGCTGCATGAAGCGATAGTCGTCCGGGATGCCAAGGCAGATCACACGAGCTGCCTTGAGCTGGCTCCGAAAGCTCGAGAGCAACTTGCGCTGATGCTGCTTCTCCATGCAAAAAATGAGCTCTGCCCATTCGACAAGTTCCGGCGAAAGCGGGGTATCCGCGCCGCGGTTGGTACCAGCAGAGGCGCACTCGACGCCTGGCCAGTCGGCGAAAACCATCTCTGCCGTTGGACTTCGCAGGCGGTTCTGGCTGCAGAGAAATAGCACTCGCACGGCAATCTCCGAGAGGCCCGTTGGGGACGACACGCCGATTCATGGTTCCGGGAAGCTGTCGGCCGCGAGCGGCAACTCCTGGCCGAAGTCCGAAATCGCAGCCGCCAACCTGCATCGAATCCCCGTGCCGACCGACGGCAGCCAGGCAGCCCGCGAAATCCTATACAGGCGCCGAGACACCTTCGACCACGACCATGTTGAAAAGCGTGGTCGCTCCCGATCGGCTGGAACGCGCCGCGCGATATTGCTCGCCTTCGTACCAGGCCTTCGCAGCTTCGTAGCTGGGGAATTTCAGCATCGCCAGGCGGGCCGGCTGCCAGTCCCCCTCCAACGCTTCGGAGCGGCCGCCCCGGATCAGATACTCGCCTCCCGCCGCCTTGACCGTGGCCGGAGCCTGGGCCATGTACAGCTTGTACTGCTCCATGTCGGAGATCTGCATTTCCACGATGACGTAAGCGTCCGGCACGAGAGACTCCATGGGTCGGCATTGCCCGATCTTGCCTCATCACGGGCTCGAAGGCGAAGCCGCTGCCGACGCCAGGAAAAGGCGTCGTCGATCGGCCACCTGTGGCAGCCGACCCGGAACCCGACCCGCACATCCGTCAGATCGTGACGGCGGCTCCGCGCGCCACGGCCAGCGGCCGACCGCTGAAGCGCCACGTGTCGGCCACCAGTGCCTGAGCCACCTCGCCCGACGGCATCGCGATGCGCGCCGACGTCGCCCCGTCGTAGCCCACCACCCGCAGCCGCAGCGGCTTCCATCCACCCTGCAGCACCTCGACCGCCACGCGCAGCTCGTCGCCCGAGCGCGTCACGCGCAGGCGCACGACGCCGCGTTCGCCGCGCTCGTGGCCGTAGCTGAGGCCGTCGTCGAACACGTAGTCCAGCGTGGCCTCCGCGGCGCAGCCCGCGCCCAGGATCACGTGCAGCTCGATGTCCGCCAGGTCGTTGTGCTGCGTCGTGCGCTCGCCCGGCTGCATCGGAACCAGCTGGCCCTCGCGCAGGTACAGCGGCGTGGACGCGGTGTCGCTCTGCACGTGGATGCTGCGCCCCGCCTCGATGAAGCGCCCGCTGCACGCGTCCATCCAGCGCTGCGCGCCGGGCAGCGCCACGGTGCGGCGCTGCTGGCCCTGGTGCAGCAGCGGCGCCTGCATCAGTGCCCGGCCGACGAGGAACTGGTCGTCGATCCGGCCGAGCTCCAGCCCGTCGCCGTCGTCGAAGTCGTGGAACAGCGGCCGCATCACGGCCGAGCCGTCGCGCGCCTGCGCCACCCACAGCTGGTAGAGGTAGGGCAGCAGCTTGTAGCGCAGCCGCACGTAATGGCGGATGACGGCCAGCGCGTCGGGCCCGAACTGCCACGGCTCCTGCGCCACCGAGCCCTTGACCGAGTGGTTGCGCAGGAACGGGAACAGCATGCCGGCCTTGTACCAGGCGATGGCCAGCTCCGTGTCGGCGTGGCCGCCGAAGCCGGGCACGTCGGGGCCGTTGAACGGGATGCCCGAGAGCGCCAGGTTGAGCGTGCCGGGGATGCTCAATCGCAGGTGGTGCCAGTTGCTCCAGTTGTCGCCGGTCCACAGCGCGGTCCAGCGGCTCGAGCCGGTGGCCGCGCTGCGCGAGAGGATGAACGGGCGTTCGTCGGGCTGCGCGGCGCGGAAGCCTTCCCACGTGGCCTGGGCCATGCCCGTGGCGTAGAGGTTGTGGTACGTCCAGTGCGGCCACTTGCCGTGCTGGAAGCGCATGTCGTCGACCTCGGCCGCGCCGGTGCTCGGGTCGTTCATGTCGATCCACGCGGCGCTGAAGCCCCCCTCGCGGAACTGGCGCGCGTAGCCGGCCCACCAGGCGCGGCCTTCGGGCAGCGAGTAGTCGGGGAACCAGGTGCGGCCCGGCCACACGAAGCCGACGTAGGGCAGGCCTTCCGGGTTCCGGCAGAAGATGCCGGCCGCGGTGCCGCTGGCGGCCACCTCGTAGCCGTCCGCCACCTTCACGCCGGGGTCGAGGATCGGCACCACGCGGCGGCCCTTGTCGGTGAGCGCCTTCAGCTCCGCCGCGCGGTCGCCGAACTGCAGCGGGCTGGTGGTGAAGACCTTGAAGTCCTCCATGTAGTCGATGTCCAGCCACAGGCCGTCGTTGGGGAACTCGTGCTCGGTGAAGGCGGCGTCGAGCGCCTCGAGATCGCGCGTGCCGGCATACCCCCAGCGGCATTGGTGATGGCCCAGCGACCACAGCGGCGGCAGCGGCGTCCTGCCCACCAGGCGCTGCAGCCGGCGCGTGACCGAGGCCGCGCTGTCGCCGGCGATCACGTAGAACGCGGGCACGCCCTCGTCGGCGCCGAACCAGAGGCTGGGCGGCGCGCCGAGGTCGTCCTTGCCGCTGAAGAACCAGTTCGAGCCCGTGTCCATGAACACGTTGCCGGGATGGTCGACCAGCAGCCCGATCCACTGGCCGCCGTTGCGCACCAGCAGGTAGGGGATGGCCGCGTACTGCGGGTCGGCCTGGCCGTCGATGACGACGGGCATCGGGTGGTCGCCCCATACGTCGAGGTTCCAGAACTTGGTGCGCCGGCCGGTCTTCTCCAGGCCGGTGACCTTCTCGCCCTGGCCGTAGAAGCGCATCTCGTCGCCGCGCGCCAGCTGCACCAGCCAGGCCGAGCCGCACACGCCCACGCAGGCGCCGGGCACGCCGGCCAGCACGTTGGTGCCCGCCAGCCGCAGCGTGCCGTCGGCGTCGAACCCGAGGCTGTGGCGCGACGGGCCGTCGAACGCGTCGTCGTGCAGGCGCAGCAGGCGCGGGTCGAGCGGCCAGCGCGCGTCGTCGCGCAACTCGACGTGGAAGACATCCTCGCCCAGGTCGCGCACGCGCGCCTGCAAGGCCGCGGCGCCGTCCAGCTGCAGCGAGCCGTCGGCGTGGGCGCCGGCGAAGCGGAAATTCGAGGGGTGGCGGATCTTCTGGAAGTACACGCGGGGGTCCTGGCGGCAAAAGACTGCGGCAGTCTAGCGCCGGGAGTTACGGCACGGATACGCGCACGCGGCGTCCGGCAAAGACTCACCCCGCGTGAGCATTGCTTCCGCGCCGCGCCAGCCGCAGGTTGATATCGTCACCGGTATCGCATCACCCCAAGGATCGTTGCCCGTGACCCCTGCCCGCGTCCTCTCCACCTGCCTCGCCCTGGCGGCCTGCGTGCCCGCCCTGGCGCAACGCGACGCCCTCGCGGACGACGCGCTCGCCGCCCGCGCACCGTTGGCGGTCTCGGGCGACGGCGCCTGGCGGCTGCACGTGGACGCCCGCGACGTGCTGCATCGCGCGAGCCTCGGCGACGTATCCGTCGAATCGACCACGCCCCTGCCGCCCGGCGTGCAGGCGCTTGCTTCGTCGGCCGACGGCCGCCGCGTGGTGCTCGCCACCACGGGCCAGTGCATCGGCCGCGTCGACTTCGACGCCGCCACCGGCAACGCGTCCGGCGTGGCCTGGCGCGCAGCGGCGGGCGGCTGGGTGCCGCAGATGCCCGCCGACTGCGGCACGCGCGCGCCGGCGCCGCCGGTGGCGATCTCCGCGGACGGCCGCCGGGTCGCGCTGCCCGACGCCGTCGTCGACGCCGCGACGGGCCAGGTGCTCGCCTCGCTGCCCGCCGACCCGGGCCGGGTGCTGCGGCTGCAGTTCGTCGACCACGACGCGCGCCTGTTGGTGGCGCGCACGGCGCCGGACCATCGCCTGAGCCTGTCCGTGTGGGACCTGGCGAGCAAGGCGCTGGTGGAGGACGTGGAGACCAGCGCCGCGGCCGCGCCGCGCCTCGACGTTTCGGCGCAGACCGGCGCCGTCTTCCGCATCGACCCGGCGTTCGATCTCGTGCAGTCGTCCCCGGGCACGTGTGCCGCCACGCCTCGCGTGCGCCTGCGCCTGGGCGGCGACCCCGGCGCGTCGTTCGTGGTCGACCCGTGGGGCCGCTGGTTCGCGTCGGCCCGCGCGCTCGACGCGCAGCGCGACGCCGCCGACGTGGCCGCCGGCCTGCGCTCGGAGCTGGTGGTGCGCGACATGGCCGGCGGCCAGGTGCTGGCCCGCACGACGTCGCGCTTCGTGTTGGGCGGCCTCGTGGCCGCGCCCGACGGCGCCGGCGTGTTCGCGCTCGGCACGCAGGCCGGCGACGCGGCGGCGGATGCCGACCAGCTGGTGCACGTCGCCCTGCCCGCCGCCGTGCTCGCGCGGCCCCGCGACCTCCCCGGCGCGTTCACGCCCGGCTTCTGCCGCGAGCCCGGCGAGGCGCCCGGCGCGCGCGCCATGGCCCGCGCCACCCGCCTGCTGGTGCCCGCGTGGACGCACGACCTGAGCGCCGACATGACCGCCGCGCCGCCGGCCGAGCCCTGCCCGCAGGACGCCGCCCTGCCCGCGCCGTTCCGCACGTCCGACGGCGGCCTGTGGTTCGACCTGGGCACGCAGGTGGTGCGGCTCGACCCGGCCAGCGGCGCGGTCGTCAAGTCGCTGCCGACGCCGCGCCGCAAGGGCGTGTGCAGCGTCGTCGCGCCGGCGGGCGCCGGCTTCTTCAACGCCACCGGCGACACGCTCACCTGGCGCCCGCTGGCCGCGGCCACCGAGCCGGGCCGCCGGCGCGTCCTCGAGCGCCGCCCGGGCTGGACGGCGACGCTGGCGCCCGTGCGCGGCGACACCGTGCGCGTGTTCTGGGCCCACGCCGCCACCGACGGCGGCTCGGGCGTGGTCGCGGCCGACTACGACGCGAACGGCAAGCACCTGCGCGACGCCGCCGTCGACACGAGCGACCCGCTCGCCGAACTCGAGCCGCCCGCGCTGGCGCCTTGCCACGACGCCCGCGGCACGCCTGTCGCCATCGGCTACGACTGGCGCGCCGGCCCGTTCGGCTCGCAGCGCGGCATGACCTGCGGCCCGCTGCCGGGCGCCGCGCGCCTGATCTGGTGGAGCGGCGCCACGATCTCGCCGCGCGCGTCCGCCGGCGACGCGGCCGCGCGCCTGCCGCCCGCCATCGACGGCGCGATCGGCGTGATGGCCGACGCCACGCAGCTGCACGTGGTCAACCTGGCGCTGCAGCGCGAGATCGCGCAGGTGGCGCTCGGCGACGTCGTGCGCGGCCAGGCCTGGGTGCTGGCGAGCCGGCGCCTGGTGCTGGTGCAGTCGACGGCTAGCGACGGACACGCCGGCCTGCGCGCCTACGCGCTGCCCTGAGCCGCGAACTCGGCCGTGGGGACGCGGTTAGGATGCCGCTTCCGCTCACCTTGTGGAAGGCGACCATGACTGCCAAGAACACCATCTGCCTCTGGTTCGACGGCACCGCGCTGGACGCGGCCCGGTTCTACGCGGACACGATTCCGGACAGCGTCGTCACCGCGGTGCACCGCGCGCCCGGCGACTACCCGTCGGGCAAGCAGGGCGACGTGCTGACGGTGGAGTTCACCGTGGCCGGCATCCCTTGCCTGGGCCTGAACGGCGGCCCGGCGTTCCACCACACCGAGGCGTTCTCGTTCCAGATCGCCACCGACGACCAGCCCGAGACCGACCGTCTCTGGAACGCGATCGTCGGCAACGGCGGCCAGGAAAGCGCCTGCGGCTGGTGCAAGGACAAGTGGGGCCTGTCGTGGCAGATCACGCCGCGCGCCCTGTCGGCCGCGATCACCCACCCCGACCCGGCCGCCGCCAAGAGGGCGTTCAACGCGATGATGCAGATGCGCAAGATCGACATCGCGGTGATCGAGGCGGCCCTGCGCGCCTGAAACGTCGCGCGCCAGCCCGGCGCAAGGCTCGCAAACCCCGAGCACATCGGCGTGCCGGCGCGTCCACCGTCCTGCCGAGTTCCGCGTTAAGCTGGGATTCGCCACTCCCGGCAGCTCCTGGCCATCCATGTCCGAACCCTCGTTCACCCCTCCCGGCGCGGCGCCGGCGGACGGCGGCGACGCCCTGCCCGCCGGCACGCGCCTGGCCGAGTTCGAGATCCGCGAGGTCATCGGCGCCGGCGGCTTCGGCATCGTCTACCGCGCCTGGGACGAGGCGCTGCAGCGCGACGTGGCGCTCAAGGAATACATGCCGGTCTCGCTGGCCGGGCGCAGCGCGGGCGAACGCGTCACCCTGCGCTCGCGCACCCACGAGGACACCTTCGCGCTGGGCCTGCAGTCCTTCGTCAACGAGGCGCGGCTGCTCGCGCGCTTCGACCAGCCGGCGCTGGTGAAGGTGTTCCGGTTCTGGGAGGGCAATGGCACCGCCTACATGGCCATGCCGCTGTACCAGGGCCGCACGCTGCGCCAGCTGCGCAAGGAGATGGCGCCGGGCACCTTGAACGACGCGTGGATGCGCGGACTGATCGAGCCCCTGCTCGGCGCCCTGGAGGTGATGCACGGCGCCGCCGTGTACCACCGCGACATCGCCCCCGACAACATCCTGTGGTGCGACGACGGCCGCCCCGTGCTGCTCGATTTCGGTGCGGCGCGCCTGGTGCTGGCCGACCGCACGCAGAACGTCACCGCCGTCCTGAAGCCGCAGTTCGCGCCCATCGAGCAGTACGCCGAGACGCAATCCATGCGCCAGGGCCCGTGGACGGACCTGTACGCGCTGGCGGGCACCTGCTACTTCATGCTCACCGGCCGCGCGCCGCTGCCGGCCACCGCGCGCGTGATGAGCGACGAGCTCGAGCCGCTGGCGCGCCTCTCTCCGCCAGGCTGCTCGCCGCTGCTGCTGCAGGTGCTCGACTGGGCGATGGCCGTGCGCCCGCAGGATCGGCCGCAGTCGGTGGCGCAGATGCGCGACGCGCTGGCAGGCCGCATCCCGGTGCCCGCGCGCCCGCTGCACGGCGTCGCCGCGGGCACGCCGGCCCCGGCGACGGGCGATCCGCCGGTCTACGAGAAGACGATGCAGGCCACGATGCGCCTCGAGCCGACGCGCAAGACCTCTCGGCCCGCGCCGCCGGAGGCCGGGCCGTCCACGCGTTCGCGCCCGGATTCGGTGTTCGACACGCCCGAGCGCAGCGTGATGCTGCCGCCCAAGGCGGGCCTGCCGCTGCGCGCGGTGCTGCTGGTGCTGGTGGCGGCCATGCTGGCGGCCGGCGCGTGGGCGACGCGGCGCGAATGGATTCCCATGCTGCCCGAGGCCGTGCGCACCGTGGTGGCGCCGGCCGACGGGAGCGCCTCGGTGGCCTCGTCCGAACCGGTCGCGTCCGCCGTGGAGGCCTCCGCCAGCGCCGCCGCGTCGGCGCCCGTGGATTCGGCGTCGGCCGCGGCGCCGGTTGCCCAGGCCGCGTCGCCGGTGCCGTTGGAGGTGGCCTCGGCGGTCGCGCCGGACGCGCAGCACGTGGCCACCGACGATGCCGCCAGCGCGCCGGCCGCCGTCGCTGCGCCCGAGGCGGTGCCGGCGCGGCCGGCCCATGCGAAGACCGCGGCCAGGCGCACGCCGGCCCGCGCGCCCTCCATCGCCCTGCCGCCGCCGGTGCTGCCGCCGCCGCCCAGCACCATGCCGCCGCCGGTGCTGCCGCCGGCCAACGAATCGCAGGTCGGAACGCCGGCGCACGTGGCCGCCGCCACGCCCGATCCCGCGCTGGTGACCACCAACGCCGTCACGCGCGCGCTGGGCCCGCGCGAGGTCTGCAAGGACCAGGATCCGGCCAAGGTCGGCGCCTGTGTGAAGCGGCTGTGCGACAACGAGCCGCGCTATCGCAACTATCCGATCTGCCAGCGGGTCCACCAGAAGGAAGAGGCGCAGCAGCGCGAGTCGACGGAGTGAGCGGGTCGGCGGTACGGGCCTTGCTTGCAGCGCAGCCACTCGTCCATTCATCGTAAAGGCAGCCGCCGATGTCCCGTTCCCTCTCTCTTGCCAGGCGATCCCTGCTGGCCGCGTTGGTGCTGATCGTTTCCTCCGCCCTGGCACAGGCCGCCGGCGGCCGGCGCGAAGTCATCATCGATCAGGACATGTTCGGGCCGGGCGGCAGCAACATGAACTCGGTGCTGATGCTGCTTCAGGCACCCGACGTCGACGTGCTGGGAATCGTCGTCAGCAGCGGCGACGGCTGGCGCGACGAGGAGATCGCGCAGACCTTGCGCATGCTGGAGCTGGTCGGGCGCCCCGAGGTGCCGGTCTACGCGGGCGCGGCGTTCCCGCTGCTCAACAACGCCGCGCGCATGAAGGCCTGGGAGCGCCGCTACGGACCGCTGGTGTGGAAGGGAGCGTGGACGGAGTCGTTCGGCGGACGGCCGCGTGCCGAGTACCATGCCGACCCGTTGCTGGTGCCGCCGCTGGCCGCGGGTACGCCATCGCTGAAGATGGAGGCCGAGAGCGGCGTCAGTTTCATGATCCGCACCGTGCGCCAGCATCCGGGCCGCGTGACGCTGTGGATGGGTGGGCCGTTGACCGACCTTGCGCTGGCCGCGCGCGAGGATCCCGGCTTCGCCGCGGCCGCGCGGGAGCTCGTCTTCATGGGCGGGAGCTTCAACCCGGTGGCGGCGGACAACTCGTTCGCCGACGAGTACGCCCATTCGCCGCGGCGCGAGTTCAACATGCTGTGGGACGCCGAGGCGGCATCGGCCGTCCTGCACGAGGCATGGCCGCGCATCGTGCAGATCCCGGTCGACCCGACGACGAAGACGTTCTTCCGCAAGGAGCTGTACGCCGAGATCGGCCGTGCCGACACGCCGGTAGCCGCCTATGTCGCACGATACGGGCAAGGCTTTCCGATGTGGGACGAGCTGGCGGCGGCCGTGTGGCTGGATCCGTCGCTGGTCAAGCGCAGCCAGAAGATGCTGGAGGATGTCGCGGCCGGCGATGGCGCCGACTATGGCAGCACGCTCAGCTGGCCGATCGGTCGCGGTCCGGGTCTGGGTGAGCGCGAGGTCGAGGTCGTCCAGGACGTGGACGTGCCGCGCTTCGAGCGCCTGACGGTCAAGCTGCTTGGCGCGAGCAGGGCGCTCGCGCATTGAGACTCATCGCGTACGAGAACGGCGTCTTGTTTCGTCCGGGACCGGCCAGTTGCTGACGGTCACGGCCGACGGCTTTGGGGAAGTTTGGCGAACCGCCCGCGACGTTGCCTTTCGGAGCTGTCCCCCGCCCCCTCAAAAGGGGGAGGCACGCCCCCTGTAGCGGCATGCCAAACTTGACCCAGATCGACGTCGCCGTTGCGACGCATTGGGGAGTGAAATGTACATACAGATCCAGCGTGAGAACGTCTGGCAGGTCTACACGGAACAGATCGCGAAAGATGGTTTGCTTCGCGGTGGTGGCAACACGTCGTCGGCGAAGATGTTCAAGTCCAACAATGGCGAGGAATCAGTCCGGCCTGCCGACTTCAAGATCGTCTTCGACGCCGCCTCGGGCGAGCACATCGTCTATCCTGACGCGACGAAAGGCCTCTCGTTCTCGAGCAACCTTCAGCGACTGCGAGACATTCCGATTCCAGGCCGTGTGTGGCTCCTGCCGCGTGGCAGCGAACTTCCTGACGGATTGACCATTAACTACAAGACCATCGACCACCCGTTGATCAACGTTTCACGGAAGATGAAGATGAGCGATCTGGTCGCGAAGCTCAAAGAGCTCGAAGCTATGATGAAGGATACCGGGGTGAAGATATGAGCCAGCCGATTGCGTTTCCCGATAGCGTCAAGAGTGACCTGCTCAAGCTCGCTACGAGCGGAGGCTACGTGCGCGCCAAGGAGATCCTCGCGCGCGGCAAGCCCGACGAACTGGTGCTCGAGTCCGCCGAAGAGGCCCAGGTCGTTGTCAACGTCGCGCGTGTCGAAATGATGAAGACGATTCTTCAGTTTCCATTCTGGGACGAGGATGACCCTCGCCACGACGCAGCTCATGAAGAGCGGTTCCACGACATCGTGAACGGACTGTTCGAAAAGACCGTGTCCTACGTTGGCCAAGAGTTCGAGGTCGTCACGAAGATTTGACGTGGCGTCGTGGTGCCGTAGGCCGAGGCAAGCGCCGCTGAACGATCTTGAGTCGACATGGTTGGGCATCGTACGCTCGCTGTCGGCCACTAGCTGCCGGTGGCGACTGTCCGCTCTTGGGTGGGCCAACATGATGGGCTGGTTGCTGTGGGAGGATCATGCGGCGCTACGTGTTCATATTGCTCACGGCCTCGACACTGTCAGGTTGTGTCGTGCCCGAGGGGCGTCGCTTCGAGAGTCAACAGATGAGCGGCCAATCGATCGAAGCTGAGCAATGGAGCGCGGGGGATGTCGTTGCTCCGTACTCCGGCGGTCTCGTAATGACGGTCACGCATTGGAGTCCAGAGACGTGTCGAACCATGTGGTTCGACGACGAAAACCAACTGCTTAGCGAAGATTTCGCCACGGCTTCGTTGATTCGCGTCACGCTAGCCGAGGGGCAAAGCGCCGGGCAGTTTGATAGCGCGAAGAGTGACAAGGTACGCTTGGCCTCCGGCGGCCTGCACATGACCGTCACTCATTGGGGATCAAAATCCGTCGAAGTGCAGTGGCTCAGAGGGCAGTCACTCAATAGGGCTGAACTTCCAATTGGCGCACTCGTTCAAGTAGTTGAAAGCGACGCTCACCCCTAAGGGCGGCGACGGAGACGCCGCGACCAATGGAGTTCTGGTCACCCTAGTTGATGACCAATTGGGCCGCATGACAGCCGCCGTCGGCCAGTCGCGGGTGACACCTTTCAGGCGGGGTCTGGTGCGATCACAGTTCCAGTCGAAATCACACTAAGATGACTCGGCGCGATCGCTGGCGAGTCAGTCGCCGAATGCTTGTGTACACAGATCGTTGAAGTGGGGAGGTCCATGCAGATCCGTGGTTCATTCTTTGTCGCCGGGCGTATGGATGGTGCGGGCGCGACGGCATTGCACCCGCAGCGCACGCGTGCATGGAGGCTTGCCCTGTGCGTTGCGATGAGTGCGATGCCCTTCATCGCACACGCAGTTGTCTACAAATGCAAGACGGCGGATGGGAGCACCGCCTATTCCGATGTCCCTTGCAAGCCTGGTGCGCAAGTGCAGGCCATTCAGACTCGGCCTCCGCAAGGCAATGAGGCGGGATCGAAGGTCAGCGCCGACAACCAGACGGCGGATCAGAAACTTGCATCTGTTTGCTGGCTTTCGAAGTACCGCGAATGGCGGACAAAGAACCCTGAACTTGGCGCGAGTGGCGTGCTCGATCCCCAGACGGCACAGGCGTTTCAGCGGGAGTGTCACTCGCCAACCCTGACGACGGCGGTTCCGGCTGTCTCGGCCATCACGCCTGCCTCGCAGGCTGCCATGAAGGCGGACGCTGATCGCCTTTGGGCTGACCATCAAATAAGTGAGAGACCGAGGCTGCAACTGGTTTCGGGCGAGATGCGTGGGGCTACGGCTGCCGGTCCGGTCAGTTCCGCGGCAGCGGCGCCGGCTGCATCTGCAAACGGTGGTCGCGCCCAATAGCCACAGCAGCAGCCGTTAGATCCTGACCGCTTGCGCTTCATCCGATCACGCAGAGACGACACCATGAAATTCCTTCCCTTGATGAACCGCCCGCTCAAGAGCGAGGAGATCATTGAAGTTCTCGAAGTCCATGACATGAAGGTCGTCTACGAATTCGATCGACTCTTCGAGGGTACCGAAGACGAATACCAAAGCAGCTCTGCGAAGGATGGCTTCGAATTTGTCTTCGACGTGTCGCAGCGTCTGGCCACGGTGTTCCTGTACATCAAGCCACGAGGGACATTCGCAGCGATCAATGCCGCGTCGATCGACCTGCCGATTTACGCGTCAGTGGATGATGCGCTTGAGGCCTTCGAACGCGATCGACGAGTCACCAGACAAGGCGATGGCTGGATCAAGGCGTCAATCGCCGGCGTATGGCGACACTATGAGTTCCGAGACGGCCAACTGTCGATGATTACGCTCATGCGTGATCCGGTCTGAGCCATTTCTTCGGTTCGCTCGTGGATCGAGTGTCCGCTTCTTTGCATCGAATTCCTGAGCATTGAAGTCCGCACCGGGTCGCCAACTGCCGTTCGACACCCCCATCACTCCCCCGGCCTCGAGAACACATTGACCAGGCTCCCATCCGGATCCCGGATCAGCAGCGAGCGATTGCCCCAGGGCATCACGGTGGGTGGCATGACGACCTCGGCCGCGTCGTCCATGCGCGCGAGGACGGCGTCGACGTCCGTCACCTCGAACTCCAGGATCGCCGAGCGGTTCGCGGCCGCCGTGGCCGCGCCGGCGTTGAACAGCTGCACCAGGCGCTCCGCGGTGATCGCCAGCGTGGCGCCGTCGAGCCGCACCTCGGCGAACCCGTCGGCGAGGCGCGCCGGTTCGGTGCCCGAGAGCAAGGCGTAGAACGAGACGAGGGCCTCGAAGTCGTTGGTGACGAGGCGGACGGATGCGAATTTCATGCGGTGCTCCTGCGGTTGGCGAGGAACACAGATTAGGCGGGCATGATGTCAGATTCTGGCAGTATGTTGCGGCCACCCGCCTGAACGAGTCGCTGCCAGTCCTTGAGCAGCGCGTGGCGCCGGCGGGGCGTTCGCTCGTCGAGCAGCTCGGCCGCCACGATGCGGTCGGTGCGGAAGTTGCGGAAGTCGTCGCGAAGCTCGCACCATGCGGAGAGCACGCGGGACTGCTCGAAGTAGACGAGCGCGAAGGGCCACACGACGCGTCGCGTCTCGCCTCCGGCCGGATCCCGGTACGTGAGCCGCAGCTTGTGCTCGGTGCGGATCGCCGCGCGCAGCAGGTCGGGCTCGATCGATGCCGGCGGCCGCTTGCCGGAGGTGCCCACCAGCAGCGCCGACGCCTCCAGTTCGCGGCGCAGCTCGGTGGGCAGGACGGCGCGGATCTTGGCCATCGCGTCGCGCGCGCCGGACGCGAGCCCGGCGTCCCCGCGGTCGGCCACCCAGCGCAGCCCGAGCGCCAGGGCCTCGATCTCTTCCGGCCGGAACATCAGCGGCGGCAGCATGAAGCCGGGCTTCATCACGTAGCCGACGCCGGGCGCGCCCTCGATGGCCGCGCCCTGATCCTGCAGGGTCGCGATGTCGCGGTAAAGCGTGCGGATGCTGATGCCCACCTCGTCGGCCAGGACGTGGCCGCTCACGGCGTGGCGATGGCGGCGCAGCGCCTGGAGCAGGGCGAGGAGGCGTTCGGAGCGCGACATGCGCCGGATCATATCGACGGGGCCGCGGCCGCGCCCTACCCGAACCGCCCCTGCAGGTACCACCCCACCTCGCCCGCCTCCGGCGCGCGCCGGAAGCGGTAAACCCACAGCAGCGCGCCGTCGTTGTCCTGCGCGATGAAGTAGTCGCGGGCCGCGTAGCCGTCGTCCCACCAGCCGGCCTCGATGCGCTCGGGGCCGGCGACCAGCCACAGGGGCCTGCCCGAGAGCAGCGGCGTGCCGCCCTCGTCGCGCAGCGGCTGCGGCTGGCGCAGCAGCCACACGGGGCGCTTCAGTCGCGGCCAGTGGGCCGGATCGCCGGAGGACGTGGCGGCGGGGCCGGACGGCGCGGCGAGGTTCAGCGGCGTGCCCGGCGCGCGGGCGCACATGGATGGCGCGTCGCCGCCATGCCGTACGCCGGTGGCCAGCTCGGGGCGGTGGTCGGCCACCGGCTGCAGGCGCTGGATGTTGTGCGCGCCCAGCCGCGCCTCGAAGCGTTCGAGCAGCCGGTGCCAGCCCTCGCCCACGCTGGCGGCCGACGGGAACAGTTCGGCGTTAGGCGGCGCGCCGGGCGTGATCGCGTGGCAGTGCAGGCTCAGCTCGATGACCGACGCGGCCAGCGGCAGCCGCTGCAGGCGCTCGCGCAGCAGCGAGTGCAGGTGCGCGGTGTCGGACACCGGCTCGCCCAGGCCGATCTCCAGCACGGTGGTGCGCGACGCAGGATCCTCGAGCATCCTGCGGCGGCTCTCGTGGTGCAGTCGCAGCTCGAAGCCGCCGACGAGCCCGTGGTGCGCCAGGGCCCAGGCGGTGAGCCGGTTGAGCAGCACGGCGGCGCCGGTGAGCAGCGCGGCGCTGTCGTCGGCGCGCATGAACAGCTCCAGCCGGCTGTCGAAGGTGGGCGCCGGCTGCAGCGCCGGTCGCGGGTCGGCGAGGTCGCCGAGCGCGCGGTCGATGTCGGCCAGCAGCGCGCCGCCGAAGCGCCGCGTGAGCCCGGCGCGCGGCTGCTTCCAGAGATGGGCGGCGGTGGCCAGCCCCAGCGACTCGAGCGCGGCCAGGTGCGGCGCGGCGGCGGCCATGCGGGCGACGGGCACGGCGCCGACGCGCGCGCGCCAGTCGGCCTTGCTGTTGGCCGGCGCGGCCTCGGCGTCGTCGTGGCCCGGCGCCATCCACTGCGCGCCCTGCGCGGTGGGCGCGCAGGCCAGCCGCAGTTCATGGCCCAGCGGCGCGAGCCCGGCGCGCAGGCGTTGCAACAGCCGCGGCAGGCCGCCGAAGTAGCGCAGGCTGGCCTGCACCTCGGCCAGCACCACGTGGTCGCCGCCGAACGACACCGACGGCGTGAAGCCCAGCGCCACGTGGGCCACGGCCATCAGCGCCGCGTCGTCGCGCGCGGGATCGGCCTCGCCCAGCCGCGCGTGCGGCGCGAGCGCCAGCGCGGTGGCCCGCTTCTGGCCGGGCCGCACGCCGCAGTCGCGCGCCGCGGCGTTGGCGGCGACCACGCGGTGGTGGGCAACGAGGGCGACCGGGCCGATCTCGTCGGGCCCGTCATCCGCCGGCGCCAGCGTGGCGATGAAGGATTCCAGCGACAACGCCGGCAGGTGGATGCCGATCCAGAGCATGGCGAGTCCTTGCCTCGTTCATGCGCTGGCGGACAGCGCCCGCACGCTCGTGCGCGTGCGCCGGGGCGTGAGCGCTCGCTGGCGCGCGGTGCGCGAGAGCACGGGCGGCAGCGCGAGCACCACGGGCTGCTCAAGCGCAGGCCCGCGGCGCTTGAGCAGGCGCACGGCCAGGGCGTCGGGCCCCGCGCCCGCGAGCCCCAGCCGCAACGGCGCGGGACTGGGATGCGCCGCCGCGGCCTCGGCGCGCACGACGAAGGCCGGGCCTTCGTGCGACTGCGCCGCCAGTTGCAGCCGGCGCAGGGACTCGCCCTTGAGGCTGGCCGGCGCCCACGCGACGACCGCGCCCACCTGCCCGCTGCGCAGCGCCTGCTCCAGCGGCCACAGCAGGTCGTCGCCGCGGATCACCACGCAGCGCGACAGATCGAGGCCCAGCTGCGCCAGCGCCTCGGCGCACGGCTCGGCCGGCGGGCCCAGCAGCAGCACGCCCCGCCCGGCCGCGCCCACGCGCGCGAGCGCCGGCGCGAGCAGCCGGATCTCACCCCAGCCGGGACGCGACAGCAGCAGCTCGGTGATGGCGCGCTGCGGCCAGCCGCCGCCCGGCAGCTCGGCATCGAGCGCGGCGTAACCGCTCGCCTGCACCGCCTCCCGCCCGCGCCCGAGCTGGTGCGCGCGCCACAACGCCGGATGCAGGTGCTCCAGCGGCAGCAGGGAAGACGGCGAGGACATCGCGGGGACCGGTTGGACGCAGGTTCACTGGAAAGCGGGAGGGCGTCGCAACTCGGCGGTTCGTACGTTCCGAGGCCCTCCCGGAATACTGTATTTGCATACAGTCTATCGGACCTTTTGCCGCGGGAACAGGCGGCCAAGCCTCCACGCACGCACAATTCGCGGATGCCCTTCGCCCCGACTTCGCCCTGCCCCTGCGGCCGCCCGCTCGCCTACGCCCGCTGCTGCGGCCGCTGGCACGCCGGCCCCGAGGCGTTGCAGGCGCCTACCGCCGAAGACCTGATGCGCTCGCGTTACAGCGCCTTCGTGGCCGGCCTGCCCGGCTACCTGGCCGACACCTGGCACCCGTCGACGCGCCCCGCCACCATCGAGCCCCTGCCCGAGGGCCTGCGCTGGCTGGGCCTGGACGTGCGCCGCCACGTGCAGCACGATGCCGACCACGCGATCGTCGAGTTCGTGGCGCGCAGCAAGCTGGGCGGCAAGGCCGAGCGGCTGCACGAGACGAGCCGCTTCGTGCGCGAGGACGGGCGCTGGTTCTACGTGGATGGCGACATCGCATGACCGGAGACGAGCCCATGACCACACGCCCACCCTTCATCGTCTCGGCCGCCGACCTGCCCGAGCGCCGCCACGTCTACCCGCAAAGCGACGAGCCCATGGGCCCCACGCGCCGGCTGGGCGCCGCCGCGGGCCTGGTGCGCCTGGGCGTCAACCTGCAGCGCCTGCCGCCGGGCAGCCGCTCGTCGTGGCCGCACGCCGAATCGGACGAGGAGGAATTCGCCTACGTCATCGAGGGCGAGGTGGATGCGTGGATCGACGGCCACCTCCATCGGATGACGGCGGGCGACCTCGCGGCGTTTCCCGCCGGCACGGGCATCTGCCACTGCTTCATCAACAACGGCGAGCGCGACGCGTTGCTGCTGGTGGGCGGCGAGGCGGCCAAGGCCCACAACCGCATCGTCTACCCGGTCAACCCGTCGCGCCGCGCCGACATGGCGCCGGCCGAGTGGTGGGACGATGCGCCGGCGCAGCCGCTGGGCGGCCACGACGGGTTGCCCGACAGGCTGCGCAAGGGCGGCTAGAAACGAAAACGGCCGCAAGCGCGGCCGTCGAATGGGAAGTGCGGAGGCTCAGGCGAACTCTTGCCGCACCGACGGCGACATCAGCCGCCGGATGATGCCCACCAGCGCCAGGCTGGCCACCAGCGTGATGAAGCCGGCCAGCACGCGGGCGGTGGTCACGACGCCGCCGAACACGTCGGCGGCCGATGGCGTGAGCGTGGCCTGGCGCAGCGCCGAATCCACCAGCAGGTGCATGAATTCCTGCTGCAGCCACAGGCCCGACAGGTTGACGACGATGGCCACCATCAGCAGGCCGATGAACACGCGGCGCGCCCATTCGATGCGGCGCAGCAGGCCGAAGGCGCACACCATGGTGGCCAGCGACAGCGCGATGGCCGCCAGGAACACCCAGGTGGCGTGGCGCAGCAGCAGCCCGGTGAGCCAGGGCAGGCTGGCCTGGTCGCCGGCCAGCGCCGTCCACGACGACTGGGTCGCGTTCTGGATGACCGCCCACTCGCACGCGAACGCTGCCAGGAGCATGAAAACCCAGGCGATGAAGGTCACGAAACGCGACCGGGATCCGACGTTGTAGGTCTGCGGCATGGCTGTACTCCCTGGAACACTCCAGATGATGCGGAGCGTTCATGACATCCATTTTTCAGCGCAGTGCCAATTGCCAACAATCCCCCGAAAGGTGGAAATCGTGCAAAAGCAACGACACATCTGCGCAGTCCTGCGCATTTCCCGGCAACGAATTCGATGTGTCCGGTCGGCACGCGACGCCGCATCGAAGACGATGGCGCCCCTGCCGGCGCGACGCCTTCGATAATGGCGTGAACCCGGAGGCCGTCTCCGCTCGCCACGCCCTCCATGCCCGGTCTCCTCTACGCCGCCCTCGCCTACGTCCTCTGGGGACTGTTCCCGATCTACTTCCATGCGCTCGCGCGCGTCGACGCGTTCGAGATCGTGATGCACCGCTCCCTGTGGTCGTTCGTGTTCGTGTGGGCGGTGCTGCTGGCGATGCGGCGCCTGCAGTGGGTGGGCGGCGTCGCGCGCCAGCCGCGGCTGCTGGCGCAGTTCTCGCTCAGCGCGCTGCTGCTGAGCGGCAACTGGCTGCTGTACGTCTGGGCCGTCAACCACGGCCACGTGGTGGAGGCCAGCCTGGGCTACTTCGTCACGCCGCTGGTCAACGTGCTGCTGGGCACCTGGGTGCTCGCGGAACGGCCGCGCCGCCTGCAGTGGCTGGCGGTGGCCGTGGCCGCCTGCGGCGTGCTGTGGCTCACGGCCACGCTGGGACGCCCGCCCTGGATCGCGCTGGGCCTGGCCGCCTCGTTCGGCACCTACGGCCTGCTGCGCAAGACGGCGCCGCTGGGCGCGCTGGAAGGCCTGGCGGTGGAGACGGCCGTGATCGCGCCGCTGGCGCTGGTCGCGCTGGCCTGGATGTCCGCGCCGCACGGCGGGCTGCCGGGCCTGTTCGCCGGCATGGACGCCGCCACCGTCGGCTGGCTGCTGTTCGCCGGCCCGCTCACCGCGATCCCGCTGCTGCTGTTCGCCGCCGGGGCGCGCCGCATCACCATGGCCACGCTGGGCACGCTGCAATACCTGTCGCCCACGCTCCAGTTCCTGCTGGGCGTCACCTGGTTCGGCGAACCGCTGCAGGGCACGCGGCTGGCCGGCTTCGCGCTGATCTGGCTGGCGCTGGCGGTCTACAGCGCCGACGGGTTCCTGTGGCTGCGGCGGCAACGGGCGGCGCCGGCGCCGGCATGACGGCCCGATCGGCCTGATCGGCGGAGCCCGAGCAATTGTCGAGCATCGGCCATGCGGCCATCCCCCGGCCGCCCACCTGCCGCCGCATTCGGGAAAACATGTATTAGTTCGATCGTCGAACGAAGTAATCTCGCTTGACTCCCTCGACGAAGGGCGTCTGGACGTAGAAAACAACCGGAGACAAACCATGAACTTCAAGCACGTTCTCTCGACTGCCGCGCTCCTTTCGTGCGCCGCGGCGCACGCTCAACTGGTGGTGGGCGTCAGCTGGTCCAACTTCCAGGAGGAACGCTGGAAGACCGACGAGGCCGCCATCAAGTCCGAACTGGCCAAGCACGGCGCCACCTACGTCAGCGCGGACGCGGGCGGTTCGCCGGAGAAGCAGCTCGCCGACGTCGACGGCCTGATCGCCAAGGGCGCGAAGGCGCTGATCGTGCTGGCGATGGACAAGGACGCCATCGTTCCGGCCCTGGCCAAGGCCAAGCAGCGCAGCATCCCCGTGATCGCCTACGACCGCCTGATCGAGCAGCCCGGCGTCTACTACATCACCTTCGACAACAAGGAAGTCGGCCGCATGCAGGCGCGCGGCGTGTTCTCCGTCAAGCCCCGGGGCAACTACGTGATGATCAAGGGCTCGCCCACCGATCCGAACGCGGACTTCCTGCGCGAGGGCCAGCAGGAGGTGCTCGACGCCGCGATCAAGAGCGGCGCGATCAAGGTCGTCGGCGAGGAGTACACCGAGGGCTGGAAGCCGGAGGTGGCGCAGAAGAACATGGAACAGATCCTCACGCGCAACGGCAACAAGGTCGACGCCGTGGTGGCCTCCAACGACGGCACGGCCGGCGGCGTGGTGGCGGCGCTGTCGGCGCGCGGCATCTCCGGCGTGCCGGTGTCGGGCCAGGACGGCGACCAGGCCGCGCTCAACCGCGTGGCGCTCGGCACGCAGACGGTGTCGGTGTGGAAGGACGCGCGCGACCTCGGCCGCGAGGCCGCCGACGCCGCGGTCGACCTGGCTGGCGGCAAGCCGGTGCCGGGCACGGTGAAGTGGTCGGGCGGCGAGCACAAGGTGACGATGGACGCCAAGTTCCTCAAGCCCGTGCCGATCACCCGCGCCAACCTCGAAACCGTCGTCAAGGCCGGCTGGATCACCAAGGACAACCTGTGCCGCGGCGTCGACGCCGCCAAGGCGCCGGCAGCCTGCAAGTAAGCGCCCCCGCCGTCCCGCGCGCGTGACGCACGCGGGACGGCGCACGCCCCCACCCCATGGAATCGCTCCAACTCAGCGCGCTGGACCTGCGCCTCGGCCTGATGGCCGTCGTGCTCGCGGTCATGGCCGCGACCTTCCACGTGCTCACCGGCAACTTCCTGACGCCGGAGAACCTCTACAACATCGCGCAGCAGACGGCCGTCGTCGGCATCGTCGCCACCGCGATCTCGCTGGTGATCGTCGCGCGCCACATCGACCTGTCGGTCGGCTCGGTCGTCGGCTTCGTGGGCGTGCTGATCGCCTACCTGCAGTACACCGCCGGCTGGCATTGGGCGACGGCCTGCCTGGCGGGCCTCGCCGCGGCGATCCTCGCCGGCATGTACCAGGGCGGCCTGACCGCCTACCTGGGCGTGCCGTCGTTCGTGGTGACGCTGGGCGGCCTGATGTCGTTCCGCGGCGCGGCCTTCCTCGTGGCCAACGGCAAGACGCAGCCGGTCACCGATCCGGTCTTCCTGTGGTTCGGAGGCGGCCTGGATGGCGCGCTGGGCATCGCCGGCAGCTGGACGCTGGCCGCGGTGCTCGCGGCGCTGCTGTGCTGGCGCATCGTGCAGGCGCGGCGCGCGAAGGCGAAGCACGGGTTCCCACTGCGCCCGCTGGCCGCGGACATCGCCTTCACGCTGGGGCTGCTCGCCCTGCTCGCGGCCTTCACGGCGGCGATGTGCGCGTACCAGCTGCCCGGCAAGTCCGCCGGCCAGGGCATCCCCGCGCCGGTCGTCATCTGGGGCACCGTGGTGCTGGCGGTCGCATTCATCGTGCGACGCACGCGCTTCGGACGCTACGTCTATGCCATCGGCGGCAATCCGGAGGCCGCGCGGCTGGTCGGCATTCCGGTGCGGCGCGTCACGCTGCAGCTGTTCCTGCTGTTGTCCGTCACCATCACCATCGCCGCGATCGTCTCGGTCTCGCGCCTGAACGCCGGCACCAACTCGATGGGCACGGGCATGGAGCTCTACGTGATCGCCGCCGCGGTGATCGGCGGCGTGAGCCTGTCGGGCGGCAGCGGCACCGTGCTCGGCTCGGTACTGGGCGCGCTGATCATCCAGTTCCTCGACAGCGGCCTGCTGCTGCTGGACGTGGGCATCGGCCAGCGCATGATCATCATCGGCCAGGTGCTGATCGTGGCCGTCGCGTTCGACGTGCTCTATCGCCGTTGGACCGGGGAGCGACTCGCATGACGGCCTCACCCCTGGTCGAGATCATTGGCATGCACAAGGCCTTCGGCGGCGTGCAGGCGGTCAGCGACGTCAACCTGGCGCTCGACGCCGGCGAGGTGGTGGCCGTGCTCGGCCACAACGGCGCCGGCAAGTCGACGCTGATGAAGATGCTCGCGGGCGCCTACCCGATCGACCGCGGCGAGATCCGCATCGTGGGCGACGTCGTCCACATCGCCAATCCGGCCGATTCGCAGGCGCTGGGCATCGAGACCATCCACCAGACGCTGGCACTGGCCGACAACCTCGACGCCGTCGCCAACCTGTTCCTCGGCCGCGAACTGATGACGCGCTGGAACACGATGGACGACTACGCCATGGAGGCCGCCGCGCGCAAGGTCTTCGCGCAGCTGAACCCGAACTTCCGCAACATCCGCGAGCCGGTGCGCTCGCTGTCCGGCGGCCAGCGCCAGGTGGTGGCGATCTCGCGCGCGCTGTACTTCAACGCCCGCATCCTGATCATGGACGAGCCCTGCGCGGCGCTCGGCCCCGAGGAGACGCGCATGGTGCACGACCTCGTGCGCCGCCTGAAGGCGCGCGGCGTCGGCGTGTTCCTGATCTCGCACGACATGCCCGACGTGTTCGCGCTGTCCGACCGCCTCGCGGTGATGAAGAACGGCCGCGTGATCGGCACGTATCGGACGGCCGACCTCACCGAGGACGAGGTGCTGGGCATGATCATCGGCGGCAAGCCCGTCACGCGCGTCGCGCAGCAACACCGCACGCTGTCCTCCCGACTCCCTTCCCTCCAGGAGACTCCGCCATGATCGACTACTTCGCCGGGATCGACAGGATCCGATACGCAGGCCCGCAATCGCGCGAGCCGCTCGCCTTCAAGTGGTACGACAAGGATCGCCTCGTGCTCGGCAAGCGCATGGAGGATCACCTGCGCTTCGCGGTCTGCTACTGGCACAGCTTCGGCTGGAACGGGTTCGATCCGTTCGGCTACGACGGCACGTTCGAGCGCCCATGGCACCGCATCGCCGATCCGATGGCCGCGGCGCTCGCCAAGCTCGACGCCGCGTTCGAATTCTTCGCCAAGCTGGGCGCGCCGTTCTATTGCTTCCACGACCGCGACGTCGCCCCCGAGGGCGCGACGCCGCGCGAGAGCGTGGACAACTTCCGGCGCATCGTCGACCTCATGGGCGAGAAGCAGGCAAGCACCGGCGTCAAGCTGCTGTGGGGCACGGCCAACCTGTTCAGCCATCGCCGCTTCATGAGCGGTGCCGCCACGAACCCGAACCCCGAGATCTATGCGCTCGCGGCGCTGCAGGTGAAGGAGGCGATGGATGCGACGAAGCGCCTCGGCGGCGCGAACTACGTGCTGTGGGGCGGGCGCGAAGGCTACGAGACGTTGCTCAACACCGACCTCGTGCGCGAGTCGCAGCAGTACGGCCGCTTCCTGCAGATGGCCGTGGAGCACAAGCACAAGATCGGCCTCGAGGGCTACATCCTGATCGAGCCGAAGCCGCGCGAGCCCACCAAGCACCAGTACGACTACGACGTCGCCACCGTCCATGGCTTCCTGCGCCAGTACGGGCTGGAAAACGAGGTGAAGGTCAACATCGAGGCGAACCACGCCACGTTGTCCGGCCACAGCTTCGAGCACGAGATCGCCACCGCCTTCTCGCTCGGCCTGTTCGGCTCGCTCGACATGAACCGCGGCGACATGCAATGCGGCTGGGATACCGACCAGTTCCCCAACAACCTGCCCGACACCGCACTCGCGCTTTTCCACGTGCTCAAGGGCGGTGGCCTGACGCACGGCGGCCTGAACTTCGACTCGAAGGTGCGTCGCCAGTCGATAGACCCGGCCGACCTGTTCCACGGCCACGTCGGCGCGATGGACCTGTGCGCCCGCGCGCTGCTGGTGGCCGAACGCATGATCGTCGACGGCCGTCCCGCGCGCGAACTCGACGCGCGCTACGCGGGCTGGGACGGCGAGGTCGGCCGGAGGCTGCTGGCACAGGGCATGTCGCTGGACGACGTCGCGGCGCATGCCCTCCAGCGCAACGTCGACGAGCGGCCGGTGTCGGGAAGGCAGGAGGCGTGGGAGAACCTGGTCAACGAGTACATCTGATCCAGCGAAGCGCCCTCAAGCCGGCACGGCCTGCCGGATGATGTGGTCGAACGCGCCGAGGGCGGCCTTCGCGCCGTCGCCGGTGGCGATGATGATCTGCTTGAACGGCACCGTGGTGACGTCGCCGGCCGCGAACACGCCCGGCACCGAGGTCTGGCCGCGCGGGTCGACCACGATCTCGCCGTGCCTGGTCAGCTCCATCGTGCCCTTGAGCCATTCGGAGTTGGGCACCAGGCCGATCTGCACGAACACGCCCTCGAGCTCGACCTTCCTGCTCTCGCCGCTGGCGCGATCCGTGTAGACGAGGCCGTTCACCTTGCCGTCGGCGCCGGTGATCTCGGTGGTCTGCGCCTGCACGTGGATGTCCACGTTCTTGAGGCTCTTCAACTTGTTCACCAGCACCGCGTCGGCGCGCAGTTCCGCGCCGAACTCCAGCAGCGTCACGTGGCCCACGATGCCGGCCAGGTCGATGGCCGCCTCGACGCCGGAGTTGCCGCCGCCGATCACCGCCACGCGCTTGCCCTTGAACAGCGGGCCGTCGCAGTGCGGGCAGTAGGCCACGCCCTTGTTCCTGTATTCCTTCTCGCCCGGCACGTTCACCTCGCGCCAGCGCGCGCCGGTGGACACGATCACGGTCTTGCTCTTGAGCGTGGCGCCGTTGTCCAGCGTCACGCCCACCAGGCCGTCGGCCCCGGCGGGCTGCAGCTGCGTGGCGCGCTGCAGGTTCATGATGTCGACCTCGTAGCGCTTGGCGTGCTGCTCCAGCGCCGCCGCGAACTTCGGGCCGTCGGTCTCGAGCACCGAGATGAAGTTCTCGATGCTCATGGTGTCCATGGTCTGGCCGCCCATGCGCTCGGCCAGCAGGCCGGTGCGGATGCCCTTGCGCGCCGCGTACACGGCCGCGGCCGCGCCCGCGGGGCCGCCGCCGACGATCAGCACGTCGAACGCGTCCTTGCCGCTCAGCTTGGCGGCGTCGCGCGCGGCCGAGCCGGTGTCGAGCTTCTTGACGATCTCGTCCACTTCCATGCGGCCCTGGCCGAAATGCTCGCCGTTCAGGTACACCATCGGCACCGCCAGCACCTGGCGGTCCTCGACTTCCTGCTGGTACAGGCCGCCGTCGATGACCACGCTCTGGATGCGCGGGTTGAGCACCGCCAGCAGGTTCAACGCCTGGACCACGTCCGGGCAGTTGTGGCAGGTGAGGGACATGTAGGTCTCGAAGCGCAGGTCGCCGTCGAGGCCCTTGATCTGGTCGATGAGCTCCTGCTCGATCTTGGGCGGATGGCCCCCGACCTGCAGCAGCGCCAGCACCAGCGAGGTGAATTCATGGCCCATCGGGATCGCGGCGAAGCGGATGCGCTCCCCCTCGCCCGGGCGGGCCAGCGTGAACGACGGCCGGCGCGCGTCCGTGCCGTCGGTCTTCAGGGTGATCTTGTCGGTCAGGCCGACGATGTCCTGCAGGAACTCGTGCATCTCCTGCGAGGACTGGCCTTCGTCCAGCGAGGCCGTGATCACGAAAGGCAGCTTCACGCGCTCGAGGTAGGCCTTGAGCTGCGCCTTCAGGTTGGTGTCGAGCATGTGAAACTCCTTCCGATCGATTGAAAAGTTAGATCTTGCCGACGAGGTCGAGCGACGGGGCGATGGTCTTCGCGCCTTCGTTCCACTTGGCGGGGCAGACTTCGCCCGGGTGCGCGGCGGTGTACTGGGCGGCCTTGAGCTTGCGCAGCGTTTCCTTCACGTCGCGGGCGATCTCGTTGCTGTGGATCTCGGCCGTCTTGATGATGCCTTCGGGGTTGATGATGAAGGTGCCGCGCAGCGCGAGGCCTTCTTCGGGGATGTGCACGTCGAAGGCGTTGGTCAGTTGGTGCGTCGGGTCGCCGACCAGCGGGAACCTGGCCTTGCCCACGGCCGGCGAGGTCTCGTGCCACACCTTGTGCGAGAAGTGCGTGTCGGTGGTGACGATGTAGACCTCGGCGCCGGCCTTCTGGAACTCGGCGTAGTTGTCGGCGGCGTCTTCCACTTCCGTCGGGCAGTTGAAGGTGAACGCGGCCGGCATGAAGATCAGCACGGACCACTTGCCCTTCAGCGTCTCGTTGCTGACGGTGACGAACTTGCCGTTGTGGAAGGCTTCGGTCTTGAAGGGCTGGACTTGGGTATTGATCAGGGACATCTTGTTTCCTTCAGGGGTTGGTAAGTGCTGCGTTGGGTTCAACTATAGGACAAATGCTATCGATTGTTTATTATCAATAGCTATTGCCGCGATAGCCAGCGAGGGCGCGGCGCGACGGCGTCCCCGACCCGGGCGGCCACTATGGCAAATCTATGATTCCCACGTTTTCGATAGAAGCTATCGGGCCGATAGTCGCAGGCGATTCAGCATCCCTTGATGTCCGTCCAATGACAGGGGACTGGACGAGGTCTACAATGAATGAGAATGGTTCTTCTTTAGAACCTCACCGCCTTCCTGGAAACGCCTCTTCATGTCCGGTCAAGTGCTAGCCCGCTTCGGCGACCCCGCGTCGCTGGACGCCGATATGGCCGTCGCGCCGCGCGAACGCCACGCCGGCGCCTCCCAGGCGGACGCGCGCGCCACGGTGCAACTGACCACGCTGGCCCGCAACGCCACCGGCACGGTCGCAGGCGTGCGCCTCGCGTCGGCCGGCAGCGCCACGGGCTCCAGCGCCGACGATGAACGCATGGCCTTGCGCCTGATGGAAATCGGCTTCGTGCAGGGCGCCCAGTTGCGCGTGATCGCCTTCGGGCAGCCCGGCGACGACCCGATCGGGGTGCGCGTGGGCGGCCGCGGCGGCGTCAGCACCTTCGCGCTGCGGCGCCTGGAGGCCTCCTGCGTGTGGGTGTGGCCGGACGCGCAATCATGAGCAGCCACGCGCTGGACAGCCGCCAGGTCGCCCTGCTGGGCAACCCGAACTGCGGCAAGACCGCTCTCTTCAACCTGCTCACCGGCAGCCGCCAGAAGGTGGCCAACTACGCCGGCGTCACCGTCGAGCGCAAGGAAGGCCTGCTGACGCTGCCCTCCGGCAAGCAGGTGCGCGTGCTGGACCTGCCCGGCGCCTACAGCCTCAACGCCACCAGCGCCGACGAGACCGTCACGCGCGACGTGGTCACTGGCCGGCGCGCCGGCGAGGCGCCGCCCGACCTGCTCGTCTGCGTCACCGACGCCACCAACCTGCGGCTCACGCTGCGCCTGGTGATCGAGGCGCGCCGCCTCGGCCTGCCGATGCTGGTGGCCCTGAACCTCACCGACGTGGCCCGCAAGCGCGGCATCCACATCGACGTGAAGAAGCTCGAGGCCGAACTGGGCGTGCCCGTGGTAGAGACCGTGGCCGTGAAGAGCGGCGGCGCCGCGTCGCTCACCGCCACCATCGACCAGTGGCTCGCGCGCTCGCACGAGCCCGCGCACGCGACCGCGTCGGGCCCGGGCGTGCACCGCGACGCCGAGCCGCCGCACGGCCACGTGGGCCAGGCCGCGATCGACGCGGTCATGCGCGACCACAACGAGGTGCATCGCCTGCTCGACGCCACGCTCGTCGAGCCCGCCACGAGCACGCACGTGGACGACCGCCTCGACCGCGTGCTGCTGCATCCGGTGGGCGGCATGGCCATCCTCACCGTCGTGCTGTTCCTGATGTTCCAGGCCGTGTTCAGCTGGGCCAAGTGGCCCATGGACCAGATCCAGTCGCTGATGGACGGCACCGGCCAGCTCGTGGCCCGCCACATGGACGACGGCGTGCTGCGCAGCCTGCTGGTGGACGGCGTGATCGCCGGCGCCGGCAGCGTGCTCGTGTTCCTGCCGCAGATCCTGATCCTGTTCCTGTTCATCCTCGCGCTGGAGGACTCCGGCTACCTGCCGCGCGCCGCGTTCCTGCTCGATCGCGTGATGGCCGGCGTGGGGCTGACCGGCCGCAGCTTCATCCCGCTGCTCTCCAGCTTCGCGTGCGCGATCCCCGGCATCATGGCCACGCGCACCATCGCCGATCCGCGCGACCGGCTGTCCACCATCCTCATCGCGCCGCTGATGACCTGCTCGGCGCGGCTGCCGGTGTACGCGCTGCTGATCGGCGCGTTCATCCCGGCGCGCACGCTCGCGCTGGGCGTCAACCTGCAGGGCCTGGTGCTGTTCGTGCTGTACATGGCCGGCATCGTCAGCGCCATGGCCGTGGCCTGGGTGCTGCAGCGGCTGGGCCGGCGCAACGGCCCGGCGCACCACACGCTGATGATGGAGCTGCCGGCCTACCGCTGGCCCAACCTGCGCAACCTCACCATCGGGCTGTGGGAGCGCGCGCGCATCTTCATCACGCGCGTGGGCACCATCATCCTGTCGCTGATGATCGTGCTGTGGTTCCTGTCCACCTTCCCCGGTCCGCCGGACGGCGCCACCGGGCCGGCCATCGAGTACAGCCTGGCCGGCCGGCTCGGCCGCCTGCTGGAATATGTCTTCGCGCCCATCGGCTTCAACTGGCAGATCGCCATCGCGCTGGTGCCGGGCCTGGCCGCGCGCGAAGTGGCGGTCGGCGCGCTCGGCACCGTGTACGCGCTGTCGGTGTCCGGCGACGCGGTGGCCGAGCAGCTGTCGCCCCTGATCCAGCACACCTGGTCGCTGCCTACCGCGTGCGCCCTGCTCGCCTGGTACGTGTTCGCGCCGCAGTGCGTGGCCACGCTGTCGGTCACCCGGCGCGAGACGGGCGGATGGAAGCAGCCGGCCATCATGGCCACCTACCTGTTCGTCCTGGCCTACATCGCGGCCGGCGCCACCTACTACGGCATGCGCCATTTCGTCGGAGCCTGAGAATGCAGACGCTGATCGCTCTCCTCATCGTCCTGGCCGCCGCCGGCTACAGCTTCTGGAAGCTGGTGCCCGCCGCGCTGCGCCACAAGCTGGCCGCGCAGTCGGGCACGCTGGCGCGCGCCACGGGCGCGTCGGAGGAGACGGCGCGGCGCATCGAGATCAAGGCGCTGGACGCCGCCGCCAACGCGGGCGGCTGCGGCAGCTGCGGGCCGTGCAAGGGCTGCGCCACGGGGCAGTCCAAGGACGAATCGGCGGAGGGCTAGGAGTCTGCGCGGCAGAAGCCGCGCAAACTCCTAGCGGTTGAATGCACGGCTCCCCCGAGCCCCCTCCGCGAGGGAGCTCCAGCTTGTTCGACCGCACCCTCCAGCCTCCCTCCGTGAGGGAGA